>OGNO01000012.1_pt1 | contig 234221 bp, 200 predicted proteins | sample 1573491 | NCBI WGS metagenome assembly OGNO01 (sample SAMEA2581900, study PRJEB24529) | metagenome | biome: Human gut stool | place: China | collected 2011
GAGACAATTATTTTCGATCCCTTGTATCTGCGGAAGATGGGGTGCACGAGATCCGGTGGATCTCGGCTTTGCACCGACCGAAGCGGAGCGGAGACCTTGAACCTGGGTTCAAGGGACGCTTCCGCTTCTAAAACCAAAAGGGCTCATCCTAACGGATGAACCCTTTTGATTTTACAAATGCGGAAGATGGGACTTGAACCCACACTCGGAATCCCGAACATGAACCTGAATCATGCCTGTCTGCCAATTCCAGCACTTCCGCATCTGTTTTTATTCAAAACACGATTGCTATTATAGCAAGATAAAATGTAAATGTCAATCTTTTTTTCATTTTCAACGGATCTTTTTGTTCCCTTTTCTTTCCGGATTCTACTTTTTCCCCTGTAATACACAGTCAAGGATCATCGCAAGAGGTTTCGTTGCATTGATTTCTTCTTGTAATGTATTATTTTCGTTACCAAGTTCGATCAAAGTAAACCGTTCTTTCAAATGCATATTATAACGATATCCTTTCAAATAGATCGGTTTAGCGAGATTTTGAAAACGACGCATACAGACAAGTTTCAGTTGTAAACTAAAACTTAGATTTCCCTGAAGATTTTTATTCTGCAAATAAGAAATGTTTCCGGACGCATTTCTTGACAAGCCATTAAAAAACATGATCTGTGCTGTCTTTTTTCCATCTATAACAGTAGTACGCTTCACTTTATTTCCAACACCATCACGATGCAGATCAATCACAACCTGAATGGACGGATATTTTTTTAATGTTTCTGTTACACCTTTGCATGAATAATTATATGCCAGACTTCGATCGATTTTTCCGTTAATTCTGTCATATTGTGTCTGGTCATGTATCACACGATAACCATATGTATCCGTCAACTCTTTTGCTAATGCCGCACCTACACCGACAATTGAATCTTCTTTTCTTCCTTTTTTGCTGTCACGAAAACTTTCCGATGCACCATGCGTATGAAAAATAAGAATCTGCGGTTTCTTTTCCTTTTTTATCACCATGGATTTTGTAAGCAATGTCCGAACCTGAAAGATAGAATTATCTATTGTTGTCGAAGAATCTGTAATATAAAAATTCTTTAATAAGTAAGACCTGCTCATGCTTTTTTCCAGCTTTTCTATTTTATGAAGATTCTGTTGTAATTTTTCTTTGCTGTCTGTCGCAATCGGTGTTTTTGAGATTGATGGATCCGATGCCTTATGCTCTTCTACCTGTGCAGTCGTTTCCCGTGTCTGCGTCTGTGTTTCTTCCTTAGAAACTGCCTGTTGACCATTTTCGTCTTTTGTCTCAAATAATACTTCCGAACGATCGTAGATACTGCCTGCCGTACTCCAAAATAGATTATTTTCTTTATTTTGTCCTGCAAAATGCCCGGCTAATCGTGTCACAGTACTGTCTGTTACTTTAACAAGACGTTGTTCATTCGAATACAGATATTTTAGCATATCATTCTGTCGAAAGATCATATCTGCTGCCTCATTCCTTTCTTTCCTGTCTTGCAAGATTCCTGCTGCCATAAAAGGATGCATTCCTATCTTTTCCATTTGCTGAATTACTATACATTGAAGATTTTTCACAGTCTGTAACTGTCCACATAATGCTGCAACAAGAATACCTGTCCACATAATGCAAAGCAGACTTCCTATCATGATAAAATTGATTCTCATCTTTTTTCCATGCATTCACTATTCCCCCGATTTTTCTGACATTCTATCCGGCAGCAGGATAGAATCGCAAATTTGATCTTGAAAGCGGGCTTTCTCCCTTTCCTGCTGTCTTCTCTTAGCTGCCGTTAAAAAGATACTGCTTTATCATATGTCTTTTTAATGAAAATTATGACTGCTTTTATCCTGCCAGACACGCATTGATACTATTCGCAATCATATCGCCCACTGTCTTGATCTTTTCATCAATATCTTTTGGTGTAACGAAAAAAGAATCTCCCATCTTATCATGTATTCTATCAAAAAAGAGGGCAATTTCTTTCGTGCTGTAGCCTTCCTTTTGTAAAGCTGCTTCTAATGTATCATAAACGATCGTTCCGGCTTCCACAACAGTAGGCACACCGATTGCGATCACGGGAATATTCATTGTGTTCTGATTGATCTCACTACGATTATTTCCAATACCTGCTCCCGGTGAAATACCGGTATCTGTCAACTGGATTGTTGTGCATAATCTTTTGATACTTCTAGTGGCTAACGAATCTATGACTAACATACAATCAGGATGTACGTTTTCGATCACGCCTTTTAGGATTTCTGAACTTTCCATTCCTGTTTGTCCTAATACACCGGGAATCATACCACATATTTTCATTCCCTTTTGTAATTCCATGCCCACATACTGTACCGATAAATGCCGGTTGACTTCAATCTGTTCCAAGACATATGGTCCCAATGCATCCGGTGTTGCAAAACGATTTCCAAGCCCGGTAACCAATATCGTGGCATCCTTCTTTATTTTGTGCGGCAGGATAGCTGCCAATTCTTTTTGCAATCTTTTTCCGACAGCATCCATATAATCCTTCTGTTCGAATATGAAACGTTCTTCAAAATCAATCGTAGTATAGGTTCCAATCGGCTTTTTCATCTGCCTTGCTCCAATATGATTCATGATCCGAACCGAAGTTACTTTGATCTTTTTTAGTTTATCATAGTTTTCCTGTAAACTGACTCCCGGTATCTCTACATGATCTTTAGGAAAACTTTCCTTGATTTCAATTGCCAAATCGGTTCTTTTCTCATATCTCATATCGTCTTCTCCTCATCCTCACTGATCTGTCTTTTTTTATTTCTATTCTTTATTGTGTTCTGCTTTGCTCGATTTATACCGATCAAACTAAGAATACAAGCAATTCCTTTTTGAAAGTGAGGCGGGTGAATTTTTATGACATTTTTTATTTTATATATTGACAAGCTTTTTATTTTCATCTATTATATATGAGTATGCTTATTCAAAGCGACCGTGTCCGGTTTGAATAGAGATAACTTCAATATTGGGAGGTGTAAAGAATGGCTAATATTAAATCAGCAAAGAAGAGAATTTTAGTTGATCGCAGAAATGCAGAAAGAAATAAAGCAATCAAGTCTACTGTGAAAACTGCAATTAAAAAAGTAGATGCTGCAATCGCTGCCAATGATAAAGCTGCTGCAACAGAAGCATTAAAGGCTGCTATTACAGAAATCGACAAAGCTGCAAGCAAGGGTGTATTCCATAAGAAGAACGCATCTAGAAAGATTTCACGTCTGACAGTTGCTGTCAATAAAATCGCATAATTGATTATGTAAAATGAAAGGCTACCAATGGTGTGGGTAGCCTTTTTTGATATACAAATCCAAGGCATTGATATACAAAAGGAAAAGAAAGAGGATTATTATGAAAAAAAGTGATTATTTAAAATGGGATGCATATTTTATGGGAATCGCTCTTTTATCCGCAGAACGCAGTAAAGATCCCCATACCAGCGTAGGTGCATGTATTGTCAGCGAAGACAACAAGATCCTGTCCGTAGGATACAACGGAATGCCGCGTGGATGTTCCGATGATGAATATCCATGGGATCGCAATTCCGAAAATGAACTGGATGCGAAATATCTTTATGTCTGTCATGCAGAATTAAATGCTCTTTTAAACTATACCGGTACAAATATGACACATGCAAAGATCTATACAACTCTCTTCCCATGCAATGAATGTACAAAAGCGCTGATACAGGCAGGCATCTCGGAAGTAATTTATCTTTGTGATAAATATGCCGAGACACCATCTGTTATCGCAGCCAAACGAATGATGAAATCAGCCGGCGTCCGTTATACGCCTTATCATCCTGCTAACAAAAAAATTCAACTGAATCTATAAAGAACGATATCTCCATTTTACTTTGTGATTCGCCTTACGAAGCTTGGTAAGATGGAGCTTTTTTTGCTCTTTTTTCCCATATACAGTTACTTTGGAAGCAGAGATGCAGAAGTTTTTCCCGATCTTTTTAATTTGATCCCCTTTGAATAAAATCTTTTTAAGCTTAGGACAATTTCGCAAATTGTCCTTTTCAATCTTAGAAACATTACGGCCAATCGTAATCTTTTTCAAATGAGGATTTTGTAAAATCGCTTTTGCATCAATAGAAGTGATGGTATCTGCTATTACGAATTCCTGTACTTTCTTATGACGATATAATGCCTTCTCTTTGATACCGGTTACTTTATATCGCTTCTGTTTCCATGTCACTGTCCGTGGTATTTTTATATTTTTCTTATTTACTTTAATCGTAGAGACAACCAATTCTCTTGTTGCTTCATTCACACAATATGTAATCCCTTTTTGCTTAAATTGAAGCACAGAGCTTTTCTTTCCTGTTTGAAGCTCCATCATTCCCTCTAACGAAGCATTCTGCTCTCCGGTACTCAGGTTATTTATACGATCTTCTTTAACTGTTGCAAAAGACTGCCCTGCTTTTTTTTCCTCTTGTGGCTGCGTTTTCTTCTCTTCAAGCATTAGAAGCAGACGCAGCACTTTATCTCCTGTCTGGCGTTCACCGATTTCTGTAAGAATTGTCATGGCAGGGTCAGACACATCAAACCAGCCGACAAATTGATATCCATCAGGAAGGAACAACTGTGAAGCATCCGGCAGTTGTGTTTTTTGTCCATATACATAGTGATCAATCCTGTTTTCTAACATAACCGCTTTTGTATTTTGCAAATCATATGTGATCTTATAGTTTAACGGATCAGACCATTTCGGATAATAGACCATGTTTTTGTAAATAGCTTTACTTCTTTGCCCTGCCATACCCGCAAAATGTTTAAATGCAGCATCTTCGTACCAGCCTTCTAATCTATGACCTTCTTTTTTTAAATTTTCTAAATAAACACATGCCCCATGATCAACATATTTCTTATGATCTCCCTCAAATGAAATACTATGCTGTATATGCAGATTAGCAGTCTTCCACAATGTCATCTTTTCTCCAACAGCATAAATCTTTCCTTTATCATCAACATAGCGTTCAACTCCGGTTATATCTTCCACAGAATCTTTCAAAGTAACCGTTGTTTCATATGGATATGTTATTGAGCAGACAATTTTCTCTTTTCCATTTTCCTCCTGATAATAATTTATTTTGCAATCTCTTCTTTTTATAAAACAGATCTGATAAGAAGATCCATCCGCTTTGATCTTCTGTTCTAATACTTCCTTATTGATTATCTCATATCCTGAATAAAAAAAGGCTGCTTCTTCGCCGTCTAATGTTTGGCTATAACACTTTTCCAACGCTTTAGCGATACTTTTTTCTGTTTCACCATTCAGTTTCTTCATCTCTACTACTTCATATGTTTCTTCATTTCCAATACGAAGCTCAATTGTAAACGGCGTGTCTTCATTTGCTTCCCAGACCGCATATAACGTTAAATCTTCATTTGCAATATATTTTCCTTTGAGATTTTCTCCCGGCAGAACAGAAATTCCACTTCCATCTTCTTTTGTGTTCCAGAACGCTATATGATATCCTTGCACAGCAAAATGACTCTTCGCTGCAAAACAATCCTTATCATAGAAATACTGCGTATCATCGATTTCTCCTGTTGCATCCTGATCATGCGGCGTCCGACCTTTTTCATAATGAATCTTGAAAGAAAGCGGTTTCCAGATTGCATATAGTGTCACTTCGCCACCTTCCTTTGTCGTAAGATTCTTTACAATATCCTCTTTTGAATAAAGAGCTTCTGATCCATCCTTTGTCAGACTCCAGCCGGCAAATGCATATCCTTTCGCCTGATAGATACATTCAGATAAAATAGTCTCCTGATCATAACCAATTTTTTGATCTCTCATTTTCTTTTGACTCTGCTCTTTACATTCTTCCGGTAAATTCTCTTTAAAATGAACAGTATACTCGATTGGTTCCCATGCAGCATATAATACGGTATCATGATTTGGCATCAGGATTGTCTCACCACTTTGATAAACTCTATGATAGTTTTCTTTTTCGGTACTCCAGCCGGCAAAGCGATATCCATAACGCGTTGCATCACAATTTGGAATTGCATATGCTGTTCCATATTTCGTTTTCGTACAAAACGCCTGCAGATCTGCACTGCTTTTTCCGCCATTTACATCCATTGTAAGGGTATAGACATTACGGCTATAATATGCAGCCAGTATAAGACTGCCATCTGCCCTAACTTTTCCTTTCAATACCGAAGCATCCCGATCCAGATAAAAGCCCGGATAGATCTCTGCATTTTCTTCGATCGATACTTCGCTGTCGGTTTTTCCGGTAAATTCGTACTGCGCTGTCTTTTCATAAGTTCCATCTGTTTTTTCTTTATAATATTCTATATGATAAGGCACATTGCAAGCTTTCCATACTGCATACAGATCCATATCCTCTTTCCATTGAAAAGTTGTATTTCCCTGCTGTGCGTCAGGATCCTGCGACCATCCGGCAAACTGATAACCCTGTCTTGTCGGAATATTTGTTATTTTCTGATTGCTATAATCCCAGATTGCATATAATGTCACTTCTTCCTGCTCGGTATCACAAAGTTCTGCCACTTGTGCCTGATCCATGAATTCCACATCACCACCTGCTGTTTGAGACCAGCCAAGAAAAACTGCAGGATGAACGGATTCATTGCTGTCGCAGATCGCATCCTCGCAATTCAAATGCAATCGTAACTGAATCTTTTTTTGATAAAGGTTCTTTGGCAATGTAATGCTTTCTAAATATTCACAGGATTCGATATCACGCATAATGCCATTGCTTGGTTCCATTCCATCAAAATGAATCGAATATCGTACCGGCACAAAATACCGATAGACACAAACCGCATTGGAATCTACAAGTACAGATGTCGTATTACTTAATTGATATCCTTTATAATATTTGTGCTTTTTGGTATCCGTTCCAAGTTCCGCTCCATTTGCTATTTCCTGATATTCTTTCACCTTTTTAACGGATTGTAAAATCGTTCCACTCTTTTTTCCTTCTATGACCTGATCAATATATCGTACCTGATAGGTACTCTTAATAAAATAACGATACACCGTGATATTTTCTTTTATCACCTTTTCTTTTGTTGTACTGTCTAATGTGTATCCTGTATAATATGCTCCATCTTCTTTACTGTCACCAATATCCGCGCCAGACGCATAACTTCCATATGCAATATTCTTTTCTCTATGACTTAAAAATTGAACATCGTCTGCTTTTTCTTTTAATAGATCGACGTAATGTACTTTGTATTGGTATGCTCTCTGCGTCCAGTGAGCATACAGTGTCTGCCCATAATATGCGATACTTCCAACAGTAATCGGATTACCACCATTCTTAGCATCATACCAGCCATCAAAAGTAACTGCATATCCTTTCAGACTTTTCGAGACCTTCGGAAGCTTCCGGATCACATAATTCTCTCCATCATAATATGCTTTTCCTGATTCTTCTAACGTACCTCCTGCAAGATCAAATTGAAAACCATTGCAATCCGGGGCAACCTCCTTTGCATTATAAATTCGGTAAATAAGAGAAGAACTGTTTGCATCCTGAATGGTTAAATCTAACCCATTCTTCTTTGCTTTTGCATTGCAAAATGAATAATCCGAAAGCGGCTGCCAGCTTGCAGGATCATCTGAATACTCGATTACTTCTTCTCTTTTTTTCCCTGCCTGCTTTCTTTTGACCAATACAGAATATTCATCTGAAGGCGTGATTGCATTATCAGAAAGTGCAAAACGGTGACTGCCATCTTCTTTTGTTTGCATACGAATGTCTTTTACAACTTCTGTATTGTCACTGTTTGTAAATACCCGATCATTTACTCTTGTATGGCAATATGACCATTGCTCCTGTGTCTTTTTCCAGATATCCATTGCATAGTGCTGTATCACACCATCCATATAAAATGCAACTCCCGGATAGGAATATCCGTTTTCTGTATCTGCATAAGTTCCAACATCCAAATACGTATTATTTTCTTTGGCATAACTGTTTTTTCCCGATAATACAGCTACAATCATCAATAGAAAAAGAACGCTTCCGATCTTTCTTATCATTCGACTTTTTTTCATATGTAACCTCCTTTTTCGCACTCTCCCTTTTTAAATGCGTAATCAGGTATTACATAGCTTTTGATTTATGAATTGATCCTCATTGTATCATTTTTATGCAATTTTACAATGGCAAGAATCAACAAAAAACAGAGACAAAAATCTCTGTTTTTTACAATGTAATTTTTCTTACCGGGAAGGTAAAATCTTTATTCTTTTTCGCTATTCTTAATTTCCGATAAAACATCTTTTTTTAGTTTTTCCCATTTCTTTGGGTGCTTCACATAATATTTCGGACAGATTTTCTTTGTCACATCATAATGACGGATAATATTTTGATCTGATATGTGATATTTCACACAGAGATAACTAAGCAAATTTACTAAAGACTGATATGTTTTTTGAGTAAATTTACCGGTAGCGTCAGGATGACAGCACTCGATCGAAATTGTATCCTTATTTCGTGAATTCGACGCATATGCAATCTCATTTTCGGGAATACATTGAATGATATCACCGGCTATCCCAATAATAAAATGACTGCTGACTTTGTATTCTGCTTTATCTTCACAATTTTTTCTGGATTCGAAGTAATCTCTGTTTGCTTTCGCACTTGTTCCGGGATTTGCCGTATAATGAACAACAATGCCTTTCACTTTCTCTAGAGCAATTCCCGGTCTGGAATTTATGTTTGCGGTCAGAAGATTCTGCGTGATCACCGGCTTTGTGATCTGTGCGTTCTGATATAATATATCCTGCTGCTTTTTATGATCCTGTCCGAAAGCCATATGAATGCCTCCTACAACCGTAGCAATGCATAAAATACATGCTAACGATGTTGCAATGATGATCAATAAATAATTCTTTGCATTCTTCTTTTGTACTCTTCCCATGTTTCTTCCTCTTGTATCCGGTAATATTTTTACAAAAAAACTTTTAATAATATAATTATAACATAGCAGTTTCAAAAAAAGAAGTCTGACAAGCCAATACAACTCCACAATATCGGATGCATGATCAGCGTTCAGACTTCATTTATCATGTTACATAAAAATGCTACATGGCTTTTATTTAGTTTATTCTACACTATAGTTTGGTGCTTCTTTTGTAATATGAATATCATGTGGATGGCTTTCTTTCAGAGAAGCAGCTGAAATCTTTACAAATTCGGCTGTTTCACGAAGAGTAGGAATATCCTTTGCTCCACAATATCCCATACCTGAACGGATACCGCCGATCAACTGGAATACAGTATCTTCTACGGTTCCCTTGTAAGCCACACGTCCTTCTACACCTTCCGGAACTAATTTCTTAGCACCTGTCTGGAAGTAACGGTCTTTACTACCGTTTTCCATAGCAGCAATTGATCCCATACCACGATATACTTTATATTTCCTTCCCTGGAATAATTCAAATGTTCCGGGACTTTCATCACATCCGGCAAAGATGCTTCCCATCATACATACACTTGCACCGGCTGCTAATGCTTTTGTCATATCACCGGAATACTTAATGCCACCATCTGCAATAATTGGAATATCATATTTTTTTGCTACTTCATATGCTTCCATGATTGCTGTAATCTGTGGAACACCGATACCTGCTACGATGCGGGTTGTACAGATCGAACCCGGTCCAATACCGATCTTAACACAGTCAACACCAGCTTTGATCAAAGCTTCTGTTGCTTTTCCTGTTGCAACATTACCTGCGATGATCTGAAGATCAGGATAGGCATCACGCACCATCTTAACTACCTTTAATACGTTTGCACTATGACCATGTGCTGTATCAATAACAATACAGTCTACATGTTTTTCTACTAAAGCAGCGACACGATCTAAAATATTTGCAGTAACACCAACAGCAGCCCCGCAAAGAAGTCTGCCCTGTGAATCTTTTGCTGCTAATGGATATTTGATCTGCTTTTCAATATCTTTGATTGTGATAAGACCTGTTAAATTGCCCTGATCATCTACTAATGGAAGCTTTTCTTTTCTTGATTTTGCAAGAATACTCTTTGCCTCTTCTAACGTAATGCCTTCTTTTGCTGTGATCAGTCCATCAGAAGTCATAGACTCTTTGATCTTTTTAGAAAAATCAGTCTCGAACTTCAGATCACGGTTTGTAATAATTCCGACTAACTTCTTTCCTTCCGTGATCGGTACACCTGAAATTCTGAATTTTGCCATCAGATTGTTTGCATCCTCTAATGTATGTTCCGGAGATAAATAAAACGGGTCCGTAATAACACCATTCTCTGACCTCTTTACCTTATCAACCTCATCAGCTTGTGCCTCAATCGACATATTTTTGTGGATAATACCAATTCCACCCTGTCTTGCCATTGCGATTGCCATACGATATTCCGTAACCGTATCCATTCCTGCACTCATCATAGGAATGTTCAGTTTAATGGTCTTTGTCAGATTTGTTGCCAAAGAAACTTGATTTGGAATTACTTCTGAATACTGTGGTACTAATAACACATCATCAAATGTAATGCCTTCACCAATAATCTTACCCATTTTTTATTTCCTCCTTATTGTATATTATTTTATATTAGGAAACACGCAGGGAAATCCTGCGTGTTGTTCGCATTTGAAATATTTGTACAAGTATACAACAAATCCTCTTTTTTTGTCAACTGCTATCCTATAAAAAAAGATGAAGAATTCCTAAACTGCACTCCTAGTCTTCTTTTATCTTGCTTGGTGATTTCATTTTCATCATATGAAGCATCTTTTCATCCGGTGTAAAGCGGATCTGTATCAGTCCTTTTTCGTCCATATAAACAGCGATATAATGCTGATCTGTATCTATTCCGGATGAGTAGTCATATAACGTACGCTTTGCGTATGCATCCAGATGATGAGAATGCTCCGGTGCAACGACTTCGACTTTGGAAAGATCGATACGCTTCATTGTCTTACGGCTCTCACCTCTCAAAATGCGGTCAAAGTCAATCTGTCCATCCACAAAAATGTATTCATACGAAAGTTTTTCTGTCGGCACAAAAAAAATCGCAATTCCGGCTGCAACGACCATAACTAACAATACAAGAACCGTTCCCATTGTAATTGCCGCAAGAAGTCCGAATGCAATAAGGATCACAGCTAATGCGATCAGTCCGATACGCTGTATCTTTTTTTGTGGTGTCAGCTTTGCTTCTTTAATATAAGTTTCTGAATATAATTCTTCCATGGTAAATCCCCCAAAAAACAAGAGGGGGAAATGAACGAATGTTCAAATCCCCTCCTGTCTGTTTTTTATTTTGTTATGCTATTGACTACTCTTTTATCAGATTACATCATACCCATTCCAGGTGCTCCACCTGCAGGCATTGCAGGAGCATCTTCCTTAATTGTAGATACAACAGACTCTGTTGTAAGAAGTGTAGAAGCAACACTGGTTGCATTCTGAAGAGCACTTCTTGTAACCTTTGCAGGATCAACGATACCTGCCTGAACCATATCAACATATTCTTCTGTTAAAGCATTAAATCCAATGCCTTCTTCAGATTCTCTTACTTTATTAATGATAACAGAGCCTTCTAAACCTGCATTATACGCAATTGTCTTTAACGGAGCTTCAAGTGCTTTTAAGATAATGTTAGCACCTGTCTTTTCATCTCCTTCTAATGTAGAAGCAAGCTTAGCAACCTTCTTAGAAGCATGAATATAAGCTGATCCACCACCGGAAATGATACCTTCTTCTACAGCGGCTCTTGTTGCAGCTAAAGCATCTTCCATACGAAGTTTTGCTTCCTGCATTTCTGTTTCTGTAGCAGCACCAACACGTACAACAGCTACACCGCCAGCAAGCTTAGCAAGTCTTTCCTGTAACTTTTCTCTGTCAAAATCAGATGTTGTTTCTTCAATCTGTGCTTTGATCTGAGCAACTCTGGCTGCAATAGCATCCTTATCGCCTGCACCGTCAACGATAACTGTGTTTTCTTTCTGAACCTTAACTGATTTAGCACGACCGAGCATATCTAATGTAGTATCTTTTAATTCAAGACCAACTTCTTCTGAGATTACCTGACCACCTGTTAAGATTGCAATATCCTCTAACATAGCTTTTCTTCTGTCGCCATAACCCGGAGCCTTAACAGCAACCACATTGAATGTACCTCTTAAACGGTTGATCACTAATGTTGTAAGAGCTTCGCCTTCTACATCTTCCGCAATGATCAAAAGTTTTGCACCACTCTGAACGATTTCTTCAAGAAGCGGAAGAATTTCCTGGATATTTGAAATCTTCTTATCTGTAATAAGAATATATGGATTATCGAGATCTGCGACCATTTTATCCATATCTGTTGCCATATATGCTGAAACATAACCTCTGTCGAATTGCATACCTTCTACAAGGTCTAATTCTGTCTTCATCGTCTTAGATTCTTCGATTGTAATAACACCATCATTAGAAACCTTTTCCATTGCATCAGCAACCATTTCACCAACTGCGTCATCTCCGGCTGAAATGGCAGCAACTCTGGCAATCTGGTCTTTTCCTGTAACCTTTGAGCTCATCTGTGCGATTGCTTCTACAGCACAGTCACAAGCCTGCTTCATACCCTTACGAAGAATAATAGGATTAGCACCTGCTGCAAGGTTCTTCATACCTTCATTAACCATAGCCTGTGCAAGAACCGTAGCGGTCGTAGTACCATCACCTGCTACATCGTTTGTCTTTGTAGCAACTTCTTTTACAAGCTGTGCACCCATGTTTTCAAATCCATCTTCTAATTCTACATCTTTTGCAATTGTAACACCATCGTTTGTGATCAATGGAGCACCAAAAGACTTATCTAATACTACGTTTCTTCCTTTTGGTCCTAATGTAACTTTTACAGTATTTGCCAATTTATCAACGCCAGCTTCTAATGCTGCTCTTGCGTCAGCACCAAATTTAATTTCCTTTGCCATAATAAAATTCCTCCAAACATTTTTATTTTCTATCCGTTCTATGTTGTTTTTCTTCTTATATTAAGCCTCTACTTTTGCTAAAATATCACTCTGACGAACAACAATGTATTCTGTATCTTCTAATTTAACTTCTGTACCTGCATATTTTGAATAAATCACTTTATCGCCAACTGCAACCTGCATTACAACCTCTTTACCATCTACATTTCCACCCGGTCCTACTGCAATAACCTCTGCCTGCTGTGGCTTTTCCTGGGCATTTCCCGGAAGTACAATACCTGATTTTGTAGTTTCCTCAGCTTCTAACTGCTTTAATACGACTCTGTCTCCTAATGGTGATAATTTCATAACGATTGCCTCCTTTAGATTTTCGTTTATTAGCACTCTTTCTTTTTGAGTGCTAACCATATCCTTAATATATTTCATTTGTACATTTTTAGCAATATATATCTGTACTCCATTTTTTTATTATTTTAGTCAATTCTTTATTTTTCTCATCTATTCTATTGTTTTCTCACTTTTACACTTTTTTTATTTTATGCTCTGCATAGATTAAAACGGTGTGTTTTAACAATCTGCATTTTTCTTCTGCTTATATCGTATTTTTTATATTGATCCGTAATCACAAAACATTATATAAAAACACTTTATACTATATGATAAATTTTCTGATAGGATGCCTGATATTTCTGCAGATACAATCTCAAATTCTACAAGTTGTATGCCTGCAATTGTTTTTTATCGGCATACCATTACAATACAAGCATTTTTCCTATAATATAATACAGTGCAAATCCATAGCTTTTCACTCCAAGAATTGCTAAAGCAATTCTTGTTGGTGTACCGCTACTGTACGTGCTATTTCCGATCCAATAAAAAAGATGAATACACTTCTTATCGGATTGCATTCATCTTTTTGTATCTTCTGGGTCTTGATACAGATTTTTCTTTCTGTTTCAATATTCAGAATATATTCTTTTTAATTGGTATCTGGATTACTTTTTCTCTTTTTGTTTATTGAGCATTTCTTTGATCTCACGGGCTTTATTCTTAATGCGCTCACTGGCTTCTCTCGAAGTCAGGACACGAGAGATCCATCTGCTGGACTCATCATACTTTCCAATACGACGTGCAAGTTCAGCGATCAGATAAGTAACCGTGATTTCATCCATACCGCACATAGGGAATGATTCTTTCGAAAATGCACCAACAAATCCATCATGTGCATTCGCAAGAAGCTCTAATTCTTCTTTGTTCAGATCCGTGATCACTTTATCATAATCCGGTGTCTCTTTTGGCAGAGTTTCAGCTTTACCACGGCAAAGCCATGCCATCTTTAAGCAGGTATATGCTTTTTCACTTGCTTTTGCTTTTTTTACAACAGTATTAACTAAAGCAAGCTGATGGCGGGCAATCGCATCATCATATGTATAAATATTACCTGTCGGCTTTAATCCACTAAAATTTTTCGAAATATTCTCACGGATCAACTTTGCCTGCGCCGGCATCATGAACTTAAAGAAACGACTTAATGCGGCATAACCACATTTTGGACAAACAAGTGCATCATATTTTAAAGAATCCACTAACTGGTACTTTGGTCTTAAATCCGTGTCAGCAGAAATCAACTTTACCTTACCGGTACGAACCATTTTTGAATGGAATTCCGTATCACATACCGGGCATCTAAACGTCTTGTCGAATAAAAGTTCTTCTTCTGTCACCTGATGCTCTGCTTTTTTCCCATCTTTTCCAACTTTACTATTTTCCTCTTCAAATACATGTACTTTTTCCAATTTTCCTAACCCAAATTGGTCTAATCCGGAAAACACTCCCATGATACTACCTCCTTATTTTGGTCGATATGAACTCTTCATTGATACAATCCGGTTAAATACCAGATGATCCTTGCCGGAATCCCTAGAATCCACTGTAAAGTATCCCTGACGGACAAATTGGAAACTTTCCATCGGTTCTGCCTCTGCGAGTGCCGGTTCTATATAGCATTCCTTTAAAACAGTTAATGAATTTGGATTGACATTAATGCTTCCATCTTCATTGTATACACCTTTTTCTTCATCTACAATGTTCTCATACAGACGAACTTCTGCTTTCTGGGCGGTCTCTGCGCATACCCAGTGAATCGTACCTTTCACTTTTCTGCCGGTAAAACCGGAACCACTCTTTGTCTCAGGATCGTATGTACAGTGTACTTCCGTAACTTTGCCATCCTCGTCTGTTATATAATCTGTACAGGTTACGAAGTAAGCATTCATCAGACGCACTTCATTGCCCGGATACAAACGGAAATATTTCTTTGGTGGTTCGATCATAAAATCAGAACGATCAATATATAAAACTTTTCCAAATGGAACTTTTCTGGTTCCCATTGCTTCATTTTCCTGATTATTTGATACATCGAGATATTCAATCTCGTTTTCAGGATAGTTTGTGATCACAAGCTTAACAGGATCTAACACTGCCATCATACGCGGACGTTTCATCTTGAGGTCTTCACGGATACAATACTCTAACATTGCATAATCCGATGAACTCTGTGCCTTTGATACACCGGATAACTCCATAAACATACGAATTGATTCCGGTGTAAATCCACGACGACGCAGCGCAGCAATCGATACCAGTCTTGGATCATCCCAGCCATCTACAATTCCGTCTTCTACCAGCTTTTTGATATAACGCTTACCGGTAACAACATTAGTAAGATACAATTTTGCAAACTCAATCTGCTTAGGCGGCTTTTCAAAACCAATCTCACGAACCACCCAGTCGTACAATGGACGATGGTCTTCAAACTCTAATGTGCAGATTGAATGTGTCACACCTTCGATCGCATCTTCAATCGGATGTGCAAAATCATACATAGGATAAATACACCATTTATCACCGGTATTATGATGATGCATACGCGCAACACGATAAATAATAGGATCTCTCATATTAATGTTAGGCGAAGACATATCAATCTTAGCACGTAATACTTTAGAACCATCTTCAAATTCACCGGCACGCATGCGCTCAAACAGATCTAAATTTTCTTCAATCGTGCGATCACGATATGGACTATTCTTACCCGGTTCTTTTAATGTTCCTCTGTATTCGCGGATCTCATCAGGCGATAGATCACAAACAAAAGCCTTTCCTTTCTTGATCAGCAAAACTGCATATTCATACATCTTATCAAAATAATCAGATGCGTAAAATACTTTTTCCAGATCCAGATCTCCGCAGACCCATTTTACATCTTCCATAATAGATTCTACAAATTCTGACTTTTCTTTCATGGGATTTGTATCATCAAACCGCAAATGAAAATCTCCACCATATTCTTTTGCAAGACCTGCATTCAATAAGATGGATTTTGCATGTCCTATATGCAGATAACCATTTGGTTCCGGTGGAAAACGTGTAACAATCTTATCATACTTTCCTTCCGCCAAATCTTTATCAATTATGTTTTGAATAAAATTACGAGAGACTTTCTCGTTATTCATCTCATTCATATTCTCCGGACTACTCACTGTGTCTCCTCCTTTGATGTTTTCATAGATAGAATGCTTTATTCATAAAATACAAAACATACTATTATAAATGATACCACATTTTCGCCAAATAGAAAAGAAAAAAATACTTTATAACAAAGAAGCTGTTATAAAGTATCTTTTCTTTTATTTTTCTGAAGTTTATTTGAAACGATGTCCGCCAAGTTTCATCCTGGCACCTGATAAACGAACACTGAAGAAATGGTAACTTTTCATGTTTTTTACCTTTCCTTTCACTACAATCGTCTTCTGACCTTCTAAAGTCTTTTTTGCCGCAGAAATGCAGTCTTTCCATTGTTTTGAATGAATCTTTCCTGCATCATATTGTCTAAGGCGCTTGTTTAATGATCCGTTTCTTACCGGTGAAAACTGATATTTCTGGTAGATCACTTTCTTTAATGTGTTTGGAAATGATCTGGACTTAATACGGTTCATTACTACTACACCAACGGCTAACTTACCCTGATATGGCTCTGCACCTGCCTCACAATTAATGATGCTTGCCATCAGACGCAATTCCTTTTTTGTATAAGAAGCTTTTTTCTTTTTCTTAGTACTGTGTTTCTTCTTTTTGGCAGCTTTTTTTCCCTGTGTTACAGCTCTTTGCTGTATCTGTGAATCAACAGCTGTCTGCGCTTCCTGAGCATTCTGTGCAACCGGTGCCGCTGTTGGCACTATCGCAGACAGATTATTCTGTACGGGTGTAATCGTTTCATTTGCTTCAGATACTGCAACTGTGTTCTGATTAAAAGCTTCCTCCTGTGCAGCAGATGCTTCTGCTGCCTGAAAGCAGGAAATCACTCCAACTGATAAGACCAACAGTGCAAATCTTTTCATAAACATAAAAACCTCCAAAATTTTGCTTTGCATTTCTACATTTCTTATAAAGGAACAACTTTGATATATTGTTCTTGCAAAAATGCAATTGTTGCTTAACATTTATGTAACAATTATAACACACTTTTTCATATTTTCAACCCTGTTACAAATGTTTTAAATTTTAGAAAGATTTTACATTCTATTTTATTGTGCTATTTGTATAATTTTTTATTGCAATTGATAATTTATTTGTCATTATTGCATATACCTTTTATTATCTATTCCGTAAGATTGTGTATTTGTTACAGATTTGTTACACCTATTTTCCCACTATTTTTGAGAACGTTTTATGATCTTCTCATAAGAAATCGTTCCGCCAAATAAGTCCAAAGCACTTCCTATAGTATAATCCACAAAGCCATTTCCTGCTTTTTCAATCCAATCAATATCTTCCATAGAATGAATGCCGCCTGCATATGTCACAGGAAGCACTTTTGCATTTCCAAGCCGTCTGACCACTTCTTTTTCCACACCGGATGCTTTTCCTTCGACATCAACAGCATGTATAAGAAATTCATCACAATACCGAGCAAGCCGTTCAAATGTTTCCTGATTCATTGGTACCGATGTTCTTTTTTGCCAGCGGTCTGTCACAATATAATAATCATCTTCATAAAAACGACAGCTTAGATCTAAGACTAAATGTTCCTTTCCTATTCTGGCAACAAGCTCTTCTAATCGTTTAAAATCTATTTTTCCATCCCGGAAAACATATGATGTAACGATCACATGCGAGGCTCCCATATTAAGAAAACTTTTTGCATTTTCTGTGTGCATACCTCCCCCGATCTGCATTCCCCCCGGATATGCCATCAACGCTTTCCTGGCCTGTTCTATATCTTTTTCATAATACTCTGATCCAGCAGGATTCAATAGAATGATATGTCCACCTTTCAACCCTGCTTCTTTATATTTGTCTGCATAAAAAGCTGCATCCTGTTCAGATATAAAATTGTCAACAGCCTGGCTTCCCTGATCCTGCAGACTGCCTCCTACGATCTGTTTTACACTTCCGTTATGAATATCAATACATGGACGAAATTTCATACTACTTCTCCTTTTCTGACAAAATATTTTTCCTTTGATTTTTGAGTTATATAAAAAATACTTCCGGATTACTCTTAGCAATCACAGAAGTATTTTTTTTATTTTCGATTTCCTGTAATCTTTTTTGCAAGTTCTTCGTATGTATCATCTACGGATACATGATACGTTCCTGAATTGATTAAATGAGAATATCCATTTTGATTTAAATATTTATCAAATTTTTTGGAATCATCAATAATACCAAGTTTTTCTAACTCTTTACTCACGTCAGAAGACCATTCTCCATCCGAAATCTTTAATTTCTTTTCTTCGGCTTTCAAATCTTTTTCCAAACGTTTCTTCTCGGTATCCATCTTTTTTTCCTGCTTTTTATTGGATGTTTTTGTCGTAGATGCCGATGTATGCGGTGTTGCAGATGTGGTTTTCTCTGACTTTGACTTTGACTTAGCATCATCTTTTGCATTTGTCTGCGTCGGTAAGACAGATGGCTGTGGTGTCTGCGTTGCAAAGAGTGTTTCTTCCTTTTGTGGCTTTTCTACCATTCCCAATTTGAGAGCACGGGATCGTACATAAGAATCCGATGTTCTTAACATCGCAGACGTCCCTAGTATAACAGCAGTAAAAAGCACACCACTTCCAAATCCACGAAGAAATGATTTCTTATTCATTGTATGTCATCTCCCATCTTTTGTAATTAACGTGACGCTGCCTGATGCAGATCGATCACAAATTTCACCTCGCCCTGTCCGATCGACAACATTTTTGAAATTTCTAAAATGGATCTTCCATTTTTGTACAATTCAATAATCTCATCATTATGATTGGCTGCCTTTTCCTGTTGGTGCAATGGACGATAACGTTCTTGTGGTGTATTTTTTGCTTCCTCTTCTTCAATTTTAGCTATTTCTTCATCAAAAACAGACGCGGCAGATTTTTCATCATGGTCTGTTTCTTCTAACAATGTATGAAATTCCTGTTCAACATCATCTTCCTTGTTTTCCGCAATGTCTGTTCTCTCTTTTTCCATTTTATCTGCTATTTCTTTTTTGTCCTGATCCAATCGTAGGGACTCTGTTTCCATGTCTTTTTTTAATTCGTCTAATTGCCTCTCCTGCTCTTTGATACTTTGGTATCCTTTTGCAGCTTCATTATGAATCTCTGCCTTCAAGGAATCTATATCATGAACTAATTGCTTCACTTCTTCCTGCTTTTCATTCAACATGTCATATAGGAAAACAACTTCTGCATGATTTTTTTCGATCTTATCCATCACCTGGTCAGAATACTCATTCATTCCCATAATCTTTTCATTGGATAATGTACTTAATTTATCATCCGTGCTTTCTAATATGCTTTCTGCTTTCTGTGAAAGTTCTTCTTTTACTTCATCAAACTTTTGCATATTGGCTTCCGTATCTACTTCTGCTGTATTACTTACTTTCTTATCTGATATACGAAAGCTGATAATGACAGCGGCTAAGCCAATAACAATCATTGTCGCTTCTAAAAAAATCATGTTGCCCTCCATCGCCTATGAAATATCATTCTAGATCCGCATATCAAAATGTTGATCCGATTCCATCCCAGCTGCATTTGTTTTTTTCATCGTTTCTTTTTTCTTATCTGCCGTAGATGATTTTCTTTTTTGTTGTTTCTTTTGCTGCTTCTTTTTTTCGTCATTTTTAAGTTCTTCATTTTCTGCTTTATTACGACGTATCGTCTGTTCCGAATGGTGTTTAATCTCAGCCTGATATTGTGTGGCAAGCTGTTGATTCTCCTGTTCCATTCGCGTAATTTCCTGCGTCTGTATCTGCGAAACTTCCTGAGACTTAGGTGGCATGGTTATATAATCTAAAGAAAGTGACATAAAATCCCTCCTATCTTACTACAGACCACGAATACGTATATCTGCACCATCTCTTACGAACGAACTGTGTTGTACTTCTGAATGAAGGTATTTTACAATATTAGAAATTGTAATCTTGACACTGCTATATGCTTTATCATGCACAATGATCTTCCCAACATCTTTTGCATTTCGAAGTTCTTCTTCTAATGCTTCATATTCATCTGAAAGTTTTTTGTCTTCTGCTTCAATCTCTTGCAGCCTTGCCTTAGACTGCTTTAATTGTTCTAACTTTTCTTCTTCTAATTTTCCCTTTGCTTTCACTCTCTTAAGCAGCAGAGTCAATGTCTGTTCTAATTTTTCTTTCTCATCGGAATGATCTGCAATAATATCTTCTATCTCATGATATCTTTCACTTACTTTCGGATCAATACCAACTTCAAGTTCCGTAACTGTTCCCATCGTCGAACCGGCTACTTTTGTCTCGATCAGGACAGTAGAACGCACTGAACCTCCGGTAACAATACCTCTTTTACCATTTACGATCACACTATCTTGTGCTACGACCTGACTGTGCAATATCGCATCTGTTACAATCTTACCACCGGCATATGCATTTGAACTTTCAATAAAATTGGAAATGATGTCGCCTTCCGCTTGCATCATTCCTTTGCCTTTTCCCTGAATACCTCTGTTCAATACAATCTTACCACCGGAAATTAATGTTGCACCTTCTACAGCACCATTGACATAAATATCTCCACTTGCTTTAACTGTATACCCTGACAATACATTGCCTTTGATATTGACACTTCCGGAATACTCAAGATCTCCTGTCGACGGTCCGACATCCGCCGGAACTTCATAGCAATCTGACACAAAAACCGTATCATCCACACAAGTTACGTTACCTGATACTTCCGAATACATTTCTAATTCGTCTTCTGACAAATGAATATTCTTGCCATGCTTCAATGATAACACTTTTACTGTTTTGGGTTTTATTTCATGTCCTGTAATGTCAATTCCGGGTATTCCGAAATCAGCAGGCTCTAACGTTGCCAAAAGCTGTCCTTCTTCTACCGGCTCAATCATATCAAGCCGGTGAAAGTCTACATGACCATTTTCATCCATCGCAGGTTTATTTGTTTTATCCAGGTTGAAATTATAATGAATCTGTGCATCATGTCCGTGTACAGGCATAGTAGCCTTTGCAACCAGAATATCTGTACAATATAATTTTAATCTTTGCATCAATGCAATATTTTCATATAAAATTCCGTGAACAACTCCCTGCTGTTCGAGCAAAGAAATAATATCCTCTGTTTCTAACCGTAACCCTTTATTAGAATGCGGATACAATCTCACTTTTGCATATAATTTTTGGGGATCGACCGTTATAAACAATGACTCATTTTCTGCGATCATCTCCTCATTTGAGATCAGCATTTCAGCATTTTTCTGTTTTCCTGCCAAAGTCACAAATTTTTTTATATCGTCTACTGCCACATCATTAATCTTTTTCTTGTCCAAATAAAAGATCACATCTTCTATATGCAGTATCTTTCCCCCATTTATAGCCGGATACGATTTTAAATACATCTTTCCGTTTCTGTGAATCAGCTGAAAAAAAGCATTTCTTTTCATACAACTCCTCCATCCCGATATCATACATTATATAAGTTAAAGATAACTATATCATCCCCTAGTTTTTCCCTCATTTTTTTCAATGCCTTTGTATGTAACTGTGATACTCTCGATTCAGAAACCTCGAGTATCATACTAATTTCTTTCAATGTTAATTCTTCATAATAATATAAAGCAATCACCTTTCGTTCATTTTCCGTCAATGAATCAATTGCTTCCGAAAGTGTTCTTTTTAACTCCTGGCGGGCAACTACCTGATCCGGCTGTTCAAATCTCGGACGATTTCCCAATTCTGCCCTCACTTCACTTCCCTGTTCCAAATACTCATCCAGGGACACCAGATTAGCAACCTGCGTCTCATTGATCAGATCATTCAATTCTTTCATGCTGATCTGAAGTTTCTGTGCCAATTCTTCTTCTTTAGGCTGCCTTCCCAATTCTAACTCCAATTCCTTCGAAGCAGCATCTAATTTTTTTTGCTTTTGACGAAGAGTACGTGGTATCCAGTCCATTTTACGAATCTGGTCTAAAATGGCACCACGAATGCGCAGACTTGCGTAGGTTTCAAACTTTACCCCTTTTGTTAATTCAAACTTGTCGATCGCATCAATCAAGCCAAAAATCCCATATCCTACAAGATCATCATATTCTACCAAATGCCCCAGATGCATACTCATTCTTCCGGCAATTACGTTTACAAGACTTGAATATTCTATGATCAACTGTTCACGTATACCAGGGCTTTTACTTTTCTGGTACTCTTTCCATAACTCTTCTTTCAAAATTTCATCCATAAAACAAAGTTTCCCTTCTTAAACCGATTACTCTTCTGCAGATTGTTCTTCTTTTTCTTTATCTTCTCCCTGCTGCATATCAACATCTTTTTCCTGATCTTTTACTTCTGACATATTTGTATCAGTCTTTTTTACAAACATATTGCCTTCTAATACTTTTACGACAATCTTTTTTACAATCAGTCCAATGATATAAAAAATGATCAAAGTTGCTAACAGCATTTCTAAACTATATGTTACGTCTGTACCATTGACAATTGTTATGATACATACAATAGCACCTGCTAAGAGCATAATAAATTTTGGTATAAATTCCGCTTTCACAAAATTCCCCCTGCCTTGCTTTCTATAATACAATGTGTCTGATAATAAACAATTCACTTTTAAATCGTTCGGATCGGTTTCCCAACAGATTTGATCACAAAATCTCCGGTTTCAGGATAAAACTCAACAGTTCGTCCAAAATTTAATCCTGTATCTTCTGCCAGAATATGGATTCCTAATTTACGAAGCTTTGCTTTAACAGCCTCTACATTTCTTTCGCCGACACGAAGCATATCGTTATTCGTACTAAACGCAAACATCTGTGCACCACCGGCTATCTTAGCTGTTAATCTGCTTTTTAAAGCCCCCTCTTTTTCCATCTGTTCGATCAAATAATCAATACCTGTATCAGCGAACTTTGCTCTGTTCTGATTTTGACGCACCTGTGTACTATCCGGTAGCATTACATGTACCAAACCTGCTAACTTCTTAGGTTGATCATACAATGCCACTCCCACACATGATCCAAGACCTAATGTAGTAATTGCATCAGGTGCATGGCAGATATTCAAATCTGCCATTCCTACTTTTATCATATCAGCCATTTTAATCACCTTAACCCCAGAGACTTTAATATTTTCGAATACGAATCTAATGTTGGAATCAGAATGAAATATCCGCTAATATCTACATCCATATCCTTAAATTGTGATTCAATCAATAAAGCCTTATCTCCAAGTTTACCAAATTCGATCGCAGGTACACTTAAAATTGCTCCTGCCATATCAAATGCAAGACTCGGCACTGAAGCCGTGATCAGCATATTGGTAAGACTTGAAATTGCAGACAGATATGCACCTGAAATAATATTTCCAATTTCCTGTAAAGCTGAAGTTTCCATTTCCGTAAACTGCTCTGTACTATCATCTTTACAGCCCATCAACTGTTGTACTAATAATCTTGCTGCATTACTTTCCAATATAAATAACATTGAGCCCTGAATATCACCTTCCAGAGAAAGTAAAATGCCTGCCACCAATGTTTCAGCGCCACCGATCACTTCTGCCAACTCGGCAAAAGTCAACAGTTCTACTTTTGGAACACGCATATCAATTCTGGCATTAATAAGTTGGGACAATGCAGTTGTTGCATTGCCCGCACCTATATTTCCTATTTCTGTTAATACATCAAACTCAATGTCATCCATGCTTTCATTGTTTTTATCCTGCATAGAATCTCCATTCCAGCACAACGTGCTAATTTATACATTCTCTTTATCAATAATAACAGATGTTATATTTAAAAGTGTGATCAGACTATCCTCATATTTACCAATACCACTTAAATATTTTGCCTGAACATCATTTGCATCAGCTGAATTTGGTTTTTCGATTGAAGCTGAATCTAATGTAACAACTTCCTTCACTTCATCTACAATAATGCCGATTGCCGACTGTGATTCCGGCTTAATAATAATAATTCTTGTTGCATTTGTAAATTCGTCCGGTTCCAGACCAAATTTTAAACGAAGACTCATAACCGGAATAATCTCACCACGAAGATTGATAACGCCTTTGAAATATGGCTGTGCCTTTGGCACTCTCGTGATTCTCTGATTTCTTACAATATTATCTACATAACGAATATCAATACCATATTGTTCACTTCCGATACGAACAACAATATACTGAATTCCTTCATCCACAACTTCTACATTCTGAACTTCATTTACATCTTCCATCTTCGTGCCCCCCTATACTAAAGTATTTACTTCAAGAATAAGTGCAATCTCACCATCACCAAGAATAGTGGCACCGCCAATTAACTTGCTGCAATTAATGTAATCACCGATTGATTTAATAACGATTTCCTGCTGACCGATCAGATTGTCAACTACGAGACCTGCCTGCTTATCACCTTTTTTCACAATGACAACGGTAAGACTTTCCGGCTCTTCTTCGTTTGTCTCTACATCTAAGATCTGATCAAGACGTATCAATGGAATAACGGATCCACGAAGGTTAATCACTTCTTTTGTCTGTACATGTTTTACATCTGAAACCGGAATATCTTCAATTGTCTGAATGCTTCCAAGCGGAATCGCATATTTTTCTTTGCCTAACTCTACCATCAATGCCTGAATGATTGCAAGAGTTAACGGAAGGCGGATAATAAAGCTGCTTCCCTCACCGAGAACCGTCTTACATTCAATATTACCGCCCAAACCTTCAATCTTTGTCTTAACAACGTCAAGACCAACACCACGTCCGGATACATCCGTAATCTTTTCTGCTGTAGAAAAGCTTGGCTTGAACAACAGATCAATTACATCTTTATCCGTCATAATCTCAGCCTGCTCCGGTGTAATACTTCCCTTTTCAATTGCTTTTTGTTTTACCTTTTCAACATCAATGCCGGCACCATCATCACGCACTACGATATTAACATTATTGCCATCTTGGTAAGCATCCAGATAAATCTGTCCAACTTCCTCCTTGCCTAAAGCAAGGCGTTCTTCATTGGACTCAAGACCATGATCTGCCGCATTACGAAGTAAATGCTGTAATGGGTCACCAATCTCATCAATAACGGTACGATCTAACTCGGTTTCTTCACCGGTCATATGTAATTCCATTTTCTTGTTTAATTTCTTATTCAAGTCACGGATCATACGAGGAAAACGGCTTACAACACTTTCAATAGGAACCATTCGAACCTTCATAACAGATTCATGTAGATTGGTTGTAACACTTTCCAGATATTCGATCTGTTCATTGAAACCTGAATCTTTTTTGGAATCATCAGAAGAACTCATAGAAACTAATCCGTTTTTTGCAATGATAAGCTCGCTGACTAAATTCATCAAAACATCAAGCTTTTCAATATCCACACGAACAGTACGTCCAACGGTAGGTTTTGTTGTCTTTGTTTTCTTCTTTGCTGCCGTCTTATTCTCTGCTTTCTTGACAGTTTGCTGAGCTGCTCCGGCATTATTAACCGGCTTTTCATCTTTCTTTACTTCTTTTGAAGTGTCATGCTTTTCTGATTCTTCTGATTTTTCCATCTCAGGCATAAACGCTCCAACAATTGCTTTCTTTACCTCTGAAACATTTTCGATTGCTTTTTTGATGGTCTCTGCACTGTCTTTTGTAAAATATACAAGACTGAAATCAAAGTCAAATTTTTCGTCTTCGATATCCTGGACATTCGGAACAGCCTTAATCACCTCACCATGTTCTTCTAATGCTTTAAATACCAGAAAAGCTCTGGCAGCTTTTAAAATACATGTTTCTTGTAAATATACCGTGATACCAAAAATATTTTCTTTCTGCTGAACCGCTTTATCAAATGTATTCTTCTCATAATCATTGATCTGAATAGAAGTGTATTTTGCTTCTGCAGGTGCTTCTTCTGTTGATGCACTTGCCGTTTCCTGTGGTTGTGCAGCTTTCATTGGCTCCGGCGGCTCTTTACCGGTTGCTTTTGCTGCAATAGAATTTAAGGTGTTAATAATCTCTTCATTTTCTTCTGTTCCTTCGTTTCCGGATTCAAGGATTTCAGCAAGATAAGCCTCTAACGCATCCAATCCACGGAATAATACATCGATCAATTCCGGCTGTACTTTCATATTACCGCTTCGAATCTCCTGAAACACATTTTCCATGTCATGTGTTAAGCGCTGCATACGCTTGTAACCCATCGTTCCAGCCATTCCTTTTAAAGAATGGGCAGCACGAAAGATTTCATTGATCGTGTCCATATTCTCCGGTTCCTGCTCAAGGATCATTAACTGATCACTTAATGTCTGTAAATGTTCTTTTGTTTCATCAATAAAAATTTCAAGATACTGACTAACGTCCATATTAGCGCACCCCCACGTGTTTTGTAATTGCATCAGCAATTTTTCGTAATGTTACGACCTCATCAACCGCTTTTGCATCAGCGATTGCTTTAGGCATTCCATATACAGTACTACTTTCTTCATCCTGTGCAATCACGTAAATTTTGTTTTTTTGTTCTAATTGTATAATTCCTTTTGTTCCGTCTGCACCCATTCCTGTCATCACAACACAGGTAATCTCATCAAAAGAGGACCCAACCAATGATTCATACATAATATCCGCACATGGTCTTAAACCATTTCGTGCTTCCTCTGCCGTAACAGAAAGAATATGCTGCATCCTTCCTTTTTCGATCAGGCGCATCTGTGAACCGCCTTTTGCTAAATACACGGTTCCTTTTTCTAGAATATCTCCATGTGCTGCTTCTTTCACTTTGATCCGGCTTAATTCATCCAGACGATTGCTAAGAGAAGCCGTAAAACCTTCCGGCATATGCTGAACGATCAAAACTGCCGCATCAAGATTTGCCGGCAGAAACGGAACAACATATTGCAATGCTTTTGGTCCGCCTGTCGAACATGCCAAAGCAACTAGTTTTCTTGCAGTACCACAAAGCGGTTTCTTAGAATGCTTAGAAGTATCCCCTTGCAATGCTTTTCCATAGATACTATGTGTTTTCCGGATGCTGCTGTGATCCTTGGCCTGCTGCTTCACTTCGTTATCAAGTGTTCTGCGTGAAAGATTTACTGCTGCATAAAGCATATCAAGAAGCATATTAGAAAATAGATTTCCCTTGGCTATTGCAAGGCTGTCAGGCTTTGTTACAAAATCAAACGCCCCAAGCTCTAACGCCTGAATCGTCTCTTTTGCCCCTTCTTTTGCAAGAGTACTGACGATCAAAACCTTTTCATTCATTCCACGCTTCTTAAGCTCACGTAAGAACTCAATACCATTCATCTTAGGCATATTGATATCCAGAACAATTGCATCAAACTTCTCACCGGATACTAACAGATCTAATGCGTCTAATCCGTTTGTTGCGTATTTTTCTACATGAAGATTTCTATCTTTGTTTATTATATCAAATATCACTCTTCTCATAAGTGCAGAGTCATCAACCACCAAAATTTTTTTCAATCTATTCACCTCCACGACGTAATTTTACGTTTCGTTGTTCTCTTTCTAATTGAAATACAAAGCGAATGATCTGTTCTTTTTTCGCTTCACTCAAATGAATATATTTCATTCGAATGTCAAAAACATCTTTCTCATTACGAAGTGCCTGGCAATATACAACCTGACCAAACACATGCATCATCATACTTTTACCACCTTGAATCGTTTTAAAATCAGCTAGGATACATTCATTTGGTTTTACACATTTTTTTGAAGTAAAACGAATCCCTCCACCGCTGATGTCAACAACTGTGTCTTCATAATTTTTATAGTAAGTATCAGATACTTCCGTAAATAGTTCCTGTTGATCTTCTTTCCACTCCTTCATAGGTTCTGAAAGAGTTCGAAAAGCCAGTTCTGCATGATAAGATATCCGTTCATGCATCCTTCGTTGTACTTTTTCTAACGGAGACAAAATTTTAAAAGAAAGAATCTTTTTTTGTTCATCATGATAGGATGCCAGACAACTGACATGGCACATGCATGCCTCCAAAGGAGCAATAAAATACATCACATATGTTTCTTTTTTAGAAAAAGATTCTTCTGACTGATGTAATACTTCTATTTCCACTTCATGTTCAGAAAGAATCTTTTCTATCTTGCCAACACAAATACATGGCTGCCTGTCAGGATTATTCTCTCCTTTCACGGAAACGGAAAGATACATTTTTGCTGTCATTCCTATTTTAACATACTCATCTATCATCTGTCTTCTCTCTTTTCTGCTGGAATCCTATATTTTCTGCCCTTTTAATTTTTTTTATTATGAAACATTTTTGAGAAAAGACCCGATAATCCCTGTCTTCCCTCTGCCGGCCTGTCTAAACCTCTTTCCACACAGGTCGCTATTTCCATCAGTGCTCTTGATGACGCGGCATTTGGATACATCAATGCGACCGGCTGCTGTTTCATGATTGCTTTTGAAAGCTTTTCATCATATGGAATCTGACCAAGATAATCAATATGAACCTTTAAAAATTTAGCAACCACAGAAGAAAGTTTTTCATATAATTCTGTCCCTTCCTGTGCACTGTGTGTTCTGTTTGCGACCATTCGGATCATACGATTATCTTCATAAAATTCTTCATGACGCGACAGCGTCTTAATCAATGCATATGCATCGGTAAGAGAAGTCGGTTCCGGTGTTGCAACCAAAAGCAGCTCTGAACTTGCCAAAACCAGCTCGACTACTGTGTCGGAAATTCCGGCTCCAGTATCTATGATCACAATGTCAGCCAGATTATCAAGTTCATACATCATACGAACAAGCATTTGAAGCTGTTCATGATTCAGGTTTGTAAGTTCCTTCAAACCGGATCCACCGGAGATAAATCCGATATTTCCCGGTCCCGGACAGATTACTTCGCGTAATGTTTTTCCTCTAAAAAGCAAGTCTGCCAGATTATATTTAGGTCGTATTCCCATCAGGATCTCCACATTGGCAAGCCCAAAATCCGCATCCAGAATTACAACTCTTTTGTTCAATCTGCTAAGTTGCAATGCAAGATTAACCGACACATTCGACTTACCGACGCCACCTTTGCCACTCGTCACTGTGATCACGCGTGCAAGATGCTGCTGCATATTTTGTTTTTTTATAATATTTCTTAACTGTTCTGCCTGATCCATTAACTATTTCCTCCGAGAAGCTTCTTTGCCATGCTCTGTGCATCTATCTTGCCTATATCATCAGGAACATTCTGTCCCCATGTTGCGTAAGACAACGGTGCCCCTGTCAGCATATGAATATTATATAAGCTTCCTACTGTCTCTGTTTCATCAAGTTTTGTAAAAATCAGATTATACTTTGTAATCTCAGAATATGTCTGTGCGATCTTTACCAGATCCTTGTATTTTGTTGTTGCACTCAGCACGAGAAATACTTCTTTATTTGCATCCTCTACAGTATCTAACAGATTCTGTATATCCTCTTTCTGCTCCTTATTATTGTGGGAACGACCGGCTGTATCCACAAAGACAAGATCATACTCTGACAATTCTTCCATTGCCGGTTTCATATCCTGTGGAGAATAAACAACCTGTAAAGGGATCCCCAGAATATTAGCATATGTCTTTAATTGATCAACAGCAGCGATCCGATATGTATCCGATGTGATCAATGCAACCTTTGTCTGTTTTGTTAATCGCAGTGTTGATGCAATCTTTGCTATCGTTGTAGTCTTACCTACTCCTGTCGGACCGATAAAGAAAATATATTTTGTCTTTCTGGTCCGAATATCGATCAAGCGTGGCTGGCCGATCTTTAATACAATTTTTTGGTAAACTCCTGCTAAAATATTTTCCAGATTCGCATTTTGGGATAAACTGTCTGCAATATCAGAAAAGATCTGATCTATATACGTTTCTTCTACTTCATTATCTAAAAGTTTTTTGCGGATCAGATCAAAATAAGCCTGATTGGAATCCTGCTTCTTATGTTCTTTTACTTCATTCGATGCCTGTATCTGCTTTTCAATCAGATCTTGCAAATTACTCAGTCTTTCTTCTAACTTTTCTTTTGGCTGTGCATTCTCTTTTGAAAAAGGAACAGAGGAATCCTCTAAAAGATTCGAAGAGATCTTTTCCATATCCGGCATTTTCTTTTCTTCTTTTTTTACTTCGTTTGCAACTTTGGCTTCATTTGCTGCTAAAACAGCATTTGTCTCCTTGATTGCTTCCTGAAGCTTACTAAAGTCCGGTACACTTTCTTCCTCTTTCTTCTCATCTACAGCCGCTGTGATTTCTACGGATGGTTTCTTAAAAATTCCAAGAAAACCACGTTTGGAATTATTTTTAACATTCAGGATCACAACATCCTGTCCTAAATCTTCTTTTGCAAGCTTTGTAGCTTCTTCTTCATTTATTGCTATGTATTTTCGGATTACCATTTTATACTGTCACCATCCCTATTGATTGTAGTTCTACATCAGATTCAATTTCATTATAAGATATAACGATCAAATCCTTAAATTGCTCTGATGTTAATTTTTTAAAGTACATACGTACGATTGGAGAAGTCACAATGATCGGATTCTTTCCAAGTTCCTCCATCTTGTCGATTTCTTCTTTAACGGCATTTAAGATTTCCTGTGTCTTCTCCGGCTCTAAATTAATATACGCCCCTTGCTCTGTCTGCTTGATCGAACCCATAATTTCCTGTTCAATCTTAGGATCTAATGTTACTACACTGGTCATTTCATTTGCCGGGAAATATTTATTTGAGATTGCCCTCTTGAGACTCTGACGCACATATTCTGTCAAAACATCAGTATCCCTTGTGGAAGTTGCATTATCTGCTAACGTTTCAAAAATTGTCACAAGATCGCGAATCGAAATTCCTTCTGCCAGCAGATTTTGTAAAACTTTTTGAATTTCTCCAACACCTAGTGTTTTAGGAACTAATTCTGAAATCAGGGTTGTATTGGCCTCCTGAATATTGTTGATCAGGTTTTGTACATCCTGTCTTGTTAAAAGTTCATCCAAATGATTACGGATTACTTCCGTCAAATGTGTCGCAATGATCGATGGTGGATCGACCACCGTATATCCCAGCGATTCCGCACGTTCTCTTTGTGCCTCTGTAATCCAGATTGCAGGAAGATGGAATGAAGGTTCAAATGTCGGAATGCCGGTGATCTCTTCCTCTACATATCCAGGATTCATTGCCATATAATGATCAAATAAGATCTCGCCTTCACTAACCGGCACGCCTTTGATCTTGATCACATACTGATTTGGATTTAACTGAATATTATCTCGCAAACGAATCATTGGAACAACACAGCCAAGCTCAAGCGCAATCTGCCTTCGGATCATAACCACTCGGTCAAGCAGATCCCCACCCTGATTGACATCGGCAAGCGGAATGATACCATATCCAAATTCCAGTTCAATTGGATCAACTTGCAATAATGATACCACATTTTCCGGTTTGCGGATTTCTTCAGCTGACTCTTCTTCCTCGTCAATTTCATTTTCTACCTTAACATCCTCCATCGTCGCCTCGATTGCACGGCCTGCAGCAATGAATACGATTGCATAACATAGGCAGATCAATGTTGGCATTGGTGTAAATGCCAAAAAGGCTAATGCACCGCCGGTAATATATAAAACTTTTGGAATAGAAAACAACTGACGTAATAAAACATTACCAAGATCAGATTCTTTCGATACTTTTGTAACTAAGATACCGGTTGAAAGTGATATGATCAGGGATGGGATCTGGCTTACCAGTCCATCACCCATGGTCAGGATTGAATACTTTTGTAAAGCTTCTGTCATGTCCATTCCCTGCATCACAACACCAAGGATCAGACCACCTACAAAGTTAATGCCTGTAATGATAAGACCGGCTGTAGCATCTCCTTTTACATACTTCGTAGCACCATCCATTGCTCCAAAGAATGCAGATTCATCCTGAATTTTTTGACGACGTTCTTTCGCCTGTGCATCCGTGATCGCACCGGTATTTAAGTCAGCATCGATTGCCATCTGCTTACCGGGCATCGCATCCAGTGTAAATCGAGCTGTTACTTCGGATACACGCTCCGATCCTTTATTGATAACAATAAACTGAATAATGATCAGAATCATAAAAATTACAACGCCAACGATCAGATTACCGCCACCAACGAACTGACCAAAAGCATCTACAACATTTCCGGCATAACCCTGTAAAAGAATGTTTCTCGTTGAGCTGACATTCAATGACAAACGGAATAATGTTGTGATCAGCAAAAGTGTTGGAAATGATGACATTTGCAACGCTTCTTTTGAAAACAATGCCGTAAACATGATGATCAATGCCAGACTGATATTTAACATCATCAATACATCCAAAAATACCGTTGGCATTGGTACAATCAGAAATACAATCGGAACTAATACATATAACCCCAGAAATATATCTGTTTTTTTCATTTGATCTAATCTCCTCTGCTTCTTATGTCATACGAAATTTTTTCGTTAATATACTGTATTTTATAATTTTCCTTTCAAACCATAGACATATGCCAAAACCTCTGCCACCATCTGATACAATTCCGGTGGAATCTGATTTCCAATATCTACATTATGATATAGCATACGTGCCAATGGTTTATTTTCAACAATTTCAATATCATTCTCTCTGGCTACATCCTTGATCTTTTGTGCCAGATAATCAGCACCTTTTGCTATTACAACAGGCGCATCATATTTTTCTTTATCATATTTGATCGCTACAGCAAGATGTGTAGGGTTCGTAATAACAACATCGGCTTGCGGAAGTTCCTGCATCATACGCCTTTGTGATGCCTGTCTCATACGTGCTCTTTGCTGGCTCTTGATCTTTGGATCACCTTCCGAATTTTTATATTCATCTTTCACTTCCTGCTTTGTCATCTTCATATCATTGTGGAATTTCCACCTCTGATACATATAATCGGCAAAACCGATCACTAAAAAGCATGCACTGATACGTATACCGATATTTACAATGATATCTCCGATCAATTCAATTCCTTGTGCTAAAGTATAATGATACATATCCCGTATCAAAGTCCATTTATCAATCAGATAACTGTATACCACATAAACCATGATAGTAATTTTTGCGATAGCAAGCAAAAGCTCTATCAGTTTCTGTACAGAAAACAAACGCTTTATGCCATTGATCGGACTAAATTTATCAATCTTTGGTTTCATTGGTTCAAAAGAAATCTTCCATTTTACCTGCATCAGAAAAACAATGACTGTTAAAGCAAACAAAATCACTAAAAAAGGCAACGCCATGATCAGTATGCTTTTGATCGCTTCTCCTGCGGTAGCACAAGCTAACTGTAATGTAAAGTTTGTATTGGTATAATCACTGATCTTACTATAAAAAAAATGAAACTGCTCTAGAAAGTCATTTCCAAGCGTTCCTAAATACTGCTTTAAGATTATAAAAAAAACAAGCAGGCAAAACGCAGTAGTCAGATCGGTACTTTTAGCAACCTGTCCGTTCTTTCTGGCATCCGAAAGCTTTTTTGTCGTAGGTTCTTCTGTTTTTTCTCCGCCTTCACCATCTTTGGCAAAAAGCTGCAGATCATATGATTCCAATAACATACTAAAGCATCCTTTTCTCAATTAACACACACAATATCATAATACCTTAAATAAGATAAAATAGCAATCTATAATACAACGTTATGAACTTCCTGCTAAAGATAGCATAAACAGCTTCGTCAATGTCTGCATTTCATTAAACAGAAAATCCGTAATTCCCGGTAAAAAGTTCATTAATATAAATATCAGGGATAAACCCGCAAATACTTTTAATTGCATACCAAAGACAAACATATTCATCTGAGGAGCAATTCTTGCAAGAATACCTAAAATAACATTAATAACCAGAATACAAGCAAATACCGGTAAAATAATACGAAAACCGATCACAAAATAATCAATCACGTATTGCACAAAGATCTTGTATAAGTTGGGTGAAACGATTCCTTCTCCGATCGGAATAACCTTATAAGAATCTACAACCGCATCAATCAGAAAATAATGCATATCAGATGCGATAAACATTAACATAAAGACAGCTGTCAGAAAAGTAGCCGAAATTGTTGTCTGTACCTGTGTTGTCGGATCCATCTCCATTGCCATAGAAAAACCAATCTCCATATCTAACATATGACCCGAGAAATTCAAAATATAAAGAGTGAACCCTGAACCGATCCCGATCAAAAGCCCGGTGACAGCTTCCTGAGCAATAAGAATGCTGTATCCTAACATCCCTTGATAAGATACAGCTGAATAATCTACGGAATTCATTATGATCAATGATAAAAAGAAAGAAAGCGCAATCTTAATGCGTACAGGAATGTTGACATTTCCAAAAAACGGTACGATAAAAAAGATCATAGAAATTCTTGTTATGATCAATACAGCATATTCTATATATTCTATCGTAAATTTCACCTGCTACACTCCTATCATTATCTTATATATCATTTTATTAAAGTAGGAATCTGCTTCATCAGATCAATAAAAAGATCTGATACAGATCCCATGATCCATCCTCCACACAAAAGGATCACAAGCATGATAGCAAGAAACTTCGGAACAAATGTAAGTGTCTGTTCCTGAATAGATGTGATCGTCTGAAAAATACTGATGATCAGACCAATGATCAACGATACCAATAGTAAGGGCATCGTTACCTTAACCACTGTCCAAATGACTTCTCTTGCAATATCAATTATAACACCTGTACTCATCTTCTACCTCGATTCATTGCCCAAAATTATTTGAAAGATTCTACAAGCTGACCCACAACCAGATTCCACCCGTCTGCCAGAATAAAGAGCAGAATCTTAAATGGCAGTGAAATCGTTGTAGGTGGCAACATCATCATACCCATTGACATCAATGTAGAAGCGACTACCATGTCAATAACAATAAACGGCAGATAAATTAAAAATCCAATAATAAATGCTGTTCTTAACTCACTGATAATAAATGCAGGTATAATCGTTGTCGTTGGAATATCATCATAACTTTTTACGTCTGATGACTTCTGATCATTAATCGTCATAAACAATTTGAGATCTTTGTCTCTTGTCTGCTTTAACATAAACGTCCGAATTGGAGCCAGTCCTTTTTCTATCGCCTGTTCCTGCTTTACTTTTCCATTCATATAAGGCTGAACTGCCTCTTTGTTCACTTTTGTCATAACCGGAGACATGATTGCTAATGTCATAAAAAGAGCAAGTCCGATTAACACCTGATTTGGCGGTGTGGTCTGCGTTCCCAAAGCTGTTCGCAGAAAATGAAATACCACGATGATTCTCGTAAAAGAGGTCACCATAATGATGATGGAAGGAGCTAAAGAAAGTGCTGTTAAGATCAAAAGCATTTGTAATGTGGATTCCAATGTAGTACTTCCTGCATTAGATGTAATGTTAAGATGAAAAGAATCTTCTGTATCCTGCTGCGAAACATTACTCTTACTGCCTGTTGCACCTGCATAAGCCGGTACCGCAGCTAAAAAGATAAAACAGCATAGCATGAAACTCATGCTAAACTTCATAATTGCTTTTTTGTTCTTTCTAATATATTTTAAGATCATTTTATATTCCTGTCTCCTTAACTGCATACAATACTGTCGGTTGTATCACATCTATTTATAATAAATTCAAAAATCATCCTCTTTTTTGGTTTCCTGATCCTTTTTTTTATGATTATAATTTTTTACTTTTTGAAAAACATCTGTAAAATTCATTGTCATTTTAGAAACGTCCGTCTTTTGGATCACCTGATTAAAAGATAGTTCATCTTTTGATAATTCTGTTAAAAAAACCGCATTGTCTTTCATAAGAAGAAAAGCAATGTATTTTTCACCTACTTTAACAATTACAATACTTTTACCCGGAACTACCTGCTGCGTCTCTATAATTTGTATATTCGATGACTTCGCATTCACATAACCGGATTTTGCATACCATTTTGTAAATAAATGTGCTCCATAAAGTAATACAAAAAAAAGTACCAATAACAAAAATAATTTAATAATGCTGGTAAATGTAGACATTTCCGTTAAAACTAAAAACATAACTACACCTCCAGCATTTTTACTATTTTGTAATTTCTACAATACGTATACCAAAGTTTTCTTCAATGACAACAACTTCACCTTTTGCAACAAACTTTCCATTAACTAAAATATCAACCGGTTCGCCCGCTAACTTATCAAGCTCGATAATCGTTCCCGGTGCAAAATCAAGAATTTCCTTAATAGATTTATTTGATCTGCCAAGTTCAACAGTGACTTCCAAAGGAACATCCATGATCAGATCAATATTTTCCTGCTGTAATAAAGGACTTATCTCTTGATTGAATGTCTGGAACTGTGCCGGTTGTACAGCCATATTTGGTGCCGGCATCATATATGGCTGTTGCATCTGTGGCTGTGCCATTTGTGGGTTTGCCTGCATCTGTGGCTGTGCCATTTGTGGATTTGCCTGCATCTGAGGCGCATCCATCTGTGGTTGTGGTGCCGGCTGAACCGGTACCTGCGGCTGTTCTGGCTGCTGTGCTGCAGCTGCTTTATCAGCAGAAGCTTCGGTATTGCCCATGAATTTCTGATACAAATCTCTTGCAAAGTCAAAAGGATATAACTGCATAATCTGGCTGTCAACCAGATCACCGATTTTCATATCAAAAGAAATCTGAACAATTTCATCATCTAAAAAGCTTACAATCTTATCATCGTCTATTGTATCATTCAAGTCAACAAGACTTGCAGATGGCGGACTGATATCCACTTTCTTTTCCAACATAGATGATAAAGAAGTAGCCGCTGACCCCATCATCTGATTCATGGCTTCACTAATCGCACTCAAATGAAGTTCTGAAAGCTCTCCATCTGTATTCGAACCATCTCCGCCCATCATCAGATCTGTAATGATCTTAACATCCTGTTCTTTTAAGATCAAAATATTATTACCATCAATACCGTCAATATAAGAAATATGTATAAAAACACATGGTCTGTCATACTGTTTGGACAGCTCATTCATTGTAACATAAGAAACACGAGGTGTTGTAATTGTAACCTTATGATTTAACAGCGTTGATAATGTTGTAGCCGCAGTCCCCATATTGATGTTGGCAATCTCGCCAACGGCGTCTCTTTCTGCAGCCGTCAATGTATGTTCTGACGAACTACCACTATCCGCTTCACTTGTAGCAGAATTACCACCGGTTAAGGCATCAATTTCTTCCTGTGATAACATTCCATCCATAACCTATTGCTCCTCCTTTATAACTGAAGTGACTCTGACCGCATAGGAATCTGCACTCGATCCAGGTAATGCAGTAAACTTTTTAATATTACCTACATATACATTCAGTTCATCGTCAACTTTTGTATCTAATTTAATAATATCACCCAATTGTATATTTGCAAAATCATTTACGGAAATAGTGCTTCTTCCAAGCATTGCACGTACCGGAATCTTAGCACGATCAATAATTGTTTCAATTGCATCTTTATACATGCCGGATGTATCATCCTTCATAGCGGAATACCAATATTTTGTATTCAGTTTATCAATAACAGGCTCTACACAAGAAAACGGAATACATATATTCATTAATCCTTCCGTATCACCTATCTTAATATTCATTGTAACGATTGCTGTCATTTCACTTGGTGAAATAAACTGTGCAAATTGCGAATTTGTCTCGATTCGTTCGAGTCTTGGTTCTACAGCCACAACACTTTCCCAAGGATCTACCAGCAAATTTGTACATACTTCTATGATTCTTTCTAAAATCACTAATTCAATTTCTGTAAAATCCCTGCTCTTATCTAACGGAGTGCCCGTACCGCCAAGCATGCGGTCCACTATAGCAAATCCAATATTATCTGCCAATTCCAAAATAATATTTCCTTCTAAGGGTGCAAAATTAACAACCCCTAAAAGTACCGGATTCGACAAAGCATTTGAAAATTCAGAATAGGTATTTGCTTCCGCATTCATTACTTCTACCTGAACGTTTTTTCTTAAATACGCCGGCAAGTTTGTCGATAATAATCGTCCATAATTTTCAAAAATAATCTCCAAAGTTCTTAAATGATCTTTTGAGAACTTTGATGGTCTGGCAAAGTCGTAATTTTTTACAACACGCTCATCCACGTCATTTAACTCATCCGGATTTATCTCACCTGTACTCAGCGCATTGAGTAAACTATCTATCTCTGCTTGAGATAAGGTATCACCCATATTTTTCACCTCACACCCGAATAAAAATATACTATTTCTATTCAGTTTATCTACAACAATATAATCATATCATACTTTCACTCTAATGAAAAGCAACAATTTTATTGTGTTACATATCCATCTAACATTACCTTAACAATAACCTTAGAATCAAGCAATTTCTGGATTTTTTCAAGAGATTCTTTCTGAATTGCTGCCTGGTCTGCATCGTCAATGGTATGATTCTGAATTGCAGAACGGATAATATCTGTAATCTCTGCTTTATTTGTATCAATCGTATCTTTCAGATCACTATAATCTTCTGAAGTTTTATTCAAGGACAATGTATAACCTTTTAACATTGCATAATGCGCTTTTCCATCTGCACCTGACTTTAAGTTATAAGTTTCTTGTGCATCAAATGCTACAGCAAGATTTTCAAGATCTTTAAATGTATAATTTTCGTCTGCATTTGCATTCTTGTCAGCATCTAATTCAATATTTAAAACAGATGCTACCTGTGTAATCAATGTATTTGTTTTTTGGAATGTTGGCAGCATTACAAAAAAGAGAATCGCTGTCAGAACAACATTGATAACCGTTAAAGCTGTAATAATCACACTAAAAATATTTTTCTTCATTTTTTTCTCACCTTTCTGATTCAGCCTAGTTAGAATTTGTATATATCTTAATCTCGACACGCCGGTTTTTTGCCCGGCCTCCCGCCGTCTTATTGGAAGCAACCGGATCCACACTTCCTCTGCCGGACGCTTCTAAATGTTTCTCGCTTAAATGTTTCTTTTCCACAAAGTATTCATATACTTTGGTTGCTCTGGCAGTTGACAGCCACAGATTACTTTCATATTTCGAATTACTGATCGGAACATTATCGGTATGTCCTTCAATTTTGATCAACCGGTCTTCATAAGGTTTCAATATTACAGCTACTCCGCTAAGTATCTGCTTTGCACCGGATTGAATTTCTGCACTTCCCGACTGAAAAAGGACACCACCGCTTAAAGAAATCATAACATAATTGTAATTGCTGTCCATTGTAACATCTAATGAATCTTCCAAGCGATTCGTCTCGGTCTTTTCTACAACCTGACTATATAATTGTTCTGCCTGTTTTTTCTGTTCGGCTGCTTTTTCCTTTTCATACTCTTTTGACGGATCAGTTTCATTCTCTGACTCGGCTGCTTTTCCCATATCGGTATAATAATCATCCAGGTTACTAAGCTGCGTTGCACCACTTGATATCAGGTTACCATCCCCTAATGCCTGTGCACCGCCACTAAAAATACTAAAACTATTTGACATGGAAGCAACCAGTTCCGCATACTTTACTTCATCCAAATTGGACATGGAATATAATAATACGAAAAAGCAAAGTAGAAGGTTCATAAGATCAGAAAAGGTATCTTTCCAACCATCTGTCTTAATTTCAGTCTCCTGCTTTTTTGCTTTTGCCATTAAGCTTCACCACCTTCAGGTGCTGCTGCAGCACCACCATTTTCATCATTGCCCATATCTCTATCAGAAGGAGCTAAGAATGATTTTAATTTTTCTTCAATTACACGAGGGTTTTCACCTGCCTGAATAGACAACAAGCCCTCTACCATAACTTCCTTAACTGTGATCTCCATCTCATTGAACATCTTTAATTTAAAGGAAATCGGCACACAAATCCAGTTTGCCAGCAAAGAACCATACAAAGTTGTAAGCAGTGCAACTGCCATGTTTGGACCGATCATAGACATATCTTCCATGTTATAAAGCATGTTTACCAGACCGATCAAAGTACCGATCATTCCCCATGCAGGACCCATGCCGGCCCAGTTCGCCCAGAAATTAATCTTTTCATTATGACGCTTGTCCACAGAATTTAGTTCTGTCTCCATAATATTACGAACCAGCTCAGGATCTGTACCATCTACTATTAACATAATTCCTTTTTTCAAGAAATCATCTTCAATGTTATTTGCCATCTCTTCAAGAGCCAAAAGTCCCTCTTTTCTTGCTACATTAGAAAGATCCACAATATTTTGGATCACCTCTGCATCATTGGACTCATTTTTCTTTAATGCAAGTGTAAATGATTTCAAGCATCCGACGAATTCGCCAATACTTTTTGCCTGAATCAGCATACAACAGGTAGAACCACCTAATGTAATGAATACAGACACCGTATCACCAAAGTGACCTAAGGCAGCAAAACCTTCATTACCTGTTACAATACCTAAAAAGACAAAACAAAAACATGCCACTAAACCAATTAAAGTTGTTATATCCAAAATTCACACCACCTTATGTAATAATTATTCTACAAAATCAGTAGAATTGCATTCCTGCCTATATAATTTTACAAGATTTTTTACCATCTGTCTACTTTCTTTTACAATTATTTTTTTTCCTGTTGTCAATGTAATGACAGTATCAGGAGTTTCTTCAATCATCTCGATCAGATCTGAGTTGATCGTCAATCCTTTTCCATTTAATCTCGTTACTTCAATCATTCTTTCTCCTCCCTTAACATGATAGAACACCGAGTGCCACGCTTTGCATGACAACCCGGTGTCATCCTATTATACTTTTAAGTTATTACCGTTTCAGATTAACTAATTCCTCTAACATAGTATCCGATGTTGTAATGATTCTTGAATTTGCCTGAAAACCTCGCTGTGTTGTGATCATCTGTGTAAATTCATTAGCAAGGTCAACATTAGACATTTCCAATGCGCCTACTGTCAGACTTCCTGACTGGTTTACTTCCTCACCAACACCATCAAACTCACCAGAATTCAATGTAGCTGCAAACAAACTATCACCAACAGACTCTAAACCGGATGGGTTTGCAAAAGTAGCAAATGCCATCTGAGCGAGACACTTCTTTAAGCCATTGCTGTACTGTCCATAAATCTTACCTTCCTGATCAATGGAAATGCCGGATAATGCACCCGCTTTATTACCGGCATCGTATCCATCCGGATCACCCTTGACACTACTGATCTTAGATGTTCCACCCTGAGAATACTGTGTCAGCTTATTCAGGAAAATGTTAACACCACCTGTATCAGAGGCTGCATCATACTGTGGAAACGAGCTGTTTACACCTGTATTTGTTGCATCCAGTCCAACGATGGATAAGTTAATCGCTTTACCGGAAAATTCTGCATTCGTACGTGTCGGCGTTGATACAAAATCGCCGGTCTGACTACTGAATGTGATTGTTGATGCTAGACCAGGATCTAAAGAAAATTCACCGGTTGTTGCATTCAGGCTTCCTGCAGCGATACCGGCTGCTGTATCGCTACCGAACTTAATTGTTGCACCTGTTTCGGAATATGTAACGGCACCTGTCGTAGGATCAACGTTCTTCTTCACAAAGATAGACTGAGAATCAGAGTTTAAAATATCAGCAACGCGGATATCATATGTAGTTGTACCGGCTGTCTGGTTTGCAGATTTTGTAATATATAATTTTGCTGTATAGCTTTCACCCAGATTATCAAAGAAACTAAAGCTTACAATCTGTCCACCTGTTGTAATACCGGTTGTCGCATTTGTTGTACCTTCTAACTTTGTATCATTTGGATCAATATTACCGGATACGGTAACTGCTGTTGTAGCTTCCGGTGCATAAGATGAATTTTCTGCATTCATGATTGCAAGATCCTTTACGGTATCTTTTATTATATTGCCATCTGCGTCAGCTAACCAGCCCTGAACCGTTGCACCATTTGTTGTGCAATATAAGTTACCGGCTTCATCAACATTTAATGCACCCGATTTTGTAAAGTAGGTATCTGTTCCGGAACGTACTACTAAAAAGGCACTACCGTTGATTGCGATATCCAAAGCACGGTTTGTCGTAGAAGGACCGCCCTGGTCGGTAATATTGGTTGTGATCGAAGCAACCTGTGAACCAAGACCAATCTGCTTTGCATTGGTACCGGCGGTTCCTAATTCTGCATTTGCTCCTGATGCACTTGATACAGTCTGATAGAATGTATCTGAAAAATTGACACTGCTGGATTTAAAACCAACTGTATTTGTATTTGCGATGTTATTACCAATAACATCCATCTTTGTCTGGTGTGTTTTAAGACCTGCTACACCAGAATAAAGTGATCTCATCATAATTTTTTCCTCCTTAAACTTAAACGTAAAGCGAAATCTCTCTGTCATTCAAGATTTCAACGCCTCCATAAAAGGTCCGGCATTATACTCTTACGTTCTAACTGATAACTGCTCCATCTATATTCGTAAATATAGAATCCGTCGAATCACCAACGGCTGTAATAACTGTGTTGTTCTTGACATTTACAATAAATGCAAGATCATCTACCATGATCAAAGACTCCTGAATTCCTTTTTCCCGTGCCTTCGTTGTTCCATTTTCTAAGCGTTCCATCTGCTGGTCTGAAAGATTGATATTCCTCGTTGCCAGTCTTGCATTTGCATGTTTGGAAAATTTTAATCCTGTGACTGCTGATGATGTGCTCTTTTCCTGTGTTGAGCTTAAAATTTCCCGGAAAGAAAGGTCTGATTCGGAAGAATGCTTTGTCTTTTTGTTATCACTTTGCAGCAAACGATCAGTCATCTGCTCGATAGATGAATAATTTTCATATAATCGCTGCATTACTCTTCCTCCTTATGATCAAATCCTGTTTCTTACAATCTAATTTCCATTTGACCGGTTGTTTCTGTACTCATTATTTTCAGACTGCATCAGTTCCTTCCGTACTGTCATTATCACCTGTGCTGTCTGTTTTATCAGTACTGTTTGTACCATTCACACTTTCTGTACCATCTGTTTTATCTGTATCATCTGATGAATCAGAACCTGAAGAACTGCTGTTATTTTGTTTGATTCCTTTGATAAATAATGAAACACTGGAATAATCCATTGTCTTATTTGCATCATCAAACACAAATGCAATCTTGTAATTTCCTGCATCAAGATTAGAAAATACTTCTCTGTCGATCGTCAGCTTGCCATCCTTGTAGCTTAACTTCGATGCATCGACTTTTGTAACATTACTTGAATTGTTTGCATCCATGATAACAACAGCAAAACCGGTTGCTTCATATCCATTTGTACCAAGACTGATACCGGATACCATAACATCCTGTGGATCATCGTGTGAATAGTTGATCACCTGCTGCTCTACTTTTGGTATATACTGCGATATCAGATAGTTCGAATCAATTACCTGAACAATGTCATCAAACTCATATAAAGAACCATTTACCGATACATAAGCTGTTCCATTCTGAATAGTAACATAATCCACTGTTCCCTGTACTTCTACCACATCTCCTGATGATAATGTCTGATTGAGCAAAACTTCTTTTCCAACCAGATTGTATGCCGAAGTATTTACTGTGGTACTGTTTAAGTTCTGCATCTGCTCTAACTCACTAAACTGGGCAAGCTGTGCTACATACTCTGTATTACTCGTCGGCTCTAACGGATCCTGATATTGCATTTGGGTTACTAACAGCAGCAAGAAATCTTCTTTATCCAGTGTATCTCCTGATTTTCTTTCTGTCTTTTGCGATGTTTCTGATATATTCACTTTTCCGTCACTATCTACGGGTGCTATTAAATCACTCATGCTTTTCCTCCTTTCTTACGCTGTATAATCAATACTGCTTCCATTGTTGCGCATTACTTCCTTACGAAGTGCTTCTTTCTCATCGATGATACCATCATCTTCTTCCTCGTCTGCTACATTATAACGGAACTTGCGCTGACTTCCATTTTGCATGTCATTCTGCCTTTGTGCTTCTGCTTCGGTGCTCTGCTCAAAACTAAAGTCTGACACATGCACTTCCACTGATTCCACTTTAATCTCTTTTGCCTCTAAGTTTTCCTTCAAAGTGTACATCTGACTTTCCAAAGCTTGTCTGGCTTCTTCTGTCTGCACATGAAATGTTGCTGTCATCATACCCTCTTTGGATACAAGATTCAAAAGAACTTTACCAAGACTTTCCGGATTCAGCTGCATCTCTAAGGCTGTAGTATTCTGTGTTACAGACTGCTGCATCTGTTCACTGACCTGATGTACGATATGTACCATCTGCTGCATTTGATGACTGTTTACTGCATTTGCATCATAAATCTGAGATACATTCCCCTGAACAACTGCATATGGCTGTGAAACTGCTGTATCATCCTGCTGTACAAAAGTAGTTTCCTGCTGTGCATCCGATGTAAAAAGCTTTTGAAGTTCTTCCTGTGTACTATTATCTTCTGTTGTATCAGAATCATCAAAAGATGTATTCTGCTGTTCAGAAACAACGGATACACTCTTTACCTCTGTCTTTCCATCATCCGCTATTGCATCATCGTTTGCATTAGAATCCTGTGTTGTTATCTGTGCATTCTTTGCTGTGTTCACAACAACTGATTCTGCATCCTGTGTCTGTACCGGTATGTCTTCTGTCACAGTCTGTTCTGTCTGTGCCGGATTGAGAACCTCATCCATAGAAATTCCAAAGTTTTCTACTGAAGTCGGCTGTGATAACTGCTCTAACGCAGCTGCGATCTGATCACTATTCCCTGACATGTAGTCAGCCAGATCCTGTAGTAATGCTGTATAACTGTTCATCAAAGACTCATTCATCACCAAATCCATACTCTCAGACGCTCCATTTACCTGCAAAACAAAGTCCTGTAACGTCGATGGATTTAACAAATCTGTCAACATGATTCCCATAGAATCCAACATACTTTGCAACATATTATCATCCATCCCAGTTGCATCCTGTACAATTTCTTTAATATCATCCTGTACCTGTGCTAATGACTTATTTGTCGTATCAACCGTTGTGTTATCATCTGTACGAACAGTATTTGTCGTCTGGTCTGTGTTTTTTATCTTCTGGTAACTTTTGTCAGAAACATGAGTCTTATCAGACACCTTCTGATTTGTTGAAACGCTGTTTTTTGCAGCATTTCCATTGTTTTCTACACTTCCGGTACTATTTAAAATATTCTGAAACTGTTGTCCGGAATTTGAAGCCTGTACGGTTACTTTGGTATCAGAAACAGCAATCTTAGTCAAATTGACTGTCTGTACTCCTGCCATGTATTCACCTCCTTTTTTTCTATTTGCAAATACCGATCGTGTACGGACGATCTTTTTGCTATCTATGTCAACAGAATTATTCTGTGGACACCAAATCATGTTGTTTGCGGTAATACATTAAATTATTTGTCTTTTACCGCAGCAATCTTTTTCGTGATCTGCGCTGCATAATCACTATCCATATTCTGTAAAATCTGTGCTGCTTGTGATTCTTTCATATTTTCAAGAATATCACATACAAGATCTAAGTCTTCCGACATTTCTGTTAAGATCTTTGCTGCAGAGGCTGCATCCATGTTAGAATATTGTGTTCCAAGCTCTTTTGCCTTCTCAGTATATTGTAATTCATTTAATACCTGTTTGTAAATCTTTTCTGCATTTGCAGGTTCGATTTCTTCATAATATTTTCGATATTCGCTGATATCCGGTGCATTATCATTAAACACAACCTTTTGATCGAACTCTTTGACCCTCTTTTCAAATGCATCCTGTTCGTCTTTATATTTTTGTAACTTTTTAACCTGTGCTTCCAATTCCGAAATATAATCGGAATTTGCTGTTGTCGTGCCTGTCTCAGACTCTAATCTTTTTTCCAACTCATTGATTCTGTCATTTGCTGACTTCAATGTGTTGTATTTATAGTTTCCTTCCTGTGCCTGCTGTTCTTCAGATGCTTCCGGCAGAATCTTGTTGATCACCGGAACATCTTTTAACACAGGATATAAAACATTACTTCCAATTCCACCAACATCCAATTTAACAAGAAAAGCAAACACAGCAAGCCATATTAAAATGATCACAATGGCGATCAATGCTGTAACTAATCTGCTTCCTCCACTTTCTTTCTCCTGTGTCTCTGGTGCCTGGTCACCTTTTTTTCTTCTTGGCATTGATTATATTTCCTCACTTTCCCTTGCACTTCCAAACCGAAAGCTGGTTAATTCATCCACTTCTTTCTTTTCCTGTGCTTCTATTTCCAATTTAAACTCTTCAAATGCTTTTTCTTTAAGCTTTTCAAAAGTTTTTCTTTCTTTCATCGCTTCATCAAGCTTTTCTCTTGCCTGATCCACTTTTTTTTGCTGCTTCTTTATAATAATCTTTTGCATTTCGATGCGATCTTTTACAATCTCCACTCCATGTTCTAATTTTTTTATTTCAAATAAAACCAGAATTTGTGCAAGAGCCTCTTTTAACTCCTGCTGATAGCTTTCTTTCTTATGTATCAAAAGTTTCAGACAATCCTCTTCTTCACGAAGCTTTATTATTTCCATACCATACTCTGCTTTTGCCTGATCTTCTAACTTTTCTTTGATTGAAAGTATATTTTGTAATTTAAAAACAAATTTAGCCATAAAATATCATACCCATATTTCTTTTTTGCAATGATCTATTGCTCTGCATCCGTTTTCTCTTCATCATTAAAGATAGCGATCAACTCATTAACTACATCGTCAAAATTACACTTTTCATAAACATCCTGCATCAAAAAATCATTTACTTCATCAATTTTAGATAATGCAAAATCAATTTTTTTGTTAGACCCCGGCTTATATGCACCAATGTTGACAAGATCTTCCGCTTCCGCATAAGTTGCTAAAACATTCTTTAATTCACCGCTGGCTTTTTTATGTTCCTTTGTTACAATGCTGCTCATAACACGTGAAATACTTGCAAGAATATCTATGGCCGGATAATGATTTTTCTGTGCGATCTTACGGTCTAGGACAATATGACCATCCAAAATACTTCGGGCTGTATCCGTGATTGGTTCATTAAAGTCGTCACCATCTACTAATACGGTGTACAGACCTGTAATCGATCCTTTATCAGAACGTCCCGCTCTTTCAAGCAGCTTTGGCATTTCTGAATACACACTGGGCGGATATCCTCTGGAAACAGGTGGTTCACCTGAAGCAAGACCAATTTCTCGCTGTGCCATAGAAAAACGTGTCAACGAATCCATCATTAAAAGCACATCTTTTCCCTGATCTCTGAAATATTCTGCTATTGCAGTCGCAGTTTTTGCAGCTTTATTACGGATCAATGCCGGCTTATCAGAAGTTGCAACTACCACAACAGATCTTGCCATACCTTCCGGACCTAAATCCCGCTCGATAAACTCTCTGACTTCTCGTCCACGCTCTCCAATCAGCGCGATCACATTGATATCTGCTTTTGTATTTCTTGCAAACATACCAAGTAATGTACTCTTTCCCACACCACTACCGGCAAATATACCAATTCTCTGTCCTCTTCCGATCGTGATCAAACCATCTACTGCACGCACCCCTAATGGTAAAACCTGATCAATAATCTCTCTTGTCAACGGATCAGGAGGTTGTGCTTCTACCGAATATTCCTGCATTGGTGCTAACGTTGTACCATCAATTGGATTTCCCAAACCATCCAGCGTTTTTCCAAGCAGTTCTTCACCGGCTTTTACTTTTAATGGAGCATTCGTATTTTCCACACGGCTGCCAAGCCCTACTCCAGCAACCTGATCGTATGGCATCAAAAGCACACGATCGTCACGAAAACCAACGACTTCTGCATTGATGACCTGATTGGTATCTTTCGTGATAATATGACACAGATCATTTAGTTTTGCAGTCGGACCAATTGATTCGATCGTTAAACCAACAACTTTTGCCACTTTTCCCAAACGTGTTTCATAAGTCTGATCCAAAAGCATATTATATTTTGATACGTCAATTTCTACCATACCGATATGCTCCTCACTGTTAATATAAAAGCAACTTTACATGATCTTCCAGATTTTGCAATTGTGCATCCAGGCTGCAATCGATCATCGAATGATCTGTTTCAATAATACATTGCATTGCCTCTAAACTGCTGTCTTCCACAACTTCAAGTTCAGCACTGTCTTTTGCGATTGCTTTTAATGTACTTTTTTTGGCAGCCACACGACTGATATCTTCTTTTGATACCCGAATTGTGATATGGCTTGTCTTTTCTATATTGCGAAGCGAGTTTCCGATCAGATATAAAATAATATCTTTCTTATTCTCGCAACTGATCCCGGTAATCTTACGCACAAGCGAAACAACCAATTCGGCAAAGGCCGGTTCAAGCTTTTTTTCCTGTTCTTCAAGTTCTGCTCTTTTTTGATCCATTTCCTGTGTGAACGCCTCAGATTGTTTCTGCAGCTCTTCCTGTGCTTCTATGCGCCCTTGTTCAAGACCTGTCTGATATCCATCTTCCTGTGCCTGCTGTCGGATTGCATCTGCATTTTCCTGTGCCTGTCTTACAATCTCATCGGCTTCTTCTTTTGCTTTTGCAAGAATGGACTCCTGCTCTTCCTGTAATTCAGATTGCAATTTTTCTCTTTCCTGACTGACCACATCATCCATTGAGATCACCGGAATCCCATTATCAAACATCTGATCTGTCCGGTCAGCTCCCGAAAGTGCTGCAACATTGAGTTGTTCAAAAGACGGTTCTTCTTTCTTTTCTTCAAAAATATCAGGAATAAACTCCTCTATTCTTTCATCAGAATCAATTGATCTTGTAGCTTTTGTATCAAAATTAAAATAGACGGATTTAATTAAATTAGACAACTATCTCGTCACCTCCGCCTCTGGAGATAATGATCTCAGCAGAATCTTCCAACTTACGGATGATATTAACGATCTTCTGCTGTGCTTCTTCAACATCTTTCATTCGTACAGGACCCATAAAGTCCATATCTTCTTTGATCATCGTTGCCAGACGGGATGAAAGATTACTAAAGATCAAATTCTGTACTTCCTCTGTAGAACCCTTCAACGCTACGGCAAGTTCATTGTTATCCACTTCTCGTAATACACGCTGAACCGAACGGTCATCAAGCGACAAGATATCTTCGAATACGAACATCTTTTTGCGGATCTCGTCTGCAAGTTCCGGATCTTCGATTTCGAGACTTTCCATAATATGTTTTTCTGTTCCACGATCAACTGTATTTAAGATTTCTACTATAGAGTCGACACCGCCAACGATCGTGTAATCCTGATTGACAAGAGAAGCAAGTTTCTGTTCCAATACTTTTTCCACCTCTTTGATCACATCCGGTGCAGTACGATCCATCTGTGCAATACGCTTTGCTACATCTGTCTGTTTATCCGGTGTCAATGCAGAAATAATTGCTGCTGACTGTGCTGAAGGCAGATACGACAAGATCAAAGCGATCGTCTGTGGATGTTCATCCTGAATAAAGTTTAATAACTGATTTGCATCCGTTTTGCGGACAAACTCAAATGGACGAACCTGCAAGGATGCAGTCAGTTTACCAATAACATCCTTGGCACGTTCTGCACCAAGTGATTTTTCAAGAAGCTCTTTCGCATAAGCGATACCACCTTCCGCAATATACTGCTGTGCCAAACAAACCTCATAAAATTCATCCAGTACAGCGTCCTTCATTGCAGGCGAGACGCTCCTTGTATTTGCAATTTCCAAAGTGAGCTGTTCAATCTCATCTTCTTTTAAATGTTTAAACACATTGGCAGATTTTTCCGGACCAAGTGATATCAGAAGAATTGCCGCCTTCTGTACACCATTGATTTCTTCTGTCTTTGCCATAATGTAACCTTCCTTTCGCAATTCTTTCTGATGAGTTTATACATCCCATTCATCATTTAACCAGTTACGAAGCAATTGAGCAACTGCTTCCGGATTCTCATCTACAAACTTCTCGATCAACTTGCGTGTCTCGGATTTATCACTAAATTCAATATCATCCAAAGACTGATTTTCTTTTGTTGTAGCCAAAAGCTGCTCCACTGAAAGCTCCGGTTCCTCTTCGGATACTTTGACCGGCGCTGTACCACGAACAACTACAAAGATCAATAATGCAATGATCAAAACAGCAAGAATGATCATTAGATAATCCGCTATTCCTCGCGAAGTGCTCGTCTTTGCTACAAACTTCGGTACAGAATATGCCATCACAGAAATATTGGCAGCGTTCACACCGGTCGCCTGTGCAATCAGATTAATCTCATCATCCGACAATGTAATAGCAGTCCGATCACTGTTTGCTGCAACATACTGATCAAATGTCATATTGTCTAACGAACCATCAGCCTCTAAATCTTCTTCCTTAACAACTTTGTATTGCAATGCAACAATTCCTAAAGAAGAATCATCATATTGAATGGCAGGTGTTTCCTGCTTGATATTTTCAATCGTTTCATTTGTCAAAAGATCTTCTAACTTCTCTATCTTGGTGCTTGAAGAAGATCCTGAACTTTCCTGCATCATTGTATCGGTATCGTCGCTGTTAGATGCCGTTCCCGGCTCTCCACTTGCTGAGTTACCGCCACTTCCCTCATATGTATACAAGTTTGTCGGATAACCATACTCACGACCATCGGCAACAGAATAAGTCTTACTTAACGTCTCGACCTTGTTCATATTGAACTTAACACCCTGTGTTCCGACCTGAATATCATCATATCCGCTCTTCACTAACAGATCCGTGACATTTGATGCGATCGTATTTCTAAGTTTTTCTACATACTCCGATGTTCCACCGGTAATACTGCCTCCAAGGGAGTCTGCCGTCGATCCGTTATAAAGGCAGTTTCCATCCGAATCATTGATAATAACATGTTCTACCGTCGTTCCTACCGCATTGGCAAGCCAGCTTGCTAATGCTGCAGACGTATCTTCTGTCAGATCTTTTTTATGTGCATCACTTACTGTGATTTTTGCTGTAATGGATGTATCATCTTTTTCATCTAATACACTATATGTAGAATCCGGTACATCAATAAAAACATCTGCATCATCAATAAAGGAATAATCAATAAGACTTTTCTGAATCTCAGACTGAAGAGCCAGCACACGCTTCTGGCTCTTTTCGTCTTCTGTCGTTGACATAGAATTGTCAAAAGCTTTATCCCATGTATAACCGGTATCGGTAAGTCCCTGATCACTCATGGTATAGAGCGCATTCGTCATATCATCATCATGTACATAGATTGTCAGACCATCCTTTGATGAATAATGGTCAATCCCCGCATCATCTAATGCACTTGCCATCTTATTGGCATCATCTAATTTACTAAATTCCTGAAACTTCGTCCATGTCGGTCTGGATACTAAATATGCTACCACGGCAATAGCAACCAATACAGCACAAATTACCGCAATAATGATTGTCTTTTGCTTACTGGAATATTTTTTCCAGAACTCCATAATCCTGGTAGGAATTTCTTTTATTCTTTCTTGCATAATCTAATCTCCTGCTGTTTGTTTTTTAGAACTGTAAATTCATCAGTTCTTTATAGCCTGTCACAAATGCATCTCTGACAGCTACTGTATATTGTAATGAAACATTTGCTTTCTGCTGTGCGATCTGAAGATCATGAATGTTATCTGTCTCACCCAGAGCATATTTAATTTCTTCTTCTTCTGCCGCATTGCTATATGCATTTGTCTCATTTATCAGATTCACAGCAGAATCCAATACAGTACCAAATACACTCTGTCCATCATTATCTCTGATCAATAAAGAATCAGAATCCGTTGTAAGTTTTGATGACATCGTTGGTGTCTGTACTACGGAATCTAAACTTGTTCCCATCAATGCTGAAATATCCATTTTTCCCTCCACGCCTTTTTATTTTAAATCATTTTAATTTTTTCCAAGTTCTAATGCCTTTAACTGCATATTCTTTGATGCATTAAACGCTGTAACATTTGCCTCATACGAGCGACTTGCATCAATCATATCTGTCATTTCTGTTACTGTATTGACATTAGGATATGTAACATAGCCATCTTCATTCGCATCAGGATTTGATGGATCATATACCATTCTTCCCTCTGTCTCTGTATCTTCAATGATCTGTGCTACTTTAACGCCTTTTCCTACTGAACCTGTTGTTCCAAGTAAAGTCTCATTAAATGACGGATAGTCTTTTTCCTGAAAAATAACGGATTTTCTATTATAAACATTTCCATTGGCATCACGCGTCGTATTAACATTTGCGATATTCTCAGAAATAATATCTAATCTTGTTCTCTGTGCCGTCATACCTGACGCACTGATATTCATACCGGAAAATACTCCCATACGATTTCTTCCTCCTGTCTTTTCTTCTTAATATAAGCTTTATTTAATTTGATCAGCTGCTACTTCTTGTAACTGTCTTAAGTCTTGAAAATTCCTGCGATGTAGAATCAAGCATCGTATAATATTTAATCTGATTCTTTGCCAATTCTGCATTTTCTGTGTCAATATCTACATTATTGCCATCAAGCCGGTAGCTGACATTACCATAATCTGTATAAGTCATGGCTGACAGATTATCCAAATCTGCTCTGGCTACTTCACTATCCAAATCATCTGTATATCCGACTTCATTCAAAAGATATTCCTCAAATTTCACATCCTGTCTCTTAAACCCCGGTGTGTCTACATTCGCAATATTATTCGCAATAACGGAGTTTCTTGTCCAGCTCGCATCTAACGCTTTATCGAGAACATTCACATAATTAAAAGCTCCTGATGATACCATTGAATATCTCCTTTCATTATCTAATCTTATAAAAGTATGCTAGTTACCTAATCATACATATATAATTATAGAGATATCTCGACAAAATACAAGTAAAAAGATAAAAAAAAACGAAAAATATATCTTTTTTCTGTTGTTTATAAAAAATATGATATCAGAAGTTTCTTTTCCTTGCAAAGATATTTAGAAGAAGAAATTTATAAGATAAAAACAGGACGTTATAACGGTTTTATCCGCTTTAACGTCCTGTTTTTATCTTACTTCCCCTTCTGTTTCCTGGTATTGTGCTATCAGTTCATAACGCAGCAGATCATTTACGATCTGCACGGTTGTTCCTTTCATACCTGATGATTTTGTATGTATGATCCCGGCACTTTCACATTTTTTTAATGCATTGACAATAACAGATCGTGTAATCCCGACTTTATCTGCCAGCCGGCTTGTCACAAGAATACCTTCTTTCTTTCCATCAAGTTCGTTTAATACCGATAATACTGCTTTTACTTCCAGTTTTGACAACGTATGCATTGCTGCCATGACATCCTGTGTTTTATGTGTTTCTTCCGATAACTCTTCTGATTCTGCCCGCTGCATTGCAAGACCGATCACTGTCGTACTGTATTCTGTCAGAATAATATCATCAATCGAAAACGGATCTTTACAACGATAGACAAAAAGTGTGCCCAGTCGGCTTCCTGCCATGCTGATCGGTGCAATCATTGCCTGATAATTTAAGACATCTTTGAACTCAAACCCCAGCGTAAGTAAATTTACGTTTTCCTTTGTTGATAAAATATTCATAAAACGATTCTGAATCGTTTCTTCCATATAATCACCATAATTTAATTTTTCTAATTGAGGAATACATGGAATATCACTCTTCTCTTTTAATCCAAGAACCTTGCCTTTGCGGCTTACCAACACAACATTCACTAAAAGAGTCTGTGATAACACCCTGCAAAAAGTCGTAAAATCAATTTTTTCTGACTCTCTCTCATTCAAGAGCTGGTTGATACGTCGTGTCTTATCTAATAAATCTAAACTCATTTTCACACCTGCTTCTTCTTTTTGTACACAAAACTAAGATTTTCAAATCACATGTCCGGCAATAACAGACTTTCTTCCTAATCTCTTAAGCATTTATTCGTTATTTCCCCGTTTTTCTTACTTCTTATCTGCCTTTTGAACATAACCGCATTGTTCATCCATACAAACAATCTTGTTTCCTTTTTCTACCATTGGTCCGTTACACTGTGGACAGCGTTTTGCTACCGGCTTTTGCCAAGACATAAAATCACAATCCGGATAACTGATACATCCAAAATAACGTCTGCCCTTCTTTGTCTTGCGGATCACGATATCTTCTCCGCACTTCGGACAAGCCACACCAATTTTTTCGAGATATGGTTTAGTGTTACGACATTCAGGAAATCCCGGGCAGGCAAGAAACTTGCCATGTGGTCCATACTTAATGACCATGTTTCTGCCACATTCTTCGCAAATCACATCTGTGACTTCATCTTCGATTTTAACTTCCTCTAATTCTTTTTGTGCAACCTCCACCGCTTCATGAAGATCCGGATAGAAGTTTTCCACTACTGTCTTCCACTTTACAGAACCATCTTCCACGCGATCTAACAAGCCTTCCATATAGGCTGTAAAATTCACATCCACAATACTTGCAAAGGACTTTTTCATAATGGAATTAACTACTTCACCAAGCTCTGTGATATACAGATTCTTCTGTTCTTTTGCAACATAGTGACGATTAATGATCGTTGAAATTGTCGGTGCATAGGTACTTGGTCGGCCGATTCCAAGCTCTTCAAGCGTTTTAACAAGCGAAGCTTCCGTAAAATGAGCCGGTGGCTGTGTAAAATGCTGTTTTTTATCAAATTGTTCTGCATTCATCTGTGTACCGACCGTAATCTTTTTCGAAATCTTCTTTTTATCAATCTTATCTTCATCTGTCTGATAAATCGCAAGATACCCGTTAAATACAACCTTAGATGCTGCACTGGTGAAGCGATATTTGTCTGAATCAATCTTTACCGTTGTCGTTGCAAGCTTAGCAGGAGCCATACGACTTGCTAAAAAACGTTTCCATATCAACTGATACAGTCTGAAATGATCTCTTGACAAAGAGTCCTTGACTGCTGCAGGCGTCAGGTCAACATAAGTCGGTCGGATTGCTTCATGAGCATCCTGTATCTTTTTACCTGACGTTTCTTTCTTTTGTGCTGTACCCTGATAGTCTGCACCATAGTTTTCTTCAATATAATCATATGCCATTTTCTTGGCATCCTCTGAAATTCGTGTAGAATCAGTACGAAGATATGTGATCAGACCTACTGTTCCTCTTCCTTTGACTGCAACACCCTCATATAATCCCTGTGCTAAACGCATTGTTTTTTGTGTCGAAAAGTTCAAACTCTTCGCTGCTTCCTGCTGCAATGTACTCGTAGTAAACGGCAACGGACTTTTCTTGGTACGCTCTGTCTCTTTTACATCTGATACAGAAAACTTTGCTTTTTTCATTTCTTTGATGATCGCGTCCATCTCTTCTTCTGACCCGATCGTCATTTTCTTATCTTTTGTACCATAAAAATCCGCTGTAAAAGGTTTTTTATCTCCTTCTACACTAAACTCTCCGGTCAGTGTCCAATATTCTTTTGAAATAAAAGCATTGATCTGCTCTTCTCTGTCTGCAACAATACGAAGAGCGACGGACTGTACACGACCAGCACTTAGTCCGCGTTTTACTTTAGCCCAAAGGACCGGACTGATCTGATAACCTACAAGCCGGTCTAATACACGTCTTGCCTGCTGTGCATCCACAAGACCCATATCAATCTCTCTTGCCTGCCTGATCGACTGCTTTACCGCATTTTTTGTTATTTCATTAAAAGTGATACGACTGGTATTTTTTGACTCCAGCTTTAATGCATGCATTAAATGCCAGGAAATAGCTTCTCCCTCCCGGTCAGGGTCGGTTGCAAGATAAATCTTATCTGCCTTTTTTACTTCACGACGAAGTTTTGCTAAAAGTTCACCTTTTCCCCTAATCGTAATATACTTCGGTTCAAAATCATTTTCAATATCAATTCCCAGCTGACTCTTTGGCAGATCACGAACATGTCCATTCGATGCCACTACTTCATATGTACTTCCCAGAAATTTTTTAATCGTAGTCGCTTTTGAAGGTGATTCCACGATCACAAGATTCTTTGCCATTGTACTACCTGCCTTTCAACCCTTTTCCATTTTAAATTACAGTGTAGGAAAAACTCCCTTTTGCTGCGTTCAGTATCACATTTTTATCATATAATAACTGCCACCTGCCATCTCAACCATCTTTTTTGTTTGCAAAGAAAGTAATGCTTCCATTGTACAATTAATGTCTAAACCGCACATCTGAGCAATCTGAGAGATATGAAGTGGCTCTAAACTTAAAATAGCATACACTATTTTTTCTGTCGTTTCAAGCATAACCTCATATTTTTTCTTTCTGTTCTCTACATCCTCATCATAAAACAGTCCCAGCCCATCAAGAATATCTTTGATGTTTGTTACAAGACAGGCTCCGCTTTTTAACAGTTCATTACCACCCTCATATTGCGGATTGGTAATGCTTCCTGGTACAACAAAGATTTCTCTTCCCTGTTCTAATCCGGTCTCTGCTGTGATCAAAGAACCACTGCCCTTTTTTGCTTCTATGACCAGTATCCCATCCGACAATCCACTGATAATACGGTTACGCATTGGAAAATGATATGGCATGGATGGTGCATTTAAAGGAAACTCGGACAGCACTCCACCATATTGCTGCATTCTCATGTATTCTTCTATATGCTGTGCCGGATAGCAGATATCTACACCATTTCCGAGTACCGAAAATGTTTTGCCACAAGGTACTTCCATTGCCCCGCGCTGTGCAGCAATATCAACACCTAAAGCCAGTCCGCTGACTACTTCGATCCCATGCTCTGCCAGCTCTTTTCCAAATCGCTGTGCCAAAGCTCTCCCTTCGTGAGACACTCTTCTCGAACCGACAATCGCTACACTTACTTTTCCTTTTTGCGGCAAGTGTCCTTTATAAAAAAGACCATATGGTGCATCCTGTAGGAAACGCAGTTTATCCGGATACTGTTCTTCTTTTTTATATACAAATTGTATTCCTTTCTTATACATTTCCTCATAATCTCTTTTCAGTCTGTCTTCATCCTGTCCGGAAAGAAGCAGATCAATATCTTTTTCTTTTAAACTTCTGACTTGCATAAGTTCTTCTTTTGAAGCTTTAAAAATATACTCTGCTTCTTTAAAAAAACAAAGCAGATCTGTTATTTTTTTGATGCCGATCCCCTGCTTGTTACATAGCCAGAACGTATACATTTTCTCATCTGTCACAGTTCATTCCCCCAATATTTCAAATCTGCTGTCCGGTAAAAAACAGCTTCCACTAAATGTTCCTTCTCAATCATTTCTTTTCCATCCAGATCAGCGATCGTACGTGCGACCTTCAATATCTTATGATATACTCTGGCACTAAATTCCATCTTATGAAAAATATCTTCAACATAGATTTGTGCGGTCGTATCCATTTTACAATAAGTATCGATCATAGATGGAAGCAGCTGAGCATTATGAAAAACAGACATTTTTTGATATCTCTCTGATTGAATTGCCTGTGCTTTTTGAATTCTTTGCTGCATCTGCGCTGAGTTTTCATTGCAGATTGTCTTTTCTTCACAAAAATCCTGATAATCCAATGGAAGTGTCTCTATACAGATGTCCATTCTTTCTAAGATAGGCTGGCTGATCTTTCCTAAATAATTTTTAATCTGTACACTGGTACAGTTGCATTTTTTTCGGTTAGGATAATACCCACAAGGGCATGGATTCGTTGCTGCGATCAACTGACATCGTGCCGGATACCGGTATGTCCCATCAATCCTCGTCACATTCACAAATCCGTCCTCTAACGGCTGACGAAGAACATCTATTGTCTGTCTGTGAAACTCTGCTAATTCATCCAAAAAAAGTACGCCTCCGCTTGCCAGACTGACTTCTCCGGGTTTGGGATAACGGCCTCCGCCAAGCAGTGCCGGCTGTGTGACCGTATGATGCGGATCACGAAACGGACGTTTTTTGACAAACGGAAGTTCTTTCGATAACAGACCTGCTACACTATAGATTTTGGATATTTCCATCTGTTCTTCAAAATCCATTTGCGGCATGATTCCCGGAACTCTTTTTGCGATCATTGTTTTACCGGATCCAGGCGGTCCGATCATCAAAAGATTATGTCTCCCGGCAACAGCAACTTCAACAGCTCTTCTTACCATCTTTTGTCCGTTGACATCTGAAAAATCAAGTTCCTGAAATGTTTCTTCCGCTCCTTGTCCGTGCAGATTATATTTTTTTTGACTGACCGTATTATTTTGTAAGACAGACACTAACTCTGCTAAATCACTGACAGCAATAATCTGAATATCTTGTACGACACCGGCCTCTTCTGCATTGTCCTGAGAAACAAAACAATGTGTGATTCCGTTTTCATACGCTGTATAAACCTGCGGAAGAACACCACAGATCCCTTGTATCCTTCCTTCCAGACTCAGTTCACCTATAAATGCATATTTTCTGATACTATCTTGTGGAATAAAGCCGAACGCAGTTAATACGGAAACTGCAATGGCAAGATCATAACCGGTTCCATCCTTGCGGATATCTGCCGGAGAAAGATTGACGGTAATGCGCTTCGGTGGTAACCGGAATCCGGAATTTTTCATAGCAATCCGAACCCTTTCTCTTGCTTCTTTTAACTCCGAAGACAAAAAACCGACTAAAGAAAAGGCAGGCAGCCCATCCGATACGTCTGCTTCTACCCGAATCATACAGCCGTCAATCCCCTTGACAGCCATACAATATGCTTCACTATACATATTGACTCCTTTCACCTAATCGGAAAAAGAAGCTCCCCTATTTATTGATAGTAACATAGTCACTAAAAAAACGCAACGAAAAAAGGATAGTACATCTTACTTATCGTACTATCCTAACTATAGAATTTTTTATCTAAAAATGTTTCTTCCATCAAACAGGATCTATGTTTTTTCTTATATGATTATGGTGCTATTTATCCAAAATCTTTTTTAATTCTTCCATAAAAGTATCCACATCTTTAAATTCGCGGTAGATCGATGCAAATCGCACATAAGCAACTGCATCCAATTCTTCTAAATGATTCATTACCAGTTCTCCAATATAATTGCTTGTTACCTCCTTGGCTTCGCGATTAAAAATATCTGCTTCGATCTTATCGATCATCGCATTCATTTTACTGACAGAAACCGGTCTTTTATGACAGGAACGAAAAACTCCACGTTCAATCTTCGAGCGATCATAAGGCTCTCTTGTCATATCTTTTTTAATCACAACAAGAGGGATTGCTTCCACTTTTTCATAGGTTGTAAAACGTTTCCTGCATTTATCACACTGTCTGCGTCTGCGGATGGAACTCCCTTCATCAGCAGGTCTTGAATCGATCACCCTGGTATCTTCTTCTCCACAAAATGGACATTTCATCTTTCTTCCACCTTTCCAGCCATTTTTGATGTAAAAACATCCTCTTTTTTGATAATAGTATAAATACCCTGCCGCAAAAAAGCAAGTCATTTAGTTCCATTCGCACTTATGAAGACATTTTTCGATATCCGCTTCTACCAAAATGACATCTGCACCGATTCTTTGTACATTACAATAAGGAATAATATATTCATGTTCCCTACCCAAAACACCAAACAGTTTGCATGGTCCCGGAATAACGAGTGCGCAGATTCTCCCTGTTTTTATATCAAAATCTATATCACACACATTTCCGAGTTTTTCTCCATCACAGATATTGATCACTTCTTTTTCACGTAATTCACACAGCCGCATAAAGCACCTCTTAAAAACTCTTTGTTCTATTCTATGATGATTATCCTAAATAATGTTTCATACTGCTTAATGCTTTCTTTTCCAGTCGGCTGACCTGTGCCTGTGAGATACAGATTTCTTCTGCTACTTCCATTTGTGTCTTTCCTTCAAAATAACGTAATTTAATGATCTTATGTTCTCTGTCAGATAAATGATCAATCGCTGCTTTTAATGAGATCTTTTCTATCCAACTGTCTTCTTTGTTCTTCTTATCACTGATCTGATCCATAATATGAAGAGTATCTGTACCATCTCCATAAACCGGTTCATATAATGAAACCGGATTCTGTATCGCATCCAGTGCTAAGACGATATTCTCTGCTTTAATGCCTATCTTTTGTGCCACTTCTTCTATGGTTGGTTCTTTTTCACTTTCCTTCATCATAGCCTCTTTTGCATAAATTGCCTTATATGCCGTGTCACGGACAGAACGGCTTACACGGATACTATTGTTGTCACGCAGATACCGGCGCACCTCTCCAATGATCATCGGAACTGCATAGGTGCTGAATTTAACATTCATTGTGACATCAAAATGATCGATCGACTTCATCAGACCGATACAGCCAATCTGAAAAAGATCATCAATATTTTCGCCGGTGTTTGAAAAACGCTGTATAATACTTAATACTAATCGAAGATTTCCTTTGATAAATTTCTCGCGTGCATCCGTATCTCCTTTTTGGATCCGGTCAAAAAGAGTCTTTTTTTCTTCTTCTGTAAGAAGCGGTAGCTTTGATGTATTGACACCACAAATCTCTACTTTATACATAAGGCTTTTCTCCTTTGCCAAACTGATATAAAATAGGATTTACTTTTTGTTAAAATTTATACCTGTTCCATTTTAAGAATTTCTTTTTTTAACCGCCTCATGATCTTTTTTTCTAATCGTGATATATACGATTGTGAAATTCCCATCATATCCGCCACTTCTTTCTGAGTACGCTCCTTCCCGTCCTTACAATTAATCCCGAAACGAAGCTCTATAATGTCACGCTCCCTGTCATTTAACTTTTCCAGTGCCATTCGAAGCAGTTTTTTGTCTACCTCTTCTTCCATATCTTTTGATATTACATTTTCGTCCGTTCCAAGAATATCTGACAAAAGCAGTTCATTACCATCCCAGTCAACATTAAGTGGTTCATCGATCGATACTTCATAACGGATCTTATTATTACGCCGTAAATACATTAAAATCTCATTTTCAATACAACGTGATGCATAAGTTGCTAACTTAATATTCTTCATTGGATTAAATGTATTGATTGCTTTAATCAATCCGATCGTTCCGATTGAAATCAGATCTTCCACACCAATTCCGGTATTGTCAAATTTCTTTGCTATGTACACGACTAGACGCAGGTTATGTTCGATCAAACGGCTTCTTGCTTCCTGGTCCTGGCTGCTGCCTAACTTTTCGATCACTTTTTTCTCTTCTTCGCTTGTAAATGGCGCCGGTAATATTTCCGCACCTCCAATATAATGAATCTCTCCCTTTCTTCTCATTCCAAACAGTCCGCTAAATTCCGTCATGATACGGAATTGAAATCTGTTTGCCATTGATATCTTCAGCATATTCTTCCTCCCATTCATGTTATAATTCAAATCCATTGATGATCATATCAATATTATCCCGAGTACAAAGTTCACAGCTGACTGCGGCAAGAATATGTTCTTTTGCACTTCCTCCCTCTAAACACAGACGGTCGACACGGTATGCCTTTAAAAAACCCTGTGCACCGATCGAATGATATGGTATCAGAATCGGATTCCGCCCTTGTGTGAGTGCGATCCGGTCTGCAAGTTTTTGCGAAATAATAAGCACATTTTCTCCGGTATACGGACTGATCAGCTGATTACCCGTATCACATAATACCAGAATCTCTTCTTCCATATCATGGTGTACAATCTTCGCATGAAGAACATTTTTTTGCAGCTTTGCCTGTTTTAGGATTTCAAAGCGAAATAATAAAAAAAGAAATAGAAGCGAAATCATACCAACCAGCAAAAAGAAAAAAGAATGCCCAAACTGCTTAAAACGAAATTGTTCAAGCAGGCTTCGGATTCCTAAGAGTGTTCCGCCTGTAAAAAAACTGATTCCTAAGAGTGTCCCGGTGTCTTTGCACCAATCTCTCTTGGAACCCCTGCCAAAAAAAGCCGGACAAAAGAAAATCAAACGGCATAATTCCAATATAGCAGCAAAGCTTCGGATCCATACAATGATCAAACTGCTAAAAGCTGCCATAAGCAGTGCCATAGACAGAAATCGAAGCAATCTCCATCTTTTTTGCCGCAGCATTGCTGTCATCAAAGCAAAGAACAGATTTAAAATGAAGTTTAAAATGAAATACATATCAACATAAAAAATCATTCTCCCATTCAAACCTGCCTCTCTTTTTAACACTTCCTTTCTCTGTCACACTGTTACGTTATTAAGTATAACGTCAATAGGGAGCGAAAGGTGTCAAAAGAGCACAGCAAAAAAAAGAGTTATGTTCTGTTGTTCGACAAAACATAACTCTTTATCCTATTCTTATTTTGCTGTTTCTTTTCCAAGGGAAGTATCTTCCCATTTTAAAGGTTCACTATCGCTTAGAACTGTTCCACCATCTGTCTGAATCTGTACAATAAAAGCATTGGGAATGGCTTCCTCTTCTTTTTGCTTCTCTTCCTGATCGGCATCTGCATCCGATGTTGTTTCCTGTGTAGGTGCCGGTGAAGCGGTTTCCTGCTCATTGGCTGCATCCTGATCATACTCCAGGGTTTCTAAAATCTGTATATGATTTGCATCCGCCCATTCTGTTGAAACCTCATCTCCATTGAATAAAAGATGTGCATATGGTGTAAAGTTTGATCCGGTCACTAAATAACCGCGGTCATTTCTTTCAACATTTGTGACCGTAACCGGATATGTTCCCATTTGAAGCGGTGTCTCTGTATACGGCTTTGTTCCATTATAAGCATATTGCTCTCCATAAAGCATATCATATTCTAACATTTTTAAATCATTATGGTATGTCTTGGTATTCTTTTTCATTGCCTGTTGGAACTTTGTAATATTTCCTTCATGTATCCCTAATTTGTTCAATACATATGAATACATTTGGTAAGCTGAAAGATTCTTGCTGATCTTTTTTAATCCAAGGTTATCCCAGATCACATATTGTGTCTGATAGAGATTAGAATCTTTTAAATCCGTTTTCTTGATATCCAGACTTGGCAGATGATCTCCATATAACACAAGGATCGTCTTTTCATTTCTCTGTTCTAATGCATTGACAAGGTTGCCTATCATCTCATCTACTTCACTAAGCTGATTGACATAATATTGATATGAATCTTTATCTCCGCTTTCCGGTACTTTCTTCACCCGGATGGCTGCATCCTCTACCGAAAATCCCTTGTATTTACCATGGCTTTGTACCGATAATCCCAGTGTAAAGTCAGGTCCCTGCGTCGAATCCAATGTTTTTAATATCTCACCGGTCAACACGCGGTCCTTTTTCCATCCATTCGGGTTGTCTTCCAAGCCATTCATATATTCCATAGAAGCAAAGGTATCAAATCCAAGATTTTTAAAAACCTTATTTCTTCCATAGAATGTGCCCTCATTGTTATGAACACAGTGTGATGCATACCCTAGCTGCTTTAGATCATAACAGATACTTTCAGCTGCTGTCTTGCGAAGAATTGTTTTATATGGATACTCTGATGTGCCGAAATCTCTCTGGCTCATTCCGGTAAGCATCTCAAATTCCGTATTAACTGTTCCTGCACCTACTGTTGGAACAGTTAAGAAACCATTTGAAAAACTCTTTTGCAACTTATGAAAATTCGGAATAGCATCTTTAGACAGTTCTAAATCCTTTACCATATCAACATCAAAAAAAGACTCTAATTGAATAAAGATGATATTTGGTCTTACGCCGGTATCCGTAGTATAAGTCGATGCATTTAACATATTTAGTACATCATCAACCGATTCCTTGCTGTAATTATCCGGTTTGGATATTCCGGTATCTATAATACTGTTTGTAAAACAATATACAAAGCCATAATTTTCATATGCTTCTGAAATGTTCGTATAATTGGTTGCCAAAGCCTGTACAGAATTACTCTTACTTCGTATAAAAAAGATGCAGCCTGCCAAAAGAGCTACCGCAATCCCGGAAAGGATCAGCTTTTTTTGTGTACGGTGCTCATGCTTTGGTGCTTTGCGGTACAGAATACTCATACTGACAAATACAACAACAATTGCAATAACGATCATAATGATATTTTTAATATTCAGATAATGTCCCGAAACACTGATCGCACTTTCTAATAATGTGATATCAACGGCTGAAAATGGTGTCACACGCAAATGAAGTGTAACAAAATTAACGACACCAAAGATCAACCAGATTGCAGAAACCAATGTGTACACAAATACTTCTCTCTTAAAAAATAATGCGACAGATACTGTCAGCATAATGATCAACGTATTAAACAGACACAAAACCGGCCTGTCAAAAAAGTAGAGTATTCCTCCCATTACAGACTTTCTACTTAATGATTCAATTACCAGTTCCAGCAAGAAGGGAACTGCGATATACCAAATTCCATAATGCAGAATCTTTTTCATCTGCTGCTTTTGTTTCTTTGTCATCATTCTCCCCTATTCCTCTAATTGTACTTCACAGGACCAATGCCACGCTCTGTCCTTATTCTACCTGTTATCAATTCTACTGTATTCCTATACTGCTGCAGTTGCATTTTTTATTCTGCAAAAAAGAAAAGAAGTGGCATAATTTTCAATAACCTGATTCATTATACCACTAATTTTCATTTTGTGCTTAACATTCTACCATATAAATGTCAAAATATTGTGTCTTGTTCTTTCATATTGTTTCTGACGAAGCAATATAAACGGAATCATCGCCTTCATTTAATTATTCAGGTTCACGTTAACAGTAACATTCTTTGTGACGAAATGACCTTCGCTGTCTTTTGCTGTCAATGCTGCCTGATATGTTGTTTCTGCCTGTTTTGTAACGACTGCTGTCATAGAAGATGTAATATCTTTATTCTGATAGGTTACTGCTTTGTATGCAGTACCGGAAAGCAGATATGCCTTTACTTTTTCGATCACAACTTCAGAAGATGCATTGGCATCCACACCTAATACCGAACTATTTACAGTAACCGAATCAGAACCATTGATCGTAACAAAATCTGTTGGGATTACTGTCACTTTGACGATCGTTGTATTACCGGCTTTATCCGTAGTCTGATATGTGATCACATATTCATTATTCTTCTTTGTGATCGTTGTCACAACACTGTTGATCGTAAGTTTTGTATAATTGTCCCTCACAGACTTAATAAGGCTCTTAGCATATTCCTTATTAATTATTGCATTCTTTGCTACGCGGATCACTGAACCATTTGTAACACCTTCGATCACAGGAGCACTGTTATCAATATACAGTTTTGTCTTTACGATTGCTGCATCACTTGCATTCTGCGCTGTATAAGTAACACGATATACATTTGTTTTCAGTTTCTTCCACTTCACGGAAATATATTTTGAAGCAAGCTTTTTACCTGCCTGCTTTGCACTTGCATAAGAAAGCAATGACTTCTTATTCAGGCTCTTCTTAGAAGTAATATAAATCTCCGTTGGTACAGAAAGCACAGGTGTCTTTTTCGCTGCTAATACTTTAACCCTGATCCTCTTTACCGCTTTGCGTGAAATCTCATCTACTAATTTATAAGTCACACGATAGGTTCCCGGCTTTTTCGTATTGACTTTTGACACCTTATTACCGTTATAACGGATCGTAACCTTTAACAGCTTTTTAGCATCAAAACCTGTTGTATTTTTTGCTTTTACACCTTTCATCACCTTATAAGATGCACCATAATTCAATTTTTTGTTTTTTACGCCGGTAATTGATGGTTTCTTTTTATTCCATGGGTTAGATGGATTATCCGTATCGGTCGGATCCCATGCAATGCCTCCCGGAAGTTTGATTGCCTTTGGCTTTCCTAGCGGTCCCGGATTTTTACTTGAGTAAATGATCACTTTTGAACCAGATGGCACATTATTATAAATCCACTTTGCATCTGCAACAGTCAGACGAACACAGCCATGTGATGCTGTTATACCTAACTTATTGTACGAAGAAATCGATAATGTTGACGGATTCTGACTGGTATACCATACAGAATGGAACAATACACCACCGTAAATTCTGGTACAATACTGACCATAGCATGGTCCCATCAACGTGTGCCAGCGCATCTTCTGACCTAATGAATAGGTTCCAAGCTTTGTTGCATATCCGGTAGAACAGATAATTGCTTTAACCGGCTTATAGGTTCCATTGCTATTCTGCTTGTAGACTGTTACACAGTTTGCCTGCTTATTGATCCTGATCTGATATGCAGATGCGGCATCTGCATGACTGCTGCTGTAAGCTGTTCCAAAAAGGACCGCCACAGCCATGACTAAAAAGATACGACAAACATTTAAACATTTTGTTTTCTTTGTTATAAACTGTTTCATTGTCTCCTCCATTTTGTTTTTTCTGATTACTCTGTCATGTTTTTATATACTCGTGCTATTTTATCAACGGGACCTTCTGCTACCAGACGTCCACTGTCTAAAATGATTGCTCTGTCACAAAGTCTTTTCACTTGTTCTAATGAATGCGATACAAATAGCACGGTAACACCTTTATCAAACATACTCATCACCTTATTTTCACTCTTCTGACGGAATTTTTTGTCTCCGACCGACAACACCTCATCAAGGATCAGAATATCCGGCTCAACAACTGTAGCTACAGAAAAACCAAGTCTCGCTTTCATACCTGACGAATAATTCTTGATCGGAACTTCGATAAACTCACCAAGACCCGAAAAATCCACAATTTCATCGAATTTCTCATCTAAGAACTCTTTCGAATATCCCAAAACAGAGCCATATAAGTAAATATTCTCTCTGCCAGTGTATTCCGGGCTAAAACCCGCACCAAGTTCAAGCAGCGGTGCAATCACGCCGGATGTTTCAATATGACCGGCCGATGGTTTCAGGACACCTGATACAACTTTTAAAAGTGTACTTTTTCCTGACCCGTTTAATCCGAGAACACCAAGACGTTCACCTTTTTTTATTTCAAAATTAATATCCTTTAATGCCCAAAACTCATTGAATTTCAAATCTTTTCTTAAAAATTTGATCACAAATTCTTTCAGGTTATCCACTCTTTCGTGGTTCAGATTAAAGCGGATTCCGACATCCTGTACGGAAATTGCCACATTTTTTTTCATGATGATCCTCATTTCTGTGCACAACTGTCATTCAAAGAAGTTTGATCTTCTTTATAAGAACTGTCCGTGCACCAGACAAGCCCTTACGATCCTTTTATACATAAAGAATGAATTTATCCTGTTCTTTATAAAATAACACTGCACCAAAAATTAATGTGATAACTGCCACAACTGCTGATGTCAGACAATAATGCATATTCATTGGCTGTGCATATAAGACAGCATCTCGGAAGTTAGAGATACACATATAAACAGGGTTAATATTAAACACCCATCCGTTTCCTGTATTGATAATTCTCTCTGTCTGATAGAAAATAGCCGATGCATACATTACCAACATCGTTGCAACCGTCCAGATATATTCAATATCACGAAAAAATACATTCAACGTTGCCAAGATCATACCAAGTCCTAATGTAAATACAAATAGGATCAGAAGTGGTACGATTGCCTGAAAAATATAGAAAGACGGTTCTACCTTTAATACCGCTCCTACTCCGACTAAAACGATCAAAGAGATCAGGAATGTTACAAAGTTTGAGATCACGGATGATAAAACATAAATATATTTTGGTACATATACTTTCTTTATCATTGCTGCATTACCACTGATCGACTTTAATCCGGCTTTCGATGCTGATGAGAAGAACGTATAGAGCAAACGTCCACACAGAATATAGACCGGATATTGCGGATCGTCATTACCAAAGAACGTTCCGAATACCAGTGTTAATACCATCATCGTTAATAATGGTTCTATTAATGTCCATAGAATTCCCAAATAGGAACGGCGATACTTTAATTTAATATTTTTCTTCACTAATTCAAATAAGAGATTTTTATAGCGAAAGAAATTCTTCATATACCTTGTTATACTCATATTCACTCCACTTTCATGTGTAAAAACACATTATTCTTATTTTTGACAATACGTCACATATTATAGCATACACACTCAAAAAGTCAAACGATACTGCCTGTCAATTCCATGCATTCAACAAATTATATATTGAATACCATTCTAAAATACGATATACTATTATAAGATAATGAATATCGTGAGGAGGACTTTTCATGACTCAACCTTATACAGTGCATGGCCTATCATACAAATATGATTCAGCACTTGATTTTCATGTTACAATGTATGATGCATTGCCTTATAAAAGGGATAGTGATTATTGCAATGCACAAAAACTTACTTTGCACAGCAAAAGTATGATAAAATATTACTTATATGCTACAAAAGAAGATGCCTACTGCATCGATAATAAAGACAGCCATATCAAAGAGATTCTGCGTGAAATTGCGGCTAAACAGCAAAAAGAACAGCATTCCATTCCTGAAGTTCCAGATGCTCCGGATGAAGACAGTGTAACACCGGAACAGATTCAGTCTTTGCTCGAGGACAATGTTATCGATAGTACAGAAACTCTGCCGGATCAAACAGATTTTACTGCATCTGATGAAAATGAAAATGGTCCGGATGCTCCCGAAAATACCGTGAATGCTTTTGCTGATGTAGAAGACTGGTAAACTATGAAAAAAACACCGGGAAAAGCAACATAGTATTTTTCGATTTAAAATTCACAATACGAAAAATAAAAATCAGTACGTTCAAAAAACGTACTGATTTTTATTTTGGCTTCTTAGATCTATTTTTTTCTCTTAAAACCTTTTTTCTTTCCTTTCGGATCCGTATGGGCAGTTGTTTCCTGTGACTCTTTTTCCTCACCATACATAACTGTCTGGAACGCTTTTAATGCTTCTTTCTGCTCTGCAGTCATCTTTTCAGGAACTTCTACAACCAAAGTTACATAATGATCGCCCCGGATCTGCTTGTTACGTAGAGAGGGAACACCCTTGCCACGCAGGCGAACACGGGTATCTGTCTGTGTGCCCGGTTTAACCGTATAAATCACTTCACCATCAATTGTTTTAATATGGATGTCTCCACCTAACGCAGCCGTTGTAAAGGTAATCGGTACAGTAGAATATATATCTCTATCCTGTCTCTTAAAAATCGGATCTCTCTGTACGATCACTTCAACTAACAAGTCACCTCTTGGACCGCCATTGACACCCGGCTCTCCTTTATCACGGATTCTGACACATTGTCCGTTATCAATTCCAGCCGGTATGCTGACAGCAATTTTCTTTTTCCGGCTGATATATCCGGTACCATGACAATCTAGACAACGCTCTTTAATAATCTTACCGGTACCATGACAATCCGGACAGGTCTGGACATTTCTGACCATGCCAAACAAAGACTGCTGCGTAAACACAACCTGACCTTTTCCACCACACTTAGAACAAGTCTGTGGTGTCGTACCTGCTTTTGCACCTGTTCCGTGGCAGGAAGTACATTCGTCTTTTAATGGAATATTTAATTCTTTATCCACTCCAAAGCAGGCTTCCTTAAAGCTGATATTAACACTATAACGCAGATTCTGACCTTTCATCGGACCATTATTCGCTCTTCTTTGGCGACTGCCGCCTCCAAAAAAGTCTCCAAAGATATCTCCAAAGATATCTCCCATGTCCATACCACTAAAATCAAAGCCACCGGCTCCACCACCGGCTCCACCATCAAAGGCTGCATGACCAAACTGATCATACTGGCGGCGTTTCTCCGCATCACTTAATACTGCATATGCTTCTGAAGCCTCTTTAAACTTTGCTTCTGCCTCCTTATCACCCGGATTCATATCAGGATGATATTTTTTTGCCAACTTACGGTATGCTGACTTTAATTCGGAATCGGATGCATTTTTACTAACACCTAAAACCTCGTAATAATCTCTTTTCTCTGCCATTAATTTGCTCCCCTGTCTTAGTCAAATGACCATTTCTATCCTGTATAGGCTACTGCCCAAAAAGACAGTAGCCTATTTTATCATTTCATATTTGTAATACAATTACAAGAAGAAAATATTCATCTTCTGCATTGCCAATGTATTACCTGCCTATCTTATACTTCGCGATAATCACCGTCTACTACATCATCTGCATTATCCTGTGAAGTATTTGCTCCCATATCAGGACCTGCACCGGCTCCCATGTCAGGACCTGCTGCTCCGCCGGCTGCCTGTGCACCTTCATACATCTTCTGGAATACATTCTGTGCACTCTGCATTAATGCTTCTTTTGCTGCATTAATATCTGAAATCTCCGCATCTGTCATAGATTCCGGATTTGATTTTTCGACAAGCTCTTTTAATTTGTCGATGTCTGCCTGTACTTTTTCTTTTTCAGAAGCATCTACCTTATCACCAACTTCATCAAGAGCTTTCTGTGTCTGGAATACTAAGCTGTCTGCCTCATTACGTGCATCAATTCCTTCTTTTCTCTTCTTATCTTCTGCTTCAAACTGTGCAGCTTCCTGTACTGCTTTCTCAATCTCATCATCAGACATATTTGATCCGGCTGTGATCGTGATATGCTGCTCTTTACCTGTTCCAAGATCTTTTGCTGATACATTTACGATACCGTTTGCATCAATATCAAATGTAACTTCGATCTGTGGCACACCTCTTCTTGCAGGTGGGATACCATCTAAACGGAACTGACCAAGTGATTTGTTATCTTTAGCAAACTGACGTTCACCCTGTAATACATTGATATCAACAGCACTCTGGTTATCGGCTGCTGTAGAGAAGATCTGGCTCTTCTTTGTAGGGATCGTTGTATTTCTTTCAATCAGTCTTGTAGCAACACCACCCATTGTTTCAATAGAAAGAGAAAGTGGAGTGACATCAAGAAGAAGGATATCACCGGCACCTGCGTCACCGGCAAGTTTACCACCCTGTACAGAAGCACCGATTGCTACACATTCATCAGGGTTTAATGATTTATTTGGTTCATGACCTGTCAACTGTTTTACTTTATCCTGTACAGCAGGGATACGTGTAGAACCACCGACTAATAATACTTTTCCTAAATCAGCGGCTGTGATTCCTGCATCACGGAGTGCATTTGAAACAGGTGTTGCTGTTCTTTCTACAAGATCATGTGTCAATTCATCGAATTTTGCACGAGTCAGGTTCATATCGAAATGCTTTGGACCTTCTGCTGTTGCTGTGATGAAAGGTAAGTTGATGTTTGTTGTTGTAGCAGATGATAATTCTTTCTTTGCTTTTTCTGCTGCTTCTTTTAATCTCTGAAGTGCCATCTTATCTGTAGAAAGATCAACACCTTCTGCTTTCTTGAACTCATCGATCATATACTGTGTGATCTTCTGGTCAAAGTCATCACCACCAAGTCTGTTATCACCTGATGTTGCTAATACCTCGATAACGCCATCACCGATCTCAATGATAGATACATCAAATGTACCACCACCTAAATCGTAAACCATGATCTTTTGCTCTTTCTCATTATCAAGACCATATGCCAAAGCTGCTGCTGTAGGCTCATTAATGATACGTTTTACATCCAGTCCTGCAATCTTACCGGCATCCTTCGTTGCCTGACGCTGTGCATCGTTAAAGTAAGCAGGAACTGTGATAACGGCTTCTGTTACTTTTTCTCCAAGATAGCTTTCTGCATCTGCTTTCAGCTTCTGAAGGATCATTGCTGAAATTTCCTGTGGTGAGTATTTCTTATCATCAATCGTTACACGATAATCTGTACCCATATGTCTTTTAATAGAAGAAATTGTCTTATCCGCATTCGTTACCGCCTGACGTTTTGCAGGCTCACCGATCAGTCTTTCACCTGTTTTTGAAAATGCTACGATAGATGGAGTTGTTCTTGCTCCTTCTGTGTTTGCTACAACGACCGGTTTACCACCTTCCATTACAGCTACGCATGAATTTGTTGTTCCTAAGTCAATACCAATAATCTTACTCATAATGATTACCTCCTATAATAAACTCATATTATTGTCTTTATTTCATCCGGAAATCCGGTAGTTACGCTGTTATCAGTTTACTACTTTTACCATACTATGTCTGACAACACTTTCTTTGTACATATAGCCTTTTTGCATTTCTTCGGCTACCGTACCGCTTTCTAAACTGTCATCATCTACCATCATCACTGCGTTATGAAGATTTGGATCAAATTCTTTTCCAACTGCTTCAATCGGCTTGACACCGAGCTCATCAAATGATGTTAAAAGCTGTTTATATACCAGTTCAACCCCCTGTGCAAAAGGAGTTTCTTTCTCATCCTCTGTAACGGCTGCTAAGCCTCTTTCAAAATTATCAATGACCGGAAGCAGCTTTTCAATGACTGTCTTTGCTCCGATTTCAAACATCTGTGCTTTCTCTTTTTCAGAACGTTTTCTGAAATTTTCAAACTCCGCAAGCTGTCTGACACGAAGATCTTCATATTCAGCAAGCTTTTCTTCTAACTTTTCGGTTTTTTTATCTTTCTTCTTGCTAAAAATCTTTTTTTCTGCTGTCTCTTCTGTCTTCTCTTTTGCTGCTTCTTTGGTATCTTCCTTTGCATCCGTATTCTGTGCTGCTTCTGTAGTTGTCTTTTCTTCTTCGTTTGCTAACTGCTTTTCTTCTGCCACTGTTCTATCACCTCTCTGTTTATTTATCCTCTTTGAAAATGTCATCTAACTGACTCATCAGAGAATTTAATGTTCCAACTACTTTGTCATAATCCATTCTCTTAGGACCGACAATACCGATCTTACCATAGACACCTTCCTGTATCTTGTAAGTGGCAGTTACCATGGAACAGTCTTTCATGCTTTCTACCTGTGTCTCATCACCGATATAAACCTGAATATCATGAGACTCTTCGGTATTTTGCTTATCCGGAAGTCCAAGCCAGTTATTAATGATCTTCTTTTCTTCAAATGCTCCAAGAAGATCAGCCGCTTTGGACTTATCTGCCAATTCGGGATATTTTAAAATATTTGTCGCTCCGCTGGTATAGACTTCCAAGTCATCTTCTTCAACTAATGTCTTACCGATCACTTCCAATACCGAATCAATTACTCTGGTATGACTTCCCACCTGCTCCTTTAGCTTCTGAATCAAGGCAAGATTCATATCCATTACATCCAAACCGTTTAATGTTGTATTTAAGACAAAATTCAATTTAACGATCTGTTCTTCTTCCACCGATTCTTCCACCCTGATCATCTGGTTCTTTACAGCATTGTTATCTAAAACAATAACTGCAAGAAGATGCTCTTCATCAACTGAAGTGATCTGAATGAATTTCACGCGTTTGGATTGATAACGTGGTCCTGAAACCATTGATGCATAATTTGTATTCGCTGCTAAAAATTTTGCAACCTGCTTTAATACATCATCAATCTTATCTGCTTTCTGCGTCAACTCCTCTTTTAAGTTATTGACTTCATTCGTCTTTGCATCAAGCATTGTGTCTACATATAGACGATATCCTTTGTCAGAAGGAATCCGCCCGGCAGATGTATGAGGCTGGATGATATATCCCATATCCTCTAAATCTGACATCTCATTACGAATCGTTGCCGAACTGAGATTTAAGTCAGTATATTTAGAAATGGTACGAGAGCCAACCGGTTCACCGGTATCTAAGTACGTTCGGATGATTGCTTGTAAGATCTTAAGCTTTCTCTCGTCTAATTCCATAGGATCATTTCCTCCCCTCTTATTTGTTAGCACTCAATAAAAAGGAGTGCTAATTTCTAATAGTTAAGATATCACTCCTTAAAATCATTGTCAAGAACTTTTTGAAACTTTTTTTTATTTTTTCTTATTATTTATTCGCAAAGTAAATTTCCGCTCTTTTGCAGAGTTTCCTTATCAATGCACTCTTTCTTCTTATTATTAATAACTTGTGCCAAAAGATGTATCTTGCTATAATATTTTTATAGCATTCTGTGGTAAAAACACGACAATGCTTCTATTATAAATATTGTTTTCATCTTAGATCTGTATAAGAAAGAAACGGAGATGACTATGAACCAAAGAATCCAATCATTAAATACCAATCAATCACAAACTGCTTCTTCGAATCAGAGTACAACCAGCAGACAGCGAACGATCAATCAGCGGAGTGCTTCTTCTATGAATACACGTACCGTTGGAAGCACGATGAACTATGCAACCACCAGAAGTCCCGGTGCGATCCATGTCGGTGATGTATTAAAAGGAGAGATTACCGATCTGCGTAATAACCAGATTTCATTGACTTTAGAAGATAATACAGTCGTACGTGCCCAGATTGCTGACAGTTCCAAATACAGCATCGGTCAGACCGGTGCTTTCCGGCTCAGCGACATTGCCGGTAATACACTTTATCTGGAAAATATTTCTCTTGGTGAAAATGACACAGAAATGAATTTGATCAACAAGGCTCTCGATGAAGCAAATCTTCCACCGACTTCCTATAATCAGGACACCGTCAAAGCATTGATGGATAATCTTCTTCCGATCAACCGGGAATCGATCCAGCAGTTAATGCAGCAGGCATATGATTTTGATACAAAAGATATGAACACACTCGCTGTCATGAAGCGTCTCATGATGCCGCTTTCTAAAGATTCCGTACAACAGTTTAGTAATTATCTGCATGAACAGGCTGATCTTGTAGAACGCGTACAATCCTTTTCGAAAGACGTTCCCGCTTTACTTGCTGCTCTGGCTCAAAACAGCAATGCCGATGCTGTGGCACAATTTGGCAAAGAAATGCTGTCAATCGGCCTTTCTGTCGGAAATGCTTCTATTGAAAGTACAACACCAACGATTGCAAGTCTGCCGTCTGACACGCTAGAAGAGATTCAAACACTATTATCGGATACCGCATTAACAGAGGATATTGCAAAACAAATTGATCAAAAGACATTATCTTTACAAGATGCGATGACACTTTTGCGTGATGCAATCCTTTCAGGTACATTAAAAAGTGACCTTGACAGTTCAGAGCTGACACGGCTGCTTAATACGATCAATCAGGCATTAGAGCCTTCTTCTGCAAATGCTGCTCCTGTTACAGAAGATTTTGTCAAAAACATTCTTTCTCTAAAAGAAGAAAATGCCGGTTCTTCTGCTACTGATACGGTAGCAGAAGAACCGGCAGATGCAGAATCAATCAATCCATCCGTAGAAACTAATGAAGAACCACAGACACAAAGTCGCTTTGCACTGGCTGGAAAATTTCTAAAAAACTTTTCGGAAAGTGCCAAAAATGCATTAAATGATACGTTAGAAAATATACGCTCTTCCAATGATACTTCTTTAAAAGACAACAGCATTCCAAAAACAGCTATTGATCTGTTAGCCGAAAAATATCTGTATGCAGCCAGAGAACAAGACTTTTTAAATACAAGTCTTTCTGTCGATGACCGCAATGCATTATTAAAAAGCTTACAGGGAATGCCGATCAGCCAGAGTATGCTTTTATCGATCGCATCCGGTGAAGCTGCGACAAGAGATGTTCTGACCGTGATCTATAACACGATCTCTCTTTCTGACAGTGCACAGGTAAAAGAACTTTTTGCTTCCGAACCTTTTCAGAAATTGTTCTCCCGTCTGTTGCAAAGCAACTGGACGATCACACCGGAACAATTAAAGAACGGTGATCTGTCTAAGTTCTATAACCATATGAGTAAGCAGATCAACCAATTCGAATCACTGATCCAGAATTCTTTATCCGGAAGTGATTCCAAAGAACTGGGTGGCTATGCACATGATATGACAAGCAATATCCAATTTATGAAGACATTGAGTGAGACATTTTCTTTCTTCCAAATGCCATTAAAATTGCAAAATCAGGATGCCCATAGTGAACTCTATGTATACACCCAGAAGCAAAAACTGCGTCAAAATCCGGAAAGATCAAGCGTCCTGCTTCATCTGGACATGGAACACTTAGGAACGATTGATATAAAAATTGACCGCAACCACAATGATATCCTTGCTGATTTTTCTTTAAACGATGCATCCAGCGTGCAATTATTTCACATCAATGAAGATCTGCTCAAAAACGCCTTGAACGCACAAGGATTTTCATGCCAGATGCAATTTAAGCAAAAAGAAGGAGATTCGCCATCTCTAGACCATTTTATCAATACAAAAGTCAACACACATGCCACCGATGAGATGAAACGCTTCTCTTTTGATATCCGAGCTTAAAAACCACACAGAATCTGCGATCCACTAACGATAGACACAGCGTATTGATAAAAGGACAACGTCAAATAATCACGTTGTCCTTTTTGCTTTAAGTCTCAACTATTCCGTTTCTCTTCTTTGAGCTTTACATCATGCATTCTGTTTCCAATCCAAGATCGCTCTTTTAGAATAAAAGATTTCTTCCTGCTTTCCAAAGAGCTTATGCATAATCCCCATATCTTTTTTCAATATCTTCAAAGATATAATCAAATACAGAAGCCATTCCTACAAATTCACAGCCGTAAAAATAACAGCCATCCTCTGTCTTAGCCTGACGTACGATCTTCACAACACAGTTGAGGTTTTCATCCTCTCCTTCCATTTCCAGACGGGCATTAAAATAATATCCGATTGGCAGGATACTTTGTGTCTTAAAACCAATTCCTCTGCGAGAGATATTCTGTACCTCGATCGGTGCATGGATATTTCCTACTTTTACATTATCCTGTTTAAATAAAGAAGATACTTCTAACTCCATGTAAACAGGAATTCTTTTGGATCTACGCTGTTCTTCCATTTCTGCCACCCCTTTCCTGATAGGATCTTTATTTTAATAACTCGACTAAGATCTGGTTGATCGTAGCAGGATCAGCTTTTCCCTGCGTTGCTTTCATGGTCTGTCCGACAAGGAAACCGATTGCTTTCTTCTTACCACTCTTATAGTCTTCTACAGATTGTGGATTGTTCGCTACGATCTCTTCGATCGTGCTGCGAAGTGCACCATCGTCCGCAACGGTCTTTAATCCATGCTCTTCGACATAAACTTCCGGATCTACATCATTTGCAAAAACCTGTTCAAAGACTTCTTTTGCAACGGTACTGTTAATCGTGCGGTCATCTGTCAGCTTGATCAGTTTTGCTAAGTTTTCAGGACTGAATGGAATCTGATCAGCGTCTAGATCATTTTCTTTTAATAAACGCATCGTTTCAACCATCAGCCAGTTCGAAACTTTCTTCGGATTGCTACAGATTGCCGTGGCAGCTTCAAACATATCTGCCATTTTTTTGTTACCGGTAATGATCTTGGCATCATATTCAGGCAGCTTGAATTCTGTCTTATAGCGTTCCATCTTCTCTGTCTGTAATTCCGGCTGACGTGCCTTTAAGTCAGCAAGCCATTCATCACTTATAATAACCGGTACAAGATCCGGATCCGGGAAGTAACGATAATCCTGTGCATCCTCTTTTGAACGCATTGCATAAGAGTATTCTTTGGTATCATCCCAGCGTCTGGTCTCCTGAATCACTTCTTTTCCGGCTTCGATCAGATCGATCTGACGCTCCCTTTCTGCTTCAATCGCACGACGGATTGCTTTAAAAGAGTTTAAATTCTTCATCTCTGTACGTGTACCAAATTCTTTCGCACCGACTTCTCTGACAGATAAGTTGACATCCGCTCTCATCGAACCTTCCTGTAACTTACAGTCAGAAGCTCCGAGATATTGAACGATCATTCTTAACTTCTCTAAGTATGCGATTACTTCGTCTGCCGAACGCATATCCGGCTCAGATACAATCTCGATCAATGGCACACCGGAACGGTTATAATCTACCAAAGAATTCTCGCCCCATTCATCATGTACGAGCTTACCGGCATCTTCTTCCATATGAATCTCGTGGATCCCGATTGTTTTCTTCTGTCCGTCTTCTGTCTCAATCTCAATGCTTCCATCCCTGCAGATTGGAAGATATAACTGTGAGATCTGGTAATTCTGAGGATTATCCGGATAAAAATAATTCTTTCGGTCAAACTTACAATTCTGTGTGATCGTACAATTTGTAGCAAGACCAACGGCTGCTGCATATTCTACAACCTGTTTATTTAAAACAGGAAGAGATCCCGGCATACCGGTGCAGACCGGACAGGTATGAGCATTGGGTTCTCCACCGAACTCTGTAGAACACGAACAAAATATCTTTGTCTTTGTCGCTAATTCGACATGTACTTCAAGACCGATAACGGTTTCAAATTGTTTCATCTTCATCTCCATTTCCGAACTTTTTATAAAGTTCTTAACCAATCAATATGTCATTCTTCTTTCTATCTTGTCTATACTAACGGACTATGGGCATATTCTCTCGTCTGCTCATACGCATATGCGGTACGGATCAGTTTTTTCTCTGCAAAGCAGTCACCGATCAACTGTAAACCGATCGGAAGTCCTTTGCTGTCTGTTCCGCAAGGAAGGGAAATTCCCGGAAGTCCTGCAAGATTGACGGAAATGGTATAAATATCTCCAAGATACATCTTTAACGGATCACTTAAACTTTCTCCAAGCTTTGGAGCAGTTGTCGGAGCAGCCGGTCCTAAGATAATATCATATTTTTCAAAGGCTTTATCAAAGGCTTTCTTGATCAATGCCTTTGTACGAAGTGCTTTCAGATAATAAGCATCAAAATATCCTGAACTTAATACGAAAGAACCTAACATGATACGACGTTTTACTTCTGCACCAAATCCTTCGGAACGGGATTTTTTATACATATTATGGAGTCCCTGATATTCTTTGGCACGATATCCGTATTTGACACCATCAAAACGTTCCAGATTCGAACTTGCTTCTGCACAGGCGATCGTATAATATGCCGGAATCGCATATTCTACCAGGCTAAGATCAAATTCTTCGACGATCGCACCTTTTTGCTCTAATACTTTCGCCGCTGCTAAAACAGCTTCTTTTACTTCAGGATCAAGACCTTCTCCGAAATAATCCTTTGGAATACCGATCTTTATGCCTTTGACATCATCAACCAAAGCAGAAGTGAAATCATAGTCTTCTCTTTCTACAGAAGTTGAATCCTTTGTGTCATGTGATGCGATCACTTCTAAGATTGTCGCACAGTCTGTCACATCTTTTGCAACCGGTCCGATCTGATCCAAAGAAGACCCATAAGCGATCAAACCATAACGGGATACCGTTCCATAGGTCGGCTTAATACCGGTAACACCGCAAAATGAACTTGGCTGGCGGATTGATCCACCAGTATCAGAACCCAGTGCATATGAACATTCTTCTGCTGCAACTGCTGCACAGGAACCACCTGAAGATCCTCCCGGTACATGCTCTGTATTCCATGGATTCTTTGTCGGTCCGAATGCAGAAGTCTCTGTGGTACTTCCCATGGCAAACTCATCCATATTTGTCTTACCAATGATCACAGCTCCGGCTTCTTCTAAGTTAGCAACTGCCTGTGCTGTATAAGTTGGCACAAAATTTCCGAGAATCTTGGAACTACAGGTTGTCAGCGTTCCTTTTGTACACATGTTATCTTTGATCGCAACCGGAACCCCGGCAAGAGGACCTGTTAATTCTCCGTTATCAATCTTTTCCTGTACTTCTTTTGCCTTTTCTAATGCTTCTTTACGCATAACAGTTACAAAACTGTTTACATCTTTTTCTTTCTTTTCTACGGCATCTAAAGCTTCCTGTACTGCTTCTACCACAGTTACTTCTTTTGCTTTGATCTTTTTTCCTAATTCAACTGCCGTTAAACTCATTAAAGACATAGTAATCTCCTTTTCTGCTCTTACTCTGTTTTCCTGCATCGTTAGTAATCCCGACTCTGTCTTCTATATATTTACATTTTCATCATAAGCATATAGATCCTCTGCCCGGATGTGCTTTCAATCACATGATCAGATCGTCTTTGGTACAACAAAGCAATCATCCTTACGCTCCGGTGCATTGGCCAATGTTTCTTCTCTTCCATCCCCATTTTTTACAACATCTTCACGAAAAACATTGTGTACCGGGAAAACATGCGACATTGGTTCTATCCCTGTTGTATCTAATTCATTTAATTTGTCGATGTAATCTAGCATCTCACCCATGTCTTTTTTTGCATTTTCTTTTTCTTCTTCGCTAAGCTCTAACTTAGCAAGAATCCCTACATATTCAATTGTTTCATCTGAAATAATATTTGCCATATAACGCTCCGTTTCTGAATTCAAAAGCAGATCTGCCATTTTTTTTAAATGCACCCTATAAAAAAGCGAACACCTGCCTTCTTTTCCATTTATACTACACTTCATTTTGCTTATCCGAAAAGTCCGGTAAAGAAATCTTTGACTGCATTAAATATATTGGCAAATACACTGCCGACTTTTTCTGCAAGTCCTTTGGTATCGACTTTACTAAAATCAATGCCATTGTCTTTTAACTTATCATAAATGTCCTTTGCCTGACTTGTGATCGCATCAATATTAATATCTTCTTTTGATACTTTATCCATCATATCAACGATATTGTTCACATCATCATCAGAAAGATTAACATCCAGTGCTTTTGCAGAAACATCTACCGCATCACGGATATCCGCAGAAGAAGTCAATCCGTCTGAAAAAACTTTCTGTTTTACTGCTGCCACAAGTTCAGCTGCTTTTTCTTTATCTCCAATGCTGTCTGCAAGATCTGCGGTAGCAACCAGCTCATTGGTTGCTGTATCCATCGTATCTTTTGAAATGTCTTCTCCGGTCATCGTGGCATAGGCTTTCATAGCTCCGACCAATGCCGAAGTTCCTGAGATATTAAATGGTCCGACAACCGTCACCTGTGCATCCTCTAATCCTGCCGTAACCAGTGCATTACAATACATACCGGATGTACAATAGCTGATATTCTTCGTATCTACAGCAATACCGCTGTCTTTTTCCGTCTTTACGACCATAACCGAAGATAACGCTCTTTTGCCGATCACCGAAGAAGAAATATAATCTCCAAGATATTCATGTTCTTCTTTATTCGTGATCTCAATCACTTTATAGTCTGACAGATCGGCATTTGTAATACCGAATTCTTTCATAACAGCTGCTTTTTCTTTTACTGTCAGATCTGCACCGAACGCAATATAACGGTCATATGTTGTATCTTCATCTTTTACAACAGCATCCGCAGATGCCGACCGGTATTGCATTCCGGAAAACAGAAGCAAAACAGCAAACAAAAAGGCTTTCTTCCATATTTTCTTCATAAACCAATCCTCATTTCTACATACTCTTACTGATTCTTCTTTATTATATATCCTAAAATAATATGAATGTAGCCAGAATTTTTCGAAACATCCAAAGAATTCTGACTACACATTATACTATTTTACTATAATTATTCTGCTTTTCCTGCTTTAATACGTTTCATTGCCTTAACTGTATTCTCAGCACTGCCAAAAGCTGTCAGGCGGAAGTATCCTTCTCCGCTAGGACCAAATCCGGAACCAGGTGTTCCAACAATATTTAACTCTTCTAACAGGTAATCAAAGAAATCCCATGATTTCATATTATCCGGTGTTTTTAACCAGATATAAGGAGCATCAATACCACCATAGACTTCATATCCTGCACCAACAAGACCTTCACGGATCACTTTTGCGTTGTTCATATAATAAGCGATCTGCTCTTTTGTCTCTTTCTTGCCTTCTTCAGAATACACAGCAGCACCGGCAGCCTGAATAATATATGGTGCACCGTTAAATTTTGTTCCATGACGACGTGCCCAAAGTGAATGTAATGTAACATCACCGCTCTTTAATTCCTTTGGAACAACTGTAAAACCAAGACGTGTACCTGTAAATCCTGCATTCTTTGAAAAACTGCGGATCTCAATTGCACATCCCTTTGCTCCGTCACATTCATAGATCGAATGCGGTACGTTTTCTGATGAGATATATGCTTCATAAGCTGCATCGTAAATGATCACGGCACCGACTTTTAATGCATAATCTACCCATACCTGAAGCTGATCTTTTGTGATCGTCGTACCTGTAGGATTATTCGGGAAACAAAGATAAATGATATCCGGTGTTTCTTTTGGAAGTTCCGGTACAAAGTTGTTCTCTTTTGTACACGGCATATAAATGACATTAGACCATTTTTCGGTTGCCGGATCATAGACACCGGTACGTCCTGCCATTGCATTCGAATCTACATAAACAGGATAGACCGGATCGCAAACGGCAATCGTATTATCCTGTGAAAAGATATCTCCGATATTTCCTGAATCACTCTTTGCACCATCGCTGACAAAGATCTCATCAGCCGCAATATCGCATCCTCTTGCTTTATAATCATTCTCTACGATCGTAGTACGAAGAAATTCATAACCAAGATCCGGTGCATAACCTTTAAATGTACTCTGATCTGCCATCTCATCTACCGCACTGTGCAGTCTTTTGATAACAGCCGGTGCCAAAGGGAGTGTTACATCACCGATTCCCAGACGGATAATGTCTTTTGTCGGATTCGCCTCTGTATATGCTGCTACCTTCTTTGCAATCGTTGAAAAAAGATAACTTCCCGGAAGTTTCAAATAATTATCATTGATCTTAAACATGTTGTTTCCACCTTTCCTAGCTGTATTTCTTATTAGTCAATTCATGAATACTTTTTATTTTACATGAAAGTGCCTTTTATTGCAATAGACAGCTTCACAGACTTCTGATACATTTTCTCATGCTCTACTTGCTTTCTTCAACTTTTTCATTGATCCGGCTGTATAATTTGTCTTTCAGATCTTTAATGTAGTCAAATGCATCATCAACTGCGATCATCTCTTTGACAGATTTATCTCTGGTCGTGATCTCGACACTGTTTTCCTTTAAGTTACGCGGGCTTACTACAACACGAACCGGTACACCTAAAAGATCGGCATCACTAAACATCGCACCAGGACGTACACCGGTACGATCATCATAGATCACTTCGATTCCGGCATCCTGTAACTTTTTGTATAATGTATCTGCAACGACTTTTGTCTCTTCATCATCAGCACGCAGACAGCAGATATGCACTTCCCAAGGAGCAATAGAGATTGGCCAGATCGGACCGTATTCATCATGGTGTGCCTCGCAGATTGAAGCTGCCATTCTTCCGACACCGATTCCGTAACATCCCATGATCGGATATTGTGGTCTGCCGTTCTCATCGGTATAGGTCATATTCATGCTCTTTGTATATTTTGTACCAAGCTGGAAAATGTTACCAACTTCGATACCACGCTTGATCGTGATCGTTTTCTTACCGCAACAAGGGCATACATTTCCTTCCTGCACCTTTGAAATATCCACAAACTCTGGATTTTCCAAATCTCTTTCTAGATTTAATCCTGTATAATGATAGCCTTCTTTGTTTGCTCCGGCTACAACATTGTTTAAGCCTTTTAAGCTGACATCCAGATAAACTTCTGCTTCTTTTGCGATCTGATATGGTCCGATATATCCGGCTGCTAAGCAGTCGTCCTCCGTGATCTCAGCAGTATGGATCTCTTCTCCTACCAGATTACGAAGTTTCGTCTCATTGACTTCATAATCACCACGTACAAATGCAACCACAAAGGTATCATCGGAATTCTTCTGATATACAACTGCTTTGCAAGAAGACGTTACATCACTCTTTAAGAATGCACAGACATCTTCGATCGTCTTGCAATCCGGTGTCTCGATGCATTGTAACTCCTGTGTTGTTCCAGTCTCTTCATTGACCATCTTATTTTCAGCAGCTTCCATGTTAGCACTGTAGTCGCATTCTGTACAAAGTACGATCGAGTCTTCTCCAACCGGAGTTAAAAGCATATATTCATGTGAAAGATTTCCACCCATCATGCCTGAATCAGAAGCTACAGTAACCACCTCAGGGATACCGGCTCTCTGGAAAATACGGTTGTATGCAACATAGCATTTATCATAATAGTTCTCTAAATCTTCCTGTGAAGTATGGAAAGAATAGGCATCTTTCATTGTAAATTCACGAACACGGATCATACCGGCTCTAGGTCTTGCCTCATCACGGAATTTTCTCTGGATCTGATAGATCATGAACGGATACTTTGTATAAGACTGTGCATATTCTCTGACAAGCTGAACAGCAGCTTCCTCATGTGTCATCGCAAGTACCATGCGTGCTTTATTACGGTCTGTAAAGCGAAGAAGCTCACTTCCTACTGATTCATATCTGCCGGATTCATCCCAGAGATCTGCCGGAAGGACAACAGGGAAAAGCACTTCCTGTCCGTCGATCGCATCCATCTCCTCGCGGATGATATTTTCAATCTTTGCTGTGATCCTTTTTAGTACAGGGAATTCGGAATAAATACCATTACCAACATTTTTCATGTAACCGCCACGGATCATCAAAGCATGGCTGTCGATCACGCAGTCTGCCGGTCTTTCTTTGAATCTTGAACCAATTAACTTGTCTAACTTCATTCTAATTTTCCTCCTATTTTTCAATAAAAAGTGTAAAATATAAAAGCCCCAAACAGAATACACTGTTTAGGGCGAATCTACTTATCCGTGTTACCACCTAATTTCAGGAAAAACCTGCTCTCATCATAAGCTTTTTACTTACGTGCCTCTGATAACGGAGACTGCCGGTAAGATTTCTCTTCGCATCTGTAACCATCATTCCTTCACAATATACAAACTTTTTCATCTTACTGCTCCCAGGCTGGTTCCATACTTTCCGGTCAAAGCCTTGCACCATCCGGCTTCTCTCTATCGACCTGTCGGTATTTACTATTCCTGATCCACGCATTTCTCATTTAATTTAGCACTTTTATTTTGAAATGTCAACTTTGCATGGTTTTTCCATCATTTTCCATGCATGTGTTATATTTTATGCATGATTTTTTCCATCATTTTAATCGCGCGCACATTCTTCTTAACATCATGCACACGAACCATATTCCAATGCTCTTTTGCTGCTAAAACAGTCGTAACCAGCGTGCCTTCTTCTCTTTGATCAACCGGCAGATCTAATGTCAGACCAATCACGGACTTTCTCGATGTTGCAAGCAAAAGCGGCATATTAAGAGCATGAAACTCTTTTAAATGCCGAAGTACTTCCAGATTATCTTCATAGCTTTTTGCAAATCCGACACCGGGATCTAAGATCATATTTTCTTTCGGAATGCCTGCCGACACACCGATCGCTACACTCTCTTTTAAATCTGCTAAAACATCCGGGATAAAATCCTGATACACTGCTTTTGGTCTGTTATGCATGATGCATACCGGAACATTTTCTTTTGCGATCACTTCTGCCATCGTTTTGCAATCCCATACCGAAGTTTCACCTTCTTTTGCATAAAAATGATCGTAACGCAGTCCCCAGATATCATTTGCCATATCTGCTCCGGCTTTTAATGCTTCTTTCATTACCGGTGCCTTATAGGTATCGATCGAAACCGGAATATCAAAACGTGCCTTGATTGCTTCTAACATACCGGTTACTCTTGCAATCTCTTCTTCGATTGAAATCTTCTGGTATCCCGGTCTTGTCGATTCTCCACCGACATCGATGATATCAGCACCTTCGTTGATCATCTGTTCTACATGATACAGTGCTTTGTCTTTTTCGTTGAATTTACCTCCGTCAGAAAAAGAATCCGGTGTCACATTTAAAATACCCATTACATAAGTATGGTCTTTGGTAAAATCAAATACTTTATTTCCTATCTTCATTTCTCTTGTATCCCTTCTTTTTATAAATTCTACAATACTTCCTGATAGATCTCGTGGATCAAAGATAATGTACCAAACAGGATGATCTTATCTTTGTTTTTGTTCTTGTCTGCCTCTTTTTTTGCGTCTCTGACTGCCTGCTGTATACTGTCACAGGATTGTATCGAAAGATCCTTATTTAGCGCAGCCGCATGACTTGCAAGTTCTTTTGCATCCAGCTTTCTTTTTCCTTTCGTAGATACGGTATATAAACGTTTAGCATACGGAAGCATAATTTCTAATACTTTGTCATATGCTTTATCACGAAACATCCCCACGATAAAGATACATTTTTCCTCTGGAAAATACATTTCTAATGATTCCTTTAATCGCAATGCTCCATCTTCATTATGTGCTCCATCTACAATCATACATGGCTTTTTTAAAAGCAGTTCAAACCTGCCATACCAAAAACTTTCTTCTAATGCTTTTTGAATCGAAGGTATCGTGATCCGATGCATTCCTTTTTTTTCTAATATTTTTGCCGCATGAATTGCAAGAGCTGCATTTTCTGTCTGATATACTCCATTTTGTTCTAACACATACTTTTCTCCCAAATAAGAAAATGTATTGTGATTCAGACAAAATACTTTGTTTATAATCTGCTTCGGATCACAAAGATACAGTTTTGCATCCTGCTCTTTGCATGTTTGTTCTAACAGTTTCAAGCTAAAATCCTGCTTTAATGATACAACGGTTGTATTCTTCTTTATGATCCCGAATTTTTCTTTTGCAATCTCTTCTTTTGTATTTCCCAGTATTCCCATATGATCTTTACTGATTGAAGTAAACAGACATAAATAAGGATTGATAAGAAAATTAGTTGCATCCATTCTTCCACCCAGTCCACATTCTACGATTGCAATATCAACATTCCATTTTTCAAAAAGCATAAATGCCATGACTGTTTCGATCTCAAATGCGGTTGGCTGCCCAAATCCATCCTGCACCATCTGTTTGCAAATGCTTCTAAGTACGGTCAGACAGTCTGCGACCTCTTCCTCTTTTGCAAAAGTGCTTTGCATTTGTTCCAGCAAGGCAGCTTTTCTTTCTTCGCAATTTATGTCTGTTGTGTTTGCTTTTCTTTCTTCACAATTTATATCTGCTGTGTTTGTTTTTTCTTTCCGTTCTATCTTTTGGATTCGTTCCCGATAGTCTAAAATCGTCGGTGACAGATATCTGCCTACCCTATAGCCCGATTCCATTAAGATATTCGCAAGATACGTTCCTACAGAACCTTTTCCATTTGTTCCGGCTATATGGATCACTTTGATCTTACGATCCGGCCTGCCAACACGTTTGCAAAGCTCTGTAACATCTCTTAGCGAATAGTCACTGCCTAAATTCACTTCAATATTTTTAATATATTCTAACGCTTCTTCATATTGCATTTTATTTTTCTTCCATTCTATAAAAAAGTGCAAAGCCAGCGCTTTGCTATGTGTACCACTACTATACGAGCAATTTCCTATTCCATAAAAAAGTGCAAAGCCAGCGCTTTATCAAAAGTTTAATGTTCCATTAAACTTTGCAAGAATTGCTATCGCAATTCTTGTCGCTATACCACCACCATATGAGAAATTTCCTAACTCATAAAAATGTCCGCAGCAAGAAAACCTGCTGCGGACTAAATTCAATTACAACGACAGAATGGGATGTCCACGAAAACATATCCTGCCTATGTATTCTGTTTTATTTGATAACACGCACTTTTAATACACCATCGATCGCATTTAATTTATCTGCGATCTTCTGTGTGGAATCTGCATCAATATCAAATACACAATAAGAATAATCCCCTCGGCTCTTATTCGTCATATGATCGATGTTGATTCCTTCATCAGACAATACTTCCGTAAATCTGTTTAACATCTTAGGAATGTTTCTATGCGCTACGGTAATACGTCCTTTTGTATTACATACACCTGCATCACAATTTGGATAGTTTACAGAGTTGATAATGTTACCATTTTCCATAAACTCACTAATCTCATGTGCAGCCATAACAGCACAGTTATCTTCAGACTCTGCCGTAGAAGCACCAAGATGTGGTGTTGCGATTACATGAGGCATTTGCATAACAGCAGGATTTGGGAAATCAGTTACATATCTTGCAACCTTTCCTGACTCTAATGCTGCTTTCATATCTTCATCATTTACAAGAAGATCTCTTGCATAGTTCAGGATAACTACGCCATCTTTCATCTTTGCAAAAGCTTCTTTGTTTAACATACCCTTTGTATCAGGGATATATGGCACATGAACTGTAATATAATCACAGATTTCATATAATTCATCATATGATTTTACAACTGTGATATCTCTTGAAAGAGAAAGTGCGTTCTTAACAGATAAGAATGGATCAACACCATATACATCCATACCAAGATGTCTTGCTACATTGGCTACAAGAACACCGATCGCACCAAGTCCGATAACACCAAATTTCTTTCCCTTTAATTCGGTTCCGGCAAACTGCTTTTTCGCTTTCTCCATTGCCTTACCAATATTTTCATCGGAAGCATTTTCTTTAACCCATTCCATACCGCCTGCAATATCTCTGGCAGCAAGAAGCATACCACATAATACAAGCTCTTTTACGCCATTTGCATTTGCACCCGGTGTATTAAAAACGACAATACCCTGATCAGCACATTTATCTAATGGAATGTTATTGACTCCGGCACCGGCTCTGGCAATTGCACAAAGCTTATCAGAAAATTCCATATCATGCATGGCAGCACTGCGGACTAAGACAGCATCTGCATCGTTGATATCTTCCACTTTCTGATACTGATCTGATAATTCATCAAGTCCTACCTGAGCGATCGGATTTAAACATGTATAATTAAACATTATGCATTCTCCTCCTCAAATTTCTTCATAAATTCTACAAGCTTTTCTACCCCTTCTTTTGGCATTGCATTGTAGATACTTGCACGCATACCGCCAACGGTACGGTGTCCTTTTAAGTTGACAAATCCAGCTTCTGTAGCTTCTTTGACAAACTTCGCATCCATATCAGCATCTCCTGTAACGAACGGAACATTCATTAAAGAACGATCCTTTGGTACAACAGTACCTTTAAAGAGTTTACTCTGATCAAGGAAATCATATAAGATCTTTGCTTTTTCTTCGTTTCTCTTCTTCATAGCCTCTAAGCCGCCCATTTTCTTAAGCCACTTAAATACTTTACCACAGATATAGATACCATATGCCGGTGGTGTGTTATAAAGAGAATCGGCATCAGCATGTGTCTTATATTTTAACATCGTTGGTGTTCCTTCTAACACATCATCTGTGATCAGGTCTTCACGCATGATCACGATAACAACACCTGCCGGTCCGATATTCTTTTGAACACCGCCATAGATTACACCATATTTTGTAACATCTACAGGTTCTGACAGAAAGCATGATGATACATCTGCTACTAAAGTCTTGCCTTTTGTGTTTGGAAGTTCTTTAAACTTTGTACCGTAAATTGTGTTGTTTTCACAAATATATACATAATCAGCATCTTCAGAAATAGGCAGATCGGAACAGTCCGGAATGTACGAGAATGTTTTGTCCTCAGAGGATGCGATCTTGTTTGCCTTACCATATTTTGTAGCTTCCATCCATGCTTTCTTTGCCCACTGACCGGTTACAATGTAATCTGCTACTTTGTTCTTCATCAAATTCATAGGAATCATTGCAAACTGCTGCGAGGCACCACCCTGAAGGAACATTACCTTGTAATTGTCAGGAATGTTCATCAACTCTCTTAAATCTTTCTCTGCTGTCTTGATAATGTCATCATATACTTTGGAACGGTGGCTCATCTCCATAACGGACATGCCTGAACCCTGATAATCTAACATTTCATCTGCAGCTTCTTTTAAAACTTCTTCCGGTAATACCGCCGGACCGGCTGAAAAATTATACACTCTGCTCATTTTCCAAATTGCCTCCTTCTGTAAATTTAGATGATCGTTCATCTAATCTTGCTTATTTATGTAAAATGATATCGCTTTTCATCTTTTGGATTCAAGTTGTATATCATCTGACATCAAGTTGTCTGACAACAATTCCGTGTCACACTAGACTATTGTACCACAATTTATACAAAATGTGTGAATTTTTTTCTATTTTCTCTTATTTTTGATTTAACAAATCCTGTTCATCAAAAGCATCATCGAGATTTTTGCCCGGAGCAACCATAGGAAATACCTTGTCATCGCTGTCAATGATGCAGTCGATCACAACCGGTTCCCCCAATGCGATCGCTTCTTTTAATATCGGCTCCACTTCTTCTTTCTTCGTGATACGGTATGCTTTTGCTCCCATTGCCTCGGCAAGCTTTACAAAATCAACTTTATCATTTAATACCGTATGCGAATAACGCTCTCCATAAAACAAAGTCTGCCATTGTCTTACCATGCCAAGTACATGGTTGTTAAAGACCAGTTCGATCACAGGAATGTTGCTTCTTGTCGCAGTCGCGATCTCATTCATATTCATACGAAAGCAACCATCTCCTGCAATATTGACTACAACTTTGTCAGGATATGCAGTCTTTGCTCCGATCGCAGCACCGAGTCCGTATCCCATCGTGCCAAGTCCGCCGGATGTCAAAAGAGTACGTGGGTGTTTGTATTTATAATACTGCGCAGCCCACATCTGATGCTGTCCTACTTCTGTTGCAATGATTGCTTCGCCATTTGTGATCTCATCGAGTTTCTCAATGATATATGGTCCGGTCAATACATCATGATTGTAATTAAGTGGCACTTCAACTTTGCGCTCAGCTACTTCCTGCATCCAGTCAGTATGCGAAAGCGAATCCAGTCTTTGATTTAATACCGTAAGAACCTTTCTGACATCACCGATCAGACTGATATCAACAGCTACATTTTTATTGATCTCTGCTTCATCAATATCGATCTGGATAATCTTTGCATTTTGTGCAAAGGTCTTTGGATTTGCTGCCACACGGTCTGAGAAACGCGAGCCGACTACAATTAACAGATCGCTTTCCATCAGACTTAAATTTGCAGTCTTTGTTCCATGCATACCAAGCATTCCGACATAACGTTCATCCGTTCCGTCAAATGCACCTTTTCCCATTAAGGAATCCGTAACCGGTGCATCTACTTTCTTTGCAAACTCCTTTAACTCTTCCTGTGCCCCGGAGATCACGGCTCCGCCACCGACAAAGATCATCGGTTTCTTTGCAGTCTGAATCAGTTCTATTGCCTTTTGTACATTTTCTTCTGATAATCTGTCATTCGAAGACTCTTCAATGACCGGATTTTCTTTGGTATATTCTGTCACATCACTTGTTGCACTCTTTACAATATCCACAAGAACAGGTCCCGGACGACCGGAACGTGCAATAGAAAATGCTCTGCGCAATGTCGGTGCAAGATCTTTTACATCTTTTACAATAAAACTATATTTTGTGATCGGCATTGCTACTCCTGCAATGTCAATCTCCTGAAAGGAATCTTTTCCAAGCAGAGAAATTCCAACATTACAGGTAATGGCTACCATCGGTACGGAATCCATATAGGCAGTAGCGATTCCGGTAACAAGATTGGTTGCTCCCGGACCGCTTGTTGCCATACATACACCGACTTTTCCTGTTGCTCTTGCATATCCGTCTGCTGCATGAGATGCTCCCTGCTCATGGGAAGTCAAAATATGTCTGATCTCGTCCTGATGACGATATAATTCATCATAAATATTTAAAATTGCGCCCCCCGGATACCCGAATACGGTATCTACACCTTGTTCTTTTAAGCATTCTATTACAATTTGCGAACCATTTAATTGCATTCTTACTAACCATGCCTTTCTATGTATCTTTTTTATTTAATCTGTAAAATAGCACCCTTATCGGCAGAAGTAACCATAGATGCATATCTGGCAAGATATCCTGTCTTAACTTTTGGCTCTTTTGGTGCCCAATTTGCTTTTCTCTTCGCCAGTTCTTCGTCTGAAACTTTTACATTGATCGTATTTTTAGGGATATTGATTGAAATGATATCGCCTTCTTCCACTAATGCGATCGGACCTCCAACGGCTGCTTCCGGTGAAACATGGCCAATTGACGCACCACGGGATGCACCTGAGAAACGGCCATCTGTAATCAATGCAACACTGGAGCCAAGACCCATTCCTGCAATCGCAGAAGTTGGATTTAACATCTCACGCATACCCGGACCACCTTTTGGACCTTCATAGCGGATCACTACAACATCTCCTTCTACAATCTGACCACCTGTAATTGCTTTGATCGCATCTTCTTCGCAGTCAAAGACACGGGCAGGTCCTTCATGTACCATCATCTCCGGTACAACAGCAGAACGTTTTACCACACAGCTGTCCGGCGCGATATTACCACGTAATACGGCAATTCCGCCTGTCTGGCTGTATGCATTTTCTACCGGGCGGATGATCTCTGTATCTTTTACAGTGCAGCCTTTGATATTTTCACCGACAGTCTTACCGGTTGCCGTGATCAGATCTGTATGAAGAAGACCAAGTTCTGCTAATTCATTCATAACAGCATAGATACCACCGGCTTCATTTAATTCTTCCATATAATGATGTCCGGCAGGTGCTAAATGACATAAGTTTGGAGTCTTTTCACTGATCTGGTTTGCAATGTCGAGATTGATCTCCACACCTGCTTCATGTGCGATTGCAGGCAGATGAAGCATTGTATTCGTTGAACAGCCAAGTGCCATATCTACTGTCAAAGCATTTTCAAATGCTGCTTTTGTCAGAATATCTCTTGGACGGATGTTCTTTTCTAACAATTCCATCACTTTCATTCCGGCATGCTTTGCTAATTTTAATCTCTGAGAATAAACAGCAGGGATCGTTCCGTTACCCTGTAAGCCCATACCGATTGCTTCTGTCAGACAGTTCATGCTGTTTGCGGTATACATACCGGAGCAGGAACCACAGGTAGGACATGCATTGCATACATAATCATCAACATCTTCTTCTGTCATCTTTCCGGCTGCATGAGCACCAACGGCTTCAAACATAGAAGAAAGACTTGTCTTTTGTCCTTTTACATGACCGGCAAGCATTGGTCCGCCACTAACAAATACAGTTGGAACATTGACACGCGCTGCTGCCATTAAAAGTCCCGGTACATTCTTATCACAGTTTGGCACCATAACCAATGCATCAAACTGATGTGCTATTGCCATACATTCTGTCGAATCTGCAATCAAGTCTCTTGTTACCAAAGAATATTTCATACCGACATGTCCCATGGCAATACCGTCACAGACAGCTATTGCAGGAAAAACGATTGGCGTACCACCTGCCATCGCAACACCAAGTTTAACGGCTTCTACAATCTTATCAATATTCATATGTCCCGGTACAATCTCATTATAAGAGCTGACAATACCGACTAACGGTTTTTGTAATTCTTCTTCTGTTAAGCCCAATGCATTAAACAATGATCTTTGAGGGGCTGTTGCAATTCCCTTTTTTACTGCATCACTTTTCATCTTTTTTACCTCATTTCTATACTATGTATCTGTCTTATCAGATTCTTTCTGCGATCAGATCACCCATCTCGGTTGTTCCGACACAAGTCTTGCCGTCTGCCATGATATCAATCGTACGATATCCGTCTTTTAACACCTGCTTTACTGCATTTTCAACAACATCTGCTTCTTCTTCCAGATCAAAAGAATAACGAAGCATCATAGCGGCTGAAAGAATTGTGGCGATTGGATTGGCTTTATTCTGTCCTGCAATATCCGGTGCTGATCCATGGCTCGGCTCATAGAGACCAAGTTTCGTTGCTCCAAGACTTGCAGAAGAAAGCATTCCGATCGATCCGGTTACCATACTCGCTTCATCGGAAAGAATATCACCAAACATGTTCTCTGTTAAGATCACATCAAACTGCTTTGGATCACGTACTAATTGCATCGCACAGTTATCCACCAGCATATCTGTCAGTTCTACTTCCGGATAGTCTTTTGCAACTTCTTTTACTACTTTTCTCCATAATCTGGAAGAATCCAGCACATTGGCTTTATCTACGCTGCATACTTTTTTATTTCTCTTCATGGCTACATCAAAGCCCCATTTTGCAATACGACGGATCTCATTTTCATCATAAGAAAGCGTATCGATCGCTTTTGTCACACCGTTCTCTTCAATGGTTTTTCTTTCACCGAAATAAAGACCACCTGTCAGCTCACGCATAACAACAAAATCAAATCCGCCTTCTGTTAATTCCGGCTTCAATGGGCATGCACCGCTTAATTCATCAAAAAGGATCGCAGGACGAATATTGGCATACAGACCTAATCCTTTACGAATCTTTAATAATCCTGCTTCCGGACGTTTGCTTGGTTCGATCTGATACCAGTTTGACTGACCGACATTTCCTCCGACAGCTCCCAAAAGGATAGAATCACAGGTTTTTGCCTTTTCTAATGTTTCATCTGTTAATGATTCTCCGTAGACATCAATCGAACATCCTCCCATAAGAAGTTCTTCATACTCAAATGTATGACCATACTTCTGACCGATCTTATCTAAGACCTTTCTTGCCTCTCTGACAATCTCAGGACCGATTCCATCTCCGGCAATCGATGCTATCTTATAATTCATCCTAACGCTTCCTTCCTTTATTAAATTTCTCTCTATGCATATTTACTTTTCTTAAAATTTTCATATCCCTTATTATTTTCTTTTGTATCTTTCTTTTTTCATAGATCAATACCATTTGAAAAAACAGTGGAATGCATATTATTTATAGTGTATACACAAATACAATCCGTGTCAAGAAAAACCACGCTATCTCTTTCTCTTATTCACAATGATCAGACATGCTAAAATACCGGCAATCGCTACGATCACAACAACACCCATGCCAATCTGCTTTTCCTGTGTGATCACCTCTGTATCCTTGCTATTCTTCTTAGTGTTTTGTACGGACTGGTCAGCATCCGCTTTTTGCGTAGTCTTCGCTTTTTGCGTTGGTGCAACGGTTGGATCCGGTGTCTTAGTCGGTTCTACTGTCGGTGTCGGAACAGCTTCGCCCTTATTATAGTTAAAACCACTGACTTTGAATTTGATCACAACCGAGTTATTCTGATACGATGGCGGTACGATACGCTTCCGGCTGCCAAGATCAGCTAAATCTTTTTTCTTATCATTGATTGCATATAATACTGTATAATCTTGACTGCTTGCCAAAGATACTTTCTTAAAGCTTAGTTTCTTTTGTCCGTTTACAGTAACCTGTAAATCAGAGAACTTAATATCTCCTGTATTTGGAATATCCGTACATACCTGCAACAGCTTAAATGTGCTTGCATAACGGTAATTGGCATTACGAAGCTGTACACTATAAGTTCCGTTTCCTTTGATGATCGCATTTTTAAATGTGCCTGGATAGGTACGATAGTTATAACTTCCTTTTGTGCCACTGACGATCTGTTTCCATTCCGGCTTAGAACGGTTTTTATCATCAAAATGACCATAGCGGTAGACACTTCGATAAGTTGATTCTGTTTCAAAACCTAATGTTGCATGATAGATTCCATTTGGATCTACTGTCGTATCAAGCGGCTTTTGTGTACTTTTGGGTTTGGTTGATACCGTGGCTGTCGGTGATGGTGATGCACTGCTTTTAGGTGCTGCCAATGCCGGTGTTGTACCGGAACAAACCAAAGCTCCAGCTAACAATAAACTTGCTATTTTTCTTTTATTTACTCTCATACTATTCTCTTTCCTCTTTTCCAAAGATTCTGTTTTTCCTCTTTTTGACAACCTTTTTACTTTTTCCTTTAATTCTTTCCGGTAGAACCAAAACCACCTCTGTCGGCTCCTTCTAAATGATCAACCTGTTCAAAACAGATGCGAGGCTGGTTTTTCATAATACGGAACTGACAGATGCGGTCATTAACATGGATTGTTGTATCACGCATTGCAATCACCGGCATTCTCCACATATCATTGTCGCCACAATAAGAACCGTCTACGATACCGCAATGGTTTGCCTGGATCAGTCCGAAATTCTTATATGTGCTGCTTCTTGGTACGATATGAGCTTCATAGCCTTTTGGAAGTTCCATGGCTACACCAAGCGGAATCAGCTTAAACTCTCCTTTTTTTAATGTCACTTCCTCGGATGCACGCAGATCGATCCAGTCCGATTTGCCATCGATATATTCTAATTTATCTATCTTGTCTGTAAAATATTTAATCTTAATCTGTTCCATTTGTTTTCCTCATTTCTTTTGTTTTCATTGGGTTATTTTATTCAGAAGAATGCCTTCACATTGTAAACCAGGCGATATCGTGTTCATACTTTGCTGTCACGTTTTATCATTTTCTTCTTTACATGGATGCCACAACATTCTATTGTACTGTATCTTTTCTAAAATAGCAATGACACCTTTTTTATTTTTGCATAAAATGAAACAAAGCTTCTATAAATACGGCTTTCTGTCATCTTTATATCATAACAGAAATCTACTGTATGGATAGAAAATATCATGCATAGAAAGGATGATCTATATGCCATCACTTCAAATCACACAGGATCTGCCTGACCGCGGTCTTTTCCGTGCCAATATCACTTCACGCCTTGGTGCCAGACCGATTGAAAATGCTACGGTACGGATCAGTAATATCAATGATCCCAATATCGTCATTGATGAGATCACAACTGATCAAAATGGGCAGACCGATTCGATCGAACTTGCCGCACCACCGGTAGAATATAGTTTAGAACCAAATGATACACAGCCTTATTCCGTTTATAACATACAGGTATCTGCTCCCGGCTATGAAACACAAAACTTCTCAGGTGCAGAAATCTTATCCGGGCAGACTGCTTTACAAGATGTCCAAATGCTTCCACTCGAAAGAACGGAATCCGATACTGCTCAGCTTTATGTGATTCCACCGCATACTCTCTATGGGGATTATCCTCCAAAAATACCGGAAGACGAGATCAAAGATGTCACCCAGACCGGTGAGATTGTTCTAAGCCGTGTCGTAATCCCCTCTGCTGTATGAAAAAATTTTCAAATTCCCTGCTTTATGATCTTTCGTATGACAGCATCATTCCAATGAGTAAGAAAGTGTTTCTGACAGATCATATGCTTTGTCTTTTCATACTCTGACGGCGTCGATACCCGGTGTCTATAAAGCCAGCTTACGATCTGTGTGCTGCGATAACCTCGTACCGACAAAAAGCAGATAATAAAACGTATGATGATTGTTTCGTTTGCAACTAATATTCTCTTTTGCCGGTACGATACGATCGTATAGCCATATCTTGCATGGCTTCCCAGAAAAGAACCTTCCTTTTTCTGCTCTGCTTTTACAAGACTTACTTTTCCGGCAATATCTTTTCGATACCATTCATTGAAAAAGTTTTTCAATGCATAGGTTCCAAAATAGCAGTCGTACCGATCACTGTCATAACGGTCTGCTATTGCAACCAGACGGATCTGATGCCCCGGAAAAAAGCGTTCCATATATTCTCCAACTTGCAAATAGTCTCTTCCCATACGCGAAAGATCCCTGACTAAAAGACAGTTGATCTTTCCATTCTGACAATCCCTGATCAGTTGCTGCCATGCCGGTCTGAAAAAATCTTTTCCTGAATACCCTTCATCGACATAGACCTGATATGCCGTTTCTTTGGGCATCTCTTTTATAATCCAACTTTTACAACATTGAATCTGGCTTTGGATCGAGCCTTCTTTTCTTTTTAAATGTCTAACAGATATTCTGGCATAAATGGCTGTTTTTTTATACATCGAACTCTCCTCGATTTGAGATTGGCTGTTGTACCTGCCAATAGATATCCTCTGAAATGATCCCAAGTTCTTCTTTCTTTTGCTCGATCCATTGTTCCTTTGGAAGCAGCATCCGGTCGGCTAATTTATAATTGATCTTTTTACTCTTTCCCTGTTGCAAATATCCGGCATACATTTTATTATGAAGGATTCTTCGTACAGCAGTCGGTGACCACAAAAGAATCTCTTTTTGGGCAAAGTCGGTATAAAACGCTTCCTGCCGTAATTGTTTGTAGCGGTAGGGAGATGGAACAGCTAATTGGTTCAGGTAATTGGCAATCTTTTCAGCCGAATGTCTCTGTATCCGCCATTCAAAGATTTTACGAATCATCATGGCTGCCTGCGAATCGATTTCTAACACATTGTGATCCTTTTCATTTTTTTGATAGCCATAAACACAAAAAGCACCTGTATAGGCACCTTCTTTCCTTTTACTTTCCTGTCCTAAACGTACTTTTTGGGAGATATCCTGACAATAACCATCATTTAAGATATTTAAGATCGGCAGATATAAGTTTCTCTCCCAAAAATCCACCTGTATGCTGTCATATCGTTCACTGATCGCAATAAAACGGATCCGGTTTTGCGGGAAAAAGTGCTGTATATAATATCCGGTCTGTATATAATCCCTGCCAAGTCGTGAAAGATCTTTAACAAGGACACAATTGATCCGTCCCTGCCTGATCGCACAAAGCATTTGTTTAAATCCCTCTCTGTCAAACCGGATTCCGCTGACACCATCATCGATCCATTCCCGTACCAGACAAATATCTGCTTCTTTTTTCAGATACGAACGAATAACCTTTCTTTGGCTGTCTATACTGTCACTTTCTCTTTCTTTTCCATCTTCTCTGGAAACACGCAGATATGCTCCTGCTCTCCAGAGCTTTTTTTCTTCTTTATTCTGTAACAGATCGTTATAACAAACAGGCATGCGAATCCCAACCTTTTTTGTTATAACTATATGACTCGACCGCTTGGAACTATTCTTTGATTCTTTCAATAAATTCCTTTACTTCCTCCCATGCTTTCTTTGCTTCCGGCAGGAACGGATTTGCCATTTGAAATTCATGAAACATTCCATCATATACCGTACAGTCCACTTTACAACCGGCTTCTTTTGCTTTTACTACGGCATCTAGCGTATCACTTAGTAACATCTCAATACTGCCAACCTGAAAAAGCATTCTCGGAAACTCTTTGAAACTGTCAAAAACCGGTGAAATATAAGGATCACGCGGATCATGACCGGCATAATATTCTCCCGAATAGATCATGCTTTCTTTCGTATTGCCAAACAGCGGATCTTTTGTATAATTTTCTTCATAAGAGCTGCCGGATGCTGTCAAGTCCGTCCAAGGTGACATCAAAACAGCATTAGCAGGCACTGATTTTCCATGATCCCGCAAATAGGCACACAAAGCAAGACAAAGGCCGCCTCCTGCGGAGTCTCCTGCAAGAATGATCTGACTGCTGTCATAGCCAAGACTTTCGAGTAAATGATATACAGCAACCGCATCATGCAACGCTGCCGGATAAGGGTGTCTTGGTGCCACACGGTAATCTAAACTATATACTTTCATGCCATTTCGCATATCTGCATATTCCTTTGCATAATTACGGTATGCATTTTTCATTCTGCCAATATAACCGCCGCCATGCATTTGTAAAACGACCATATTGCTCTGTATTTTGGGTGGTGTCAGAATTTCCACATAACACTTCTTTACCTGTATCCGCAAAAAAGAGTATCCTTCGGGACAATGCCATTGTGGTTCTTTGACTTTTTTACGCAATGTACCATCCTTGATCTTTGGTCCGATCAAATGTTCTGACGTTGCCATTTGAATACATTTTCGAAGCATTTTAGCCTGTAAACTGATTTCTTTGTTCTTTTTATCCATATTACTCCATTTTTATATCATGCACTCTCAATATCTTCTCGAAACGAATCCTTTCGGCTGGATTTCCGGTATCATAACTCTAAAATTTCTCTCGAAATTCTTTGTTCAAAAGATTCCAAGAGTACATGATCAATTATTAGTGATTCATTGTACGAAAAACTCGGTCAGACAAAGCCGGTCAGATAAAGAATCGTCTGCGCAATTCATTTTTGGCTTTCCGGTAGCCAATCGTAAAACAAAATGAAAAGATCAATGCAGATATTCCAAATGCAACCCATATCAGTACAATTCCTTTGGTTACACCGGTCAATAATAAAACCAATAAAACAATGCTGACAAGCAATGCAAATAATTGTACTAAAAGATAACTTTGCCAGTTTTGGAAATTCGCAAGCATACAAACAACTAAGATTCCATCCAGCAATAAAACCATACAGGGAAGACCATAGCTTACAGACCATCCGCCTGCTCCTGTCACATAATCCAATGCCAGCAAAAGAACAATCGCACCTGCTGCCTGTACAAAGATCTTTCGTATATGCCCATTTCTGCGATTAAAGGAATAGCACATGGTAAAAATAATATAAGCAAAGCAAATTCCTGTGATCACAGACCAGTGCGAATGCTGGTATGTATAATAATTAATGATACAACATGCGATCTCTAATACAACCAAAAAATAGCTAAAGATTGTCACCAGTCTTTTCCATCCTCTTGTTTTATTCCAAACATCCGGATAGACTCTCTGGTTTTTCTCTGTCCCCTGTGTCAACACATGATCACATAAAGGACAGACTTCTGTATTATCTATAATATCAATATTACACCTTTTACAATGATTCATTTTATTCTCCATTCTTATTTTTATTGCTTACTCCAGATTGGTCTCGACCGCTACTTTGATCCCGTCTTTTGCCAGTGTCCTAAAAAAGCACCGCTCAACCGACAGATCTTTTAATGCAGAGGTAAAAGTAAAGCTTAACACATCCTGATAACTGCATACAGCCCCTTTCATGATCTGACCGGCTGATCTTGAGATCATCGCCGTAAAATGTGCAATATATTTTTGATATTTTTCATCAATTGCGATCTTTCCTAAATTTGTGATTGTTGATGTGCTTGCGCGGGCCGATGAGATATAAACTAATCGCATGGCGATCGCTTTGATAAAGATTGGCACCGAACGAAGTAAGATATTTTTCTGGTTCGATACATTATAAGAAAAAATCTCTTCCAAATGCTCTTTGTTGATCTGGCTTCGCAGGCTTTCTTTTACAATTCTGACCACTTCATCTAACGTCATATTTTCCTGTTCCGGCAAAAAGGACGCACTGACCATTGCAAAAAAATTTCTTGTCGTCATCGAATCAAAATAAGGACGCAGATTGACAGGAATGCATATCACGATCGGTCTTTTTGCCGGCTGTCCATGCAGATACTCCATATAAATACTATAAGTAAAAACGGCTGTCAGATATTCATTCACGCTTGCATCATACTTTTTGCAAACCTCTTTGATCTGATTGCGCTCCATAAACCCATGGATCACAGAAAGCTCACCTCCGCTGGTCTTTTCCCCTTTCAGATGAATTGCCTTCTGCGTCCGGTAGCTTTTCTTATGGCTTTTTCTAAAGTTTTTCAAATAACTGTCTTCTGTGTTCAACGAAGTATCATCCGAGAAATATTCTTCCCGGTCATTGGAAATCTCTTTGTGGATCAAACGCAGATATTGGTATGTGATCTCTCTTAAAAAGTTCATGCCACCCATTCCATCTGCCAGCACATGAAAAACTTCCAGATTGATCCGCTTCTTATAATATGTCAAGCGAAACAGATAGTTGTTGTTCTCATATGGCTCTATATAACGGCATGGATAATCATTTTCCCGGTATACCGTTGGTGCAGGCTTTGTATTTGTTTCAAAATAATACCAAAAGATACCTTTTCGCATCCGAACACGAAATGTATCAAAACGTTCTAATACTTTATCTAATGCAAGTTGCAAAACCGCCCCCTGTATTTCTTCTTTTAAAGTAACGGAAATACGATATACATTTGTCATATTCTGCGTTGCGATCGCCGGGAAAAGATTTGCTGTATTATCCAGTTTTTCCCATTCTATTGTATGATTTCTTCTTTTTTTGGATGTTTTCTTTTCTGTTTCAATCTCTTTCTTTTTCTTCTCTTTTTTCAAAATGTTATGTTCCTCGCTTTCAACTAAAATGAAAACAGTTTTAGTCATCTGCTTTCCTATACAGAATTTATAAATGATAAAATCTTTAAGCTCCATTTTTGCCAAATGAGCAATATCCGGATTTCAAAGTCATTTTTATATTTTATTGTAACAGAAGCATTCTTTAAAATCTACTCCTGTTCTTTTTGATACAAAATAGCATCTATTCTTCCCGGAAACATTGTGTATATTTTTTCAAAAATCAGAATCATTCTCTTTCTTGTCCTATATCTTCCTTATCCTATAAAAAAGATTCTTATATATCTTTCATACAGCATCCCCCGAATATGTAATTGTACATGACGGACCGCCTTCCGATAACAGAGCACAGAATTATTATGTAAAATACAAAGATTATATTAAGAATGTAGCATCAAGCGAGATCTACGCAACATGGCCGCAGGAAACGTTGTATGCCAATATCCTTGCTATTCAGTCTATCACATTAAACCGTGTTTATACCGAATGGTATCGCAATAAAGGAAAAGATTTCACGATCACGTCTTCTACAGCATATGACCAGAAATGGATGGCAGGGCGTAACATTTTTGATAATATTTCGGCTGCTGTGGATACGATCTTTGCCAATTACATTGCCCGTCCAAATGTCACGCAGCCGCTTTTTACGCAATATTGTGATGGCAAACGTGTTTCCTGCCCAAAATGGATGCGGCAATGGGAATCAAAAACATTAGGGGACAATGGATATAATGCTTTAGAAATCTTGCAAAGCTTCTATGGTGACAATATTTATATTGATTCTTCCGAAGAAATATCCGGTGTTCCGGCATCCTGGCCCGGCGCTGACCTGACAATCGGAAGTACCGGAAGCAAGGTGCGCCAGATGCAGGAACAGCTTAACACAATCTCCAATGCTTACCCGCTGATTCCAAAGATCAATGCAGACGGTATCTATGGTGAACAAACTGCCGATGCGGTCAAAGTCTTCCAAAAAGTGTTTAAACTGCCACAGACAGGTGTCGTAGATTATCCAACATGGTATAAGATTTCTGAAATCTTCGTTGGTGTCAGTCGCATCGCAGAACTTGCCTGATGATATCATAATTGCTATCTTTTTCTCTAGACCATTTTAATAAATCTTACCATCTATATTGACATTTTCTGTATGTTCAACTATTCTGAAAACAATCGGAAAATCCATGTACTCCACAGGGGGTAGGTGCATTTTCCGACACACCAAAGGAAGCGATACCCTGCCCCCATTCCGGGCGGGGTCATCGCTTCCTTTATTTTTCTTTTTATACAATTTACTTATATGCTTTATTTACTCCATATTGTGCCTGGCTTCGCGTATATCCTTCATAGATCAATTGATTCAGCAATCCACTTTTTGAAAATGAACTGCTTCTTAAATATGCCTTTGCACTCTTAACTGCCTGCTTTTTCCAGTTTGCTCCACACTTTTTTACTCCATATGCTGCTTCTTTGCTTGTATAACCTTCATACTTAAGCTGTTTGATCAGTCCTTTTTTTGAAAAAGAACCGGAACGCAGATATGCTTTTGCACCTTTGACTGCCTGCTTTTTCCATGACGCTCCGCAATGATTCACAGCATATTTGGCTTCTTTGCCCGTATAGCCTTCAAACTTTAACTGCTTGATGAGTCCTTTTTTAGAAAATGCACCAGAAAGCAGATACAGCTTTGCTGTCCTTGCTGCATTCTGTTCACCATAACTTGCTGCACTTGCACTGATTGGTTCCATCAATAATAAAGAGCATAATAACATAACAATCGCTACAGAAAAAAATCTTTTCGTTTTCATAATAAAAATCCTCCTACACTTTTCTTCGTATCTTTCCGTTTGCCAATAACATTTTTTACAAAATTAATATCTTCCCCCTTTTTTATAGTGTATGTACTCTCGGTATCTTCTCAAAACGAATCCTTTGGGTTGGATTTCCGATACACTGCTTCCATTTCCTTAAAATACTTTTCATTCCCCCTTCGATTTCATCTAATCTTATTATAAAAAAAGAGGTGTCCAATAAAAACACCTCGCAATTCGAATTTTTGTTCGTTTTTTTTATAATAAAAGATGGCACAACAAATAAAAATACAGTACCCTCATACACCTGTATTTATTTTGATCAGATACATCAATGCGATCACACAGACCTCTTTACATCTGAAAAAAACGCGTAAACAACTCAATTCCGCTATCTAAGTCCCATCTTCCTGCAGTCTCGACAGCCGAATGCATGGCAAGCTGTGCAAAACCGATATCCACCGATGGAATGGATACATGTGCTGTTGAAATATTACCAAGCGTAGAGCCTCCTGCCAGATCGGAACGATTTAAGAATGTCTGGTAAGGGATGTTATTATCTTTACAAAGTTTGATAAAGAAAGCACTCGAATAGCCATCTGTTGTATATTTCTGTGCACCATGATATTTTAAGACAATTCCCCGATTCATCTTAGGGCGGTTTGTCAGATCACATTTTTCCGGATGATTTGGGTGAAGTGCATGTGCATTATCTGCTGAGAGCAGCAGACTATTGCTATATATACGATATCGCTCCTGTGCATCCAGTCCAAGTGCCATACAAAGCCGTTCTAACGTAACTTCTAAAAAGTCAGAATCCGCTCCCTGCTTTGTACCGCTTCCGACTTCTTCATTATCAAAAAATGCACAAAGCGCGATCTTATCCTGTGGCATGGCTCCTAAAATCCCCTGTAACGCTGCATAAGCACATTGCAAGTCGTCAAGACGAGGAGACAGGATCCATTCTTTGCCTGCTCCAAGAATCGTCCCACTCTGTCTGACATATAAGAAAAGCTCATCCGAAAGAATCTGCTCTTTTTGGATACCCAGCTCCTTTGCAATAAGATCATATAAAGTCATATCCTCTTCCTGTGTCAAAATCGGTAACAGATCCACCTGTGGATTGTAGTTATATCCCTGATTGATCTCGCGATTCATATGGATTGCAAGGTTTGGAATGACTAAAAGATTCCTTTTTATATGCAACAATTCGGATACGATCTTTCCGTCTTCTTCGTAAAAGACACGCCCTGCGATCGATAATGGACGGTCAAACCAGCTTGACATGATCATGCCACCATACTTTTCTACATTTAATTTTACATATGCTTTTTCAACGGTAATTTCAGGATTTGCCTTGATCTTAAAAGAAGGGGAATCGGTATGGCTTGCGATCAGATGAAAGCCATCCGCCTTTTTATCCGGTATCCGAAAGCAGATCATAGAAGAATCATTTCTTGTCACAAAATAACTCTGCTTCTTCTTAATCTCCCATGTTTCTCCTTCTTTTAATTCTAAGAAACCATTTGCTAAAAGTGTTTTCTTCATATAGTCTACTGTCTGAAAAGAAACAGGACTTTCCTCTATCATTCGAAAAAGACCATCGGTCCAATCTTTTTTCTCCATATTTTTCCTCTTTTCTGCGAAAACTTTTACGAGTTATTACTTCATAAATTCGCAACACAGAAGAGCTTGCTTTTCTGTGCAGAATTTATGAACGACAAAATCATCAGGCACGAAGTGCGACAAGCATGCAATGCTTGGATTTTGGAGTTATTACATCATGAATTCTATTCAAATTTACAAATGAACTCTTACCACCATGTCTAACAATATATCGGTATCTTGATCTATTCTCTTTTACGGAATAGACAATTGTTCATAAAGAAGTGTTTTATTTAGCAAAGTGCCAGCTTTGCACATATTTATTTTACACATAGAAAGAATTTTATACAATATCTATTTTATATAAAACATTTTTTTCAAACTATGTATAATAGAATCATATTTTATGTAAAATACAGGTAAATATCTATCTATTTGCACAAATCGACTGGTTTTTTTATGCAAAATGACGTAAAATCATAAATATAAAAAAGTACAAGAAATGAGGAATACTATGACATATACAACTTTTGCAGCGATTGATATAGGATCACATGAGACGACACTCAAAATATATGAAATTTCCAAAAAGAATGGCATCCGTCTTTTAGATCATGTACATCATACTTCCAGACTCGGCTATGAAACATATTCGACACAGCATATCAGCTATCACTCGATTGAAAAATTATGTACGATTTTAAACGGCTTTTCAGAAAAAATGAAAGAATATGCGGTTGTAGATTATATGATCATTGCGACAAGTGCTTTAAGAGAAGCCGATAACAATCTGATCGTATTAGACCAGATCAAACAGCGTACCGGCTTTAAGATCAAGATATTAAGTAATTCCGAGCAGCGTTATCTTTGCTATAAAGCAATCGCCTTTAGTAAAAATACCTTCCACAAATTGATCCAGAAAGGAACGCTTCTTGTGGATGTCGGTGGTGGAAGTATTCAGTTATCTCTTTTTGATCAAAATGCATTGATCTCCACGCAAAATATTCTGCTTGGATCCCTGCGTATCCATGAATATCTTGAAGATTTAAAGAATACAACCGACAACTACCGCAATCTGATCTATGAATATATCGCGCATGACCTTCATGCTTTTAACAAGATCTTCTTAAAGAATGTAAAAGTTAAAAATATCATTGCAGTAGGAAATCAGCTGGATTCTTTTATCAAATATTTAACGACACACAACTTTGGAAACACTTCTCCGTTTGATGCTAAAGGAAACAAAAACGATTCTGTCAATCGTGAAGAATACGAAACGTTTTATCAATCCATTTCTGCTAAATCACCCGAATCATTAAGCAAAGAGATTAATATCAGCTTAGAAAAAGCTTCTCTTTTGCTGCCAACGGCTATGATCTATCATAATATTTTTGAAGAGACAAATGCAGAACAGATGTGGCTTTCCAATATTACGATCTGTGACGGTATGGCTGCAGACTTTGCAGAACGCAAAACAAGGATTCTGCCGGCACATAGTTTTGCAGATGATATTTTATCCGCTTCCCGTAAGATTGCAGAACGCTATGACTGTGCGACCAGACACACACGCTATATCGAAAATATTGCATTAAAAATCTTTGATGCAGTCAAAAAACAAAACAATCTTACCAAACAGGACCGGCTGTTACTACAAATTGCATCAATCCTGCATACCTGTGGTGCTTTTATCAACCTGAATGACGTTGGTGAAAATTCCTACAAGATTGTTACTTCTACAGAGATCATCGGAATTTCACACAAACAGCGTATGATGGTTGCAAATATCATCCGGTATTATACCAGTCATGTACCACATTATGTCAATATGACCGATGCATTTGAAAAAGAAGAATATATTACCATGGTGAAACTAAATGCAATCCTGCGACTCGCAGATGCAATGGATAAAAGCCACCGACAGAAATTCAAAAAAATCACGGTATTACATCGTAATAACACGTTGTATGTCACAGGATATACCTTATATGATATTGCACTTGAACAGGGAACCTTTTGTGCCTGTGGTTCTTTCTTTGAAGAAGTCTTTGGTATCCATCCTATCTTGAAGCAAAAGAAAAAGTTTTAATCTTCTTAACCGGCAACCATAACATACTTTGCAAATCTGTGCGTGCCAGTATCAGGATCTGTACGCAGAAATGAGGACGATTATGAGTGAAAAATCAAAATATAATAAACCACAATATTTTTACAACCGCGAACTAAGCTGGATTCTTTTTAACTATCGTGTTTTGGAAGAAGCGAAAGACAAAACACTGCCTTTACTGGATCGTTTTAAATTTTTGAGTATCACAGCTTCCAATCTTGATGAATTTTTTATGATCCGTGTCGCCTCTTTAAAAGACATGGTTCAGGTAAACTATACCAAGAAAGATATTGCCGGGATGACACCGGGCGAACAGCTTGAAGCGATCAATGAAAAAACGCATGCTTTAGTCAAAGACCAGTATGATACTTATAATAAAATGCTGCTTCCGGCTTTGAAAAAAGAACATATCACGATCATTGACCATCATGAAGACTTGTCTTTAGAACAGGAACAATATGTTGATCAGTATTTCCGTTCTGAGGTCTATCCGGTTCTGACACCAATGGCAGTGGATTCGTCACGTCCGTTTCCGTTGATCCGCAATAAATCATTAAATATTGGTGCATTGCTCAAAACAACACATGAAACTTCGGAGGAAAATCCGAAAAAATTCCGTGATCTGTATATGTCACATAACGGAAAGAAAAAGAAAAAAAATGATGATATTGATTTTGCAACCGTTCAGGTTCCATCTGTTCTGCCACGTTATGTAGAAATCCCATCAAATAAGGAAGGGGAAAAAACATTTATCCTGCTTGAACAGATTATTGAGAAAAACATTGACAAACTTTTTATGAACTATGAAATTCTTTCGGTTTTTCCATATCGTGTCATGAGAAATGCTGACCTGACAATTGAAGAAGATGATGCGGCCGATCTGTTGATTGAAATTGAAAAGCAGTTAAAGAAAAGACAATGGGGCGAAGCGATCCGTCTGGAAGTAGAAGCCGATATTGATGAAAAACTTTTACAGACATTAAAGACAGAACTTCATATCAAAGAATCCGATATCTTTAAGATTCACGGACCATTGGATCTGACGTTTCTTATGAAGTTTTCTTCTCTTCCTGAATACGACCATTTACGAAGCAAACCTTACACACCACAGCCGGCAAAATGGCTTCATGGTGATGAGCATATCTTTGACCAGATCAAAGAACATGATATTCTGTTACATCATCCATATGAAACATTTGATCCTGTCGTTGACTTTGTCAGACAGGCAGCAAAAGATCCCGATGTACTTGCGATCAAACAGACTCTTTATCGTGTCAGCAGTCACTCTCCGATCATCGCATCTTTGGCACAGGCAGCCGAGAATGGCAAACAGGTTACGGTATTAGTCGAATTAAAAGCACGTTTTGACGAAGAAAATAATATCATCTGGGCAAGAAAGCTTGAGCAGGCAGGCTGTCATGTTATCTATGGCCTTGTTGGTTTAAAGACACATAGTAAAATCACTTTAGTTGTCCGTAAAGAAGAAGACGGTATCCGTCGTTACGTTCATCTTGGTACCGGTAACTACAATGACAGTACCGCTAAGCTGTATACCGACATGGGACTTTTGACACAGCAAAAAGCGATCGGTGAAGACGCTACTGCTGTCTTTAATATGCTTTCCGGTTATTCAGAACCGGCTGTCTGGAACAAGTTGATCGTAGCTCCGATCTGGCTTCGCGATCGCTTTATCCAGTTGATCAAACGAGAACGTGACTTTGCAAAAACAGGGAAGAAAGCATTCATTCAGGCAAAAATGAATTCCCTTTGTGATGCAGGTATCATTGCAGCCCTTTATGAAGCTTCTGCTGCCGGAGTAAAGATCGACTTAGTAGTCCGTGGTATCTGCTGCTTAAAGACCGGCATACCGGGTATCAGTGATAATATCACGGTCCGTTCGATCGTAGGCGATTTCTTAGAGCATAGCCGTATCTTTTATTTCCATAATAACGGATTTGAAGAGGTTTACATGGGAAGCGCTGACTGGATGCCTCGAAACTTAGATAAACGTGTGGAGATCCTTTTCCCTGTAGAAGATGTTTCTTTAAAAGAAGAAGTGATACACATAATGGATATCCTGCTTCGTGATAATAAAAAAGCAAGAGAGATGCAAGCAGATGGTACCTACAAGCGTGTAGCACGTCGTGGAAAAGAACCTCTGTCTGCTCAGGAATATTTCTGCGAGGAAGCCCTTGCCAACACCAAAAGAAAGCAGCATGCACCACACTCTGCCAGAAAATTCGAACCATTAACCCCACCGGAAGAAAATGATGATTTTCTTTCCTAATAAATGACAACGCAGATGAATCCAAACAGCATATAAAATAATTATATAGAATTAAGCAGATAGTATGTCTGTATTAAATCAGCATAAATAAAAAGTCAGAATGCATTCTAACGGAAACCCCTTTCACCAATCTGCTGTGAATAAGATATTGTATCCGTTATGAAGCACTCTGACTTTTTTGTTATTTCATCACAACTCCCATGCTCTCTTTTGCAACTTGTGCGATTGTTTCAACCGGAATGATCGATAATTTACCTGTGATTTCTTCCGGTACTTCCTTTAAATCTTCTTCATTCTTTTTCGGAATCAGAACCGTTGTAATACCGGCTCTTTGTGCTGCCATCAGCTTTTCAGGAAGACCTCCGATCGGAAGTACCTCACCACGAAGCGATACTTCTCCGGTCATTGCTAATTTTTTCTTAACCGGCTTTTTAAGAACCAGCGAAGCCAATGCCGTAAAGAGTGTCACACCGGCAGACGGACCATCCTTTGGCGTAGCGCCCTCCGGTACATGAATGTGCACATCCTTTTTGTCAAACGCAAAACCACTGTCGGCAAAGTGTGATTTTACAAGTGTATAAGCAATTTCTGCAGACTCTTTCATCACATCGCCTAATTGTCCTGTGATCTGAATCTTTCCACTGCCCTCTGTCTGTACACTTTCGATAAACAGGATCTCACCACCTACCTGTGTCCATGCAAGACCGGTGGCCACACCCGGTATCTGCTTCTTTAATGCTTCATCATGACTTGCTTTTTTGTTTCCAAGGATTTCCTGCAGATCTTTTTCTTTGATTGAAATCTTTTCTGATTCTTTTTCTAATATTTGTATTGCACTATAGCGGCAGATCTTATCTAACTGCTTCTTTAAGCCACGCACACCTGCTTCCATCGTATAATTGGCAATGATCTTTTTTAATGCTCCCTGCGTGATCGTCACTTGTCCCTTTTGTAAGCCAGCATCCTCGATTGCTTTCGGAAGCAGATATTTCCGCCCGATATGGTATTTTTCCATTGGTGTATAGCCGGACAAAGAGATTACTTCCATACGGTCAAGCAACGGACGTGGAATTCCATCTAACGTATTAGCTGTACATAAGAAAAAAACCTGAGACAGATCATATGGTACATTCAGATAATGATCCATAAAAGTATGATTCTGTTCCGGATCAAGCACTTCAAGCAATGCACTGGATGGATCCGAGCGATAATCTTTTGCTAACTTATCAATCTCGTCTAATACAACTACCGGATTACTGACACCGGAGCGCTTGATTCCTTCCATAATTCTGCCGGGCATTGCTCCGACATACGTTCTTCGATGTCCTCTGATTTCTGCTTCATCATGAACACCGCCTAAGCTGATCCGCACATATTCACGTCCCAGTGCATGAGCAATGCTTTGTCCCATGCTGGTCTTGCCGGTACCGGGAGCACCGACAAAAAGCAGAATAGAACCTGCCTGCTTTCCTTTCAGGGAATTGACGGCAATCTGCTCTAAAATACGCTCTTTTACTTTTTCCAATCCAAAATGATCACGGTCTAAGATTTTTCTTGCTTTCGCAATATCGACGTTTTCCTGTTTGGATGCTTTCCATGATAAAGATGTCATAAAGTCCAAATAGTCGTACAAAGTTCCATATTCACTACCATGACCGCCTTCCATTTTCATTCTTTTTAAGACACGGTTCGCTTCTTTTTTTGCTTCCTGCGGCATATCGGACTGTGCAATCTTTTGTTCAAACTTTTCTTCATCCGAAGATGAATCACCTTCTAAGCCCTGCAATTCTTTTTCTAAATATTTTAACTGCTTTTTAATCGCCATGACTTTATAGGAATCTTCCTGCTCTTTTGACATTTTATCTTCTATGTCACGCTTAACGCTGCTACTTCCTACCAGACGCTTAATCCCCTCTAAGATCAGCTCATAACGTTCTTTTAAAGAATCTGACGATAAGATTGTAAAACGCTCTTTGGAATCAATATCCAGATAAGATCCCATATTAGTGGCTGCTTCATTCAGACTCTTCCAGCGACGTATCAGTCCTCGAAGCATCGGAGCACCCGGATATCCTTTGATCACTTCTTCCGCATAATGTTTAAATGCGTCAAAATAATCTTTTTCTTCTTTCTCGCTGATATCAGGTATATCCTGAAGCACCTCATAACCGGCATCCACTCTGCCTTCTGAAAAAGTAAGTGCCGTGATCTTAACACGTTCTTTTGTATCCACTGCAAAAAGCTGTGTACCTTCATTATTAGTAAATGTGCTGGCAGTAGCCAAAATACCTACATCATAAAAATCTTCTGCTGCTAATGTACTGCGTGATTTCTGTGTTTTGATCGGTACGATAATAAATTCATCTTCCTCTTTTATATTTTCAATTTCCTGTTCTGAAAAAACTTCCTCCTGTACATTGATCTGGATATTCGATAGGATCAATGTATCATATACCGGTATTACTAACATAGGAACCTCCCTTTCTTACCAATGTGCTCTCGGAATTTTCTGAATAAAAAACGAGAATACATACCATAGCAGTCAATTCTATTTTTGTTAGCACTTCATCTTCACGAGTGCTAACAACTTTGTATAATCAAAGCGCAAACAAAAATGTCTGCGCTTATCTATTGCACTTTTTATATGATGCATTCTAGCACCGGCTTTTCTTTTTGTCAAGTATCCTGCTCTTCGCCGGTTCGAAGAATCGGAGCAAGAGGCACATACAGGATCCATGCCAATACCACACAGATCAGCCCTTTTAATAAAGTAAACGGTACATTAAATACCACCAATGCCTGTAAAATACTCTTTACACCCGGAAAGATTGCCTGATATGCCTGCAAGATCAAATCTTTTGACATAAAGTTATAATAGATCGGATATACAAAAAAATAATTCGATACAATACTTAATAATGCCATTGCAACGGATCCGGTCAAAGATGCAATGATCGCACCTTTTTTATTCTTCATCTTTTGATAGATCATACCTGCCGGAACAACAAAAGCACATCCCAAAATGAAATTAGAGATCTCACCGACAAATACGGTATTTGTTGCGAAAGAATGTAATACATTCTTTACCAGACAAATTGTCACACCACAAAACGGACCATATACAAATGTTCCAAACAAAGCCGGCAGATCTGAAATATCTAACTTGATAAAGCCCGGCATAAACGGTACAGGAATCTCCATATACATCAGAATAACTGCAATTGCAGATAACATTGCTGTTGTTGTCAGGCGTTTTACATTCCCTTTTCCTGATGTGTGATTGATTTTTTTTGTTACATGAACGGTTTTCATTGTCTTTCCTACTGTTGCCATTTTTCCTCTTCCTTTCTGTATACAGAAAATCCTTTGGAACGTTCTTTTTGTATTTGAATTTCTGAAAACAATATGCAAAGCCGGCATTTTTCATTTCATGAACATCTAACCATTCACGGAAAAATCCACTACTGTGCGAGCATGTTTTCATAAACAAAAAAGACTCTGAGAATTCTACTCAGAGCCTGTTCGTTTTATAAAATCATACAATAAAATGAACAAAAATCTTCTTTCATCCAGACTATACTGTTGGTACCGGAGTTTCACCGGTTCAGCCGATCATCTCGGTTCGCGGACTGTACCGCCAGTGGGGAATCACACCCCGCCCTGAAGAATTTTCTTTTTTAAACAAATGTTATTATAACATATGTATTATTCCGTTGCAAGTGCCGAAAAAAGAATGTATCATCTCTCAAAAGGGCAATTGTATTTTCATTTCAACTGCCATGAAAATGGATCACTCTGCCAAAAGAGCAGTTACATTTCCATAAAATCGAGTAAAGAAATCTGGTTCGTATGGGGAAGATCTCCCATCAAGCCAAGCTTTGCCATACTTTCTACGGTATTAGCACTGACTTTACAGCGGTTTTTAAAGTCTTCTCTCGATAAGAATTTACCTTTGCTTGCTTCATCTTCTATCATTTCCGCTGCTTTGTCACCCAGACCATCGATCGTTGCAAATGACGGCATCAGCTTGCCGTCAACGATCTGAAAGCGGTTTGCTTTTGCACGATAAATATCAATCTTTACAAATTCAAAACCACGGGCATACATTTCCTGTACGATCTTCATATCTTCTAAGGTGCCTTTTTCTTTATCGGACAGTTCATTCTTCCGTTTATTATAATCATTGATATAATAATCCAGACGTTCTTTTCCCATACACATTAATTCATAGTTAAAGCAGGTTGCACGAATACTAAAATACGCTGCATAATAGGATAATGGATAATGCACCTTAAAATACGCAACACGAAGTGCCATCATAACATATGCTGCCGCATGTGCTTTCGGAAACATGTATTTGATCTTTTTGCAGGATTCAATATACCAATCCGGTACATTACATGCTCTCATATCGTCTTCCATATCCTGTGTCAGCCCTTTTCCTTTTCGTACACTCTCCATGATCTTAAACGAACGCTCATTTTCTACACCCATATGGATCAGATATATCATAATATCATCTCGCGTACAGATTGCCGAAGAAAGGGTACAGTCACCGGTACTGATATAATATTGTGCATTGTTTAACCACACATCCGTACCATGTGATAATCCCGAAATGCGCACCAGATCAGAAAAATTCTTTGGCTTAGCATCTAAAAGCATTCCGATAACAAACGGTGTACCAAACTCCGGCAGTCCAAGACAGCCAAGCGTACAGCCACCGATATCATCCGGTGTGATCCCCAGTGCCGAAGTGTTTTCAAACAAGGACAATACATCTGCATCATCCATACGGATCTTAGCGGCTTCTACTCCGGTCAGATCCTCAAGCATTCGGATCATTGTCGGATCCTGGTGTCCTAAGATATCTAATTTTAACAGGTTTGCATCAATCTTATGATAATCGAAATGCGTCGTAACAGTCTTAGTTGTCATATCATTTGCCGGATGCTGTACCGGAGTAAATGTATAGATTTCTTCGCCCATCGGAAGTACAACGATACCACCGGGATGCTGTCCGGTTGAACGTCTGACACCTTCACAGCCATGTGCGATACGCTCAATCTCAGCACTTCTTTTGGAAATTTCTCTTTCTTCACAATATTTTTTAACATATCCGTAAGCAGTCTTTTCTGCCAGCGTACCAACCGTACCGGCACGGAATGTATGTCCTGCTCCAAAGATGATCTCGGTATAATCATGTGCATTACTCTGGTACTCACTCGAAAAGTTTAAGTCAATATCCGGCTCTTTGTCTCCCTTAAATCCAAGAAATGTCTCAAAAGGAATATCATGTCCGTCTTTTTCTAACATCTCGCCACATTGCGGGCAGACACGATCCGGCATATCACAGGCAGAGTTGCCTGAAAAAGCTTTGACTTCCTCGGAATCAAAATCCACAAAATGACACTTCTTACAATAATAATGTGCCGGTAATGGATTGATTTCGGTAATACCTGACATCGTTGCGACAAACGATGAACCGACCGAACCTCTCGATCCAACCAGATAGCCGTCTTCGTTGGATTTCCATACCAACTTCTGGGCAATAATATACATAACGGCATATCCGTTGCTAATGATCGAGTTCAATTCTCGTTCCAGTCGTTCTACTACGATCGGTGGCAGATCCTTGCCATAAATCGCATGTGCACGATTATAACAGATATCTCGCAAGTCCTGATCGGAATTCTCAATCTCAGGCGGGCATTTCCGTGGGCTGCATGGCTGGATCTTATCGATCATATCCGCGATCAGATTCGTATTCGTAATAACGATCTCTTCTGCTTTCTTAGCACCCAGATATTGGAATTCCGCTAACATTTCTTCTGTCGTTCTAAAATAAAGCGGTGCCTGATCATCTGCATCGGCAAAGCCTTTTCCCGCCATAATGATCCTGCGGTATACTTCATCTTCCGGTTCCATAAAATGCACATCACAGGTAGCTACAACTAACTTACCGTAAGTTTCTCCTAATTGCACGATCTTACGGTTAATCTCCATCAGATCATTCTCATCCTGAATCTGCGGATACTTCTTTTCATCGCGGATCATAAATTCATTATTGCCAAGCGGCTGGATCTCGTAATAATCATAAAACTTCGCTAAACGGTCAATTTCTTCATCCGGTCTCTCCTGTAAAAATGCCTGATACAGTTCTCCGGCTTCGCAGGCCGATCCGATCATCAGCCCCTCTGACCATTCCAGATACAGGCTCTTTGGAAGCTTTGGTCTGCGGTTAAAGAAGCGCAAATGGGATTCCGAAACCAAACGATACAGATTAACACGTCCGGTCTCATTTTTTGCAAGAATCACGGCATGATACGATGGCATTTTGCGGATCGTGTCATCATCCGGTACACCAAATGCATTTAACTTTTCTAATGTATCAATCTCTTTTTCTTTTAGCCGGTCAACAAGCTTAACAAAGATTTCTGCGGTTGCGGTTGCGTCATCTACGGCACGATGATGGTTTTCTAAAGATACTCCCAGTTTCTTTGCAACAGTGTCAAGCTTATAACGCTTCAGATCTTTTAATAACGCTCTGGATAAAGCAACGGTATCGATCACGGTAAAATCGGTTTCGATTCCCTGATCTTTGGCTTTTTGGCGGATAAAGCTGATATCAAATCCGGCGTTATGCGCTACCATAACCGAACCTTTACAAAATTCCAGAAATTCCGGTAAAACTTCCTGAATCGTTCTGGCATGTGCAACCATCGTATCATTGATTCCTGTCAGTTCCTGGATCGTATACGGAATCGGACATTTTGGATTGACAAATTCACTAAAAGTCTCCTGAAAAACGCCATTAACAACACGGATAGCACCGATTTCTATGATCTCACTGCTTTTTGCACCAAATCCGGTTGTCTCTAAATCAAATACCACAAAACTTCCATCGATCGACTGTCCTTTATTATTCTCAACAATCTCAAACAGATCATCTACAAGATAGGCTTCTACACCATAAAGCATTTTAAACTCTTCTTTTGGATCCACTTCATGATCTGCATCCGGGAATGCCTGCACAACACCATGATCTGTGATCGCAAGTGCTTTATGTCCCCAGCTTTTTGCCTGTTTGACAAAATCCCTGACCGGAACAACCGAATCCATTTCACTCATCTGCGTATGGGCATGCAGTTCTACTCTCTTTTGTCCTTCATATTGATCCATTCTTTTGACTCTGGTATCTTTTCCGGGCTTGATTCCTTTGACAGAAGTAATCGTAATTTCACGGCTGTACCGGTCAAACATCGGATTTCCTTTTAACTTTAAGAACTTTCCGACTTTGATATTCGAACGCATCAATTCGAGTTCTTCTTTATCAATAAAAATCTTTGCCATAATCGAATCCGTAAAATCAGAAATATTAAACATATAGATTACTTTTTCATTTCGTATCTCACGTTCTTCTACACTGACTACCATACCCTCGATCACAACTTCATCGATCTCATCCTGAATATCAGCAATCTTTACATGTTCTCCATCGCAATTTCTTCCATAAAAGCAATCTTCATCGATATTTCCCTGTCCCCATTTGGATCTTCCTTTACCTTTAAAACCATTCTGATATCCGTTTTGTCTGCCGTTTCCAGATGATTTCTTTTCGGTCTTTCCAGACGAAGACTGTTTTTTAGATCCGGCTGTATTGTCTTTCTTTACTGTCTTTGCAACATTCTTTGTTTCTTTTGATTTCGAAGCACTTTGGGCTGTATCGGCTGTATCAAATCCCATCATCGCATTTTGGGCATTGTCTGTCGTATCAAAGCCCATCATTACATTTCCGGCACTGTCAGAATCGTCAAAACCCATCATTACATTTCCGGCACTACCGGAAGCATCATAACCTGACATTGCATTTCCGGAACCATTTGCTGTAGCAAATCCCTGCATCGCAGCATTCTGTACTACCATACTTTCCATGTCTCTTGCACTTTCCTGTGCAGCCATAAAAGCTTCCTGCTCTGCTATATTGCCATTTGCCCGACGCATAGCATCCTCTGCTGCAAATTGCTGTTTTCTTCCTTCTTTCTTCTTGCGGTACTCTTCTAAATCGGTAATATGGCTGCTTGCAAAAGAACCCTGCGCTGTTCTGGTATAGACTTCATATCCTTCGTTCTCTTTTTGTTCTACTTCCAATGAATAATCAACCGAAACAGAAACAAGATATCCTGCTTTTTCCCTAAAAATTTGTGTAACGGTATCACAAAATTCCTGTTCTCTGGCTTGAAACAGCATATCTTTTTCACATAGTAAAAGAAAGCTGTTCTCTTCCATCTCTACCTTGCCACGATAGACCATGTTAAAAAGCAATACATTTTTTTCTTTGAGCAATAATAAGATACTGTCTTTGTATTCTTCCCAGAAAATAGTCGGCGAATAGGCATCGGATAAAGCAAACTCTTCTTTGATCTCAACTTTCACTCCGGTACATTCTAACTTAGACGTGATCGCATTTCTTAAAAGCATGATCTCACGATATGCAATAACATGAGAGCAGGTCAGATATACGGTTACGATTCCTTCCTGCTTAGATAAGACGACTCTTTTGACGATTACATCGGCAAAAATCTTCTTTTGTCTGTCCGTCAGATTTAATCCTTCAAATGTGTCTAATACACCCTTGTCCATCTTGTAATAACTCCTCTTTTCCTATGCACGTTGTGCTTGCACATTACGCTAAAAATCCCCTTTTTCTAAAAAAACTTTCCTTTTTTTGCGATCTTATCCAATTCTGTTTTTAATGCATCTAATAATTGATCTTCCGGTACTTTTGCGATTACTTCGCCTTTTTTGATCAAAAGGCCTTCTCCTTTTCCTCCTGCTATACCAAGATCGGCTTCTTTTGCTTCTCCCGGTCCGTTTACAACACATCCCATCACGGCAACCTTAATATCCAGATCCAGATCAGATACCATCTTTTCTACTTTACCGGCAAGACCGATCAAATCAATCTGTGTACGTCCACAGGTTGGACATGATACTACAGTCACGCCTCCTTTACGAAGACCAAGACTCTTTAAGATCAATTTTGCCGAACGAATCTCTTCCACCGGATCACCGGTCAGTGATACACGGATCGTATCGCCAATTCCCTGATATAAGATATTCCCAAGACCAATTGCTGATTTGATATTACCGGCAATCAATGAACCGGATTCCGTGACTCCTACATGCAGCGGATAATTTGTCTGCTTGGCGATCAGTTCATGCGCTTTGATACACATTAATACATCCGATGATTTAATACTGATCACCAGATTGTCATATCCCATCTCTTCGATCATAGCAACCTTATCTAACGCACTCTCAACCAGACCTTCTGCTGTCACCTGACCATACTTTTCTACGATCTCTTTTTCCAATGAACCGCTGTTTACACCGACACGGATCGGTATATTACGTTCTTTTGCGGTATCCACAACTGCCTGTACACGTTCTTTCGAACCGATATTCCCCGGATTGATACGAATCTTATCTGCACCATTTTCCATTGCAGCAATTGCAAGGCGGTAATCAAAATGAATATCCGCAACCAACGGAATATGAATCTGCTGTTTGATCTTGGCTAATGCTTTTGCTGCTTCCATCGTTGGCACAGCACAACGGATGATATCACAGCCTGCCTGCTCTAAAGCAAGAATCTGCTTTACCGTGGCATCAATATCTTCTGTCTTTGTATTGGTCATAGACTGGATTGCGATCGGATTGCCACCTCCGATCTTACGGTCACCAATCTGTACTACCTTTGTCTGCTCTCTTTGCGTCATACCATTTTTCCTCCTCTATTCTTCTACTTCTGTTGCTATTTTTTCTTTTGCTATTGCATCGATCCTGAACCGGTCTTTTTTGCAATAACAATTGTTATCTGTCTTTTTCTTCCGCTATCATATCAACACAATCTTCTTTTGTATCCCGTCTGTTGACAAAAAGCCAAATGTGAACGAAGCCACATTTGACTTTTTAAGAAATACCTCATACTTATCAGCACTTTTTACCAGATATTAATGTAAGATCTTAATAATGTCATTATACATGACAAATACCATAAATAACATCAAAATTACAAAACCGGCAAAATGTACATAGCCTTCTTTGTCTCTGTCGATCGGTTTTCCTCTGACTGCTTCGATCAGGATAAATACCAGACGGCCTCCGTCGAGTGCCGGTAATGGCAGCAGGTTCATAACACCAAGGTTTGCACTTAAAAGGACTGCCATATACATCATATTCATCACGACAGCTTTCATTCCGTAATCAACACTTTGTTCCATCACATTTCCGACTGTATCGACGATACCAACCGGACCGGACAGCTGTTTGACACTTAACTGACCGGTCACAAGCTGTCCTAAACTTGCGATTGTTGTCTCGATCCAGTATTTAACTTCGATCAGACTGTATTTTAATACCACCAATGCATTAGAGCCATTTTTATACGTTGATGCGACAAAACCAAGCGTCTTGCTTTCACTGGCTTTTGGCTTGATCTGATAGTTCTTTGTTGATCCGTTTCTTTCTATTTCAAAAGAAATCTCATTCCCATCTTTATTATATTTATCGATCGTCTGTGCTAACTCTGCACCATTGGATACCTTTTCACCATTGACAGCTGTAATAATATCGCCCTGTTTGATCCCTGCTTTTTCAAACGGAGAATCTTCGGAAACAGAGGAAACTTCTGCTTTGTCTGTCTTTTGTGCCGAATAAGAGAATCCAAATAAATGTGTCTTATAGGTCGGATCATATGTGATCGTCTTTTCTTTTCCCTCTCTTTCGACAACAAGTCTAACATCCCCTGATAATGGATGAAGCTGCAAATAGGTGTCTAATTCCCTGCCAATAGAAATCTTATGTCCGTTAATGCTTTTTACACGGTCGTTTTTCTTTAGATCCGTCTGGCTTGCCGGCTGCTTGTCATAAATATAATTTACGATTGGATAGTCAATACCGGTATTGGCAATAATAATGATCGCCACAATAAACGCAAAGATAAAGTTAAAAAACGGTCCTGCAAAAATCACCGAAAAACGTGCCCATTTTCCCTTGCTGTTAAAAGAGTTTTCAGAAGTATCATCCTCGTCTTCTCCTACCATTGCACACGAGCCGCCAAGTGGCAGAATTTTCCAGGAATATTTTGTAACATCTGCCCATTCTTCTGTATTTTCAAAGGTCTTTTGTGAACATAAAAGCTTCACTTTCCAGCCACTTGATGTCTTTGCGATCGTGATCAGTCTCGGGCCCATTCCTACACTAAATTCAGGCACACCGATCCCATTCTTTTTGGCAAGCAGAAAATGCCCCAGCTCATGTGCAACTACAATAACTGTAAATATCAATAATGCTACAATAATATTCATTCGTCTACCTCTCTGTCTCTTTTAGCAAAATTTCTGATCGATCTTTTGATATACTTCCTGCTCTACCGCTAAGATCTCATCCAAAGAAGGATTTTTGATCACCTGATGTTCCTGACATGCTTCTTCAATAATATCTGCCATTGTCAGATAAGAAATCTTCTTTTGTAAGAAAAGTGCCACACTACGCTCATTGGCTGCATTAAAAACAGTTGGAAGACTTCCCCCAATCTTTCCGGCTTCATATGCTAACTTTAAGCCACGGAATGTCTCCATATCCGGCTGTTCAAACGTAATTGAAGAAATGGTCTTAAAATCCAGCGGTTTGCCAATGCGTTTCCTGCGCTGTGGATAACATAACGCATATTGGATCGGCAGACACATATCCGGTGTACCAAGCTGTGCCATTACAGCACCATCTTTAAATTCTACCATGGAATGAATAATACTTTGTGGCTGTAATACAACTTCTATCTGATCAAATGCTACATCAAAAAGCCATTTTGCCTCGATCACTTCCAATCCTTTATTCACCATTGTTGAAGAATCGATCGTGATCTTATTTCCCATAGACCAGTTCGGATGTTTTAAAGCATCTTCTACCGTAACATCTTCTAAATCTTTTCTTTTCTTTCCGCGGAACGGTCCTCCTGATGCTGTCAGAATAATTTTTTCAATTTCGCTATGATGCTCTCCGTTCAGACATTGAAATATAGCTGCATGCTCACTGTCTACCGGCAAAAAAGCAACTCCCATCTTCTCCACTAACGGCATAATAATATGCCCGGCTGTCACTAAGGTTTCTTTGTTTGCAAAAGCAATATCTTTTTTTGCTTTGATTGCTTCGATCACCGGACGGATACCGATCATGCCAACAACAGCAGCAACTACAATATTTCCTGCTGTTAATGTGGCACAAGCAATCAATCCATCCATACCGGTTACTACTTTTGTCTTAGAACCTAAAAGCTGCTTTTCTAATGCAACCGCTTTTGCTTCATCATAGACACAGACAAGTTCCGGTGCAAATTCATCAATCTGCTGCTTTAACAATGTGATATTACTATGTGCTGCCAACGAGACCACTTTCATGTCCGGATTGCGTCTGACAACTTCTAAGGTCTGTGTTCCGATCGAACCGGTAGAACCTAAAAGCATAATATTTTTCATAATATTCTTCCTTTCCTGCTACAGACCAAAAAATGAAACCAGATAAAAGACAATCGGTGCAATAAAGATAATACTGTCAAAACGATCTAAAATACCACCATGTCCCGGAATCAGATTACCATAATCTTTAATTTCATGATTTCTCTTGATCGCCGATGCTGTCAGATCACCAATCTGTGAAATAACAGATGAGATGGCACCGATCACGGCAAACTGCCACCAATAATCAGTATTCTTAAAGAAGGCTAATGCAAATAAAAATCCGATCAATGCTGCTCCGATAATACCGCCAAGACAACCTTCGATCGTTTTATTCGGGCTTAACTTTGATGGAAGCTTATGCTTTCCAAGCAGCTTTCCAACACAATAAGCACAGGTGTCTGATCCCCATGCTCCGATAAAGATCAGCCATACATATAAAATACCATTCTGTACAAAACGTACTTTAAATACAAACGAAAGCATAACGGTAACATAGATCAGGCCAAAGAACAACATCGTCATCTGTTCCGAGTTGTATTTCGGATATGCAATGACATAACATGCCATCAGTACCATCAATGAAGCGATCAGCCACATCAACAGATATTCATAATAATTATCAAGGATTAAAATATCAATCACAATGCTTGACAGATATCCTACAACAGCAGGAAGTGTCTTTTCCATGCCTACGGCACGATATAATTCAAAAAGACCGATCACGGAAATCGCCGTGATCACCCAGAATAAAGGAAAACCACCATTGACCATCAAAGCGATCGTAATTGCCATCAATACAATGCCACTTATTAATCTTGTCTTAAACATAATTACCTCCATCCAATCTCATTTTTATATGCCACCGAAACGTCTGTCGCGTTTGCAATAAAAATCAATTGCTTTTTCCAAATCTTTTTTCGAAAAATCCGGCCAAAGCACATCTGTAAAATAAAATTCTGCATAGGCTAACTGCCATAACAGATAATTGGATAATCTCTGCTCGCCACTTGTGCGTATCATCAGATCAGGATCCGGGATTCCCTTGGTATCCAGATAGTCAGCTACCAGAGTATCGTCAATCTTTTCCGGTGTTACTTTGCCATCATGGGCATCCTGTGCAATCTTTCTGACAGCACGCGTAATCTCATCCCGTCCACCATAATTTAATGCTACCTGAAAATGCAGACCGGTATTTTGTGCCGAATATTCTTCGAGTTCTTTTATTCTATCCTGTAAGTCCTGATCCAAACGGGAAATATCTCCGATCACACGAACCCGCATATTATTTTTCTTACTCGTTTTCAGACAGTCGGAGAGATATTGATGTAACAGTTTCATCAACGCATCTACTTCTGACTGTGGACGAGACCAGTTCTCAGTCGAGAAAGCATACATCGTGACATATTCCACTCCCATGTCCCAGGCTGCTTTACATATCTTCTCGACGTTCTTACTTCCAGCCGCATGACCGGCATTTCTTGGAAGCAGTCTTTTTTTCGCCCATCGTCCATTGCCATCTAAAATGATCGCAATGTGTCTTGGAATCTTTCTTTCTTTTTCAGACATCTTCATTCCATCCTTTTATCTTTGTTTTCATTTGTCTCTTTTCGCAAAAAAGCTGCATCTTCAGCACTTTATCAATAGATTTCTATGCGTATTGTCTCTTTCCACTAAAAAGGGCAAAACAAGCGTTTTGCCCTTTATCTGTATAACCCAAAAGGAAACAAACGAATAATTACTACACTGTCATGATCTCTTTGGATTTATCTTCTACCATTGTATCAATTTTGGCTATAAACTCATCTGTCATTTTCTGGATCTCATCTTCTGCATCCTTCTGTTCGTCCTCTGATATCTCATTGGCTTTCTGCTGCTTCTTGATCATATCATTTGCATCACGACGAATATTACGGATCGCTACCTTCGCACCTTCACCTTTTTTCTTCACATCCTTGACAAGCTCTTTACGACGCTCTTCTGTCAGTTCCGGGAAAGAAAGGCGGATCACTTTACCATCGTTATTTGGTGTAATGCCGATATCCGATACCATGATCGCTTTTTCGATCTCTTTGATCAGACTGGCTTCCCATGGCTGGATCACTAAAGTACGTGCTTCTGATACCGAGATATTTGCAACTGACTGTAAATTCGTTGGCTGTCCATAATAATCTACTGTAATCTTATCTAAAATATGTGGGTTGGCTCTTCCGGCACGTATTGATGTATACTCACTTGCCAGACTATCAATTGACTTACCCATTTTTTCTTTGTATTCCTTTAATTCAACACTCATGATTTCCTCCAATTTATCAGCATGATTGCTGTATTTCATTTATTTAGCTATGCCGTTACCAAAGTTCCTTTGGTAACTCCCTTTACGGTATTTACAATACTGTCTTTCTCATTCAGTCCAAAGATCATCATTGGCATATGATTTTCCATACAAAGTACGGCAGCTGCCAGATCGATCACACCAAGACGTTTATTGATCACTTCATCAATACTGATCTCATCAAACTTCTTTGCATCCGGATTGACTGCCGGATCAGAATCATAAACACCATCAATTGATTTACCGGATAAAATTACATCAGCTTCGATTTCAACAGCACGAAGTACCGTAGCCGTATCCGTTGAAAAATACGGATGCCCTGTACCGCCTGCAAAAAAGACAACCATGCCTTTTTCAAAATATTTGTTTGCTCTGTCTTTTGAAAAAAGCTTTGTCATAGAACCGCATTCAAACGGTGTTAATACGTTTGTCTTAATCCCGACACTGCGAAAGATCTCCGATACATAAATGCAATTCATAACCGTTGCAAGCATTCCGATCTGATCTGCTTTGGTACGGTCAATATTTTCGCTGGTACGTCCTCTCCAGAAATTTCCGCCTCCGGTTACAACGCCAACTTCAATTCCATCATCCACTAACTGCTTTACCTGTCTTGCCACTTCAAGGCAGGTTGCTTCATCAAAACCGGTCTTTTTGGATCCCGCTAAAGCTTCTCCGCTCAGTTTTAATAACACTCTCTTATATTCTGCCATTGTTATCTCCTTTATTTCTCATCAAAGAAATCATCTAAGTTGACACCTGCATAGTTTAATGAGCAATATCCGTCTACTACGGCACCATTGTTAACCTGAATAGATTTTGCCTTAATATTTCCTTTAATGATCGCTGTAGAATCTACTTCCACATGACCATTTACATCAATGTCACCTTTGACTGCACCGGCAATATAAGCGGATGTCGCATCTATATCACCAATGATCACAGTACCGACACCAATCTTTACTGTGCCCTCACTGCTAAGGCTTCCTTCCAGACGCTGTGTGCTTACATATACTTCTGAAGCAATAACATTACCGGATACCTGACCAATGATGGAAACTTTACCCTGACATTCCACATCACCGGTGATCACACCCATGACTTCCAAAGATCCATCAGAAGAAATACCGCCACGGATCGTTGTTCCGCTTGTGATCGTCGTAACCGTACCATTGTTTCTTTCACGATCCATCACTTCTTTTGCTTCTCTCATAATAGGATCGTTATCCGAACGGCTTGCAAAATCAGGCTTTGCTGCCGGTTCTGCCTTCTCGTCTTTTTCTTCTTTTGCTTCCGGTTCTGCTACGGATTCTTCCGGTACATCTTCTTCCACAGCCGGTACTTCCACTGTTTCTTCCATAGTATCCTGTGGTACGGCATCCTGTGTTTCTTCTTCACTATTTTCCTCTGGTGTATCTGTTTCCGATGTTTCTTCTGTATCATTATCATCACTTAACAGATCTTTCAACACATCATCTTCGGAAGTATTTGTGTCTTCTTTCTCATCACTTAGCATTTCATTTAACAATGCATCTGTCTCTGCATCATCACCCTCATCTGCAAAAATCTGACTTAACAAATCTTTATCTACATTTGCGTCATCAAAAGTACCCATGTGTTTTATCCTCCTCAATCATCGTAATTCAAATTTTTTACCCATATTACAAAATTATATCACAAAATAAATATCACGTCTATAATCTGTCTGAAAAAAGCATTAACCATACCTTTCAGCCGTTCTCTTGCATGCATGGCAGCCTGCACAATGATCTTTCGCTTTCATACATGCCCTTTTGCGGCAATAAAGCTGCTTTGCTTTTTTCTATAACTATGTAAAAAACGACCAAAGACTATTTGTCATGTCTTCTTTCCCTGACCGTTTCTCTTGTACTGCATACCTTGTCTGCCATACATACAAGCCAGGCTTCTTTACATCCCGGTGGGATCAGTGTCAATGGAAACATATGCCTTTGTATGATATTTTCTTCTTTCCTCGTCAGTATAAAATCCTGCTTTGCATTGCAAAGTGCAGCTGATGGATGAAAAAAACCATGTGGCCGCTTATGCTCATGTTCTTTATCGTGCCAGTCATATAAAAAATAATCATGCAAAAGAGCACCACGGATCAACGCTTTTTCATCTACATGCAAATGATATTTTTTAACCCAGTAATAACAGATATAAGCCACTCTCAGACTATGCACATAGATATTGATCTTTCCATGCTGGTAAAATGTTCTGCTCTTATTCATTCTGGAAGATGAACACACCTGACGCACCTCTTCCCAGAAAAAAGCTTTCTCTTTGGCAGATAATTTATTGCTCATATCCAAACTCCCATCTGTGCAACTGCCTTATTCATTGATCTTTAAATAATGACCATATTGCTGTTGAAAAAGAAAATATGCTTTATCAAAAAGAACCCAAAGAAGTTCTGCTGCCACAATACATATGATAGCAAAAACAGCCATATGTCCCGAAAAAAACGTATAGACAACAGACTTTTTAATCTGATCAAGACCGGTCAGATATTGCATCAATACCACAGCAATCACAAGCATAGCATGATATACAACTCCTTTGATCCATATATGTCCTTTCACCAAAAATGAAGTCTGTCCCTGCTCTTCTTTTTCCTGTATCCTTTCTGCTAAAAGTACATAGACGCAAAATCCAAAAAAAGTTATCAGATACAGCTTTTGTGGCGAAAGGATCAATCCAATAATCGTTGTTCCTATTACAAAAATCATCGCTTTTACAAGCGAAAGATTTCTTTCAACACAACCTGCAAGAAACGAAGCGGCTGCTAAAAAAAAAATCGTACTTACATCAAAATAACATCCAATCAAAATAAAGACGATAGCAACTGCCATCAGCATCCCCATATAGGCGATTTCTTTTGATCTTATATGCATGAGCAAAGATCACCTCCCATACATTCGCACAGCGTATCGGCACACCAGAGGTCACAACATAAATTGCCGGTTCCACAGCCACCATTTCCGGTATTATAAGGATTTCTTCCATATCCGTTTCCATAATACTGGTATTGCTGTTGGTTACTCTGACTGCCACCCTGCTGATAATATCCCTGTCCGCTCTGTGATGACTGCTGATAGCTGCCATTTCCGGTTCTCTGGTTCATGATCTGCTGATATGCTTCCTGTACTTCTTTAAATTTTTCTTCTGCAAGGCCTGCTAACGGATTATCCACATAACCGTCAGGATGATATTTGCGGCTCAACTCTCGGTATGCCCTTTTTACTTCATCATCTGATGCATTCGACGGTACGCCAAGTACCTCATATGGATCTCTCATTTCATTGTTCCTCCTGTAAATTCATTTGTTTTTTCTTTTTTTCGGTCTGAATATCGTCAAAGCGATTCCAGACACCTGCATATAATATATTTCCTAAAATATCTTTATATTCCAGACAGGGCAGCATCTGGTATGCTGCTGCAGCTTCTTCCATTTCATGTAATAAAAGCTGCTCTGTTTTTTGTTCAAAATCCTCCTGCCTGCTTATCGCAAGCAATGGATTATAGCACCCTTTCTGCTGATCTTTTTCCAGATCATCATAGGCATCCATAATATAGATAAAACGTCCCAGATGATATCCTAACGTTTTTAAATATTCTTCCATATAACCTTTGCGGTAAACAAAAAGTTCTTCCATCAGCCTGCCAAAACAGTCTGCCACTTTCAAGATATCTGTTTCGTCTGCCTGCTCAAGCTGATGCAGACGTGTAAGCTCTCTGCGGACTGCCTGATCCTGCCTTTGATACCGTTTAGAAGCTTTCTTCATCTTTCCTTTATAGCATTGCATACCTGCCCACGCCTTTTTGGACTTCTCATCTGCACTGTCATCCTGAAAATGATAATACGTTAAGATCATATTCAGCCCGGCTGCATATTCCGACATCTCATTGGTGATCATCCTATGCTTTTTTGCCGGATGTACGATACAGTGTTTCTTCTCTTCGTGTATGGCACTGTCATAGACAGACGATAACAAGATCACTAAAAATGTCATGTCATAAGTTAATGTCATCTGCCCTAAGAAGCCATATTTTTGTTTTAAGATATGACAAAGTCCACAATAAAAACCATGATAGGTTTCATAATCTTTGACCTTCATTTCGGCCTTGCGGATACGAACATAACCAAACATAGTATTCTCCATCCTATTTTCTTTTCCTTTTTTGTATGATACCATAAAAATATGATATGATACAAAAAAAACACAAAAAAATAACATAATGTTAAGATAACACAAAGGATAATAAGGAGGAAAACGATTATGCGCTTTGTAATCCAAAGAGTAAACCATGCATCCGTTGCAATAGACGGCGAGACGATTGGTTCTATTAAAAAAGGATATCTGGTATTGATCGGTATCAGCCAGACGGATACGGAAGAAATTGCGGATAAAATGATCCAAAAAATGATCCGGCTCAGGATCTTTTCTGATGAAAATGACAAAATCAATCTTGCCTTAAATGACATACAGGGCGGATTACTTTTAATCTCGCAATTCACCCTGTATGCAGATTGTAAAAAAGGCAACCGACCTTCCTTTTTCCAAGCTGGAAAACCCGATATGGCAAATGCTCTTTATGAATATATCGTTAAAAAATCATCCGAATATGTTTCCACTGTCGAAACCGGACAATTCGGTGCCGATATGAAGATTGACTTAGAAAATGATGGTCCGTTTACAATTGTCTTAGATTCTGACGAACTTTTTCCGGTAAAATAAATGATTATTTCTGATCAGTGATTGAAAAGGCATGATTCATCGGACCATTTCCCTGCCCAAGATCCAGCATGGCAGCTAAAGCAAGTGAAATGTAATTTTTTGCTTTTTCGATTGAAATCTCCAAAGAATATCCTTTTGCCAGATTCGATGCGATCGCACTGGATAAAGTACATCCCGTACCATGTGTATTCGGATTATTGATCCGTTCTCCATAGAACCAGCTTATCTTTCCGTCTTTCCATAAAAGGTCATTGGCTTCATTTAATTGATGACCGCCTTTTAGAAGGACATTACAGCCAAACTTTGTTCCGATATACTCTGCTGCTTTTTCCATATCTTCCTGTGTTCTGATCGGCATACCGGCTAAAATTTCTGCTTCCGGGATATTTGGTGTTACCAGATAAGCCATTGGCAAAAGCTCTTTTTCCAATGTTTCGACTGCATGATCCGCCAAAAGCTTCGAACCGCTTGTTGCAACCATCACAGGATCTACAATGATATTCTTTGCATGATACTTTTTTAATATCATTGCGATTACCTGTATCAATTCGACACCAGATACCATACCGATCTTAACGGCATCCGGAAAAATATCCGTAAAGATACTTTCTAACTGTTTTTCTAAGAAAGCAGGATCCACTTCCATAATCCCCGATACTCCGGTTGTATTTTGTGCTGTCAATGCTGTGACCGCACTCATTGCATAGACACCATGCATTGTCATTGTCTTAATATCTGCCTGAATACCTGCTCCTCCACAAGAATCACTTCCTGCAATCGTTAATGCTGTTTTCATGATCAAGACCTCTCTTTCTTCCATCATTTTTTATCTGATTTCTATGCTAAAATCGAATTAAGACCTACAAATCCGGTCTTTTAACTCTCTCTTGTTGCAAATTGATAAAATGTATCAAAATCTGTCAGATCTTTTAAATAAATATCGGCTTCTTTTTTTAATAATTCCTGATGTTCATCATTAGATGCATCATAAAGTGCTACTGTATGAAAACCTGCCTTCTTTGCAGTATGTAATGCATGATAGGCATCTTCAAACACCCATGTGTTTTCCAAAGTTGTACCAATTCTTTTCATGGCTTCCAGATAGACATCCGGCTCAATCTTTCCTACTCCGGCTTCTAAGCAGGTTACTGTCGTATCAAAATACGAAAGCAAATGCAATCTTGATAAACCGGCTTCTAAAAGCTTTCTGTCACTTGATGTTGCTAATGCAATCGCAATGTCCTTTTCTTTTAACTTCCGTAAGAAATTTTCTACATTAGCTTTTGCCGGAATACTTTCTTTATAATGTTTATAAACAACATCGATCACGCCTTGCATTACTTCCTCCATTGTCATCGGCAGATCATAAGCATCTCTCATATACTCTGCTCCTGCCATCATAGATTTGTCAAATAAGATTTTTTGCAAGTCTGACCTTGGCTTCTTTCCGTTGGCTTCTAAGAAAAGTGCCCCTGCATTATGCCATATTGGCATGGAATCTATCAAAACTCCATCCATATCAAAAATTGCACCATTTATCATATCCGTCCTCATTTCTTTTATAGTTTTTTTGTCTTACAAACCAGTTCTCTCGTCGCTTTTTTAATGTCCTTTTGCCCAAAGATAGCACTGATCACGGCAACACCATCAATGCCGCTTCCATAAAGCTTATCTATATTATCCTGGGAAATGCCTCCGATCGCAACAACCGGAATCGAAACAGCATGACAAATAGCTTTTAATGTTTCAAGCGAAAGAACCGATACATCATCCTTCGACGAAGTTGGAAAGACCGCTCCGACGCCAAGATAATCGGCTCCTTTTTTCTGTGCTGTAAGTGCTTCCTCTACCGTATGGGCAGAAACACCAATGATCTTATCTTTTCCAAGCTTTGCTCGCACATCACCGGCTTCCATGTCACTTTGACCGACATGAACACCATCTGCATTTATCTTCAATGCAATATCTACATTATCGTTGATCACAAAAGGAACATGATGCTTCTTACAAAGCTTCTGAATCTCAATTGCTTCTTTTAAAAAACTTTCTTCATCCAGTTTTTTTTCTCTAAGCTGGATAAAAGTAGCACCACCTTCTAATGCTTTTTCTACCTGACTGTATAATGTCTCACCATTGAGCCAGTGTCTGTCTGTCACTGCATAGACACGCATATCTGTTCGTTTCATCTGTTTTTCCTCTTTTCTTCTATGATGTACTCACAAAATTTTTTGTCCAGAAGCTTCCGAAAGTACATTATGTTATCATTTTTCCTTAAAACTTCTCTATCTTACTTCCCTTTTCTAACTGTTCATCTGTCATATGATAGACAGCATCAATAATGCGGTTCCGGTAAGAACCATTTCCTTCATATTCCTTTAAATGTGAATAGGCAATCTCTCCAGCCAGTCCCATAGTACAGACAGCGGCTACTGCAGCTTCTAAAATCTGATCGGGATTTGCTGTAATAAAGGCTGTCATTAATCCTGATAACTGGCATCCTGTACCGGTCACTTTTCCCATCATTGGATGCCCATTTCGGATTGCATAGCATGTCGTACTGTCGGCAACCAGATCAATCGCTCCTGTGATTGCTGCAACACAATGATGTTCTTTGGCAAAGCTTTTTGCAAAGGCGACCGATTCCGAAAGATTGTGCTTGGTCACTGTATCTAAACAATCAGCATCAACCCCCTTTGTCGTTCCCTGCTTTTTCGATATCGTCTTAATCTCGGAAATATTTCCTCTGACTACATCAAATGGAATTTCCTCTAAAAGTGATAATGCAGTCTTGGTCCGTAATGTACTTGCTCCTGCACCAACCGGATCAAGTAATACCGTATGTCCAAGTTCTTTTGCTTTCTTTCCCGCAAGTTTCATCGAATGGATCGTTCTGGCATTCAATGTACCAATGTTGATATTAAGTCCGTTACAGATCGAAGTGATTTCTTCTGCTTCCCTTTCGTCATCTGCCATGATCGGACTTGCTCCACATGCTAAAATGATATTTGCTACATCATTGACTGTCACATAATTTGTAATATTATGAATCAATGGCACCTTTTTTCTGACATTCTGAATGATCGTATTCATATAAAAATCCCTCTTTTACGTTGAAAAAGAGAATCCGTGTTCCAAATCGTTGTCTGGCGATCCTCTTTTTCTATTCTATACGCATTACTTTCTGTTTTTATTTCTCCGGTATTCCTGCTGCATATCACGGAATCTGCTATTATATTCCAAGACATTTCGAACTCTTCTTCGAACGACCTCCGGTACAAATGGTTTTGTCACATAATCATTGACTCCAAGCTCTAACATATCAACCTGGCAATTTTCACTGTCTTCAGCCGAAATAATGATCACAGGTATATCTGCATATTGTTTGATCTTGTTCTTGCATCGTAAAAATTCCGCACCATCCATGACCGGCATATACATATCTAACAATATGATAGAAATATTTGTTCCATTCTCTTCGAGTACATCCAATGCCTCTAATCCATTTGATGCTTCCACGACTTCAAATTCATCCTTAAAAAGTTCTGCTACAACCGCACGACTGATTTCTAAATCATCGACTACAAGCATCTTAGAAAGTGCCGTACCGGCTGTTGCTGAAATTGCTTTAAAACGCTGTACTTCTCTTTCTAACTGTTTTTCCTGAGTTACATCATGAAAGAATGCAAGAATTGCATATCCGTTATCTCCTTTTGTAATATATTGTACTTTCAAATGATACCAGAGACTTTTCCCCTGATCATCTAACTGCAGATAATCGCATTCTGCTCCTGCTTTATTCATAACGCATTCTTCAAATGACTGATAGATCTGCTTGATATAATACTCCGGGATCAAATGATTATTTTTTGCTAAATAATCCTGTGAAGTATCTCCGATACTAAAACGGTCCGAAAACTGTTTGTTAGCTTGCAGAAGCGTAATCGTATCCTCTTTGTATTCAAAAATTGCTGCTGCCTGCATGATCACATGAAAGACTCTCTTCATTTCAGGATTAGTCATCCAGATCTTATCTAACAATATATTATCATCACTTTGTTTTCCATCTACATGATGACGAATTTCCATATTCTTTAAGATTGCTTCGTATTCACGCCACGGCATCGGTCTTGCATAATAAAATCCCTGTGCATATTCGCAGCCGATTCCCTCCAAGAAATCACGCTGTTCTTTGGTTTCAACACCTTCTACGATCACAACAAGATTTAACCATGCTGCCATCCTTACGACAGAAGCCAGTATTCGTTCGCTCTTACCATCCCCGTCGCCGTTTCCAAGGAACTTCATATCTACTTTTAAGACATCCACCGGAATATCTTTTAATGTATTCAAAGAAGAATACCCGCTTCCAAAGTCGTCCATCAGAATTACAAAACCAATCTCCTGCAGTTCCTGTACTTTCTGTATCATCATATCCGGCTCATCCATAAAAGCACTCTCTGTCAGTTCTAACTGTAAAAAACGTGCCGGCAGGTCATATTTATCCAATAAACTTTTTAGCATAAAAACCAGATTTGGATTATACATATTTGCTCTTGATACATTGACAGAAACCGGATCAGGCTCTAAACCCTCATCGATCCAATTACGAAGCAGTTTACATGTATGATCCCACATATAATAATCTAATCTGCCGATAAAACCGTTGCTTTCAAAGACAGGGATAAATTTTCCGGGTGAAATCATACCTTTTTCAGGATGAATCCAACGAACCAAAGCTTCTGCTCCATAACATTCTTCTGTATGAATGATCGTCTTAGGCTGTAAATAAACTTCAAACTCCTCGTTATCTAAGGCTTTCTGTGCATCATTCATAATCTCCTGTTCAATCACAAGCTGTTTGGTCATGCTTTCATTATAATATCCGATATACGCCATAAACTTATGTTTACATTGTTCAGCAGCCATAGAGGAACGGTCATACATACTCTCGATCGGAATTTTTCTGTCTTCGATCAGATACACCCCAATTGATGGTTCAATGTAATAAGCTGTATTGTAATCCCGGAGATCCTCTACAATACCGTACTGAAGTTCTTCTATAAATTCCTCTTTATATTCAATACAGACGCCAAAAATATCTGACTCGATACGTCCGAACGCTGACTTTCCAAACTTAGAAACTTTGTCATGAATTTTATTTGCAAAATATACCAAAAGTGTATCTCCTTCTTCTTCACCAAAGAAAGAGTTATACAGACGGAAACGATCCAAATCCACACGGATAAATGCATATTCCTTATCCGGATTGCTGTCTAAGAGCCATCTTGTCACTTCAAAGAATTTATTACGATTATAAAGACCGGTCAGACGATCATGCTCAACAAGATATTTTTCATACTCTTGTGTATCAACCTTACTTCGTCCAATAATATTATGAAGACGCAACAGCAAGGTGTCTTTGTTGATCGGTTTGGAAATAAAATCCCATGCACCAAGTTCCAGGCACTTCTTTTCGCTGGTATAATCACGTTCTCCTGTTGTGACCAATATCGGAATGTTAGCAAATCGGCTGTCCTTCGCCATATACTCTAACACAGCAAAACCATCCATCTTTGGCATAATCAGATCTAAAATAATCGCTGAAATTTTTGCATAATTCTCGTTGAGAATTTTCAGACACTTTTCTCCATCCGATGCTTCTAACACGTCATAATCTTTTTGTAACAAACGAGCAATCATGCTTCGATTGATCTCCTGATCTTCTACTACCAAAATCGTCTTATGTTTCTTGACATCGTCTTTGTTTTCTGTCTTTGCGATCATCTCCATAACATATACAGCGCTATGTCCATCGGCATCTGTTACACTGATTGGCTTAGAAAGCACCTGGTAAATACCGTCTTGCATGTTTTCTATCTTTGCAACAGTCTGACCTTCATGATAGGCACGGATACTGCTACAATTACTGCATTTTACATCTGCGTTCAAATAGGAAAAACAAGATGTATCTTCCTTTAAAGTTCCCTCCGGCGTAATCCGTATCTCTCTTGATTTTACCGGATCCACTAATCGTACTTTCTCAAAGATCGTCCCGGATGTTTCCATCACTTTCCGGACTTCTTTCCATATCATTTGGGGTATATTTTCCATATCAGCCACCTCAATTTTTGCCTTATCTATTGTATCATTCTTTTTTGCTTTCATTATACATCAAAACGCTAAAAATAAGGAGACCTTTTTTCGGAATGTGTATACATTTTTTCGGAACATATACTTTTTTATTTATTATTTCTTAAAATTCTATTCCCTGTATTACTTTTTTTAATGTTTCGGCTGATTCTTTCAGTCGTTCAATTTCCTGATCATCCAATGAGATCGGAACTTGCATCTCCACACCATCTTTTCCAACGATCGCCGGCATACTAAGTACCACATCATGAATCCCATAAGCACCATCCATATAAGAAGATACCGGTAAAATAGACTTTTCATCTCTTAAAATCGCTTCACATATTCTTTTGACTGCCATAGCAATTCCATAATAAGTTGCATGCTTCTTTTCAATGATCTCATAAGCACTGTTCTTGACTTTTTCGGCAATTTCTCTGGTTGATTTTTCATGGTGGTAAAAGCCACGCAACTCACAGAACTCATTAACCGGAATACCGGATACATTTGCACTGCTGAAAGCTGCGATCTCGCTGTCACCATGTTCTCCAATGATAAATGCATGGATACTTCTGCTGTCAACACTTAAATGTTTTCCGAGTTCGTGTTTTAATCGCGATGTATCAAGAACCGTTCCCGAACCGATCACACGGTTTTTCGGGAAGCCGCTTATTTTTAATGCTGTATAGGTCAGAATATCAACAGGATTAGATACTACAAGTATCGTTCCATGGCAGTTTCTTGATGCAATCTCCGGTATGATTGATTTATAAATATTCACATTCTTTTTAACAAGATCCAGTCTCGTTTCGCCTGGTTTCTGGTTTGCACCTGCTGTAATAATAATGATTGCGGCATCTACAATATCATCATAATTTCCTCCATAAATATTGATCGGTCTTGCTAATGGTACACCATGACTGATATCCAATGCCTCTCCCTGTGCTTTATCCGTGTCTGCATCGATCAATACCATTTCTGAAAAAAGTCCGCTTTGCATCAACGCGAAAGCAGATGCAGATCCCACAAAACCGCAGCCGATCACTGCAACCTTTCTTAAATTTGCTTTTCCTATATCTTGCATTCTTATCTCCTTTCTGACGTACAGTTGTACCACTTTCTGCTGATAAGACCGGTTAAAAATGGCTAATAAGATCGTTTCTGTGCGCATCACCATTTTTTTTAGGAAAGGGTACACTTTTTTATATTTTTCTTTCCTGCTCCATTATAATATACAATTCTAAAAAAAATATCCGTAACATATGCTACAGATATTTTTTCTCATTTATATCTTTCTTCTATCTTATTTTTATTCATCCTCAAAATATTATCTGTATTCTCTGCGTCTTAAATGCCTAGTTATTTTGTCAGATCATTTCTTTCTGCTTTAAATGCCTAGTTATTTTGTCAGATCATTTCTTTCTGCTTTAAGCGCCTGATTATTTTGTCAGACTGATTCTTTCCTTAAAATATCAAGTGTATGTGCACTTGCTCCAAGCAATTCCGGTCTTTCACAAGTTGCCAGATGATAGTCAATGAAAAGCTGATAAGTTTCTTCGTCCATCGCATTCAATACCGGACGGATATAATTGGCTGCTCCGTCTGCTGCAACGATCTGTTCTCTTTGTAATCCGGCCGCATCTTGCAATGCATTTATATCTTCTATACGGACATAGGAATACAGATCTTCTTTCGTCGTCTGGCAATGAAAATCTTTTGACAATTTTCCATCCTTTACACTCTGCTTTGCAAAATTTTCTTTGAAAGCATGCGTAATCACGCTAAATTCGTTCATACAATAAGCAACCGCGATCACACCACCTTTTTTTGCAACCCTTTTAGCTTCCAAAAGAACTTTTAACTTGTCTTCAAATGTATACAAATGATACATAGGACCAAATACCAATACCAGATCAAAAGATTCATTTGCAAAGCGTGACAGCTTCATCGCGTTTCCCTGATATGCTTTAACAGAACTCTTCTTTGCTTTTAAGATGCCAAGATTATATTTTACAAGTTCGACTGCCGTCACGTCATATCCTTCCTCGGCTAAAGCAACACTATACCGTCCGGTTCCTGCTCCCACATCCAGAATAGCCGGTTTTTCCATCTGCTCTAAATATTTATGGATATATTTCATAGAAGTCACATATTCCACGTTACCATGCCGCCTTGTCAGGCGCTTTTCTTCATTGAATTTATTATAATATTTTTCTAATTCGGTCATTTCTCTGCTCAATATTCTAATACCATCCTTTTGATCATTTTTATCACAATCTGTATTCTACACATAAGTGCATGGATTGTAAAGCAGGCACTTATCTGTTTTTTCTATCAGCTAAGTACGACGATTATTACGCAGATGCTTGTCCGTTTCATTCTATCAGCTAAGTACGACGATCATTACGCAGATGCTTGTCCGTTTTTCCTATCATCATGTCCGTTTTGTTCAAATACTTTTTATTTCTTTTCTCTTATAATGAATACAAGTCATACAAAGTATTACAATACAAATATAAAATTCCGTTATTGTATTTAGAGTATACTCCTCTGAATGTGATAACAGAATAAATGTGTTGCTAATACATCGTATGTTGGGAACAAATACAAAGATAGAACAAATTTCGCAGGGAGGGCAATCAGATGAAATATAATAATCCGATCGTAAAAGGATTTTATCCGGATCCAAGTGTCTGCTTTGCAAACGGAAAATATTATATGGTATGCAGCAGTTTTCAGTATTTTCCGGGCGTACCGCTTTTTGAAAGCAACGATCTTGTGAACTGGACACAGATTGGTCATGTATTAACCAGAAAGAACCAGATCATGTTAGAAAAAGTCAACAGTAGTGGTGGTGTCTTTGCACCTACGATCCGTTTTCATAACGGTCGTTTCTATATGGTAACCACAAATGACACAACACACCAGCATTTCTATGTATATACGGACGATATTCACAAAGAATGGTCTGATCCGATCTATGTCGATCAGAACGGAATTGATCCATCTCTTTATTTTGAAGGAGATAAAACATATTTTATGAGCAATGGTTCAGATGATACCGGCAAGCCGGGCGTGATCCAGTGTGAGATTGATATCGAAACCGGCAAAAAACTTTCACCAAGCACCTGTATCTGGCAAGGTTCCGGTGGACGTTATTTAGAAAGTCCTCATCTTTATAAGATCGGTGAATGGTATTATCTGATGGCAGCAGAGGGCGGCACAGAATATGGTCATATGGTTACTTATGCACGAAGCAGTTCTGTATGGGGACCTTTCGAAAATTACAAATCCAATCCTGTTTTGACCAACCGTAACAAAGCACCTTATATCATTCAAGGTATTGGTCATGGCGATCTGATCCGGGATACAAACGGTGACTGGCATATTCTCTGCCTCGGTTTTCGTCAGATCCACATCTGGCATACCTTCCACCACCTTGGACGTGAGGTTTTCTTAATTCCTGTAAGCTTTGATCAAGATGGATGGTTTACTGCCGGTAACGATGGAACTGCCGAAGAAACATATGAACTCAAAGGCGATTTTGAGCAGATCACAAAGGATACTTATACCTTTGAAAATACGAACTGGAATCTTGACTGGTGCTTTTTAAGACATCCTCATCTTGAAAATTATACTTTAGAAGATAACAAAGCAATTCTTCGTGGAACATCTGTTACGATCGATGAAGCGGATTCTCCTACTTTCCTTGCGATCCGTCAAAGAGATTTCAAAGGAAATCTTCGCTGTCATCTTTCTATTGATAATGGCGAGGCAGGAATCACAATATATATGTCAGAATTAGAACATTACGACATTGCGATCCGCAAAAATAAAGAACAATATGAATGTGTCTTAAAATTAAATGTCGGTACGATCAAACACGAAGAAAAAGTAGTTCCTCTTGCTAATCCGGAAGCTGATCTTTGTATTCGTCTTGATAATGAAGAATATACTTTCTCGGTCAAAGAACAAGGTAAAGAAACGATTCTCGGAAAAGGAATGACACGTTATCTTTCCAGCGAAGTATCCGGTGGATTTACCGGTGTTCTCTTTGGTATGTATGCGATCGGTGAGCAAAACACAGCAACATTTACCGATTTCAACTGCCATTACGAAGAGAATGAACCAATTACTGTTTTTGCATAAATATCCGGACAATAACCCTTTCTTCTGGGCAAAAACAGTTGCTACTATCTGTAAGAAACAAAAATACAGCCTTTGTCTATACCGGACAAGGGCTGTATTTTTTCATTATTATATTATTGAATGCTACAGCTGTATTCTTTTTACATCATTTTCTAAATGGTACGCAATATCTTTTAATCCTGATGCATTATCCGAAATATCAGTTACAACTGTATTAACCTGAGTGATCGATGCAGATGTTTCCTGGCTGCTTGCCGCATTCTCTTCTGCAATTGCAGAAAGATTCTGTACCACATCAATGATCTTTTCGCGTGACTGATTCAAAAGCTCTGTCTTTTCTGTAATTGTGTTAACACTATCCATAGCATGATCTACACCCGTATTTACCTGACGGAACATCGAATCTGTCTTCTCCATCTTTTCACTTTGTTCATTCATAATATCACGAACCTGCGCGATTGTTTCAACAGATTTGGTAGAGTCCGAAATCAAAGCATTCGTTATCTCATCAATTTGGCTTGCAGATTCATTTGACTGCTCTGCTAATTTCTGAATCTGTGAAGCTACAACAGCAAAGCCTTTTCCCTGCTCTCCGGCACGGGCAGCCTCAATAGATGCATTCAACGAAAGCAGGTTGGTTTCTTCTGCAATCGATGCAATCAAAACAGTAGCTTCTTTGATCTTCTGAACGGATTCATTTGTAATATTAGTCTGTGTATACACCTCTTCAATCGACTGTTTCGTGCGATCATTAATCTCATTTAATTCTTTTAAGATCTGCATTGCCTGGTCACTTGAATCTTTCATCCGCTGTGCATTGCCATTTAAGCGTTCCGCTTCCGCATTCGTATCTTCAATCATGTTCCCCATTGCAATAACATTTTCTGTTGCATTTTGTGTTTCCTGCGCCTGACTGGTTGCACCGGTTGCTATATCGCCTACTGCACGATCTACCTGTTCTACCATCTTTTGTGTCTCATCAGAATCACCATCTAAGTTTGCTGAAGTTTTAAAAAGCTGAACGCTCTGCTTTTGAATTCCTTCTAACAGATCGACTAATTCTTCACGCAAAAGTGCAACGGAACGTGTCATTACACCGGTTTCATCTTTACGTTTCTTCATCTTTTCTGTGTTTTCATTTTCAGAAAAATCAAGATCTGCCATCTTTTGTACAATCTGTGATACACGAATAATCGGACGTAATGCAATTTCTGTAATAACAGCACCGATCGCACTGACGATCACTACGACAACAATTAATGCAAATACGGCTAACTTCATCATATTGTTAACCGGTTGTAACACTTCGCTTTCGTCCGCACTGATCACAACAATCTTTGACTGATCCTTACTGATATTATATGCCGCATATTTATTGACACCATTAAAATCATATGTAACTACTTTATTTTCCGGTTTCTGTCCATTCTTTAACTCACTGACGACATCTTTGATCACAGCATTCTCTACGGATTTTCCAATCTTTTCTGCTGTCGGATGATATAACATTGTTCCATCGGAAGAAACAATATATGCGTAGCTGGATGAAATTCCCTCTACACCAACATTCTGAAAATGCTCTTTTAATGCAGCATCATCTGTCGACATCATAGTATCTAAAATGGAGCAGCTGCTCTGTGCAATATCGTACATATAATTTTTTGTCTCATTTTTAATCTGTCTTTCCGAAAACGGAACCATAATCAATAACAAAGTAGCTGCTGTCACTACTGTTGCAACGATCAGCATCAAAACCATCTTAAATTTTAAAGATGAAAAAATAGGAATTTTCTTATGTTCTCTCTTTTCGTTCTGTGAATTTGTGTTCTGTTCTTTCATAGCCATCCTCATTTCTATTGATTTTTACCAAAATAACGCGAAAGTTTCCACTTCAAAAAAATCCACGTCTGAATGCATTCATGCTTAAAATATTAAGCTATTTTCTACTTCCGTCATTCCTTATAATTCTACAACATTTTTTCGTCGTTTTCAACCAAAGCTCGAACAAATTCACCCTTTTCAATATTTTTTCGATAAAAAATGCAAAGCCAGCTCTTTATCAAAAATTTCCTCTTTCAAAAAAATCCCTGATACTCCATTGTAAAGTATCAGGGATTTCTATCCGTTATTCGATTGTTATAAATCTAACGTTAAAATATCTTTCTTAACAGAAAGCCTCTTATTTCATCTGAGCTGCCACTTCTGCTGCGAAATCTTCCTCTTTCTTCTCAAGACCGTCACCAGTCTCAAAGCGAACAAAGTTTGTAACCTTTAATGCACAGCCTTCTGCCTTAGCAACAGACTCTACATACTTACCAACATTTTCTTTGTTCTCAGCTTTTACATATTCCTGCTCAAGTAAGCAAACTTCCTTTAATTCTTTGTTAAGACGACCTGTGATCATCTTCTCAATGATATTGTCAGGCTTATTTGCATTCTTAGGATCGTTCTTAGCCTGTGCAAGTAAGATCTCTTTCTCATGCTCTTTGTAATCAGCATCTACATCATCAGATGATACATACTTAGGATTCAAAGCTGCAACCTGCATAGCAACATTCTTTAAGCATTCTTTTACTGCATCGCTTGAAGAATCTGTCTGTGCTTCTACGATAACACCAATCTTACCGCCTGCATGGATATAAGAAACCAATAAACCATCTGTTGTAACTTTTTCAAAACGACGGATGTTCATGTTCTCACCGATCACAGCGATCATAGCTTTTAACTTCTCATCAACTGTTACGCTTGTATCCGCTTTCCAAGGTTCTGCTAAAAATGCATCCAAATCTGCTGCTGATGTCTCTAATGCCTGTGCTGCTACTTCTGCAACATAAGACTGGAACTTCTCGTTCTTAGCAACAAAGTCTGTCTCAGAGTTTACTTCTACGATAGAAGCTGACTTTCCGTCCTCTGCTACATTTACGGCTACCATACCTTCTGCTGCAATACGACCAGACTTCTTAGCTGCTTTTGCAAGACCGTTTTCTCTTAACCATTCCACTGCCTTGTCCATATCACCGTCTGTCTCGCCAAGTGCCTTTTTACAATCCATCATACCGGCACCGGAAATTTCTCTTAATTCTTTTACCTGACTAGCTGTAATTGCCATCTTTACATTCCTCCGTTATTTTTTTGTCAACACTGATTATGCGTCAGCTTCCTCAGTTTCTTCCATAGATTCACCCTGATTTGCTTCGATAACAGCGTCAGCCATTGTAGATACAATAAGCTTAACGGCTCTGATAGCATCATCATTACCAGGGATAACATAATCAAGTTCTTCCGGATCACAGTTTGTATCTGCAATACCGATAAGCGGAATACCTAATGTATGTGCTTCCTGAATACAGATTCTTTCTTTCTTAGGATCAACAACAAAGATAGCATCAGGAATCTGCTTCATTTCCTTAATACCACCAAGGTTCTTCTCAAGCTTATCCCACTCTTTTTTGAGGTTGATAACTTCCTTCTTAGGAAGAACATCAAATGTACCATCTTCTGACATCTCTTCGATGGCTTTTAATCTCTTAATACGAGTCTGGATTGTCTTGAAGTTTGTGAGCATACCACCTAACCATCTCTCATTTACATAGAACATGCCACAACGCTCTGCTTCTGCCTTGATAGAATCCTGAGCCTGCTTCTTTGTACCAACAAAAAGAATGTTACCACCCTTAGCAACGATATCTTTTACAGCGTTGTATGCTGTATCTACCATTCCTACAGACTTCTGTAAGTCGATAATGTAGATACCATTACGCTCTGTGTAGATGTACTCAGCCATTTTAGGGTTCCATCTTCTTGTCTGATGTCCGAAATGAACACCTGCTTCCAGTAACTGTTTCATTGAAATAACACTCATGTCTTTACCTCCAAATTGGTTTTTGCTGCTTCCGTATACTTCCAAACGCTTGACCCCGTGGGCACCAAGAGCGCAATCCGCATACGTGCTTATTATTTGTTTCCTGTGTCTTATACGCATAAAACACACCATATCACTATATCATACTTTTTTTTACTTTGCAAGAGCTAACTTTTATTTCCATTTCATCTTCGTTTGAAAACCGGTCTTTTTTGTAAAAATCTTCTGATATGCTTTTTTGCTCTTCTTTGGGCAGGTCAGAACTGCCTTTTTAGCTATGCCTTTGATCGCATTTTTTCCAACCTTTTTTAATTTTGTTGTCTGAAACGTAATCTTTTGTAAAGAGGAGTCTTTAGAAAATGCTTCTTTGCCGATCTGTGTTACATTTTTGCCGATCACAACTTTTTTCAGTTTTTTACAATTGCTAAATGCTTTTGGTGCAATTTCCGTCACGGTAAATGACTGCTTACCACTCTTTGTTGACACGACAACCACAGCCGGTATCGTAACTTTCTTTACTTTTTTGCTGATCGCCTTTTTACATTTTACCGTCTTTTTCTTTGCATTTGTCACCTCAAAAACCATACCGTTTATTTTCCAGTTTGTTCCCTTTTTGATTGTTTCCGTAGTCGGTTTTTGTGTTGGTGAAGTGCCTGCTGTCGGCTGTGGTATCTGTATCGGCTGCGGTGTCGGTATCATCGTTGGCTCCTGTGTCGGTGTGACTGTTGGCTGTGGTGTCTGAACCGGTTCGGTTGGGAGTTCTTCTTCCGGAAGATTTGTCTCTGTTCCTTCTTTTGGCAAAACATCAACTTCCGATCCGGTATAGATTCCACCAATGACAGCGACCGCATCGACTGCCAAAGTTCCTTCTGCTACTTCTATCGTAAAGGTATGCTCTCCGTTTTCTAAACCATTCACCTGATAAGTCGTACACATATTATCTGCACGTTTGATCGATGCATTTGTCTGATACTCCTTACCATCAATCGTTACGTTCAGTTTTGCTTTTCCTGCTGCATTTTCACCAAGGATCTCAAAACCTGTTCCGTTAAATGTATATCTTAATGTTGCTCCGGCTTCCGTATTTTTAGATATGCTTCTCTGGTATACATACATTCCCTGATTTGCACAGGTAACGGACCATTTATCATTATATGCTAACTTCTGATTCTTCTGCTCTGTCAGATCATATGTTTCCATATTATCAATATATTCCGAATAATATGGTGCAAAACCATTGATCTTTGTAACTGCAAGATTGTCAAAACGGGTATAGGTGCTGCTGCATCCTAATGCAACTCTTCCTGAAGTGATCGGTGTATCGTCTTCATACGAACCGACTTCCACATTATTGATATAAGCTTTGATCAGATTTCCTTCTCCACGAAGTTTGATCTGGAACCATGTTCCCGGTGTAATCTGTGCTTCATCCACCGTGCCGCTAGCTAATGCCTGCGGCTCTTTTCCGTCTGTTGTAACGGTTTTACGATATAATGCCCATTCACCATTATCTTTGATTTTCAAAGAATATCCGCTGCTGTCTGTAATCTTATGAGAAGAACCGGTCTGACGGATACCTACTTGTGCATACTGCCCCTGTGCCGCACGTTCAAACAAAACATCAACGGCTGCTGTATAATTCGTCCATCGGAAATCTCCAATCGTAGTCACCGGATCTCCGGCATTCCATGCACTTCCTACTCCGGTTGAAGTCTGATCAGACTGCTGTCGTAACACATGATTGCCATTTCTGCTCTGATATACTTCAAAAGCTCCATTTAGCGTATGTGTATAACGTGCCATAGCACCTTTTTGACCACCTCTTGCTGTGATATAATCCTGTGTCTCTCCGGTAAAGCCACCTTTACCATCTAATACCGGTACCGTCTTTCCTTTATATTCAAAATCATCTGCATAAAGATAAGCATCTTCGGTATTTTGAACATCCCCTGTCCGGTCGGTATCAAGAACCGTACGTTTTCCTTCTACCGGCAGCTTTTGTGTATGTTCTGCACTGTCTGCAACTTCTAAAGAAGTAACCGTAACCGTAGAATATGGTTGTACCGCGAAATGATACACGCCCTGCTCATCGGCTGTCAACGACTGTGTGCATTTCATATAATTTTCATTAAATGCACCTTCATCGGCTGCTCTTGTCTCCCAGACTTCTAAATTCTGGTCTGCCTTCAGATTCATATTTGTAGTCTTTAAGGTATATGTCATTGGATATTCACTATCATTGACTACTACTGTAGAAAAATTATCTTTTGTTGGTGCAGCAAGTGTCACATAATTTTCGCCACCATTGCGTCCGTCCACTGCATTGCTTGAGCTTGATTGTATTGCACTCGCTTTTGATGCCGAAGGAACACCTCTCCAGATTCCGGCTGTGTTATCGTCATTTTCCCAGCCGGTCACCGCAAATTTACTGATATGAGCAAGTACAAGTAATCCTGCATCATAATGCATCCATCCTGACCATGGATCTCTTGCGCTGACCAATTCTTTAAATGAAAATTGTGCTCCTTCATAAAAAGAACCGACAACAGGCTGATAGATCACATGACTCCGGCGGGATTCCACAAAACTTTTGATCACGGTATTTCCCATCTCTAAAGCACTGCCTGCTCCACCGAGCCCGGTTCCTGTCACGGTAGGATCCTGATTATTATTAGCCGGACGAAATGCTGAATTCGAAAAGGTTGCCTGTTCTTCACTGTTCCAGACCTCTTTATCCTGTTCCTGGGCAAGCCATGTCATTCCACCATTATTATCATCCGCTGTCTTATAGTGGTAACCAACCACGTCCACGGCATTCATAAAATCTGCATCAGCTTTTAATTTTCTTGTTACACTGTCACTGACTACATTTGCTTCATCCGATACGATCAGTTTGATCTTATGATACAGTTTTAATGCTTCTGCATCCGGAATCGTTGATGCATCTTCTGCTGCGATCCAGCTTGCAAAACTCTTTGTATTTGCAACATCGGTTCTTAAATTCCATTTTTCATTAACATTCGGGTTGATATAATCCACCATAAAACCGTATTTTTCATAAGCTGCCAGAATGCTCTGTTTATACCAGTAATATTTTTCTTCTGTCGTTGTCACCCATGTCGGTGTATTCCAGCTTAAAATACTGACCTTTACTTTCGGATTGATCTTTTTGGCATCTGCTGCGATCTGCCAGCCCGGATTGCGCATAACATTCGCACTTTCTCCTTTTGTACGCATTGTTGCACTTTCCGGTCCGGTTGAGTTATTACGGTCATTTCCCATCTCCAGTTTAACATGGGTAAAGATCGGATATTCTCCACCAAATAAATATTGCATCAGCTCTGCATATTTTACAGGGTTTTGTGTTTTGTAATCCAATAAAAGATCACTTGTCGAATTACCGCTTAACATGCCAAAGCCTTTGTATGTCAGACCATTGACATTATCTGCCTTGATATCATTTCCATCCAGTACAATGCTGCCTGTCTTTGTCTCCACATCTGTCCCTCGCTTTAACGTCGTCTTTGCCATTGCGGTCATCCCACTCCCCGTAAAGAGCATCGAAAACACAAGCAGACATGTACCTACTCTTTTCCCAATTATTTTACGCATATTCTTCTCCTTTATATATACTGCATTTGCAAGTTTCATTGCTGTATACAGTATATGCTTTGGCAGAAAAATTCACAAGATAAAATAATTGTCCTATCCCAGTAATATGAACCCGCCTTATATCACAGATCACATTCTCTCTTCCGACAGTCAGTCGGTGTCATGCCTTCATACTTTTTAAAGACCATACCAAAATAAGTCGGATTATCATATCCGGCCAGCTTTGCGATCTCTTCAATTGATTTAGATGTCGACAATAGCAATTCCTTTGCCTGAGTAACCCGTTTTCTTGAGATATATTCCATTGGCCGCATCTTCATTTGTGATTTAAATACCCGGCAAAAATGCTGCTTGCTGACATTACTGATATCCGCTAACTGTTCTAAGGTGATCTCATCAGTGTAATGCTTCTCGATATATTGAAGTGGCTTGAATAAGATCCCTTTTGTTGTCATTTTTCCATATTTCTCGTTTGTCCGAAAGGCATTACGGATATGCATAATATATTCATATAATAAGATTGAGCACCGATCGTCGCCATCCCATGGGTCTTTCGCAGCTGAATATAATCGTTGAAATGTCTTTTTGATTTCTTCGTTCACGATATTATTCGCAAATGCAAAATCAGCAAATCCCATTTCCTTCATCATTTCGTTCAGATGATTACCACGAAATACTACCCAGCAGGTCATCCATTCATCTTCCCTGACCGGATAATATTCATGGGCAATGCCCGGAGCCAGATAAAAAAGACTTCCTTCTTTTTGCAAATAACGCTTCCCATTGACAAGCAGTTGACCAGATCCGCTTTGTGTATATAGGAATTGATGGGATATCAATCCTTTCTCCCGTTTGATATGATATTCCGGATCCGCCACTCCGATCCCGGATAAATAGACCGGAAGGCTTTTTTGTTTTCCAAGGACCGGATAGAAGCAGTTTTTTTTCATAAAATTCCACACCTCATATTTGCAGCCCTATTACTCTGTAAACAAATGATACTTTTCTTTCTGCTCTTTTGTAAGCTTCATACCTTTAACAAATTCATTTCCTTTCTGTAACAGTTCCTTTTCAGAATATAATGGTGTTTTATATAAAGTATGATCTCCGTCAAATGTGATCACACTGCCATCTTCTGCCATTGCCACAAAATTTGGAATACTTGCAACGATCTCTTCCGGATGCTTTTTGTTATACAGATATGCCATGTTACTTCCACTGGATTTACCATTTGCATCGGATTCTCCGCTTTGATACCATACAACAAAATACGGAATCTTTTTATTCGTATATACTCCATATACTCCGGTGCTGATATCGGATAAATCCAGAACTTTTTTCCCTGATCGTGCATCATAAACGGCATTATAATCATTCAGAAAATAAGTTCCATCATCAAAAAAGATCGTACACGCAAATGTTCCTGCTTTTCCCTGACTGATGATTTTTCCCTTTTCTAACGAATAGACATACCATTTGCCTGCATCCACGCTGCGATAACATAGCAGCTTTTGCTTTTCATTTGAAGTATAGATCACGGCATCTTTTAAGATCACGTCTTTTTTCCCTTTTTTCCGAATTGCTATTTTCTTATCATTTCCAAAGATCGTATAGTCTCCGACTTGCAATCCACGGTCATAGGCATCCGGAATCGCTGTTTTCTTTTTGACTTTTCCTGTCGCCGCATCATAGGTCACTAACTCATTTTTTTGTGCAATCGTGATCAGAGAACGATCATCATTATAGAAATAATACGAATCTTCATCATAAGAAAATACTTTTTTCATCGTTTTTGCATTAAAATGAGCATTTGCTCCATAGGCGTAATCCTGAATGCTGATATATTTGTCATTTTCCGCAGAAACGGAAAGATTATTAAAGGACTCATAATCCATATCCTTTAATGTTGTACTGCCAATCATCTCAAGTGTATCCGCACGGAATGTCTTTACGGTATCCTGCATTCCATTTTTAAAATCCAGCAGGATTGTCTTTCCATTTGATGAAGCAGTATACCACTTTTCAGGACGTTGTGTGGTATTTGTTATAATCTCTTTTGTTGTCACGTCTTTTCTTGTCTTCTTTTTATTGCTGTATAAACGAATATTCTTCCCCCAAAAATCCGCACTACAGGCATAATCTTCATTTAACGCCATTGCATAGAAATTTTCTTCATTTCCGGCAGACTGGTTGATCAACAGATGTTTTTTGCTGTTATAAAAATAACTCTGTCCGTTTTTGAGTGTAACCATTAAATAATTGCCCTGTGCTTTCACAGAAGTCACATCGGAAGAATATGTATTTTTCCAAATCACTTTTCCGGTCTTGTTGCTGACTTCACAAACGTCTTTATCGACATAGAAAAAGCAGGTTTCATTGCCTGACATGGCAATCGTTCCAATGCTGCTTCGTTCGGAATCTACGAGATAATCATCTGCATTTTCATTCAGATCATAAACAACGATGTGGCTCTTTCCCATCTGTGTATCCTGCCGCACAAAACATAGACTGTGATCATTGATAAATGAGATCTGACTGCAGCTTTCGCTTTTATCTGCAAAAAGCGTGCCGCCATTCGACGTGTCAGCAAGTAAGATTCCGACACCGTCTTTAGCATCCTGTGACAGAACCGCAATGCTGCTGTCAGGACTGATACAATATAGTGCATATTTTTTCTGTGCGGATAAAGCTGTCTGTGCCTGTAATCTGCCATCTGTAGCATAAGAATATAACGTTGCCGTATCATCATCATAAACAGAAATCACATCATTTTGCTCACTCAATACCATCTGACAGCCTTTCTGCCCGGTAAAAAGCTCTTTACCGCTCTTTAGATCCATGGCACAAAGTCCGTCTTTTCCAAGATAATAAAATATCTTTTCATCATTTGTAAGACAAGCCATATGTGAAGAGGTATGTATCGCTGTTTTACTGATGTCATCCAGATTGACACACTGTACCAGCTTACGGTTATCAATCCGGTAAATATAGGCTTTTCCATTCAACATATTATTAGCTGCTGCCTGATAACGTTCAATGACCAGATACGTTCCTTTCTTACTGATCGTCACTTTCGTATGATAGGCTTCTGTATTAAAATCATACACCTTGTCCGGCTGATAGCCGCTGCTGAAATCATAGACTCCCAAAGCCGATGACAAAGACCGCATTACACTTGGCACAAAAGGCCTGTCCGGTTCTTCAAGATTCTTAGGCAGTGCTTTCAGTGCCAGAAGTGCTGCGGTTGCCCTGTCTCCATTAAGATAGGCGGTATTTGAGTATTCCGACAGATAGTAAGATTGTCCTTTTAATGTCTGCTGCATCGAATGATCCAGACTGTCATATGCAGTATTTAACTGTACATTCTTATAAGATACTACACTTGCAAAGACAGCAACACCGGCAAAAACAATACCGGCAAGAATTGCATTTCTCTTTCTTTGACGTTCTTTCTGGCGCTGCTTTAGATCATCGTAATCCATATCTAACATTTGTGAGATATAGCGAAGCTTTTCTTTTGATACATTTTTTAGGATCTGCTTTTCCGTTTCGGCACGGACATCAACCGCCAACGGTTCAATCGCTACGATCTTACCGTCACGCTCGATATGCGTCAGGATTTCAGGAAAGCTTTCCTGAGGTTCTCCTTCGACTAAAACAACAATAATATGTTCTCTGTCGCGTGTTTCTAAGAAATATTCAATCTCTTCCATACACCAGACGGATTTCTGGTATCGTTTCGTACAGATCACGATCAGATATTCCGATTCATCAATTCCGGCACGTATGATTGCCGATAAATCGCTGGCTGCACGCAGATCATCTGCGTCACGAAAGACTTTACCAAGACTTTTTTTCCCAATACTCTTTGCAATCTTTGAAGGTATCTTATATCGTTCCAGATCGTGCTGTATCTGCATACCTACTTTTTCATCAATCCCACCATGGCGGTAGCTTATAAATGCTGCGTATTTCATCCTTCTTATCCTCTCTGTGTGCTACTGATCCCAACACATTTTATTGAAAATGTATCTTTCATGGTTTCTCATTTTCATTCTTCTACTTTTTCATAGGTTTTCTTAAAAATATCTCCGCGTACAATATAAATGTCATGCTCATCATCTTCCCGCATCACAATATAATCTCCTGCCAGACCGGTATAATATTTATGTTCATCCCAGGCTGTAAACACTTTCACATTCTTTTCTAATGGCTTGGCATAGATTTTTGTCGTGCCGGATGCTACACAGCTTCGCATATAATCCATTAACCGGTATATCTCCCCATCAATATTATTTCGAATCGTAGGTGCGTATTCCATATCAAATTCTGCTACTTCATCGACATAACGATAGGTTCTTTCAAACTTCTCTTTGCGGATCGGATAAACCTCGCCTTCAATACCGATCATAAAATAAAGATCTTTAGATACGATCAGATCGACATCCCCTTCTAAAGTACGCACTAATATCGGTGTACCCATTTTCAGGAAGTCTTCTGCTCTCGTTACACCTACCGGAATTGCTTTCTTTAAATACGGCTGTAATTGTGCTTTATCTAATTGATATGTTTTTGCATAGATCACTTCATACGAATCGAAATAGTTACGGATCCTGTCACATAGGTAATCCTGCATCTGACAGTCAGGATATGTCTGCTCAAAGCTTTTCTTTGCAATAAAGCCTCCACCTTTTGTCAAATGACCTCCGCCATTTCCAATATCGGCACATAAAAATTGTGCCATTTCATTTGCTTTTGCCTCTTTGACACAGCTTCTGACCGAAAGCTTGTATCCACCCGGATTCGGATTAAATGCAACACAGGTGTTGATTTCTTCAACCTGAATCACAAAATCACTGACAATTCCAAGAATGTTAGGATCACATTGCTTGACCGGAATGACAGAAAAGCGATACTCTTCATCATAGATCCTCTTTGTCAGGGCTTCTCCCGCAATACTAAGTTCTTCTAACGAAAGATTCGTATTCATCAAATGAAATAACAGCTGATCATCCTTTTCTAATGTATCACGCATGTCCTTGTCTAAAGGATGAAAAATTTCTTCAAACTGGCTGGTATCCATATACAAACCATAATATAACGCTGTAGACAGATGGATATTCCTGCTGATATCAAATCCCACTTCCTGAAAAAGACTCCATACCACAGTAGAACAGCTGCCTAAGTTCGATTTGATACAATAATGATCTCCCTGCATCAGACCACATTGATGATGATCTACCATAGCTATTTCCGGTGCTTTCCACTTTGTTACATTGCCGGAACCATATTGGCAGTCTGCCATGATCAAAAGATCACAATCCGGTAATTCTGTCACATATTGTACCGGAATCTCTAATTCTTTGATCATCAATAACAAATTTGATTTTTGGATCTGATTTGCTCCACCATAGACGAAAGTAACTTCTTTTCCCTTTTCTTTAAAAAAACTCCACAACGCATAACCGGAGGCTAATGCATCCGCATCGGGGTTATCATGACATTGGATGCAGATTTTTTCATACTGGTCAAAGCGATCTAAAAAAGCCCTCTCACCGTTTTTTCTTCCATTATTCATTCCCATATTATTCTCCTCTGTAAATTCCATAACTACTCTTAAATGTTTTTTCATAGCAACCTCCCATTTAATGAAAGCAGCTCCATACTTTTTAAGGTATGAAGCTGACATTTATAATCTGTCATCAAAAAATATAATAACATATTTAGGAAAAGTTTGCCATGTAATAGAAAAGTCTCATTCTTTATAAAGATACTATTTTAAAAGCTGTTATCTTACATAAAAAAATTCAAAAAAGTGGCGTAAAAACTTACGAAGGCATCGCGTTCTTAACAATAATCCGTACTTCGTAATCTCGCGCAAACAGTTCATCTCGTTTCTTTTTTGCTTCCATGCGATTCGTAAACCTTCCATGCCCAACACGATAACAGTTGTTCACAACTTCGATATAGCTTTCATATCCTTCTTCCTGTAAGGTTTTTGCTAAGTTCTGTGCATTCTTTTCGTGCATAAATACACCGAGTTCCAGACTATACGTTTCCACTTCACTGCTTTCTATGTTCGCTCCCTGTACCGTCTGTAAAATTCCATCTGCGATCGCCTGTGCCGTTTCCGGGAATTTCAGATCTAAAAGCCGGTTATCCTGCTCGGTATTGATAAATCCGACTTCTACTAACGCTGCCGGCATATTGGTTCCACGAAGCACTGCAAGGTTTGGCCGGACGGATGTGCCAAGATTGGCATATCCTACTTTTTCAAGCTCACGGTTGATATTTTGTGCAAACAATGCAGGAATACCTGCATCTGCATAAACAAGTGTCTGTACACCGGAATACGTATTTGGCTGCGGGCTGGAATTTCTGTGTATGGATACAAAATACGACGCATCGCTCCGATTGGCTATATTCGCTTTTTCATTCGGACTTTGGTAGATGTCTGTTGTCCGTGTATATAAGACATCCACACCATTATTTTCTAAAATGTTTCCAATCGCAAGAACCAGATTCAGATTATCATCTTTTTCTTTTCTTCCTTCAAAACTGGCACCATTGTCATAACCACCATGCCCGGCATCTAACATTACTGTTGCCATATACTTCCCCTTATTAACACTCTTTTTGTCATTCTATGCCGGTTTGAATAAGAAGTTCCTATAACTATTCTGTCTTTTTAGTCTTTTCCATCTTTTACAAAAAGAAAAAATTCAAACCCAATGTAGCACAAAAAGAGCCGCTGCATATGCAACGGCTCCCAAAGCTGTAAAACAGATTCTATTATTTCACAATCTCTTTTACCTTAGCTGCTTTACCAACTCTGTCACGAAGATAGAATAATTTCGCACGTCTTGCTTTACCTCTGCGAACTACTTCAATCTTGTCAATGATTGGTGAATGTAATGGCCAAGTCTTTTCTACACCAACACCATTAGAAAGCTTTCTAACTGTAAATGTTTCTCTTGCTCCACCATTCTGTCTCTTTAATACTGTTCCTTCGTATACCTGAATACGCTCTCTTGAGCCTTCAATAACCTTTGCGTATACTTTTACAGTATCACCTACATTAAAATCAGCTACATCTGACTTTAACTGTGCATCTTCAATTGCCTTAATAATCTCGTTCATGTTGAACCTCCTTATCATTTTGACATTCTTAATACTTATGTGCTTTCGCAACCGTAACAGAGGAATATCTCTACTCACAACCATGTTATCATATCATATTCTTTTTGAGATTTCAAGCACTTTTTGGCATCAAATTCTCATTTTCCATATCATAGACTTTCAGATATCATTTTCACGAATGCATTCTGTGACTGCTTTTTCTACCGCCTGCTCTCTTACTCCTCTTCTTCAAAAAGATCAAACAATTCTTCTTTCGTCAACTGATTAATGAAAACCTCTCCGGTATCGATCACATGATTGGATAATTCCTTTTTCTTCTTTTGCAATTTGTAGATCTTTTCTTCGATCGAATTTTTCATCACATAGCGGATTACCTGTACTTTCCTGCGTTGGCCGATGCGGTAAGCACGGTCGGTTGCCTGTTCTTCTACTGCAGGATTCCACCACGGATCAAAATGGATCACGGTATCTGCACCGGTCAGGTTCAAGCCGGTTCCTCCGGCTTTTAACGAAACAAGAAACACTTTTACCCTTCCTTCGTTAAATTCTTTTACATATTTTTTGCGGTCGATCGCCTTTGTCGATCCGGCAAGATAAAAATAAGCAATGCCTGCATGCTCTAATTCTTTTGCTATGATCGAGAGCATCGAAGTGAATTGCGAAAAGATGATCACACTATGACCACCATCCAGAATATCAGGAAGCTGTTCCATCAGAAGATCTAACTTTCCGCTTCCGCTATGATAATTCTCTACAAATGTTCCCGGATGACAGCATATCTGACGCAATCTTGTTAAAGCCGCCAGAATCTGGATTCTTCCGGCTCCACTGCCAAAATCTTCATTCTCACGGATCTCTGACTGGATCCTTGATAAATAAGACAGATAGATTTTTTCCTGCTTCTTTGTCATCTCAGCCATACGCATGGTCTCAATCTTATCCGGCAGCTCACGAAGAACCTGCTTTTTCATACGTCGTAAAATAAATGGTTTGATACGAAGTTTTAATTCCTGCATCACCCGTTCATCTTCGCCACGCATGATCGGCTTTTCATACAGTTCACTAAACTTACTGTATCGCGGGAAAAATCCCGGCATGATAAAGTCAAAGATCGACCAGAGTTCCGATAACGCATTTTCAATCGGTGTACCGGTTAGTGCGAAACGATGTTTTGCCTTGATCGCTTTGACCGCCTTTGCACCGAGCGAGCTTGGATTTTTGATAAATTGTGCTTCATCAATAAAGATCGTATCAAAGACAATATCCTGATACGCTTCCATATCTTTTCGGATCAATGGATAGGTCGTGATCAAAACATCCACATCCTCGATATCATGTATCAGTTCCATTCGCTCCTGCGGGTTTCCACTGACAACTCTGGTGCGTATCGTCGGACTGAATTTTTCAAACTCTTCCTGCCAGTTATAGGCAAGAGAAGTCGGACATACAACCAATGTTTTCTCTCCCGGATTCGAACAGATATAAACGATCGCCTGTAAGGTTTTTCCAAGTCCCATATCATCTGCCAAGATACCACCCATATTATAATAAGCTAACGTCTTTAGCCATTGGTATCCTACTACCTGATATGGGCGAAGCACTGCATTTACCCCTTCAGGGATCTTCCAGTTTGTCTGTTCGGGTGAATGGATATCATTGACAAGCTTCCGATACGATTCTTCTTTTTCAATCTTGTGTGTTCTCGGTAAGAAATCATCAAGATATAGTGCCATTGTCTTTGGCATCTCAATACTGCCATCCTCAGCAACCGTTCCATTCTCAACGATCCAGGATAAGCTTTTCAAATGATTATTCTGCTCCTGTAAATCAATAAAAGCACCGCTTTTTAAACGATAATATCTCTTCTTTAATCGAAGTGCCTTAAAAAAATCAACTAACTCTTCTTTTGGAATCTGTGAATATTCAAGATCCATTTCCAGAAAATCAATCTCTGTATCCAGACGCACTTTACCGGACAGATAGCCAAACTTTTTAACGGAAGCGGATTTGTATGCTTTCGAATAAAAAACTTCAAAGTTTTCTGTCAAAAGATTCATCTTATCTGTCATCAAAAGAAAGATATCTTCTTCCTTTTTTAATAAAAAAGCATCATCTGTCACCTTAAAATTCAGGTTATACAATAAACGTGTCAGACGCTCTTCCTCTTCCTTATCACGCACTAAAATGTATTTCCCCGATGAAAAAGGATGCAACGGATCTACTTCATATTCCCCATAGACAAAATGAATTCTGGCACTGACATAGATTTTTGTCTTAGAACGCACTATGTCAAGATATAACTTTGGCACCAATGGCTCTACAATATAATTATTCTTTAATTCCAATGGTACGGTAAGTTGCATCGACTTCTTAATGACAGGCAGCACTTTCTCAATAAATCCGTTTTTATTTTCATTTCGAAACTCGATCGTTTTGGTTTCATTTGAAAAAAGAGCGGTGTAAAATGGTAAGATATTACAGATAAAGTCCTTTTGCGGAAGATATAAGCATTCTTCATAATACAAAATGCTTCCGTCTTCACATAACGATAATAACTTCTGTTCGTTGTTATTTTCTACAAAAAGGCTGTCTTTTTCCATACGAAGATTTAAGCCGATCTGCGGATTGCCTTCTACGATCTGTACATTTTCGATCTTCTTGCCATACAGATTCAGGTTACAGGTCATGCCTGCTGCCAGATGAAGCACTTTATAGAGCATATTACGTGACAGAACCATCTCCTGTCTGTTAAAAAGATTCGAATAATACGTCTTGCCAAGCGTTTCCTGTACTTCTAAAATTTCTGTCAGATAGTCAAGTACCGGGACAGACTGTTCATCAAAAGCACACTCTCCGGGCATAAAGCAGAACTCTTTTCCTAACGTAATCTTTTTCTTATGATAATAATCCGATACGAATTTCTTTGTGTTCGAAACCTTATACATCTTGCCGGAACCTGCATAAAGGCTCAGATAGGCTTTCGCATCCTGTTCTTTTAAAAAATCTGCAATATGGATCTGTAATGCAATATGAAAATATTGCGGTGAAAGATGACGATATTCTCTTTTACTAAAATATTCCACGATCTGATATGCCATCTTATCTTCTGCATTCAGATTTTCTTTTACTTCCTGTCTTTGCTGGTAATCTGTGATAAATAAAAGTGTTGCAACAACATGCTTGCATGCTCCGGTATATTTGACATGTGCCGGACAATTACAATTATAAACGATCTCTCCCTGGTCATCTGCCTGTATCGTTACAACATACTGGTTGCTGCCTTTGACAATGGCACGATACTGCTTATTACTTTCGCTCCATGTCACTTTGCTGACAGCATGTGCAGCATAATAACGCATCCCCCTGTAATACACAGTTTCTGAAGATGCTAACTGACGTATGGTTTCACGCGTAATTTTCTGCATCGTATTTCACGCCTCCCTCAAATCAATACCTGCTACTCTTTTAATAAATGTAATTTATCTGCAACAATGCCCATTTTACGTCCAAATGGGAATTCATAAAGCTCCTCTCTGTCCAATCCATTCAATTTTAATACCATAATAAAGTATACCACAACGGCTGCCGCTACTGCCGGAACGATCGCTACATAAATTCTATGTGTCACGATAAAGAACAACTCATAGATTACAAAAGTAACTACTCCCATGACAACAGAAGAAAGAAGTGGTACGATAAACGTCTTTTTCAATTCCTGCTTTTGCCTGATATACCGGCTGACAGATCTGCCATTAAGATAACATACCAACATCGGATATGTCACATTACCGATCACTAAAGCATAACCTGCCAGATCCGTAAATTGCAATAATCCAAATACGATCACAATGTGTAAGATCAAAGAGATCAAAGAATGGATTACAGGAAGACTCATCCGGTCAATACTCTGTAATACTCCACTCGTTACGGTTGACAATGCATAAAAGATCACGCAGGAAGAACCAAGCATTAACATCGTTCCACCTACGATATAATCCGATGAAGGAAACAACAGACGAATGATCGGCTGCGCTAACACAGCAAGTCCGACTGCGGATGGAAATGCAATGATCATATTAAATTTCACAGCGATCGAAACTTTATGACGAACCGAAGGCATATCCCCTTCTGCAACCGAAAAAGCAAGTCCCGGTATCATCGAAGATGCGATTGCCGTCGATACTGCGATCGGAACGCTGACAAGTACACGATAATTTGTACTATAAATACCAAGCAGACTGCTGACAGTCTTATCGGCAAAATTCTTACCACCCATTACGGCATTAAATAATGTAACATCCACAATACCACTAAGCTGGTATACCGTCTGGCTTAAAATGATCGGGATCACAGTCCATGCGATCAGCTTATAAGTAGCTTTCAAGGAATCTTCTACCGATACTTTATCGTGTCTTTCATGACGTTTCATAACCGGACGATATGCCCAGTAGATCACAAGAAGGATCAAAAAAGCGGTCAGCGCACCCAGACAGGTTCCCAATGTTCCACCGGCTGCTCCCCATGCTGAGATCTTTGATGATGCACTATGGCTGCGCATCAAAGACCATGCGGCTGCCACACTGACAAACGCATTGACGATCTGCTCAAAGATCTGCGAGATCGCAGTCGGCATCATTGTATTTCTTCCCTGAAAAAGGCCACGAAGGGTTCCCATCACCGCAACGATAAAGATTGTTGGTGCCAATACACGAAGCGGAATTGCAATACCATGGTATTTTGAGAAGAAATTATTCTCTAACATATCCGCTCCAAAGAATACAAATAACGCTGCCAGACCGCCTGATACAATAGAAAAGATCATCGAACAGCGGAATATATAATAGGCATTTTTATATTGCTTTTTCGCACATTTTGCAGAAACCATCTTTGAGACTGCCATTGGCATACCATATGAGGAAATAATCAATAACAGGTTATAGATCTCAAATGCTGCTGAATAAATACCATTTCCTTCATTTCCAATGATATTTGCCATCGGAATACGATATACCAATCCAATGACACGCACTAAAATTGATGCTATGGCAAGTATACTGCCTTGCTTTAAAAAACCACTTGCTTTGCTTTTATTGGAGGATTCCATCTCTTACTCGTCCCTTCTTCAATCTCTTGTAATTCCTAAGTTCTGCAAAATCTCTTCCTGTTTCTTCTCCATGACGATCCTCTCGTCCTCTTCCATATGATCATATCCCATCAAATGTAACATACTGTGTGCTGTCAGAAATGCCATTTCTCTTTTCAAAGAATGACCATATTCTTTTGCCTGCTCTTTTGCTCTTTCTACCGAGATTACGATATCTCCCAAAAGCAGTTCCCCTGATTCCAGATTAAAGTACATATTTTGTGCTTCCAATGTATCCAGATGAGAAAAATCACCTGCCATCTCGTAATCTACCATCGGAAAAGATAACACATCGGTTGGAATATCCAGTCCACGAAATTCCTGATTGATCGTGCGTATCCCCTGATTGTCCGTCAATGTGATATTGACTTCACAGACATAAGGACATTTTTCATATGACACGGCTTCATTGACCACCTGCGTCAGAACCTCTTCATACGAAAAATCAAACTCTTCCCGCGTTTCATTCTCAAATAATATCGTCATAATAATCCTCATTTCCAATTAACTCTGTACTTCTCTTTTCTGATCACTGTTTTGCAATCCAAACAAAATAATCTGCTTTTTCAAATCAATCCTATATTGATCCTGTTGATCAAAAAGCATTCCGTATATAGAATTCTTTTAATTGCTCTATCTGTTCTTTTGAAAAGCCTGCTTCATCTAAATTTCCTTTATCCATGCGGTTTTGAAAAATACTGTCGACAAGACGCTCGTCCGATACGGCTCCTCTTTTTCCTGTATCCTGCAAATAGTCACTTGTAGAAACAATACAATCACTCAACATAACGATCGCAGCCTCTTTTGAATCCGGTTTCTCGAAACCGGTACTATGCTGCCGCATAACATGAACCAACGCATTCGGAAAACGGTACTGCCTTGCAAGCTTTGTTCCGGCTTCTATATAATCTTCTTCGTCAACAATTCTTCCGACTTCATGATACAGACCACCTGCTTTTGCTAACAATGGTTCTGCTCCGATAAACAATGCTGCCTGTTCTGACAGACCACTGATGTGCATAGAATGCGATAACAGTGGCAAAGAATAATGCTGTAATCTGACAAAGAGATCAAAGTCCGGTTCAATAATGCTCTGTAAAAAGATCCTGTCATTTTCTGTAATCTGATCCTGTACGATTTCTTTTGTTTCTGCCTGTACCTCCTCTTGCGTCTCTTCATCTGCTGTCTTTTTATCCAGCAACAGATAACTGCTCACACTGCAGATGCCAAGCAAAATTTCACTTCCGATTCCCCATAAAAAAGAAATCATCTCACTTTTTATTTGACCGATCTCAAACTCATAAACAACAATCTGAAGAACCAGACTAAAGACTGCTACAATGCCAAGGAAATACCAAACACTCTTTTTACTGTCTAATCCACGATATAAGATCAAGAGCAGATATCCAAATACCAGATATTTAACAAACAATGTAAAATCCTTATTTTGCGGTAAAACCAAAATAGCATACTGGACACACAAAAGAGTTAAAACAGCCTGTGCCGTCTTTTCGTTCTGTACTGCTTCTACTACCGGAACAGCAAGAAGCCATAACGCACCGATCGGAAGGTAAGAACACATTCCTAATAATACAAAAGAAACAATATAAGAAACTCCTACAAGAACCGGATAACGGCATGATTTTTTTTCTAATGTACGATCAGTGTGCAGATGTAGTAAAAACAGACCGGTTACGATCAATGTCATAACCAGTTTACTCCATACCAGTCTTTCTTCTTTTTCTCCCATGCCATACCAGATCAGAACGCTGCAAATTGGTGTCGCATATGCAGCTATCTGATATATGGCTGTTCTATTTTTCCTGCTTTCCACGAAATACTCTCCATTCCTGTTTAAATACTATCCTTTTTTCTCTTGTATCCTGTTCTTCTTGTAATGTTCAAAGTTTCCCTGATTCTTTTTAGCCGCCGATACCTGCTTTTGTCTTTCCTGTCGTTTCTCATATTCATCATAAGCTGATACGATCTTTTGTACCAGAGGATGACGGACTACATCCCGGTTTGTCATATAAGCAAATCCGATATCTTCTACTTTCGATAATACTTCTACGGCATGTTCCAGGCCGGACTTTACACCTCTTGGCAGATCTTTTTGTGTCAGGTCACCGGTTACGATAACTTTTGATCCGAAGCCGATTCGTGTTAAGAACATCTTCATCTGTGCCGGTGTTGTATTCTGTGCTTCATCTAAAATGATAAAGGAATTATCTAATGTTCTTCCTCGCATATATGCTAACGGTGCGACTTCGATCAAGCCCTTTTCCACATTTTTCAGATAACTTTCCGCTCCCATGATCTGATACAGTGCATCATATAAAGGACGCAGATACGGGTCTACTTTACTTTGCAAATCACCGGGCAGGAAGCCTAAGTTTTCTCCTGCTTCAATTGCCGGACGTGTCAGAATGATCTTGTTGACTTCATCCTTTTTGAACGCATCGATCGCCATTGCCATCGCAAGATAGGTCTTACCGGTTCCGGCAGGACCGACACCAAAGACGATCATTTTCTGACGGATCAGATCAATATATTTTTGCTGACCGGCTGTTTTTGGTTTGATCGGTTTTCCCTGAATTGTCCGACAGATTACATCCGAATCCATTGCAACCATATCTGTCTTATCATTATCCATTGCAAGAGCAAGTGCATAGTTGACATTCTGCTCAGTAATACTGTTACCGCGTTTGGAAAGTTCTAAAAACTGCATCAGGATATCTTCTGCTTTTTTTACATTTCCTGCATCTCCGACTAACTTTAATGTGCCGTCTCTTGCAATCATTGTGACATTTAATGTCTTTTCGATCTTTCTGATATTTGCATCAAAACTTCCAAAGATATTTCTTTCATGCTCCACCGGTATTTCTACTATTGTTTCCATTATTGCCATTGTTTTCTTTTTCCTTATATATCGTTTTATTCTTTTTATTGATCTTTCGATACGTGTCTTCTTTCCGCCAGAATACAAGACTGCCTTTACATAAAAATTCATTGCCTTTTTGATAAAATCTGATTTTTTCTGTTTTTAATGCATAGCCTTTTTCTTTTTTATGACGGATATAACGCTTATATCGTTGCAAAAGTGCTTTTTTTGCTTCTTTTTTTGAAAGCATATCACTTTGCAGCATATATTCCCGATATGTCTTTTTATAACAGCTTAGCGGGAAACGCAAAGACACTTCAGGACAAACTTTCCCACCTTCACGGATTATATCATATTTTTTATAAGTTTCCAAATTTTTTAAAGGATTATGACAAAAAAAGCTATGACCGGCTATCTGCCATTCAAAAATATTTTTTGTTCTGCCGGTATAGCTTCTCTTTTCCTGTTTCTTGCAAATACTGTCACTGTATTCCTGTGTTGTCTCTAATATCACATCACCATCCGCATGAACATATTCCCTGCGATACAATGTATCCCCGTCTCCGTAGATTGAAATCGCTCCTGAGATCAAAATATCTCCCTTTTTCACCTGATTGCCGGATCGCTTCTTTGCAGTTCCTTTTCTGGTTACGATTGAAACCACTTTTGCATCTTCTCTCGCGATCAAATGACCTTTTTGCTTCTTTTTCCGAGAGGAAGGAACGGTTACCTCTTTAACACGCACATAGATCTTACTGCCTTTTAATTCCACACTTGCCCATCCGATATCTGTATAAATATGACGAAGCTTTTCCTCAACCTCATTGCAAGTCAGATCATTTGCTGCCATACCTCCATAGACATTCATCTGTTCTAAAGTACGAAGCAGGCTTTCTTTGCTATGATACGATTCTCCTCGTACATAGATTCCCCAGATCCGCCCGGATAAGAAAAAGAGAATCCCAACAAAACAAAGCACTCCGAGACAGAAACTTTTATGACGTTTCATTTTGCCAACCATAAAAGGAAAACCATAACGACGGATGATCAGGGGATGTACTTTGCATTTTCTCGCAATGGGGCGTAATTTATAAAAATCATGCAATGCAATCTTAAAAAACAAACAGTCCTGTCCTTTTCTCTCAGCAAAAGAAATCTGCCAGAGATCAAACCGATTATTTTTGCATAGATTGATAAATCGCTCTACATTCTTTCCCTGAATTGACACCAGCAAAAAACCGGCAAACCATCCAAGCACTCTATGTATCATAGTTTCCTCCTTTTGCCCGTTGACAGCAAATCCATAAAATTCTATTGTCGAAATTTCTCCCGATGTCATCTATTGTCTGATCCACCAGACTTTTATTAATGATACTCTATTGACAAAACCTCTCCCATCACACACATTGCATCGTCCCTGAAATATGCAATCACCAGATTTCTTCCAAGAATGTGGATCTTTCCGGTCTTTGTCTGTACACGGATCAGATTAGTCGTATATTCTATGATATTTCGATAATTTTCGATGCAGAACCGTTGATTTCCGTATCCTGTCACGATAGGAACACGCAATAAGATGTCTTCTGTCAGTTCCATTTTCTTTGTCAGCTTTTCTGAAATAACCGGCTCACGAAGCGTCAGCGTTGTATTTTGCTTTTTGCTATGCTTATGTCTGGTCATATGCATTTTTTCCTGCTTTTTCACATAATTCCTTTCCTGACAATCCAAGATCAGCATACTAATATTATCCCTATTCTATGCTCAAAAAAATTATTCGTGACCGTCCTTGTCTTTCCTTCAATACAAAAGCCAAAACTTGCGTTGCCTCTTTTTTTGCGATATAATTATAAAGATATTGTCAGCACATTATCTGTATATCCTGCAGAAAACGAAAAAACAGAAAGGAACATATCGGAGATGGGAAATAAATATAACAGAGAAATTTTAGATTTGATCCGAAGCATTCAGGATATTGATTATATCCTTCCAAAAGACATTCCTAATATCGAACTTTATATGGATCAGATCACAACGTTTATGGATGAACATTTGCAATCTTCCAAACGCTTTGCCGATGATAAGATCCTGACAAAGACAATGATCAACAATTATACAAAAAATAATCTGCTGCCTCCATCCAATAAAAAGAAATATTCCAAAGAACATATGATCTTATTGATCTTTATTTATTACTTTAAGAATTTCCTGTCGATCAACGATATCAAAAGCATTTTAAATCCAATCACTAAAGATTGTTTTCAAAATCAGGAAGATATTAATTTTGACCGTATTTATCAGGAAATTTTCAATATTGAATTAGATAATATAGATGTCCAGATCCGTGATATCATCCGCAAACTGAACAGATCCAATGAAACGTTTGCAGATATTGAAGATGAAGAAAAGCGTAATATGCTGACAAACTTTTCTTTCATCTGCATGCTAAGCTTTGATATCTGGGTAAAGAAATACGTCATTGAAAATATTATTGACCATAAATTGAATCCCACAGCAGGGAAAGAAAATAATAAAAATTAATATGAATTAAATATCCAGTTCAAGCTGAACTTCTTCTTCCGCTTCTAATTTAAAATCTTCAATCTTTTCCGGATTGACAACCGGAAGTTCATCTAAAGATTCGATTCCAAAATTTCTTAAAAATTCTTCTGTTGTTGCAAAAAGGATCGGTCTTCCCGGTGCATTTAACCGTCCCACTTCACAAACAAGATTATATTCAACCAGACGATTAACAACATGATCTGACTTTACACCACGGATATGTTCAATCTCAATCTTTGTGATCGGCTGTTTATACGCAATGATCGAAAGTGTTTCTAACATCACATCTGTCAGAACATGCTTCTTTGGCACATGTGCAATCCTCACTAAATGCTCATACATCGCTGCTTTCGTACACATCTGAAAAGCACCATTCAGTTCAATGATCTGGATTCCACGATCCTCTCCTGAATACTTATCCATCATGCTTCTGATCACACGACGGCAGGTATCTTCATCCTGCTGTGTGGCTGCTGCAATACGTTCCAACTCTACTGCCTCTCCCATTGTAAAAAGAATGGCCTCAATCGCTGCTTCTAACTCCGACAATTTCATTTTATCCTTCTCCTTCCTGGTATGTGATCCAGATATCATCAAATATATTTTCCTGAACGATTTTTAACATGCCCTCTTTCATAAGCTCCAAAATCCCTAAAAAGCTGACAATCACCATGGTCTTGCTTGTCTGCTCTTCTAAAAGCATACGAAAGTTAAACTTTTTATGTTCTCTGGCATATTCTGATATGTATTGCATCCGGTCACCCAGACTGATTTTTTCTTTTTCAATCTTACCAAATTTGCTTCGGATCGGATCAATCTTATCTATCTGCTTTTTCATGACAGCATGAAAGATTGATTGCAATCTGGCAAGTGTCAGGTCACCGAGCAATTCCGATATATCGATCTCTTCTTTATAATTAGCAATTTCTTCCGGGATAGACGGCTTCTTAAAAAGCTGTTTGGAAGCATCCATTTGCAAATCTTTCAATTCATAGGAAGCATACTTATAAGTTTTATACTCTAACAGACGCTCGACTAACTCTGCTCTTGGATCTTCTTCTTCGCCTTCTTCTGCTTTTTCTGCCGGAAGGAGCATCTTAGATTTGATTCGCAGCAGTGTTGCTGCCATCAACAAAAAGTCACTCATGACATCCATATCTTTTGTTTGCATCTGTGCAATAATTTCCATATACTGATTTGTGATCTCTACGATCGGAATATCAAAAATATCAATTTTGTTCTTTTCGATCAAATGGAGAAGCAGATCCAGCGGACCATCAAATGCTTCCAGTTTTACAGATATACTCATACCCTTCCTCCTATACCAGAACATCCAGTAAACGATAACCTGCCTGTGCGATCAGATTCAAAAGCAATACCACGATCAACAGCATTTTGATCACCGCATCTCTTTTAATGATCTGTAAATATTTCTTAGCACTGGTACCGGCAACGATAAGTCCCATGTCAAATACGGATACCGGAAAAAGATTTGCCACAAACATCCCAAAGCTTAAAATTGCCATATATTGTCCTGCAAGCACAACTCCTTTTGCCCACAGACAATTTGGATCTTGCTGTAAGATGCTGTCAAGTCCAAACAGATCAAAATGCAGACTGCATATACAAAATGCAAAAACAGCCACTAATATACAAAATCCGGAAATTCCCATAACCAGATTTGTTTTCTTATCTCGTACCCGGAACATAAACGGTTTCGAAAAAGGCACATTACTGACAACCGCCAGAATCAGACCAATCGGATCAATATAACGATAAACTGCCCACATGCTATGCGAAAAAGCAGCTTTCTGATGCATCCGCCTTTTTTGCAATAAATAGATTGCTGTCTTTACCATTTCATGAATGATCATTAAGACACTGGCACACAGGATGCAAATCAGCCACTCAAATACCATTTCCTTCATCTGTTCCCTCATTTCCAAAAGATACGTTTACTTGATCGTACCGATAGATTGGGATATAAATCTCCGATTCGTTCCCTTTACAGGAGTCCTGATCCATTATACCGGTTACTCATAATAATCAAACTGTAAGTCATACATCTTAACGGTATCGCCTTCTTCAATACCAAGAGCTTTTAACTCTTCTAAGATTCCACTTGTATGCAGAAACTTCTGAAAAAACTGAAAGCCTTTTTCAGAATCCAGATTCGTATAACCAAGCATTTTTTCAATTCTTGGTCCTTCTACCACATACATCTTTGTCTTTTGATCATATTCCACGGTATAAGGCTCATCCGGGAATGTAATATCGGTCAGATCAAACTCTCTTTCAAAGACCGTTGGCTCATCCGGAAGTTCGTCTAATTCTTTGCGGATATAATACAATAATTCTTTGATCCCTTTACCACTAACAGCCGAAATCGGGAATACAGGAATCCCCTGTGGTTCAAACTCTTCCTTCAATAAAGTGATCACGGTTTCTTCTTCTGTTCCATAGAAAACATCGGTCTTATTCGCTGCGATCACCTGTGGACGGCTTGCAAGTTCTTCACTGTAACGTTTTAATTCGTTGTTGATCACTTTGATATCATTGATCGGATCACGTCCTTCTGTTGACGCTGCATCCACCATATGGATAAATACTTTTGTACGTTCAATATGACGTAAAAACTCATGACCGAGTCCGATTCCATCGGATGCACCTTCGATCAGCCCCGGAATATCGGCAATCACGAAGCCATCGGCACCCTCCAGATCAACGACACCAAGCATAGGCTGTAATGTTGTGAAATGATAGTTTGCAATCTTTGGCTTCGCATTACTGACTCTGGAAAGAAATGTTGACTTTCCGACATTCGGGAAACCAACCAGTCCGACATCTGCAATCGTCTTTAATTCCAGAATAACCGTCAGTTCCTGTGCAGGCTGACCGGGCTGTGCGTATTTTGGAACCTGCATGGTCGGTGTCGCATAATGCATATTTCCCTTGCCGCCACGGCCACCTTTTAAGATCACTTCACGTGTACATCCATGAGACATATCGACAATGACTTTTCCGGTTTCTTTTTCGCGGATCACCGTTCCTTCCGGTACTTTCAAAACCAAATCTTCTCCATCTGCTCCATGACAGCGTTTCTTGCTACCCGGCTGTCCGTCTCCGGCACAGAATTTTCTCTTATGACGGAAATCATTCAATGTATTGATTCCTTTGTCTACTTCCACGATCAGATCACCGCCACGGCCACCGTCACCACCGTCCGGTCCGCCTGCTGCTACAAACAATTCTCTTCGGAAGCTGACATGACCATCGCCACCTTTTCCGGAACGAATATAAATCTCAGCACTATCTGCAAACATCACTCCACCTTCTTTCTCTTCTATAACATCATTTTCTTCTATTATCTAACGCATGACAGTATATAACACTTTTCATCCCTGCCACACAAATATCTTTCTATTCTATCCCACATCTAAAAATACAACATCCACATAGGATACTTCCATTACAATGCAGGCATTTTCTTATGGTGCTTATATGATAAGTTGTAACTTATAAAAAGAGGGACTGCAATAAACAGTCCCTTCCAATCGGTATTCACCATGTAGTTCCAGATCAAAAATTATTTAGCCTCTACCGGATATACGGAAGCCTGCTTTTTATCTCTGCCTTTTCTTTCATAACGAACTACACCATCAACTAAAGCGAATAATGTATCATCGCCACCGCGACCAACATTAACACCAGGATGAATCTTTGTTCCACGCTGCTTGTAGATGATATTTCCTGCAAGTACGTGCTGTCCGTCTGCTTTCTTTGCTCCTAATCTCTTAGACTCTGAATCTCTACCGTTCTTAGTAGAACCCATTCCTTTTTTATGAGCAAATAACTGAAGGTTCATCTTTAACATTGTCTTACACCTCCTGCTTTCTCTTTTTTAAAGTTATATACTTCTTTCCATACTCTTTGGCAATCTGTTCAAGACCTAATACCATAGAGTTCAGTAACAGCTTTGCATCATGACTTACCGGGTTTGACGTTATCCGAAAAGATACCAGATCCTTTTTCGAATGAATATCATGTTCAAAAACATCTTGTGTAAATGTTTCAATCGCATTCATCGTATTGATCACCAATACCGATACCGCAGAACATACAATATCTTCGCCATATGCAGCAAACTCAGCATGTCCTTTCATCTGAAAGCCAATACACTCTGCTTCCTGATCCTGATAAATCGTAACTTTTATCATACTGTCACCTTTTCTGCGATTCTATTCGAATATCCTAAGAATCACCACACAAACTAAGCATTGATCTTTTCAATCTTAACCTGTGTATATGCCTGTCTGTGACCATTTTTCTTATGATATCCGGTTTTTCTCTTATATCTGTAAACGATAACCTTTTTAGCACGGCCTTCTTTTACGACAGAAGCTGTTACAGAAGCATTTGCTACATCTGCACCTGCTTTCATCGCACCATCATTTACAGCAACAACCTGATCAAAAGTAACTGTCTCACCTGCCTGAGCAGCAAGCTTTTCTACGTTAATGATATCACCTTCGGCTACTTTGTACTGCTTTCCACCTGTTGCAATAATTGCGTACATAGTCTTTACCTCCTTATCATTACTCGCTAACTACGGTGTCTGGCTTTACAGACTTCAATTTACCTCGTTAAGCGGCACACTAGATTAGTATATAAGTTTCTTTAAAACTTGTCAACCCCTTTTTATTTTTTTATTTCAAAAAAAAAATCTATAAAAGAAAAACTTTTATAGATTTAACGGGTTGGGCTGTTTCGTTAAAAAACAGAACAGTCTGTAGGGGAATCGAACCCCTGTTTTCGCCGTGAGAGGGCGACGTCTTAGCCGCTTGACCAACAGACCATTTTGCTCGGCTCTTTCGTGCCGACAAATGATACTATACACTACTCTGATATAAAATGCAAGTACTTTTTTTATTTTTTTCAATTTTTTTGTTGTTTTATTTTCTTAAAACATGTCAATCAGCCAAAACAAGCCGTTTTACAGGAATCTGTGCCAGTATCACTGCTGCAAACATAAAGACACATCCGAGCAGTTCCCTGCCGGATAAGACTTCATGCAACACAAGAAAACCTGTAATCACGGAAACTACCGACTCTAAACTCATTAATAAGGATGCTACCGTAGGATTTAATCCTTTTTGTGCAATCACCTGTAACGTATATCCTACCCCACAGGATAAAACACCGGAATACAATATCGGCTTTGCAGCCAGAAGAACCATATGCCAGTCAAACTGTTCTGATAACAACATTCCTATACCACTGATCAAACCCGCGACCAGAAATTGTATACAGGATAAAATCGTTCCGTCCATTTTAGGGGAAAAGTAATCCACTACCATAATATGAACAGAAAACCCTACCGCACACAAGATCAAAAGCACATCTCCCCCATTCAACGAGAAAGCCCCTTTCATGCAAAGCAGATACAAGCCGATCAAAGCCAGCCCGACACTAATCCATAATTGCAATCCTGCTTTTCTTTTTAGAAAAAGGCCAAGAACCGGTACTAAAACAATATACATTGCGGTCAAAAAGCCTGCCTTGCCTGCTGTCGTGTAAATAATCCCTATCTGCTGTAATGTACTGGCTATGCATAGTATCACACCACATACGATACCACCACATAACATTTCTTTCTTTTGTAACGTTCTGTCTTTAGATCTATCCTTTTGATCCTTTTTCCTGTGCCGTGAAAAAAAGATTACCGGAAGTAAAACAAGACTACCGATCAGAAAACGCAGACAATTAAAAGTGTAGGGACCGATATAATCCATCCCTACACTTTGTGCTACAAAAGAACTTCCCCATATACAAGCTGTCAGAAAAAGCAAACAGGAATTTCTAACTTTTGTTTTCATCGAAGTAACTCCTATCTCTATGATTTATGAGGATCTTCTCCTACGACCTGAATGGCTTTACATACAACAGCTGTAATCTCAACATCCATCTGCATTGTACTTGCATCAAATTTATGAAGCATCTCCCCTTCTTTGCTTTGTACATAACGGGGTGGCAGACGATTCAATGCATATGCTGCAATATCCATTTTACATTTATCACATTTACAATAATCTGTCTCCTGCCATATCTGGTCAATCTTGTGAAGGACTGTCTCCTCCATTAAATTTGATAACCCCTTCATAATCCTCATATCCTTTCCCTACATTGTTTTCTATATTTTTTTACATTATACCACTAAAATCCAAAATAATCATCAATACCATTTGCGATTCCTGTAGCCATTTTATTCTGCATAGAACCTTTCTGCATCAGACGGTCTTCGGTTGGATTACTCAAGAATCCCATTTCAATCAATGTAACCGGAATTTTACTCCAGTTTGTTCCTGTCAGATCATCTCTTTGTACAAGTCCACGATTACGGATTCCGGTCTTTTTGCTGTATGCTCGAATAATATTGGATGAAAGTTTTTTAGAAGCTTTGCTTAACTTTTTCACATAGCGGTTTCTTGTCGATGGATATAGCATGCTGGCTCCTCTGACAGCAGATGATCCGGATGAATCTGCATGAATCCTGATATAAATATCTGCTCCGCTTTTATTAGCAAGTTGTGCACGCTTTTTGTTGGAAATATTGACATTATTTTTTGTACGGATCATATATACCTGATACCCTCTTTGTGTCAATTCTTTTTGTAATTTTTTTGCTACGCGCAATGTCAGTTTATATTCCGGTATTCTTGTAGCTGTTCCTGTCGCTCCCCCCGCTACTTTAGCCTTTCGTGTGGAAGCCCCCGGTCCTATCGGCTCTGTACTAAAATTACCACGTGCCTGGTGTCCGGCATCAATGGCAATCTTAATATTACTTTTACTTTTTGCTTCTGTTTTTGTAACGGTTCCTGTGAATACAGCACAGATCATTACTGCTGCTGCGATCAAAATACTGCCTGCTCTTTTCATATCATTCCTCTTTTCTTCTTTTGATAATAATTAACCATTCCATTTTTATAATAAAAAGTGCATCAATAAATAATCTTCATCTATCAACACACTTTTCACCTGACTCTTTGTTGTTCATGCGTGATCTTTCCAACTCTCGAAAACGGATAAATCCTCAAAATCGCATGTCCATCAATATTTTTCTTTTTGACAACACCAACGGACTCACCATCTCTGCTGTCTCTGCTTTCATTACGATTATCGCCAAGCACAAAGAATTCGTCTTTTCCAAGCTTGATCGGCTCTTTTGCAATTCCGCCTGAAAGCATCGGTTCAAGACCATAATATTCTTTTAACACATTTCCATTGATATAAATGGTATCTCCGATAATCTGAATCGTTTCACCCGGCAGACCGATCACACGCTTGATATAATATTCTTTTGCATTTCTTCCTTTTGGATAAAAGGTAATAATATCAAAGCGATCCGGATCTTTAAAATGGTAGGTCACTTTTTCAACGATCAGATCATCCTTATCCTGAAGTGTTGTTTCCATAGAGTTACCATCTACCTGTGTACGTCGGATCACATATTTCGGAAAAAGTGTAGCGCAAAAAACAATAATGACAACATAGATCAAAAGCTCTTTTATCCATTTTAATCTCTTATTTTTTAGGGCTTTTTTATTTCTCATGTGTGATCTTGCCAAATCTTGAGAATGGATAAATCCTTAAAATTGCATGTCCATCAATATTTTTCCTTTTGACAACGCCAACAGATTCGCCATCTCTGCTGTCAATACTATCATTACGATTATCGCCGAGTACGAAGAACTCATCCTTTCCAAGCTTGATCGGCTTTTCAGCGATTCCACCGGAAACCATAGGTTCAAGACCATAATGTTCTTTTAATACTTTTCCATTGATATAAATGGTATTTCCCTTAATCTGAATGGTTTCACCCGGCAGGCCGATCACACGTTTAATATAATACTCATCTGCATTTCTACCCTTAGGATAAAATGTAATAATATCAAAACGATCCGGATTTTTAAAATGATACGTCACTTTTTCAACGATCAGGTTTTCCTCATCATGCAGCGTTGTCTCCATAGAGTGACCATCTACCTGTGTACGCTGGATCACATATTTAGGAACAAAAGTAACACAAAGAATGATGATAACCAAATAAACCAAAAGTTCTTTCAGCCATCCAAATTTCTTCGTTTTCTTACATTCTTCCTCTGCTATCTTCTCTTTTTCAGAATCTGTTTCTATCTCTTCTTCCAATGAAGGTTCCACAGTCACTTCCGTATCCGGAGTCTCTTTTAATTCTTCCTCGTCTGTCATACTATTCCTCATTTCCATGCTGACGCATCTTTTTCAAAAGAAATGACCTAGTCTTCTTCTTCAAAAGAGATCATTTCTTCTGCCATTGCGGCTCTCTGAGCTTCTTTTTCTTTTTTTCTTTCTAAAGCCGCAGCAGCCTCTTCTTCACTTAAAATATGAATTTTAGAATTTTCCAATTCTTCTACGGCAATCGATAAAGGCTTAGGGCATCTTGGCTTTTCAATCAACGGCTCCACACCATCAATCAGCTGGCGTGCTCGTTTCGCTGTTGCAAGTACAATAGAATAACGGCTGTTGACAATAGGAGTCTCACCTGTTTCTACTTCACTGTTTGCTGCTTTCATTAAATCACTATACGATGGATGTAACATATTTTAATCCCCTTTCTGATATGGTTATCTTTCTTTTTATAGATCATTTTTTGTGCAATTTCACACGTAAGCTTTATTATAGCAGATTTTACCTGTATTGGTCAAAGTCTTTCCGAATATTTTCTATTAAATTTTTCTGATTCTTATTTTCAAAATGAATAGATTGCAATAATGCATGAATCTGTTCGATACAAACTTCTAAAGAATCGTTCTCAACAATATAATTATATTCCTGCATATATACGCATTCCTGTGCAGCTCTTTTCACTCTTTTTTCAATCACTTCCATCGTTTCTGTTCCTCGGTTGATCAAGCGTTTTTTCAATTCCTCTACAGAGGGTGGAGTAATAAAGATCAATGAAACTTCCGGAAACTTTTCTTTGATCTTTAATGCTCCCTGCATCTCAATTTCAAGCAGTACATCATTTCCCTGCTCTAACTGCTCCATCACATATTTCTTTGGAGTACCATAATAATGATCTACATATTGTGCATACTCCATCAGCTCATCTTTTTTTATCATCTGCTCAAACTCTTCCTGCGTCTTAAAGAAATAGCTTTTTCCATCTACTTCCCCTTCTCTTGGCTTTCTCGTCGTCGCAGAAATTGATACAACATATCCATAACGGTTAACAAGCTCTTTTACGATCGTTCCTTTTCCGACACCGGAAAAACCGGAAATAATTGCAATAATACCTTTTTTATTCATCAAGCTGACTCCTTTCTGTCATTGGATTTTCAAGTACTCGGTTCTCAATCGTCTCAGGAAGCAATGCTGATAAAACAACATGACCACTGTCCATCACTAAGATACATTTTGTTTTTCGTCCACAGGTTCCATCAATTGCAAGATTTTCATCCTTTGCAACCTGAATCATTCTTTTGATCGGCGCTGCATCTGCTCTGACGATACTGACTACTCTATCCATATTTACTACATTTCCATATCCAATATTGACTAGCATATTTTCTCCATTTCCTGATAGTGGTAAGTTTTATTCGATATTCTGAATCTGTTCTCTAATCTTCTCAATCTCCGTTTTCAGATCGATCGCTTTTTGCGATAATTCTTTGTCATTCGCTTTTGATAAAATCGTATTCGCTTCCCTGTTCATTTCCTGAGAGATAAAATCAAGCTTTCGACCGATCGGCTCCTCTTTTTCCAAAGTATCTTTCATATTCTTGATATGGCTTCTTAAGCGCACCGTCTCTTCGTCTACACATACTTTATCTGCGTAAACGATCAATTCTGTTGCCAGAACAGCATCATCAACTTTGCGATCCTGTAACAATTCTTCCACTTTTGTCTGAATCTTTTGACGGTACTCTTTTAACATTTCCGGTGAGCGTTCGTCCACAAATGCAACTGTCTGCTCTAAATACTCTAACTTACTTAAAATATCTTCTTTCAGATTTTGTCCTTCCTGCTCTCTTGAAAACACAAAGTGTTTTCCTGCTTCTCTGACTGCCTGTTCAATCACCGGATAGACAGATTCTACATCTTCTAAGCCTTCTTCTATCGAAATCACATCGGGAAAACGTACCAATGATACCGCATCCAATCCACTCGGTATTGAAAATGCATCTTTTGCCTGCATCATTGCCTGTACATATCCTCTGGCGATCTCCGGATGATAACGTACTGAAACGCCATGATCTGAATAATCTTCATAATTGATATAAATATCAATCTTTCCTCTTCCGGCATATTCTTTTAACAGGTTTCTGATCCTGCTTTCAAACATGCCAAATTTCTTTAGCAACTTGATATTTACATCCAGATATCTGTGATTTACCGATTTGATCTCTACTGTCACTTTATAATCGTTTGTAACGTTTTCATAGCGGCCAAATCCTGTCATACTTTTTATCATAACAATCCTCATTTCTTTTTATTTTGTTCTGAAGAACATATCTTTTCCTTATAATATAACATTTTTTCTTTCTGTTTTTCTTTGCGTTCATCCCAATGCTGTTTTTTTGCAGCCTTCTTCGCCATAAGTTCTTCTTTTGTATAAGTAATATATTCTGCTTTCTTTCCTTCCTCCTCACGTATCGTTCGTAAATTACGATATTGGTCTGTCACACAAGAAAGTTCTTTTTTTTGTAATTTCCAATTAATAAAATCAGCAATGATCCGATAGATCACGGCAAAGAGTGGTACTCCGATGATCATACCGATGATTCCCCACATTCCTACAAACAAGAGGATAGAAAACAATACCCAGAAAGCAGAGAGTCCGGTAGACTCACCTAAGATCGCAGGACCGAGCAGATTTCCGTCCACCTGCTGTAAAATAGCGATCAGAATCACAAAATACAATGCCTGAATCGGATTAACAATCAGGATCAGTAAAGCACTAGGTATCAGTCCAAGATACGGTCCAAAAACCGGAATAATATTCGTTACACCAATGATTACACTGATCAGCATAGCATACGGAAGCTTCATGATAGACATACAGACAAAACAGATGATTCCAACAATCGTAGAATCTACGATTTTGCCCACAATAAAGCCGCTAAACATATCATTTGTCAGTCTTACATAATGGATTACTGCATCCGCTGTCTTTTTACGGAAAATTCCATATATCATTTTCTTTGCCTGGGCCAAAAATGTAGATTTACTGCCAAGAAGATAGATAGCTACAATGATACCGATAAACAGATTATATAATGTACTTAATACGCTCATCAATCCATTTGCAAATTGTGTAGCAACCTGATTAACACTGCTTAAAAAATCTGACCGGAGCCATGGAAGTAATTCATCGTTTACGACCTTATCCAGATAATCGGTCAGATTTAACGCGAATTTCTGTGTCTGCTCTGCCAGGAATTTGTTATTTTGGATTTTGTCATAAATATACTGATACAGATCATTCACTTTATCCGGCATCGTATTGATCAAAGAAGTTGCACTAATGATCAACTGTGGAATGATCATCCAGCACAAAACGACAATGATAAAAATTCCACTTAAAAGAGCAAGTGTAATTGATAAACCGGTCAGCATTGATTTCTTTTTTTCTGACACTGCTCCTTTTTTTTCTAAAAGAGATAAAAAGAATTCATTGTATGTTTTCATTAAAGGATTTAGAATATATGCAATCACACATCCATAAACAACCGGTCTTAAAATGCTTATGTAATCCTTTATGACTGATCCTATCTGATCAAAGTTGGATATAACAAAATAAAACAACAATGCAGCCAAAATGACGATTAAAAGTCCCGACCATTTGTAAAAGGCTTCTTTTAATGTAGAGCCTCCCCGCTTTTTGTCATCCATTTTTCCTCCATTCTGAAGCCCTCTTCGTTCTATGTGATCTGTTCTTTTTTCAATGATCTCCTTCTTCTTAGCCGAGCTTCTACCTTATTATATTCCTTCTCTTTACTATACTTTCTTTTCTTCTTTTTTGCAATGCTTTCTTTTTTTTAGCAGTTCATATATTTTTAAAAACGTTTTCAAAAAAATATTTAAAAAGGACTTTTCAAATCAAAAAAAATATGATACACTATATGCAGTTGGTTATTACTGGACAGAACAAGGGCGTTCTCAATTTATTTGAGTTCGCCTTTTTTTCTAGTTTTTATACGACATAAGCTGACAGTATACCTGCTTTCGTCCAGACATGACAGCATGGAACGACAGATAAGCGTCTGGACATTTCTAAATAGCAGCTTACATATATTTTGTATATCTGTTATTTTCGATAAGATTATCGTATCATACATTCAATGTACGATACGATGATCTTACTTAAAAAAATATATTAATATGAAAGGATGGTAACAACATGGAAACAAATGTAATTGAACAGGTATTTGGGAAAGACGTGTTCAACGATGATGTCATGCAGGCTAAACTGCCAAAGGATGTCTACAAATCGTGGAAAAAAACTTTAGAAAGCGGTGCGGATCTTGATCTGGATATCGCTAATGTCGTTGCACATGCAATGAAAGAATGGGCTTTAGATCATGGTGCTACACACTATACACATTGGTTTCAGCCACTGACCGGTGTAACAGCAGAAAAACATGATTCTTTCTTAAGCCCGGCTTCTAACAGCAAACCTGTTCTTGAATTTTCAGGAAAAGAGCTGATCAAAGGAGAACCTGATGCTTCTTCTTTTCCTTCCGGCGGACTTCGTGCAACATTTGAAGCAAGAGGATATACAGCTTGGGATTGTACCTCACCTGCATTCTTACAGGAAGATGCTGCCGGTGTTACGCTTTGCATCCCCACTGCTTTCTGTTCTTACACAGGAGAAGCTCTTGATAAGAAGACTCCTCTGTTACGTTCTATGGAAGCGATCAGCAAACAGGCTGTCCGTATCATGAAGTTATTCGGATATGATGATGTCAAAAAAGTTTCCTGCTCTGTTGGACCGGAACAGGAATATTTCTTAGTAGACAGAGATAAATATCTTCAAAGAAAAGATTTGATCTTCTCTGGCCGTACTCTTTTTGGTGCTCCTGCTCCAAAGGGTCAGGAATTAGACGATCACTACTTTGGTGCGATCAAAGAACGTGTCGCTTCTTTCATGAAAGACTTAAATGAAGAGCTTTGGAAATTAGGAATTCTGTCTAAGACACAGCATAACGAAGTTGCTCCTGCACAGCATGAAATGGCACCAATCTTTACAACAGCTAATATTTCAACGGATCATAACCAGTTAGTTATGGAGATCATGAAAAAAGTTGCAAAAAGACATAACTTAGAATGCCTTCTTCATGAAAAACCATTTGCCGGTGTCAATGGTTCAGGAAAGCACAATAACTGGTCTATTGTAACAGATACCGGAATCAACTTGTTAGATCCGGGTAAGAACCCTCATACAAATACGAAATTCCTGCTTTTCTTAGCTGCCGTTATCAAAGCAGTTGATGAAAACGCTGAATTACTCCGTCTGTCTGCTTCTAACCCCGGAAACGATCACAGACTTGGTGCAAACGAAGCACCTCCTGCCATCATTTCTATTTTCCTTGGTGAACAGTTAGAAGATATCATCGAACAGATCGTGAAAGGTGACGTAAGCTCTTCTATTCAGGGTTCTAAGTTAGATACCGGTGTTCATGTACTTCCTGTCTTAAAGAAGGATGCTACTGACAGAAACCGTACTTCACCATTTGCCTTTACAGGTAACAAGTTCGAATTCAGAATGCTTGGTTCTTCTATGTCAATTGCCGGAGCAAACTTTACATTAAACTCTATCGTAGCAGATGTATTACAGGATTTTGCTGATGAACTGGAAGCTGCTGATAACTTTGATACTGCTGTAAAGGAACTGATCAAGAAAACTGTTACAGAACACCAGAAAGTAATCTTTAATGGTGACGGATATTCTGATGAATGGGTAGCTGAAGCTGAAAAACGCGGACTTCCTAACGTAAAATCAATGGTAGAAGCTGTTCCTTATCTGACAACAGAAAAGACAGTAAAATTATTCGAAAGACAGAATGTTTTAACAAAAGCAGAATTAGAGTCAAGAGCCGAGATCAATTATGAAACTTACTCTAAGACAATCAATATTGAAGCAAAAACAATGATCGATATGGCCGGTAAGCAGTATATTCCTGCTGTGATTGAATACGTTACAAGCCTTGCTGACTCTATTAACAGTGTCACAGCTGCTTGTTCCGCTGCAGATGTTTCTGTTCAGACAGAGCTTTTAACAAAATGTTCTTCCCTTCTTGCAGCAGCTCAGAAAGCGTTGCTTCACTTAGAAGATGTTACAGAAGAAGCTGCTACAAAAGAAGAAGGTCAGGAACAGGCTACATTCTTTAAAGATGTTGTATTCGCAGCAATGAACGAGTTACGTGCACCGATTGATGAATTAGAAATGATTGTTGATCAGGACTTCTGGCCGGTACCGACTTATGGTGATCTGTTGTTCGAAGTATAATTACAGCATATTGTAAACGAATAAATTACATTTACTAGTTCATAAAAAGATAACAGATGTTATCACAATGTGATACAGATTGGTAATAAAATTTGCTTTCATATTAATATTCCCAATTAATACATGAAAAGAAAAGAGGAGACTACGTTTTGTGGTCTCCTCTTTTCTTTTACTTTTTTCATAGATTGAATCTTTAAAGCCCGGTCTGTTACTTACAAACATGTTGTTTCAATCATTTATAAATATTTCCTAAACAAAAATACACAAAAAATTCATTTTTATATTGCATGCTTCTGTCTTATCTGCTATTCTATTAATGATATATTTACACAAAGGAGGGGAATTGAAATGATTCAAAGAAGAAGTATTGCTATGTGCATTGTTCTGTCATTAGTAACATGTGGCATTTATGGCATTTACTGGTTTATCTGTCTGACGAATGATTGTAATGCGGTTTCTAACGATCCGGATGGCACATCCGGAGGTGTTGCGTTTTTACTTACTTTAATAACATGTGGTATTTACGGACTGTACTGGGCATACAAATGTGGTCAGAAAATTGATTATGCCAAAATGCAAAGAGGCATTCCTTCGAGCAATACAGGAATTTTATATTTAATTCTTTCTGTTGTTGGTCTTGGAATCGTTGCTTATGCTTTAATGCAGGATGAATTAAATAAGTTTGCACCGGTTAATATGATGTAATGCCATGCCAGATAAAAAAAGAACATTTAAAACCATTATATTTTTCATGCTTCTTTTCGGATATTACCTATTCATGAAGCATACCGGATTGGGCATTCCCTGCCCGATCCGGTATTTTTTTCATATCCAGTGTCCGGGATGTGGCATCAGCCACATGCTGCTCTCCCTCCTACAGGGAAACTACAGAAAAGCTTTTTTCTACCATCCGGTCATTTTTGTCAGTCTGCCCTTTCTGACGTACCTGATTGTAAAGATGTTATATGGTTATCTTTTTTGCAAAACGATCCATTGGAGCCGGATAGAAAATGCAGGTATAATCCTTTTGATCTTCGTTTTGATCCTATATACAGTCTATCGCAATCTGGTAACCTTCCTATAAAAGATTGCTTTTCTATTCTTCCCATGATAAAATATAAGATATATTTTTTAGTTTACAACTCTTTCGAGAAAGGAAGGAAATTATGAATACAAAAAGAATTGTTGTTGCACTTGGCCATAGTGCACTCGGAAAAACATTTCCTGAGCAAAAGGAAAATGTGAAAAAAGCTGCGAATGCGATTGCAGATCTAGTTGAAGCAAAATATGAAATTGTTATCACACACAGTAATGGTCCACAGATTGGTATGATTCATTCTGCTATGACAGAATACAGCCGTTTAGAACCTTCGAATACTGTTGCACCTATGTCGATCTGTAGTGCAATGAGTCAGGGATACATTGGTTACGACTTACAAAACGAGATTCGTACCGAACTTTTAAACCGCGGTATTTATAAACCGGTCTCTACTTTGATCACCCAGGTTCGTGTTGATCCTTTTGATGCCGCTTTTACACATCCTGATAAAGTCATTGGACGTTATATGACAGAAGAAGAAGCTAAAGCAGAAGAGAAAAAAGGCAATCATGTTATAAAAACAGAGGGGAAAGGATATCGTCGTATCATCGCTGCTCCACGTCCAATGGAAATTTATGAACTGGATGCGATCAAAGCTTTAATGGATGCCCAGCAGATTGTAATTGCTGCCGGTGGCGGTGGTATTCCTGTATTACAGCAGGGTACCCGCTTAAAAGGTGCAAGTGCTGTCATCGAAAAAGATATTACAAGCGCCTGCTTAGCAGAACAATTAGACGCAGATGTTTTGTTACTTCTGACCGGAGTAGAAAAAGTGGCATTAAACTATGGTTCTCCATCTGAAACACCACTTGACAGCATGACAGTTGAAGAAGCTACCAGATACATTGATGAAAAACAGTTTTCATCCGGTGCAATGCTTCCTAAAGTAGAAGCCGCCGTTTCTTTTGCTTCTTCGAATAAGGAACGCAAAGCTATCATTACAAGCATTGATACCGCTCTTGCCGGATTAACGGGAAAGACCGGTACTTTGATTACCTGTTAATAAAGAATACCGGATGTCGTTTATGCACTCCAAGAATTGCTTTAGTAATTCTTGTTGATACACCTCTACTATACGAGCAGTTTCCTATTCAATAAAAAAGAGATGCCTTATTATCGGTTTCTGATCTGTTTCTGTGCCGTATGATAAGACATCTCTTATTATTTTGTTATTTTATTAACTATATTGGTAGATTTATTATTCTGTTATGTTATTGGCTGCTCCTTTACAATTCGCCATTATATTACTTTTTCTATTGCGTTATCTTCTCTTCTTTTAACTCCTGTTGCACTTCATTTGTAATCAGATCTCCTTTTTGTTTTTTCCATTTTGCAACAAACCGATCAAAATAAGAAATCGGTTTTGCACCCGATACAATCTCTAAAAAAGTCTTTTCTTCTAATTCCTGAAGTTTCCACCAGTTTTTTTGCATGGTTTTTGTCTTTCCGAAGTAAAGAGATGGTATTTTTTTGATCTTTCCCTCTCCAATCACAGAACACGCTTCAATTCTGGAAGCATATGCCGCCCAGTCCTCTGCAGAAGCTTCTTTAGGATTGTTTTTATATGACTGACAACTGTCATAATATGAGCGTTCTAAAACCTCAAGATTGCTCTCGGCTTTTACTCCATTCATAACCATCCTGAGATTGTGATAACATCTTTGTAATGCATCATTATAATCTACATTGATAGCCAAAGGGCGTGCCGTCGGATCGACATTCCATTGATAATATTTTGCAATCTCATTGGCACTTTTGTCCTGATATCTTGCATAATCAAAAAGAACATTTAATATTTTTACAACAATCTCCGGATGTTTAAATCCTTTTCGCACAACTACATATTTATATGTCGGATTTTGCGAGAAATAATTCGTTACCGTACCATCAGTAGTGATCAGATATGGTTTCCAATCTGCTCTGCTGTTCTTTCGTACTGCATCTACCAATGGATTATTCGGTGACCACCATGGTCCAAAAAAGGCACCTGCTTTTCCGTTAATGATCAATTCTTTCAGATTATTAGTAGTACGAAGCAGAAATCCTTTATCTAATACGCCGTTTTTATAATATTCATGTAACTTGAATAACGCTTTTTTGACTTCCGGCTGAATGGATCCATATACTACTTCCTTGTCTTTATTTTCAATCCATTGCTTAGGATATGCACCATAACAGCTAAAAACAATATCCATTAGATACTGACTCGAATATCCACATTCCCCGGTCAACTTCGTATCACATAAAAGTCCAACTGTTTCTCCCGGACCATTTTCTCCCGGATTTTTCTTAACAAATGCAGTAACGATCTCTTCTACATCTTGCATTGTCTTTGGCTCCTGTAAGCCAAGTTTATCCATCCAGTCTTTTCGTACCCAAAAGAGGTTCGGTCCGTCATCAATATTTGTCTCCGGTAGTGCCATTAATTTTCCTTCAAATCGTACACCACTAAGCAGACTTTTATCATAGCTTTGATAAATTTCCTTGATGGTCTTTGATGCACAATTTTCATATACTTCTGAAAGATCTGCGATCAGATCTTTCTTTACAAGTTCTTCTAATTCCTCATGACTTCTAACTAACATCACGTCCGGCAGATTTCCGGTGGCCATTGCCATAGATACAAAACTGTCATATTCTTCATCAGGTACTTCAAATACATCTTTGTTTTGGATATTTAACTTTTCTTTCAAATAACGGGTATATGCGTTATTCTCATAGTTATCATTTTCCGGCATATTAGAGTTATTGGCACCGGTCATCTTTCCTAATGTATAACTTATTTCCTTAGGATATTTTCCAAAAGGAGTTTTTTGTGCTTTTTGCATCTGTGCCGTATCATTCTTTTTTACCGTCACATTTGCATTGGTATCGTCATGACTGCAACCGTTTGTCACAATGGAAATAATCAAAAGCACGCTTACAAAACATGAAAAGAAATGTTTATTTTTCCTCATTTTTGCTGCTCCTTCCTTCATATAATCTTCTTTTCAGACATTTTTCCTATTCCTAAAAAAACAAAATATCATAACCGGAAATATGATAATTCATATTTCCAGTTATGATTGTACAAAATTTGCTATGAGAAAACAAGTAGATTTCCTTACCCTTTAACTGAGCCTGCAAGTCCCTCTGCATAATATTTTTGTGTTATGATAAATAAAATAGCAATTGGAATTGATACACATACTGCTCCTGCCGCAAAACGAGTGTACCATTGGTAAATATTTTCCTTCTCTAACATATTCCAAAGTCCGATTGCAACTGTATAATACTTAGCATCACTTCCAACAATTACTTTTGCAAGAATAAAATCAATCCACGGTGCTAAGAAAGAAGTAATAACAGTATAAATGATGATTGGTTTTGACAATGGCATAATAATCTTCGTAAAGATTTTCCAGTTTGTTGCTCCATCTACCATAGCTGCTTCATCAATCGCTTTGGGAATCATATCAAAGAAACCTTTTGCCACATAGAATTGTAAAATTCCCGAACCGCCTGAATACACCAGGATCAACGCCAGGATCTTTAACGAGCCATCCGTTAATCCCACACCTTTTAAAATATAATAGATTGCGATCATAGACATAAATCCCGGAAACATTCCAAGGATCAGTGAAATATTTAAAAGTGGTTTCCTGGCCCGAAAACGTAAACGTGACATCACATAAGCAATTGATAGCAGATAAAATGTCGATAAGATACAGGTAAATATTGCAACAAAAAATGTATTTCCAAACCATCTTGGAAAGTTAAATACTTCGGTCTCTGTAAACAGCCGGGTAAAGTTTGTTATGGTAAACGACTCCGGAATAAAGCTTCCTGAATAAGAACCTTTTCCTGCACGGAAAGAAGTTAAGATCACCCAGACAATTGGAAGTATCCAAAAAAATGCTAAAATTGCAAGACCACAATGTACAAAAAAGTTTTGGATTTTCTTTTTTCTTTTCATTATTGGAATCCCTCCTCATCCTTATATGCATTGGTATGACGATATGCAAGCAATGAAAATACTGCCGAAAGCACAAATACCAAAATACCGATCACAGCTCCATAATTATAATCCTTAAAGTCAATCGTCAATTTGTAAAGCCATGTTACAAGCAGATCCGTCTTTCCTGCTGTTCCGTTATGATAAGCAAGTGTTGCCGGAGCACCTTTTGTTAAAAGATAAATAACATTAAAGTTATTGATATTTCCAATAAATTGTGTGATCAGATACGGTGTTGTAACAAAAAGCATATACGGCAATGTGATCTTAAAAAAGATGGTTACTTTTCCTGCACCATCAATTCTTGCTGATTCATACAGCTCTGACGGAATGTTTTGTAAAACACCGGTTGTCTGCATGATTGTAAAGGGAATGCCGACCCAGAGATTAATCACGATTACGCTGACTCTTGCCCAGGTTGCATTTGTCCAGAACGGCAGACTCTGTGAGATCCAGCCCCAGGATTTTAGTGTTTCATTAACAACACCATCCGGCTGTAACATCGTTCTCATGATTAAAAGAGATACAAACTGCGGAACTGCAATTGATAAAGAAAATATAAAACGCCAGAAACCTTTTGCTTTTGTATCTTTTCGATTGATCACCAGTGCTAAGATCATTCCTAAAATGTAATTTAGAAAAGTTGCAAAAAATGCCCATACGATCGTCCAGCCAAGTACATGCCAGAATGCGGTACCCAGTCCACTGTTAGCATTTAACACTTCACCAAAATTTTTCATTCCGACCCAGCAAAAAAGCTGTCCGGGCGGCTGATGATTCCTGTCATAATTCGTAAATGCCATACTCATCATAAATATCAATGGCAAAATAGTAAATGCAATCACACATACGGTTGGCAGAAACAGCAAAGTACGATGAATCTTCTGATCAAACAGATCGTACATATCATCCATAAAAGAATTAATGTGTTTTTTCTGTTCCTTTTGCCGCTGTACCTGATAAGCTGACTTTACATTCATTCTCCACAATAACACAAATAACACTACCACTAATACGGTAATAATTCCATATAGCAAAAAGAGCATCGAATTATCCCCTTGAGAATTCACATAAATTTGTTTTGCTTCATCAAATACCTGTTCACTCTTTCTGGTTCCAAGTGTCACAAGATTTCTTAGATTTGCTGCACCACTCATTATAAAAAATAATATAAATGAGATTTCAAGTGACAGAAATAACAATCCCTTGATCACTTGTTTTCTTACGATGTTACCAAAGCCAAAAATTATCATAGATAATTTCGTAAAAACATCTCCGTGAATGATTGCATTCTTCCATGAATTTTCTCTCATTTTGGCTTTCTCCCTTCTGCTTTTTTAAAGTAGGGGATGCTAAAAACATCCCCCCTTCCGGCGATCTTAAAATCACCTTTTTTACATTGCAATCTCTCTGGCGATCTTAAAACCACCTTTTTGCATTGCAGTCTCTCTTACCCCTGACCGCTTTCTGCTGTCAAAGCCGTTCTATCCATTGAATCTTATTGGATTTTTTACTTTTGATTTTATTTTTTCAAAATACCTTTGACCATTGCTTTTGTCTTAGCTTCTGCATTTGCTTCCGTAACATCACCCTGAACTAATTCTTTACCCATGGTCTCAGCAGGCGTCCAATACTGTCCCATCTCGTCAAGAACCGGCTGTACTACTGCATAATCCGCAATTTCCGCAGCCTGTACCTGTGCAACCTCATCTTTCACAACACTGTCACTCTTTGCAACTGTCTCATTTGTTGGAATGATTCCTCTGGTATCAAAACGAATCTGCTGGCATTCTTCTCCTGCAAGATAAGCTGCTAATGCAACTGCTACTTCAGGATTATCACAAGTTGGATTTACACCGACTGCCTTACTTCCTGCAAATGCTTTCATCTGTCCGTCTGTGCCGTTTACATTGATCGTAGGAACCGTTGTAACACCAAAGTTCTTGCCAAGTGCATCTTTGATTGCTTTTGCATCCCATGATCCGGAACAATATGCACCAAGTTTTCCTTTTTTGAATTTTGAAATACTGCTGCCTTCTTTTTCATTTGAGAACTTCTTATTTGATGCGAGATTTACCAGATATTTTGTAACAGCTACACCATTTGCATCATCAAAGTTGCAGCCCGCTTTCGGATCATTTCCTTCTGTACCGAAAAGCTGTCCGCCGCCTGCATAATAGAAGGAAGCCACATACCAGCTGTTATCAAGAGGAAAAGCAAAGTTTGATACACCATTTCCAAGATCCTTTTTCATCATCGTATCTAACGACTTCACCTGATCCTCTGTATACTTACTCTTATCGTAATACATAAACCATGTATTTGATGTATAAGGGAAGCCATATACATCTCCTTTATATGTAACAGAATCTGACATTCTCTTATCACAGCTTGCTTTCATATCCTCTACATTCTTGCCACCGAGTTTAGAAAGTGCTCCTGACTTTGCAAGAATTGGAATCTGGTCGTTTGCGTACATATAAACATCTGCCGCTGCATCAACATCTTTTGTAACAGTGTCTTTGGCATCTCCTTCTGAGCAGACACCATATTTGAATGTGATGTTCCATTCCGGATGTTCTTCGTTAAATTTTTCACACATTGCTTTTAAAATACCTTCATCATATCCATCTATCTTTGCCTGGTCTTCCTGAGGTCCCCAGACAGTCAGAGAAACATCTTTTGTCTCTGTTGTTTTTGATGATGTCTTGGTATCTTTTTTCGTATCACTCTCTTGTTTGCCACAGCCGGCAACCATACCTGTGATCATTGCTGCACTAAGCCCCATTGCTAATAATTTTTTTAATCTCATAAAAAACTCCTCCATTTCTATAATGTGCAATTGCTTGCTTTCTATGTTTACATTATAGAATGGAGGCGTTTTAGGGTAAATATAAGAGATTTTAGAAACATGTTGATTTTTTGTGTTGCTTTTTAATGATACTTATAAATATCTTTTCGGCATGTGAATACAGATTGTTGTGCCATGTCTTGGCTTACTTGTCACGGTAACTCCATAGTCTGTGCCAAAAAAAAGTTCTATCCTTTCTTTCACATTACGAAGACCATATCCTTTCGATTTTTTCGTAAGCATCTGCTGTGCTTTTTCCTGTTCCATACCAATACCGTTATCAGATACGATCAGATAGATATCGTCCTTTTGTTCTTTCCCTTCAATGCTTATCTTCCCTCTGCCGTCTTCTTTTAAATCAATCCCATGATCGATCGCATTTTCGACTAAAGGCTGTAAGATCAGATTTAATGTTGCATATTCTTTCATCTTATCCGGGATTTCGATCTCTACATCAAAGTTGTAATCATGCATCATTAACTGGATATCTATATAAGAACGTACATTTTTGACTTCCTCTCCGATTGATAAAATATTATTTCCTTTATTTAATGCTGTCCGGTAAAAAGTGGATAATAATAACGTCAGTTTACTGATATCATTTTGTCCGGCTTCTAATGCTTTCCAGTTGATCAAAGAAAGGGAATTATACAAAAAATGAGGATTGATCTGTGCTTGTAATGCTTTCATCTCATATTCTTTTTGCAAAAGTTCACCTTTATATACTTTTTCGATCAAAAGATTGATACGCGTGATCATATTAGCAAATCCGCGAATAAGATCTCCTACTTCATCCCTCGAATCAGATGTTACGGTAATCTCCATCTTACCGGCTTCTACCGTATTCATGTTATTCTTCAGTTTTAAGATGCGGCTTACCATAACCTTAGATAACATTGCAGCCGCCGCAATCGATAACAATACACAAACAATAACAACACCTGCAAGCACAACTACGATGGAACGGATGTTTTTACCGATCACGGTATTCCTCTTATACATTTCAATTTTCCAACCGGCAGAAGAATTTTCCGTCACGGCTGCATATCGTTTTGCTTTTGCATTCTTTATCGTAAGGGAAGCATCCTCTGTATCTCCGGTCCGGTACTCATATAATAATTGATCTTTTTGATTCCGTATCAACACACTGTATTCACTGTCAGAAAGCGTATTATAATTTGTAAAAAGCTTAGACGCAGGCAGTTCAAGATATAGAATTCCCAACATATCTACACTCTCTAATGATTGCATCTTTCTTACAGAGATCACTTTGTCACCTTTTTTTTGATAATACCATGCAATATCTTTTGTATTTGCGTCTTTGATCTGCCGGTACCAGTCTTCCTGCCTGATTTCATTGATCGAATCGATCGTTGTGTCATGTTTGATCTCATTATCATCAATATAAAGTGTGATACGGCTTAAATCATTATGAAAATATTTTAACGAAGATAACATCGGATCCAGAACCTTTGTATATTGCTCATATTTTTCATAAGTATTCTTATAGTCATAAGAGATCACCTGGGAAATCGTCTGGTTATATGCCAGATAATCCGACAGATTGTTATAGATCTTAATCTGGTTATCCATATTCGTGACAGCCTGTTTCAGATTTGTCTGCATATTTTTCTGTTCCCGTTCAAATAAAATATTTCTTGTCTGTGTATAACAAAAGAAACCTATTATTATCACCGGAATAATACCGACGATAAAATAGGTAAATAATAATTTATTCTGAAATTTTAAATTTTGAAAAATACGCTTACCATAGGAAACTATCTTCTTCATCCTGATCCCCTCTCCTATCCCTCTTCTCCTGTATTACGGAATTTCTGTGGACTGACTCCGTAAAATTCGCGAAAACTCTGACAAAAGTAAGAAACATTCGGATAACCTACCGCATAACTGATCTGTACAATCTTTTCATGCGTTTCTTCTAACATTTCTTTTGCTTTTTCCATACGATATGCTTTAATAAATTTGCTAAGATTCTGACCGGTTTCTTTCTTAAAGATATGACTTAAATAGCTCGGTGCCATATATACTTTCTGCGCTAACAGATCAACACCGATCTCTTCCGAATAATGCTCATAGATATAGTCCTTGACCGATTCGATCTCACGATGCAGCATCTGGGGATTCTGTCCAAATGTCTCTGACAAACGGTCCAGATTCTTTTCTAAGATTTCCATGACCGTGTCAAAACTTTCTGCACGATACAGACGGTCGATCTCATCATTTAATTCCTGTTCTTTATGATTTGGTGTATTTTCATAAAAATCTTTTAGCAGATTTGAAAAGATAAATTTGATATAGATATGGGAAAAGTTCTTTCGGTTGCGGTATTTATTGCAAAGTCCGTTAAAATGCTCCCGTAAACTGTCAATATCTTTCATCTTCATATCCTGTTTCATCTGTTTCATCAATGTATCATCATCAATCTGTACTAAAACATTCTCTCCATCCGATTCTGCCGGTCCAAACACAGTCTGTCCTGATTGGTAGAACTTATTTTCCATTCTTTTTTCAAGGCTTTCAAACACCTCATATAGATCAGACGCTTCTGTCATCGGATCGCTGACAGCAATATAACATTTTTCCTGATACTCTTTTTCGATACGGTCACACAGCCATTGTGCAAGTTCTATATAATAAGAATCTTCTTTCTCATTTTCAAGAAAGACAACACTTTGCTGTAAGTTTAAGTTCAGATATTGAAAAGAAATCTCTGCCTGCTCTAACCATTCATAAAGAGAAGTAACATCTGCTTTTCCAAAAAAATCAGAATTTGCTTCTAACAGAATCATTCTGCGATAGCTTTTTAAGAAGCTAAGATCCATATATTTGGTCTTATCTAACAGTTCTTCTTTCCGGCTTCCATTTATCAGTGAAAAAAGAATATGCTCCTTTAAAAAGCTGATGCTTTCTTCTTTGCGTTCTTTTTCTATTTTGCTTTCTTCTAACTCTGTAATCACCTTCTGGATCGTTTTTTCAAACTCTTGCGGATCGACCGGCTTTAAAATGTAATCTTTCACGCCCAGATGCATCGCTTTTCTTGCATATTCAAATTCACTATAGCCACTAAATATGATCTTTTTCATATCAGGATATTGCTTCGAAACATGTTCCAGTAAAGTAATTCCATCCATAAAAGGCATCTTTACATCCGTAAGCAGAATATCAACCGGATTTTTTGAAAGGTATTCTAATGCTTCTTTACCATTTGCAGCTTCTGTTACCTGTAATTGCAAATGCAGCTGCCGCATCAAAAAAAGGATTCCGTTTCTTTCTATTTTTTCATCATCTACAAGCAATAAGCGATACATAGCAATCTCCATTTCTTATTTCTGTTTTCTTTCTAACCATATCATTTTCATGATGAAACTGCAAGCCAGAACGCTTCATAAGGTTCTAATATGAAATGTTCTAATGAAATTTCTTTACGATTATAATTGCTGATCAATATTGTTGCATCTTTTTCCTTTTTTAGAGCACAAGTGACTTCCTTGTCTGTAAAATTACATACAACATAAATGGTTTCTTTCTTATGTTCTCTCTTATAAGCAAAAATATCTGCATCCTTTTCCAAAAGCAGCGTAAATGAGCCATAACGGATCGTTTCTTTTTCATGGCGCAATTGTATCAACTTCTGATAACAATAAAAAATAGAATTCGGATCATATAATGCCTGTTCTACATTGATCGTCTGATAGTTCGGATTAACCTTGATCCATGGTGTTCCGGTTGTAAATCCGGCATTTGGTGAATGATCCCATTGCATCGGTGTACGAGCGTTGTCTCTTCCCTTTGCATAGATTGACTGCATGATCTGTTCTTTATCCTCTCCTTTTTCGATCCGCTCCCGGTACATATTTCTTGTCTCAATATCCTGATATTCTTCAATGGAATCAAACTGTACATTCGTCATGCCGATTTCTTCCCCCTGATAAATATAAGGAGTTCCTTTCATCCCATGTAACAGCATTGCAAGCATCTTAGCACTTTCTACCCGAAATTCTTTGTCATTGCCAAAACGGGAAACAATGCGCGGCAGATCATGATTATTCCAAAAAAGACTGTTCCATCCTTCTTCCTGTAGTGCAATCTGCCACTTCGCCATTGTCTTTTTTAATTTCAAAAAATCAAGCGGGGCTAAATACCATTTTCCTTTGCCCTCCTGTTCATCTAATACCATATGCTCAAATTGAAATACCATCGAAAGTTCTTCCTGATCCTGACCGGAATACTTTTTGGCGATCTCTTCATTTGCACACCAGCATTCTCCGACTGTCAAAAGATCTTTCTTTCCAAAACTGCCACGATTCAATTCCCTGATATAATCATGTAGTTTTGGTCCGTTTGCAGTAATAAGCTGATCGGGTATCTTACCGATCAATTCGATCACATCAAACCGAAAACCACCTACGCCTTTATCGATCCAGAAGTTTAAGATATCGATCAGTTCTTTTCGGACTTTAGGATTGGCAACATTCAGATCCGGCTGTTTTTTGCTAAACATATGTAAATAATATTGTTTGCTTTTTGCATCCCATTCCCATGCACTTCCAGAAAACATAGAACCTAATTCGTTTGGCGTATCACTCCAGATATAATAATCACGGTATGGATTTTCTTTGCCTTTCTTTGCCTCAATAAACCATTTATGCTCATCTGATGTATGATTAAAGACCATATCAAGCAGGATTTTGATACCGAGCCGGCTGGCTTTTTGTAACAGTTCATCCATATCAGCAAGTGTACCAAATTCTTTCATAATATCCCGATAATCACTGATATCGTATCCGTTATCATCATTCGGAGAAGCAAAGACAGGACTGAGCCAGATTACATCTGCGCCTAGTTTTTTGATATAATCAAGCTTTTGTATGATTCCTTGCAAATCTCCGATCCCATCTCCGTCACTATCCATAAAGCTTCTTGGATAAATCTGATATACAACACTCTGATGCCACCACTTTTCTTCCATATCGCTCCTCCTTCCTGTCTTCTTATGCAAGATGCCAGATATCTTTATTATATTCTGCAATCGTACGGTCTGATGAAAAGAAACCTGCTTTTGCAATGTTAGTGATCATTTTTTCTGCCCAACTGTCACGATCTTCAAAGGCATCATATGCTTTCTCTTTTGCTGCCACATAATCTTTAAAATCCGGAAATGTCATAAACCAGTCTTTTTCTAATAACTCTTTGCTAAGACGTGTTAAGTTTTCCTTATTTCCGATCGCAAGCATCTCTTTTCCCGTGATAAAGTCTACTGCTTCTTTGATCGCCTTATCCTTCTCATAATAAGACTTAGACGAATAATCTCCCCTTTCATAACGTGCGATCACCGTATCAGAGCTTTCTCCAAAAATAAAGATATTTTCTTTTCCAACCAGATCACAGATCTCTACATTTGCTCCATCCATTGTTCCAAGTGTCAAAGCACCGTTCAGCATAAACTTCATGTTTCCGGTACCGCTTGCTTCTTTTGATGCCAAAGAGATCTGCTCGGAAATATCACATGCCGGAATTACTTTTTCCGCATAACTGACATTATAATTTTCTAACATGACAACGCGCAGATACGGACTTACCTGTGGATCTTTTGCTGTCAGTTCCTGTAAGCATAAGATCAGATGAATGATATCTTTTGCGATCGTATATGCCGGAGCTGCTTTTGCACCAAAGATCAATGTGATCGGACGTTTTGGGATTTTGCCTCCTTTGATCTCTAAATATTTATGGATCGCATATAATGCATTTAACTGCTGGCGTTTGTATTCATGTAATCTTTTTACCTGAATATCAAAAATGGAATCCGTTGGGATGGAAATCCCCTGCTTCTGACTGATATAATCCGCCAGTCTTTCTTTGTTTTCCTGCTTGATCGCAAGAATCTGTTCTTTTACTTTTGTATCTTTTACAGAAAGCAGCAATTTCTCTAATTGCATCGCATCTTTCTTAAAACCAGTGCCGATCTGCTGTTCTAAGAATGTACTTAACGGATGGTTGCAATGCAACAGCCAGCGACGGAAGGTAATGCCATTTGTTTTATTATTAAATTTCTTTGGATAAAGCTGATAAAAGGCATTTAATTCATTGTTTTTTAAAATCTCTGTATGCAGATAAGCAACACCGTTGACACTATATCCATAATGAATATCCATATGAGCCATATGCACACGGTCGTCTTTATCTATGATCTGCACTTTTTCCTCTTTATATTTTGCTTTGATCCTTTTATCTAATTCTTTGATCACGGGCACGATACATGGCGCAACTTTTTCAATATAAGCCAATGGCCATTTTTCTAATGCTTCTGCAAGGATCGTATGATTCGTATACGCACACATATTACTTACGATCTCTATTGCTTCATCAAGTGAAATGCCCTCTTTTTCTAACAAACGGATCAATTCCGGAATCACCATTGATGGGTGCGTATCGTTGATCTGAACAACAGCATACTCTGCTAAATCATGCAGATTGCTTCCTCTTTCTTTTGCCTCTTCGATCAAAAGCTGTGCTGCATTGCTTACCATAAAGTATTGCTGGTAGACACGAAGAAGCTGTCCTTTCTCATCACTATCATCCGGATATAAGAACAATGTCAGGTTTTCTTTTACTTTCTCTTTATCAAAGGTAATCCCCTCTTTTACAAGTGAATCGTCAACTGTATCAAGATCAAACAAATGCAGCATGTTGGTACAGTTTTCATATCCTGTAACCGGGATATCATATAATGTCGATTCGACTTTAAAATCACCAAATGTTACGGTATAGCGGTTCTTTCTTCTGATCAGCCAGCTTTCTTTTTCGATCCATGGATTTTTCACTTCTTTTTGAAGATTCTTTTCAAATTCCTGCTTAAAAAGTCCATAGTGATAATTTAATCCTACACCATCGCCATTTAGTCCTAATGTTGCGATCGAGTCTAAAAAGCAGGCAGCCAATCTTCCCAATCCTCCATTTCCGAGAGATGGCTCTAGCTCGCATTCTTCAATCTTTGCTAAATCTCTTCCGGCATTGGCAAGTTCTTCTTTGATGGTATCATAAATGCCTAAGTTGATCAGATTATTGCTTAAAAGCTTACCGATCAGAAATTCTGCGGATATGTAGTACAGTTTCTTTTTGTCATCTGTCTTTGTCTTCTCTGATGCCATTTCTTTTGTCATCTTCATCAATTCTGTATAAATTTCCTGGTCCGTGCTATTTTTTAAATCGATATCTAACATATTCTACCTCTTTTCTATTCTATCTGTCTGCTTTTTTCTAACGACAAGCTTATCTTCCATAAATATTGGCAAGCTTTGCTAATCTTTTCTGTTTTTTCGTTGTAAATTCATGTAGTTTCATACGCCATCTCCAATTTGTTCCGATCGTCGATGGATAATTCATCCTTGCATTGTTATTTTTCTTTAAAATATCCTGCATTTGAAAGATCACGGTATTGGCAACACTCGCATATCCGATCCGAATGATCGCATCGGTAAGTTTCTTCTTTCTTTTCACCTGACAATACGCCATTGCATAAGCACGATTTTCTTTTGAAAGCATATCATAATATCCTTCAAGCGTATCATTATCATGTGTTCCGCCATAGACAACACAATTCTTAGGATAATTATGCGGAAGATACGGATTCTCTCTTTTCCCGTCAAATGCAAATTCTAAGACCTTCATCCCCGGATAGCCGCTCTTTTGCAAAACCTCTCCTACTTCGGGTACTAAAACACCAAGATCTTCTGCTATGATCTTTGCCTCTCCGATCGACTCATCTAATGCTTTTAACAGTTTTAATCCCGGTCCCCATGCAAAACTTCCCTTCTTTGCCGATTCATTGACCGGAATCTTATAATAACGAACAATTCCAATAAAATGATCGATACGGATCACATCATAGCATCGTGCGGCTGCCCGTATTCTCTTTTTCCACCATGCAAAGTCTTCCCGTTCCATCCGTTCCCAGTCATAGATCGGGTTACCCCACTTTTGCCCTTCATCCGAAAATGCATCCGGCGGACAGCCTGCTACGACAGTCGGCTCATGGTTTTCATCCAGCAAAAACTGTTCAGGATGTACCCACACATCTGCACTGTCAAGTGCGACATAAATCGGAATATCCCCTATGATCTGAATGCCTTTTTCATTCGCATAAGCATGCAGGCGATCCCATTGCTGCCAGAATTTGTATTGTACAAACTCCCAGAAACGGATCTCTTTTTCCAGCATTACCTGATAACTGATCAATGCTTCCATTTTGCGATCCCGGATATCCTTTTTCCAGGAAAGCCATTCCCGGTTTCCAAAGTGTTCTTTGCATGCCATATACAAGCTGTAGGATGAGATCCAGTCTTTTTCACGTTCCATAAAATCCCGGTACTCTTTCGTTTTTTCATGGTCACTTCGTTCAAATGCGGCTTTTAAGACGGAATAACGATATTCCCACAAAAGTTCATAAGAAACCTGATCTTCTTTTTCATACCATCGGATCATTTCTACTTCCTGTCTTTGCAACAACCCTTCTTCGATCAAAAGATCCAGATCAATAAAATACGGATTGCCCGCATATGTTGAAAAGGACTGATAAGGACTGTCCCCAAAACTTGTCGGACCGATCGGCAGTACCTGCCAGTATTTCTGTCCGGCACGGACCAGATCATCCACAAAGTCATATGCTGCTTTTCCTAATGTACCAATGCCATATTTTGATGGCAGACTGCTTACCGGCATTAAGATCCCGGCTCCTCTTGTTAATTCTTTTTCCATACTGCTCCTCATTTCTACGATAGGATAACTATATGGTAGCAAGAATCATTTTCAGGGTAAATATAAGATTTTTTAGTTTTATGTTATAATTTTTAAAAATGCCTTATCGTTACTTTTTGATCTGTGTCTGAAAGTAACGATAAGGCATCTTATCTCTATTTTTCTAAATAATATATATATACATCTTCTATAGTCGGTTCAACCATACTAATATTCTTTCCGGATAATTTTTCATCTGTCACCACACGCATTGCAAGACCGTTCATTTCCTGTCTGATATTACTAATCCTATACCTTTTTTGAAGATCTTCCATTTCATTATAATCACACATCAGTTCATAGACATGTCCATGAAGCTCTTCTAACCATTCCTGTGGCTTTTTACAGCCTAGCAGTTTCCCTTTCTTTAGTAAAACAACCTGATATGCAATACATTCAATATCACTTACAATGTGAGTTGCTAAAAGAATAATTCTGCCTTTTGACTCTTCTGCGATCATATTTCTCATAGAAATTCGTTCTTTGGGATCTAAACCGGCAGTCGGCTCGTCTAAGATCAATATTCTCGGATCCGCTAATAATGCTTGTGCAAAAAGAACTCTCCTTTTCATTCCACCGGATAATTCCGAAAAACGTTTATAACGATGTTCTTTTAGATTTGTCTTTTCTAAAATCCTGTCAATTTCTAATTGTGTACTTTTCTTTCTTACCGGCATTCCTTTTAATACAGCAAAATATTCCAAAAAATCCTGTACTTTCATCCATGGATATCCTACCACTTCCTGTGGCATATAACCCAGATTTTGCCGAAAAGCTTCCTTGCGAACATCTGTTTTTTCTCCATCCAGATATATATCGCCCGAATATTTTGAAATATTTCCTGTCAAGATTTTAAATAATGTAGATTTTCCTGCACCATTTGCACCTAAAATTCCGAATATATTTTCTGTAAATGGAATCGTAACATCATCTAATGCATAATTTTTCCCATATTGCTTCCGAATATGACTCAATTCCAGTTCCACTGTATCTCCCTCCATTTTCCTGTAAACTTCGTTACCAATATATATTGTGTATCTTTTTTCTCATCATGCTTCTGCTTGCAAGTATGTTTGCTCAGGCAGAAAACTTATTTTCTCTATCTTATCGAATAAAAAGATATGGGATCAAAAAGACCAGATACGATATAGCTCCTGCTAATACAAAACTATGCAAATACTTCTGTATCCACCTCGTTCCGATTCCTACTATAACAAGATAGAAAAAATGCAATGCGTAATAGAATATCCCAAACATACGAATCGATACCCAGGACGGCAGCATCGAAAAACATTGGATGCTTTGTATCGAAGCATCTATATTTTCCAAAACATATGTATGCGATACATTAAAACACCACGAGCCATACAAAATAAAAAAAACAATGAAGGCATCTAGTACTACAATCAGCTTTTTCTTCCTTTGAAGCTTTCTACGTCCTGCCTTTGTAGTATATAACACTATTTCCATTCCGTTCCACTCTTCCATTCCCCACAATGGAATTGTAAGCATAACCATCACAAATACAGCAATAGCATTACATAAATACAAATATCCACCCGGAATGTTTTTTCCAAAAAGCATTTGATATCCTTTTTCATATACCATTTTTGTTGCCGGTCTTTTTTCTAAATAAGAGATATATTGTAACATCTTTTTTGCTGCCGGCTTCTTTTTGATGTCATTATTGATCAAAGAAAATGCCTGTCTGGCATACTTCGTTCCATTCTTTTGAATATCAGTTTCTTCTTCTTTGATTCTTTTTTGCTCTTTTTGGCAAAAAACCTTGGCATCCACTAACGCCTGCCTTTGTTCTTTTAAGATATAGCTTTTGTAATGTACATCTGTCTCTGTCTCTAATGTCTCTGTAATCGGTCGGTAACATACAAATGTCCCTGTCAGAAGCAAAATAAGAAGAACTGCACCAGCTTGTCCTAACCAGCTTTTTCGTAATTCCCATGCAAAAAGTCCTTTGCATTTTATTCTTTGATACAAAGAACCAATACAACGTTTTCGTATAAAAAGCTGTGTTTTTGTACTTTCTGCATTTCCATAGCACAAAAATGCACTAATCAGTAGCAATAGAATCAATGCTATTTCTAATACTAATATCGTATCAACATAAGCTTTGGGGTTTCCAAAAATATTTACTGTATAAAATTGCTTCAGCAAATACTGCGTATCAATTCCTTTTAACGGATATAATCTTTTCCAATTCACTAAATAACTTGTATCTTTTATCCAAAGCTCGTTACAAATACCACACAATAAAAAGCACATTGTCGCTATCAACATTTTATACGATCTTTTACAAATACATGCTAAGAAGAAAAATATCGTATACAACAAAAATGCTGCAATACATTTTATTCCAAAAAACAAAAGAATAAATTCTCTGATCGTACCTGAAAAAGTCGCACCGGCATATCCATTTACAGATTGTATCACACTGCTCCAGTCAAAAAAAGCATATGCTTCTTTATAAATGACCGTTTTGACTCCGTATATCATAAGAAAACTGATTACAAAAAGAATACAGCCTGCAAGATATTTTCCAATTGCAATTCGCTTTCTTCCTGCTTTTGTGCTATTTAAAAGTGACTGTACACCATCTTCATATTCCATACTGACCAGACCAAGTGCAACAAAAAGAAGCATACATACAAAAGCAATATCACAAAAATCAGTTTGTACAATTTTTTCAATACATTTTCCACCAATAAATGTAACATTTTTATCAGAGAGATGACGATATTGCGTTTTTACATATTCTTTTTCTTTCTTTTCATATGTATCTTCTTCACCATACCAACTGCTCTGCTCCTGGTTTTCTTTGATATTCCTTAAATAGTCCGGATATGCTTTTACATTTTCCCAGTCATCTTCTAAATCCCATAACGCAAGCTTATTAAGCTTACTATTTATCTGTTCCTGCTCTCGAAAAAAATCATCTCTTTTTTTCTCCGGAACTTTTTTTAATGCAGTAAGTGTACTATGATATTCTTTTGCTGTATATCGTTCGCCGATCAAACTTGTATCAACGTCTAAGATCAGATAGCACAGAACCAGAAAACAGATCAAGCCAAGAATTCCAAGCATCTTTCTACGCATAAAAAATTTCTTTTCTTCCTGCCACAAAAGAGTATGAAGCATCTTCAAATCAATTCATCTCCAATTCTGTTTTAACTTTTTTCATCTTTGTGATATTTCCTTTTTCAAAATCACTTCGTTTTATGATTCCACTTTCTGATCCCTGACCTGCTTTAGAGCTGCTTATAAAACCATAAACCCAATCCCCTATCATTGCTTCAACAAAGAAAACATCTGCTTTAGCAATGATATGCCATGTTTTTTTTCTGATATCATAACGATAATAATTCTTGTCGTCTCTAAAATAAAGTGTATTGGATTCTTTTTTATCTGAGAAAATCAAAATTTTATCATCATTTGCAATTTTATAGTTCTTTTTAGTATAAATATCATAACAATATACCGCTTTAGCAGAACTGTAAAATAATTTGTGTTCTCGAATCTGAAAGAAACCACTTCCTGTACTATCAATAGTATGTACTACTTTGGAATCCTTTAGTCGTAGTGCCATCAAATTTCTTTCAAAATGCTTATTTATAAAACGGATATCCTTTTTATGCTTTTTGATTTCTTTTGCTGACGCATCACTATATCCTGTACTTGCATATAAAATCCCATCCGAAAGAATCATATAACCTATCTGAGCACTTACTTTATCGATTTGATAGATTACTTTTCCACTTTTTTTCTTTCTATCAAAAGCATAAATTGCTGCACAGCTTTTCTCATCTTCTTCCGAATCTTTTACATAAGAAATGTATATATATTTCTCTGTATATATTGCAGACATTATTGTATTTGCATTCATCAAAGAAGCAATTTTCTTTCTATTTTTTCCATCTAAATCAGCTTCAAACAAACTGCATTCTCCAATTTTTTCTGTATCTGCATCTGCAATATAATATATTTTTTTACCTTCTCTATGAATTGCACCAAATACAACACCATCTACTACAGCTCCACATGTCTTAGCATCCTTATGCAAGCAATTCATATCATTACATATTAGTTTTTCTTTTGCAGAAACCGGATCAATATAACTGATATAGCCACCAGCTATTATCATTTTTGCTTTTTTAGAATATGTTGTCCAATAATTACTATATTCTTCTTCTATTATATTTTTTTTCTTTTTGCCTGCTGTACATCCAGTAGCTGTCATGCATATCGCCAGACAAAGGCAAAAACAAACTATTTTTTTTAAACACTTTTTCATAAATAACTCCTTTTATCCTTGCAGTTTTATTTGTCTGTTTACTTCTTGAAATAATTCGCTTCCTTTCTTATCAATCCGCTGTTTTGCTGAATGATATGCTTTATCAAAATCTTTTTCTTTCCAACAGTTATACTCCTTTTCCACAATATTCTGATACTCTTTAATTTCCTCTTCTATCCCATCTGTATCGAATTGAAAACTTAACAACTTCGATGTCTGGTAATATTCTGAAGACAACCACTTTTTATTTTTATTTTTCAAATTTGCAGTTTCTTCTGAAGAAGCATATACATGTTCATTTAATCCAAATTCAAGAAATGAGAAATAGTCCATAACTTGTCCATTCTTTGCTTCTGCGACATCCTGCTTACATGTATAATCCGACCCTTTTTCTCCCCACAAAAGCAGATTTGCATATTTGTTATTTTCTCTCAATATAGAAAGCAATTGTAATGCTTTCTTCTTCTGAGAAGAAGAAGTACAAATAAACATAAGTCCTGAAAGGCTATGCGTCAAAGCAAATTTTGAATAAAATGTAACAGTAGCGTCTGTTTTTTCTAATACGCCTTCCATATCAATAGCAATCTTTTGCATATTAATTTGCTTCTCCAGCTTTTCATCAATAGCACATGAATTTATTTGCAAAGAAGAGGGAATTAACTTTTTCTCATATGCCTGATGTAAAAAACGAAAATACTGATACAAGCATTCCGTCGAAAAAGGATTCACTGCTTCTTTTTTTGTATAATCCACAAAAATATTATAAATACATTCATAACCGTTTTGTAATGCAAACGTATCCATGTCTAAAAGAGGATATATAGGCAAAACGTCTTTGGGAAGATTCGCATCTTCTATCATAGAAAAAAAGGATGTATACTCACCATCCCACGCTTTTGCTTCTTGTTCTTTTATGTAATCTTTATTAATTTGAATTGCTGCAGGTTTATATTCTAAAGATACATTCGGGAATGCATATTGCTTGTTCTGATATTTTACTTTGTCCCAATATTCTTTGGGATATAATTGATATACTCTTTTCCCTTCTTTTGTCTGCAGATAATCGTCCAATGCATAATAGTATCCTTTTTTGCAAAAGTCTCCTACCCATTCTAAGTATGAACTATCTTCTGTCCCGCCATATACAATATCTGCTTTCTTTTCTTTTAAGACTTTTTCTAATCCATTTTTATATACTTCTTTATTTAAATCATCTTCTTCTAATGTTTCAAATTTCACACAAAAATCATAGCCATCCTGATAAAGTGTTTCATTGAACTTTTTAATCTTTTTCTGATCCAGAGAAATACTTTCCGGTATCACCCATGTCAGAACATTTTTGGATATATCTGCTTTTTTTGCAGATTGTACTTTATAAATTGCTTTTAACAATATCGTACAGCAAAATAAAATTAAAACAGCCAAAATAACTAGAACTATTTTTTTGCTTTTTTTATTCACCATCTTTAACACTCCCTCTTTCATTTTCAACAGAAAGAAAAGAAAATCTTTTCTTCCTGCCTTTTTCTATGATACTTTTTTACTAATAGTTATTGCTGGTATCAATATAATTAACATGTCCATTATAATTTGCAAAATGCCGTGTATGAATCGACACACTTTTATATCCTGAACCGGCAGTAAAAGCTACAGAAGCTCTTCCATTTGATTCTGCATTTTTCTGTGAAGACTTAATCTTACCAGTTGCAGTGGATGCCTTTCTATATGTTGCTTCTACTCCTACAATAACTGCTGGATCAGATCCTGTTACCGCACCAGCCTTTGTCGCTGAAACAGATGATGTGCCAGAAAATGAAAATTCTCCTACACTTCCTGTATTATAAGATTTTGCCATAACTACTGATGATGAAGATAGCACTATTGCTGATAACAATATTCCTGTTACTATTTTCTTTTTCATTTTTACTATTCTTTTCTTCATTTTTTACCTCTTTTCTTTTTCATTGTAATGTAAGCATTTTTTCTTTTGTCTCCGTTTTGTATCTATCACTTCTATACATGTCGTCCTCCTTTCTTTTCTATTTATAATATATACAAAACTTTAATTATTTTATCATATTTTCTTTTTTTTAACAATACTTTTGACATATATTAGAAAAATCCCCTGTTAGATCGGAATGCCATCACATCTTTCCATTCCAACAGGGGACTTTCTTATTCTCTATCTTCTATTTATACTATCTTCTACTTCATATCTCCATACATTTCTTTTGAAATCGTAGCAATATCAACTACAGACAAATGCTCCGTATCTGAGTTTTCCAAGCTTGTCAGAAGTGCTGCTGCCGTATCTAAGGAAGTCAGGCAGTTGACACCGGTTTCGATCGCTGTACGACGGATCAGGAAACCATCCTTTAACTTATCACCATACGTAGGTGTATCAATGACAAGATCAATCTGGTGCTCTAACAAAAGATCCATAAGTGTAGGTGCTTCTTCGTTAATTCTATTAACAGGAATTGCAAGCACACCATGATCATTCAAAACTCTTGCTGTGTTTCTTGTTGCGAAGATCTCATAGCCCAACTTTTTGAATCGTTTTGCGATATCTACTGCTTCCAGCTTATCAGAATCTTTTACTGTTAAGATCATCTTTTTATGCTTAGGAAGATCGACACCTGCACCTAAGAATGCTTTGTATAATGCTTCATCAAATGATTTCGAAATACCAAGACACTCACCGGTTGATTTCATTTCCGGTCCTAAGCTGATCTCAGCTCCACGAAGCTTTTCAAATGAGAACACAGGCATCTTGATCGCAAGATAGTCTGATTTCTTAGCAAGTCCTGTTCCATATCCGAAATCACTGACTTTAGCGCCAAGAATCACTTTAGAAGCAAGATCAACGATCGGAATACCGGTTACTTTACTGATATATGGAACCGTACGGCTTGAACGAGGATTTACTTCGATTACAAAAACTTCGTCCTGATATACGATAAACTGAATATTGATCAATCCGATAACGTGCAAAGAACGTGCAAGCTTCCTTGTATAATCTACAATGACTTTCTGGATCTTTTCTGAAATACTCTGTGCAGGATAAACAGATATACTGTCTCCTGAGTGGATGCCGGCTCTTTCAACATGCTCCATGATACCAGGGATCAGGATGTCTTCTCCATCACAAACTGCATCTACTTCAACTTCTTTACCCATCAGATATTTATCAACAAGGATTGGGTGATCCTGATGATAACGATTGATCACTGCCATATACTCTTTGATATCATCATCCGATACCGCAATCTGCATGCCCTGACCACCTAATACATACGAAGGACGTACCAATACAGGATATCCCAGTTCTTTTGCCGCTACCAAAGCTTCCTCTGTTGTAAAGACAGTCTTACCGGAAGGTCTTGGAATACAACACCGCTCTAAGATCTCATCAAAAAGCTCTCTGTCTTCCGCTGCATCGACATTTTCTGCACTGGTACCAAGAATCTTGACACCCATCTTAAGAAGTGCTTCTGTCAGTTTGATCGCAGTCTGTCCACCAAACTGTACCACTGCTCCATCCGGCTTTTCCAAACGGACAATGTTTTCTACATCTTCCGGCGTTAATGGTTCAAAATACAATTTATTTGCTATATCAAAGTCAGTACTTACTGTCTCCGGATTATTGTTGACAATAATTGTCTCATATCCTTCTTCTTCCAATGCCCATACACTATGTACAGAGCAATAATCGAATTCAATACCCTGACCGATACGGATCGGACCGGAACCAAGTACCATGATCTTTTTCTTTTCTGTATTATCTTCTACTTCGTTGATGCCATCAAAGCAGCTATAGTAGTATGGTGTCTCAGAAGCAAACTCAGCAGCACAGGTATCTACCATCTTAAATGCAGCTGTAATGCCCCATTCGTAACGCATATCACGGATCTCTTCTTCTGTCTTTCCGGTAAATCTCGCAATAACAGTGTCAGGAAATTCTAAGCGTTTTGCTTCTTTTAAAAGCTCTTTGTCTAATTTGTCTGCCTTCTTTAACTTCTGTTCCATTTCTACTAAGATTGCAATCTTATCAATGAACCATTCATCGATCATTGTAATCTCATGAATCTTATCATAAGATACTCCACGACGGATTGCTTCTGCAACTACGAAAATTCTTCTGTCATCAATTACAGCTAACTGCTCTACTACATCTTCATCTGTCATATTGACATATTCATCATTTACAAGACAGTCTACATGCTGCTCTAATGAACGAAGTGCTTTCATCAAACCACCTTCGAAGTTTGTGCAGATACTCATTACTTCTCCGGTTGCTTTCATCTGTGTTGTTAAGGTTCTCTTTGCTTTGATAAACTTATCAAATGGAAGTCTTGGAATCTTTACAACACAATAATCTAATGCAGGCTCAAAGCTTGCGTATGTCTTTCCGGTAACTGCATTTGGAATCTCATCCAGATTATATCCTAATGCAATCTTAGCCGATACTTTCGCGATCGGATAGCCGGTTGCTTTTGATGCTAATGCAGAAGAACGGCTTACACGAGGATTCACTTCGATAACGATATATTCAAACGATGTCGGATGAAGTGCAAACTGTACGTTACATCCACCGGTAATACCCAGTTCATCAATGATCTTTAACGCAGAGGTACGAAGCATCTGGTATTCTTTATCTGATAAGGTCTGTGAAGGTGCGACTACGATACTGTCACCGGTATGTACACCGACAGGATCTAAGTTTTCCATGTTACAAACGGTAATGCAGGTACCATTGCTGTCACGCATTACTTCGTATTCAATCTCTTTCCAGCCTGCGATGCAGCGTTCTACTAAAACTTCACTGGTACGCGAAAGACGAAGTCCATTCGAAATGATTTCAATCAGTTCTTCACGGTTATGTGCAATACCGCCACCGGAACCACCTAATGTATAGGCAGGTCGAAGAACAACCGGATAACCGATCTTTTCTGCAAATGCAATACCATCTTCCACATTCGTTACAAGCTCAGATGGTGCACATGGTTCTCCGATACGCTCCATCATGTCTTTGAATTCCTGACGGCCTTCTGCATTACGGATTGTTTCTGCTGTTGTACCGAGTAACTTCACACCATGTGAATCTAAGAATCCTGATTCTGCAAGCTCCATACCTAAGTTCAAACCTGCCTGTCCACCCATGTTTGGTAACAGACTGTCCGGCTTTTCTACTTCAATGATCTTTTGCAATACGTCCACGGTCAACGGTTCGATATACACTTTATCTGCAATATCTTTATCTGTCATAATGGTAGCAGGATTGGAATTGACAAGAACAACTTCTAACCCTTCTTCCTTCAAAGAACGGCATGCCTGTGTACCGGCATAATCAAACTCAGCAGCCTGACCGATAACGATCGGACCTGAACCAATTACTAATACCTTTTTAATTCCTTCAAGCTTTGGCATTATTTATTTCCTCCTATCATGTTCATAAATTCATCAAACAGTAACTCAGAATCTTTTGGACCGGCATTTGCTTCGGGATGGAACTGCACGGTTTTTACTTTCTTGCCCATGTATGTAAGACCTTCTACTGTCTTATCGTTGACATTGACAAACCATGGTTTTGCTACAGAAGCATCAATAGAATCCGCATCAACTACATAGCCATGGTTCTGTGATGAAATGTAAACTTTTCCGGTCTCTAAGTTCTTAACCGGATGGTTTGCACCACGATGACCATATTTCATCTTGTATGTCTTTGCACCATGTGCAAGTGCCATAAGCTGGTGTCCGAGACAGATTGCAAATATTGGGATTCCGGCTTCTGAAAGGATCTTGATCTGTTCAATGATATCAGTACATTCAGAAGGATCTCCCGGTCCGTTTGTGATCATGATACCATCCGGCTTGGATGCGATCACTTCTTTTGCATCAAAGTCACATGGATAGACTGTTACATTGCATCCTCTGTTTAACAGACAGCGAATGATATTTTTCTTTGTTCCTACATCGATCACAGCTACATTCTTATCTGCTTTGCCTTCTTTGGATCCGATATCTCCCGGTACATATTCCTCTTTTTTATCACAGCTTACTTTCTTTACCACTCCGGTAACGGTATATTCTTTTAATTTCGGAAGGATCTCATCGAGGTTATAATCCTCATTGGTTGTGATCATTCCATTCATGGTACCTTTCTCACGAAGAATCTTTGTCAGGGCACGCGTATCAATGCCGCAGATTCCCGGAATATCATTTTCTTCTAAGAAATGCTGCACCGTATCTTCTGAGCGGAAGTTGCTTGGCATACGGGATAACTCTCTGACAATAAAGCCATCCGGCCATCCTTTCTTTGATTCCATATCCTGATAACAGATACCATAATTTCCGATTAAAGGATATGTCATTGTAACTGCCTGTCCGGCATAACTAGGATCGGTTAATACTTCAAGATATCCTGTCATAGACGTATTGAATACAATCTCACTAATGATCTCTTTTTTTGCTCCAATACTTGTCCCTTCAAATACAGTACCATCTTCTAAAATAAGAAACGCTTTCATATTAAATATCCCATTCCTTTCCATTGAGTTCTAGTATCATCTGCGCAGTCTCTACCATATTAGTAGCACTGTCCATACTTAGCTTTTGAATATAATGATGTGCTTCATCTTCTGTCATCTGATTACGCTCCATAAGAAGTTCCTTGGCTGTCGTAATCACTTTTCGGTCATTCTCTGATCTGACTTTTGGTTTGTTCTTTTGCTTTTTCTTCCAGCGGTTATATTGAACCATCATCATTTCTAATGTGTTCAACAGATCCTGTACACGAAACGGCATCGAAAGTGATACCAGATCTCTTACATCACACTCTGCTAATTTTGCCGGCGAAGCAAGCAGTAAAAGCTGAAAACCTTTCGGCAGATATTCGTTCAGATCCATATAATACATATCGGAAAAACGATATCCACTGATCACAATACCTCCATCCAGACGGTTGACAGCGTCAATTACCTGAGCACCACTGTCACAAACCATATTTACATCATAACCATTTCTAATAAGAAGTTTTCGTAGATTTTTTGCATCATTCAATTTAGGAAAAGCCACTATGATGTCCGCCATGACAAAACCTCCTATCTACTGTAATGATGCATCCTTAAACGGTTCCAAGATAACGCTCTTTTTCCCATTTTGTTACCTGTTTGCAATACTCATCCCATTCCGCATCCTTTGTAACGATCAAATGATGTGAAATGTGCTTACCAAGTGCTTCCTGTAAAAATTCATCTTCCTTGAAATATTTGACTGCTTCATGCAATGTTCTTGGCAAACGCTCTGTCGTATCATTTTCTTCGGTACCATCGTCCATGCTGACCGGTGTTTCGTATTGGTTTCTGATTCCATCCAGACCTGCCATCAGGCAGGCTGCGATCACCAGGTAAGGATTTGCTGCGCCATCCGGACTTCTCAGTACAATTCTTGCACCATCACCGCCAACAGATGTTAAGCGGATCAAAGGACTGCTGTTTGTTGAAGACCAGCCTACACTGATCGGTGCTAAATATCCCGGTATCAAACGTTTATAAGAATTTACGATTGGGTTATTGACTAATGTCATACTTGCAATATGTCTGAGTATTCCTGTCATAAACTGATATCCTTCTTTGCTGACACCAAGTTCATCCGATGAATCACTGAAAATATTCTTACCATCTTTGCATACAGAAAAGGTATAATGTGCTCCGGAACCTTTTACATTTTCCTTTGGCTTAGGCATAAAAGTTCCATGGCATCCATGTCTTCTGGCAACGGTTCTGACTACCAGACGTGTTGTCATAATATCGTCTGCCATCGAAAGTGCATCTACATGGCTCAGATCCAGTACATGCTGGGCCGCTTCATCCGAATGATAAGAAGATTCGACTTCTATTCCCATATCCGCAAGATAAAGAACCATATCACGTCGCGTATTCTCACCGCCATCTGTCGGCCCTATATCAAAATAGCCGCCCTTCTCAGTTGTATGATTGGTCGGCTCTCCGTTTTCGTCCAAATCAAACAAAAAGAATTCACTCTTGATCGCAACATCAAGTTCAAATCCCATCTCTTTTGCCTGATTGATCGCTCTTTTTAAAATATATCTGCTGTCTCCTTCAAAAGGAGTACCATCCGGTTTTACCACGTCACAAATAAAACGTGCTACTTTTCCATGCTGTGGTCTCCATGGGAAGATCACGAAAGTATCCAGATCCGGAATTAAAAACAGTTCCTCGTATCCTTTTCCACGAAATCCGTCAATCGCAGCACAGTCAAACTTACACTTACCATTTAAGATCTTATCAATCTGATCGATCGTTGCTGCCATATTTTTTAAATTTCCGGCAATGTCTGTAAACTGTAAACGGATAAATTCAATATCTTCTTCTTCGATCAGGTCAAGAATATCCTGTTTGGAATACTTTGCCATTCTAAACACCATTCCTTTCTGCCTAAATTTTTAACCAAACGTGCTTATCTGTCTGCTTAAAGCAGGGCAAAAAAAATTTGTAAAAAATCACAAATTTTCTTTTTTCGATATATGCTTACACATTTCATCTATTATAGCTTTTTTTCGTGCTTTTGTCAAAAGCTTTTTTTGCATATTTATAATAATATCACTAATATTTATACTTTTTCTGTCACAATCCAAAAGAAACAAAAATCCAAGCGTGCAACGCTTGGATTTTTGAGTTAATATATCTTTCAAAATTTTCATACATTGATATCATCTTTTGTACTGTAACGAAGTCTTGCCATCGCTCTTGCAAGTGATGCCTGTGAACGATAATATTCCTGAATGCTCTGCTTTTGACGAAGCTGTTCTTTTGCTCTTTCTTTGGCTTCGTTTGCACGACGGATATCTACTTCTTCGGGATATTCTGCGGTATCAACGATGATCGTAACACGGTTGTTGACTACCTGACAAAATCCTGCTCCAACGACACCTTCCTGCCAGGTACCATCTTCCAGCAAAAGCCGTAATTGTCCCGGTTCGATCGAAAAGACCATATTTTCATGGTGTGCCATGATACCTTTTCCACCATCCTCTAACGGAATCGTCACCTGATAACATTTTCCGTCATAAAAAACTCTGTCACAGGCGATCACTTTTACCAAAAAACTTTCCATCTTATGTTCTCCCTTCCTAAGAAGTTCCTTCCTGCTTTGATTCACATTTTCTGTCAGGCTGACTGTGATTCACGGGCTGCTTTTTCAATCACTTCATCAATCGTTCCTACATTAAAGAATGCACTTTCCGGATAAGCATCCATTTCTCCGTCTATGATCGCTTTAAATCCACGTATCGTTTCTTTTAACGGAACATATTTTCCCGGAACACCGGTAAACGTTTCAGCAACATGGAATGGCTGTGACAGGAAACGCTGGATCTTTCTCGCACGATAAACCGTGATCTTATCTTCTTTGGAAAGTTCTTCCATACCCAGAATTGCGATAATATCCTGCAATTCTTTATATTTTTGTAAGATTTCCTGTACACGTCTTGCTGTCTCATAATGCTCTTTTCCAACGATGTCTTCTTCGAGAATACGCGAATTTGACTCCAGTGGATCGACTGCAGGATAAATACCCTGCTCTACGATCTTTCGTGAAAGAACGGTGGTTGCATCCAGATGGGCAAATGTTGTTGCCGGAGCCGGATCCGTCAGATCATCCGCAGGCACGTAGACAGCCTGTACCGATGTAACAGATCCGTTCTTTGTAGATGCAATACGCTCTTGCAATTCACCCACTTCTGTAGCAAGTGTCGGCTGATATCCCACAGCAGAAGGCATACGTCCAAGAAGAGCGGACACTTCTGAACCTGCCTGCACAAAACGGAAAATATTATCAATAAAAAGCAATACATTCTGTTTTTCTTCATCACGGAAATATTCAGCCATCGTAAGACCGGTCTCTGCAACACGCATTCTTGCTCCCGGCGGCTCATTCATCTGTCCAAACACTAACGCAGTCTTATCAAGTACACCGGAATCTTTCATTTCTGACCAGAGATCATTTCCCTCACGGGAACGCTCTCCTACACCGGTAAAAATGGAATAACCACCATGTTCTGTTGCAATATTTCGGATCAATTCCTGGATCAAAACGGTTTTGCCTACGCCGGCACCGCCAAACAGACCGATCTTTCCACCTTTGGCATATGGTGCGAGCAGATCAATAACCTTAATGCCTGTCTCTAAAATCTCTACCACAGGACTTTGTTCTTCAAATGTCGGTGGTTCTCTATGGATACACCACTTCTTTTCTGTTGCCAGAGATTCTCCATTATCGATCGTATCCCCAAGAACATTAAACAATCTTCCTAATGTTTTTTCACCAACAGGAACCTGAATTCCTCCACCGTTTGCAACCACTTCCATATCCTTGCAAAGACCTTCACTCGAAGCGAGCATAATACAGCGTACCGTATTATTTCCTATATGCTGTGCCACTTCCATCACACTGCGTTTTCCCTGGTTTTCTACTTCTAAGGCATCCTTAATAAATGGAATGTCATTATTCGGAAACTCGACATCTATAACAGGTCCCATTACCTGAACGATCTTTCCTTTTTTCATATCAAGCAGATCTCCTTTCCTGTTATTCTGTACTCTCGTTATCTTCTCAAAACGAATCCTTTTGGCTGGATTCTACGTTCAGAAAATTCTATGAGTACCTTTATTTTTTCTTCTTACGTTTTTGTGCTTTTGCACCACTGATCACTTCTGTAATTTCCTGTGTGATCGCTGCCTGGCGTACGCGATTATATTCAACCTGAAGTAATTGCAGCATTTCTTTTGCACTTTTTGATGCTGCTTCCATTGCCATCATCCGCGAATTCTGTTCACTGGCATACGATTCCACTAAAGCTCCATATACAAAACCGGTTACATAATTAGGAACCATATGATCTAAAACAGATTCCAAAGAAGGCTCTGCTTTTAACTCTTCCTGATAAACATCTACCGGTACGGCACTTTCAAAATCTTCTTTATCCAAAGGCAATAGCTTTAATACTTCTGTCTCTACTAAAAAAGCATTTTCCATCTTGGTATATACAATGTCAATCTCATCTACTTCATTTTGCATATACAGTTCCATGATACGTTCTACGATCACTCTGGCACGATGCAAAGAAGGATTTTGTACTGTATATTGAAAATTAGTATCTACATCCAGTCCCTCTCTTGCAAAATATTGTCTGCCAAGCTCTCCTACTACAAAGAGCCTGTTATGCTCACTCTGCTCAAAAAGTTCATGTGCTTTCTTGATCACATTGTGATTATACGCCCCTGCAAGACCTTTATCTGCCGTGATCACTAAATATCCTTTTCGTTTCTTTTCTTCTGCCTGTTCTCTGCCATATCCAAAGAAAACACTTTCTGTATCCGGCACATGGCGAAGAAAACGGTTAAATGCCATTTGCAAAGAATAAAAATACGGTTCTGTATCTTCTAAACGCTGCTTTGCATTGCGAAGTTTGGAAGAAGAGATCATATACATTGCATTTGTGATCTTCATGGTATCCTGTATACTTTTCATACGCTTCTGGATTTCTTTCGTATTTGCCATACTCATCCTCCATTCCTTTGCCAAAGTCTTTTTTAGGCAAAGTTTTTTTCACATAACATTTTTATGTTACGGTTCCATCTCTTTAAATTCTTTTGCTGCCGTTACGATCGCTTGTGTCAATTCGTCTGTCAGAACTTTTTGGATATTGATCTGTGTAACGATCTCCGAATGAGATGTTTCAAAAAATGAAAGCATTTTATGCTGAAATTCTTTGATCTTCTTTTCGTCTACATCCATAAAAACTTTATGTGTTGCCGATACCAATGTAATAACCTGGCTTGCTAAATCCATCGGCTGGCATAATGGCTGTTTTAACAGTTCCATCAACCCTTTGCCATATCGTAACTGTGCCTTCGTTGTATCATCCAGATCAGAGCTAAACTGCGTAAAAACTTCCATCTCACGAAACTGTGCCAGATCAATTCGGATTGTTCCGGATGCTTTTTTCATGGCTTTTGTCTGTGCCGCTCCACCCACTCGTGATACAGAAAGCCCAACATTGACTGCCGGACGCATACCGGAAAAGAACAGATCACTCTCTAAGAAAATCTGACCATCCGTAATAGAGATCACATTTGTCGGGATATAGGCTGATACATCGCCAGCCTGTGTTTCAATAATAGGAAGTGCCGTGATCGAGCCACCTCCAAGTTCTTCACTTAATTTGCTTGAACGCTCCAACAGTCTGGAATGCAAATAAAATACGTCTCCCGGATATGCTTCACGTCCCGGTGATCTTTCTAACAAAAGAGATAATGCTCGATATGCTACCGCATGTTTAGACAGATCATCATAAACGATCAGTACATCTTTTCCCTGATACATGAAATACTCCGCCAATGCTGTACCGGAATATGGTGCAATATATTCTAAGGATGCAGAATCACTTGCTGTCGCAGAAAGCACGATCGAATAATCCAGTGCATCATGTTTTTGTAATGTATTTACGATTTTTGCAACTGTAGATGCTTTCTGACCGATTGCAACATAGATACAGATAACATCTTTCCCTTTCTGGTTCAATATCGTATCGATCGCAATGGATGTTTTCCCTGTCTGTCGGTCTCCAATAATAAGTTCACGCTGTCCACGACCAATCGGAAACATAGAATCAATTGATAAAATGCCGGTTTCTAACGGCTGGTCGACGGACTTTCGATCTACAATTCCCGGTGCCTCATGCTCAATCGGACGATAGTCTTTTGCAGCGATCGGACCTTTTCCATCAATCGGTGCACCCAAAGCATCCACGATTCTTCCAAGATACGCCTCTCCTACCGGAATGCCTGCCATCTTTTTTGTTCTTGTTACTTTTGTACCTTCCTTGATCCCGTTATCTCTTCCCAAAATGATACAACCGATCTGGTCTCTTTGAATATCCTGTACCATTCCTTTGACACCATTTTCGAAAATAACGATCTCGCCATACATTGCATGCTCTATTCCGTAAATCGTAGCAATTCCGTCTCCTACCCAGATTACGGTACCAACTTCATGCTCTTTAAATTCCAGATCAAAATTTTCAATCTCTGTTTTCAAAATAGAGATCACTTCTTCTGAGTTGATCGCACTCACAGTATCACCTCCTGGTTAATTTATTCTCTAATTGCCGCAAACGACCTTCCATGCTCCAGTCCATTTCGATGTCGCCAACCTGTATGATAAAGCCACCGATCAATTTCTTTTTCTCGATCCATTCGATCGTTACTTTTTGGGCATGAAATCGTTTCGCTAACGTTTCCTGTATCTGTTCTATTTCTCTTGTATCGGGTTTTTGCACATAATAGATTGTTGCAAGGATCTCCTGCTCTTTTTTTCTTCTATGCTTGTCATATGCCGCAAAAATATCCTGAATCTTATTAAAATCATGATGCACTGCAACAACCTTTAGAAATTTTCTGATTCCTTCCGGGAAAACAGCATCAATGATTTTTTCTTTTTCTGCAAGACTCACAATAGGACTTTTAAAAGCTTCTAAAAGCATCGGCTGCTCAAAGATTACTTTTTTTGTATCTTCAATCTCATTTGCCAAAATAGCAGACTCCAGCAAAACCAATCCATAGTTATTCGATATCTGTGTCATATGTTTCACCTGCTTTTTTCGTAAATTCCCGGTAAAAAGCTGCATTTTGTTCTTTTGTGTCACCGTCAAGCAATACTTTTCTTGCGGCTGTCAACGCCAATGCACTGATCTGCGACTGCACATCACCAAGCATTTTTTCTTTTTCCTGACTTGCAGCCACATTTGCTCTTTGCACCACTTTATCTGCTTCTTTCTTTGCCTGATCCAGTCTTTTCTCATATTCACTGTCGGCTCTTGCTTTGGCATTTTCCAAAATTCTGTTTGATTCTTCTTTTGCATCATGCATCAATGCTTCATATTGCGTTTTCATTTCAGCTGCCTGTTCTTCTTTTGCTTTGGCATCCGCAAACTGCTTTGCAAGCATTTCATCTCTTTTTTGCATAATATTTTGAATCGGGCCGATCAGGAAATGTCTCAATATCAAATACAGAACGATCAGATTGATTATGGTAAAGACAATGCCATCTAATCTTAACATCCTCTATTCCATCCTTTCCATGATTTCCGGTATCCCGGATCTGCTATGTTTATCGTAATAACAAAATGATCAATAAAGCGATAACAAAACCATAGATTGCTGTTGCTTCTGCAAGTGCACAACCAAGGATCAATGTTTTGCTGATCTTTCCGTCAGCTTCCGGCTGTCTTGCGATCGCATCGACTGCTTTTGAAGTTGCAATACCAATACCTACACCTGCTCCAATACCTGTTAAAACTGCTACACCTGCTCCTATTGCTAATAATGTTGACATAATCGTATCTCCTTTTTCTTTGTTTATTCTAAAGCTTCTTTCAAAAATAATGATGTTAAAAATACAAACACATATGCCTGGATCAATCCGTCAAAAATATCAAAATAAAAACTAAACGGAATCGGTAACAAAACAGGCAATATTAATTTAATCAGTTCCATAACAACAAATGCGCCTAATACATTACCAAAAAGACGCATACACAGCGACAATGGTCTGATGAAAACTTCCAATATATTAATGGGAGCGATCACCCATACCGGCTGTGCAAAACTTTTAAGCCAGCCTTTTGTTCCTTTCTTTCTTATCCCTGCCATTTCGATCAGAATAATACTCATGACCGCTAATCCTGCCGTTACACCCATGTCTTTTGTCGGTGGTTTCACCCCGACCAGACCGATCAGATTTGCAACGCCGATATATAACATAACCGAGATCAGATATGGTATGTATTCTTTCCCTTCTTCTCCAAGAATATCTTCAAAAAAGCCATATCCGGCACTCACAGCTGCCTCCATCATCTTTTGTCTCCTGCCTGGATTCTCCACGCTTAAATTTCTCGTCAGTAAGAACGATACTATAAGCAGCACTGCCATAATGATCCATGTAACGACAACTGACTCCGGAACTTTAATCCCGCCAAATACAGGGATGGTAAATGCGGTATCACAATTTAATTCCTTTAATAAGTCACCTGCCAGATTTCCCGTAATCATCGCTTCCTTTCTTTATCAATTTTTTTGCAAAAATCTTCTTTTTTATGACTTGTTAGATTAAAAAATGAATATTCGTGCAAAAATAAAAAACTTGTCAAATAGGTCCCTGATCCCGTCCCCTTTAACAAGTCGTTTGCATTGTAATTTATGTTTTACTTTTTGTCAATTTTATGACAACCACCATAAAATACCGTTTTTTTTGTGCAGATTATAAAAATATATTCTGATTTTTTTTCTTTTTTTATTTGTTTTGCTTCTTTTCTTTTTTTGGCTTTGCGTTCTATTTTTGCATTTAGCGATATTTGATAAGGATATTCTCTAAAACCCATTATTTTTTCATGAAATACCTACAAAAAAACAGCCTATCTGTCATTTCTTTCTTTTTTAAATTCTACTTCCATTTTCTTCCTATTTTTCTTGACTTTTCTGTTTTTTTCATAATATCATTCTTATTTTTTATACAATTTCTCGGTTTGCAAAGAAAATATACCTTCCCATTGTCTTCTTATTCCTCTTTCTTTCATTCATCTGTTCTGACAATATACTTTTGATAAAAAGCTCTCTTTCCTATTTTTCCGTAAACACAAAAAAGACAACATTTCTGCTGCCCTTTTTGTGTGTTTATAGGATTGTTTTCTATCAAATTATAAGGTCTACGGTAAATTCGTATACCCCATCAGTTTTTCATCGACTTCTCTGGCTACATGACGACCTTCATTAATGCCCCATACTACCAAAGACTGACCACGATGCATATCACCTGCCGTAAAGATTTTATCCACAGATGTCTGATATTTTCCCGGTTTCGTTTCTACATTGGTGCGTGCATTCAGTTTTACTTTAAATGCTTTTGCAATATAGTCCTCTGTACCAAGGAATCCTGCTGCGATCAGAACATAATCTGCCGGAAGTTCAAACTCACTTCCCTGAATCTCAGTCATATTCATACGACCGGTCTTTGGATCTTTCTTTGGTTCTAACTTTACAAGTTTTACTTTCTTTAAGACACCATTCTTGTCAGCGATAAACTCTTTGACCGTTGCCTGATAAATACGCGGATCTTTTCCATAGACAGCGATTGCTTCTTCCTGACCATAATCTGTCTTACATACTCTGGGCCATTCCGGCCAAGGATTGTTTGCTGCTCTCTGATCCGGCAGCTTTGGCATCATTTCAATCTGTACGACAGATTTTGCCCCCTGACGGACTGCAGTACCAACACAGTCATTACCGGTATCTCCACCACCGATCACAACAACATTTTTGCCTTTGGTATCAACCCATCCTTCTTTCTTGCCCGTGAGTACATGCTTCGTAGAGCGTGTTAAGAAATCTACCGCAAAGTAAATTTCCTGCGCTTCTCTTCCCGGTGCCTTGATATCACGCGGATGAGAGGCACCACAGCATAAGATCACACTATCATATTCTTTTAACAGTGTTTCTGCTTTGACATCTTTTCCTACATTGGTATTCACAATAAAATGAATGCCTTCTTCTTCCATGACTTTCTGCTTGCGGTCGATCACCCATTTTTCCAGTTTCATGTTCGGAATACCATACATCAACAGTCCGCCGATATGATCGTTTCTTTCATAAACCGTGACATCATGTCCTCTTTTATTTAACTGATCTGCTGCAGCAAGACCGGAAGGACCGGAGCCGACAATGGCTACTTTCTTTCCGGTTCTGACCTTTGGCGGCTTTGCTTTCATCAGACCATTTGCATAACCATATTCAATGATCGCATTTTCATTTGCTTTACAACTGACCGGTTCTCCATTGAGTCCGCAGGTACAGGCAGCTTCGCAAAGTGCCGGGCAGACTCTGGATGTAAACTCCGGGAAGTTATTTGTCTGGCGAAGCATCTGAAGTGCTTTTTCTAAGTTTCCATGGAACAACAGATCATTCCATTCCGGTACTAAATTGTTTAACGGACAGCCTGATGCCATGCCATTGATCATCATACCTGACTGACAAAACGGAACACCACAGTTCATACATCTTGCTGCCTGTGTTGCACGATCCTTGTCACTCATAGGTGTATGGAACTCATTAAAGTTCTTAATACGTTCCAGAGGTTCTACTGCTTTATTATCTTTTCTATCATATTCCATAAATCCGGTTGGTTTACCCATAATAGTCCTCCATTCTGAATCGATCCTTACGCTTTATGATGCATTGGGAAATGCGATGCAAACTGTTTATTTGCAAGCATATTCCCTGCATTAAGACATTTTCGATCTGTTTCTTCTATATATTATGCCTGTTTTTTATGTGCATAAAATGCTTCGATCTGTGCCTGTTCATAACCAAGACCATGTTCTTCCATCTTTGCGATCAACTGAAGCATCTTACTGTAATCATAAGAGATGATCTTCTTAAATTTAGGAAGGTATTCGCTAAAGTTATCTAAGATTTCTTTTCCTCTCTTTGATCCGGTTGCTGCAACATGCTCTTCGATCATTTCCTTTAATTCCAATACGTCGTATTTATCAGAAACGATTTCAGAAGAAACAAGTTCTTTGTTTAATTTCAGATAAAGGTCACTGTTTTCATCGAGTACATAGGCGACACCACCGCTCATGCCGGCTGCAAAGTTCTTACCGGTTGGTCCGAGAACCACAACACGTCCTCCGGTCATATATTCACATCCATGATCGCCAACACCTTCCACAACGGCTGTTGCACCTGAGTTGCGGACACAGAAACGTTCTCCGGCAATACCATTGATAAATGCTTTACCGCTTGTCGCACCATATAATGCAACATTACCAATAATAATATTATCCTCTGCTTTGAAGTTCGAACCTGCCGGTGGATATACAACGATCTTACCGCCTGACAAGCCTTTTCCAAGATAATCATTCGAATCACCGACAAGCTCTAATGTCAGACCTTTTGGAATGAATGCCCCAAAACTTTGACCACCGCTTCCGTGACATTCTACTGTCAATGTATCTTCTTCTAACTTATCAGAGAATTTCTTTGTGATCTCTGATCCTAAGATTGTACCAAGGGTTCGGTTGATATTTGTAACATCCACGGAAATCTTTGTCTTTTCACCTGACTGTAATGCTTTCTTGAATTTTGGCAGGAATACTTTTTCATCGATCGTCTTTTCTAATTCAAAATCATATTTGTTCTTTTCGATGTATTTATTTTCTTTTCTTTCATTGGCAAAAGAAGAATCTAAGATCGCACTCAGATCAACTTTCTTCGCTTTCGCATTTTCATCGTCCTTGACCTTCAAAAGATCGGTACGTCCGATCAGATCATCCACTTTACGGATACCAAGCTTAGCCATATATTCACGAAGTTCCTGTGCAATAAACTTCATGAAGTTTTCTACATATTCCGGTTTACCCTTGAAACGCTTACGAAGCTCCGGATTCTGTGTTGCCACACCAACCGGACAGGTATCTAAGTTACATACACGCATCATTACACATCCCATTGTGATCAACGGAGCTGTGGCAAAACCGAATTCTTCCGCACCAAGCAATGCGGCAACTAAGACATCACGTCCTGTCATAAGCTTACCATCTGTCTCAATACGGACACGAGAACGAAGTCCGTTCATGATCAATGTCTGATGTGTCTCTGCAAGACCTAATTCCCATGGAAGGCCTGCATTATAGATCGAGCTTCTTGGAGCTGCTCCAGTACCGCCATCATAACCGGAGATCAGGATAACTGCTGCACCGGCTTTTGCAACGCCGGCAGCAACGGTACCGACACCGGCTTCTGATACAAGCTTAACAGAGATTCTTGCATCTTTGTTGCTGTTCTTTAAGTCATAGATCAACTGTGCCAGATCTTCGATCGAATAGATATCATGATGTGGTGGTGGTGAGATCAGGCTGACACCCGGCGTAGAATGTCTGGTCTTGGCAACCCACGGATATACTTTGCCACCCGGCAGATGACCACCTTCACCCGGTTTTGCACCCTGTGCCATCTTGATCTGGATCTCTTTTGCACTGACTAAGTAGCGTGATGTTACACCAAAACGACCGGATGCTACCTGCTTGATCGCAGAACATCTGTCTGTTTCTGTTCCGGCAGTCAAAAGTCTTTCTAAACTTTCGCCACCTTCACCACTGTTTGACTTACCATGCAAATGATTCATGGCGATCGCAAGTGTTTCATGTGCTTCCTGTGAAATCGAACCATAAGACATCGCACCTGTCTTAAAACGCTTTACAATCTCATCAACACTTTCTACTTCCTCGATCGGAATGGATTTCTTCGGATAGTTAAAGTCTAATAAGCTTCTTAATGTTACATTGCTGTCTTTCTCATCGATCGTCTTTGAATACATTTTAAACAGATCATAGCTTCCGGTCCATGCAGCCTGCTGTAACAGATGGATCGTTTCCGGATTATACAAATGTTCTTCCTGATGACCTCTTGCTTTATGCTGTCCACGGCTTTCTAAGTTTAGGTCAACGCTGAGTCCTAACGGATCAAATGCAGAAGAATGCTGTTTATCTACCTGTTTTTCGATATCTTCCAATGTGATACCACCCACACAGCATACGGTATCGGTAAAATATTTCTCAATGACATCTTCCGAAATACCAATCGCCTCAAAGATCTTAGAACCCTGATAAGACTGGATCGTTGAAATACCCATTTTAGAAGCGATCTTTACAATACCATGCAATACCGCAGAATCATAATCATTAACGGCTGCATAATAATCCTTATCAAGCATCTTATTGTCGATCAGTTCCTTGATCGTGCTATGTGCAAGATATGGGTTGATCGCACAGGCGCCATAACCTAACAGCGTAGCAAAATGATGTACTTCTCTTGGCTCTGCTGTCTCTAAGATCATGGCAACACGTGTTCTCTTCTTCGTTGTGACAAGATATTGCTGCATTGCCGATACCGCTAAAAGAGATGGAATCGCAACGTGGTTTTCATCGACTCCCCTGTCACTTAAGATCAGGATGTTTACTCCTTCTTTATACGCACGATCGGCTTCAAGACGAAGATGATCCAATGCTTTTTTCAAAGAAGTATTCTTATAGTACGTAATCGGAAGAACTTCACTCTTAAATCCTTCTTTATTGATATATTTGATCTTTAACATATCGGTATCTGTTAAGATTGGATTTCTGATCTTTAATACTTTACAATTATCAGCATCTTCTACTAAAAGGTTACCATCTTCTCCGATATATACGCTGGTCGATGTAACAATCTCTTCACGGATCGAATCGATCGGTGGGTTGGTTACCTGGGCAAACAACTGTTTAAAGTAGTTAAAGAGTGGCTGTGGCTTATCAGAAAGCATAGGAAGTGGAGAATCCGTACCCATTGCTCCGATCGGCTCACTTCCATTCTGTGCCATCGGAAGGATAGAAGTTTTATATTCTTCAAATGTATAACCAAATGCTTTTTGCAATCTGGCTCTCTCTTCATCGGAAAACTCTTCTACTTTCTTATTTGGAATATGAAGTTCCTTTAAAGTAACTAAGTTACTGTTTAACCACTCACCATATGGCTGGCGTGATGCATAACTTTCTTTTAAGACATCATCATCTACGAGTTCTCCTTTGACTGTATCTACAAGAAGCATACGTCCCGGTCTGAGTCGGTCTTTCTTTACGATCTTTTCGGGTGGAATCTCAAACACACCGACTTCAGATGATAAGATCAACTGGTCATCTGTTGTAATATAATAACGGGATGGGCGAAGACCGTTACGGTCAAGTACGGCTCCCATGATATCTCCATCCGAGAAAAGGATTGATGCGGGACCATCCCATGGCTCCATCATTGTTGCATAATACTGATAAAAGTCACGCTTCTTCTGGCTGATACTCATATCATTTTCCCATGGTTCCGGAATAGTGATCATAACAGCTAACGGAAGATCCATACCACTCATCACTAAGAATTCCAAAGTATTATCCAATCTTGCGGAATCGGAACCGTTTGGATTTACAACCGGAAGGATCTTATGAAGTTCACTGGAAAGATACGGTGACTCCATGGTCTCTTCACGGGCAAGCATCTTATCTGCATTACCAACGATCGTGTTGATCTCGCCATTATGCACGATGAAACGGTTTGGATGAGCACGCATCCAGCTTGGATTTGTGTTCGTACTAAAACGAGAATGTACGATAGCGATCGCAGATACATAATCAGGATCACGCAGATCTTCAAAGAACTGACGAAGCTGACCAACTAAGAACATACCTTTATATACAATCGTTCTGCTTGAAAAGGATACCACATAAGTATCATCGTTACTCTGTTCAAAAACACGACGTGCTACATAAAGCTTACGATCGAATTCAAGACCACGCTCTACTTCTTCCGGTCTTTTCACAAAGGCCTGCATGATGCATGGCATACATTCTAATGCTTTATGACCAAGAATCTCAGGCACGATCGGAACTTCTCTCCATCCGAGAAATTCCAAGCCTTCTTTCTCAATGATAACCTCAAACATCTTCTTTGCCTGGTTCTTCTTTAATTCATCCTGTGGGAAGAAAAACATTCCAATACCATAATCTCTTTCTTCTCCTAATTCGATGCCAAGCGGTTTGACTGCTTTTTTAAAGAACTTATGCGAGATCTGAAGCAGAATACCTACACCGTCACCGGTCTTTCCTTCTGCATCTTTACCTGCACGATGCTCTAACTTTTCTACAATATCTAATGCACCGGATACCGTATCGTGTGTCTTGTTACCTTTGATATTTACGATAGCACCGATACCACAGTTGTCATGCTCAAAACGCGGATCATAAAGACCTTTCTTTGCATGATCGATCACATCTGAAGCATTCAGAATACGATTTGCATTCTCTTCTCTTTTCTGCATGTTGCCATTACCTCCTATAAACGCAAAAAAAGGGTTCAGCAAATAGACTTGCTGAACCCCTTTGTTCATCAACTGTTTGCATTATAACGTTTTTCGCATCAAAAAGCAAGTTTTATTTTGTCATAATGCATTATTTTTTAATTTAATTAAGTATATTCAATTTACAGTTTATTTTCTTCTGTTTTGCAAACAGATGTTCCTATTTGTTATTGCAATTTTTTATTATATAAAGGTCGATGAAGTAAATATACAACTCTTGGATCTTGAAGTTATCTGATTCTTTTTTTATTTTTCAGATAAATCGTTCTCTTTGCATGATTTCCTGATGGATCAATCGCTATAATCTTATACTTTGTTATCTTTTTTTGTCTTGTAATGGTAAACTTCCAATAGTTTTTATATTTTCCTTTCTTTACTTTGGTAAGCTTTACTTTCTTTCCATTGATTGTCACTTTCTTTATCGCTTTATTGTCTTTTACATATGCAATGACTTTTTTCTTATAATATGCCCTTTTGTTGATCAGATTTTTGAATACAGGCTTTTGGCGGTCAATAGCTGAATTTGATTTATGGGTATTGGAAGACTTAGTTGGTATAGGAGAGGATGAATTTATTGCAAGAAACATACATTCAACATATGCTGTAAGTTTCATACTTCCATTGACTTCTATACTACTATCCTGCACCTTATTGTCTTTTGTCCATAATTCTTTGCGTACTGTCTGATCCTGGTATTGACAGACCCAATAATCTATAATTTCATTTTCATAAAATCTTGGAAGTTGGATTATTTCTCCATTATCACAACTTCTTGTCTCAGACAATATTTGAAAATTTCCATAGCCATAATTCATATAAATTCTTACAACATACTTTCCATTTTCATCCTTTTCTTCCGGATTTAATGGTATATCCGGTGAAGCAGTTCGTTGTGGTGCTGTACTTGGCATAGATTGCCCCGGCTGTATTATGACCGGTGCTGCCGGTGTCATTTCCGGTCTTGGTATTACAGTAATTATTTCAGAAGTTGATGAATATTCTTTAGCCTCCCGTGTAGTCTTTGGTACAATGACATTTTCTGTTTCCAATGCTTTACTTTGTGAGCTGTCGCCTATACTGATGCACCCTATTGCTAATGTTGCAAGTATTGTGTATAGTATTGATTTTTTCATTTTCATGATCATTCTCCTTCCTTTTTAGTCCAACGTATGTATAAATCATGATCATTGGCTGTTGATACAATTGTTTTTGCAGTAACCCTTGTGCCACCGGTAATCGCAGTATACCATCCAGCAAAAGTATATCCTTCTCGTTCCGGAGCATAAGATAACATTCCACCATACGCCTTTCCATAAGTTACTGTGGCTGTTGTAATAATTGATTTATCTTCGTTTCTAAGAGTTAACTTATACTGACTATTTTTCCAATGTGCATATAATATTTGATCTTGCGTAATCCTAACTACAGACGATGATGTTACCTGTTCACCTCCATATAATTCTGTATACCATCCTACAAAAGTATATCCTGTTTTCTTAGGTATAAAATTTAACATCGGGCTATACTTTTGACCATATGTTACCGTATCCCATGCTACTGTTGTGTCTTTGTCTGTTTTTATTGTTACCTTATACTTATTTGGAGTCCAGTGTGCATACAAGTCATGATCTTTTGCTATTTTAACTTTTGAGGATGACGTTATCTTTTCACCACCCCTTTCTTCTGTATACCATCCTGCAAAAGTATAGCCAATCCTTGTAGGTACAAAATTTAACATAGCACCATATGTATTATCATATGTTACTGTATTCCACGCCACTTTTGTATCGCTACTTGTCTTTAAAGTAACTGTATAATTATTTGGTATCCATTCGGCAATAATCGAAGCACTCGTTTCATTAAAATCTTTATTATTAATATATGCATATAAACTATATTCTCGGTCTATAGAACATTCTAATTCATCTGAAAAATCTACAACCTCTCCATTTATCTTATGTACAACTCCAGCACCTTTTATCACCTTCCAATCCTTAAATGTATAGCCCTCTCTAATAGGTTCTCCTACTGCTTTATCAGAATAAAACGCAATTTCTGTATTTAACGCTTTATAATGTGCATTACGATAAGCAATACTAAAGGAGTTAGTAGTCTCTTGAGTCCCTTTATACATTCTACCCCCATTAGGATTTATAGTTAGAATATTATATAATTTTTTCGGCATCCATGTTGCTGTAAGTGTCACATTTTCATTATCTTCTCCATTATAATACCATGTCTCGGTATATTTACCGCCTAAATAATCTATTTTCTTATGTACTGATCCATAAGCAGAACATTTCCAGCCAACAAATTGATATCCTGTTCTATATGGTTGATATGGATCTATTTTTGTTCCTGAAGCAGCAAGTCTCTCATCTCCACAAAATTGAATCCATCCATTTGGATTATCTGCTTCCATACTATATGCTGATGCAAATAGCACTGGTGTTCCACATTGAAAAGTCCTTGTAAATTTACCTTTCCAACCAATATCTGTCGAGCTATAAAACCCACACCCACTTCCTCCATTTAAGTCAATTGTTAGAGTATGTTTCTTTCCGATATCAGCATTTGTTCCATCATAATGCCATAATCCACAACACCGAGAATGTTTTATATCACATAATTCATACTCTGATAAATCAAAATACCCCGAACCATATATTTTGTGATCTGCTTTTTTAGATGCCTCCACCAAATATAAGTCATATATTTCACGTAATTGTTCTACCGATATAAAACTGTCATTACATGTTTTTAGTATAGCAAATTCTGCTGCCACCAACGGAGTTGAAAAAGATGTCCCCGAAGCACAACTTTCATTTGAATCACTTGTATATACATATACCTTTGTGCCAATTGCCGAATAATCTACTGTATTTCCTGTATTACTATAACCAGCTTTTGAAAATATTCCTTTTTTCGTTACCTCCAATGCTGATATGCATAATACATAATCACTATTTGCTGGGAACACACAATCTGCTGATGTATCAAATTCTTCTATAATTTCCCCGTTACTGTCTTTTTTGACATAATGATTATTCTCATTTCCTGCTGCACAACATACAATAGTACCTTTCTCATACAATTTCTTTAATATAGCATCAAAATAACGTCCGTTTTCTGTCCCTAACTTAAATACTTGTCCAAAACTACAATTAACAATATCTATGTCCAACATATAAGCCTGTTCTAATGCAGCATAAATTTGTGCCGTTGAAAAGGAATTTTGTTTATCTACTACTTTAAACATACAATACTTTACATTATCTGGTGTATTATATGCAATCAATGACGACACCTCCGTTCCATGTCCAATATCATCTCCTACATTTTCAACTTTACCAAATGCATAATTACAGTTAGGATTATTCTTTTTTAACAATTTTTCACCTATTTCACACCCAGAATTAATTGTGGCTGTAAATCCTGTATCAATGATAGCTACATTAACAACATTATCAGAATACTTTGAATGATTAATTTCTTTATTTATATCATATAATCCCATTGTTTTTGCAGTATCTATATATTGATCTTTTGTATTATTGTATGTTACTGTAGATGCTGGTTTTACATTTGTTTTATCTACTGATAAAGCTTGCTCTTCATCAAGTGCTTCTGTATTTTTTTCTGAACTCAAAATATTATCACAATTGAAAACTTCATCATAAAAAATTTTATCTTCACCATATTTTTTTACTAATTTTTGATATGCCTCTTTTGTCGCTTCGTCTGTTTCATACTTTAAGATATATGCCGTGATTCCTTTCACTATGTTTATTGCGCCATAGTTTTCATCTAAATCATCAACCATCGCAATCAGACGTTTGGTTTGAAAATCATTAGTTATTATAAGTTCGTCAGACGAAACTTTTTCCACCTCACATTCTGTCGCACCTTCTATATAATCACTAAATTCCTTAGGTGTATTGTTTAACAGAATCTGCTCTCTCTTTTTTGATACTCCAAGTGTCTCTTGCAATGTTGTTTCGATATCATTTACTGTTACCTTCTTGTCTTTTAAATTAACCACTAATTCCGAATACTTTTGATTTTCATCATCCTGAACCAAAAATTGACCTAATGCACCTGTTGGAGTATTACCCTTCAATTTCACTTTTGTCTGCTGACCATATGCATGATTACCACTTAGCAATGTTACGCCTAAAAATAACACTACAAATACCATTGTCTTAAGACTCTTTCTCATCTAATTTTCTCCTTTGTATTTATATTTTGATAATTTGAATAAATTCTTTATTAAATTATAAACTATATCTTTATATTATGCAAGAAATATTTGTAACTGCTTCCATATTTTTCTTATAACTTTTCTTGTCAGATAATGTTATAAATTTGCATACCAAAAAGCTTACTCTCTTATGTAAGATTCCTGAATGACAAAATCAACTATGGCACAATAGTGTAATACAAATATAAAGCACTTGGATATTAGAGTTATTTCTTAACAAACGCAAAAATTCCTTTGAGCAGATTCTGATAATTCATCTTATCTGCCCAAAGGAATTTCTATCCTGCCTGCTGTACAAAACTTGTCAACAAAAGTTCAACACCAATCTGATCATTGATATTTCCGCGTTTAAAATCATATTCCGTATCAATACATGCTGTCAGCATTTCTTTTAAATTTTCTTGTGTAAAATGCTTTGCCTGCATTTGATACTTGCCTACAGAAAATGGCGGAATGCCAATCTTTTTAGCCAGTTCTCCTTTGCCAGTCTGCTTGCAGCTTTTGATCTGCAATAAAATATTAAAATGTCTGGTTAGCAAATATAAAATAGACATCGGATTTTCTTTTAGTTCCAACAGATCATGATATAATCGGATCGCCTCTGCTTTTTTTCCACCGGCAACTGCATCTAACATTTTAAAGATCTGTCCTGTCACTTGTATACTGCAAACAGCATCAATATCCTCTTTGGTAATTTCTTCTCTCCCCATCGTATAAGCAATCAATTTTTCCAACTCATTCTGAATATTTAAAAGAGAATTATCTACCTGCTCTAAAAAATATTGTGCAATATTTTGACGAATCTTCTTGCCGGCTTTGCCTAAATGAACTGCAACAAACTGTAATGTTTCCTGATCACTCATTGCATTCAGTTCCACAGCGATGCCATTTTTTTGAATATACTTATAAAGTTTAGTTCTTTTATTCACTTCTTTTTCCACAAAAACAAAAATGGTACTATCCGGCACACTTTCAATAACATCTGCAAAATCATTTGCATTTTTACAAAGCTTGGAATCTTCCATTATGATCAGCCTATGTTCTTGAAAAAACGGAAGTGTCTGTGCAATTTCCTTTACTTCTAAAAGATCGATCGAACCACCCTGAAAATACGAATAATTCATCTCATCGGCTCCATCCAGAATGGTTTCCTTTAACTTGTCCCGGTAAAAATGAACCAGATATTCCTCTTCTCCATATAAAAGATATGTGTTATGAAATTCTTTCTTTTGAATGTCTTCTTTAAGGTGCTGCATTCCTTTTCTCCTCAACGATATTTTTTTCATTATACACCCATTCACATGATAAAAAAAGAATATTATCTTTTAATTTCATCCCAGCACTCCTTTTCTATCTCACTAACAGATTTTTCCATAAGTCTGTTTACAGCATTCCATAATTATCTTCTCACACCTGTCATATCCAAGCTGTGAACTGTTCAGACACAACGTATAATTACTGGCTTTACCCCATTTCTGCTCCGTGTAAAAGTTATAATTTGTCATACGCCTTTTATCTGTGTCTGCCATCATTTTTACAGCTTCCTTCTCTTCAACATTATATAAGCCCATGATACGCTGTGTTTTTTCCGGCATATCCCCATGAATAAACACATTTAACACATCATCCCTGTCTTTAAGAATGTAATCAGCATTTCTTCCAACGATTACACAAGGCTCCTTTCCAGCCAACTCCAAAATGACTTTTCTCTGTGCCGCATATACCATATCTTCTATGGACTTTCCTGTAATATCACGTCCGGCAAATGCATATGCAAATAAACCTTTCTTGGGAGATAACTCCGCATTTTCCTTAATATACTCCGGTGATAAGCCTGACTGTTCTGCAATCCGTCCAATGATATCTTTGTCGTAATATGCAACACTAAGTTTCTTTGCCACTACTTCACCGATAAATCGACCACCGCTTCCAAATTCCCTGCTGATTGTAATAATTCTTTTTGTCATTTTTTATTCCTCCTAATTCAAAACATCTACTTTATTTTTTCTGATTCTCTTTAAAAATACGTATCCTACCAGGCATGAAATAACCTCAGTTATTGGGAATGCCCACCAGATCAGAGAAACTCCCATCTGACCATTTCTGACAAACAGAGAAAAAATTCCAGCCAGTGGCAGAATAATGATAAGCTGCCTCAGAAGAGAGATTACCAATGATTCAATTCCACCATCCAGTGCCTGATAAATCCCCTGATAAGCAACATTTATTCCAGCAAACAGAAAGCTTATTGAGATTATCCTCATTGCTCCGATAAAATATTCCCTTGACTGTCCTGCATTGAACAACGTTGCAAAAGCTCCGGGAAAAATTTCCGTAATTGCAATTCCCAGAATCATTAATGCAATGGTATAGAGCAGTCCATACCTGATTCCATCCTGCATTCTCTTTTTACTTCTCATACCATAAGCAAATGCAATAATCGGAGTGATTGCATCTCTAAACCCAAAGGCGAGGAATAATACAAACTGCTGTACTTTATAGAACAATCCGTATGCGGTCTGTGCGGAAGGACTGAATTTCAAAATCAGATTCATCACATATACCATGATAGACATAAGTGCCTGTGCAATAATTGCAGGAAGTCCAATTGCATATATTTCCTTGATTATTCCGCTGTCCGGCTTCATATACTTTACATCATGTTCAATTTCCTTATTCAGTTTCATATGAAATACAAACAATAATATTGCAGACGCAACCTGTCCAATAACAGTTGCATATGCAGCTCCCCTCACTCCCATTTCAGGAACCGGTCCAATACCATAAATCATGATCGGATCAAGGATGATATTTACCACTGCACCCACAACCTGACCGATTGTAGAATATAGTGAACGCCCTGTTGCCTGTAACAGTTTTTCAAATAATGAAAAGAAAATAATTCCAAATGAAATCACACAGCATATTCTTAAGTAGCTTGTTCCCACTGAAATCACTTCCGGATCAACGGTCTGTGATGAGATGTATGATTTTACTCCAAAAATCCCGAACAATAGACATACCACATAAATAATTACTCCAAGAAATAAACTGTTTCCCGCAACTTTTGCAGCTTTTTTCTCATTTCCCTGTCCAAGTGTTCTTGCAAGAAGTGCATTGGTTCCCACACCTGTTCCGATTCCGACTGCCACCATGAGCATCTGAACCGGGAACACCAGTGTCAGCGCATTTAATGCTGTCTCACTTCCTGATCTCATGTTTCCAACAAAGGCACTGTCTACAATGTTGTAAACCGCCTGCAATGCCATAGATAAGATCATCGGTATTCCCATCTGTACCATGAGCTTATTTACCGGCATCTCCTTCATCTTGTTACTTTCTGCCATCTTATAATCCTCCTTGTTTTGTGAAGCAAAATCCGAGTCCTCTGGCAAGGAGAGGATTTAGCCTCCTTTTTCTGCATAAAAAAAGTGTGTACTTACCTCATAAGCCGGACTTACGCTGATAAGCTACACACTTTAAACTGCATGATATATTTACATAATGTGTGACAGCAGATGCACACAAAAAAGGGTAGCAAAACTGGATTTACGCTAGTCTGCTACTCGTTTAAAAGTATTATATTTTTCTTTTTTGAAAAAGTCAAACAAAATTTTCTTGCATTTTTTCTTAATTCTCACATTTGTAATTCGATTTCTCGCATTTATTTTTTAACTTAACGCTGTACAATCTCCCCCTATAGTCTATCCAATTCTTTTTGATACTAAAATGCAGATAGAACACAAATATTTGTCCTATCCGCATCAATTTATTGTAACTCACTATCAATAATATTCAAATTTTTATCTACTCCTGTATCGACAATCATACACACAACCCCACCATCAACTACAAACACAACCTTTCCTTTCGCCTTATCTCCAATCTTGTCATACAGTCTGCCAGCACTCATAGACTCACCTTTAACAGTAAAAGGGCTGTTAGCCACATATCCTATCTTTCCAAGTCCTTTTATCTTTACCTGTATTGCTTCCTTGTCGTACTCATTATCCGGCTCTTTTTCAAGTTTTACTTTCATTCCTTTTTCCATAAAATCATTGCCGAAATAATGGCTGCAACCTGCTATTGTAAAATAAAGTTCTTCCATAATGGTCTCCTTTCCGCAAAACTTTATCAGCTTTACCAGTCTTCTCCGTACTCATCCATTGCATCATCTACACCATCCGCATAATCGCTGGCTCTGTCATATCTATCATAGTCATAATCGCCATCCATATAGATATCATCATAGCCATCATCATAAGAGTCATATGTACTCTTCTTTGTCGTTGTGCTTTTCTTTGTGCCACTGCTATATGATGGCTTGTTTGTAGAATTTGATTTACTATTGTAACCACTGCTTGAGCCAGAGCTACTTGTACTACTCTCAGAAGTACTACTCGACGATTTATTACTATATGATGAACTGCTATGGGATGTACTACTTCCCGTATATAGTTTATGCAGATAACAATAACAGCTTCCGCTTGCCTGCTTATTCATCATCTTCTTCAAGTTGCTGTTCTATTTTCTCTTCTCTGTAATCAATAATATCCGCTATCATAAGTACTATCTCTGACACTGCCACTAGTATTAATCCAGTCTTTGCCAGTGTCTTTCCAACGGAATCATCTGTTTTCTTTGCCTCCTCAGCGCTTTTTCCAAGCAGACCTATCAATCCTATATTTGCCAGTCTCTGTAAATTTCTATTTATAGATTTATTTTCTCTATGAATTTCTCTTAATATTGTCTTATTTGTCATGGTAATTATCCTCCTTATTTTAACCAACCATATCTTCTACTATATGCATATTCTCTTCCTGTCCGTTATCTACAGACTGCATTTTTGTCAATTCACTATGTTCAGGGACTTCCATTATATCTTCAATTTCTGCCAGATTATCTTCACAGGTATCAGCCAGGGATTCACAATCAATATAATCTGTTAATACATATAGACAATTAAGTTCTTTCAATTTTGCTTTCTTCTCAATTCTCAGTTCTTTAAGTCTCTTAAACACCTTATATCCCTGAGCCACATTGCAATTAGCATCTTCTGTTTCCAAAAGAATTTTTTCAATCTCAGCATCCAGCTCTTTGATATCTATCTGCAGATTTGTTAGATACTGCCCGGCATTTCTATAGAACTCCGCCTGCTGCCTTGCAAATGAAACCCAGTCATTCTCTTTTCCATCAAATGGGGTGTAACTTCTTTCTTCTGCCATTGTTTCTTCACCATCCTTTTCATTAAATGTCGGTTCAACACTGTGTCTTTGCTTTGCATCTAAACTAATATCAGCTTTTCTATGTATGTCCTCTCTTTGCAACCGCCTGTCTTTAAGCACGCAATTTTCAAACAGCTCTTCGTATTTTCTAGGTTTATACTTTCTTGTGTCCAAGCCCTTGATACTTTTTAATGCCTGCTTCGCCCTAGTGACATTGGCATTCGTTCCAAAGCCGGTTTGAAAATACTCGATTCTCTGCAATTCATCCTTGATATCTCTTCTGTTTTCCCTGCACACCCTCAATAGTTCAACCAGATCAGCAGCTTCATTCTCATCAGTCTCACATAATTCAATATAGTGAAGAATATCGCATATCTTCTGGTCTGTATCCGAATGCTTTTTTGAGAGCTCATCCTTATAATCTTTCAGTCCTTCCACAAGATATGTAAAATGAGTAAGATATTCTGCCCAGTCCATTTCCGACAGATCATACGATGCAACATTTTTCTCAATCGGTTCTGTTACCTCATCATATGTTAATTCTTTTATTGGTGAAATATATTCATCATCATTTTCTTCCTGTTCTTCTACAGGTAATGCACCGGAATAGTCGTCTATTTCATCACTACCTGATACTGTCCCATTCATATCTTCCTCTGTTTCTTCAATCGGAACCATACAATAAAATGATGCTTTCTTACCTACACATATACGGCTGTTCGCCTGTGCAAATGTAAATACTGTTGCGTCCTGTTCTCCTGCCACAGCTACCAACTGATCTGCTTTATTAGTCCTATAATAGTTACCACTATAATCCATTATGTAATATAAAGAATCCGTTCCCATAGGCACCTCCTATTCTAATGTTCCATCATTTCTGCATACTTCATAATATTCACACATAATGCAGCATCCTCTGCATTTCATAGCATGTAATACTGTTTTTCTAATTCAATACCATAACCTTGCCACTCTGCCACCTCACCTGCTCCAAAAAAATAAGAACCAGTAAGAGTTTATCTCTTATCTGATTCTTATTATAAAAACTATGGTGTCCCATAAACACACCTTGCATATCGAATTTATGTTCTGCTCCATATTATCTTTACATCTGCCGAAATACTACAGCCAATAATTCATTTTTAAATAGATTTTTACCCATATAGAATTCCTCTTGCGTAATAAAATTTGTAAACACAGTATGTTTATCAATATACAATCGAGAGCTAGAACCCTTTTTCCCTGTTCTGATTTTCCTATACACACCATATATTCATCTATAGAGGTATTTACGCAATGTGGAATTGCACATGCAATTAAAAATACATTTTCATCACTTGCATTGAAAGAATGTTTACTCCTATTCCTAATCTCATCGGAATCATAAAACCACCTCTACTTTGAAGAACAACATATCACAATTAAAACCAGTACAACAATAGCAATTATCAATAAAACAGGCTGGGTAAATAACCATAATACTGCGAATAGTAATACAAAAAATCCTACAAATTTACCGATTGCAGCTATTCCTGAATAATCCCCATCACAAGCAGCAATAATTGAACAGACAACAAATATTAAAATAAACGCTAGTATATGCATAATAGCCACCTCCGTAAAAGTTCATTGTTAACTCATTTTTCATTTTAGCTTCTTTCTGCTTTATTTATAACACTTTATACTGTCCAATAATCATCTCTTGCGCATCGAATTAACGTTCTGTATTGTGATTAAATTGCACCAAAAAGAACATCTTCTAAATTTTTTAGAAAATGTCCTCTAAGTAATACAATCTTTAATTTTATTCTCTTAATACAGCTTAGCTCCAGCAGGAATTGCGTCATCTAACATAAGCAGATTCAGTCCTTCCAATGACTCAAATCCGTTCCTTCTTAGAACATTTCGTAACCTGCTCGAC
>OGNO01000015.1_pt1 | contig 192149 bp, 154 predicted proteins | sample 1573491 | NCBI WGS metagenome assembly OGNO01 (sample SAMEA2581900, study PRJEB24529) | metagenome | biome: Human gut stool | place: China | collected 2011
CCATAAAAATAACCTCCAAACTGAGTAATTTTATCTTACATCAGTTTGGAGGTTTACACAAACTTTGGGATACTCTCAGTCCTATAGCCTATAACACGGTTATTATTGTAATAAACGTACTTTATAAGCTCAAAAATGTGCGCCAAACGCTTGTGATATTCTCGTTTTGCGTCCTTTTTATAATTGTAATAACAGTTGGGGCTAATACCAAACTGCTGACATAACCATCTTAAACCAAATATATTTTTATTTTCATCAATGAATCGATATACCACTAATCGATTTCCTTCGCGAAGAATGCCGCTGCTTTTTTTAAGAAAGCAATCTCTTTATCTTTTTCGTTAAGAAGCTGATTTAACCTCCGGATTTCCCTGGCTTCATTAGACTCAGATGTTGTGCTAGTGGTATAAAGGCATTCTTCCTTGTATTCGTTAACCCATTTGCTAACGGAACTTTTGGAAATGTTATAATCAATAGCAATCTGTTGTATTGATTTATTACCAGCCATATAGGCTTTAACTACTTCTTTTTTGAAGTCTTCGCTGTAACGTACTGACATAGTGATGTCCTCCTTGATTGAATAATATTATAATATATTATTCGAACAAGGTGTTACCAATTTATTATACCACTACAGATGTTGTCCAGCAAGTACCAAAAAGAACAGATAGAACTGGAACAGCAGATAACAAGCCTAAGAGAAGAACTAAGTAAAATGGAACAGGATATGATAGGTGCTGAAAAGTGGATAGAGTTAATCAAGGAATATTCCGTACCAAAGGAACTGACAGCACCGTTATTAAATGCCATGATAGAAAAAATCCTTATTCATGAGGCAACAATGAATGAGGATAACGAAAGAATACAGGAAATTGAGATATATTACCGATTTATCGGAAAAGTTGAGTAATCAACAAGAGTAATATTTTTAACTAAGGGAAACCGGAAATGGTTTTCCGGAAGTGTCACTGTTGTTGCCATTATGTAATGAATTAGAGATAACGGTGAACGAATTATTGTCTGGCGAAAGAGTATCAGAAGAAGATTATCTAAAGAAAGCGGAGGAAAATATGGTGAATTTAGTTAGAGAAGCTCAGGAGAGTAAGAAGAAAATTATATTATCAGCAATGGCAGCAGGTCTTACAATTATTGCTGCAGTTCCATTGTTTCTGTTGTCAGGAATGCTTGCGATGGAGAACTGGATGAGGATTCTTCTTATAATTATAGGTTTGGTTGTAATATGTGGCGGTATTGTAATTGCGTGTATTCTTGACAGAGATGCAGGAGCATATGAATGTCCTGATTGTAAGAATAGATTTGTCCCGGATATGAAGTCTTATATTATGGGACCACACACAATAACAAAGCGTAAATTAGTATGTCCTAATTGTGGTGCATATAAGTACTGCAAGAAGGTCCTTACAAAATAAAGCAGTAATTTTACTGCTACAAAGATTTCGACAGATTTTAGCTTTTTTAACTCTATAGGCTTTTTGAGAAGTTTGGTTTTGATGAAGCATTTGGAAGAAGTGCAGTTATGCAACTTCTTGAGCTGAAAGGTTCAGGTGATTCAAAATTTCTTTCCAATCTGATGCAGGCAGATATTATTGAACTGGTATCCGGTCGCGGAAAGGGAAAATATAAGTTCAAAAAGTAATTTGATTATGAAGAAAGATTGAGTGAAAAGTCTTTATGATAAAACACTGTTGACTGAAGAAATGTGGGAAAATTATTAGAAAATTGATACGGATACTTAGAAAAAATACCAGCTGGAAAATATTGAAAGATAAAGCAAAGCCACAGTATATGGGATTTGTGTGTCATTTTTATTTAAAAACAATAAAATGGGTTATCGGCTGGTAAAAAATCGAAAAGAGTTGATAAATACTGGAAAAGTTGGTATAGTTATTCTTAGAAATGGCGGAAATACGTTGGATAAACATTAACATAGGATGTATTGAAACATATCGACCGCTTATGGTAGCGGCATGTTTTGGACGATAAACATTAACATAGGATGTATTGAAACATTGTAGTTCCGAAAAAATTTTTATGGATGAGGAGGATAAACATTAACATAGGATGTATTGAAACGTTGAAGAATTAGCAAAAGAAGTTATCGCTGGAAAAGATAAACATTAACATAGGATGTATTGAAACAACTTTCCTCGGAAAATAATTTCAATTTTTTAAAAAGATAAACATTAACATAGGATGTATTGAAACAGTTTATTTTCCACATTATAATTAATCCCTTTTTCTGATAAACATTAACATAGGATGTATTGAAACGACAGTTTGTAATATCCACGGTGCGTTTCTGCAACGATAAACATTAACATAGGATGTATTGAAACAAAAATGCCTCTATTGTTTTGACCGTTTTTTGTCCGATAAACATTAACATAGGATGTATTGAAACGTTAGTGGGTATGATGATTTAATGGATATTATCAAGATAAACATTAACATAGGATGTATTGAAACAGAATATGATAATTGTGTATTAACATTGGATAGAAGATAAACATTAACATAGGATGTATTGAAACGACTGTCGGAGAAATCGTTCTTCGCACAGGCACAGGATAAACATTAACATAGGATGTATTGAAACGCAGTACGCAGAAGGAAAAACAGAACTGGAAGCGGATAAACATTAACATAGGATGTATTGAAACAGTAACAACGGAGCGGATTTTAGAGCCGTGCCTGAAAGATAAATATTAACATGAAATACATTGAAATATCCATATGAAAACTATAAATAAGACATCATTAAGATAAATTGGAGCGCATAGCGTTGATTCGGATGAGAGCGATACTGAAAAAATGAAAGATATAGTGGTGCGCACCAGAGAGGTAAGGGGGAATAGTACATAACGATTAGCACAACTTATCAATAATCCGGGTAGAAGGAATTGATATATCATTTTAGAAATACTATAATGAAATTATCAAGAAAAAGGAGTTGATAATTTTGAGTAAAAATTTAATTATCTATTATTCACGTAAAGGTCAAAACTATGTAAATGGCAGAATAGAGAGCCTTACGAAAGGAAACACGGAAATTTGTGCAGAATTTATTCAAAAGGCAGTTGGCGGAGATTTATTTGAGGTTGAAACTGTCAATGGTTATTCGTCAGATTATCATGCATGTACAGCAGAGGCAAAGACGGAGTATGAAAACAATACACGTCCGGAGCTTAAAGCATATCTTAAAGACATCAGCGGGTATGACAATATTTTCATTTGTGGTCCGTGCTGGTGTGGAACATATCCAATGGCAGTATTTTCGTTGATAGAGTCCCTGAATTTCCAGGGCAAAAATGTAATGCCGCTGATGACACACGAAGGCAGTGGATTGGGACGTTCCATGCAGGATATAAACCGAATCTGCAAGGGTGCTGTAATAAAAACAGGCCTTGCCGTTCATGGGGCAGATGCCAGTAAATCAGAGCAGGCAGTCACAAAATGGGCAAAAGAAAGCCTGAATGTGTAAAATCTTTAAGTATGGTATGATATATATAAGGAAATACTGACAGGAGAGAATATAAAGGAGCTTAGAGCCGATGAAATGTGACAAAATCTATATCGCAATTGACCTCAAGTCGTTCTATGCTTCGGTAGAATGTAAGGAGCGTAACCGCGACCCGCTGACAACCAATCTGGTTGTGGCGGATCAGAGCCGTACACAAAAGACGATATGTCTTGCAGTATCACCGGCATTAAAAAAATACGGAATTCCGGGACGACCGCGGCTTTTTGAGGTGATTCAGAAAGTCAAGGAAGCCAACAGCGACCGTAAGTGGAAAGCACCGAATCATACATTTACAGGGGCTTCGGATGACAGTGAGGAGCTTTGTGAAAATCCGGCGCTTGAGATCGATTACATTGTAGCATCGCCCCGCATGGCACTTTATATGGAGTACAGTACAAAAATTTATAATATCTATTTAAAATACATTGCGCCGGAGGATATTCATATCTATTCTATTGATGAAGTATTTATGGACGTCACGAATTATCTTGCAGCCTATAATCTGACACCGGAAGAACTGGCGATGAAAATGATTCGTGATGTTCTGCAGACAACCGGAATTACAGCAACCGCAGGAATCGGAACCAATCTGTATCTTAGCAAAATTGCAATGGATATTGTGGCAAAGCATATTGAACCTAATAAGGATGGAGTGCGGATTGCAAGACTGGATGAAATGTCTTACCGGAAGCTTTTATGGAATCACAGACCGCTTACAGATTTCTGGCGGGTCGGGGGCGGCTATGCAAAGAAGCTTGCAGAAAATGGATTGTATACAATGGGCGATATTGCAAGATGTTCCATAGGCAAAACAAATGAATTTTACAATGAAGAACTGCTCTATAAGCTGTTTGGAATCAATGCAGAGCTGCTGATTGACCATGCATGGGGACACGAGCCTTGTACCATGCAGGATATAAAAGCCTATAAGCCGGAAACCAACAGCGTCAGTTCGGGACAGGTACTGCACTGCGCTTATGAATTTGATAAGGCGAAGCTGGTGGTCAAGGAAATGGTAGATTTGATGGTGCTGGATCTGGTGGAAAAGGGACTTGTAACAGATCAGATTGTGCTGACAATCGGTTATGATATAGAAAATCTTACCGATGCGGACAGGAGGCGGCAGTATTACGGAGAGATTACTGTTGACCGTTACGGGCGGAAAGTGCCGAAACACGCACATGGGACTGCCAATTTAAAAAGGCAGACGTCGTCCACACATTTGATAACCGATGCAGTCATGCAGTTATATGATAAAATTGTCCATCCGAAGCTTCTGATTAAAAGAATCACCGTGACCGCCAATCATCTGGTCGAGGAAAGCCGTGCAGAACAGACACCGAAATATGAACAGCTAGACCTTTTTACGGATTATAGTGTGCAACAGGAACAGCAGGCAGCGGAAAATGCAGATTTAGAGCGTGAAAAACGGATGCAGAAAGCAATGATTGACATCAAAAAGAAGTTTGGAAAAAATGCTATATTAAAAGGCATGAATCTTGAGAAAGGTGCAACGGCGAAAGACAGAAACGAACAGATAGGCGGGCATAAAGCGTAAAGCATAGAATCCTGTTAATTCAGAGCGGATTATACGTCAGATGTCAGGTTGTTGTCCTTAAAATAAAAAGAAAGCAGTGATCAGAATGGATTATCAGAATCAACATCAATACGACGACATCCTTAATCTGCCACATCCGACATCCAAAAATCATCCGAGGATGTCCCTGCATGACCGTGCAGCACAGTTTTCGCCATTTGCGGCACTCACCGGGCATGAAGCGGCGATAAAAGAAACGGCGCGACTGACGGACGATAAGCAAATTTTAAGTGAAGATGTCATTGAAAAGATAAACGGACAGTTAAAAATAATTGCAGAAAATATAGGAGCAGAACAGGAAATAACCGTCACGTATTTTGTGCCGGATTCCAAAAAATCCGGTGGCGCGTATGTAGACTGCGCCGGAACGGTCAGAAAAATTGATAAATATAACCGCACGCTGGTAATGACGGATAATACCGTCATACCGATAGAACAAATCAGCAGGATTTGCGGCTTGCAGGACTGTGAGATTGATTTGTGGGATATGTATGCGGATTACATCAATGGCAAGCGTGAAATTGCAGAAATCAATATGGATTTTAAGCCGGAGTACAAAACGATATAGCACCGGAACAGGAAAGGAAAAATGAAAATGCAGTTATATCAGGGCAGACCGGCGGATATGACCGGGCGGCAGGATAAAGAAAAACGGGTATATGAATTATTGGACAGATTAGGTATTGCCTATGAGCGGGTTGACCATGAGGCGGCAGAAACGATGGAAGCCTGCGAAGAAATTGATAAATTTCTTGCACCGGCGGTTATCTGTAAAAATTTATTTTTATGCAACACACAGAAAACGAAATTTTATCTGCTGATGATCCGCGGTGATAAAAAATTTAAAACAAAAGAGATTTCATCACAGATTCACAGTGCAAGACTTTCCTTTGCACCGGCTGAAAAAATGGAAGAATATTTAGATATTCTGCCGGGTTCGGTGAGTGTCCTCGGACTGATGAATGACAAAGAGCATCAGGTACAGCTTCTGGTCGATGAAGATGTGCTGAATGCAGAATATGTGGGGTGTCACCCCTGTGTGAATACGTCCAGTCTGCGTTTAAAGACATCAGACATCTTTAATACCTTTTTAAAAGAAGTATCACACGACTATATCACGGTTGTCTTGTCAGAATAAATAATCATACAATTCATTGAAAATAAACTTTATTGTTTACATTTTTGTTCATATGATGTATAATTGTAATAAATATTGTACGTGCTTTCAAGAAAAATGATACAAAATGCACAAAATACAGTAAAAATCAAAAAAATAAGGAGGAACTTTCAATGAATCGTTTAAAAGGAAAAATTGCGGTGATTACAGGCGGTAATTCAGGTGTAGGTGCGGCAACGGCGAAGCTGTTTGCGGCAGAAGGAGCAACCGTTGTGATTACGGCACGCAGGGAAGCAGCATTAAAAGAAGTGGCAGATGAGATTACTGCGGCAGGCGGTGAAGTATATGCCGTTTCAACAGATATTTCCAAGCCGGAGGACCCTGAAATGTTGATGCAGAAGGTTATGGACAAGTACGGAAAGATAGATATTCTTGTCAACAATGCCGGTATTCTGGAGCAGGGATTAAAGCCAATTGATAAGTTCTTAGATGAAGATATGGACAGAATTATCGAAACCAATGAAAAAGGCACAATGCGTTGCATGAGAGCGGCATCTAAGAGAATGACGACGGGCGGCGCGATTGTCAATGTGGCATCGGTAGCCGGTGAAAAAGGCTGCGGCGGTGCGGCTTATGTAGCGTCTAAGGCGGCAGTTATCGGTCTGACAAAGCATACGGCACTGCGTTTCCAGAAAGACGGAATCCGTTGTAATGCCATTTGTCCGGGCAACATTATTACACCGATGACCATGGGAACAGATCCGAAGGCATTAGACCCGGATATGATTGGTGCAATGATGACACACAGCGATATTAAGGCACAGTCTTGTACGGCAGAAGATGTTGCAAATGTAGTTTTATTCTTTGCAAGTGATGAAGCCAGAGCCATTACAGGTCAGATTATCGTAACAGATTTCGGCGCAATGCTGTAAGCGGAAAACGTTAAATCAAAATATATCGGTACGAATATGTGAATAAAATATATTAGTAAAATACATAAAAATACCGGCAGTGAAAAGCTGATAAGAAAATCGGGCTTTGGACTGCCGGTTTTTTGATGTGAAATTTTCAGTCTTGTGTGGTGTAAACACTTTGCTTATATTATAATAAATTCAGACATTTAAAAATATGGAAAAGGAAATCAGCAGAGTAAACAATGAGTAAAGCATCCAATTACTATTATGAACAATTAAATAAAGAACAGCAGAAAGCGTATTATGCCATGAAAGAAGGGCTGTTAAACCAGCAGGACTCTTTTGCAGTGCCAATGCTTGATAAAAAGGAATTATCTGACATTTATTTTATGGTGCGTATGGACTGCCCGGAAATTTTTTATTCCGTGCGTTTTTCGTACCGGTATTATCCGGATTCTACGGCAGTTGAATTTATCCCGGAGTATTTATTTCAAAAAGACAAAATCAGGGAGCACCGTCAGGCAATGCAGGCGCGTGTCAAAAAGCTTGCAAGACAGGCGCAGGGACTGGATGAAAAGGGGAAAGAGCTGTTTATTCATGATTTTATCGTACAAAATGTGCGGTATGACAAATTAAAAAAAGAGTATTCCCACGAGATTATCGGGGCATTGGGAAATGGTGTTGCCGTCTGTGAGGGCATGGCAAAAGCCGTTAAAATCCTTTGTGATGAGCTTGGAATCTGGTGTATTATTGCGCTGTCGGAGGCCAATCCCGAAAAGGGAATCAAGTACCGTCATGCGTGGAATGTTATTAAAATCGGTGGGCAGTATTATCATGTGGATGCAACGTTTGACAATACGCTCTCCAAAGACGATACAATCCGGTATGATTATGTGAATCTGTCGGACAAGCAGATTGCAAGGGACCATGAACCGGTCATCTGGAAGGTTCCTGCCTGCCCGGACGGCGACCATTTTTATTATAAGGAAAAGAAGCTGTCGTGGACAACAATGGATGAAGTCAGAAACCGGACGCGTCAGGCAGTGAAAAAGGGAAAAATTCTGTTATTTCACTGGCGGGGAGGGTATCTCACCAAAGAAGTGCTGCAGGAACTGCTTTCCATTTTCTCAGAAGAAGCAAAGGCAAAGGGAAAACAATCCTTTGTATCGGTCAACCGGGCGCAGGCGGTACTGCGGGTGCGTTTTCAGGAAGGTGCCGGTGAAGAACAGATTGAGATGGAAGAAGCCAATGAAAGCGAATTATAGGAAATACAGAATGACCGTATGCAGAATTAAAATAAAAGCATGAAAAAAAACAGCAGAAATGGAGAAGGGTATGAGAACAGGTAAAAAACTGACAGCAGAAATTCTGTCAGGAAAATGGGATGAGGCATTAAAAAAGCTTTATATGGATAACCAAAAGATACAGCAGCAGAAAAAACGTTATGTAAAAGCAGTGGCATCTTATTGTGAAATTTTTGGCGAAATGCCGGTTGAAATCTATAGTGCACCGGGCAGAAGTGAAGTGGGCGGCAATCATACAGACCACCAGCATGGCAGAGTGCTTGCGGCATCTGTAAGTCTGGATGCCATTGCAGTTGCAGGCAGGGTGGATGAGCCGTTGGTGCGGATACAGTCAGAAGGATACAAGTTGTGTGAAATTCGGCTGGACGAACTGGATAAGAAAACGCGCGAGGAGGGAACAACTAAAGGATTGATCCGCGGCGTGCTTGCAGGCTTGAAACAGCAGGGATATAAAATAGGTGGATTTTGCGCATATATTACAAGTGATGTGCTTTCCGGTTCGGGGCTGTCTTCATCGGCAGCATTTGAAACACTGATTGGCACGGTTGTATCGGGACTGTACAATCATGCGGAAATTCCGGCAGTAACCATTGCACAGACCGGCAGATATGCGGAAAATGTGTATTTTGGCAAGCCAAGCGGACTGATGGACCAGATGGCATGTGCCATCGGCGGCATGGTTTATATTGATTTTGAAAATGAAGAAAAACCACAGGTAGAAAAAATTGATGCGGATTTTGAAAAAGCAGGATTGACACTGTGTATTGTGGATACGAAAGGGTCGCATGCAGGACTGACACACGAATATGCACAGATTCCCGTAGAAATGAAGCAGATTGCAGCACATTTTGGGAAAAATGTACTGCGTGAGGTTGAAGAAAAAGATTTTTATGCGGCACTTCCGGTTTTGTGCAAAGAATCAGGCGACCGTGCAGTACTGCGCGCCATACATTTTTTTGCAGAAGATGAACGGGTTGTAAAGGAAGTTAATGCCCTTCGCGCCGGTGACTGGAACCGTTTTTTAAAACTGGTAAAAGAGTCGGGCGATTCGTCTTATAAATATCTGCAAAATGTATATGTCAGTCATGATACGGTCAATGAGCCGGTTGCCATTGCGCTGGCAGTGAGTGAACGGACGCTTGCGGATAAGGGCATATGCCGTGTGCATGGCGGCGGTTTTGCGGGAACGATACAGGCATTTGTAAAAGAAGCTGCGGTTTTGGATTATAAAAATGCAATGGAAGCCGTATTTGGAGCGGATTCGTGTCATGTTTTAAAAATACGCAGATATGGAGGAATCAGAGTCATTGGATAAAGATTGTTCGTTAAAGAAAAAGATATTTAACATTATTCAGATTGGTGATAAAAGTAACCGCATCAGCAGGGCGTTTGATATATTTATAACAATTACGATTGTTTTAAATATTCTGGTGACATTTGCACAGACGTTTGATGAATTGTCACGGATAACAATGGGATTAAAAGCGATAGAATATGTGACACTGGGCATTTTCTGTGTGGAATATGTCCTGCGAATCTGGACGGCAGAGTACTTATATCCCAATATCGGCAGAAGACAGGCAAAACTTCGTTTTTTGATTTCATTTGATGGAGTGATTGATTTACTGACCATTGTACCTGTATTTTTCTTATCGGGATTTGTAATATTCAGAATGTTACGGGTGGCAAGAATTTTCCACCTGTTCCGGTTAAATGCAAAATATGACTCGTTTAATGTCATCACAACGGTTCTTTATGAAAAACGCAACCAGATTATTTCTTCGGTATTTATTGTACTGATACTTATGCTTGCCAGCAGTCTGTGTATGTATAGTGTTGAGCATGACACACAGCCGGACGTTTTTCGCAATGCGTTCAGCGGTGTCTGGTGGAGTATGTCCACACTTTTAACAGTCGGTTACGGCGACATTTATCCGGTAACGACACTGGGGCGTGTGATGGCAATCTGTATCGCGTATCTGGGAGTCGGTGCAGTTGCAATTCCAACCGGTATTATCAGTGCAGGTTTTGTAGAACAGTATCAGCGCAAAAGCAGTCTGTCCAATCTCAAAAACGCGGACATCAAGCAGATTGCTGAAATATTTGTAGACAAACGCTATGCAGGGAAATCAATTGAAGAAGTGGAAGAACAGGAGCAGCTGACCATTTTCTTGATTTTAAGAGAAGACTTATCAATCCTCCCACAAAAAGATACGTTGTTAAAACAGGGCGATATCATCATAATCCGCGCTGAAGGGGAGAAAGAATAGAATACCCCCGTGATAAAGGGGGCAGCTCAACGTGTTACTTAACTTCGCTGTCCCCTTTATCACGGGGAAGTTATTCGTTCATACGGTCAGATATTTACTCTTTATAAAGCCTGGTGTGAAAAATCACACGGATGTGCTAATATAGCTATGATGGCAGATGGGAAATGAGGATTAGTGGAACAGCTCCTGTACCATTTCCGCATTATAGACAACCTGTGTCTGATGCTCGGCTTCAATCATGTAGAGCGCGTGGGCGGCGAGGTGTTCGGCAGCCTGCTCTAAATCACGGATACCGGTAGTATCTTTAAAAATATCAAGGACAGCATCCAGTCCGTCATCCAAAACAACACATTCATTTTCATGCAGACCGATACGTTTTAAAACCTTCGGGAGAGAATATTTCACAAAAATTGTCTTCTTTTCTTCCCTTGTGTAATCCGGAATATCAATAACGGCAAAACGGGATAACAGCGGCGCACTGATTTTTTCCTTATCATTCGCGGTGGCAATCGGATAAACGCCGGAAGTCGGAATCAGACATTCCATATAGTTATCTGTAAATCCTAAGTTATCCAGCAGTGTCAGTAACACATCGGCAGGATTGCCGTTGCCGTTTCCGGCTGTTGCCTTGTCCAGCTCGTTAATGATAAAGACAAGATTATTTTCACCTGCCATATTGAAAGCTTCCATAATAATACCCGGCTTTGCATTGGAATAAATTCTTGAACTGCCGGTCAGCTGTTCGGCATCGTTAATGGAACTCATATCGAGCGTTGTCCACGGCAGTTTTAAAATCTTGGCAACCAGATAGGCAATCTGGGATTTACCGGTTCCGGCAGGTCCGACCAGCAAAATGCCGTATGCCGGCAGGGTGTGTGTACGGTTAATCTGGATCACGGTTTCGATAATCCGCTGTTTTACCCGTTCCATGCCAAATAATTCTTCATCAAGAATCCGGCGGGCTTCTACAGGGTCAATGGATTCAAAATAATTGCTTTTCCATTTAATATTTAACATAATGGATAAAGCACGCTGTGCGTGACGTTTTTCTTCCGGTGTAACCTCGTTGGAGCGTGCAACGACTAAGTTGCGGCGTGCCCACAGACGGATATTTTCAGGAAGCGTCTTACCGGCACAGTTTAAAAAGTCGGAAATGCTTGTGATGCTTGTCAGCTTCATATCATCTGCGGATTCATCTAAATCTTCATCGGAGGTTTCCTCGGCAATCGCATCACTTTCCAGCAGACGCTCAATCATAAACTGTAAAAATCCGTCTTCGGAAGAAAGTTTCTGACTGTTGCTGAAAGCCACTTCGCGGATTTTATATACGGCATAGCCGTCACTGCGGTTTTCACCGGTCAGCTTGACCTTAATGCGGTTTTCGCCAAGCCACTTAATCAGGCTTGTAAAACGGGAGTCAATCTGTAAAATATTGCTGAGTTCCACTCCGTCATCAAGCTGGAATTCAAAGGCGGTCTTTTTATATGGATTTGCAAAAATACCGGCAGAATCCTGTTCCCATGGGTGAGAAGAATTATCTAAAACCAGAATCGGATGCTCCGGTGTGGCTGTGGAGTGATTGGACTGAAAAGTTGTATAAGTACATTCAAAGGCGGAAGCCGTATTGGATGTACTGGTTGAATCATATACAAGCATAGTATTTCTCCTGTTCATTTTATATATATATTTGTAAGAGCAGCGCTAAAAGTAAATCTGCCGCTCAAAACATCATAGCATACCTTGTTCCAATTTAAAAGAGCAAAAGTCAAGCCGAAATTCCACAAAACAAAATTAGATATTGACAAATGTGTGTATATACTGTATATATGTACATATACAGATAACGTGACATGAGAAGGGAGCGGGAAAGATGATTCAACTGGAACAGGTATCTAAAAGACTTGGCGCCTTTCGGCTTCAAGACATCAGCTTTTCGCTGCCGGCAGGGTATATATGCGGACTTGCGGGCAGAAACGGCACAGGAAAGACAACGCTGCTGCATCTGCTGGCGGGACTATATCAGCCCGACAGCGGACAGGTGGAGATATTCGGCAGCCGGTATGATACACAGGAAAAGCAGATTCACGACAGCTTAGGCGTTGTTTTAAATGAAGATTTGATGATGAAACATCTCAACCTTGAGAAAAACGGGGACTATTTCGGGACATATTATTCCGGGTATCAAAAAGAACAGCTTTTATCATATTTAAAGCAATTTGGACTGGAAAAGAACAGAAAATTCGGAAAGCTGTCCAAAGGGGAAAAATTAAAATATCAGTTTGCATTTGCATTATCATGTAATCCGAAGCTGCTGATTTTAGATGAGCCGACAGCCAACTTTGATGTGGAATTCCGCAAAGATTTTTTGAAATTGTTACAGGAGTTTATCGCAGACGGACAGAAAAGTGTTGTACTGGCAACGCATTTAATGGAAGATATCGACCGCCTTGCAGATTACTTGATTTATCTGGAAGACGGCAGAAGCATTTTCGCAGGACAGATGGAAGATTTCCGGGAACAGTACCGTATTGTGTCGGGAGAAGCTTATAAAATCAAGCTGCTTGACCGGGAAGATATCATTGCCATGGAACAGAAAAAATACGGGGCAAAGGCGCTCGTCAGACATCACGGTTATCAGCATTATGACGCGGAGCTGACAGCGACAGCGCCGACCGTGGAAGAATTTATGTATTTTTTGAGTAAGACAAAGACTGCGGAAAGGAGAAATCATGAAAAAGTTATTCACTGAATACTGGCAGGAATTTGATGTGCAGTATATAAAAAATATGTATGGAGCAGAGCTTCCGCTGTTTTATTTTGTCATTTACTGGAGCTGGAGTCTGGTTTTTGGAAATGCGGCAGGGACTGACACGACATCTGTCACGGGGAAAATAATACTGGCGGCAGCGGTTATTTTTCCGGCGGTCTTTAGCTTTATTTCCTATACCCTGCATCCGATAGCACTGTCAAAGCAGATGTATCTGTGTCCGCTGGGCAGTCAGGAGCGGGAAAGGCTGGTTATGGACAAATATCTTTTCCGGGTGGGGCTTCATATGACGGTCTGCATAGCAGGCACGGTTCTGGTAGCATTTATGGCGCGGGGCGCACTGTACTGGTATCTTCTTATTTTATGGAATGATTTTATCATCAGCATTTTTATTCCGTCAGAGCAGGAAAAGACGGATAGCAGGACAAAGGAGCTGATTTATAAAAATATCATGATTCCTGTGGTACTGATATTAAATGCCGTATATTTTGAAAATGCTTTAGATAAAGAAAATATACAGATTGTTTATGCAGTGTTAATTGCCGGGTTTATAGGACTGGTACAGTTACCGCTTTTTATATGGTATGCCGGACGGGTAAAAAGCCATATCCGGTCAGCAGTATTTTATAGAACCAATATAGATGTCAGCCGTGTTTTATAAAACCGGTATAGATGTCAGCGGCAGAGCTGTTTAGGGAGATTCACCATAAAAAGATGTTGGGGACAAAAGCCCCCAACTATGAGCAAGCTCATGTGGGTTTAGACCTTTTGACCCTGATATCATAAATATATTGTAGTAGAAATGAGGCGCGTATGAAAATAACAATACTTCCGCAGGGGACACTGGCTATTTATGAGCAGATTGTCAATCAGCTCAAAAATGCAGTGGTAACAGGCGAACTAAAAGCAGGGGAAGCACTGCCGTCCATCCGGGCACTGGCGGCGGATTTGGGTGTCAGTGTCATTACAACCAAAAGAGCGTATGAGGAGCTGGAAAAAGAGGGGCTGGTGCGCTCGGTGGCAGGAAAGGGCTTTTATGTCTGTGAATATAATGCGGATTACTTAAAGGAAAAACAGCTGGTGCTGTTGGAAAAACGCTTAAATGAAGTGATAGAGGAAGCAAAACAGGCAGGGCTTGCCAAAGAAGATTTTGTGGAAATGGTGCAGGCATTATACGAACAGTAGATTACAGATTAGAAAATGTCTGTGCAGTGGGGGCAGGCGGCATCAGGTATCTGCGGTTTATTAGATTGTGGCGAATACAAAAAAAGAGGAGGAAAAGAGCTTGGAAAAAGAAATATTGCGGTTTGAACAGGTGACGGGAAGGGGCAGGAAATTCCCGATTCAAAATGTGGATTTTGCGATGAAGTCCGGTTACATTTACGGATTAACGGGCAGAAACGGTGCCGGAAAGTCAACGCTTATCAAGACAATTCTGCATGAGCAGTCCCGGTATAAAGGTGCAATTTACGTGGATGGAATCCCGGTAAAGGAAAATTATGCGGCGGCATGCCGGAAAATCGGATATGTATCCGAGGACAACGTATTTTTTGAAAAATGTACAGCAATGCAAAATGCAGAAGCGTTGGGCGTTTTTTATGATGATTTCCAGATAGAACGGTTTTGCAAGCAGATGCAGGCATTTGACGTGCTGGTTTCAAAGCAGTACGGAGCAATGTCAAGAGGTGAAAAGTTAAAATGTCAGCTGGCATTTGCCATTGCCCATCAGCCGGTTTTATATCTGATTGATGAGGCAACGGCAGGAATGGACGCAGTATTCCGGCTTCAGTTTTTTGACTGTATGCGCAGGCTGGTGGAGGACGAAAGATGCGGTGTGCTTTTGACAAGCCATATTATCACAGACCTTGAAAGAAATACAGATTACAGTGCGGTGATGGAAAACGGTCGGTTTAGCGGGTGGACAGAGAGCATTGACGGAATTTTACGGCAGGATGACCGGGAACAGGAGGCGTTATGTATCGAATAACAGACGACAGACAACAGCAGTGTTTGGAAAAATTTTTTGCGAAAGAAAAAACATGGTATCCCGATTATTTCGGGTGCAAATTTGCGGCATATATGATGTTTTTTTGTGGCATTATCGGCTGGCTGTTTCCTTATCAGGCAGAATGGGTGTCCATTCATGAAAGCATGAAGACGTATGGGATTTATGCAATGATATATTTGCTGGGTTTTAGTTTTTACAGCCAGATGTTTACATCGTATAAAGGCAGTAAAAGAAGCAGGAATCTCAGTGAAATACTGCAGAATTTACCGGTTTCGTCAGTACAGACAGCGATTTTTAAAGCGAAAAAGACATTAAAAATCTGTGGTAGAATCGCGGTGATTGCGGCAGTGGGACAGACATTTTTTGCGATTGTGGCATTACATACTTTTTCAATAGGAAATATATTGATTCCGCTTGCGGTATTATACGTTCTTCCGGCAGGAATCTGTGCCGTGGAAATTGCAGTTGAATTATGGAAAGGGCAGACACCGGTCAGATTTAAAAAGGCTGACCGGTGATAAAAATAAAGTGCCGTCCCGCACATTTATTTACAAGTTATGCGGTTTCCTTCGGAGCTTTATTGACAATATAAATGCCGATACATACAAGAAGCAGTGCGGCAATACTGCTAAAGCCCAAAGAATCTTTTTCGCCAAGCAGCACAGCGGATAAAAGCACGCCGATAACCGGATTCATAAAGCCGAACACAGCAACTTTTGAAATCGGATTGTATTTTAACAGCAGCCCCCATAAAGAGTAGGCCACTGCCGAGATAACACCAAGGTAAAAAAGCATGGCAAACGCAGGCAGGGTAAATCCGGAGAGGTGTCCACCCATAAAGAAGCCGCACACAGCCATGACAATGCCGCCTAAAATAAACTGATAACCGCTTAACATTACAGGATTGTCCTGAACGGAAAAGCGTTTCATAAATACCGATGAAAAAGCGTATGCAACGGTTGATAAAAGAATTGCACCGTCCCCGTTTACGGTAAAATGTAGGTCCATTCCGTTTCCGGCAACGTTGACAAGTACAACACCGGCAAAACCGACAAGACAGCCAAGCATTTTCCGTGCCGTAACCTTTTCCTGATGAAATAAAAATCCGGCAACGAAAATGGCGACAAACGTGCTGACGGCTTCAATAATAGAAGCCTTGACACCCGTCGTATGTGCCAGTCCGATATAGAAAAACAGGTATTGTAAAATGGTCTGTAACAGGCTCAGTTCCAGAATATGCGGCAGAGAGGCTTTTGTCGGAAGCAGAAACTGCCGCTGTGTCAGACTGCCAAGAAAGACAGCGAGGATTCCGGCAAGCGTAAAGCGGCAGCCCGCATATAAAATCTGGCTTGCCGTATCGGAAGATGCAATGTGCATCATTTTGTAGCCGATTTTAATACAGGGAAATGCACTGCCCCATAAGGCACAGCAGATTAATGCGCCAAACAGCACGACTACAGGGTTACTAAGAAAATTTTTTTGTGTATTCATGAGTTTCTCCTAAATATAACTTCACTTTTTGCACAGGATATTGTAGCATAAAAGTACGGATTCGTGGAAAAAATTTCCATATAAAGGAGAATTAAAAAACATGAAAATGACAACGCTGTGTTATATTGAAAAAGACGGACAGTATCTGATGCTGCATCGCACCAAGAAGAAAAAAGACATCAATAAGGATAAGTGGATTGGTGTCGGCGGTCATGCGGAAGGCACAGAAAGCCCGGAAGAGTGCCTGTTAAGAGAAGTAAAAGAAGAAACAGGGCTGACACTGACACGCTTTCGTTTCCGCGGGCTGATAACCTTCGTTAGTGATGCGTGTGAACCGGAGCAGATGTGTCTGTTTACGGCAGACGGCTTTGAAGGTGAAATCTGTCCGTGTGACGAGGGCGAGCTTGCGTGGATTGATAAAACAGAGATTTTAAAGCTGCCGACATGGGAGGGCGATGCCGTCTTTTTAAAGCTGCTCTTAGAAGGCGAACAGCGGTTCTTTACCTTAAAACTGGTCTATGAGGGCGAAAAACTTGTAGAAAAGCAACTTCGTTTTTATAATTAGTTTATAAAATGATAATTTGACACTAAAAAAGAGCGGGTGCTATAATTTTTCCTCGATATTTAAAAACCGGCGGGAAATGCCGGATAAAAAAGAATCGGATAAGGGAGAATTTATGACATTTTATCAGGAATTACAATTAAATCAGGCAGGCTCTAAAGCGGTGATCCGCGCATCAAAGAGCAAAAAGGAAAAATACAGGCACATTGCCGTTTATCTGTTTAAAATCCTATTGACCGTGGCATTTTGTACCGCATTTGTAATGGCATTCGGCGCAGTTTTCGGAGAAGATAACAATATCGTAGGTGTTGTTATGCTTTTGTGCGTATTGTCGTTTAGGTATGCGGATTTAGGAATTAAAAATAAGGATGCCATGTGGGCATTTGCAGTGATTTTTGCCATTCTGGCAGCAGGACCGCGGCTTGCCAACGCCTGCGGACTTGTGGCGGAGTGTATGATACATATTGTCTGCATTATGGCGATTATGATTCTTAGCTGTCATAATGTTTTAATGTTTAATCATGCGACACTGGTACTCGGCTATCTTTTGTTATACGGATATGATGTGACCGGTGAAGCTTATTTATACCGTCTTGTGGCGATTGCGGTAGGAGCGGCTCTGACAATGGCGGTTTATTACCGCAATCACAGAAAGCGGACCTTTAAAAGAACGTTTAAAGACTTATTTAAAGAAGTGGATTTTCAGTCGTCAAGAACACAGTGGCAGCTGCGCCTTGCACTTGCGATTGCAACAGCACTGCTTCTTGCGGGAATCCTTCATCTGCCGCGCCGTATGTGGGCAGGCATTGCAGTGATGTCAGTAACACTGCCGTTCCCGGAAGAAATCAAGGAACGTGTAGGGGGAAGAATCCCCGGCAATATCATCGGCGGACTGGTATTTATATTAATTTACTGTTTTGTTCCGAAGTCCCTTCATTCATATATCGGGATATTTGGTGGAATCGGTGTGGGACTGTCAGCCACCTACGGCTGGCAGGCGGTGTTTAATTCACTTGGAGCGATGGCTATTGCAGTCAGCTTCTTAGGACTTCCGGGGGCTGTATTTTACCGGGTTTTTCATAATGCGTTCGGTGCATTGTACGGAATGTTTTTTGAGAAAATTTACAGCAGATGTATAAAAGCTTAATAAGGACAACAGACGAGACTGCCGTGCGATGCCATTCGCACGGCAGTCTTTTTTGCACAGACAGCTGCAAATCAGTCCAAATTTTGTTGACAAAAGTATTATTTGTATTATAATGTATAATACAAATAATACAAAAGCACGGCAGGAAAGGAGCGAACATATGGTTATAGAACTGGATATGGAAAGTGAAGTGCCGATATATGTGCAGCTTCGCAATCAGATAGTGAAAGGAATCGGAAAAGGAGAATTAAAAGCGCAGGAAAAACTGCCGACAGTCCGCCAGCTGGCAGCAGAAGCGGGCGTTAATACAATGACCGTGAATAAAGCTTATCAGATATTAAAGGCGGAAGGCTATATCAAGATTGACAGACGGCACGGCGCGGTAGTGGCAGATGTCGTTGATATGGATTTGCAGTTTCGGGAAAAGCTGGAAGCAGAATTAGAGCTTTTGTCAGCGGAAGCCAGCATTACGGGAATGGAAAAGGCAGAGTTTTTAAAGCTGTGCGATGGGATTTATTCTAAGATGAAGGTATGCAGACAATCCTAAAATCAAAGATTTTCGCACAACGCTTTGTGACGTCTGCGGATAGGAGGAAGTATGGGGATTTTTATGTTTATAACATTTGCGTCGGCAAATTTAATTACAATCGGTGCAATGTGGTATGGATTCATGAGCCAGTACCGGTATAATAACGGAATGGTTCTGGGGGTGCATATTCCATCGGAACACGCAGAAGAACCGGGGGTGACAGAACAGGTCACGAATGCCAAAAGAAAAATGAAGCGGTTTCATATCATTAATCTGATTTTAATCATGGCACTCAGCATACTGTGTTTTTTTAATATGGCACTTTATGTTATCATCTGGATTGTGTGGATTTTTGCATACATAGGAGCGGCAATTTACTTCAATGCCAAAACACACCGGAAACTTTATGACTATAAGGTGGCGCAGGGCTGGCTTGCAGAGGGACAGAAAAAGAAAGTTTATATCGACACGGCGGTACTGACGATGACGGAAAAAAGCGCAGTGCCGTACCGGTATCATGCAGTCGTAATTTTAATAGAAATCCTGTGCGTACTGCCGTTTTTGTGTGGAAAACGTCCGGTTTTTTGGGAAGAAATGGGGATATTCTGTATCTGTGCCGTGGCAGTATCGGTAACGGCATGGATAGCGCATGTGTTTATCAACCGCAGACAGCATGCGGTTTACAGTCAGGATACCGAAAAAAATTTGCAGGTTAATTATCTGATAAAAAAATACATCGGGGAAGCACTCCTTGCCATGAGCAGCTGTAATGCGGCGGCATGGGTGATGATTGCCGTACAGGCACTTATTTTTAACAGTCTGAACGCGGTTGTGTTTTACAGCTATGTCGTACTGGAAAGCCTGTCAGGCGTGGCATTTCTGGTGCTGATTTTCCGGATGTATAAAAAGAAAAATGAGTTTTTAAATGCAGATAACACGCTGGTATATGTCGATGATGACGAATACTGGAAAACAGGATTTTACTACAATCCCAATGACAGACATATGCTTGTGGCGGACCGTATGCAGTCGGGAAATTATTCCTTTAATTATGCAACGGCAGGGGCAAAAATATGGACGGGCATTATAACATTTGTTGTTGCAGGAACTATCGTATTTACGGTTGCGGCAATGCTTCCGCTGATTGATGTCAAAGTGGATTTTACCATGGATAATAACAGGGTAACGGTTGAGGGCGGCGGTTATAAAATCACATTTGATAAAGAATCCATTCAGAGAGCAGAGATGCTGGATACAATGCCGCGTGATAATTTCACAAAAACCAACGGCGGCGCCACAGAAACCTATGCGGTAGGGCATTTTAAAGGGAATACTTACGGAAAATGTATGCTTTTTATATATAAAGGAAATGCGCCGTACATTCTGATTCAGACGGACACACAGACGATGTTTTTTAATGCAAAAGACAGCAGTATGACAAAGCAGTGGTATGAGCAGCTGTGTGAGTAGAACACACTATTATCCAAATAATCAAATAAATTTCAATCTTTGTAAGATTTCCATATGTTTTTATGTTTTGCACTGAAATTGTAGGTTTGTGTCGAAAGATTCTGCAATTTTTACACGATATTTATTTTTCATTCACACAGGATTGTGGTATACTAAAGTAAAAAACAAAACGGGAAAGGTAAGAAATGGCAAAGAAAAATAAAATAAAGAACTGGGTCATTCCGGGTGTAGTCGGAGGCGTGGTCATTATCCTGACAGTTGCTTCCATCGTTTCCGGTTCTATACAGCAAAAAAAGGAAAAGGAAAGCAATGCGGCGAGTGTCAGCGTAGACCGGATTAAGTTAAAAGATGATTCGGCGCAGGCACAGCAGATGAGCAATACAGAAACAGAAGTAGAGATTGAATTTGAAGACTGTGCCGTTCCGGTAGGCACGCAGTTAAAGATGACAGCACTGGTTGTTCCCGAAAATACGGACCAGGCACTCATCTGGAGCAGTTCGGATTCGTCTGTGGCAGAGATTGATAAAGACGGAATTCTCACAGTGAAGGCAGTGGGAACAACCGTTGTAACAGCAACTGTCGGAACCGTTTCCGATTCAGTTGTCATTGAAGGAATTGAAAATGTGGCACAGGGTTCAAAAAATAACCTTCCGGTTTACACCGGTACAACCCTTGCAAAAAATAATGCATCCGGAAGCGGCAGTGCATCGGGCAGTACGTCATCCGGTGGAACATCCGCAGGAAGCGGATCTGACAGCGGCAGTACAGGTACAGGCGGCGGGCAGGCAGGCGGTTCATGGACAGGCTCAGGCAGTTCGGGAAGCGGCTCCTATGACGGCGGTTCCGGTGATTCGGATTCGGACGGCGGAGATGATTCCGGCAGTACGGACAGCGGTTCGGGAAGCTCCGGTGGTTCTTCAAATGGTGAATCCGGCACGACGGGCGGTTCTTCCGGCAGTAATTCCGGCAATAACGACGGTTCATCCACAAACGGCGGGAATTCCTCAAACAACAGTAATAGCGGCAGTAACACCGGCAATGGTGACAACAGCGGCAGCATTTCAGACGGACTTTCAGGAATCGGATTTACACAGCGGTATTCCAATGTTTATGTATGCGAAGAAAATGATACATATTATGGAGAAATCATCACACAGCCGAATGTAACCATTATCTATATCAAGCAGAGAAGCGGCACATTTGACAGCAGGATTCAGACGGTGCTTGCCAGACTGCTTCCGGACGAGTACGGACAGGTGTGGAGCAATTATCTTTCTGCCAACACAGACAGAACTTTTACGGCAGAAGGCAGACGGGTACGAATTGTTGTAGCCCCGAATGGCGGTCACTCGCAAATAGTAATATACAATTAGACAAAAATATGATATGCTTACACTAATATGACTTGCAGTGAGGTGAATTAATTGCTGAATGAAAATAAGATTAAAATGATGACGAAAATGGCAATTTATGAAAAAAACGAAGGCAGGCAGATGATTAAAAATTCCCGCTATTTTAAGGGGGATTATGTAGCGTTTGGCGTACTCCGTACATTAATTGCAACAACATTTGCATATATAATCATGGTGATACTGTATGTGTTATGCAACCTTGAAAAACTGGTTGCCGACATTAATTCGCTCGATTATGCGGCAGTGGGAAAAAGACTGGGAATATATTATATCCTGATGTTAATTGTATATACCATCATTGCGGCAATGGTTTATGCCTATCAGTATAATCATTCGCGGAAAGGTCTGAAAAAGTATTTTTCAAGACTAAACAAGCTGGAACGTTTTTACGACAGCCAGAGAAAGAAAAAATAGTATTGGAGGACTCACATGGTTTTTTTACTGGAATTAAAGGAAGGATTTAAGAAATTCTATAATAAATACGATACGTATCTGGTTCCGGCAGTACGGTTTGTGATGGCATTGGTTTCTTTTCTGATGCTCAATGCAAGCATCGGATATATGTCAAAGCTGAAAAATCCGCTGATAGCCGTGGCAATGGCAGTATTGTGTGCCTTTCTTCCAAATGGATTTATGATATTTTTCTTATCGGTATTTATGTTGGTTCATTTATATGCGATTTCTGCGGAATTTGCATTGATTGTACTGGGAATCGTGCTTTTAATGTATCTGCTGTATTACCGTTTTACACCGAAGCAGGGGTATCTTTTAGTGATTACGGTACTGCTTTGCTGGATAAAAATGCCGTACCTGCTTCCAATTGCGGCGGGGCTGTGCTTTAACGCATTCGCCATGATTCCGGCGGCATTTGGTGTGATTATTTTTTACATTATTAAGACAGCCAGTGAATATGAAACGGCACTGACGACAAAGTCAGTCAATGACAGTATGCAGCAGATTTCGTATATTGTAGAAAGTCTGTTTAATAATAAAGAAATGATTCTGTTTGTAATTGCAATGGTTGTTACGATTACGGCAGTATATGCAGTCAGACGGCTAAAGATTGATAATGCGTGGACCTATGCCATTGCGGCAGGGATTGTGGTACAGTTTATCGTACTGCTTGCAGGAATTTTAGTGACAGGTGCCAAAATCAATCTGATTCTGATGATTGTGGGAACCGTGCTTGGCGGGGTTGTAGGGTATCTGTGCCAGATTTTGTTTTTCAGTGTGGATTATTCCAGAACGGAATACGTACAGTATGAAGATGATGAGTACTATTATTACGTAAAAGCTGTTCCGAAAATTAATATTGTCAATGCCGAAGTCAAGGTCAAGCAGATTAATGCGAGAAAGACGAAAAAGGCGCATGACATCAGTGATATGACTTCATCAGAACAGGATGACGAAAATATTTAAAAAAGCTATAAGCGGTAAAATGAGTAAAGACCGGAAGGAACAGAAATGAGGTGAGTATGTGACAGCATGGAATAATTTTTTCAGCGATTATTTATCAAAATTATATATTCCACGGATTGGGTGGACAGATGTCATTGAGATTATCATTATTGCAGTGGTACTGTATAACATTCTGGTGTGGATTAAAAATACAAAAGCATGGGCGCTGCTCAAGGGAATTATCATTGTAGTATTATTTGCGCTGTTTGCATATATACTGAATTTAAAGACAATTCTCTGGATTGCGGGAAAAACCATCAGTGTCGGCATTATTGCGCTGGTGATTATCTTCCAGCCGGAGCTGCGGCGTGCGTTAGAGCAGCTCGGGCGCAAAAAACTGGTTGTCGGACTGTTTAACTTTGGTGAAGGCAGGGAAAAGGGTGAACGGTTCAGCAGCAAAACAGCCGATGAGATTGTCCGTGCCGCTTATGAAATGGGAGCGGTGCGGACCGGTGCATTAATCGTTATCGAGCAGGATATGGTTCTGGAGGAATATGTCCGCACCGGTATCGAGGTAGACGGTGTTGTAACAAGCCAGCTGCTCATTAATATATTTGAGCATAATACACCGTTGCATGACGGCGCGGTAATTGTGCGGGGCAACAGAGTAGTAGCGGCAACGTGTTATCTTCCGTTGTCAGATAATTCAAACTTAAGTAAGGAACTGGGAACCAGACACCGTGCGGGTGTCGGCATCAGTGAAGGCACCGACAGCTTTACAATTATTGTATCAGAAGAAACCGGTGCAGTATCCGTGGCGGTGGGCGGTTCAATTATCCGCGACATTGACAGGGATTCTTTAAGAAATAAGCTGGAGTATCTGCGCAAGAAAACAGTAGATGTCAAGTCGTTTAAGATTTGGAGAGGAAGGTTGAAAAATGAAAGAAAAGATATTTAGAAATTTCAGCCTGAAAATCCTGTCAGCTTTATGCGCAATTGTATTGTGGACGATTATTGTCAATATTTACGACCCGACCATGGGGGTGACAATCAGTACCGTTCCGGTGCAGCTGATTAATACAGAAAGTCTTACGGATAAGGGCTATACGTATGAGATTACAGATGGCAGTAAAATTTCGGTTTATGTAAGCGGACCTAAAAGTGTTATCACGGATATTAAAGCGGCAGATATTGTAGCTACGGCAGATTTAAGCAGGATTACGGCATTTGCCGATTATGCCGATATTGATGTAAAGGTTGTCAAAGACGGCAAAACGCTGACCAATGTCGAAGTGACGCCAAAGACAACAGCGGTTAAGCTGGATATTGAAAACAGGGTAACACAGCAGTTTGATGTTGGCATGGAAGTCAACGGTACGGAAGCGGAAGGCTATGTAGTCACGAAACAGTCCGTATCGCCATCGACCATCAAGATTACCGGTTCATCAACCACCATTGCAAAGATTGCGCAGGTTAAAGCCATCTGCGACATCAGCAATGCACAGGATAATATCCAGAGTGTTGTACCGATTGTTTTATACGATGCGGACGGTAATGTAATTGATGATCCGCAGCTTGAACTGTCAAAGAGTGAAGTGGAATATACGGCAAGTGTCAAAAAGTCTAAAACCGTACCGTTAAAATATTCTGTTTCGGGTGAACCGGCGGACGGTTATACCGTTCATAAGGTACAAAGTTCCGCAGACCAGATTACGATTTCGGGAGAGACAAAGGTTTTAGATCAGATTACACAGATTACGATTCCTTCCGACCAGTTAAAGGTGACGGGATTAAGCAGTGATAAAACATTTCGTCTGTGGATGGAAGATTTTGTGCCGTCTGATGTGAGTGTGGTATCGGATTCGGTTGTTTCCATTACGGTAAAGATTTCCGATGTGCACAGCAGGGAATTTACGGTGAAGACATCTGATATTACATTTTCCGGTTTATCATCAGGTCTGGAAGCAGCAATTACCGATCAGGATACCATTCATGTAATACTGACAGGTTCAGATGAAGCACTGGCAGCAGCACAGGCATCGGATATCAAAGCTACGGTGAATCTGACAGGCTTAAAAGAAGGAACATATACATTATCGATACAGTTTCAGCTGCCGGGCGGCTGCAGTCTGGACGATACCTATAAGGCAGCCGTAAAGATACAGGCGCAGACAGCACAGACACAGCCGGAAACAACAACACAGCAGACACAGGAAACAACAACAGCCGGTACCTCTGAAACAACCGGCCAGAACCGGTAAAATAAAAAGCTGAAAACAGCGGATGGGAGAGAAAAGATGGTTAGTGAAAAAATAGTCGTAGGAAGTGCATTGGGAATACATTTAAGACCAGCGGGGGCAATGTGCGATGCTGCTGTCAAATACGATTCCCATATTACATTTGCTTATGGAGAAGGAAAGACGGCCAATGCAAAGAGTGTCATTTCAATTTTAGCAGCAGGAATTAAATGCGGTGATGAAATAGAGCTGATTGCAGACGGTCCGGATGAGCAGGAAGCGTTAGAAAATGTTGCTGCTGCATTTAAAGAATCATTAAAAGATTGATTTCAAAAAGGGATTGTATTATAATTTTTATAAATTCAATCAGTAAAAAGAAGAAATATGGAGGATTAAAGTTATGGGTTACATGGAGTCTTACAAGGCGTGGTGTGCCAATGAATATTTTGATGAGGCAACAAGAGCTGAATTAAAATCAATTGAGGGTAATGAAAAAGAAATTGAAGACCGCTTTTATAAAGATTTAGAGTTTGGTACAGGTGGTTTAAGAGGTGTTATCGGCAACGGTACAAACCGCATGAATATTTATACTGTCAGAAAGGCAACACAGGGACTTGCAAACTTTATTAAGAAGGAAAATGCAGCAGACAGAGGCGTTGCGATTGCATATGATTCAAGAAGAATGTCCCCTGAATTTGCAGACGAGGCAGCATTATGCCTGAATGCGAACGGAATCAAGGCATATATCTTCCCGTCATTAAGACCGACACCGGAATTATCATTTGCCGTAAGACAGTTGCACTGCATCGCAGGTATTGTCATTACAGCCAGCCATAATCCACCGGAATACAACGGTTACAAAGTATATTGGGAAGACGGCGCACAGATTACAGCACCAAAGGATACACAGATTATTACAGAAGTAAAGGCTGTTACAGATTATAATACGGTAAAGACCATGGAAAAAGACGAGGCAGAAGCCTGCGGTCTTTACAATGTTATTGGCTATGATATGGATGAAGCTTATATCAAGGCTTTAAAGAAAATGAGCATCAACGGTGATATTATCAAGCAGGTAGCGGATGATATCAAGATTGTATACACACCGTTCCACGGAACAGGTAACGTTCCGGTCAGAAGAATTTTAAAAGAACTGGGCTTTAAGCATGTTTATATTGTAAAAGAACAGGAAAAACCGGACCCGGATTTCACAACACTTGAATATCCAAACCCGGAAGACCCAAAGGCATTCACACTGGCATTAAAGCTGGCAAAGGAAAAAGATGCAGATATCATTCTGGCAACAGATCCGGATGCCGACAGACTCGGTGTATATTCAAAAGACACCAAGACAGGCGAATACAAGGCATTTACAGGAAATATGTCCGGTATGCTGATTGCAGAATATCTGCTTTCACAGCGTAAGGAAAAGAATCTGTTACACGATAACGGCGCATTTGTAAAAACTATCGTATCTACCAATATGGCAGATGCCATTGCAGCAGAATACAATGTAAAGCTGATTGAGGTATTAACAGGCTTTAAGTATATCGGTGAGCAGATTAAGTTCTTTGAACAGCAGGGTACATACGAATATGAATTTGGTTTTGAAGAAAGCTATGGCTGCCTTGTCGGTACACATGCAAGAGATAAGGATGCAGTTGTTGCCGTTATGGCATTATGTGAAGCAGCAGCATACTACAAGACAAAGAACATGACTCTGTGGGATCAGATGATTCAGATTTTTGAAAAATACGGATACTACAAAGAAGGTCAGAAGGCAATTACCATGAAGGGTGCAGAAGGGGCTGAAAAGATTGCAGAACTGATGGATAAGCTCCGCAACGAAACACCGAAGAAGTTCGGTTCATGGGATGTACTCGAAGCAAGAGATTACAAGAAGGATGAATGTGTTGATTTAAAGACCGGCGAAAAGAAGTCTACCGGACTTCCGTCATCCAACGTATTATATTATGCACTTTCTGACAATGCATGGTGCTGTGCAAGACCGTCCGGAACAGAACCAAAGATTAAGTTCTACATGGGCGTTAAGGGCAGCAACTTAGCGGATGCAGATGCAAAACTTGAAGAACTTACAAAGGCTGTTATGGAAGTAGCAGGACAGTAGTAATGTGAAGAATCCTTAAATTTAAGATTCTTCACATAGATAATTGTGCTGCAGGCGTCACAATTATCTTTTTATCGCAGAGCGAGTTCAGAAATTCTTAACAGAGAAAACACAATTAGAACACATTTCGTTACTATACTACAAAGCATAGACGAGATGTGTTCTTTTTTATCTAAGAACAAAAGACACGACAGAGAGGAGAAATCGATATGTATAACGACGAAAATAACCAGTATAACCCAAGACCGAGATTTGACCCAAAGACAGGAGAACGAATTCATTACGACGATGAAAATACAACGGAAACAACACAGGCAGAAAGTTCAGAATACAGATACAGCGCAGGAAATATTCCGTTTGAACAGGAAAACAATAACACTTCCTATTATCAGCAGAGCAGTACATTCCAGCAGGATACAACCTATCAGCAGGCAGGCACCGGGCAGGGCAGTATGAATCAGCAGAATGGAAGGCAGAAGAAAAAGAAGGATAGAAACAAAGAAGGTTTTGGAGAAAGGCTTGCAAAACTGGCAGGTTCGGCAGCCGTGTTCGGTGTAATTGCCGGCGCAGTAATGTATGGCGTATATTACACGGGAAGTACTCTTCTTCCGGTAAAATCATCAAGCGACTATAACAACATTGCAACCGTGACTTCCAATGTAACCGCAACGACAGCACAGAGTACCGCTTCTTCTTCAACAGGCATGGACGTACAGTCTGTTGCAAATGCAGCCCTTCCGGCAATGGTTGCCTTAAACGGTACAACGACGGTATCGTCAGGAAGTTCATCTTCATTTTACGGATTATTTGGCGGCAGCCAGTCTTATGAAGCACAGACGAGCGGAACCGGTATTATTGTTGGCAAAAACGATAAGGAACTGCTTGTTGTAACCAATGCACACGTTGTAGAAGATGTGAATGATTTAAAATGTGTCTTTGTAGACGGGGAATCTGTCAGCGCAACCGTAAAGGGTTCAAAGTCTGATAAGGATATTGCGGTAGTGGCAATCAATCTTTCAGATATTAAGGATTCAACCATCAACAGTATTGCAATCGCAGAACTGGCAGACAGTGATGATGTAGCCATCGGACAGGAGGTTGTTGCTATTGGTAATGCATTGGGTGAAGGACAGTCTGTAACAAATGGTATTATCAGCGCGACAAACCGTTCTATTACGGTTAATAATGTGACATTTTCAGGACTTTTAATGACAAATGCAGCGATTAATTCCGGTAACAGCGGTGGTGCATTACTCAATGCAGAAGGTAAGGTTATCGCAATTAACTTTGCAAAGACTTCCAGTGATGGTGTAGAAGGTATGGCATATTCTATTCCGGTATCGAATGTCATGGATATCATTGACAGCCTGATGAGCCGTGAAACAAGAAGCAAGGTTTCAAGTTCAGAAACTGCTTACCTGGGAATCAGTGGTGTGGATATTACAAGTGCAATGTCTTCTTCATATGGTTATCCGCAGGGGGTTTTAATCAGAAGCGTTGAAAATAATTCAGCAGCTGCACAGGCAGGTCTGGGCGCTTATGATATTATTGTAAGCTTTGACGACCAGTCCGTAAACTCTATGTCCAGCCTCAAGTCTATTATGGAATACTACGCAGCCGGTGAAAAGGTAACGGTTCAGTACTATCATCAGGAAGGCAGTGAGTATGTATTAAAGAGTGTTGAAGTAACTCTCGGCAAAAAGAGCTGATAAGCATTCCGGCATAATGCTTTAAAAGGAACCGGCAAAGCACATAAAGCACAAACATAAATTTGTAAATCAATAAAGTAAAATATCCGGTAAAATGCAGGGACAGATGTTGTCCATCTGCATCATACCGGGTATTTTTTTATAGAGATTTTATTGTAAAAACAAAGACAAATCTGTATACTAAACGTGTATACAAAATTACAGTAAAAGAAGGTGCCGTATTTTGCGGCAGAATGGTGAAAAAATGAGTGAAAATAACGATACAATCAACAATCAGGAAGAGGAATACGAAAAGATTTGTTATATATGCAGAAGACCGGAAAGCAAGGCGGGTAAAATGATTGCAATGCCGGGAAATGTCTATGTGTGCCAGGACTGCCTGCAAAAGACATTTGATACCATCAATAACAGCGGTATGAATTATGATGATATGATGAAAATGAGCGGGATGCCGAATATGGGAATGTTTGGCAATATGAACTATCAGGATATGGATATACCGGAAAATCAGAAAATAAAGAAAAAGAAAAAGGTAAAGAAACCGGAAGAAAAACTGGATTTACGCAACATTCCCGCGCCGCACGAAATTAAGCATATGCTCGATGAATATGTGGTCGGACAGGACTATGCAAAGAAAGTCATGTCGGTTGCTGTTTACAATCACTATAAAAGGGTAGCTGCAGGAGATCAGGCAGATGTAGAGATTGAAAAGTCCAATATGTTAATGATCGGACCGACCGGAAGCGGAAAGACCTATCTTGTAAAGACCCTGGCACGCCTGCTGCAGGTGCCGCTTGCAATCGCCGATGCAACGTCCCTTACGGAAGCAGGCTATATCGGTGATGACATTGAAAGTGTGGTATCCAAGCTTTTAGCGGCGGCGGATAATGATGTAGAACGTGCAGAACACGGCATTATCTTTATTGATGAAATTGATAAGATTGCTAAAAAGAAGGAAACTCGAAGCCGTGATGTCAGCGGGGAATCCGTACAGCAGGGCATGTTAAAGCTGTTAGAAGGAAGTGATGTGGAGGTGCCGGTCGGTGCAACCAGTAAAAATGCGATGGTACCGCAGGTCACAGTCAGCACGAAAAATATTTTATTTATCTGTGGCGGCGCGTTTCCGGAGCTGGATGAGATTATCAAAGAGCGTTTAAACCAGCAGTCGTCTATCGGATTTGCAGCAGATTTAAAGGATAAATATGATGAAGACCCGAACCTGCTGCAGCAGGTAACTTTAGAAGACCTGCGCAATTTTGGCATGATACCGGAATTTTTAGGCAGACTGCCCATTATCTTTTCGCTGGAAAACCTGACAAAAGATATGCTGGTTAAGATTATGAAAGAACCACGCAATGCGATTTTAAAGCAGTATGAAAAGCTGCTGGAACTTGATGAAGTAAAGCTTGAATTTGCGGATGATGCACTGGAAGCAATTGCCCAAAAAGCAATGGAGAAAAAGACCGGAGCGCGTGCATTGCGGTCCATTCTGGAAGATTATATGCTGGATATTATGTATGAAATTCCAAAGGACAACAATATTGGAACAGTCATTATCACAGGCGATTACATTAAAAAGACGGGTGCGCCGGTAATTCAGATGCGTGGCATGGAAATACCGGCACTGACACAGCAGAACGGATAAAGCAGGCTGATAAAGTAAATCCATAGGATAAAGCAGATATAAAATGGATACATAAGGAAAGGCATAACTGAATATACTATACAAAAAGCGGGAGTAAAAAAGTGCCGGATTGCAGTTCACTCATTGTATCGGAAGAAACGGGGGATTATATTATTGAATCTAATTCCCTTTATTTTGAACAAATCCAAAGACAGGACGGTGTCTGTATTTCCTGTGTTAATGATACGTGGTGTATTTTGTATACAAATTATCCGGGCAGCCGGAATATTAATATACAACAGGGATATTATAGTGTGCCGAAACTGTACGGACTGATGGATACGACCAGCTTTGATGCATCGGGAATTACGGCAACACTGAATCAGCCCCTGTTAAATGTGCGTGGACAGGGCGTGCTGATTGGCTTTTTAGATACTGGAATCGACTATTTAAGAGAAGATTTTAAAGTGTCAGACGGCAGAACCAGGATTGCGGCAGTCTGGGACCAGACGATACAATCTGTAAATTATGAAGAAGATACAGGAGAAGCAGCAGGGACAGAGCAGTATGACAGAAAACAGGCACAAGGCATGGTGCAGTATGGCACGGTGTATACACGGGAGGTCATTAATGCGGCACTCGCAGCAGAGCGTGAAGGACAAAATCCCTATGATATTGTGCCGTCAAGAGATGAAAACGGACATGGAACATTTCTTGCAGGGGTTGCTGCCGCATCGGAAACCGCAGATTACATAGGAGCAGCGCCGGATGCGGAGATTCTGATGGTAAAGCTAAAACCTGCCAAAAAGTATCTGCGGGACTTTTATCTGCTGCCGGAGCGGGTAGAAGCCTATTCGGAAACGGATATGATGATGGGGGTGCGCTTTTTACAGCAGTATGCCATCAGAGAAAAAAAGCCGCTGGTTATCTGTGTCGGACTGGGAACAGCTTCCGGTTCAAGAACCGGTGCGCTGCCGTTTGCAGATTTATTAAATACATTGGCAAGGCAGGTCAATACAGTAGTTGTAACCTGTACAGGAAATGAAGCTAATAACAGAACACACACATCAGGTCTGGCGGTATCAGATACAGAACCCTCCGAAATAGAAATTACCGTTGGTGCAGGTGAACGCGGATTTGTGATGGAAATATGGGCAGAAAGTCTTGATATCTTATCGGTGGCAATTACCTCACCTTCTGGAGAGCGGATTCCACGGATTCCGGCAAGAATTGATACAGGAGGAGTCTACAATTTTTTACTGGAACGTTCACAGGTTGCAGTGGATTACAGAGTAGTGGAATCTGCATCAGGTTATGAAGTTATTTTTATGCGTTTTATAAATCCGGCACAGGGAATCTGGAAAATTCATGTATACAGCCTGACGAATATTGTGGGACGATATAATGCATGGCTGCCATTAAAGCAGTTTTTATCAGGGGATACGTATTTTTTGAATTCCAATCCTTCCACAACACTTACGGAACCCGGTGCGGCAGAGCGCGTAATCAGTGTCGGGGCATATAATCATATTACAGATGCATCTTATGCAGCATCCGGACGCGGTTATACAGCGACAGGTCTGATAAAACCGGACTTTGTCGCGCCTGGAGTAGACGTCTATGGTGTCCGGGCAGGCGGGGGATATACGACACGGACAGGAACAAGCGTTGCAGCAGCCCACGCGGCAGGTGCTGCTGCCCTTCTTCTGACATGGGGTGTTACGGACGGCAATCTGCCCTATATGGGAACAAACGAGGTTAAATCGGTGTTAATCCGGGGGGCAAAGCGCGAAAACAGTACGGTGTATCCGAACAATATTTATGGTTATGGAAAAATGGATGTCATTGAAGCATTTAATAAATTGCGGACCGGTTAAAACAGGAACTTCCGATTGAAAACAGAAGCAGGGAATGATAAAGTAAATAAATGTATAGTGACACTGAAAATTGGAACTATTGCAATAAAAATATAGAAAGGATAATGCAACTGCAGGTAATAAGCAGTTTATGGAACGGAGAGAAAATGACATATAAAGCACTTGCCCTTGATTTGGACGGTACATTAATTAATAGTGAGAAAAAACTTTCAACTAAAAACAAAAAAGCGGTTATAGAGGCGGCACAGCGCGGTGTGCATATTATTCTGGCATCTGGAAGACCGCTGTTTGGCATAGAGCCGGTAGCAGAAGCACTGGAGCTTTCCCGTGTCGGCGGTTATATTCTGGCATACAATGGCGGCAATATTATCGACTGTAAGACCAAAGAAGTCATTTACAGCCGGAATTTTCCGCCGGAATGTATACACGATGTCTGTACACTGGCAAAAGAATACGGTGTGTATGCTCTTTCATATGACAAGGATGAGGTGATTTCGGAAAGTGATACAGATGAATATGTGCTGCGGGAGGCAAAATGTAATGATGCATCCGTCCGCCGTGTGGAAAATCTGGAACAGTATGTAAATTATCCGGTTGCTAAATTTTTGATTGCAGGGGAGCATGAAAAGCTGATACCGATTCAGCAGGAACTGCAGAAGCGGCACGGAGATGTCATTGATGCATTCTGTTCTGCCGATTATTTTTTAGAGATTGTACCGAAAAATGTGGCAAAAGACCGTTCCCTTGCGGCGCTGCTTGAAAAGCTGGGACTGCAAAGGGAAGAATTGATTGCCTGCGGTGACGGCATGAACGACATTTCCATGATTGAATATGCCGGTCTTGGCGCTGCCATGGAAAATGCATATCCGCCGGTGAAAGAAAAAGCGGATATCATAGCACCGTCTAATGATGAAGATGGTGTTGCTGAAATTATTGCTAAGTATTTTTAGAAAATGTGCCGATACTATAAATAGGACACAAGATGTGCCGATATAGTATGAAAGAACTATAAAACAAAAGAAAGTACAGCATAATTTCAAGGAGGAGATTACAGCAGAAACATTTATCGTAAACAGGGTGGAACTCATTAACAAAGTCGAAAGTGTTTCAAAAGTTGGAAATACAGCCAGAGTTGCCGCTGAACAGAAAAACAGCAGCAGCGAAAGTTTTGAACAGATGCTTGCATTAGAACAGAGCAGACAGAAAGCACGCGTAAGACGCGCCGATGAGAGACCTGTCAATGTGAATCCTGACGTGTTAAACGGCAGAATGAACGGCTACAACAACAAAGCAAGAGAAGCGTACTTTTCAATGGTATTTCCGACAATGGATCTGAAAGGCTGAACAGCACACGGAGGTAGCTGGTCAGACAAAAAACTAAAAAAACTGCCGGGCAGGCAATGTATTTTATATACATATCCTGCACCGGCAGTTTTTTTACAGAGCTCTGATTAATTAGAAGAAACGTATTCGGAAACATCGAATACTTCGCCGTTGTTGATTTTCTGAATCAGTTCGACTGCTGTATTTACGGTATCGTAATCCGGCAGGTCAACAGACTTATGTGAAAGGTTATATACGGTGCAATCGCGGGATGCCGGCGTTCCCTCTACGCTGTAAGACTGGACATTCCATGAAGTTGTGTTGGCAATTTGTCCTTTAATTAATGACGTCATCGTTGCGGGCGGCATATTTGTTAAAATCATATTAGAAACAGAACTTAACACTGCACTGTAATTGGCAAGAATCGAAGGTGAAGTCGCCTTGTCGATAATTGCTGTGATGGCAGCAGCCTGGTTTCGTCCACGCTGGAAATCGCCATCGCCGAAAACGTGTCTTTCTCTTACGAAAGCAAGAGTCTTTTCACCGTCACACTGGTTTTCGCCGACTGTAAAATGATAGCTTTCAGGAGCAGCATCCTGACCGTTTGTAAAGTCCACGCTTGAATTGATGGTAATGCCGCCAAGTGCATCAACCACCTTTACACAACCGGTAAAGTTAATCTTTACATAGTAATCCACGGTAACACCGTAGAGATTTTCCAAGGCCTTAATAGAGTAATCGACACCGGCATTTCCTGCGTGTGTCAGTTTATCAAGACCGGACTTTCCGGAAGCATTTTCAATCGTGATATAGTAATCACGCGGTGTCGAAACAAGCAGTACCTGACGGGTTTTAGGATTGATGCAGGCAAGAATATTGACATCGCTGCGGCCGTTGGAAGAAACCGGACCGTATCCGTCATTTCCGGACAGATAAATGACAAACGGTTCTTCATTGACCTTTTTATCGGAAGCGGAAAGCTTGACCTGGGTAGTAATCGTAATCGTTCCGATAACCTTTGTTTTATCTTCAAATGTTTCAAATTCCTCCGTTAAAGTTGAACGGAGTGAATCACTCATGACAACAGCCTGAATATTCTTATTGGCATATAAGGCATTGACCATTTCTGACCAGTCGGTGTAATCTTTCGTATTTAATGTCGTATTATTTTTAGATTCAATTTCTGAAATGGCTTTTGTGGCAGCCTCACTGTTAATGCCGCTGTTATATCCGAAAGAATAAGACAGGGCATCCTGCACGGAGTTGGCCTTGTCATCTGCCAGTACGATAATATCCACAATGTCGGTCTTTGTTGAACCGGACATCAGATTAAAGGTCTGTGCAAGCTGTGTCATAAAGATAAATCCAAACAGCATGACACACGACATAATCACGGCTAAAATTTTACCGAGAATATGTGCCTTCGTAAACTGTGAGCAAAAATCATACAGCAGCAAAAGAATCAGGATTGCATTGACAATCAGCAGATACTGTACCGGAAGGATTGAAAATGTAATGATTCTGAATAAAAAAAGAATCGTAAGAATCAGCTGGATCAGTACAAGAACCAGTCCTGCCGCAACACGTTTGCCGCGCTGTTTGCGCTTGAGTGCTTTGGGCGAGAGCTTGTCGCTGTCTTTGAAAAGATACTTCAAATCGCCCTTTGTACGTTTAATAATATTTGACATAATAATCTCCATTCCTGAGCGGACAATAATTGCACGGGCATTATTGTTTGCACGATTTCCTTATACAATGTACAAAAAGTACATAAACTTCATTATACATATTTCTGGGAAAATAACAAGAGCTACTTTATATGAAAGAAGGTATAAGAAAAAATGAAAAAACAATTTATTAAATTAATAAAAACAGGGCTGGAACTTATTTAATAACAGAAAAAGTGTGAAAAAGATTAATTAAAAGATAATTAATGTAAAAGCACTTAATAAAATTAAGTTTCATCACTACGCTAAAGCGGCAGAGCGGACAACTGGATTTACATTATTCAAAATAGCATTGTTTTATTAGCAAAAATAGCTAAAAAACTTGCAATGGGAAAACTGTTTTTATATAATAAGCATAGATTCCGCCAAAGGCGTAAAAGAAAAGGAGTTTTTAAGGTTATGGGATATGTTGATGAAGTCTTAGAATTAGTTTCTAAGAAAAACGCAGATCAGCCTGAGTTCTTACAGGCAGTAACAGAAGTTATGGAATCTTTAAGACCGGTAGTAGAGGCAAATGAAGACCTTTACAGAAAGAACGCAATCTTAGAGAGAATTACAGAGCCAGACAGAGTGTTAATGTTCCGTGTACCATGGGTAGATGATAACGGACAGGTACAGGTAAACAGAGGTTTCCGTGTACAGTTTAACAATGCAATCGGACCTTACAAGGGTGGTCTTCGTTTACACCCATCTGTAAACTTAGGTATTATCAAGTTCTTAGGTTTTGAACAGATTTTCAAGAACTCACTCACAAGCCTTCCTATCGGCGGTGGTAAAGGTGGTTCTGACTTCGATCCAAAGGGTAAGTCAGACAGAGAAATTATGGCATTCTGCCAGAGCTTTATGACAGAACTCTGCAAGTACATCGGTGCTGATGTCGATGTTCCTGCCGGTGATATCGGTACAGGCGCAAGAGAAATCGGTTATATGTTCGGACAGTACAAGAGAATCAGAGGGATGTTTGAAGGCGTTCTTACAGGTAAGGGCCTTACATACGGTGGTTCTTTAGCAAGAACAGAAGCTACAGGTTATGGTTTATTATACATCACAGAAGAATTAATGAAGTGCCATGGCGATTCACTTGAAGGCAAGACAGTTGCTGTTTCAGGTGCCGGTAACGTTGCAATCTACGCAATCCAGAAAGCACAGCAGCTCGGTGCTAAGGTTGTTACATGCTCAGATTCAACAGGCTGGATTTATGATCCGGAAGGAATCGATGTAGAACTTCTCAAGGAAGTTAAGGAAGTTAAGAGAGCAAGATTAACAGAGTATGCAGCTGCAAGAAAGTCTGCTGAATACCATGAAAAGAAGAACGGCGAACACGGCGTATGGTCAGTGAAGTGTGACGTTGCACTTCCATGTGCTACACAGAACGAACTTGACCTTGATGACGCTAAGCAGTTAGTTGCAAACGGTGTAAAGGCTGTTTGTGAAGGTGCTAACATGCCTACAACTCTTGAAGCTACACAGTATTTCCAGAACAACGGTGTATGGTTTATCTGTGGTAAGGCTTCTAATGCCGGTGGTGTTGCAACATCTGCTCTTGAAATGAGCCAGAACAGCGAAAGACTCAGCTGGACATTTGAAGAAGTTGACGCTAAGCTCAAGAACATCATGGTTAATATCTATCACAATATTGATGATGCTGCTAAGAGATACGGCATGGAAGGCAACTATGTAGCCGGTGCAAATATTGCAGGTTTTGAAAAGGTTGTAAACGCTATGCTCGCTCAGGGTGTTTGCTAATTTAAAATAAATTTCATCACACAGACAAAAAAAGACACATTTTTACACTCCGGATTCGGTATGATAGCGGTTGTAAGAATGTGTCTTTTTATAATTCCATGAGCTATGGCTATGGCAGGGGTAATGAATCCGTGGTATAATACCTAAAATAAAAGAAGAGGAGGCTGTTGCAGATGATGAACTTATTTGAAGGTGTCAGAAAGATGACGGATGACGAAATCCGTATGCAGATCGCACTGTTTCGCAATGTCACCCTGCTGAATGCCGCGAAAGAAACGTCGGGTAAGGTGCTTGGCGGGCTGGCAGACATTGCCAACGCATTTGCGGAAAGCTTCAGCAAAAGAACGCCGTTTGATTTTCAGGTAACGCGCGTGTGTGACATGGTACGAAAAGAATATGACCGTTTAAAGGCAAATGACCGGGTGCAGTTAGAATACGAACTCAAAAAAATTCTGACCGAAAAATGCAGGGAGCTGGTGCCGGAAGAATCCGAAGAGCCGGATGAAGAACGGCTCTCCTTTTTAATCATCAATGAAGCAGCGAAAGTCTACGGAATCCATAAATATAAGACACCGTCGGGTAAAATCGAAGCTGTCTGTACAGCTTATAATAATGCACTGCTGTCCGTGATACATACAAGACTGCAAAAGCAGGGCAAAGAAGAAATAATCCATACCGACCAGAAAATTCAGGATGCCATGAATGCCGTATCATTGGATACCAAGCGCCAGCTGCAGTCTGCGCTTATGCCAAAGGAATTCAGCGGACGGTGCATCGGACGTATTTTAAGACTGGAACGTTCCACAAAGTACCTTTCGTATACGGTGACATTTTTAGGCTACGGCTGTTTTGATGAGGTATTATCCAACGTATCTGCCGTCTTTTCGGCGGTGCGGGCGTTCAAACGGATTTCACGTGTACTGTTTGCACAGATGATATGGAAAATAAAAAATACAAGTCATTTGACATTTACCATAGCAGAAAATGTCCTTCCGGCATATTTAGACCCGGTCAGACGTCAGGAATTTATGATACAGGAACAGGAATTCCGTGCGGCGCTGGCAGGAAGAATTGAATCGGAGCAGCAGTATGCAAAGTGTGAACAGGCAGTCACAAAACAGGAAGAAAAAGCAGCCGATGCAAAACAGCGGCTGGAACTGATGCAGCGGGATTATGATGAATTACAGATGAAATTTATGGGGCTTGAAAGCCGTAAAGATGAATATATGAACAGGACAAGACCGGAAAATGAAACAAAAGACTATTACAGCGAAGTCAATGAAACGAAACGCCGGTTAGACCGGGCACAGGCACAGCTGTCAAAGGCCGGAGCAAAATACCGCGAAGAGGAAGAAAAGCGCGGCAGGGCAGAATCCGAAAAGAATACGGCGATGCTTAACCTGGAAGTGGTAAAGCGCAAAACGGAAGAAGAAGTCCGTGAACGGGCGCGGGAAATTGAAAAAGTATGGAAAGCTTTTTTCTTCCGGTTTTCATTTGAGGAGGATTTGTTTGAGTCGGTTGTGATTCATTTCACAAGGGATGAGGTTTTAATTATAGAAGAAATGTTAAAAGAACTGCATGAAAGCCGGAATACGGGAAGTTTTGCCTATGAAACAAAACAGGAAGAAGACCATACGGAAAGCGTGACCTATACGGTGACGCCGGGCGAAAAGGTTATCCGTATCGTTTATGAGAAAACACACATTATGCAGATAGGATAAAGAGGACAGTGAAAAATGGCGGAAAACAGATATTGTGACATAGAAGCGTTTCTGGATACGATTCCACAATATGCAGGAGAAAGCGGTGTTGTGCGGGCAGGTGCACTGCTTGAAGAATTGGGACATCCGGAAAAAACATTAAAAATCATTCATGTTGCAGGCAGCAACGGAAAAGGTTCAGTGTGTACCTATTTAAACAGGATTCTGATACAGCACGGCTTTAGGACAGGACTGTTTACATCCCCGCATTTAGTTGATGTCAGGGAGCGTATCCGCATTGATAATGAAATGGTTTCCAAAAGTGATTTTGTACAGGCATTTGACAGGGTACACAGTGCAGCAAAACGTCTGCAGAAGAAAAATATCACGCTGGCATATTTTGACTGGCTGTTTGGCATGGCGCTGCTGTTATTTGTGCAGAAACAGGCCGATTTTGTCATTCTGGAAACCGGACTTGGCGGGCGGCTCGATGCCACCAATGCAGTACAAAATCCGGTGCTGTCCGTGATTACAACCATCAGTTTAGAGCATACTGCGGTGCTTGGGGATACCCTTTCACAGATAGCAAAAGAAAAGGCGGGCATTTTAAAGCAAGGTGTTTCTGCAGTTTATTCGGCAAAAGAACCGGAAGTCATTCACGTGATGGAGCAGACCGCAGAAAATGCAGGTGTTCCGGTATTGGAAGGTGTAACACCGGCAGACTATCAAATTACGAAAAACACAGGAAAGTGTATTGATTTTTCACTGCATAATGGTTATTATAAGAATGATTGTTTTTCTCTGGCAACAGGAGCTGTTTATCAGGCGGAAAATTGCAGCCTCGCTTTAACCGGTGCGGCACTTTTGCAGAAGGCAGGCATTTTACAGCTTGATGAGGGGAAAGTAAGGCAGGCCGTTTTTGAAACCTGCTGGGAAGGCAGAATGGAAGAAATTGAGCCGGATATTTATATTGACGGTGCACACAATCCGGAGGGCATTGAAGCATTTATCCGGTCGGCGCGTTCTATTTGCAGGAAAAGACCGGCAGTTCTTTTATTTTCAGTTGTAAAAGATAAGAATTTTGAGCAGATGATTGGGATGCTTGCGGCATCCGGGGTATTTACCCATTATATTATTGTACAGATGCAGACAAAAAGGCATCTTGCAGGTGAGAGTATCGAAGAACTGTTTGCAAAGTATACATCAGCCCCCCTGACAGAGTTTGACGAATCCTTTGACGGATATTTATATGGGAAGAAACTGCAAGAGGAGATTCCTGACAGCGTATTATTTTGTACAGGGTCTTTATATCTGGCAGGTGAAATTAAACAGAAGCTGCAAAATGGCAGATAAGGAAAAAGGAAAGGTTTGGTATAAGATTATGATAGATTTTGATGAAGAAATTAAGAAGTTTCAGCCGAGTCTGGAAGTTGATGATGCGGAAGAAGCGATTTATAATAATGATGTGCCGGACATCACAGACCTGATTGCAAAGATTATGGAAGATATTTCAAAGTAAGACGTACTGGATTTGGAGGAAAAGATGAGATGTTATAAATGCGGTGCCACACTGACGGCATCTGACAGATGTCCGCAGTGCAAGGCGGACGTTTCAGTCTATAAAAGAGCGGCAAAAGCTTCCAACGCCTATTATAATCTTGGTCTTGCAAAGGCAAAGGTCAGGGATTTGACAGGTGCGGCAGAAAGCTTAAAAACAAGTGTGATGATTCACAAAAACAACATAGAGGCAAGGAACCTGTTAGGACTTGTTTACTGTGAAATGGGTGAAGTGGTTGAGGCACTCAGCCAGTGGGTTATCAGTAAGAATTTACAGCCGGACAACAATCCGGCAGGGTCTTATATTGCACAGATTCAGTCGAATCAGGGCAGGTTTGATGCGGTAACAACAACGATAAAGAAATATAACCAGGCATTAAACTATGCCAAAGAAGGCAATCTGGACATGGCAACCATACAGCTTAAAAAAATTGTTGGCCAGAATCCGCATCTGATAAAGGCACACCAGCTTTTAGCGCTGATTTATATCAAAGACGGCGAATATGCAAGAGCCAGAAAGCTGCTGATGTCTGTTTTAAAAATTGACCGCAACAACACGCTTGCGCAGCTGTATTTAAAGGAAATCGAAGAAGCACAGCAGTTAAAGAAAAAGCAGGGTGCGCGTTCCAATGAATTTTTACCGCAGAAGCGTGAAAAGCGTGAAACAAAGGTGATAGAAAGCCAGCCGCTCAGTGGAAATGATGTGATTCTGCCGCGGTCATCGTATAAAGAACCGGGCAACGGTGCTATTACGATTGTGAATATCCTTGTCGGTGTTGTAATCGGTGCTGCACTCATCTGGTTTTTAGTAATGCCGTCCCGTTACAAGGGCATTACGGAGGATTATAATAAGAGCCTTCAGGATTACAGCGAACAGCTCTCATCCGGCAATGTGGAAATCAATTCTCTCACGAAGCAGTTAGAGGATATAAAGTCGGAAAAAGAGGCACTCGAAGAACAGCTTTCGGGATTAAGCGGAGAAGGCGGAAGCAATAAGCTGTTAACTGCCGTTATAAGTGCAGCTAATTCATATATTGCAAATGATACTGCAACCGCAGCCAAGGAACTCATGGATATTGATGTCAGCTCACTGCCGACAGATGATGCCAAGAAACTGTATAATACCATTGCAGAAGCGGCGATGAAGCCTGCGGCAAATGAATTTTATACACAGGGTACAACAGCTTACAATAAAGCGGATTACACAACAGCCGCCACTGCATTTGTAAATGCGTATAAGTGTGACAGCACGAAGGCAGAAGCAGCTTATTATGCGGCAAAGAGTTATGTGGCATTAAACCAGACGGAAGATGCCAAGAAGTACTATCAGTACATTGTGGATGGATTCCGCTCAAGCTCGTACTACTCAGAAGCCAATGCATATGTAACATCGCATTCATAAAGATACGTAAAAAAGATAAACCTGTCAGACGGTAAAAACCGCTGGCAGGTTTTTTGCTGTCTGAAATGAAAGCTGTCTAAAATGAAAAGCCACAGTAGGAAAAAAATGTGACGGCAGACGACATTTCAGGCAGGAACAGCCGGACAGGCACAAAAAGCGGAAAGTGTTGCAAAAAGAAAGGGAGGATTGGCATGGAAGCAGCAAAAAGTGCGGCAAATGAAGAAATGCAGGAAAATAAGCATACGGATTACATTTATATGGTTACAGGGGACAGGCTGGTAATCAGTATGAATGCGGAACTTGACCATCATCTGGCAGATGAAATGCGGGATGTGATAGATACGATTATTGAGGAACGTGGGGTGCGCCATCTCATTTTTGATTTTTCAAAAATCAGTTTTATGGACAGTTCGGGAATCGGGCTGATTATGGGGCGGTATAAGAAACTGCAGGAAAACGGCAGTATCAGCATTGCGGGGGCAAATGACAGTATCCAGCGGATTATTTTAATATCCGGACTGCATAAGCTGGTACATACCTGTAAGGACGTTTCGCAGGCGGCAAAAAATATAGAAAAATAGGAGAGGACATGGAAATGAAAGCAGATAATGCGATGGAAGTGATATTTGATGCAAAATCTGAAAATGAGAGTTTTGCAAGAGTAACAGCAGCGGCATTTTGCACACGCCTAGACCCGACGGTGGAGGAAATTGCGGATATTAAAACAGCGGTTTCAGAGGCTGTTACAAACAGTATCGTACACGGATATGAGGGCATAGAAGGAAAAATCACGTTAAAGGTAAGCTTAGTAGGACAGGAAGTACGGATTGAAGTCCACGACGACGGAATTGGCATTGAAAATGTAGAGCAGGCAATGGAGCCGCTTTATACAACCAAACCGGAGCAGGAACGTTCCGGTATGGGATTTTCCTTTATGGAAGCTTTTATGGATGAGTTAAAAGTGTATTCCGGTAAAAACAGCGGAACAACGGTGATTATGAAAAAAAGAATAGGTGTAGAAAATTAGCAGATAGGGTGTGATTATATGAATCATACTAAGGAACTGATTGAAAGAGCGCACAGAGGAGATGAGAAAGCAAGGGAAACACTCGTATTGGAAAATATGGGACTGATTGGAAGCATCGTGCGGCGTTTTGCCGGAAGGGGGTATGAGCAGGAAGATTTGTTCCAGATTGGGAGTATCGGGCTGATTAAAGCTGTGGATAAGTTTGATACGGCATTTGACGTTAAATTTTCAACCTACGCCGTACCGATGATTACCGGGGAAATTAAACGGTTTCTGCGGGACGACGGCATGATAAAGGTCAGCCGGACACTGAAGGAAAATTCAGTGAAAATGGCGAGAATGATTGAGGAATACAGAAAAGAACACCTGTGCGAGCCAACCGTGGAACAGATTGCACAGCAGACGGGAATTCCCCCGGAAGAAGTTGTCATGTCTTTTGAGGCGGCGGCAGATGTGGAATCCATTTACAGGACAGTCTATCAGGGGGATGGAAGCGAAGTCTGCCTGATTGATAAAATCGAAGAAAAACGCAATTATAATGAAGAAAGTGTCAACCGCATGGTGATTGCACAGATTATGGAAGAACTGCCTGAAAAAGAGCGTACACTGATCCGGATGCGCTATTTTGAAGAACGCACGCAGACCGATATAGCGGCAAAGCTTGGAATCTCACAGGTACAGGTTTCCAGAATGGAAAAGAAAATTTTAGCATCCATGAAGAAAAAACTTGCGTAAAAGCGCATAAAAACAGAGGTCATTGCAGATACTTCCCTTGTAAACAGCAGAAAGGGACAGGAAAGCGATGAGTGAAACATTATATATCCAGATTAACAGAAATATTCAGGTCGATAAACGGGAAATCACTATCGGCGATGTGGCAGCTCTCCTTTGTAAGAACGCCGGCATAACAGCACGTGTAAAAACGATAAAGCTGATTACGCTGCCGGATGTTCCGAAAAGGAGAGTTTCTTTTTCTGTAATAACCGTAATGGAAAAAATCGAAAAGATTTACCCGGATTTACAGCTTGTAAGCATTGGGGAAAGCGACTTTATTGTGGATTATATCCGTCAGAAAAAGAAAAGCCGGGTATGGCAGGGGCTGATGGTAGCATTTGTTTCCGTTTTTACGTTTGTCGGAAGTGCCTATGCCATCATGGCATACAACAATGATGTCAGTACCAATGAAATCTTTGAAAAGGTATACGAGATGATGGGAACGGGTAATTTTCAGGAATATAAGGTCATCGAAATTGCTTACGCGGTGGGTCTGCTGCTGGGCATTGTCGTTTTCTACAATCATTTTGCGGGAAAACATTTTACGGGCGATCCGACACCGATTCAGGTGGAAATGGACAAATATGAAACGGATATTGACAACTGTATGATTGACCGCAGCAGCACGGAAGGGAAGGAAAAATAATGGATGGGATGAAACTTTTAAAGCTGGCAGTACAGATTGCCATCGGACTGGCAGCAGGCGGTTTTACGGCGGCGGGATATTTTGCGGTAATTACCAGTGTTGGCATGATAAACCGCATTGTCGATGTCACCAATACCAAAGCGTACATTCCGTATTTTGAAGAAGTCATCATCTGGGGTGCATCCCTTGGAAATGTATGGTTCATCTTTGACCTGCCGCTGCCGGCCGGTATGCCGGGTGCTGTTTTATACGGTCTGCTTTCCGGGATGTTTATCGGATTGTTTGCCGTCAGTCTGGCAGAAAATATTAAGGCACTGCCAATCTTTGTAAGGCGTGTGCGGATTGGTGCAGGACTTGGCTTTGTCGTGCTTGCAATCGGTCTGGGAAAAGCAGCAGGACATCTATTGTATTATCTGAAATTATATCCATAATACAGTATACAGAATACAAGATGAAAGAAAATGCAGCGGGCATCATAAGTATATCAGGGCATGCAGCGCAGATGTATAAGGAGGCAGTGTAATGGGAAAAGAAAAAGACGATAAAAATAAAATTGAGATTGTAAGTGCGGGTGCAGAGCCGGGGACGGGCGGCGGTCCGGTTAAAAGAGAAGAAAGCAGGGAACAACAGCGAAATGAGCAGTATAACCAGTATGTAGAGCAGGTGACGCCAAAGGCAAACTGCCTGTTAAACTGTGTCAAAGCATTTATCACAGGCGGTTGTATCTGTACAGTTGGACAGATTCTGACGGTGCTGTTTTTAAACAGCGGCATGGGAAAGGACGAAGCTGCTGCGTATACGACAATCAGTCTTGTTTTTGCCAGCGTTGTGCTGACGGGATTAAATATATATCCGCTGATTACGACATGGGGCGGTGCGGGAAGCTTAGTGCCGATTACCGGCTTTGCAAACAGCGTGGTAGCGCCTGCGATTGAATATAAAAAAGAAGGACAGGTATTCGGTATCGGCTGCAAAATTTTTACTATCAGTGGTCCTGTGATTTTGTACGGCATTTTAAGTTCTTGGATACTGGGCGTGATTTACCTGATTGTTGTCAGCCTGCGTGCTGTGTAACCGTGTAAAAATGAAGGGAGAAGTTGATGCAATGATTGTGGGAAAACAAAGTATTTTATTTGAAGAAAATGTATATATAGAAGAAACGGCATGCGTTGCAGGACAGAAGGAATCGGAAGGACCGCTTGGAAAACTTTTTGATGTGGTTGTGGAAGATGCGATGGCAGGCATGGAAAACTGGGAAGAAGCAGAAAGTACCTTACAGCAGCTGGCTGTGGATAAACTGCTTGAAAAATGGGATGGCAAAAAAGAAGATTTGCGTTATATTTTTGCAGGAGATCTGCTGGGGCAGTTGATAGCCACATCATTCGGGCTGATGCAGTATGAAATTCCGATGTTCGGATTATACGGGGCCTGTTCTACTTTTGGTGAAGCGCTGTCGCTTGCGGCAATGACGGTTCATGCAGGTTACGCCGGTCATGTCATTGCACTGGCTTCCAGTCATTTTGCAAGTGCCGAAAAACAGTTCCGTTATCCGCTGGAATACGGCAACCAGCGGCCACCGGCTTCGACATGGACAGTTACAGGCTGCGGGGCAGCCGTTATTGGTACGGAAAAAGGCGAGGTCTGTATCCGCGGCATTACGACCGGAAAAGTGATTGATTTTGGTGTAAAAGATTCAATGAATATGGGTGCGTGTATGGCGCCTGCAGCAGCAGATGTCATTGCAGCCAATTTAGAAGACATGCAAAAGGATGTTACGTATTATGACTGCATTATTACGGGAGATCTGGGGGCAGTCGGTAAAACCATTCTTATGGATTTGCTAAAGGAAAAGGGATATGACCTGACGGGCAGATATACTGACTGCGGACTGGAAATCTTTGATGCGGAAAGCCAGGATACGAAAGCGGGTGGAAGCGGCTGCGGCTGTTCTGCAGTTACAATGTGTTCATATATTATGAAAAAAATGAAAAATCACAGCTGGAACAGGGTGCTGTTTGTACCGACGGGAGCGCTTTTATCCACAGTCAGCTACAATGAAGGAAAAAGTGTTCCCGGTATTGCGCATGCGGTAATTCTGGAAAGAAAGGGGAACAGAAAATGATGGTATTTATAAAAGCATTTGTAATCGGCGGAATGATTTGCGCTCTGACACAGATATTAATGGAAAAAACCAGGCTGATGCCCGGAAGGATTATGGTACTGCTCGTAACGTTGGGAACGTTTCTGGGGGCAGTCGGTTTATATGAGCCGTTTGCGGAATTCGCTGGTGCAGGTGCGACTGTGCCGCTGTTAGGTTTTGGAAATGTATTGTGGAAAGGTGTCAGAGAAGCAGTCGATGTCAACGGTTTTTTAGGGCTGTTCCAGGGCGGTTTTAAAGCCTGTGCCGTCGGCGTATCCGCCGCGCTCATCTTCGGATATCTGGCATCCGTGCTGTTTGAACCGAAGATGAAGAAGAAGTGACGCATGAAATATGATTGCGACTCAACGCTGGCGCTTAACTTCGCTGCAATCATATTCCATGCTTGGAGTGATGGCGGACGGAAAGTTACGGAGATGTGAACGTATGATTGCGACTCAACGTTATCACTTAACTTCGCTGCAATCATATTTCATGCTTGGAGTGATGGCGGACGGAAAGTTACGGAGATGTGAGCGTATGATTACAACTCAACGCTGGCGCTTAACTTCGCATGAAATAAAAAGAAAAAGGCTTCTGACAGTACCGGGTTAAACGGTGTTTATCAGAAGTCTTTTTCTTTAGTTTGCAGATATCCTGCATTATTTTAATTGGTTATTCCGCAGTGTTCCGATTCTGGCTGGCAGTGGTTGGATTCTGGGCAGCGGAGCTGCTTTGGTTGTTGTTGTGTGCGGCGCTTGTGCCGGTTGTGTTGGAAGTATTTCCGTTTGTTCCGTTGTTATTTGCGGCGGTTGTTCCTGCCGTGTTGGACGGAGTGGTTACCGCCTGTGAAGCTTCGGTTGTCTGGCTTCCGGGTTTTACAGCGGAAGCATTGGAGCCGTTGTGCAGGCTGCAAAGTCTGGAAAGTTTTTCATCTGTAATTGCGTAAGAAGAATCATATGCACTATAAGAAGATTCTTCATCAGAAGCAGTACCGGAGGATGATTTTTTAATATAAACACGTGTAGAGGTGTTTGTACATCCTGCGGAAGCGATATCGCCCGAATCATTACAAATTGTTACTTTAACATGGGTGTCACATTCTTCTGTCGGCACATTATCCGCCGAAAAATATTCTGTAATAACCTGGCTGCCGCGCGGGTCTTCATCACATAATCCTGCAACAGCGAGTTTACCGGACTGTGAGCATACCTGGGCAGTCACAATGCCGGACGGCTGTGTAAATTCACCGGTAGAAAGTCCCTCGTGAATCTGTGACATAATCGTCTGCCAAATCTTTGTATGGCTGATAGACTTGGACAAAACTTTAGAGTTATCATCATAGCCCAGCCAGATAGAAGCCGTATAATACGGTGTAAAACCACAGAACCATTTATCGGTTTCATTATTGGTCGTACCTGTTTTACCGGCAACCGGCTGGTTGGAAAGAGCTGCAGATGTACCGGTACCCTGTGTGATAACGGATTCCAGTGCACTGGTCAGCAGCCATGCCGTCTGTTCCTTTAATACGGTATGTGTTTCACTGGAGGAATTGTCAAGCAGCAGATTCCCCTTGTAGTCGTATACAGCGGTATAATATACCGGTTTGGTGTACGTACCGTGATTTGCAATGGCAGCGTAAGCTGCAGTCATATCAATATTGGTAACACCCAGTGTCATACCACCGAGGGCGAGCGGCTGAACAATATCGTGGCTGCCGTTAATTGCCTTTTGTGGAGATACCAGTGTGCTGATACCGAATTTTTCCAGATAATTAAAGCCGACCTGCGGTGTGATTAACGTCAGCACCTTGACAGCCGGTACATTCTGCGAGCGGTAAATCGCTTCACGCACGGTCATCAGTCCGCGGTATTCTCCGGCAGTAAAGTTTTTAACAAGCTGTCCGCTTGAATAATAGTACGGAGAGTCATCAATAGCACTGGCAAGTGTAATCGCACCGGTATCAAGCGCCGGACCGTAAGCTGCCAGTGGTTTAATGGAAGAACCCGGCTGGCGTGGCGAATCAGTTGCACGGTTTAAAGTACGGTTGCCTGATTTTTCTCCGCGTCCGCCGACAAGTACCTTTACATAGCCGGTATGCTGATCCATTAAAGAAAATGAAAGTTGCGGCTGGATTACATAATGCAGCGATTCTGCAACAACCGTTTCACCATTTGCCGTCATGGCTTCGCGGTAGGTATCCACATACTGCTGTGCGGTATCTTCGTTAGTCTGTGTCAGACTGAAATTATAATTGCCCTGTACATTCTGATACCATGTCTGCATGGTCGAATGGGAGTAATTGATAATTTTTCCGTCAGCGTTTTTTACACTTAATGCATAGTTAATCGAAAATTCTGTTGAACTCGGATAAAATGAAGAGTTGTTAATCGCTTCATCGGCAATTTCCTGCATGGAAGTATCCTGTGTGGAATAAACCTGCAGACCGCCTTTGTAAATGAGGTTGGTTGCCTGCGTTTCCGTATAACCCTTCTGTGTCATCAAATCGTCAATCAGCTGTTCGATGAGCGTATCAACGAAATAAGAATATGTGGAAGAGGAGCCGGTTGCAATGTCAAGACCCTCTACACGCGCATATACATCATCTGCAAGGGCTTCATCATACTCTTCCTGTGTAATGTAACCGTGCTTGAGCATATTGCGCAAAACCTTCTGCTGTCGTTCCTGATTGTCTTCCGGATACTTTAACGGGTTTAACTTGGTCGGATTCTGTGTAATGGAAGCAATCACGGCACATTCGCTTAAAGTCAGTTCGGAAACGTCTTTTCCGAAATAACCGTTGGCAGCTGCCTGTACACCATAATAGCCGTTTCCAAGGTTAATTGTATTTAAGTAATTTTCAAGGATATCGTCCTTGCTCATATACGTTTCAAGCTTAATTGCAAGATACTGTTCCTGCACCTTACGCTTAATCTTTTCAATGTCTGTTTCGTTATATGCATTAAAGACATTGTTTTTTAAAAGCTGCTGTGTCAGGGTACTTGCACCCTGTGAAAGACCACCACCGGTAATAGTGTTATAACCGGCACGGATAATGCCACGGATGTCAATGCCGTTATGTTCGTAAAAACGTTCATCTTCAATTGCAACAAAAGCATGCTGCAATTCAAGAGGCACAACGTCCAGCTCCACGGAAATACGGTTAGAGCCGGTGGTAGAGAGCGTCTGGATTTCATTGCTTTCGTTATCGTAGATTTTTGTGGCAAATCCGTCAGGTGATACGTCAATTGTCGAAACGTCAGGGGCGCTCGAAATAATACCCTGTACAGAACCCAGTACCAGACATGAGCCTGAAACCACAACGGCAATTGCTAATATCAGTATAAATTTGATGGCGAGAACGCCAAGTTTTGTTCGAAGTCTTGTAGCGGCGGAATTTAGCAGTTTTTTCTTTTGTTTTATGCCTTGTCTGCCATAATTCATAGATTGTCCTCCTTGATAAGTTCTTACTATTATATCATAACGAAAATACTTTGACAAATTGAAATGAAATTCGTACTATATAATAAATGTTTGCTGCGGAACAATCCATATGGGAAATTATACTTCCGGCGGTCATTAAAAATGTAAGGCATACAGAATGGAGAAAATATGAAGATTATATATAAGGAAGGCGAAGGGGAGATTGAAGAAAAAAAATCCCGTTTTATTGCACACGTATATCCGGTACAATCGGAAGAACAGGCAGTATCATATATTAATGAAGTAAAAAAGAAATACTGGGATGCAAGGCATAATTGTTATGCCTATGTATTGGGAGAGGATGCGGGCTTTCAGCGGTTTAGTGACGATGGAGAGCCGCAGGGGACAGCAGGAAAACCGATTCTTGATATTATTATGAAAAGCGGCATCTATAATTGCCTGATTATTGTGACAAGATATTTCGGTGGTACGCTGCTTGGAACAGGCGGATTAATCCGCGCTTATCAGGCAGCTTCCAAGGAAGGACTGGAACACAGCACCGTGCTTTCGGTATCGGACGGGGTTCTGGCACAGATTGATGCGGATTATAACAGCATTGGAAAAATTCAGTATATTTGTTCGGAAATGGACATAGATATATTAAAAACCGAATATACTGAAAATGTTTATATGGAAATGATTGTACAGGCAGAAAATTATGGACAGTTTGTACAGAAAATAACCGATGCGTTTTCAGGGAAAATTTCTGTTGTAAAAATTCAACAACAGAAATTTGGCAAAAGTGAAAGCGGAGAGGTGATTCTGCTTTCCTGAGCAAAATAATGGGAAAAGATAGTAATATATCACAAAAAGAAGTTTTGAAAACCGAAAAATTCAATTTGTATTGTAAATGTGATGTAAAAATAAACAAAAAATATGGTACAGATAGTGCATAATTTACATAATGCATGGTATATTTTGCGCAGAGAATTTATTTAATAAGAATAAAAATATAAGAAAACTGAAAAAAATGTAAAAAAAAATAAAACTGGAAAGCCGCATAAATACTGGGGTTTCACAAAAAATTCAAAAAAAGTACAAGAATTGTTCAAAATAGTCTTGTTAAAATCACACAAAAATGCTATTATACCTATGTCAATGAATGTTGGCTGGGGGTGGTTCCCCCGCGAAACCAAACAAGGAGGGTTTATAGGTTTATGAAGAAAACAATCAAAAAGCTTACTGCTGTAGGTTTAACACTTACTTCAGTAATGGGACTCGTAGCTTGCGGCAGCTCAAATGACAGCAATGCAGCAGGCGGATCAAGCTCAAGCAAGGAAGTAACAAAACCGGATAAGTTCACAATTATGTGCGATAGTACGGTAGTTACAGAAACAAATGGTGCTGCGGCATTCTACGAACAGTTAAAGACTGCAACAGGTCTTGACTTCCAGTGGACTCGTCCGGACCACAGCGGTTACTATGATGCAGTTGCTAATGCATTTAACTCAGATGAAACAATGCCAGACGTTGTATTACTTTCATCTGACTACTATGCATTATATGCTTCAAATGGTTTCCTTTGGAACATGACAGATGCTTGGAACTCATCAGAAACAAAGAAATCAGGAAGATTAATCAGCACAGCTGATAACGTTCTTTCAGCTCTTATGGTTAATGGTGAAGATGGAACAAAGGCTATGTACGGCTTCTCTCCATACCGTGGTAATGGTTGTTGTACATACATCAAGAAGGCTTGGTTAGACGCAGCTGGCATCAATACAGCAGACGTTGAAGGCAAGACACTTGATTTCAACACATACTATGGCTACTTAAAGCAGATGGCTGCTAATAAGGGTCATTATGTAATTTCTGCTCCGGGCTTCATCAGCAATGAAGCACCTTACACAAACTACCTGCCAGAATTCTATCAGCAGGCTAGCTACACATTCTACAAGAATTCATCAGGACAGTATGTTGATGGTTTCGCAGAAGACAAGATGAAAGAGGCTCTTCAGAGAATCCAGACAGCTGTTAATGATGGTATTATTGATAAGGAATCTGTAAACAACTCTACATCTAATGCACGTGATAAGTTCTATTCAACAGATGCAGGCTCTGAATCAGGCGTATTCACATACTGGGCTGGTACATGGGCTAATACATTAAAGACTCAGCTTGCTACTAAGGGTCTTGATAATGAACTGATTGCTATTAAGCCAATCAAAGAACTTGGTACATATGTAGAAAGAATCGCACCATGCTGGTGTATTACTACAGCAGCTAAGAACCCGGAAGGTATCTTTAAGTACTTCATCGATACAATGTTAGATGGCGGCGACGTTCAGACACTTTGGGAGTACGGCGCAAAGGGAACCCACTGGGATACAAAGGCAGAAACTGTAACACTTGCTAAGGATGACGAAGGCAAGAAGACTAAGACTTATGAAGAAGGCCAGTTCCACTTCCTTCCACAGCCGGAATCACCGGATAAGTTAATGTCTAAGAACCACATCGATCCAATCCTTGCTCTTGCTAAGTTCCAGGATGGTAAGGAAGATCCAGGTGCTAGTGCTATGACAGAAACAGCTAAGGCTAACGGTGATTTCTTCGCTGAAAACTCAACTGTAGCAGTTCCACTTCCAATGACAACTGCTCTTTCTGAGAACATCACTGATATCAACACAGCTAGAAACTACGTTATCTCTCAGGTAGCTTTAGGTTACATGACAGTAGACGAAGGTATGAACTACTACAAGACAACAGTTGGTTCATTAGCTGATACAGTACTTAAGTCTTTAAACAAGTAATCAGTAACTGATTATGTAAACACGGCTGTATAGCCACTTTATAAGAATCCACTTTCGGGTGGGGGAACCCACCCGGAATGGATTCTAATTTTTAGCTTATTTATATCGAGAGTAGGCTTGGAATTTTACAAAAAATATTAGGAAAGAAGGTATGAAGATGCAATGTAAGTCTTGTGGAACAGAATTACCTAAAAAAGCAAAGGTTTGTCCGAAGTGCGGAGAACTCGTTGGAAAGCAGAAGTCAGACAACCTTAAAGTAATTGCTGTCGCCGGTTTAGTTATTGCGTTAATAGGCGGGCTATTGCCTTTTGTTCAGAATACAGATGTTGAGTTGATTTCTGATGCCTACAGTTTTATGAACATTGATGTACCAGCTATGTGGTACCTTTACATGCTGGCTATTGTAGTATCTCTGGTACTTTTAGCAGTAAAGAAAGATATGTTTTCAATTATACCTACAGCTATTTCAGGTATAATTTTTATTGTTTCATTCGTAGGAATGAACTTCAGAGGTTACGAGAGCAGAAAGCTCTATAATCTTCATTCATTGACAGATTTATTATCTAACGGATATGAAGGTTCTTCATATTCAGTAGGTTGCGGTGTATATGTAGTTATCATTGGTCTCATTCTTGGTATTGCAGGATGCTTTATTGATATCATGAAGTACTTCAAGAAAGATATCAACGTTGACTCTAAGTACATGACAAACTCAATCAACAGGAAAGTATGGTCAAAGATCTACTACCACAGATGGTTCTATGTAATGTTTTTGCCGGTATTAATCATGATTTTACTGTTTAACTACTGGCCAATGTTAGGTTGTAGATATGCCTTTACAAAATATATTATCCGTTCACCGTATTATGTAGGTCTTCTTCACTTCAATACGATGTTCACAAACGATGTATTCTTCTGGGATGCATTCCGTAACACATTACTGCTTTCTATCGTTAAGTTAATTCTTAACACTGGTGCAGCCGTTATTATTTCATTATTACTGAATGAAATTACAAACCTTGCATTTAAGAAGACAGTACAGACAATTGTATACTTACCTCACTTTATGTCATGGGTAGTAGTTGCTTCTATCTTCCGTTTAATTCTTTCAGTTAACAGTTCAGGTATGATTAACCAGATGTTAATGGGAATGGGCGTGATTGATAATCCAATTTTCTTCCTTGGTGATGTAAGATACTGGAGAGGCACATTCTTCTTCATCAACGTTTGGAAGGATACAGGTTGGGGAACAATCCTTTTCCTTGCTACATTATCAGGTATCAGCCCAGACCTTTATGAAGCTGCCCAGATTGATGGTGCAAACCGTTGGAAGAGATTAATTTATATTACACTTCCTGCTTTAGCAAATACTATTATTACTGTATTCATTCTGAACCTTGCTAAGGTTATGAACCTTTTCGAATCAGTATTCGTAACAATGAACGATGCAGTCGTTAACGTTTCTAACGTACTTCAGACATATGTATACCGTAAGACATTCGGTAGTGGTAACTCCGATTATGGTTATACAACAGCGGTTGGTTTATTCAAGTCATTTGTAGGTATGATCCTCGTACTTGGATGTAACTATGCAAGTAAAAAAGTACGTGGTCGCGGTATTGTATAGGAGGGATAGATAATGAGTAAAGAACAAGTAGTAGTTGCAAGAAAAAAGAAGAAAAAAGTCAAAATCTTCCCTATCGTAAACGTAATTTTGTTTTTGGTAATTTCATTAATTATCATGGTTCCTATTTGGAAGGTTATCGTCGATTCATTCGATGCAAAAGCCGGTTATGGTATGAATTTCCTGCCACAGACATTTACACTCGGTGGTTATAGTTCAATCCTTTCCAGAGTTGCACTTTATAGACCGTTCTTAATTTCAGTAGTTGTAACGATTGCTGGTACATTTATCGGTCTGTTATTAGCAACATTAGGCGCTTATGTATTAATTCAGTGGGAAATGCCGGGAAGAAACTTCTTCGCATATATGTTATTATTCACAATGATTTTCGATGGTGGTATGATTCCTAAGTACCTCGTTATGAAGGACTTACACTTACTGAACACACTTTGGTCAGTAATCCTGCCATTGTCTATCAATGTATATAACCTTGTATTAATGAGAAACTTCTTTGAAGGTGTTCCTGAATCACTGTTTGAAGCAGCTGAAATTGATGGTTGTTCTCCAATGGGTACATTCTTTAAGATTGTACTTCCGCTTTCAAAGGCGGCTTTGGCTTCTATCGGTTTGATGTATGCCGTACAGTTCTGGAACGATTATACAAACTTCAAGATTTATATCAACAAGAACGAGTTATTCAACTTCCAGATGAAGCTGCGTAACATGGTTATGGATAACGATATCCCTGATGAAGGTGGTATCGACCCGAATACGATTGCCAATGCAGCCGTTATCGTGGCTATCCTTCCTTTCGCAATCATCTACCCATTCTGTCAGAAGTACTTCGTACAGGGTGTTAATGTTGGTGCCGTTAAGGAATAATTTAAAAATTCAACAGAATTTACAGGCTGTCGCATATGCGGCAGCCTTTTTGTGTATTCAGTCATAGGTATTCCGATTGAACACTTTTTCTGTAGGTTTTTACAATATTCTGCTTTAATATGTAGAAAAAAACAAAAAGGTCATGTATACTAGAGAAAGATTTAAAAAGATGCTTTTTAAAAGGCAGAACAGGAGGGAAAATGATTACGCTTAAAGATGCCATATATTTGGAAAAGATAGATGAAGTGAAGCGTATTTTGGAAGAAAATCCGCCGCTGATTGACGAAGTAGATGAAGATGGTGTGTTAATGGCACTGCTGGCAGCCAAAACAGGCAATCTGAATCTGGTACGTTACATCGTTGAATACTCCAGAGCCAGTATGAATATTACGGATAAAAATCAGAAAAATATGCTACACTATGCAGCGATGTCCGGTAATGTTGCGACCTGTAAGTATCTTGTGGAACGGGTTGGATTGTCACCGTTATCCGGAGACATCAATCTTTTGACACCGTATGAAATCGCGCATGAGAACAAATTTTTTGATTTAGAGGAGTATTTTCAGGAGGAGACTGGCGCACCGCTTGAAAAAATGTATCACAATCCGATTCGTACCGGAATGTATCCGGATCCGTCGATTGTCAGAGTGGGTGAAGATTATTATATGGTGAATTCATCCTTTATCTATTATCCGTGTATTCCGGTTTCAACGTCAAAGGATTTGATTCACTGGAAAATTATCGGTTACGCCATTACCAATCCGGAATGGGCAGGTTTACAGCATTTAGAGGGCGGCAGAGGATACTGGGCGCCGGATATTTCCTACTATAAAGGAAGATTTTATATTACGGCAACGTATCGCTTAAATGATGACGGAACGGTTTATCGAAAGCAGATTGTTGTAAGCTCGGACAGACCGGAAGGACCGTACAGTAAACCGGCGGTGATAGATGAAGACGGTATTGATCCTTCTATTTTTAATGATGATGACGGACGGCGCTATATGCTTTTAAACAGAGGTGCGCGTATTTTTGAATTAAATGAAGATGCCACGGCACAGATATCAAAAGCATCGTTACTGTATTATGGCGATCAGAAAAGAGCGCCGGAGGGACCACATTTATTAAAAAAGGATGGATATTACTATCTGTTTGAAGCAGAGGGCGGAACAGGACCTGGACACCGTATTACCGTGTCAAGAAGCCGCGAGCTGATGGGGCGGTATGAGCCGTGTCCATATAATCCGATTATGCGCCAGACAGATGAAAAGGCTATTATCCAGCGCTGTGGACATGGAAAGCCTGTGCAGACACAGAACGGTGAATGGTATATGGTGTATCTGTGCGGCAGAAAAATCGGTGACGGTTACAGCATTTTAGGCAGGGAAACGGCATTGGATAAGATTACATGGACTGCAGACGGCTGGCCTGTTGTCAATAATTTAGACGGTCCGAGTGCCATGCAGATAAAGCCGGATTTGCCGGAAACAGTGTGGGAGTCTTCCTATTTTGATGATTTTGATGGTGAATATTTAAGCACAGACTGGATGTTTCCGAGAGTGCCGGAACCGGACGGCGTGCTGTTGCAGGATTCTCATGTAAAGATAAAGGGAAGCTGCGCGGATTTGGATTCCATGGGAGCAAGAAATATCCTGCTTCGCAGACAGCAGCATTTTAAATTTACGGCAGTCTGCAAGATGAAAATGCCACAGTTGTATCCGGGACAGGATGCGGGCATGACCTGCTATTATGATGAGAATACTTTTGTAAAATTTGGTGTATTTGCGACACAGGAGCCGCAGCCGCGTCTGATTGTGAAAGCAGTAGAAGTCATTGGAGAACAGGTGAAAGAAAGCGGCAGCATTGAACTGGATTTCAGACGTCAGGACGTTTATTTAAAAATTGAAACGAATGATTTGAAACGTACCTGCTATATGAGTTATGATGGTAAAGAGTACATAAAGGTGGCAGTGCTTGAAAATGTCTATTACCTGTGTGATGAAGGCTTAAAGAAAGGCAAGCGTTTTACAGGGGCGATGATCGGCATGTACGCTTATGCAGGTGATTTTGGCAGCCGATATGTAGACGAATACGGAAGACACGGGGATGACACCCTGTATGTTGATTTTGACTGGTTTGACTACCAGCCGGAAAAATAAGGAGGAAGGAACTTTGAAAGAAAGAAATATTATATTGGAAGGTAAGTTGAAAAGCTGGCTTTTGACGGTGGATGTTGAAAAGCTGGCGGCAAAACAGCAGGGTCAGCTGATTCTGGGACTGGAAAAGCTGTATCAGGCAACAGGTGATGCGGATTATCACACATTTGCAAAAAAGGCAGTAGATAACCTTGTAGCGGAAGACGGAACGTATGCAAAGGCAGAGGGCAGCCTTTCCGATAATTTATTTGGCAATGCGTTATTTGCAGTACGTGCAATGGATACTGTATACAATCCGCAGGACACAGCAGATGAAAAAACAGAAAAAGCCATTTTAAAGCAGGAAAAAGTAATGACTTCCGGCGCACGTTTTGATGCAACAGAAACCTGCGCAGGCACATTTTCCACAAAGCTTTCAGATGCATATCTGACACAGCCGTTTTATATGAATTATGAAACAAAATTTGGCGGAAAAGAACAGTACAACGATGTCATTGCGCAGTTTAACATTTTACAGGAGAAGGCATATCCGTCTGTGGAAAATGAATTGGGAAACGCTACGGCAGACCTTGAAATGGCAGCGTACGCAGCAGCGGCAGTAGATACCATGGAAGTTATGGAACAGCCGTTATATGAGATATTTGACAGATTAAGACAGATTTTAAAGCAGGCAGTCGCTGCGATGAATACAAAGAGCCTGGATACATTTGCAAAAGAAGCGCAGGAGGCAGGACTGTTTTATGCGTATGCCGTATTAAAGGGCTGCCGCATGAAGGCGCTTATTACTGAAAAATACGAAAAAGCAGCATTGGATATATTGGAAGCTGCAGAAGCAAAAGCACAGGAAAATGACGCATTTGGCGCAGATGCAGCTTATACAGCCGTACTGGTAACGGCTTACGCGGAAAGCCTGCGCAACAGAGAATATCAGGACTACGGAAGAACTAAGGGAGGCGCATTATGGAGTTAAAATTTGTTACGGCAACAAGCAGAAGTGCAGTGGTAGAACTGACGGAATCAGGAAAATTTTATACAGAAAAGCCGTATGAAATCTACGTAGACGGCAGTAAATATATGGACAGCGAAAAGGTCATTACAACACTTTACGGTTTGAAACCGGATACGTTATACAAGGTTTCTGCCGTGTATGATGGACAGGAAATTGCGGCGGTAGATGTTCAGACAAAGTATGAATTTGTAACGTTAAATGTAAGGGAATTCGGCGCATACGGCGACGGAGTACACGATGATACCAATGCCATCCAGTGTGCGATTATGGCATGCCCGAAGGATTCCCGCGTGTTAGTACCGGAAGGTGTTTATAAGATTTCAAGTATCTTTTTAAAGGATAATCTGACACTGGAACTCGCAAAGGGTGCGGTGCTTTCCGCCTTTACCGACAGAGAAAAATTCCCGGTTCTGCCGGGTGAAATTGAGTCCTATGACGAAACGGCACAATACAATTTAGGTTCATGGGAAGGCAACCCGCTCGATATGTTTTCTGCAATCGTATGCGGTATCAATGTAGAAAATGTTGTCATTACCGGTGAAGGAACAATTGACGGCTGTACCAATTTTGAGAACTGGTGGAAGAACTGCAAGGTCAGGGATACGGCATGGCGCCCAAGACTGTTCTTTATCAATCACTGCAAAAATGTGATGATGCACGGCATTACGGTTCAGAATTCTCCGTCATGGACGATTCATCCGTACTTCAGTGAACATTTGAAATTTATTGATGTAAAGATTAAAAACCCGGCAAATTCACACAATACAGACGGCTTAGACCCGGAAAGCTGTACAGACGTATTGGTGCTTGGTACGTATATTTCTGTCGGTGATGACTGCATTGCAATTAAGTCCGGTAAAATTTATATGGCAGAAAAATATCAGGTGCCAACTTCCAATATGATTGTCAGACAGTGCTGTATGAGGGACGGACACGGTGCGGTCACAGTTGGAAGTGAAATTGCGGCAGGTGTTAAAGACGTTCATATTACAGACTGCATTTTCATGAATACGGACCGTGGTCTGCGTGTAAAGACCAGACGAGGCAGAGGACAGTTATCCGTTCTGGATGATATTTCCTTTGAAAATATTGACATGGATAACGTGATGACACCATTTGTTGTCAACAGCTTTTATTTCTGTGATCCTGACGGCAAGACCGAATATGTCGGTACGAAAAAACCGCTGCCGGTGGACAGAAGAACGCCGTCTATTAAGCGTCTGACGTTTAAAGATATTAAGGCAACCAACTGCCACGTTGCGGGTACGTACATTTACGGTCTGCCGGAAAGCAAAATTGAAAAGCTTACCTTTGAGAATATCAGCTTCTCTTATGCGGAAAATGCAAAATCCGGCGTAGCGGCAATGATGCTTGGCTGTGATGAGGCTTCAAAGCAGGGGTTGGTTGTCAATAACGTAAAACAGCTTATTTTAAAGAATGTAAAGGTTACAGGCTGTGAGGGTGAACCGATTGTTGCAGGCAATGTAGACGAACTGATACAGGAGTAAAATAGATTATGAATCTTCATGCACCAAAAGGAATTGACGTAGAAAACTGGTTTATTGAATGTTACAGAAAATACAAAGGACATCCGATGTGGATTCTTTTAGGACTTTATAAGGGAAATTACAACAAGTTCTTTATGGCGGTTGTATTTTTCTTTATCAAGCACTGTCCGGTGTGGGTGCTGCCGATTATTACGGCAAATATCATCAACGATATTACGAGCGGCGCACCGGACGCATACCAGCATATTTTTATTGAAGCGATTATCATGGTTGTACTGATTGCACTCAACATTCCGACCAATTATATGTATACAAGATACAAATCGCTGGCAACAAGATATGCGGAAACGGGACTTAGAAAGGCACTGGTGCGCAAATTGCAGCAGTTGTCGATTTCGTATCATAAAGAAACGCAGTCGGGGCGGCTGCAGTCGAAAATCATGCGTGACGTGGAAGCCGTGGAAACGCTTTCAACGCAGATGTTTTTAAGCATTTTAAATATTGCGTTAAACATCATCATTGCACTGGCAGTAACGATTTCAAAAAGTATGGTGGTGTTTGTCTTTTTCCTGCTGACGACACCGATTGCGGCGCTTACCATGGTCTTTTTCAGAAATGTCATGCGCAGGCGCAATACGGAATTTCGTAAGGAAATGGAAGAAACCTCGGCAAGAGTCATGGAAATGGTGGAACTGATTCCGGTGACAAGGGCACATGCGCTGGAGGAAGAAGAAGTCCACAAAATGAGCGGACAGCTCTTTGCCGTGGCAGAAAAAGGCTACAAGCTGGATATTATCCAGTCGTTGTTTGGTTCGGTGGGTTGGGCGATTTTCCAGGTCTTTCAGGTAGTCTGCCTTGCCTTTACCGGTGTGCTGGCTCTGCGGGCGGCAATCCAGCCGGGTGATATTACGTTGTACCAGAGCTATTTCAGCACCATTGTCAGTCAGGTATCTTCACTGATGTCGCTGATTCCAACGATTGCAAAGGGTATTGAATCTGTCAATTCCATTGGTGAAGTGCTGTTAGAAGAAGATGTGGAACACAACGAGGGCAAGAAAAAGCTTGCCGGTGTGCATGGCGATTTTTGTTTTGAAAACGTAAAGTTCCATTATAATAATACAGATAAAAATGTATTAAATGACTTAAATCTTACCGTTCATCAGGGAGAAACGATTGCACTGGTCGGAGAGTCCGGTGCGGGAAAATCGACAATTTTAAATCTTGTCATTGGATTTAATTTTGCTACAGACGGAAAAGTGCTGGTAGACGGCGAGGATATCAGCCGGATTGATTTAAGAAGCTACAGAAAGCATCTGGCGGTAGTGCCGCAGACCTCAATACTGTTTTCGGGTACAATCCGTGACAATATTACATACGGTATTGAAAATGTCAGCGAGGAACAGTTACAGGAGGTTGTAAAAGCTGCCAATCTGACCGATTTAATCGAATCCCTGCCAAAGGGACTTGATACCATGGTCGGAGAGCATGGCGGAAAGCTCTCAGGCGGTCAAAGACAGCGTATTTCCATTGCAAGGGCATTAATCCGCAACCCACAGGTAATCGTCTTAGATGAGGCAACCTCGGCGCTTGACAGTATCTCCGAAAAACTGATACAGGAAGCATTGAATAATCTGACGAAGGGACGGACGACCTTTATCGTGGCACACCGCCTTTCAACAATCCGCGATGCCGATAAAATCGCGGTCATCGCAGACGGACACTGCGTAGAATACGGCACATTTGAAGAACTGATGGCATTAAAGGGCGAGTTCTATCAGATGAAGTCGATACAGAGTTAAAATTTTACATAAAAACAGGGCGTTTCCTCACCGTTGTCACTTGACTTCGGAAACGCCCTGTTTTTGTGGTGGTGGTGGGGAGGGAGCGGTGGCGGATTTGCGGTGGGTGGCTCGGGAATGTTTTGTTTTGCATTTTTTGGGGGATATAATATGCGTGTATGGAGTATACTTTAATATAATAAACTTGATTTTTATTAAAGAGGAATGTTATAATGAATACGCATAAAGAGAGATTTTCAAATGAGAAGGGGGTTGATGATATGGCAGCGATTGCAAAAATAAATCATGCATATGCGGTAAATCAGAATAAAGCGGCGGAATTTATTCAGTTTCTGAAAGAACAAAAGAAGCCGGATGATTATTGGAAAGAGTGTTACAAAGCAAAAAATGCATTTTCAAAGGAACAGATTGAAAAGATGAAAAAAATGTGTAATGGGGATACAGATGAATAAAGACGGACTGATATTTACAGAATTAGAAGGAAGTAATATAAATCAGGATGTATTACAGAAATTCGATTGTGGTCATCCTGATTTTAATGATTTTTTAAGGGAAGATGCAAAACAAAACAGTTGTGAAGGCAAAGGTGTTACGTATATTTTAGTTGATAAAAATGAATATCAGCAGCAAAATATAACAACCGTTTTTGCATTTGCGACAATCCAATCTACATCACTGCATTATTATGATATAATCGAAAATAATCAGGTTCTATGCAATATTCCGGGTTTAGAAATCAAATATTTCGCAATTTCAAAATTTTTCCAAAAACAAACAATAGGTAATAGTAAAGAATATTATAGTACAGCATTTTTTGAAATATTGTTAGTCGATTTATATGAAATGTCTACGAAAATAGTGGGATTTCAGGCTGTTTTTCTGAGAGCGAATAGCGCAGGAGAAAAACTCTATAAAAGAAAAAATTTTATTGACACGACACAATATATTATCCCTTATGAGGAAGATGACCCATTAGGAAAATGTAAGCCAATGGTTTTAATGATACAGGATAATATATATAGTATTTTTGGATTTTAATGCTTGAAGTCTACTTTTTGTTGACTAGTGCAAGTGCACTTGACAAAAATATACTGGATGGGGTAAAATATATTTGAAGTGTAGTTACTTTTGGGAAATTCCCGGTATCTGCACGGATAGAACAAAACATTCTGACAATAATAGGAGGAACGTATGAAAAAGGAATGGATAACGGCAGTGGGCGTGACGGCAATGAGCGCGGCACTGCTTTGTGCGGGAAGCATTTTTGCCCCGGTTGCGTGTCATGCGCAGGATACGGCACAGGCAGAAGAAGTTTTTGAGGTAGCAGAACCGGACACAGATGCAGAAAATCTCAAGGCATCTTATAATTCTAATTCAGCGCTGAGCGGTACATTTGGCGATAATAACGGATTATACTGGCAGTATAATGCATCTACAAAAACAGTTACAGTCAGAGGAGAGGATTCCTATTCAATTATCAGTACCTCATGGCTGTTTAACACCAATGCGGAGCATGTGGTATTTCAAAACTGCCGGATGACAACGGCAACTTTTGATTATTTTTTCTATTACATGGAGAATCTGAAAGATATTGATTTTTCCGGTCTGGAAGTAGGGGAAATAACAGATATTGATAGTATGTTTGAACACTGCACAAGTCTTGAACGGCTGGATTTAAGCTGGATGAATGTCAGTGACATAACATCGTATAACTCGGTTTTTAACGGCTGTTCCTCATTAGATTATCTAGATATCAGCAGCTTTGATTTAAATAAAGATACATTATTTGCGTTAAATGTATTTGACGGCTGTAACAGCCTGAAGATTATAAAGACACCGAAGCAGATTCCGGCAGGAATTACATTCGATTTGCCGAAATTCTTTGACGATGAAAATCAGTCCGGTACATGGTACACTTCCCTGTATTCCGCAAATACGGGAATGACGTTAAAAAGCCGCGACTGCAACGGCTGGAGTGTTAAAAACGGTAAGTATTACTGGTATGAAGACGGTGTAAGACAGGGCAGGGAAGGCAGAGGAAAGGAAATTTATGACCGGGATTCCGATGCATGGTACTGGCTGGACGCTGTACAGGACGGTGCAAAAGCTGTGTCAAAGGACGTATATCAGGAATCCTCAGGCGGAAAATGGGTGCGCTACGATGCGGACGGACAAATGATTAAAGGCTGGTCGGATACGGATAACGGCAAATATTATTTTGACCCGATAACCGGAGCGATGACAAAGGGTGTGCGTGAAATTGACGGTGAACGCTGGTTCTTTGACGAAACAACAGGCATTGCCTACGACACCACATGGATTGTGGACGGCGATAAGTATTACTGGTACGAAAAAGGCTTCAAGCAGGGAACAGAAGGCAGAGGCAAGGAAATTTACGACCCGAACAGCGACGGCTGGTATTGGCTGGACGCTGTGCAGGGCGGCGCAAAAGCCGTGTCAAAAGACGTATATCAGGAATCCTCAGGCGGAAAATGGGTGCGTTATAATGCGGACGGACATATGGTAAAGGGCTGGCAGCAGACCAATGCGGGTACATATTATTTTGACCGCATTACGGGAGCAATGGCAAAAGGCTGGACCAATGTGGAAGGAAGCACCTATTACTTTGATGAAGCAACAGGACTTCTTCAGTCATAAACAAGTAAATGATATATCCCTCTTTTACTGGATATCCGGTAAAAGGGGGATTTTTTACGTATACTCTGTGGCTGTAAAATTTACGACTGGAAATCGGCACAGGAATAGTATAAGATAGGAAATATGAATATTTCGGCTCAATGCAGGCATGGCCTGTGAGGCGGTTAAATCATTATGGTGCCGGTAAATACGCTGACAGAGGGCGTACAGCGAATCCAGAACAATGAACTGACACTGGGTATGCAGTGGGCAAAAGAAAAAAGCAGATAAGAATATTTTTTGTAAATTCCAAAGAAGGGATAGGAAGCAGCTTTTGCATTCCTATCCCTTTTTGTTTTTAAATCTTTTTTTAAGCTTTAAAGAAAATCTATTACTTTTCGTTTGTATTCCAGATACGCAGCGTAGCAATCAGCTTTTCCTTAGAATCAGCGTCCATCTTCTGAACGAGCTGCATGATTTCGTTATCCAAAGCAGTATTCTGATAGTTCTTATCAACACTTCCTGCAAGATAATCCAGAGAAACTCCGGTAAGCTCTGCATAGTAAGAGAGCATTCTGAGTGTCATCAGATTACGTCCGTTTTCTACGTTACTGATGTAACCAGGTGTTACATCGAGGGCTTTTGCAACGTCCTCCTGTGTCAGTCCGTGTGCAATTCTTAACTTCTTTACCTTTGCTCCTAAATCGCTGTCCATGTCACATACCTCCAAATTCTGTGTTTTTGTGATAATTTGTTTTACTTTTTGTTGGCTCTGTATCTTAATGTAGAGTCCAGAATCTTTTTACGGATTCTTAAATGGGTTGGTGTTACCTCTAACAGTTCGTCTGTATCGATGTAATCCAAAGCCTGTTCCAGACTTAAAATTTTAGGCGGAACAAGTCTTAATGCTTCATCGGCGCTGGAAGAACGGGTATTGGTCAGGTGCTTTGTCTTGCAGACATTGACCTCAATATCTTCCGTACGTGGATTTTCACCGATAATCATACCGGCATAAACCTTTTCACCAGGTCCGATAAAGAGTGTACCGCGGTCCTGTGCATTGAAAAGACCGTAAGTTACAGCTTCACCGTCTTCGTAAGCGATTAAAGAACCGGTCTTACGATAAGAGATGTCACCTTTGTATTCTTCATAACCTTCAAAAGAAGTGTTAATAATACCGTTACCTTTGGTATCTGTCATAAATTCGCCACGGTAGCCAATCAGCCCACGGGACGGAATCGAGAACTGAAGACGGGTATAACCGCCGTTAATTGGTGTCATTCCGAGAAGTTCACCTTTTCTCTGGCTTAACTTCTGGATAACTGAACCTGAAAATTCTTCAGGAACATCAATATAAGCAAGTTCGATTGGCTCTAACTTTTTGCCGCGTTCATCTGTATGGTATAAAACCTCAGCCTTGCTGACAGCAAATTCATAGCCTTCACGACGCATGTTTTCAATTAATACGGAAAGATGTAATTCACCACGGCCTGAAACCTTGAAAGAGTTTTCAGAACCCGGATTTTCTTCCACACGTAAGCTGACGTCTGTATTTAATTCACGGAACAGTCTGTCACGGATATGTCTTGATGTGACAAACTTACCTTCCTTTCCGGCAAGCGGGCTGTCATTTACCATGAAATCCATGGAAAGTGTCGGCTCTGAAATCTTCTGGAACGGAATCGCTACCGGGTTTTCAACAGAGCAGAGTGTATCACCAATGTGAATATCTGCAATACCGGATACGGCAACAATATCACCAAAAGATGCTTCCGGTACGTCAACTTTATTCAGACCGCTGAAAGTATAAAGCTTTGTAATGCGGACTCTCTTGCGTACAGAAGGGTCGTGATGGTTTACAATCGCTACTTCCTGATTGACTTTTAACTTACCGTTTTCAATCTTACCGACACCGATACGTCCGACGAATTCATTGTAGTCGATTGTGGAAATGAGCATCTGTGTATCGGCATCCGGGTCACCCTCCGGTGCCGGAATATTATTAACAATACAGTCAAATAAAGGCTGCATATCTTTTCTTTCGTCATTTAAGTCAGCAATGGCATATCCTGATTTTGCAGAAGCAAAAATAAACGGACAGTCAAGCTGGTCTTCGTTGGCATCCAGATCGATAAACAGTTCCAGAATCTCATCAATAACTTCATTTGGACGGGCTTCCGGACGGTCAATCTTGTTGATACATACGATAACAGACAGGTTTAATTCCAGAGCCTTCTGGAGTACGAACTTGGTCTGCGGCATAACACCTTCAAATGCATCGACAACAAGAACAACACCGTTTACCATTTTTAAGACACGCTCTACCTCACCACCGAAATCGGCATGACCCGGAGTATCGATAATGTTGATTTTTGTATCTTTATAAGTAATGGCAGTATTTTTTGAAAGAATCGTGATACCACGTTCTCTTTCAATATCATTAGAATCCATTACACGCTCTGCGACTTCCTGATTCTCACGGAAAGTACCGCTCTGCTTTAAAAGTTCGTCAACCAGTGTTGTTTTACCGTGGTCAACGTGCGCAATAATAGCGATATTACGAATATCTTCGCGTTTTGTAATCATTGTTTTTTCCTTTCTGAATGTATATAAACTATATCCGACTATGATTAGCAACTTTTATATTCTATCACAATATTAGAAAAATACAAGAGTAAACTTATAAAATTGATTGTATCATAAGGGAAACACGAGCGCAACCCCTGTTTTTATGCGGGTTGTCGGAATTTGTATTTTTTTAAAATTTTATGAGATGTTTTGTAAATATAAGAAAATTTTATGGTTTGTACGTAAAAAAAACACATTTTTTTTGTAATATATCCCCATATCGATACATATACATATTAAGAACACAAAATAAAGCACAAAACCGGTTTTAAGAAAATGACCGGTATTAAGAAGGGAGAAATACTAAGATGCTTGATAAGGTGATTGAAAACAACAGGGTGAGTATTATCGGAGAAGTCGTTTCAGAATTTGAATTCAGCCATGAAGTGTTTGGCGAGGGCTTTTATCTGGTAAATGTATCGGTTAACAGATTAAGCGATATGGTAGATATCATTCCATTAATGATATCTGAAAGGCTTGTCGATGTGACAAAGGATTACAGGGGAAGGAAGATTGAGGTATCCGGACAGTTCCGTTCCTATAACAGACATGAAGGAGTTAAAAATAAACTCATTTTATCCATTTTTGTAAGGGAAATGCAGTTTATTGAAGAAGAAGAAATTCCGGAAGAACAGGCAAGAACCAATCAGATATTCCTTGATGGCTATGTGTGCAAGCCGCCGGTCTACAGAAAGACACCGCTTGGCAGAGAAATAGCAGATATCCTTGTCGCCGTTAACCGTCCGTATGGAAAGTCCGATTACATACCGTGCATTGCATGGGGCAGAAATGCGAGATATGCCTCTACAATCGAAGTCGGTGGACACCTTCAGATATGGGGCAGGGTCCAGAGCCGTGAATACACGAAGAAAATCAGCGAGGAGCAGGTTGAAAAGCGTGTGGCATATGAAGTTTCTGTCAGCAAAATTGATGTGGTTGAGGAAGAAGAAGCCTGAAACAGAATAGAAGTTGACATCATAATAAGTAAGTGATATATTCAATATAATTACAGGGCAGCCTGTAAACCGAACAGAGCCGTAGAAAATGCGGCAGTCAGTGAAGTAGAGGTCGCGTTATTCATCAGTACGTTGGTAAGATGTGCCAGACACAGGTGAAACCAAAAGAAAGGGGATGACGCCGAAGTGGAAGATTACTGGAGGTCTTCTGCTGGGCGTAAGATTAAGAGTCTTGCGACTGTCATCTTTAGATGGAGGGCTACTTAAAGAACTATATTGAATTCTTTAGGGCCGGTTCATTTCAGACATGAGCCGGCTTTGCCTTTGTAAAATAAGAGAGGCTGGTATCAGCGGAAAGAAGGAGTTATGTCAGTATTTACCGGAGCTGGTGTAGCGATTATTACACCAATGAAAGCAAATGGAGAAGTCAACTATGAGAAACTGGGAGAATTTATCGATTATCAGATTGAAAATTCTACCGATGCCATTGTAATTTGCGGAACAACAGGAGAAGCTTCTACATTAACGCATGAAGAACATATCGAAACCATTCGTTTTGCGGCAGACCATGTAAAGAAAAGAGTGCCTGTCATTGCAGGAACAGGTTCTAACTGTACGGAAACAGCCGTATATCTTTCACAGGAAGCGCAGAAAGCAGGCGTGGATGCCTGTCTGGTTGTAACACCGTACTACAACAAGGCAACACAGAAAGGTTTAATCAAGCATTATACAACCGTAGCAAAGTCTGTAGATTTACCGATTATCATGTACAATGTGCCGGGACGTACAGGCTGCAATATCCAGCCTGAAACAGCAGCAACACTGGCAAAGGATGTTGATAATATCGTAGCCATTAAAGCCGCTACAGGCAATATGGCACAGGAGAGCAAGACCATGGCACTTGCAGAAGGCCGTCTGGATATGTATTCAGGAGAAGACGGACTGATTGTACCGTTAATGTCTATCGGCGCAAAGGGTGTTATTTCCGTATTGTCAAATGTTGCACCACAGCAGACACATGACATCTGCGCAAAGTTTGCGGAAGGCAAGATTGAAGAGGCAAGACAGTTACAGTTTAATGCACTCGAACTGGTAGACGCATTATTCTGTGAAGTCAATCCTGTACCGGTAAAACACGCCTTAAATCTTCAGGGCTGGGATATGGGACCGCTGCGTATGCCGCTTTGTGAAATGGAAGATGCAAACCTTGAACGTTTAAGAAATGCTATGATTCAGTACGGAATCTTAGAGAAATAAGGAGAAACAGGACATGACAAGAGTAATTATGCACGGCTGTAACGGACACATGGGACAGGTCATTACAAAGCTGGCAGAAGAAGATACCGATGTGGAAATCGTAGCAGGAGTGGATCCGTTTGATGACGGACACAACAGTTATCCGGTTTTTTCATCTATTGAAAAATGTGACGTTGATGCAGACGTAGTCATTGATTTTTCATCAGCCAAGGCAGAGGATGCACTGATTGATTACTGCACAGCAAGCAAGCTTCCGGTGATTGTCTGCACAACAGGTTTAAGCGAAGCACAGCTTACAAAAATCCGAGAAGCGTCTGAAAAGGTTGCTGTATTAAAGTCAGCCAATATGTCCCTGGGTATCAATACATTATTCAAGCTGCTCCAGGATGCTGCAAGAGTATTCTGTGATGCGGGCTTTGATGTGGAACTGGTTGAAAAGCACCACAATAAGAAGCTGGATGCACCGAGTGGAACAGCGCTGGCACTGGCAGATTCTATCAAAGAAGTGTTAGGTTCAGACTATTTCTATAAGTTTGACAGAAGCGGCGAGCGCGCACAAAGAAATCCGAAAGAAATCGGAATCAGCGCTGTCCGTGGCGGTACGATTGTCGGAGAACATGAAGTCATCTTTGCAGGAGAGGACGAGGTCATTGAATTTAAGCATACCGCTTATTCAAAGTCTGTCTTTGCAAAGGGCTCTATCGAAGCTGCCAAGTTCCTTGCCGGAAAACCGGCAGGCTACTATGACATGAGAGATGTTATTGCGGCAAAGCAGTAAAATAAGAAAATTCAACAGAGCTTGTAATTTCAAATCCGCAGTGCCGGTAAAGCTGCATAGCAGCCGTATTGGTGCTGCGGACATTTAATATCAGCGGCAGATTGTGATTTTTAAAATAAGCCGGTATCAGGTGTGCAAGAAGCAGTGTGCCAATTCCCTGCCCCCGGCAGTCTTCATCGACATAGACCCCGTACAGATTCGTAAAGCCGTTTTCATAATCAAGGGAACATACGGCACACGGTTCGTCTTCCTCTCCCCGGTATAGCAGAAAATCCTGTTCATCATCGGAAAAGCAGGTTTCATACAAAAAGTTATCATTGCAGGAATTGAAATCTTTTGCAGGTGAGCTGGTTATCGTGGAGTGTATGTTTGAACAGGCAGCAGAATCCGGCAGAATGTCCTCATTTGCAGTACATAAAGCCGGAGCAGCCATGGAGGCATTTTCCGCCGTCAGCATCATCAGATATTCGGTGTAGGCGGTGCCGCCGTATAAAGCACATTTTTTTAAAAAATCCGGGAAAATCCCGGTAAGCATACAATCCGGGTACTGTGCTTTGATTTTGTGGTATGCCGTCCCGCAAAGGGCGGTAAAAATGCCCTGTCTGCGATAGTCCGGCAGTACGAAAGCTGCCACCTCCGCTTCTGTAAAGGATTCATTTTCACTGATAAGAAAAGTCAGCAGTCCGGTACAATGCGTGCGGTCTATATCTGAAAATACGGCAAAATACGGTGTGTCACAGTCCGAAAAAAGTTCATATTCCCCGCAGTCTGTAAAAAAACGTGCAAATGTATCTGTAAAACGGCTGTCAGCCGGGTCAATCTGAAAAACAGTATGATTCATCGTTATTCTTCCAATCTAACATAAAAATTTTATAAAATATATTGTAGCAAATTCAAAGATAAGGTACAATAAAGGAAAAGATTTTTGCGATAAAGTAGAAATGAGGCATATAGATGGGTAAAATAGCAGTATTAACAGACAGTAACAGCGGTATTACACAGGAGCAGGCAAAGGAACTGGGGGTATACGTGATTCCAATGCCGTTTTTTATTGACGGACAGCAGTATTTTGAAGGGATTAATCTGACACAGGAAGAATTTTACGAAAAGTTAAAAAATGATGCGGATATTTCGACTTCACAGCCGTCCGTAGGCGAGTTACAGGACGAATGGGACAAGCTTTTAAAAGAATATGATGAGATTGTTTTCATACCGATGTCCAGCGGATTAAGCGGCACATGCCAGACGGCAGCTATGCTTTCTGACGATTATGATGGTAAGGTTCAGGTTGTCAACAACCAGCGCATTTCCGTAACCATGCGTCAGTCTGTGTTAGATGCAAAGTTACTGGTATCTAAGGGCTATTCTGCGGCACAGATTAAGGAAGTGTTGGAGCGTGAAAAGATGCAGTCAAGCATTTACATTACACTGGAAACTTTAAAATATTTAAAGAAGGGCGGACGAATCACACCGGCGGCAGCGGCAATCGGAACGGTATTAAATTTAAAGCCTGTATTGCAGATTCAGGGAGAGAAGCTGGATGCATTTTCTAAGACAAGAGGCAAGAACTCAGCAAAGAAGATTATGTTAAAGGCAATGGCGGACGATTTGGAAGGACGTTTTAAGGAATATGCCGAAAAAGGCCGTGTGCATATGGAAGCTGCTTATGCCGGCAACCGTGAAGAAGCAGAAGAATGGGCAAAGCTGATACAGGAAACGTATCCGCAGTTTGATTTCCACATGGACCCGCTTTCATTAAGCGTAGCATGTCATATCGGACAGGGAGCGCTGGCAATTGCAATGACCTGTTATATTCCGGAAGATGACACGAAATAATGAAAAGATAGTGCAGGAGGGGCATATGCAGAAGGCAAAGCAAAGAAGTGAAATCGCACAGCAGGATAAATGGAGAATCGAAGATATTTACGCGACAGACGAAGCCTGGGAAGCCGATTACAACGAATGTATCCGCAGAGCACAGGAAAAATGTGCTTATCAGGGCAGACTGGCAGAGTCCGCCCTGATACTGTATCAGGCATTAAAGGAATCCGATGAAGCGGATCTGCTTGTGGAGCATGTATACGTGTATGCATTTATGAAATATTACGAGGATACTGCCAATGCCGTGTATCAGGAAATGTCCGGCAGGGCGCAGGCGGCTGTTACGAAGCTGTCTGAAAAATATGCATTTTTAACACCGGAAATTTTAGCGATTGATGAAAAGAAGATGCAGGAATATCTGAACTCGGATACACTCGCACTTTACCGTCATGCATTGGAGGATATACTTGTAAAAAAAGACCATGCCCTTTCCGAAAAGGAAGAACGCCTGCTTGCAATGGCAGGGCAGGTGACGGCTTCACCGAATGAGATTTTTTCAAAGTTTAACAATGCCGATGTGAAGTTTGGCACGATTTTGGATGAGGACGGTAATGAAGTTGAATTAACCAACGGCAGGTACAGTGTCTTTATGGAAAGCAATAATCGTAGTGTCCGTGAAAATGCATTTAAGGCACTTTACCGACAGTATGGAAATTTTAAAAATACACTTGCGGCAACATACTATGCCAATGTCAAGCAGGCGTGCTTTTATGCAAAGGCAAGAAAGTATGACTCCACTTTACAAATGTATTTAAGCGGTTCATTTATTCCGGAAAAGGTTTATCACAACCTCATTGAAACGGTTCATAACAATCTGGATAAAATGCACGCTTATGTGTCATTGCGCAAGCAGGTATTAGGTGTGGACGAACTGCATTTTTATGATATTTATGCACCAATGGTATCGGATATTACGATGAAAATACCGTATGAAGAAGCAAAAGATATTGCCTTAAAGGCACTTGCACCGCTGGGTGAGGAATATTTATCCAAGGTAAAGGAAGGATTTGAAAGCGGCTGGGTCGATGTTTATGAAAATACAGGCAAACGCACCGGTGCATTTTCATGGGGCACATACGGCGTACACCCTTATGTGTTCTTAAACTACACGGATACGTTAAATGACGTGTTTACGCTGGTGCATGAAATGGGTCATGCCATGCACACCTATTATTCCAATACAAATCAGCCGTATCCGTATGCGGGCTACCGTATTTTTGTGGCAGAGGTCGCTTCTACGTGTAATGAAGCCCTGTTAATGCAGTATCTTCTGAAAAACTGCACGGATTTATCGGAAAAGAAATATCTGATGAACCACTATTTTGAACAGTTTAAGGGAACGCTGTTCCGTCAGACAATGTTTGCGGAATTTGAAATGATAACGCATAAAATGGCAGAAGACGGCGAGGTGCTGAGCGCACAGGCATTATGCGATGTCTATAGGAAGCTCAATGAAGAATATTTTGGTGAAGATATGGTGATTGATGACGAGATTGCGCTGGAGTGGTCTAGAATCCCGCATTTTTACACACCGTTTTATGTTTATCAGTATGCAACCGGCTATTCGGCGGCGATTGCGATTGCTTCCAAGATTTTTAAGGGCGATGAAAAGACACTGAAAGGATACAAGCAGTTCTTATCGGGCGGATGCAGTATGCACCCGATTGACCTTTTAAAGCTGTGCGGCATTGATATGGAAAGTCCGCAGGTAATTCAGGAAGCACTTGATGTCTTTGGGAAACTGTTAGAGGAGTGGGATTAATTGAAATATAAAATTGGCGAGCTGGCAAAACTGTTGAATATTTCTACCAACACAGTACGGCGGTATGAAAATCAGGGATATATTCATGCAGTACGGAACGAAGACAGCGGATACCGTTACTATGATGAAGATGGTGTGTTTGACATAACGAATATAAGGCTGTTGCGTAAATATGGATTTCCGCATGAAAAACTTCTTGAAATGCAAAGTTATACTATACAGGAAGAAATAGCAGCATATCAGGAACGTATGCAGCAAATGGATAAGGAAATTGCTTATATGACTTATGTGCGGCATCGTATTAAAGATGATGTTCTGCTGATGCAAAAAGCGGCGCAGATGATAGATGTCTATGAAAAAGACTGTGTGGAGCAGATTTATGTATTATATAAGGAAGGCGGAAAGCTTTTACAGGAAGCAGGCCGGTTAAAGAAAATTGAAGAATTTTTATATCAATCTCCGGAGGTGCAGCACATTTATCTGATTCCACAAAAAGAATTGGAGCAGGGCAGATTTACAATTTGTAATGGCTGGTCGGTAAAAGATATGCACATGGAAAAGTATAGTATGACTGAAAATGAGTATACAGTGCGCTATCGCCAGAAACCGTCAATTATGGGAATTGTAAAAATTCCGGCAACGTTGGAGGAATTGTCAGGTTATGAGGAGGAAACATTAAAACAGCTGATGATTGGCAGACATCTGCAATATATGAAAGAACATCATATGTGTATTAATGGAGATATTATAGGTGTGATTGTCAGTAAGGCGGTTGAAAATGGGAAACCAGTCATGTATCTGTTAATGAGTGTTCCTATTGTATCTGATGTAGAACAAAATATTGTATAAATTGAATAAAAAATATTGACTCTGACACGAGGTCAGACTTTATAATAAAATCCGACAGAAAAGGACTGGGCTTTTCTGTCGGATTTTTATTATGGTTAAAAACCGGAATGGAGGAGTTATGGGAAAAAAGACAAAGAAACGTTTGAGCTGTTTTTTATGTGCAATGCTGTTATTTGTAACAGGCATTGAAACATCGGCATTTACCGGGGTTTTTGCCGCAACAGCCAGAAAAATTGACGTTTGGGACTTTGGTGCTGTACAGGAAAGTGACACACAACTGTACAACAACCATATCAGCGCACAGGACTGGGAACAGTGCGAAAATGTCAGCAGTGCCGGAAAATTTGCGGAAGGCACAACAGTATTTGGCGATTTGACATTGACACATACAGTGAATGACCGCCTGTTTTCAACGAGCAGCAAAAATTATGGAACCAATGCACTTGCGAAAACGGCTTATGCAGATGGATATACCGCAGGTGGGATGTATTACTGCAATGGTACAGGTGGTGAGGGCAGAAGAAATATAACGATTGCCAATGTAGAAGCCGGGGATAAGATTGTAGTGTATATGGCATCAAGCAACGCTGTCACAGGCGAACTTGTATTTACCTATCTTGGAGAAGATGGAACACAGAAGGATACGGAAAGTTTTACAAATGTAGGAACAAAATATGAATTTATTGCCCAGTATAGCGGTTCCTATAAAATTTATACTACAGCAGCAGCTGGTAAACCAATTTATAACCGAGTGATGAGAATACCGGCTGTAACAGTAAGTGGTACGATTGATTTAAATGGAACAAATGTATCCGGATATAAATTGTTATTTACGAATACACGTACAAATACAGCCACAGAAGCAGTTTTAAACGGAACATCATACACGGTATCATTGGCAGCAGGAGAAGAATATACGGCTTCGCTTTCAGGTGTTACGGGTTTTGGACTGACCAATGATACAAAGATTGTGACAACAGCGTTGTCAGATGTTTTAACCGGTAAAGAAAATGTCGGATTAAAGGTAGAGGAAAAAAGTGTTTATACCTATTCTGGAAAAATCAGCGGATTTGCAGCCGGATATGACATTTCAGGATTAAAAGTGGTTCTCAAAACAGCAGAAGGTTCTTTGGCAGATGATGTTGAATTAACCATTTCAGAGGATCAGACTTTCACAGCTACACTTGAACCGGATGTCGAATATACAGCGGTTCTGCAGGGTGTGAATGATTATGAAATTATTTCTGGTGGTACAGTAAATGACAATCAGAATCATACAGAAGACATTCATGTAGCGGCTAAGGCAGTTTATGCAGTAAAAGGTGGATTTACAGGCTTAGAAGAGGGGGCAGAGGTAACAGCGCTTTCTTTTACAAATGTAGATGATGCTTATACATACGCAGGAACGGTTACAGCATATGGATATGAAGCTTCGCTGAGAGATGGTGCTTATGCAGTCAGTGCAGTTATCAACGGATATCGTACAACAACACATATTGTAGTAAACGGTGCGGCTGTGGAAAAAGACATTTTATTTGTATCTACAGCACAGGCACAGCCGGCGGAAAGAGTCCCAGATTTGTATGTGGGTTATGAAGATAAGGCAGAATATAATTATAATACGGTAAAAGAGGCAGTTGCGGCAGCAGCAGCAATGAATCCGTCTTCGGAGGAAGAACGCATTACGATTCATATTGCACCGGGAACTTACCGTGAACAGGTTATCATTACAACACCATATTTGTCCCTTGTTAATGATTCAGACAAAGAGGTTCTGATGACATGGTATTACGGAATCGGTTATGAATATTACAGTGCAGACGGCACAGGATATTATAATGTGGAAAATGCGTATGACCAGTATGCAAAGTCAACTGCATCGAAGTGGGGCTGTGCTGTTTACGTAAAAAATACGGCAACCGGATTTAGCGCAGACGGCATTGTGTTTGAAAATTCATTTAACCGGTATCTGACAGACGAAGAAATTGAAGACGGTGTAACACCGGCGGCGGATACAGGACTTCCACAGAGAAAATATGGTACAGATGTAGCTTCCAAGGCAGCAACAGAGCGTGCAACAGCGATGGCAGTGGAAGCAGATAAAGTGGAATTTACAAACTGCGCATTTTTAGGAAGCCAGGATACATTGTATACAGGAAATTCCGCAACCAGTCTGTATTTTAAGAACTGCCGTATTGAAGGAAATACGGATTATATTTTCGGTGACGGTGACTGTGTATTTGACGGCTGCGAATTAAAATGGTACGGTTACAGCACCAATTCCGTAGGTGGATATATTACAGCCCATAAGCCGACCGCAGCAACTGAAAATGGATATCTGTTTAGAAACTGTGTTATCACGGCAAATGATGAGTTGACGGTTACACCGGGATATTTCGGAAGACCATGGGGCGCCAATGCACATGTAACCTTTTTAAATACCAAAATAGCAGGAGATTTGATTGTTGCAGCCGGCTGGACTGACATGAGTGGAAATAAGCCGGAGAATGCAGGATTTAATGAATTTAATACGATACACACAAACGGAACAGCAGCTGATTTATCAGCACGTGTAACCGGAGTGATGTCCGAAGCAGATGCAAAGACCATTGATGTGACCTCATATTTTAACGGCTGGGCACCAAAGGCATACACAAAGGAAGCAGACGGCATTGTATTTACAACGGTTCCGTATGTTGTGGATAATGGTGATATTAATGCACCGTATCCGGGACATAAGCTGACAGTCGTATATTCATTAGGAGAAGTCAACGATGCCAGTGATGCCTCAGTAATCCGCTGGTATATTGTGGAAGATGACGGAACGGAAACACTCAGCTATAGTTCTACAGCAAATGCAGATAAGAGTTTTGTGATTCCATCAGAGGCTGAGGGAAAGCATATTAAAGTAGTCGTCGTTCCTCAGACTATCAGCGGAACAATGGGTGAAACAGCAGAATATAAGGTAGAGGCATTTGTAAGAGAAGGATATGAAGACCCTTCTTCTTCAGGTTCAGATGTTGAGCTTGGAAAGGGCGTTAATATTTTCCTTGCAGGAGATTCTACGGTAAAGGATTATTCTGCAAATGGAATGTATATGTCTGGTAAAGCCCAGGCAGAAGGTTCATGGGGTGAATTTTTACAAAGCTTTTTTGATGATTCAAAAGTAAAGGTGTTAAATTATGCCAACGGAGGACGCAGCAGCAGAAACTTTATTAACGAAGGTTCGCTGGATAAGATTGCACAGAATATTAAAGAAGGTGATTATCTGTTTATCCAGTTTGGCCATAACGATTGTGCAAATCAGTCCGGTTACTTAGAAGACCGGTATGTTCCGCTGGGTACACCTGATGAAAACGGAATTTACCCGACAACAGCAGGAACAAAGGTGGTGACGCCATCGTCACTTACGAATAAATACGGTGATACGTTCTATTCCTACGATTGTGGCGGTACTTATAAATGGTACTTACAGCAGTATATTGAAGTCGCAAAAGCAGCAGGTGCAACACCGGTTCTTGTAACACCTGTTTCGAGACTTTATTATACGGCAGATGGAACGATTAAAGCACATCATGACTCTACGGATACAACAACAGGAACACTGGTAACTGAAAATAATGCATATGTCACAGCAGTAAAGCAGCTTGCAGAAGAACAGAATGTTCTGCTGGTAGATGCCTTTGAGCTGACAAAGACAATGTATGAAACGGCTTATGCCAACGATACGGCAGCATCAAATGGGGTATCTGAATACGGTACACAGGTAATGGCACAGGGAGATAAGACACACAGCAATAAGCTGGGAGGTTTCCTGACTTCTGCAATGATTGCACAGCAGTTACAGAATATGGATTTAACGATTTCGTCAGCTGTAAAAATGCCAAGCCAGATTGCGGGAAATAATCCGGATGGACAGCAGGTATTTACGGTAAATGGCAAAAATGCATTAAAAGCATATGTCAAAGATGCAGATGGTAATTATACGAAGCTTTCAGAGTACTGGACAACCTACGGACAGACATTTATCAATCAGATTGGAGAAAAGCATGAGGAACTGAGTAAACCGTCAGAGCCGGAAGAACCAACAAAAGAATCAACCGTATGGGTAGTCGGTGATTCAACCGTATGCAGCTTTACAGATGCATACTACTATCCGAGATACGGCTGGGGTACACAGTTATCCAACTATTTTGACAGCACATTAAAGGTTGAAAACCTTGCACTTTCAGGCAGAAGCTCAAAGAGCTTTACGTCAGAAGACAACTATAAGACATTGTTGGAAGGCATGACAGGCGGAGATTATCTGCTGGTAGGCTTCGGACACAATGATGAAAAGGCAGAAGACGGCAGATATACAGACCCGAACGGAGCTTATACAACAGAAGGTTCATTTGCCAATTCTTTATATGAAAATTATGTAAAACCTGCACAGGAAAAGGGTGTAACAGTAATTTTATGCACACCGATTGTCAGAAGAACCGCAAACGGTGAATGGAGCAGCTCAAATCTGCACGTTACAGCCGATACTGTCAGCGAAGGAAAGACTTATGCGGGCGGCGACTACGCAGAAGCCGTCAGAAAATTAGGCGGTGATGTCAATGTTCCTGTAGTGGATATGACAACACTGACAAAGAATCTGTATGATTCACTCGGCGCAGATGAAACCGTAAATTTACATTCATGGACATCATCCAGTGCCGCAAGCGTGGATAATACACACACCAACATTTACGGTGCGCGTTACAATGCATATATGCTGACACAGGAAATCAAGAAGTTAAATGTGGCAGGCATTGCAGACCATATTTTATCCGCAGAAGCACCGGTAAAGAGCGAAGTATTAAAGCCGAACCCGGATTATAAGGAAGCGGATTATACACCGGTAACGGGTGAGAGTACACTCTGGAAGAAAGCAGGCATCTGGAGCGGCTCTGTATTTGGAAATGTTGGCGGTAATCCATCAACAGTTAATCAGACACTGGAAACAGATGCTGATGGAAATATCCATATTGCAGTCAGAAAAAATAAGGGTAAGATTGGAAGCACGGCAGACGGTATTGCCATGTATTATTACAAAGTACCGGCAGCAAGCAGTTTTACACTGACAGCAAAAGCAACCATTAATTCTTTTGACAACAATGACCAGGTATCCTTTGGTTTAATGGCAAGAGATGATATGTATCTTGATACAAATACAACCAATGCACTGGGTGATTATGTAGCGGCAGGACCGTTAAAGTTAAAGAGCGGCGCATGGAACTGCTTTGCAAGAAAGAGCGGTGTGCTGACACAGGGCGGAACTTGTGAAAATGCGATTACAAATGGAGATACCGTAGACTTAAAGATTGAAAGCAATGCAGACGGATATGCCTGCACATTCGGTCAGGAAGCAACCGTTACGGGCGGATTTGATTTCAAACTGACAACGATTGATTCCGATTATGTCTATGTGGGTATGTATGTGGCAAGAAATGCCGATGTAACATTTTCTGATGTAAAGCTTATCGTAGACGGCAGGGAAGTCACAGCAGAACCGGAACAGCCAAGCGAACCGGAGCAGCCAAGTGAACCGGAACAGCCAAGTGAACCGGAGCAGCCAAGTGAACCGGAGCAGCCAAGTGAACCGGAGCAGCCGACAATACCGGAACAGCCGACAACCCCGGAGCAGCCAACGACACCGGAACAGCCGACAACACCGGCAGAGCCGACAACACCGGAACAGCCGACAACGCCGGAACAGCCGACAACACCGGCAGAGCCAGCAAAACCGGAAGCCGCGTATGTAGATATTACAGTTGAAGGTGTGGCAGCGGCAACAATCGGTCCTGATGCGGTTGTAAAGACTGTGGATGGAACTGTGCTTACAGCCGACCAAATAAAGCTTATTTTGACAACTGTGACAGAGAATGAACAGCAGCTTGCAATCAAAAATAAATTGGAAAGTCAGGCTATGGCATTAAAGGCAAATAACGCTTATTACCACATCGGTCTGACAGATATGGCAGGAAATGCGGCAGAATTGGTACAGGGAACAATTCGTTTTCTTCTTGCATATCCGGACGGAACAGGGGAACAGGACAGTTTTGTTGTGTATCATGTGAAGGATAACGGAGAAATAGAAAACATGCCGGTGCAGTTATCTGCAAACGGTATTGTAATAGAAACAACGGGATTCAGTGATTTTGTTGTCAGCTATGATATAGTTCGGTCAGCAGATACGACACATAATACAGATACAGACGATGTAAAAACAGCAGATATGGCGCAGACACTTCCGTATACAGTCATGTTACTGGCAGCATTTGGATGCTTTGGTCTGGTAGTTACATCGAAAAAGCGTCAGGCAAAATAAAAAGTAAGATATAAAAAATAATGACCGCTGTGTGAAAGGTGAAATTATTTTACCGGATTCGCACGGCGGTCTGTTTTTTGATGATTTTTGATAATAAAGGCAAAGGCTGATTTTATGATGGGTGGGGCGTTTGTAACGAATGTTGCAGAAAAATTGCAAGAAATTTGTAAAAAAAGATTGACACAGAAGTTAAAATCAGATATACTTATATTCGTTGGTGTGAGTTTATAAGCAACAGCAAATTTAATATTTGTATTATGCGCGAGTGGCTCAGTGGTGGAGCACCTCCTTGCCAAGGAGGGGGTCGCGGGTTCGATCCCCGTCTCGCGCTCTTTTTATTTTTAGGGAAGTCGGTAGTTTGTCGGCTTCCATCAACCCGATTTCCCGATTTTCATGAACCAGATATTTATACATATTCATTAGAAAGTACTTTTGCAGATAGGGCGGTTTATCGGACCGGTTTAAGATGTTAAATAAAAAGTCAAAACACCTTTTTGAAAATTATTCCACAGTATGCTACAATAAACAATTGCAGACAAATTCTTAAGAAATTTAAAGATTTATAAGAGTTTAATTTTAAGGCATTTCGAATAAAATAAATAGTAGTGAGTAATAAAAAAGAGGTGAAAAGGTAGTTGAAGCGGGAACAGATTAAGAAAAACAAAAAGAAAGCCGCAAAGCGGCATAAAAATCTGATACTTTTATCACTGCTTGCACTGGCACTGACAGCAGGCTGGTATGTTTTTACGACACCGTCCGGTAAATTGTTAAATACCGGTGCGTGGTTTGCGGCAGAAACCGATAAATCTGATACGCAGGAAAAACAGACACTTTCGGCTGTTACGCAGAAATACAGCGATGAAACGCAGTATGCAACCGGTGATTATATCAATGTGTATCATTTTCTGGATACACTGGAGAAAGTGCCAAACCGCGGGCTTCAGATGAAGATGGGCAAAGACGGCTGTTATCAGATGAACAGCAATGACGATTCGCGCAATTTTAACATTCTGCAGCTGACGGATATTCATATTACGGGAACGGAAGGTTCTTATAAAAAGGATATACAGGCGATTGATACCGTGTATACAATGATACAGCGCACAACACCGGATTTTATCGTGCTGACGGGAGATGTCATTTTTGGTGTGGACGGATACGATGCCAATGACGGCATGCGTGCATTAAATGTTGTCAGTAAACTGATGGATACGATAGGGATTCCATGGACATGGACATTTGGAAATCATGATCATACATTTTTTGACCAGTTTTCATCATCAACAATTGCAGCCATGCTGGCGCAGAGCAGCACACTTCGCATTTATCCGAAAAATGAAACGCTTTCCGGCTACACCAACGGCATTTTTAAATTGTGCAATAAAAAAGGAAATCTTGTTATGGGACTGGTCATGCTGGATTCCGGCGACCGCATTTTTGATGAAAACGGTGGCAGTCTGGGGTATGATTATATTCGTGATGACCAGGTGGAGTGGTATGCAAAGCAGATTGGACTGTTGCAGGGACAGTATGGAGCAGATGCAAAAACGCTGATGTTTTTCCATATTCCGCTTCAGGAATATCAGACGGCATGGGATACCGGTACACCGGTCTTTGGCACAAAGCGTGAGGCAATAGATGTGTCGCAGATGCACAGCGGCATCTTTTCAAGGGCATTGGAATTAAAAAGCACGGTGGCGATGTTTTGCGGACATGACCATGTGAATGACTTTGGAATCTATTATGAGGGCATTGAACTGGTTTACGGTAAATCAATTGATTACATTGCTTATCCGGGCATTGAGAACCAGAAAGAACAACGGGGTGCAACTCTTATCAGTGTGGATTCGGGAAGCGGGTATAATATTACACCGCTAAGATTTGAGTGACAGAAAAATTGACAGAAAAATCAAAAAAAGTTATTGACAATACATTAAAAATGGTGTATATTATTCTTTGCATTGCGGCAGTCGTAAGACAACCAGATGCAGGGAAATATGCGCGAGTGGCTCAGTGGTGGAGCACCTCCTTGCCAAGGAGGGGGTCGCGGGTTCGATCCCCGTCTCGCGCTCTATAGAAAAGATAAAACCGGTGTTAAAGCTGAAAAGCTTTGGCATCGGTTGTTGTCGTTGTGCCTGACGGCGCATGTCACGAATGGCTGAAAGTCCCTAATCCGCCCTGGCAGTGGGAAGGATACAGAAAAGACCAAGAGTGTCCGGTTCAGTTTCACTTATAAAACAAAAATAAGAGCAGATGTAAATGTGCGAAATATTTACATCTGCTCTCATTTGGTTTTTGGTTGGTTTTGGTTTATGAAAATTGTAAAAAAGCTTACTGCCTCATCACAGTATTTATAATAATAGATAAATGTGTCGAAAATGCGATAAACTTTTGAACAGATTATGAATGGAAAGTAAATAAATTGCTACCAAAATTTTCATAATAAAATTTTATTGAAAAAAATCAACAAAAAGTCAAAAATAATGCTTGACATTTAAAGGAGATTCCTATATAATTCAATCTTGTCAGTTGAATATTTTATGCGCGAGTGGCTCAGTGGTGGAGCACCTCCTTGCCAAGGAGGGGGTCGCGGGTTCGATCCCCGTCTCGCGCTCTTTTTATTTTCAGGGAAGCCGGTATTTAAGTCGTATCAACGATTTGTGTACCGGCTTTTTGTATGGAAATTTCAGGAATCCGGTTATCTTTAATATTTTGTGCCATAAATCATCAAAAATGCTTGATTTGTGGCACTTTTTTTGTTATTAAAAAGATAGGCAAATTTCAGCGGTAATTGAATTGACATAAAGAGGCGAAAGGGAAAAGAAGAATGGCAGAAAAAGCAGAAAATATCATTGAACTAAAACATATTACCAAGGTTTACAGTGATAATGGTTTTAAGGCAGTGGATGATTTTAATCTTGAAGTAAAGCGGGGAGAATTTGTAACATTTTTAGGACCGTCAGGGTGCGGAAAAACAACGACACTCAGAATGATAGCCGGATTTGAACTGCCATCAAGCGGAGAAATTTTATTAGATGGCAGGGACATTGCACATCTACCTGCAAACAAAAGACCGATTAACACGGTATTTCAGCGGTATGCCCTGTTTCCGCATATGAATATCTATGAAAATATTGCATTTGGATTAAAACTCAAAAAGTTACCGAAAGAAGAAATCCGCAAAAAAGTCAAGCACGTTCTGGCAATGGTGGATTTGGAAGGCTTTGAAGACAGAAAGATTGCAACACTTTCTGGCGGACAGCAGCAGCGTATTGCGATTGCGAGAGCGCTTGTCAACGAGCCGGAAATTTTGATGTTAGATGAACCGTTAGGCGCGCTGGATTTAAAAATGCGTAAGGAAATGCAGCTTGAATTAAAAAATATGCACGACCAGCTTGGCATTACATTTATCTATGTAACACACGACCAGGAAGAAGCGCTTACGATGTCGGATAAAATTGTGGTGCTTTCGGAGGGGAAAATCCAGCAGATTGGTACGCCGGAGGACATTTACAATGAACCGAAAAATGCGTTTGTAGCCGATTTTATCGGAGAGAGTAACATTTTCAAAGGTATTATGACAGGACATATGAAGGTGCGTTTCTGCGGCGGGGAATTTACCGGAATGGATGATGTGCCGGAAGGAACACTGGTTGATGTCGTTGTCAGACCGGAAGACGTTATTATTACGGCACCGCAGGACGGAACGGTTGCAGGTGTTGTAACTTCGGTTATTTTTAAGGGGATGCATTATGAAGTGGCGGTGGAATCCGGAAAGTATGAAATTATTATCCGTACCACAAAGTGTTATGCGGTCGGTGATGAAGTCGGCATCTGTTTAGAGCCGGACGGTATTCATGTCATGCTTGCCGAAGACCATACAACCAGCTTTGTAACAACAATAAACAGCGACTATACATTAGATTTTAATGGAAAAGTCATCCGCTGTGATTTGACAAAGGTTGTACCGAAGTCGAAGATGAAGGACAATGTGCTGATTGATGAAAACGGAGAAACGGTGGATATTTCCAAGTTAAAAGTACAGGTATCCATTCAGCCGGACGACATTGAGATGAGCGATGAGGCAGAAGCCGGTCTTGTATCGGGAGAGATTATCAACCTGATTTACAAGGGCGACCACTACAGCTACGTTGTGCGTACCGAATACGGACATGATCTTATTGTAGATGACGAATATCTGTGGAATATGAACGATAAGGTCAGCTTAGTCATGCCGGAAGACAAGATGAAATTTCAGTTGAAGAAGTAGAAATGGAATGGAGTATGAACAAGCCATAAATGATAGCTTGTTCATACATCAAGCGAAGCTTGATGTTGGCAGTATTGTGCCGCAGGCGTCACAAAGCTGCTTTTATCGCAGAACTGAATGAATTCAGTCCGCGATTCCTTCGGCATTAAAATGCCTGCGGAATGGAGTAGAATATGAAAAACGTGTTTTCGCGCAGACAGATGGGGATTCCGTATGGCGTGTTCCTTGCATTTTTTGTGGCTGCGCCTTTGATTGTGCTGTTTTATTATGCCTTTACCAACGGCTCAGGACAGTTTACATTAAATAATTTGAAAAATTTCTTTGTCGACCCCAATACAATGGGGACGTTATGTTACAGTATTGTACTGGCGGTAACGGTGACACTGGTCTGTCTGGTGATTGCCTATCCGGTGGCGTATATTTTAGCGGGCAGTGCATTAAAAAGAAAGGGTGTTATTCTGATGCTTTTTGTGCTGCCGATGTGGATTAACTTTACACTGCGTATTACAGCATTAAAAGAAATCATTTCTTTAATAGAAGGAAATTTGGCATTTCACCCGTTTTTAAATACGGTTATCGGAATGACGTATGATTTTCTGCCGTTTATGATTCTGCCGCTGTATACAACGCTTTCAAGACTGGACTCTTCACTGATAGAAGCGGCGGGCGATCTGGGTGCAGATTCATTTCAGACATTTATAAAGGTTATTTTTCCGCTGTCAATTCCTGGAATTGTCAGCGGGGTTTCCATGGTGTTTTTACCGGCGATGACGAACTATGTTGTGCTGGATATGCTCTATAACAGCACGTACATCATGGGCAGTCTGATTGGCAGCTATTTCAGCGCATACGACTGGCACAACGGCTCAATGATTGCCCTGATACTGTTATTTATTATCGGTATCGTGGCGGTCGTATCCGAGGGAAATGATACGGAAAATGCAGGCAGGGGATTAGTGTGAAGAATCCTTAAATCTAAGATCCTTCACGTCAAGCATAGCTTGATGTTAGCACTTTGTGCCGCAGGCGTCACAAAGTCGCTTTTTATCGCAGAGCCAAATAAGATTTGGCTCGCGATTTCTCCGGCATTAAAATGCCTGCGGAATGGAGATTAGAATGAAGAAAACAGCACTCATTATGGCAGGTGGCAAGGGTGAACGCTTCTGGCCGAGAAGCCGTGTAACACTTCCAAAGCAGTTTTTATCCCTGACAGACGACGGAAAGACCATGATTCAGCTGACAGTTGAGCGTATCCGCCCACTCGTAGAGCTTGAAGATGTTTATATAGCAACGAATAAGAATTATAAGGAGCTTGTAAAGCAGCAGCTTCCGGGATTGCCGGAGGAAAACATCCTCTGTGAACCGGTTGGAAGAAATACAGCACCGTGTATCGGACTCGGTGCCGTTCACGTGGCAAAAAAATATGATGATGCCGTGATGATTGTATTACCGTCAGACCATCTGATTAAGCATAACGATATTTTTGCGGAAACCTTTACAAATGCGTGTGCGCTTGCAGAGAAAGGTGAAAATCTTGTAACCGTCGGTATCACACCGAACTATCCGGAAACAGGCTACGGTTATATCAAGTATGACAGCGCTGCAAAGAATGGGGAGAGCTATCCGGTACAGCGATTTGTAGAGAAGCCGGATCTGGAAACTGCCAAGTCTTATCTGGCAGATGGCAGCTATCTTTGGAATTCAGGCATGTTTGTCTGGAGAGTGTCTACGATTTTAGACTGCTTCAAAAAGTATATGCCATCTACCCATGACGGTCTGTTAAAGATTAAAGAAGCCGTGGGAACACCGCAGGAAGATGCCGTACTGGAAAAGGAATTCCCGAATCTGGAATCCCAGTCCGTCGATTACGGTATTATGGAAAAGGCAGAAAACATTTACACACTGGCAGGAAACTTCGGCTGGGACGATGTTGGTTCATGGCTGGCAGTCGGAAGAATCAAGCAGAATGACGAGAACGGCAATGTCGTCAATGGCAATGTTGTTACAGTCAATACGAAAAACTGTGTCATTGAAGGAGCTGACAAGCTTATTGCAACCGTAGGACTCCGGGATGTTGTGGTGGTGGATACAAAGGATGCCACACTGATTACAACGAAGGAAAATGCCGGAGAAATCAAGCAGGTACTCGCAAAATTAAGAGAGTCCGGCAGAAATGAATATTTATAAAATAGCTCTAAAAAATAAAATAATTATAATAATAGTATAGGAGAAAAACATGAAAAGCGCATTAATTACAGGAATCACAGGACAGGACGGGTCTTACCTTGCTGAGCTTTTATTAGAAAAAGGTTATAAAGTATACGGTCTGATGAGAAGAAAGAGTGTTGTGGATTACGGCAACGTAGATCATATCAAGGATAAGATCCACTTTATCTATGCAGATATGCAGGATATTGTATCTTTAATCACAGCCATGAAGATTTCACAGGCAGATGAAGTCTATAATCTGGCTGCACAGTCTTTCGTTGCAACTTCATGGGATACACCGTGTACGACAGCAGACATTGATGCCATCGGTGTTACCAATATGCTTGAAGCAATCCGCATTGTAAAACCAGAAGCAAGATTTTATCAGGCTTCAACATCAGAAATGTTCGGTAAGGTACAGGCAATTCCACAGGACGAAACAACACCGTTTTATCCGAGAAGCCCATACGGTGTTGCAAAGCTTTACGGACACTGGATTACAAAAAATTACAGAGAAAGCTATGATATGTATGCCTGCTCAGGGATTCTTTTCAACCATGAAAGTGAAAGACGTGGTCTGGAATTCGTAACAAGAAAGATTACACATGCGGTTGCACGCATTAAGCTGGGCGTACAGGATCACGTAGAACTGGGAAATCTGGATGCAAAACGTGACTGGGGTCACTCAAAGGATTACGTACGCGCAATGTGGCTGTTATTACAGCAGGATCATGCAGAAGATTACGTAATTGCAACCAATGAAACAAGAACGGTCCGTGAATTTGCAGAAGCTGCATTCAAGGCAGCCGGCATTGAGGTGGAATTTGAAGGCGAAGGCGTGAATGAAATCGCAAAGGATAAGGCAACAGGAAAGGTTGTATTAAAGGTAAATCCGGATTTCTTCAGACCGGCAGAAGTAGAACTCTTAATCGGTAATCCCGCAAAGGCAGAAAAAGAACTTGGCTGGGAAAGAGAAATCAGTTTTAACGAACTGGTAGAACGCATGGTAAAGAATGACCTTGCAATCGTAGAAAAAGAAATCAAGTCAGCCAACTAAAATACATGCCAAATGGGAGAAAACTATGAAAGCATTGATTATCGGGGGCGGCGGATTCGTAGGCCCGTATCTGGTAAATCATCTTCATGATGATTTAGGATATGAGGTTGCCGTAACAAAGACGGAAAAAGAACAGCTCGCCCTTTCAAATGCAGTCGTCTATGATTGTGATATTCTGAATAAAAGTGAGATTACCGATGTGCTGGAAACTGTCCGTCCGGATTATATTTTTCATCTGGCTGCACAGTCTTCGGTATCGGTATCGTGGAAAAATCCGGCGCTGACCATTGATGTCAATATCAAGGGCGCAGTCAATATGCTGGATGCTGTCCGTGAACTGGATTATAAGCCGCGTGTACTGCTGATTGGTTCAGGAGAAGAATACGGACATATCAGACAGGAAGAATGTCCGATTATTGAAGATACGGTGCTTCGTCCGGGAAATATCTATGCGGCAACAAAGTCCTGCCAGAATATGCTTGGCAGCATTTATGCGGCGGCATACCATATGGATGTCATGATGGTCCGTGCATTTAATCATATCGGACCGAACCAGACTCCAATCTTTGTTGTGGCAGATTTCTGCAAGCAGGTGGCAGAGATTGAAAAAGGAGTCAAAGAGCCTGTGATGTATGTCGGAAATCTTTCGGCAAAGCGTGATTTTACCGATGTGCGTGATGTTGTAAGAGCATACGCCTTACTGGTGCAGAAGGGAAAAGCCGGAGAAACCTATAATATCGGAACAGGACATGCACTGGAAATTCAGGAAATTCTAGACCGGATTATTTCACTTTCGGATAAGGAAATTGAAGTCCGGGTAGATGCAGAAAAACTGCGTCCGGTCGATGTGCCGATTATTGAACCGGATATTTCAAAGGTACATGACTGTACCGGCTGGAAACCACAGATTCCATTGGAGCAGACCTTACGGGAAACATTGGATTACTGGAGAGTGCAGGACTTATGTCAGAAGTAAAAGTTTTTAAATTTGTAAAAAAAACAATTGCCAATGACATAAAGATATGATAAAATAACAAAATGTGAGTGATATGCTCACGTTTGGACGGATTCCCGAGTGGCCAAAGGGGACAGACTGTAAATCTGCTGGCGATGCCTTCGAAGGTTCGAATCCTTCTCCGTCCATTATATTCTTTTATAATTTTGCATATTTGTTATATGTTTTGCATATAATAAATTAAATGAATAACGCGGGGTAGAGCAGTTCGGAAGCTCGTCGGGCTCATAACCCGAAGGTCACAGGTTCAAATCCTGTCCCCGCTACTAAGCCTAGATAGCTCAGTCGGTAGAGCAGAGGACTGAAAATCCTCGTGTCACTGGTTCGATTCCGGTTCTAGGCACTAAGTTAGGGAACTCAATCTTTTTGAAAGGTTGAGTTTTTTTTGTTCGTGGGATTATAGCACAGAAAGTGAGGTAATCCTATATGCAGAAAATTACAATGTCTAAAGTTTTAACTCCTACTATTGAAGAAGCATTTGAACTGTTTCTTCGTAAGTGTCGTGTTAAAAATCTGACAGAATTATCCATTAAGAGTTATAAAAAGAAGATGGTTCATTTTAATGAGTTCCTGAATGGAGAGACAAATTTTTCCATTATTACATCTGACACCATAGACGATTATATTCTGTGGCTCAGAGAGAATACAGAAGCAAATGATATTACCATCAACTCATACTTACGGTCTGTAAGAGCATTTCTATACTACTGTATGGACTGCAATTATATTCCAACCTTTAAGATACAACTTATCAAAGCAGAGAAGAAGATTAAAGAAACCTATACAGATGAAGAGTTGCAGCGTTTATTAGTTAAACCAGACACCAATAACTGCACATTCTCTTGTTATAAGACATGGGTATTTGAGAATTATCTTCTTGCTACTGGTAATCGTATCTCTACGGCTCTTAATGTCCGTATATGTGACATTAACTTTGAAGATGGAACAATTAACCTATGCAAGACAAAGAACCGTAAACAGCAGATTATACCGCTCTCAAATACACTTGCTGAAATCTTTCAGGAGTATTTGCTTGTCCGTGGTGGTGAGGGTTCTGATTATCTATTTTGTAATGAATACGGACAGAAAGCAATAGAGAGAACCTATCAGCAGTTGGTAAGAAGATATAACATCAAGAGAAATGTTAATAAAACTTCCTGCCATTTATTCCGTCATACATTTGCTAAACAGTGGATTCTTGCTGGCGGTGATATGTTTCGTCTACAGAAGATACTTGGTCATAGTGACCTTACTGTTACAAAAGAATATGTAGCAATGTTCGGTCAGGGTGTAAAAAGTTTTTACATCCTTATCAGGTTCTTCCAAGTAACCTGTAACCTACTCATGCGTCAAATATGACTCATCTTCCAATCGGACTAATCAACCAAATGGTTGTATCATCCTGTCACAACCACCACGAAATCGTATGCGTTACACAGATAGTGTGTATCCTCAAACCGATATAGTCGGTTTAGACCATCATGGACTAATCAAGGTGTGGAAAATTTACCACAGGTTGAACCGTTTCGGTAAAATTACCAAAACGAGAAACAGTTATCGTAGATTTCTTCAAACCCTATTCAGATATGCACACAATGCACTTCCAATATAAATCGAGATATGGTATGATATTCATATATTATAGATGGAGATGGATTATGGAAGATATACAAGAATATCTACAAGTAAAATTAAAGGAATTTGATAAAAGATATAATGTGGAAAATCGACTAAATACATATTTTGATAAGGAAATAAAACATAGGTGGAAAATGGATCATGATAAAGCGAGAAATCAATGGCAGTATATTAAAAGTGTTTCCGATGTAAGAGGATACCTAGATGGATTTATTGGAACAGTAAAGCAATATCAAAATATAAGGGGAATACTTACAGATTCATATGATATGGATTTGGCTTTATATAAAGCAGTTTTAGCAATCAGAAAAATGACACAATGTTATGATTTTGATGGATTCGATTTTAATACATATGGGAAAAAAGAAGTAGATGAGATGTTTGATACACTGTATCAATGGTTAGAAGAAATGAATCATGTAAATATGCGTAGAGAGATGCAGGATTAGGAGGTATTTTTTGGAGAATAGAAATGAGTTTGAAGTGAACGGTATAAAATTTTCTGTAAAGTATGAATATAAGAAGAATCTCGTTTGGGCAATCACTTATGTTAATGGACAGCAAGTAAAAACTTCTGGGGATACTGAAGAAACCGCATATTGGTCGATTCAGAATCATGTAAATGCATTGTTGAATTTTAGATTATAGATAGGAGGAAATGTTATGGCTCTGATTAAATGTCCAGAGTGTGGAAAGGAAAATGTTTCAGATAGTGCCGAAACATGTCCAGAGTGTGGATATAGTATAAAAGCACATTTTGATAAAATAAAATATGACGAAGAACAAAAACGTCTTGCAAAACAACGTGAACAACAAAAAATTGAAAGTGAAAAAAAGAATAAAGAATTACAAGAAAAAAAGAAAAAACAACATCAAGAATATATGAATAAATATTTTGGTACTCCAATTAAAAAAGTAGGGTGGTGTGTTTTTGCTTGTGTGATAGTTGCTGTTATAATTATAATAGGAATATATATACAAAAAGAAAATAAGGTTTCGAGTGCAATTAAGAGTTCTGAAAAATATGTTAATGAAATTAAAACAAATACATCTAAGATAGATAATATACTAGCAAATGCCGATTATGTATATGGTAGTATTAAAAGTGATGATGCAATAGAAAGTATAACTGGTTATTTGAGAGAGATTTCTATTTCTATGGCTTTTCTTGATGATTGTAGCAAGAATGGTAATAGGGTGACAAATGCTATAGATTCTTATATTAATTCTAAAACATCTTTCTCTTCTTGGGAAATGTATAAACAAAATCTTAACAAAACATATTTTGTTGCTGATAATAATGATAAATCGGCAGATAAATTAGTAAAAAATGTGGCATATTCTTCTAATAAAGAAATGGGTAGTGCAAAAAAGAAGAATAGCGTAATTGTTGAGAATCAAAATATTACTACATCAGGAAGTAATTATAAGGTGTGTGGTACTGTTACTAATAATACATCGAAAATTGTATACTTTGTGAAAGTCAAAGTTTCATTAAAGGATGATAATGGTAAAGTTATTGATACAGAAACAACATATGCCTGTGGAGATGAGGGTTTAAAACCAAATGAATCTACAAAGTTTGAATGTTATATAAAAAAAGATTCAAAGATGAAAAGTTATTCTGCTGAAATATATGAATATCGCTAAAATAAAAAGGATTGTCTAGATTGGATAATGTCATTCTTTGTAAATGACATTTTTGTTTTGGATAGTCCTTTTAGTATTATAAAAGTGTAGTTGTTAGAGAGTAATTAACTCTGGCATCTGCACTTATTTTATTAAATAAGGAAAGGAGACACACATGAAAGTATTAAACAGATTAAAGATGGAGTTATCCAATCAACAGTATTTCTCTGATGAGCAATACATTCAGTTTCTCACAGAGAACTCATTAACTCCGACAGATGAATATGATAAATCAACAATGCAGAAGTCATTACTGTTCACTGTTGTTGATGTACTCGAAGCCGTTACAAATGATATAGATTTAATGACAGGTATCAGTACAGAGTTCTCAAACATTGGACAAGCGTATGAGTTCTTAGAAGCAAAAATACAACAGGTGAAAGATAAGATTGCAGTCATTCCAGATGAGAATGAGGACTATACTTGTTTCTCACTGATGTATAAAACGACACAAAAGAAATGATTTAGGGGCTGACATAACCTTGTGTCTGTGTTATTATCTTAACTGTTCGTAAGGTTAATCCCACGAACAAATTACAAAAAGACTTTGTGAATGATTTTTGTTGTCTAGTATGTATCGGACTTTACGAGGGTATCTGCTCAGTCGGTAGAGCAGAGGACTGAAAATCCTCGTGTCATTGGTTCGATTCCGGTTCTAGGCACTAAGTTGAGATAATTACTGCATTTGTGTAGTGATTATCTCTTTTTGTTTATAAGAAAATTATAATGGGTTCTGAACTTTACTTGGGGGGTAAGGTTTAGAACCTGTTTCTTTTTGGGCTTTTGTCAAAAGTAAAAATGATGCTTTTTCGGGAATAGAAGGTAAAAGTCCAGGAAAATATAAATACAGGTTGAATTATTATACCGATGTGTTATCATAGTAAATGTATGTGCTGAAATGGATTGAAAAAATAAAGTATTTTGAGAACATGCACAGGAATGGATACAAAAACATTTTTAATTTATAAGAAAAATGTGCAATTTGCAAAAACAGAGTGAGTTGAAGCATTTTGTGCGGAAATGTTTTTAGAAGAATTTTCGGGGACTGTCCGAAACGGAGGATAAAATGAGTAAAGGAAACATTAATTATAAATATTTAAGAAGACGGAAAAACTGGTTTCAGCGCAATTGGAAAGCACTGATAATCTATATCGTACTGATTCTTGCAGTGCTGGGCGCCGGTGCATTTGTATGTATCCGGTTCACACCGCTTGGCAGTAAGTTAGGCATTACGCAGAGTAATGAAAGTAAAGAAAATAAGGCTTCACCGGGTGCGGATAATAATGCACCGGGTGACGGCAGCAATAAGAATAACGGCGAACAGCAGACCAAAGAAGTGACATGGATAGATTTAAAAGAGCCGGAACAGCAGAAGGAAGTTTCTTATACCGTACCGGCCGGAGTGGCATATCCGTATCACATTAAAGTCAACAGAGCGGCAAACTGTGTAACGGTCTACGGGATTGATGAGAGCGGTTCGTATTCAATTCCGGTAAAAGCATTTGCGGCATCCTGCGGCAGAGCAGGAGAAGAAACGATTACCGGTGAAAATTATAAAACATCGGATATGTATGTATGGCGTTTAATGGTGGACAATACCTATGGACATTATGCGTACCGTATCAGCGGCGGATATCTGTTCCATTCCGTACCGTATTTAAAGGCAGCCAATAATACACTTGAAACAGAAGAATATAATAAGCTGGGTACATTTGCATCACTGGGCTGTGTCAGAATGTGCGTCCGTGATGTATTGTGGCTGTATGAAAACTGTCCGCAGGGAACAACGGTTGATATTTATGATGATGCTGCGAATCCGGGACCGCTTGGCAAGCCGGAATCTATTAAAATTCCGTTAGACAGCCCAAATGCAGGCTGGGACCCGACAGACCCGGATGAAACAAATCCATGGCATAAGGAGAGTGCGACACTTTCAGGAGTACAGGATATTACCGTAAAGGTGGGAGATACCGTTGATTTCTTAAAAGGTGTGACGGCAAAAGATACCTGCGGCAATGATATTACAGATAAAATCGCAGTAAGCGGACGATATACAACCGATGCGGCAGGCGAATATACGATGAAGTATCAGGTAACAGATGCAATCGGAAGCACAGCAACGGCTGAAATGAAATTAATTGTGACAAAATAACAGATTCAAAAGCAGACTTTGACAAAAATGTCGGGTCAGAATATAAAAGCAAAGGAGCTGTCTAAACCGGACAAGGTCAGAAAAAATAGAAATCTGGCTTTTTCAGGTTTAAGCAGCTTTTTTGCATGAAACGGAGAAAGAATGAAAAAAGATTTATTAGAGCGGCTGGAGGAATACTGCGGTGCAGATTATGTGCCGTTACATATGCCGGGAGCAAAAAGAAATACACAGGAGTTTGTCATGCCAAACCCCTATGCGATTGACATTACGGAAATTGACGGATTTGACAATATGCATCATGCAGAGGACATTTTAAAAGAAGCCTTTGAGCGGACGGCAAAATTATTCGGTGCAGAGGAAAGTCTGTGGCTGATAAACGGAAGCAGTGCGGGGCTGTTGGCGGCAATCTGCGGAGCAACGAAAAAAAATGATACGGTGCTGGTCGCAAGAAACTGTCACCGTGCCGTGTATAATGCCATTTACTTAAATGAATTAAATCCGGTGTATCTGTATCCCAAGGAAGTCACAAGCGGCATTTACGGTGCGGTATCACCAAGTCAGGTTGAACAGGCATTCAAACAGCATGAAAATATCCGTGCGGTTATTATTACTTCGCCGACGTATGAGGGAATTGTATCGGATGTAAAAAAAATTGCGGAAATCGTACACCGGTATGGTAAGATATTGATTGTAGATGAAGCGCACGGCGCGCATTTTGCATTTCATGAAGCTTTTCCGGAATCGGCGGTATTCTGCGGTGCCGATGCGGTAATCCAGAGTATTCATAAAACACTGCCGTCCCTGACACAGACGGCGTTACTGCATTTGCAGGGAAATATTGATAAAGAGCGGGTGCGGCGGTATTGGGATATGTATCAGACCACCAGTCCGTCCTATGTGTTAATGGGTGGCATTGACCGTTGTATGACAGTGCTTGAAACGAAAGGAAAACCTCTTTTTAATGCGTATGTGACACGGCTTCTGGCATTGCGGAAAAAATTAGAAACACTTACGAATATCCGACTGTTTCCGACCGATGACATTTCAAAGATTGTACTGCTTGTACGGGACGGAAAAAAATTGTATCAGGAATTGTTAAATAAATATCATATCCAGCTTGAAATGGCTTCTTTGCAATATGTCATTGCGATGACCAGTATCGGAGATACCGATGAATATTATGAGCGTTTTTTTGAAGCACTCAGGCAGATAGATGATGAAATGCAGACGAAAATCAGAAGAGGACAGAAATCACAACTACAGACGGAACAGGACATAAAACAAAGAAATGAATTGCCAACAGAACTTGAAAACGTAGAAAAAATAACCGCTTTTATGGAATGTTTTCCGGAGGTGAAATGTAATCCGTATGATGCGCAGAATGGGGACGCCGAGCCGGTAGAACTGGATTTATGCGTGGGAAGAACTGCAGCGGCAGGCGTGTGCTTTTATCCGCCGGGTATACCGCTTATTCAGGCGGGAGAGGTTTATACAGGAGAAATTGCAGAGATTATCCGTGAAGGAATCCAGAAAAATCTGGAAGTTATCGGTATTGAAAAAAGTGAAAAAGGAGTATATGTTTCATGCCTGAAATCATATTTTTAATGGGAAAAAGTGCAACGGGAAAAGACCACATTTACGAACAGCTTGCACACGATGAGCAGCTTCATTTAAAGAGAATTACCATGTATACGACAAGGCCGATGCGGGCGGGAGAAGCGGAGGGCGTTGAGTATCATTTTGTAAATGATGATGAAGCCGCGCGGCTTGAAAAAGAAGGAAAAATCATCGAAATGCGCTGTTATGATACGGTTTACGGCGTGTGGAAATATTTTACGGTCAATGACGGGCAGATACAGTTAGGCGGAAAGAACCGCTATATTGTTATCGGAACGCTTGAAGCGTATGACGGATTTTGCAAATATTACGGAAAAGAACATCTTTTGCCGATATATATAGAAGTAGAGGATAAAATCCGGCTTCTGCGCGCTATTCACAGGGAAGAAGAACAGGAAAAGCCAAAGTATGCGGAACTGTGCCGTAGGTTTTTGGCAGATGAGCAGGATTTTTCCGAAGAAAATTTAAAAAAATCCGGGATTACAAAGCATTTTTCAAACAATGACGGGTTAGAAGACAGTGTGGCGGCAATTAAGCAGGAGATTTTAAGGAATATTGGTGAACAAAAAAGCCGCGATTAAAAATGTTTACTGTATATGTAAATGATATATGGATGAAACTGTGGAAACTTAGGTAAAGATTTATTGGTTTATGCGGTAAAGTATGCTATAATGCTTATATAGTGCCAAAATGGGGGTATTTTTGTGGATATTAAGGTAAATGACGTATCAAAGATACAACAGGTAGAAGAACCGACAAAGAGCGTGGACAGTGGAGATGACAGCTTTAAATTTACGCTGATCCGCAATATCGAAGAAAAGGATCTTCAGGAAAAATTAAATTCCATGATGGAGCAAATCACGGTGCAGGGTGATAAGATTTCCAAACACATGGATATTAAAGATATGAAAAAGTACAGGGAACTGGTTAAGGGATTTTTAAATGAAGTGGTGAGCCGTTCCCATGAATTTTCGCGTGAGAATTTCCTCGACAGACGCGGGCGCCACAGAGTTTACGGTATTGTAAGACTGGTGGATAAGAATCTCGATGACCTTGCGGGCGAGCTGGTCAAGGACGAAAAAGACCACCTTGCCATTATCAGTAAGATTGATGATATCCGTGGTCTGCTTCTGGATATTTCAACATGATACAATCCGGAATTGGAACGGAAAACAGAAAGGACAAATCATGAGTAAGTTTGCAGATATTTACGGACACGAACAGATAAAGGAACATTTACAGAATGCAATAAGACTCAATAAGGTTTCACATGCCTATATTTTTAACGGACCGATGGGTTCGGGAAAAAAGATGACGGCGGGCATTTTTGCCGAAACACTGCAATGTGAACGGCACGGACAGGAACCTTGCGGTACGTGTCATTCCTGTATCCAGAGTGAATCGGGCAATCAGCCGGATATTATCTGGGTGCATCATGAAAAACCCGGCAGTATCGGTGTCGATGATGTAAGAGAACAGGTTATCGGCGATATGCAGATTAAGCCATACAGCAGCCGGTATAAGATTTATATTATTGACGAGGCGGAGAAGCTGACACAGCAGGCGCAGAATGCCCTGTTAAAGACGATTGAAGAACCGCCGGCATACGGCATTATTATTTTGCTGACAACCAATGCGGATACATTTTTACAGACCATTTTATCAAGATGTGTCAGACTGGATTTCAGACCGCTGCGGGATACACTGGTAACACAGTATTTACAGGAAAAGTATGATTTAACGGACTATGAGTGCCGTTTTGCAACTGCATTTGCACAGGGAAAAATCGGCCGTGCCGTAACGATTGCAACATCAAAAGAATTTGCACAGTTAAAAGAAGAAGTGATGCACGTTATCCGCTATGCCAAAGAGATGACAACGGCGGAGATTATGGCGGAAGTCAAAAATATCGCCAATTATAAACTCACGATTGATGATTATTTAGATTTAATGGCAATGTGGTACCGGGATGTTTTAGTCTTTAAAAGCACAAAGGATTCCAACGCCCTGATTTTTAAAGATGAAATGTCATTGCTTGCAGAGCAGGCCAAGAACTGTTCTTATGAGGGGCTGGAAGATATTTTAAAATCCATTGACAAGGTGAAGCTGCGGTTAAAGGCAAATGTTAATTTTGACCTTGTAATTGAACTGCTGATTATGGCAATTAAAGAGGCGATGTAGGTAAAAACGGCAGTCCTGTATTTGCAGGTGGCAGTGGAGTTAGAACAGAATGAAAAGGAATAAAATGGAGGAAAACTCGTGACAAAGGTTATTGGAGTCCGGTTCCGTCAGGCAGGAAAAATTTATTTTTTTGCACCGGGAAAGTATGAAGACATTGAAGCTGGACAGCATGTTATCGTGGAAACCGCGCGTGGCGTGGAGTACGGACATGTTGTTTTAGGAATCCGGGAAGTTGAAGATAAAAAGGTAATTCAGCCGTTAAAGGCAGTCATCCGGATTGCAACGCCGGAGGATGATGAGCGGGAAGCAAGAAACCGCCGGAAGGAAAAAGAAGCCTTTCAGATTTGTCTGGAAAAGATTGCAAAGCACAAGCTGGAAATGAAACTAATTAAAGTCGAATATACATTCGATAACAATAAGGTGCTGTTTTATTTTACGGCGGACGGACGAATTGATTTCAGGGAGCTGGTAAAGGATCTGGCATCGGTATTTAAGACCCGAATCGAACTGCGCCAGATTGGGGTGCGCGATGAAGCAAAGATTATGGGTGGAATCGGCGTGTGCGGAAGACCGCTGTGCTGTGCGACTTATATGCCGGAATTTGTGCCGGTTTCGATTAAAATGGCAAAAGAGCAGAATCTTTCGTTAAATCCGACCAAAATATCGGGCGTATGCGGAAGACTGATGTGCTGTCTGAAAAATGAAGAAGAAACCTACGAAGAATTGAACAGTCATCTGCCAGGCATCGGCGATTATGTGACGACACCGGATAAGTTAAAGGGCGAGGTATTAAGCGTGAGCGTACTGCGCCAGCGCGTCAAGGTGGTTGTGACAACCGGCAATGACGAAAAAGAGGTGCGGGAGTATCCGGTTGCGGAAATCCGCTTTAAGCCAAAGCGCCGCAACGATAAGATGCATATTGATGATAAAGAGTTAAAGCAGCTTGAAGAATTAGAAAAAAAGGAAGGAAAATCCCATATCAATGACGAATGATAATGAGAGAATTGATGACTTACAGCGCAACGAGTACCGGATTATCCAGAATAAAGACTGCTTTTGTTTTGGAATGGATGCCGTGCTTTTGTCTTCCTTTGCAAAAGCTCAGAAAAATGAGCAGGTTCTTGATTTAGGTACGGGAAATGGGGTCATTCCCATTTTAATGCAGGCAAAAAATCCTGATGCCGCTGGATTTACCGGACTGGAAATTCAGGCGGTCAGTGCGGACCTTGCCAGAAGAAGCGTGGAACTAAACGGAATCGGAGAAGCTGTAAAAATTGTACAGGGTGATATTAAAGAGGCTTCCACGATATTCGGGGGAGCTTCTTTTAACGTTGTAACGACCAATCCGCCGTATATGAATGAGAATCATGGACTGACCAATCCGCATTCCGCAAAAGCGATTGCGCGCCATGAACTGCTTTGCACACTCGAAGATGTGGTGCGGGAAGCCTCGCGGTGCCTGAAAATGCGCGGCAGATTTTATATGGTGCACCGCCCACAGCGGCTTGTGGAAATTTTTGAAGTGATGACACGGCATCATTTAGAACCCAAAAGAATCCGTATGGTATATCCGCATGAAAATAAGGATGCCAATATGGTGTTAATCGAAGCAGTCAAAGGCGGCAAAGCACTCTTAAAAGTAGAGCCGCCGCTGGTTGTATACAAAGAAGACGGCACGTATACACAGGAGCTGCTCAAAATGTACTAAAAGGCCGTTTGGCGGCAGAAAGAGTGAAGTTATGGAACATACGGGAATGTTGTATTTGTGCGCAACACCGATTGGAAATTTAGAAGATATTACCTACCGTGTGCTTCGGACCTTAAAAGAAGTGGATTTAATTGCGGCAGAGGATACCAGAAACAGTATTAAGCTGCTCAATCATTTTGAAATCAAGACCCCGATGACCAGTTATCATGAATATAACAAAGTCGAAAAGGCAAAAGTATTGGTAGAGAAAATGCTGGCAGGCACAACGGTTGCCCTGATTACCGATGCGGGAACGCCGGGCATTTCAGACCCCGGTGAGGAACTGGTGCGCCAGTGCCATGAAGCAGGCGTAACCGTGACTTCCCTTCCGGGACCGGCGGCATGTATTACGGCACTGACGATGTCTGGAAGACCGACCAGACGGTTTGCATTTGAAGCATTTCTGCCGCCTGACAAGCAGGAGCGCAAGGCAGTGCTTTCCGAATTAAAGGAAGAAACAAGAACGGTTATTTTATATGAAGCGCCACACCGTCTGCTCCGGACATTAAAGGAGCTGTGTGAGGTGTTTGGAAAAGACCGCCCGCTCACGATTTGCAAGGAACTGACCAAGCGGCATGAAAAGGCAATGCTTACGACCTTTAAAGAGGCGGTTGACTTTTATGAGGAACAGGAGCCGCGCGGTGAATATGTGCTGGTCGTGGAGGGCAAGAGCCGGAAAACGATTGAAGCGGAAGAACAGGCACAGTGGGCACAGATGAGTATTGCAGACCACGTTGACCTGTATATCAGCCAGGGCATGGATAAAAAAGAAGCGATGAAAGCGGCGGCAAAAGACCGCGGTGTATCGAAAAGAGAGATTTATCAGGCGCTGCTGTAAAAGTGGACGTACGCGGTACGCAACGATTGCAGCGTACCGGCAGTGAAAAAGAAGAATAAAAACGGGAGGAAAAAGTATGTTTCAGATTGGTTGTCATCTTTCGGCATCTAAGGGCTTTCTTCACATGGGAAAGGAAGCTGTTGCACTCGGAGGAAATACATTTCAGTTTTTTACAAGAAACCCGCGCGGCGGCGCCGCAAAGGCAATAGATGAAAAGGACGTGGAAAGTTTTAAAGCATTTGCAAAAGAAAACGGTATCCATGTGATTTTAGCACACGCGCCGTATACGTTAAATGCATGCTCCGCAGATGAAAGCACGAGAGAATTTGCAAAAAATACGTTTGCAGATGATTTAAAAAGAATGGAATATGTACCGGGAAATCTTTATAACTTTCATCCGGGAAGCCATGTAAAACAGGGCGTTGAAATCGGAATTGACTATATTACACAGATGTTAAACGAGGTGTTAAAGCCGGAGCAGACGACAAAGGTACTGCTTGAAACCATGGCGGGCAAGGGTTCGGAAATCGGCAGGTATTTTGAAGAACTGCGCGCGATTATTGACCGCGTGGAATTAAATGACCATCTGGGTGTATGCCTTGATACGTGCCATGTCTACGATGCGGGATATGACATTGTAAATGACCTTGACGGCGTGTTAAAGCAGTTTGATGAGATTATCGGCATTGACAGACTGTATGCCATTCATATCAACGATTCCAAGAATCCGTTTGAAAGCCATAAAGACCGCCATGAAAAGATTGGTGAGGGTTCAATCGGAACGGAAGCTTTTGAACGGATTATCAACCACCCGATGTTAGCGGATAAGCCGTTCTTTCTGGAAACACCGAATGAATTGGACGGTTATGCAAAAGAAATCGCGCTGTTAAAATCCCTGCGCAGGGAGTAAAAACGGTAAAATTAAAAGAAGAAAGCACCGACAGAAAATGACATGTCATTTTCTGCCGGTGCTTTTTTAAGCGGGTAGTGTTACTGCATTTCGGCCTGCGCCTTTGGTGCGGTTTCATGCTGACGGATAATGCCGCGGATTGTGGTAAATAAATACGGCTTAATCGTTTCGATATTTGCCGGTTCTTCGTAGAGAATTGCGCTGTAGCAGGTGGAGCTGACAAGCTCGGTAATTAAAAACAGCATAATTTCCGGTTCTTCGATTTCGTATTCGGCACAGTCAATCATGGAATAAAATACATCTTTGAAATTTACATCGTCTTCCGCAATGTTACTTGTCAAGGCTTCCCTGAAAATTCCCCAGCTTAAATTTTTGGAAATAAAGGTGAGCAGGGTCTTATCTTCATTTAAAGCATTGATAATGTGGTCCGCAATAAAAATAATTTTATCTTCAAATCCCAGTGTCAGATTATTCTTTAAACAATACTGCGTAAGATTGGCGGCTGCATGTTTAAACAGCTTGCTGGATTCATGCGAAACCAGTTTATTGCGGATATCATATTTATCTTTAAAATACAGATAGAATGTACCCTTGGCAATGCCTGCATTTTTAGAAATCTCTGCAATAGAGGTCTTGCTGACACCTTTGGTCGTAAAAAGGTTAAATGCGGTATTGAGCAGAGAGGTCCGTTTTTGCAATTTATTTGATTCTAACTTTCCCATAACGTCTCCTTATCTGCAATTTTTTATAAATTACGTTTGTCTTCCATGCATAATAGAGGTTTTTAATCCGTTTGTCAATAAAAAATGACTAAAAGTCATAAATTTTTATAAACTATATTGACTACTGGTCATTTTGTGCTATAATGACAATCGCAAATGAGAATGACCAACGGTCAGTAACAATTTTGAGTATTAAAAGGAGGAATAATAATGGAAAAGGTAGGAAAAGCGATAGTTAAGCTTAGAATTCCAATTTTGATTTTAAGCGTATTGCTGCTCATTCCGGCAGGCATCGGATATGTCAAGACAAAAGTCAATTATGATATTTTGTATTATCTGCCCGGTGACATTGACACAATGAAAGGGCAGGACATTCTGATGGATGAATTTAACAAGGGTGCGTATGCCACGGTCGTTGTTAAAGGAATGGACGCTAAAGGAATTGAAAAGATAGAAGATAAAATTGAAAATGTAGAACATGTAACAGATATTATTTCTTATAACAGTATGGTAGGTGCAGAAGTACCGACTGAAATCATTCCGTCAAAGTACCGCAGCTATTTTGAAAATCAGGAAAGCGGCTGTACGATGTTTATGATTTTCTTTGATGATACAACATCAAGTGACGGCACAATGGCAGCGATTCAGGAATTAAGAAATATTGCTGACGGACAGTGCTTCATCAGCGGTATGTCAGCCGTTGTTACAGATACAAAGAACATCACACAGCAGGAAACGATTGCATACGTTGTGATTGCCGCAGTCCTTACAAGTATTGTACTGGCACTGTTTATGGATTCTTTCCTTGTACCGGTATTCTTTATGTTAAGTATCGGTATGGCGATTGTTTACAACTTAGGCTCTAATGTTATTATGGGTGAGGTTTCTTTCCTTACCAAAGCACTTGCAGCGGTATTACAGCTTGGTGTTACAATGGACTACTCCATTTTCTTATGGCACAGCTATAAGGAACAGAAAAGCGAGTATCCGGATGACCATAATAAGGCAATGGCAGTGGCTATCGGAAATACCATTACTTCCGTAGTCGGTTCTTCCATTACAACAGTAGCCGGATTTATCGCACTGTGCTTCATGACATTTACACTGGGCTTAGACCTCGGTATTGTTATGGCAAAGGGTGTTGTAATCGGTGTTATCGGCTGTGTAACGATTCTTCCTTCCATGATTCTGACATTTGACAGGGCATTGGAAAAGACAATGCACAAAGAAATTATGCCGGCAAAATTCGATAAGCTTGCAAATTTCGTTGTCAACCACGCATGGCTTCCGATTATCGTTTTCCTTGTATTATTATTCCCGGCAATTTACGGATATAATCATACAAATGTTTACTATAACTTAACAGATACATTCCCTGAATCTACAGCCTGCTCACAGGCAAATAAGATTTTGGAAGAAAATTTTGATATGAATTCCGTCTACATGATTCTTGCAGATACGAACATGACAGCAAAAGATGCAACGAAGATGTTAGACGAACTGGAAAATGTTGAGGGTGTTTCTTTTGCATTAGGATATAATTCCCTTGCAGGAACAACCATTCCGGACGAACTTGTTCCGGATGACTTAAAGGATATGTTAAAAGGTAATAAGCATCAGATGATTGCAATCGGTTCAGATTACAAGCTGGCATCCGATGAAATCAACAATCAGATTTCTACGATTGATGCGATTGCAAAGAAATATGACCAGAACTCCATGGTTATCGGTGAAGCACCGTGTACAAAGGATTTGATTACCATTACAGATAAAGATTTTAAGACCGTAAGTGCCGTATCCATTGTGGCAATCTTCATTATTATCTTCTGTGTATTTAAGTCCGTTTCATTGCCGATTATTCTGGTTGCGGCAATTGAATTTGCTATTTTTATTAACATGGGACTTCCGTATTACTTAGGAACAACACTTCCGTTTATCGCATCGGTTGTAATCGGTACGATTCAGTTAGGTGCAACAGTCGATTATGCAATTTTGATGACAACAAGATATAAGAAGGAACGTAATGAAGGTGCAGGAAAGAAGGAAGCCATTGCAACGGCTCTTTCAACCTCTATTCCGTCTATCATCGTAAGTGCCTTAGGCTTCTTTGCCGCAACATTCGGTGTTGGTGCTTACTCAAGCGTAGATATGGTTGCTTCTCTTTGTAAGTTAATGTCAAGAGGTGCGATTATCAGTATGTTTGTCGTTATCTTTGTATTACCGTCATTCTTCGTTGTATTTGATAAGGTTATCAGATACACAAGTATCGGATTCGGACAGAAAGATAAGAAAGAAAAAGCTAAAAATGTGGCTTATGCTTCAGCAGATACTTACAGTAAATAGTTCTGACGGCAGATGAGAAATGAGAATTAGATTGTAAAAGCCGGATTACGGCGGAAATGGAGAATTATATGATTAAGAAGAAATTATTCAAATATGGTTCAGTATTTATGTGTGCAGCATTAATGGCCTGCTCTTTCGCAGCCTGTGGAACAAATACATCATCAGCAGTTCAGAATGAAGTTGCTGCAAACGAACAGGATACAGACACAGAAACAATGATTGCAGATGTCCTGACATCACAGCTTTCTTCAGCACCAAAGGTTGCAACCGAAGCAAAGACCGATTCAAAGGAAGAAACAGTTTTCGTATTTACAAAGGCTGACGGACAGCAGGATCACGTTATCGTCAATGAAAAATTAAAGAATGTAACAGGAAAGTCTTCTATTACAGATGTTTCAAGCTTATCAAACATTACTAATTTAACAGGTGATGAAACAAGCACAACCAACGGAAACAGCCTGACATGGGCAGCAGACGGCAACAGCATTACTTATCAGGGTACAACAACACAGACCGCACCTGTCAGCATGAAGGTAACTTACTATCTGGACGGCAAGGAAATTTCAGCAAGTGACCTTGCAGGAAAGAGCGGTAAAGTCACAATGCGTTTTGACTATACAAACAATGCGAAAAAGACCATTACCGTAAACGGAAAGACAAAGACGGTTTATGTTCCGTTTACAATGGTAACAGGCATGCTTCTTCCTTCCGATAACTTCTCAAATATCGAAGTAACAAACGGAAAGATTACAGAAGTCAACGACAGCAATGTTGTATTCGGTATTACAATGCCGGGCTTAAAAGACAGTCTGGATATGAAGTTTGACAATGAAAAACTGGATTTAGATGTTCCGGAATATTTTGAAGTCACAGCAGATGTAACAGATTTTGAACTGGATATGATGATGTCTATGGCAACCAGCAATTTCTTATCTGACCTTGAAACAGACGACCTGAATATTGACAATTTAAAGGATAAGGTCAATGAATTACAGGATGCGGCTGACCAGCTCACAGACGGTACCAACCAGCTTGCAGATGCAACACCGCAGCTTGTAGACGGAAGCAAGGCACTGGCAGACGGTACACAGCAGTTAAATGACCAGGTTCCGACATTAACAGACGGTGTATCTCAGTTAGATAACGGCGCAGGACAGCTCTCAGACGGTTTAAATACAGTAGTATCCTCTATGCCGGCATTAACTTCCGGTATTTCACAGTTATATGACGGTTCAGGAAAATTATTTGACGGTGCAAAGACTTTAAATGACGGTGTAAACCAGTTAAAGGCAGGTACATCTCAGCTTGCAGATGAAACAAACGGACTTCCGGCATTACAGGCAGGTATCAGCCAGTATACAGAAGGTGTTGCAAGTGCGGCAGACGGTTCTGACGCACTCGCAAGCGGTTCCGCACAGGTTGCAGACGGACTGGCACAGTTACAGGCACAGCTTTCAGGTGAAAACGGACTGATGGACGGTATGGTAAAATTAGCAGACGGTTCAGCACAGGTCAGCAATGGACTGGCACAGTTATCAGACGGACTGACAGCTTCTATCAGTGAGTATGAAAGCAATAAGACAAAGTTAAAGACAAGCGCACAGGCACTTGAAGCCGCAGGCACACAGTTAAACGGTACACTCTCAGCATTAGGAAATGACAACCTGATTATCCAGCCTGCTACGGATATGTATTCAGAAAGCGGACTGACAACAGCAGCTCAGACAGCACTTGCCAATAAATACATGGATGCATATTCATTTGTAACAGCAAATGCTTCTAATCCGGTTGTAACAGCTTTAAATGCCGGTATTGCGGCAAACGCACAGCTTGCGGCAGCAGGTATTACCGATTTAGCTTCTATTTATAAGAATGAAATGGTTATCCTTGTAAATACGGCAGCCAATGAAAGTGCCGGTAAGGTAGAAAATACTGTAAACAGCAGCGTGGCACAGCTTGCCGCAGGCGCAGCACAGGTTAACGCAGGTTTACAGAGTGCCGTTGCAAAGAAGGATACATTAGAAACAGCACTTGGACAGCTTGTAGCGGGAAGCAGCAGTGTTTCTTCAGGAAGCGCCCAGTTAAACAGCGGACTTTCACAGTTAAAGAGTAACAACGATACGTTAAACGGCGGTATTGCAAATGCTGTATCCGGTGCAAAGCAGCTTGATGCAGGTGCATCACAGCTTACAGCAGCATCCGGTGTTCCGGCACTCGTATCCGGCACATCTGATTTAAAGAACGGTATCGGTCAGCTCTCTGAGAGTAGCCCGGCACTTGTAACAGGCATCAATGCTCTTGATGACGGTGCAAAGCAGTTAAAGATTGGTACAGCACAGTTATTACAGGGAGCAGGTGCATTAGCAAGCGGTGTAACCCAGTTAAATGACGGCGCACACGAATTAAGCGACGGTGCAGAACAGTTAAATGACGGTGTGGTTGAATTAAACAACGGTATGATTCAGTTCAACGAAGAAGGAATCAGCCAGATTACATCTCTTGTAGGCAGTGATGCAGACGATGCAATTGATACAATTAAGAAGGTTATCAACCTTGGAAAAGATTATCAGTCCTTTGCAGGAAAGGCAGATGACATGGACGGTTCTGTAACATTTATCTACAAGACAGAAGGCGTTACAAAGTAATTTGAAATATATCTTAATAAAATAAACAAAGAATCCGCCGGTTGGAATGACCGGCGGATTCTTTGTTGCGTTTTTAGCAGTTGCAAGGCATGGAAAAAATGTGTATGATGAAGAAAACAGCGTGGACAAAGGGGGATGGCATGGAAATTAGTAATATATTAATGAGGGACGGATTATCGTTAGGAGTTTAGTTTTACAGAAATTGTCGTTTGAATCAAAGCTAGGAATAAATTTAAAAAAGAATCTTCATTATTTCGATAAAGAAAGTCTTTTGGAAGAACTGCAAGAAGCAAGTAAATGGTACGATGAATTAGAAGTGCTTCATGAACTTGCATTAGATTATAGAATAAAAAGTATACAATCTATTAATATGAAATATAATAGATACTACCCAGACCATCAGGCTAGAAAAGTATTTGACGATTTATTAGGATTCCGGTCGTTGTGTAATGATTATGATGATATTTTGCAATTAGAAAAACTTCCGAATTTTAGAGTAGCCAATATGTCTTTTGGCAAAGCAAATGACGATGGATACAGGGGAGTACATGTATATTATCAACATTCAGGAATCCACTATCCGATAGAAATACAATATAATACTTATTATGATAGGCAGTTTAACAACTGGCTTCATAAATACACATATAAGAAAAATTATCCGGACAAGGTGGGACGGGCATTGAGATATTGTTATGAAAATGGTAGAATTACAGCGGAAAAAGAATTTAAGGAGGTGCTTTTAAATGTGTTATCTAGTAGCGAAAGATGTAAATAAAATAGGAAGTATTGCATGGCAGACAACGCATGGAAAGCAGCTTGCCGAGTTTAAGAGCAGCTTAATAAAAAAATTTGGTTATGACAGAATTCAATTTGTGACAATCAGCAGACCGTCTGCATATGGCGAATATGAACCGTATCAATTTGTTCAGACACAAAAGGAATTTGAACAGGCTGTTGAAATGCTGTAAAGGGGTGATTCTATGATAAATAACACACTTGCAAAGAAAAGGATTATAGCCGCAGTGGCAACAGCTTTGGGGAGGATGGATAGTATACCGGCTGAAATACAAGGAAATGAGGAATATACAGATGAAAATGAAAAAAACAACGTTTATTACGCAGGGAGCGGTCATTGCGGCAATTTATGTCGTGCTGGTATTTGTCTTTGACTACTGGAGCTTTGGTCCGATACAGTTCAGGGTTGCGGAAGCACTTACAATTCTTCCGGTATTTACACCGGCGGCAGTGCCGGGGCTTTTTATCGGCTGTCTGATTGCCAATATTACGGGTGGTGCGGTTATCTGGGATATTGTCTTTGGCAGTCTTGCAACACTGATCGGTGCAGTCGGAACCTATATGCTGCGCAAACACCCGTGGGCAGCGCCACTGCCGCCGATACTTGCAAACACTGTTATCGTGCCGTTTGTATTAAAATATGCGTATGGTACAGAAGGCATGCTGTGGTATTTTATGCTGACCGTGGGACTTGGGGAAGTGATTGTCTGCGGTGTATTAGGCAGTCTGCTCAGAGTGGCATTAAAGAAGTACCGCAATACACTCTTTCATGAATAAAAAAAGCTGCGTTTATAAGACGCAGCTTTTTAATGTTTATCTGTCCACTGTCCGAAAAATGTTTCCAGACGGTTAAAGGTCTTATTTAACACAACGGCTTCATCTTCGCTTAAATCCTGCATAATGCTGTCAATCATACTCTTATGGAATTTCATGTGATGATGATATGCGGCAATTCCTTTTTCGGTCAGCGAAGCGTATACGATACGGCGGTCGCGGTCACTGCGGTTGCGGACAACGTAGCCTTTGCGGACCAGTCCGTTGATACCGGTTGTCAGTGTGCCCATTGTGACACCGAGGGACTTTGAAATCATAGACATGGTACGAGGTTCTGCAATACCAATTGCTTCGATAATGTGCATATCCGTTACGGAAATATCTTTAAATTCTTCTGTAATTAATGCCTTTTCTTCAATATTTAAAATATCGTTGAAAAGCTTTACCAAAATGGAATTGAGTGCTGCAAATGTATCCATATTATGTACCTCTTAAATCCTGTTCCGTGTGAAAATTTCGTAAGTTTATTATAGCTTACACGCAGATAATATGCAACAAAAATAGAAAATGAGGGGAAGCATGAAAAGGTATGCTGACGCGGCGGTGACAGCCGTTATCGGATTCTGCATTTTCGAGGGCATTACAGACGGCAGTGTGTCCGTAAATCCGCTGTTATGGGTTGTGCTTGGCAGATTGGCAGGCAGATAAAAGACGGCAAGATTTATGTTTGCATTTTAGTGCAATCCGTAGTATGATTATTTTGTAGTATTAGCGTTTATACGACTGTGAAAATACAGAGAAGGAGACAACATGAAATTTATAGCAATTGGAGAACTGATGTTAAGATTATCTCCGCCGAATTATGAAAAAATTGTTACAACACATGATTTTATCGTAAATTATGGCGGTGCGGAAGCAAATGTTGCAGTATCATTGGCAAATCTTGGCGTAGACAGTACATTTTTTACGGTACTTCCGAATACCGATTTAGGAAAGTCTACGATTAATTACTTAAAGGCAAATGATGTACATACAAAGCACATTATCAAGGCAGACGGAAGAATGGGTCTGTATTACCTTGAGGAAGGTGTTGCCGTAAGAGCTTCCCAGGTTATTTATGACAGAGGCAACTCCGCATTTGCAGAATATGATTATAATGATGTTGACTTTGAAGATATATTAAAGGATTATGACTGGCTGCATTTAAGCGGTATTACACCGGCGCTTTCTTACAACTGCCGCCGTATGATTGATAAAGCGGTAAAGGTTGCCAAGAAGCTGGGATTGACAGTCAGCTTTGACCCGAATTTCAGAAGCACACTCTGGTCTTTTGGAACGGCAAGAGATGTATTAAGCAAGTATCTTCCATATGTAGATGTATTAATCGGTATTGAGCCGATTCATGTATACAATGAAGACGGAACAGATGTAAAAGACGGTCTGACCATGGACCCTTCATTTAAAGATATGGACAGGGTATTTAAGGCGATTGATAAGCAGTACCATATGAAGGCGATTGCAAGAACAGTCCGCTATGTCCATTCAGGAAGCAACAACTCCTTAAAGGCATTCTTCTATACCAATGGGGAGACTTACGAAAGCAAGACCATTAATTTCGATATCGTTGACCGTGTCGGCGGTGGCGATGCGTTCTCATCAGGTCTGATTTATGCGTTGATGGAAAATATGGATCCGGAAGATGTTGTCAATTTCGCAGTGGCTTCTTCCGTAATGAAACATTCTATCCGCGGCGATACGAATATTACAAGTGTTGCACAGATTAAGAGTCTGATGAACAATGCTTCTTTTGATGTGCAAAGATAATAAATGAAGCGTAATTAATATACAGGAGCGTTTTGTCGGTGGTTTTGAGACTGCCGTAACGCTCCTGTTTTTGTTATTCGCCCAATATGGGCAAGCTTTAATTTATACCTTTAGCGTAATTTTTAGGCGAACTTCCGTAAAATTGCTTAAATGAATTGCTGAAATGTTCGCATGATGAGTAGCCGAGAATTTCAGCAATTTCACGGATTGGTTTTTTGGCTTCCAGCAGTATAATAGCGGCGGACATTCTCGCTTCAGTTCGTTTTTGTAAAAAAGTTTTTCCGTACTGATCTTTTAACAGCCGTTCAGTCTGCCGTTTGCTTAATCCGATTCTTTCCGAGAGCAAATCTAAAGTAATAGAACTGTAATCATATAAAAAGGCGTTCTCAATTATAAGATTTCTTGCCGTATTCAGGGAAAATTCAGGCAAAATACTAAAGCTGCGTGGGGAATCTTCGTAATTTCTGATAATCAGAATCAACAGCATTTTGCATAGCGCTTCAAGATTATAAGTGTAGCCTGTAAACCGGTTTGAGAGTTCTTCAAATATTTGTTTGAAAATAATAATCAAATTCTGGTTGTCCTGTCCGAACCAGAAGGTGTTGGATAAAAATGTGTGAACTGCACTGCTTTTTTTAACCTTTTCACTTTTAAAAAACACATCAAAATTAATTCCGTATTCAGACATCGGCTCGTCCTGATTTGGGATTTGTTCGTGAAAAACTCCCGGCCCTGTTGTGTAAAGTGTATTAGGCCCGATTTCGTATGAAATATCATCTACAATGACGCTGCCGTAACCGGACGGAATATAGTGGATTTCATAACTGTTTTTGCTGTGACAGTGCTTTGGATAAGTGGAGGTAATAAGCTCATTGGATATACTTGTCACAACAAATTTTACATCATCAATTTTAAATTCAATACATAAATCTTTCATCGCAATCAATTCCTTAAAAATATATAACTAATTTTAACATAAGAAATGTAAAAATGCGACATAAATGTGTGCGTTTGTCGCAGATATATATTTTATTTAATGTAGAAAAATAATATAATAAAAATAAGTGATTAATCGCTTAGAAATGTATATAATTTTGGAGGAGAGTACATGAAAAGAGGAAAGAGGGTATTTAGTATGGCAGCAGCAATAACGCTGTTAGCCGGTTCTATTTCATTTCCGTCTGTAAGTCAGGGTGCTGAAAATGGGTTGAAAAAATTTGACGCACAGACAACCTTGTGGACGGATACTTGTGTGGAAGAGGTGCTTGGCGAAACAGCAGCAACAACGTATGGCAATCTCGCAAAGGTAAATCCTAATGCGGATTCCAAAAATTCAAGCGGACATCAGAATCCGTACGGAAAGAGCGGAGAGACTCTGACCGACTGGGCTTATTCAGAATATCTCTGGACATACAGCTATCCTGTTGGTAACGGACGTATGGCAGGTATGGTTGCCGGAGGTGTAGACAAAGAGGTTATTCAGATTAATGAGGATACTATATGGGACGGTTCTCCGTATGGTACTATTACAGATGAAAACGGAAACACGATTACTAATATTGATGATACGGCAAAAGCCACGACAATCAGTACAAAAAATCAGACAAGCGGAAGTGTTGCAGACGGTTGGAAATTTTACCGTGGTGCAAATGAGGACGGTACGCCTGCCGCAATAGGTTCCGCAAATGCGATTGTCGGAGATGAAGCATTTCGTCAGGCTTACCCTGAATTTTCAAAGATGTCGATATCATATCAGTCATTAAATATAGATAATTCTAAAACGCAGGAAGCGGTGCAGTACAGATATTCAATGGAGCGTATGGTTGAAAGTACAGTACTTGGCGAGCCGTCTTCACAGCATGCTTACAAGTCTTTTGTCGAGGTTTATCTTGATTTTGGACAGAAGCATGAAAATACATCAAATTACACAAAGAGCCTTGATTTGACAAAGGGTATTGTGACAGTTGATTATGATTATGAAAATGCACATTTTACAAGAGAAACATTTGCAAGTTATCCTGATCAGGCAGTGGTGACACATATAAGTTCAACAAAAGACCTTTCTTTTAGTGCGCAGCTTCATTCTTATCATAATGCAGAGGGACGCTATAAGTATGAAAAGGTAAGTGATAAAGAGGTAAAACTGACGGCAGCAGTAAGCGACGGAAATAAAAATTCCACAGTGCCGTCACAGATTAATGCTATTCAGTTTGAGGCAAATATGCTTCTTGACGGTGACGGGGTATTTTCTGTATCTGATGACAATACGACTGTTACGGTTACAGGCGGCAAAGAGGCTGTAATCTATGTTGTAGGTGCATCAAATTATGTGGATTATTTGAATCTTGATAATACCAAGCCGGCAAGCGACTGTGCAAGGTACATAAAAAATATACAGTCAAAGACTTATGAAACAATTAAAGCGAGACATTTAGAGGACTTCTGTCCGTTATTTGCAGAGACTTCACTGTATCTTGAAAATGCAAACGGCGTGGATTATTCTACAACACCGACAGAGGAGAGAGTAAGAAAAGACATTAACGGTGAGTCGGGATTTACAGTTGGAGCAGGTTCTAACCTTGATTATGCACATAAGACTTCAAATGTATATTCTACATATTCAGAAGGTGATAATCAGCTTGCAGTGCTTGAATTTAACTATGGAAAATATCTGATTATCTCAGGTTCAAGAGACGGAGAAGAGGCAGAGACATCGGAAGATATTGATATTTATGAATCACAGCCGCTTAATCTTACAGGTAAGTGGAATGCTGCATTATCTGCTTCATGGAAGGGAAAATATACAGTTAATATAAATACACAGATGAATTATTGGGCAGCCCAAGGGTTAGGTCTGTCAACATGTGAGCGTCCTCTTATCGATACATTTGATGAGCTGGCGCAGTCAGGTTCAATAACTGCGGCTAACCAGTATGCAATTTATAATGAACGCGGCGATGACACTTATCAGCCGGGAGATCCATGGGTTACACACCACAATTTTGACTTGTGGAGAGGAACACAGCCAATCGATAATGCAACGGCAGGTTTATGGCCGACAGGCGGAATATGGCTGCTTGACCATGCATGGCAGTATTATCAGTACAATTTTGATACGGAATATCTTTCAGAAGTGTATCCGTACATGGTAGGTGCTGCTAAGTTTTTTACGCAGTTCGTTGTTGTAGATGAAAAGACAGGCTATCTTGTAACAGCGGCTTCATGTTCACCTGAACAGGGCGGCGTACAGCCGGGTGCGGCAATGGATACGCAGTTAATCCGTAACTTATATGATATGGTAACAAAGGCAAGTGAAATATTAGGAAAGACTGAAGAAAATAAAGAGCTTCTTGCAGTTATAGACAAGCAGATGCCGTCAACATATTTAGGAGACGAGAAAGGAGCTGTTGCACCAAATTTAATAGATAATTCAGGACTTATCAAGGAATGGGCAAGAGGAGATGTAACATTTGATATTTCAAAGAGTTCATCACCTACATGGAATGTTGTAAATCCATTTGCAGCAGACCCGACACAGGCGATAGGTGTATATGCACATGGGGCTTCCAATGCATCAGGACACCGCCACTGCTCACATTTGTGGGAAATGTATCCGGGAACACATTTGAGTGCATATTCAGAAGATGAAAATGAACAGGCAATTTATGAAGCATTCTGCAAATCTGTTGCGGCAAGAGGTGCAGGAAGCGGACAGGGCTGGGGACTTGCATGGAGAATTTCATTAAATGCAAGAGCCTTAGACGGTGATGCAGCTTCTTCTATGCTTGAACAGCTTTTTACAACGAGAACTTCTCCAAATCTGTTTGACCAGCACCCGAATTTCCAGATAGACGGAAATTACGGAGCTACGGCAGGTATTTTGGAAATGCTTATACAGTCACATGACGGAGCTATTGATTTATTACCGGCATTACCGTCACAGTGGACAGAGGGCTCTTATTCAGGCTTTAAGGCAAGAGGCGGTGCAAGCGTTGACTGCTCATGGAAAAACGGCGTTGCAGATTCAGCAGCCGTTACACCATCACAGGACGGAACGGTAAAAGTAAGATATGATTATATTGCAAAGACACAGGTTATCGATTCAAACGGAAATGTAATAAAGACGCAATTAAATGAAGCTGAAAATATGATTACCTTTGAGGGTAAAGCAGGCGTTACATATACAATCAGCGGATTTGGAAAAAATGAGCCGGAATTTATTGAGGGAAGCTGGACAGCAGACGTTTCAAAGGCAACGGGATTTTTTAATACAGAGGCAGGAAAGGCACTTCCTAAGCTTGAAAACAGCAATACTAACGTAGGCTATGTATATAATAATGCTTACAATACAACCGTTGAGGATAAGGAAGTTGGAAGTGTAGGCTTTGCATATCCTGACTGTGATGTCACAGGACTTACAAGGCTTTCAATAAATTGTGCAAGAAAAGCAAAGAACGGAAGTCAGTATGTTTCAATAAGACTTGATGATAAGGACGGAACAGAAATAGCAAAGGCACAGATTACGGCGTCTTCGTATACCGATTTGGAAATGGAGGTTACAATTCCGGAAGGCGTAAGCGGCAAACATAAATTATATGCAGTTGTAACTTCAGTTGGAACGACAACTGATAAATATATTGCTAACTTTAAAGACCTGAAAGGATATTATATGTATAGTAATCCTGATTATGTGGGAGATGACGCTGTAGTATCACTGATTGCAAGTGTTGTTCCGGGAACATACAGGGAATTAAGGGAAATTGAGTTATATTCAAAGGCAGACGGAGTAAAGATTTATTATACAACGGACGGTTCTGATCCAAAGACTTCCGCAACAAAAGTGTTGTATACGGAAAAAATACAGCTTAAGGGTGAAGCAGGAAAGAGTGTAACGACAACAATTAAAGCGTATGCAGTAAATGCAGACCTCGTTGAAAGTGATGTTGCAGAATATGTATATGTTATTGAACTTCCTGAAAATACATTTACAGGTGTAGCTGCCGATGAGAACGGAAGTCTGCATTATTATGAAAATGGTAAGATTGTTGAGAAGTATAACGGAATGGCATCAGATGAAAACGGCAGAAGATACTGGTTTGATTACGGAACAGTGGCAAGAGATAAACAGGTGTATGACCCTGTTAGCGATGGCTGGTACTGGTTTGACGCTGACGGAACGCTGGCAGTCGATAAAGATGTTTATGTTCCTGAGAGCAACGAAAACAGAGAAAACGGTAAATGGGTTCGCTATGATTCAGAGGGTAAGATGGTAAAAGGCGAGGATTACCGTTATAACGGCTGGTATCGTTTTGATGAGATTACCGGAGAGATGATAAAGGGCTGGTATACGACGGAAAACGGAACAGTTTATTATTATAATGATATAACAGGTCAGATGGAGCATGGAGCTGTTGTGATTGACGGAAAACCATGTGCATTTGATAAGGTGACAGGCGTAGGTATTGACTGCGAATGGTATACAATAGACGGCAATGAGTACTGGTATGAATTGGGTGTTCGTCAGGGCTTAGAGGGCCGAGGCAAGGAAATCTACGATCCTAAGTCGGACGCATGGTACTGGCTGGATTCGATTGACGGAGGAAAGAAGGCAGTCAGCAAGGACGTATATCAGGATTCAAACGGCGGAAAATGGGTTCGTTATGATGAAGACGGCCATATGGTAAAAGGCTGGACAGCAAACAGTAATGGACGTTATTATTTTGATTTGATTACCGGAGCAATGATGAAAGGTCTGGTAAATATTAACGGAACAAATCATTACTTTGATGAAATAACGGGAATAAACATTTATTAATAGTAATGATATGTTATTGACAAATGGATATAATATGATACAATTATGCTATGTATCATATTATATCCATTTTTGCATTTGTTTGCGGAAAGAGAGGTACATATGACTTTATCACAAATGCAGTATTATAAGCAGCAGCATGGTTACTCTTATGATCAATTATCACAGCTTACAGGGATTCCGAAGGGAACAATCCAGAAGATATTTACAGGGGTTACAAAGTCGCCAAGATACGATACGCTTCAGGCATTGGAACGTGTGTTAAAGCCTGTGAATCAGGATAAACCTGCCGGATTCGCAGATGATGAACAAGCAGGCTTAATAAATCAGCCTGATATGGTTTGTGGAGCGGCTGTGCCGTATGGACAAAAGAAGCAGGGCGAGTATACGCTTGAAGATTATTATGCACTTCCTGAGGATAAAAGATATGAACTCATTGACGGTGTGCTTTATGAGATGACAGCACCGACAACGGTGCATCAGATTATTGCATTACAGATGTGTCATCAGATTGAAAGTTTTATCGATGAGCATGGAGGTGACTGTATGTCTTATATTGCACCGGTAGACGTCCAGCTGGACTGTGATGATAAGACGATGGTAGAACCCGATGTGATTATCCTGTGTGACAGAAGCAAAGATATTAACAGATGTATTTACGGCGCGCCGGATTTTGTGGCAGAGGTTTTGTCAAAGTCTACAAGAAGAAAGGACATCAGTGTTAAGACCTATAAGTATGCCAATGCAGGAGTCCGAGAATACTGGATGATTGACCCTAAGAATCTGCAAGTGATTGTTTATCAGTTTGCACAGGACGATGATGCCGAAGATATGGTGAATATTTATGGTTTTCAGGATATGATTCCGGTCGGAATTTACAATGGAGAATTGAAAATTGATTTTGCAAAAATCAGCAAGAGATTAGAAAGAGCGGGAGGCAATTAGGTTGTTATATCAGTTAATGCTCATTTTTGAGCGGCTATGTGGTGAAGTGGCGAAGTGAAATTTGCGCAGGCGGTTTCACTTCTGCCAAGAATCTCCGCTGCACGACCATGAGATAGCGTTTTATAAAACTAAATTGTTTCCGCAAAAGAATTCCCGCAAAATTCTTGACAATAGCCATATTCTCTTATAAAATAAATCTAAATGCTGTGACGAAGACAGTAGGGTATCTTTGAACGTAAAAGCGAGTCGGGAGGGTGAGAGCCGGTGCAAGTAGAATTTATCTGAATATCACTTCTAAGCATCCAAACTGAAAGCGCAGTTCTGAAAGAGAATTGCTGCAAGTAAATGAGGACGGTAATCCCACCGTTACAGGGGACGCATATGCTGGTATGTCGTAATTGGTTTTGGATTTTGGATAGAACGAATGATTTTACCCTCCGCCGTATTACGGCGGAGGGTTTTTGTGCGAACGCAGAGCTGTAGAGCGGCGCAGAAAGTGAAAAGCGCAGGCGGACGGTGTCAGGGCATCGGATAATAAAACCTCAAAAATCAGTAATTTATAAATAAAAGTACATTTGCCATGGGCAGGAAAGGAAGTATCACTATGGTTTACGAAAAAGTATCACCGGATATGAAGTTCGTAGAAAGAGAAAAAGAAGTAGAAAAGTTCTGGAAGGATAATGACATTTTCAGAAAAAGTATAGACAACCGCAGAAAGGGCGAGGTATATACATTTTATGATGGTCCGCCTACTGCTAACGGAAAGCCACATATCGGACACGTACTAACACGTGTTATTAAGGATATGATTCCGAGATACCGTACAATGAAAGGCTACATGGTTCCACGTAAGGCAGGATGGGATACACACGGTCTGCCGGTAGAACTTGAAGTTGAAAAGATGTTAGGCTTAGACGGCAAGGAACAGATTGAAGAATATGGTCTGGAGCCGTTTATCAAGCACTGTAAGGAAAGTGTCTGGAAGTACAAGGGTATGTGGGAAGATTTCTCATCAACAGTTGGTTTCTGGGCAGATATGGATAATCCATACGTTACTTATGATAATAATTTTATTGAATCAGAATGGTGGGCTTTAAAGCAGATCTGGGACAAGGGTCTGTTATACAAGGGCTTTAAGATTGTTCCTTACTGCCCACGTTGTGGTACACCGCTGTCTTCACACGAAGTAGCACAGGGTTATAAGAATGTCAAGGAACGTTCTGCAGTTGTACGTTTCAAGGTAAAGGGCGAAGATGCGTATTTTCTTGCATGGACAACAACACCATGGACACTTCCATCTAATGTTGCACTCTGCGTCAACCCGGAAGAAACTTATGTCAAGGTAAAGGCAGCAGACGGTTATACCTATTATATGGCAGAAGCCCTGCTTGATAAAGTACTTGGCGGACTGGCTGTTAAGGCAGGTCAGACCGTGGCAGGTGTTCAGGCTGAAGAAGGAAAAGAACTTGGAAGCGGCGCAGGCGTGGACTACGAAGTTCTTGAAAAATATACAGGTAAAGATTTAGAATACAAGGAATATGAACCGTTATATGCATGTGCGGCTGAAGTTGCCGAAAAGCAGCACAAGAAGGGACATTTTGTAACCTGTGATACGTATGTTACGATGTCAGACGGTACAGGTATCGTTCATATCGCCCCTGCATTCGGTGAAGACGATGCCAAGGTCGGCAGAAAATATGACCTGCCGTTTGTACAGTTTGTAGACGGCAAGGGTGAATTGACAGAAGAAACACCATATGCCGGATTATTTGTAAAGAAGGCAGACCCGGAAGTATTAAAGGATTTAGACAAGGAAGGCAGGTTATTTGATGCGCCGAAGTTTGAACATGATTATCCGTTCTGCTGGAGATGTGATACACCGCTGATTTACTATGCAAGAGAATCATGGTTTATCAAGATGACAGAAGTAAAGGATGACTTAATCCGCAACAACAACACCATCAACTGGATTCCTGAAACAATCGGTAAGGGACGTTTCGGTGCATGGCTTGAAAATGTTCAGGACTGGGGTATTTCAAGAAACAGATACTGGGGTACACCGCTTAATATCTGGCAGTGTGAAGACTGCGGAGAAATGATGTCTATCGGAAGCATTGAGGAATTAAAAGAAAAATCCGACAACTGCCCGGACGATATCGAATTACACAGACCGTATATTGATGCGGTAACCTGCAAGTGTCCGAAGTGCCAGGGTACGATGAAACGTGTGCCGGAAGTTATCGACTGCTGGTTTGACTCCGGTTCAATGCCGTTTGCACAGCACCACTATCCGTTTGAAAATAAGGAAATTTTTGAACAGCAGTTCCCGGCAAAATTTATTTCCGAAGCCGTAGACCAGACACGAGGCTGGTTCTACTCACTGCTTGCGATTTCAACGCTGCTGTTTAACAAAGCACCTTATGAAAATGTTATCGTTTTAGGACACGTCCAGGATGCAGACGGACAGAAGATGAGTAAGTCCAAGGGAAATGCCGTAGACCCGTTTGATGCGTTACAGACACACGGCGCAGATGCAATCCGCTGGTATTTCTATGAAAATTCCGCACCATGGCTGCCAAACCGTTTCCACGACAAGGCAGTAACGGAAGGTCAGAGAAAGTTCATGGGAACCATCTGGAATACGTATGCGTTCTTCGTATTGTATGCGAATATTGATAATTTTGATGCAACAAAATATACACTGGAATACGATAAGCTTCCGGTTATGGATAAGTGGATTCTTTCCAAGTTAAATACGGTTGTCAAAGAAGTGGACAACAATCTTGAAAATTATAAGATTACGGAAACAGCCAGAGTGTTGGAAGACTTTGTAGACGAGCTTTCTAACTGGTATGTAAGACGCTGCCGTGAACGTTTCTGGGCAAAGGGCATGGAACAGGATAAGATTAATGCATACATGACATTGTATACAACACTGGTTACGCTGTGTAAGACAGCCGCACCGATGATTCCGTTTATGACAGAAAGCATTTACAGAAATCTTGTATGCAGCATTGATAAAAATGCGCCAATCAGCGTTCATCTGTGTGACTTCCCGGAAGTTCATAAGGAATGGATTGACAAGCAGCTTGAAGACAATATGGAAGACGTATTAAATGCCGTTGTTATCGGACGTGCATGCCGTAACGCAACCAATATCAAGAACAGACAGCCAATCGGACAGATGTTCATTAAAGCGCCGTGGAAGCTGGATGATTTCTTTACCGATATTATCGCAGACGAATTAAATGTAAAGAAAGTTGAATACAAGGACGATGTCAGAGATTTCACTTCTTACACATTTAAGCCGCAGTTAAAGACACTCGGACCGAAGTACGGCAAGTTCTTAGGTGAAATCAGAAAGCAGCTTGGTGAACTTGACGGCAATGCCGCAATGGATGAGTTAAATAAGGTTGGATTTATCACCTTACAGGCAAACGGACAGGATATCCAGCTTGAAAAGGCAGATCTGTTAATTGAAATGACACAGCAGGAAGGCTTTGTGGCAAGCTCCGATAAGGGCATTACGGTTGTTATGGATACGAATTTAACACCGGAACTCTTAGAAGAAGGCTTTATCCGTGAAGTCATCAGCAAGATTCAGACCATGCGTAAGGATGCAGGATTTGAAGTAATGGATAAGATTCATGTAACGGTCAGCGGAAATGACAAGATTTCTGCACTGATTGACAAAAATGCAGCACAGATTACAAAGATTGTTCTGGCAGAAGACATTACAGAGGGAGAAGCAAAAGGCTTTACAAAAGAATGGAATATTAATGGTGAGCAGGTAACACTGGGCGTAGAGAGAATTTAGTGTAACACTGCACAGTACTGCAACGGACAAATTGCATCAGGTTATTTCAAAAATATGCCTGATGCAATTTGTGTTTTAAGCGTAAAGAAAGAATGGAGATGAATATGGAATTTCTAAAAAAAGTGTATCATGCAGTGGCGGCAGTGCTGCTGATGCTGGTGACATCGTTGATTTACGGCGGCTATATACTGGAATGGAGAGGTAAAAGACCACTTTGTATCCTGATAGCTGCAATGGCAGTGACAGCAGTGCTGATTGCTCTGGTGTGCCGGTATCTGAAAAAATACGCAGGTCAGATTGCGGTTGTCTGTATTGTTCCGATGACATTCTGTCTGGCAACCGGACTTTATAAGCTGTATATGGTGGCAGCAGACAGCCGGAGTATTTTCTATCTGGCAATGATTTTTTTCGCTGCGGCTTATTTTATCACAGAATATCTGTTAAATCTGTGTATGGAAAATGCTTCGCTGCAAAATATACGACAATTTTTCAATACGCATAAGTGGGTACTGATTCTTATTTTTATTGCAGTTTTATGCCGTGTGCCGCTGCTTTCACAGCTTCCGCGCTGGGATTCGGGAGAATATTATTATCGGCTGATTCTCGGAACACATCATTTTGAATATACGGGTTTTAAAGAGTTCGTGGAAAATTATGCGCTGTGCGGACATCCGACACTGGGATTCTGCCTTGTATATCTGCCGGGAGAACTTGCTTTTTCGCAGGAAGTCATCGGTGTTACACTGACCAGCCTGATTCTGACGGCACTGGCGCTGTGGTGTGTGTACCGCATATTCTTAAAAATCCTGCCGCAGGTTACAGAAGGAAAAGCAGCGGTGTGTACATTTTTACTGTCATTTTCACCACTGTTTTTCGGTATGACCATGTATTTTAATCCGGACTATGCACTGGCGGTATTTTTTATATTTCTGTTATACAGCTATGTGTATGACAAGGCGGTTCTTGCGGCGTTTTTTTCGCTTCTGTGCTTTCAGACGAAAGAAACAGGACTGGTGCTGGTCGGCGGACTGGTGTTTGGCATTTTTATCCAGCATATTGCAGAAAAGAGAAGCCATGCCGTAAAAGCAATTTTTAAAGATGTAAAGTTATATGCAATTCTTGCAGTGACGCTGTTACAGCTGTATTATACAAAGTTTATCGGTGGTATTGCAACGTGGACACAAAACGGAAATGAAGAACCGGGACTGCGCTGGGACAGCACAGGAGAGAATTGTCTAGGCTTTCAGCCGGCATTTGTGGCAGTTAAATTAAAACAACAGTTTTTGTTAAATTTCAATTGGATACTGACAGCCGGTATTGTCATTGCGGTTGCGTGGTGGTTTATTTTAAAAGTAAAAGGCAGGAAAAAAATTCAGGCATCGTGTAAAATCTGCGGCATCGCCGGAGCATTTGTTGCATTTTTATCGTTTTCATGTCTGTATATTACGGCATCGGTGGCAAGATATAATGTAGCGGGTGATGTTTTGCTGTATCTGATATTTTTTTATTGTATGGCGCTTTTTGCGGCAGAATTGCCGGAAAGCACATTTTTAAAGAAAAAATATGCAGGCATGGCAGTGACGGCAGTATTTGGCGTTTTACTTGCCGGTGAGTGCGTATTTACGATTGACCCGGTGACAAGAGGGTTGTTTTTAAAGCTGGATACCGGAAATACAACGCTTTGTTTTACGGGAAAGGTCAGCGATATCAACAGCATTTATTACGGGGATTACCTCATTTATAATACGCAGTATACGTATATTGACAAGGCATATGATAAAGTGCTTGCAGATGTGGATTACCACCTGGATACAACGGATATTTATATCCCGGACAGCAACGGTTCATTTATCTGCGGCAATCTTCCGTTTTATTACTTAAACTGGGATGAAAAAACGAAAAAGAGAGTTTTTTATGAGAATGAAAATACACAGGAAATGGAATTCTATAATGAAGTAAAATATTTTTCTTCCAAAATGGTATCAGAGGGAAAGGATAAGGCGGTGCTGATTGTAAACCCGTACATGGTAAATGTCCACGAAGAGGAGCATTTGGCAAAGCTGGAACCGTATTATGAAATCGGAGAGCGTAAAGAAGTAAAGCTGTTGCAGGGCAGTATTGTATACTACGAACTGACAAGAAAATAAGATGGAATTCATAGGAAAGCAAAAAAGATACTGATGTTGCATAAATCTGGTTCACAGTGTATAATTATTGGTATATTATTACTTTCTTGAAGAAAAGACAGAAACTTTTTGTGAGCGGAGGGACGCAGATGGTTAGAACAAATACTTTTAACAAAGAGGAATTTAAAAAGGATATCAAGGATAATTGTAAGCTTCTGTATCGTAAGAATATCGATGAATGTGATGATCAGCAGAAGTTTCAGGCAGTTGCATATTCTGTCAAGAACATTATCATTGATAAATGGATTGCAACCCACAAGGAATATGAAAAGCAGGATGTTAAAATTGTCTGCTATATGTCTATGGAATTTCTGATGGGCCGTGCGCTCGGCAACAACATGATTAACCTTATGGCATACGATGAGATTAAAGAAGTGCTTGCAGAGCTTGGCATTGATATTAATGTGATTGAAGATCAGGAACCGGATGCAGCACTTGGTAACGGCGGTCTGGGACGTCTTGCAGCGTGCTTTTTGGATTCTTTGGCGACACTGGAATATCCGGCATACGGCTGTGGCATCCGTTACAGATACGGTATGTTTAAGCAGGAGATTAAGGACGGTTATCAGATTGAAGTGCCGGATAACTGGTTAAAAGACGGTAATCCGTTTGAAATTAAGCGTGACGAATATCGTTATGAAGTAAAATTCGGCGGCTATGTACGTTCTTACCGTGATGAAAAGACCGGCAGAGATATGTTTGTACAGGAAGATTACCGTTCTGTCATTGCAGTACCGTATGACCTTCCGGTAGTCGGCTACGGCAACAATACCGTGAATACATTAAGAATCTGGGATGCAGAGCCGGTCAATACCTTTAATCTGAACTCTTTTGATAAGGGGGATTACCAGAAGGCGATTGAGGAAGAAAACCTTGCAAAGAATATTGTCGAAGTGCTTTATCCGAATGATAACCATTATGCGGGTAAGGAGCTGCGTTTAAAACAGCAGTATTTCTTCGTGTCAGCCAGTGTCCAGAGAGCAGTAGACCAGTATAAGAAGCACCACGACGACTGCAGAAAGCTTTATGAAAAAGTTACATTCCAGTTAAATGATACCCACCCGACCGTTGCGGTTGCGGAACTGATGCGGATTCTCATGGATGAAGAAGGCTTAGAGTGGGATGAAGCATGGGACGTAACGACAAAGACCGTTGCATATACCAACCATACGATTATGTCAGAAGCACTTGAAAAATGGCCGTTAGAGCTGTTCTCAAGACTGCTTCCTAGAATTTATCAGATTGTTGAAGAAATCAACAGAAGATTTGTTGAAGAAATCAAGACAAAATATCCGGGCGACCAGGAAAAAATCCGCAAGATGGCAATCATTTATGACGGACAGGTCAAAATGGCACACCTTGCAATCTGCGCAGGCTACTCTGTAAACGGTGTTGCAAAGCTCCATACAGAGATTCTTGAAAAGCAGGAATTAAAGGATTTCTATGAAATGATGCCGCAGAAGTTTAACAATAAGACCAACGGTATTACACAGAGAAGATTCCTCTTACACGGAAATCCGCTGTTATCCGCATGGATTACGGATAAGATTGGCGATGCATGGGTAACAGACCTGCCGCAGTTAAAGAAGCTGCTTCCGTATGTGGATGATGAAAAGGCACAGCAGGAATTTATGCAGATTAAGAGAAAGAATAAGGTCCGTCTGGCAAAATATATCAAAGAGCATAACGGCATTGATGTAGACCCGGATTCCATCTTTGACGTACAGGTAAAGCGTCTGCATGAATACAAGCGCCAGCTGCTGAATATTCTGCATGTAATGTATCTGTATAATGAATTAAAGAAAAATCCGGATATGGATATGACACCGAGAACATTTATTTTCGGCGCAAAGGCAGCCGCCGGATACAGGATTGCAAAGCTTACGATTAAGCTGATTAACAATGTGGCAGATGTGATTAACAACGATGCTTCCATCAACGGAAAGATTAAGGTTGTATTTATTGAAAACTACCGTGTATCCAATGGTGAAATCATCTTTGCGGCAGCCGATGTCAGCGAGCAGATTTCAACGGCTTCTAAGGAGGCTTCCGGTACCGGTAACATGAAGTTTATGTTAAACGGTGCGATGACACTCGGAACAATGGACGGTGCCAATGTTGAAATCGTTCAGGAAGTCGGCATTGAAAATGCAGTGATTTTTGGTCTGAGTTCAGATGAAGTTATCCGCTATGAGAATGAAGGCGGCTATGACCCGATGGAAATCTTTAACAATGATCAGGCGGTCCGTGAGATTTTAACAGAGCTGATTAACGGTAAATATTCACCGGAAGACCCTGAGATGTTCCGTGATATTTACAATTCACTGCTGAGTAACCAGGGCGGAAGACGTGCAGATACGTACTTTATCTTAAAAGATTTCCGTTCTTATGCAGAAGCACAGAAACAGATTGATGCCCGTTATAAGAACAGTGCAGGCTGGGCGAAATCCGTGATGTTAAATGTTGCCAATGCAGGTAAGTTCTCATCCGACAGAACGATTGAAGAATATGTATCTGATATTTGGAAGTTAAAGAAAGTCCACGTTCCGATGAACTAAATGGAAGTGTTGATAAATCATGCAGGTCTGTGACCGGATATAAAAATGATTATAAACGGAATTGTGCAGGCAGTCCGGAAAAGTAAATCTTTCCCGGCTGTCTGTACATTTTTTTTGATTTCTTTCATAAACTGTTATAGCAGACCTTAAAAGGTTTACGGAAAGAGATGGAAAACGCGATGAACCGGACAAGAATTTTTTTAAGAAATAAAGCCGCCGTACTGACAGCAGTGATTCTCATAGACCTGCTTGTGCCGTATGCCGTAACAGCCACCGTGACAGGCAGAATTGAGCAGAATGTGTCGGAAAGCGTAATACAGGGCAGGAAAGTCATTATTCGGTATAAAAATGCCACGCAGGCGGTGGATTTGAATCAGTTTATTGTGATGGTGCTTGCGGCACGGTTTGACAAATCGCAGGAAATTGAAGTATTAAAAGCGGAAAGTGTCATGGTGCGTACCGATATTTACCGGGTGATGGGAGCGGCGATGCAGGCGGACAGTACAAGCCTTGGCCTGGAATTTTTCACCGAAAAGCAGATGAAGGCATCATGGCAGGAAAATTATGAAAGTAATTATGCGTTGATTGCAGACTGTGTGGCATCAACCGGCAGCAGTGTTTTGATGTATCAGAATGCATATATTGAGGCAAAATATACAGCAGTCAGCGCCGGAAAGACGTTGTCCGGGAGTGAGATTTCAGAAGAAAAATATGCATATCTTGCGGCGGTGGACTGCCCGGAGGATATTAAAAGCACAGATTATTTAAGGGTAGAAACATTTACGTATAAAGACTTTGTCAAAAAGATAAAAAGCGGCTATGAGCAGGCAGGGCTGCACGAAGAAGCGCCGTTTCAGGATATTCAGATTGTGTCGAAAACCGACAGCGGTTATGTGACCAAAATACAGGCAGGCAATGTCATTATGAGCGGAACGGAATTTGCAAAAATTATGGGTTTATCGTCTGCGGCAATGACGATTGAAAACAGTAACGGCAAGATTAAAATTACGACAAAAGGCTTAGGTGATGGTATGGGTGTAAGCCTTTATACCGCAGATTTTATGGCAAAACAAGGCAGTTCTTACGAGCAGATTTTAAAGGCATTTTACAGTGGAATTACCATTGTTTCACAGTAATCAGACGTATAGTTTGATGAAAACTGGCAATCATATTAACATCAAAGGTCAGTCAGATATCTGGCGGAAAAAGGAATGGAGGTTCATATGAAAGACAGTGGATTCAAACTGAATAAAGAAAAAGTCTTTGGCACAATCATATCATTTGCTATTATTCTGACACTTGGATACGGAATTTATTCGGTGGCGGTCAATTCCGGACGAAAAGAAAATCAGGAAAATATCGTCAACTTAAATGAATCTGGACAGGATAATGTAGCACTTCGGACAGAAGATGTAACACAGGAATATTCTGACATTTTACAGGTTCCGGAAAAGACAGACGGCAGTGATGATGCGGAAGCTGCCAATGCCGGTGCAAAGGCAGAAGGACTTTCGGCTGCGCAGGAAAATATCACAACCGGTAAGGAAGCACAAGGAACAGACACGGCAGAGGAATCGCAGGAATCACAGGAAGCGCAGGCGGCAAAGACTTCTGCCAAGGCAAATCCGGCTGCGGCGTACTCTTTTGATGAAAGTGATACGCTGATGTGGCCAGTAACCGGTGATATTGTTTTAAAATACAGCATGGATACGACCATTTATTTTAAAACACTTGGAATGTATAAATGTAATCCGGCAGTCAGCATTGCGGCAGAAGCGGGAACCAATGTCGGTGTGGCAGCAGACGGCGTTGTGGAATCCGTAACATACAGTGAAGAAACGGGCAATACCGTGGCAGTAGCAATCGGTGACGGTTATGTGACAACGTATGGACTGATAGATAATGTGGTGGTAAAAAAAGGCGACACGGTTGTGGCAGGACAGCTTTTGGGAACAGTATCCGACCCGACAGCATATTATGTAGAAGAAGGCCCGAATCTGTATTTTATGCTGACAAAGGACGGCGAACCGGTAGACCCGGCGGCGTATTTTGAAGACTAGTATGCAAAGGATAAGAAAATAAAGCGCCTTTAAAATTCACACAAAAAGCAAAGCAATAAAATCAGCCATACGGCAGGAATGGAATTTAAGTGGGTAGATAAAGGTACGCGGGCGCTTGTATTATAGATTGTGGGAGGTTTCAGACATAACAGTCGGAAGCCTCCTTTTATTACGCGGTCTGTATGGGAAAGCAGATTTGTAAAAAGACAGACGGAATATGCAGCGTGGGACTTGTAAAAGGGGATTGCGGGCGGGTATAATAAAACGAAAAGAAAAGGAACATGGATAATAAATCAATAAGAAACTTAAAGGAGAAAGCATAATGAAAAATAAAAGTGTACCGGGGTACAAGCGTGTATTCGCGTGGATGATTGCGGTATTTGCAATGGTGATTCCGTGGATTTCGTATTTAAGAATCTGGAAACTGACAGATGCGCAGGCAGATGTCTTTGAAAATTACAGTGGGTATGTATTTGATTTTTTTCTGTATTACAGGGAAGTCCTGCTTGTGGTTATGGCAGTCGTCCTGCTGGCAGTGATGATTGGTGAAAATATATTTCCCGACCATGTGATTACACAGACACCGGTCCGTGACAGGCAAAACCGGAAAATATGGATTTGTTTTTCCGTTTATACAGCGGCAGTGCTGTTGTCTTTTTTATTTTCAAAAAATAAAGGGCTGGCGCTGTCGGGCTCACCGTCAGAGGGCGAGGGTGTTTTTGTGCTGATAGGATACGGTATTTTGTTTTTCGGGGCAATGAATTATTTTTGTTATGAAGAAACAATGCGTATTTTTGAAAAAGCGATGCTGGTTTTATGCGTAGTAACAATTGTACTTACAGCAGTCGAATTTTTTTATGAACCGGTTTTAAAACTGCCGTTTATAAAAAATCTGATTGCACCGTCTAAATACGCACAGCTTATTGACAATATGAATACGGATAATTATAAAAGTTATGTATCACTTACATTCTACAATCCAAATTATTTTGGCGGCTTTTGTCTTCTGCTGCTTCCGTATGCGTTTAAAAAGCTGCTGATATCGGAAAAACGGTGGAAAACAGCCGGGTATATTCTGCTGGTCTGTGGTCTGTTATTCAGTGTGACTGCGGCAAAATCGACGGCCTCTTTTTATCTGGCATTTGCAGAACTGATTTTTTTATGTGCCATGGAAGGCAGAAGGCTGGCAGCACAGATAAAAAAGCTTTTGGCATTGATTCTTGTTGCAGTGGTTATCTTTGTGCTGTGTAATGCGGCAAGCGGCGGGAAACTGATGTCTATCGGTAAAAATGCAATAACCAATGAAAGTACGGCAAATGTTCAGAAAGCAGAAAGCACGTCAGATAAAGAAAATGCGGCGGATGCACAAGAGGCATCGGATGCACAGACAAAATCATCGGGTACAGCCGGTATTTTCAGATTAAAGGATATCCGGCTTGAAGGCAATGAGCTGACGTTAAAGGGTGAAAACGAAACGCTTATTACCGTATGCAATGACGGAACGCTTGAATTTTACGACAAGGCGGGTGAGCCGCTGGAAGTAATAAATGACGGAAACAGGATCACTTTTTCAGATTCCCGTTTTGCAGCGGTATCGGTAACGTACAGTCAGAATACGGTTTATTATGACTTGGGCTATGATGAACCGGCGGATTTTTACTTACAGGATGATATTTTTTACGGCATTGGACAAAACGGCGCGCTGTCAGAGTCCGTTACGTTAAATAAGCGGTTTGGAGAGGCGCTGTATCCACTCTTTACGGGGCGTGGCTATGCGTGGGTCAATACGCTTCCGTTGTTGACGCATACCGTGATTATCGGACGTGGTGCAGGAAATTTTGCAATGTATTTTCCGCAAAATGATTATGTGGGACTTTTAAACACCCACGGTACGCATACAACCGTAATTGACAAGCCGCACAACGCATACTTACAGACAGCGGTGAACACGGGAATTGTGGGGCTTTGTGCCGTGCTTGCGGTATTTCTCATCGGGATTGGGCGGTTTGTGCGCTTTATGCGAAGTTCAAAGCCAGCAAACATGGACAGCGTGAAATTAGCGGATGCGACCGCGTGCTGGACATTTTGTGCGGCGGCGGCATTTGCGGTCTACAGCGTGGCAAATGACAGTATTGTGACGGTTGCGCCGCTGTTCTTTATCATACTGGGTGTGCAGTTTGCGGCGCTGTATGCAAAGGAATATGAAATGTAGGGTCAACGCATAAAAGCAGTTTAAGAAAAATGAAAGAAATGTAAAAACGCAGAGGAATAAAAATGGCAAGCAGAGGAAAGAAAAAACAGACAGAAGCGCAGGACATGAAAAACACGCAGATGAACCGGCAGACAGACGGTATAAGCGGAACAACCGGCGCGGGTGGAGTAAATGGCAAGAGTAGAACAGACAGAAAAATCAAAATATTAAAAACCGTACTGGCGGCAGCGGCGGGCTGTGCGGCACTTTATATCGCGGCAGGTCTGGCGTATGCGGCAGTGGTGTGCCTAAGTGCAGGTTCATCGCCGTCTGCGGGACACAGCGGATTTTTATTGTCCGCCGGAAATATCCGTGGAACAGGTCTTACGGTGTATGATTCGGATGAAAATATCTATAAAACGGTTTATGCGGGTGGAGAAACAGAAGTTTCCTATGAAAAAATTCCACAGGAATTTGTGGAACTCCTTCCGGCAGGTTTCGGTTATGGAAATGTCTTAAAGGCATATTTTACGGGAAACTTAAAAAGCTCTGCGGCAGGCATGCTGGCATGGGAAGCCGCAAAAAATGGAATTGAAAATATGCCCGCGGGACGGCTGGCACAAAGCCGTCAGGCAGCACAGCTTGCAAAAAATTACAGTGAGCAGCAGCTTTATGAAATGCTGTGGAACGGATTGTATTTTGGAAATGGTGTATATGGCATTGCCAATGCGGCAAAAGCGTATGAGTCCTGCCTGCTGGAGAATTTGGACGAAAATCAGGTGGCAGATCTTGTAAATATTGCAAAAAGCATTTTAAAAGAGAACAAATATCCGGACGAAGATGACGTGGATACACAGACGGCTTACTGCGCCGGGGACGCATTTTGTGACGGATTGATAAAGCAGCTGACGGCGGATTTAAAGAAAAAGGGAAAGGCAGCGGATGAAGCGGCACAGATGCTTTATTTTGGCGGCATGCGTGCATATGCGACCGTGGATTCGGATTTGTCACAGACGGTTGCCTTGAAATATGAGGACAGGTTTAATTTTACAACGCTGCAAAGCGGCGGATTTATCCAGTCGGCAATGGCCATTACCGATTACAACGGAGCCGTGCGTGCTGTAGCAGGCGGTACAGCACGCAACCTGTTATATAACAGGGCGCTTTCCGTAAAACGGCAGATTGGATCAACGATTAAGCCGTTTTCCGTATATGCACCGGCGGTTGAAGCGGGAAAAATTCATTTTTCTTCACTGATACCTGATGAACCGATCGCGATTAACAAGGACGGACAGATTGTTTTATGGCCGGATAATTATGATGGTGTGGAAGGCGGCATGGTGACGGTCACGCAGGCGCTTCAGGTTTCAAAAAATACGGCGGCGGTTCAGGTGTGCCGTGCGATGGGAGAACAGACCGTCTATGAATTCCTGCGGGATAAACTGCTTTTTACGAATCTGAATGGAGAGGAAGACAACAATTTGTCGGCGCTTGCACTGGGCTATTTATCAGACGGTATTACGCTGGACAAGCTTTCGTCTTGTTATATGATGTTTGGAAACGGCGGAACGTATGAACAGCCGTATTTATATGAAAAGCTTTGCAGTGCAGAGGGCGAAATGATAGTAAAAAGCACGCATAAAGGCGTGAAGGCAGTCAGTACACAGACGGCAGATATTATGAATCGTCTTCTGATAAATAACGTGACACAGCCGCAGGCACTTGCAAAGGAAGCGGCAATAGACGGGATTGAAGTTGCCGGAAAGACAGGAACAGTCGGCGCAGACGGAGAAGTAAAGTGTCAGTATTTTGTCGGCATGACACCGGAATATATCGGTGCAGTGTGGATTGGATTTGATGAGGAAGAAGAACGGCTGAATCTGAAAAACTATCTGCATGTGACACAAATCTGGAAAAATATTTTTCAGGATATTTCCTGTGAAAAGACGGCATTTGACAGGGATAGCACCGTAGAGAACCGTATGTACTGTGAAAAAAGCGGAAATCTGGCTTCGCCGTCCTGTGAAAATGTGCAGGAAGGCTGGTACAGTGTGGATAACCTGCCGGGAATCTGTACGGAGTGTGGACAATAGCGTTATTGACAATAAAATCATTATTTTGGTACTTGTAATAAAATATAGGCAAAGATATAATGGAATCAGATGTTCACAATATGGACACAATTTTGTGAAATATACAGAGAAAATAAAGGAGGAAACCATATGAAAAGAGTGGTGAAAAAAACAATCGCAACCGTTTTGTCATCAGCAATGCTGTTTGGAACAATGCTTTCCGGCGGTGCGGCACCGGTATTTGCAGAGGTATTTGCACCGGATACGGAAGACCTTGCATTTGATGTGCTGGCAGACACACAATACGATGACGGCGGTGTGGACGATTCGGGCTTTTTCTTCATGCAGGGTGGAAAGTTTGGAGAAGAAGTTGATGAAAATGCAGTTCTTGTTGTGATGGACGAGAATGGCAATAAGACGGAAATTCCAAGTAAGACAGCAGACGGAAGAAAGTTTACAAAGGCAGTAAAAGCGACATCGGGTTCATTTTATAACATGGTAGCTTTATATAAGGATGACCAGTGCGCGCTGCTTCGTACAGACGGAACTTATTTTGGCGGAGCAGAACACTACTATAATGCAAAAAGTGTAAGACCATTGTCAGATGATATTATTGTAGTACAGATAGATACCGGTAAAACACAGGAAGTCCGGCATAATGGTACCCAGCTAGAATCACCTGTTTATGAATACAAGATTATTACTGCCACAGGGAATGAGATTTCGCTGGGAGAAACCGTAACAGACAACAAGTATTCCAATGATTTTTATTGTGCAAATATCGTAGGCGATATGGCAATTATGTCGGCAGCAGGTGTAATTTATAATATGAAAACCGATACGCTTGAATTTATCAGCAATGATATAGATAAGAGAGTACGTGTTACCGGTGGAAATTATTATGCAATTACAGACGGTGACAGTACAACGGTTTATGACGGCTCGGGAAATCAGGTTATGGCAGTGCCGGGAACCTGTACCTCAATTAATACGTCAGCGCTGGATACGGATGGATATGCCATTATAACAAACGCTTCTAAAGGAAATTATATACAAAATATTATCAGCAGAGACGGTACATTGTGGAATACAACGGATTATACGGGTGAAAGCAATATAAGAGTTGAAATGTCTGTTGTAAATGCGCAAAAGGCTATTTATGAAGTAAGTACACGCAGAAAAGTACAGACAGGTAACGGCAACGTGAATAGATATACATATGAGTATAGTAAATATCTGTATTCGCGGGACGGAAGCTTTTCGATGAATGTACAGGATGAGATTCAAAGACTTGGTACACAGAAAGGCTATACCAATATCAGCGGATTGTATTATACAATGAATGAAGATGTTGTCATTAATGTTTTAGACTTGGACAATGATAACAGCGGAACAGTTTTTGGCTATGACGGTGCAAACGGATATCAGAATCCGACAGAGTTAAAGGGAAATCGTGTCGGTGCAGTCAATACGGCAGAGGGTTATCTTTTAACACAGCAGAGAACTTATACAGAGGGTGACACGGTAAATGTTGATGTCAGACTTGCGGGAATGTATAATGAGCAGTATGAACAGACGGCATTTACGGACGGTGCAGATATTGCCTGCAAGTACACGTATAGAATGTACTATGCAAATGAGAAGTATGTATTCCGGATACAGAATACAGACGGAACATATAGCCTGTTAGATAAAAATGGTAATCTTACGGGAGTATATAGTGACATTTATCAGGAAAAGGGAAGAATCCCAAATAACCGCAGACATACATCAGAAGCCTATATCAGTGGGGTAAACAGAAATGCAGCAGGTGCTTATACAACAGACCTGTATAATGCACAGGGGAATAAAATAATTTCCGATTATCAGGGATATGCAGATATAGACGGAACGAAGGATTATTTACTGGTATATACGCGTAAATCCATTGAAGATGATTATAAGGCATATATGATTTGCAACCACAACGGCAATGTCTTAATGACAAATGAACAGTATGGCTTATATGACTTCTTTGAAACAGATGATGGCGCACTGCTTGCCTGTGTATACAACACAGATGCAGACGGTAATAAGAAGTTCGGTGCAGTAAAGATTGCATCTGCGGATATTGATTTGGATAAGAACGGAGCCTACATTGAAAACGGAGAAATCCGCTACTATGTAAACGGCAAGGTGTCTTCCGATTACACCGGCATGGCGGTCGATGCCGAAGGACATAAGTATTGGTTTGACAATGGCACGGCTGCAAAGGATAAACAGGTATACAGTCCGGCAGATGATGCGTGGTACTGGTTTGATGCAAATGGTACAATGGCAGTCGGAAAAGATGTTTTCATACCAAAGAGCAATGACGACCGCTCTCAGGGTAAATGGGTGCGTTACGATGAAAACGGACACATGGTAAAAGGTGAAGACTATGCCAATGGCGGCTGGTACAGATTTGATGAAATTACCGGAGAGATGGCAAAGGGCTTCTACAGTGTAGAAGACGGTGAAGACACAAAGCTTTATTATTACAATAAAGATACCGGAATTATGGAACACGGTGCGGTAAATATCGACGGCACGGAATATGCTTTTGATGATGTAACGGGCGTTGCTGTTGATAAGGCATGGTATTCCGTAGAGAATGCTCCGTACTGGTATGAAAACGGTGTGCGTCAGGGAATGGAAGGCAGAGGCAAGGAAATTTATGATCCAATAAGCGATGGCTGGTACTGGCTTGATGCCGTAGACGGCGGTAAAAAGGCAGTCAGCAAGGATGTTTATCAGGAATCTTATGCCGGAGCCTATGCAGACCGAGAAGACGGAACCGGAAAATGGGTACGTTACAATGCAGAAGGCCGCATGATTAAAGGCTGGTCAGAGCAGAACGGAAACCGTTATTACTTTGATTTGGAAACCGGCGCTATGGCAAAGGGAACAACAACGATTGACGGTACAGTCTATACCTTCAGCTGGGTAACCGGTGCGTTACAGTAATATGCAGTAAGGTAATACCGGGAACTGTCCCTTAAAGAAGCAAATAAAGAAGAATAAGGCACAGCCCCGCAGGAGAATAAATCCTGCGGGGCTGTGTGTTTTTATCCGGTCCGGTCTTAAGCCAGCGGAAGAACCGCAACATATTCAAACATCATAATAAAATGGCAGATGCTGCCTGCCATAACAAACAGATGAAAAATTTCGTGTGAACCGAAGTATTTGTGATGTGCGTTAAAAATCGGAAGCTTTAATGCGTAAATAATACCGCCCACCGTATAAATAATACCGCCCGCAAGCAGCCAGTTAAATGCGGCAGCAGGCAGGGAATTTAAAATCTGTGTAAATGCAAGGACACAGACCCAGCCCATGGCAATGTATAACACAGAAGAAACCCATTTCGGACATGTAACCCAGCAAAGCTTAAAAATAATGCCGAGAATCGCAATGCTCCAGACCAGTGCCAGCAGCATAAGCCCTGTGCGGCCATGCAGGACAATCAGGCAGATTGGCGTATAAGAACCGGCAATCAGTACAAAAATCATGCAGTGGTCGAGTTTCTTTAAAATTTTATTCGTGCGTTCAGACAAATCAAAAGTGTGATAAGTTGTGCTTGCCGCATACAGCAGAATCATGCTCACAATAAAAATGCTTAAAGAAATGACATGAACGGTATCCGGAGCGCGCATGGCACGCAGAATCAGCGGTGTTGCGGCAAACATTGCCATCAGCATACCGATAAAATGAGTAATGGCACTTCCGGGGTCTTTTAATTTAAAATGTTTCATAATTTCCTCCAATCTCCGAGTACACTGCATTTCCATTATTTTATTGGATTTTTCGTGTTCGGCATGTCCTGATATTTTTATGTTTTGACATATACATTATAAAATATTATATGCACTGGTATTTAAAATAATCACATGTAGTATTGAATACTACATGTCGATGTAATGATAATACATCAGCGCTTTTTAAAATGCAATCCTTTTTTTCAAAAATTTCAAAAATCCGGTTCGGATTTTAAGATTGTCTTATTGATACAGAAAAAACGCGCAAAACCGCCCATAAATTCCCTTAATTTTATTAAACAATAACCGGCAGAAAGTAAAGAAAACAAAGAAGAAAAACTTTAGAAAATTTAACCAAATACGGGGGATGTGCCGGAGGTTCACAAACATGGATTTATTTTCATTAAATTTGAGTTTCCAAACCTTTCACAAATTAAGGAAAAATTTAAAAAGAAAAAATTATCGAACAAACAAAGAAAAGGTTATTGACTTCTTTTTTTGACAAGTCTAACATACGCAGTGTTTTCGGAAACGGCTTTTTCATTTTGTAAAAACACGGGGTTGCCGACGGGCATCGTGCAGGATTAAAAAAATTTAGGTTTCGGAGGTAATGTCTGATGGCATATGTAGATGAAGTAATCAAGGAAGTATCTGAAAAAAACAGTAATGAGCCGGAGTTTATCCAGGCAGTGACAGAAGTATTGGAATCTTTAAGACCGGTTGTAGAAGCAGATGACCGTTATGAAAAAAATGCGATTTTAGAGCGTATGTGTGAGCCGGAACGAATCGTTTCCTTCCGCGTACCGTGGGTGGACGATGCAGGAAAGGTTCAGGTAAACAGAGGCTTCCGCGCACAGTTTAACAGTGCAATCGGTCCGTACAAGGGCGGAATCAGACTTCATCCCAGTGTCAATCAGAGTATTATCAAATTTTTAGGTTTTGAACAGACTTTTAAAAATTCACTGACAGGACTGCCAATCGGCGGCGGCAAGGGCGGCAGTGATTTCAATCCAAAGGGGAAATCAGACGGCGAGATTATGCGGTTCTGTCAGTCCTTTATGACAGAGCTTTACAGATACATCGGACCGGATACGGACTGTCCGGCAGGCGACATCGGCTGCGGTTCCAAAGAAATCGGTTATATGTTCGGTATGTATAAAAGAATTGTCGGCGGTTATAAAAACGGTGCGTTATCCGGCAAGGGCATTCCTTACGGCGGCAGTCTTGGGAGAAATGAAGCAACCGGTTACGGCGCTGTTTATTTTACGGAAGAATTATTTGAATCTATCGGAAAGAAGCTTGCCGGTACAACATTTGCATTATCGGGCTTCGGCAATGTGTCATGGGGTGTTGCAAAGAAATTAAATGAACTGGGCGCAAAAGTCGTTTCTATTTCAGGACCGGACGGATACATTTATGATAAAGACGGCATCAGCGGGGAAAAAGTGGATTATATGGTAGAAATGAGAGGTTCCCTGCGTGACCGTTGTGAAGATTATGCCGACAGATTCGGTGTGGAATTCCATGCCGGCGAGAAACCGTGGGGACGTGTAAAGGCAGATGTGTATATGCCTTGTGCAACACAGAACGAAATCGGATTGGAAGATGCAAAGCGCATGATAGAGGAGGGTACATCAAAGCTTTTAATCGAAGTTGCCAACATGCCGACCAAAGCAGAAGCCGTTGAAGAACTGCAAAAAGCAGGATTTATGATTGCACCGTCAAAGGCAGTCAATGCAGGCGGTGTTGCCGTATCTGCCCTTGAAATGAGCCAGAATGCCATGAAGCTTTCATGGACGGAAGAAGAGGTTGATGAAAAGTTAAAAAAGATTATGAAAAATATTTTTAACAACATCGACAGTGCGGCAAAGAAATACGGCATGGATGGAAACCTCATTGCAGGCGCGAATATTGCAGGATTTTTAAAAGTTGCGGAAGCCATGCTTGACGAGGGTATTTTCTAAAAAAGACTTTTAAAAACCGAAACTGTTGAAAATGATAAAATACACAGGGAGAATTCAGATGAAGGCAGATTACTTGGAATTTAAGGATAAATGCATACAAATGCTTACCGAAATTGATTTTTTAAATCAGGTGCAGATGACAAAGGAAGAAATTTTATCGGTTCTTGCAGGCTGTCGTTTAGAAGAAGCATATGATGCACTTTTAATCCGTTCGGAACAGGTATGCTGCCGGGCCACACCTTTGCAGAGGCAACCGGCTCTTTAAAAAACCAGACAAAAAATGCAATGCACAGAAACCTTTCATTAAAAGAAGCTTTTTTTGCCAATGCAGGAGAGGCGGTCTGTCATGCACTGGAATACGCAGACGGGCGTACTCCGGCGCACACAGACGGACCGGAACGCCTGCTGTGCATTTATGCAGGTAATAAACAAAAGAGCAATACCTGTTTATTCTGGAAGCTGGTACGCAAGTTCCTTCCCGAAGATAAAATTGTAATCCGTGAAATCAATCTAAGAAACGGGGAAGTTGCAGACTGTCTTGGCTGTCCGTTTGAGGTCTGCCTGCATTACAGTGAAAAGGGTTCGTGTTTTTACGGCGGTGTCATGGTGGAACAGGTCTATCCGGCACTGCTTGAAAGTGATGCGCTCATGATACTCAGTCCAAATTACAACGACTCGGTCAGCGCAAATATTATGGCATTTATCAACCGTCTGACCGCATTGTACCGGAAGGTCGATTTTAAGGACAAGCTGCTGTTTTCCATTGTCGTATCCGGCTACAGCGGTTCTGATATCTTAGCGGAGCAGCTGATTAGCTCCCTTCATTTTAACAAAGGCTTTGCGCTTCCTGCCCATGCAATCCGGATGCTCACGGCAAATGACCCGGGAGAGATTTTGTCCTGTAAGGATATTGAAAAGGAAGCCGCCGTCTATGCAGAACGTATTAAAAAAAATTTATATACATTTAATAAAAACTGATGTATAATGAAATGTACGATTCAAAAATCACCTATATATTACTTATGTAAAATGCTTTTACAAAAGGAGTAAGACAATGAATATTAAAAGAAATATTTTGCTGAATGCCGGACCGTCTACGACGACCGATACGGTAAAAATGGCACAGGTTGTACCGGATATCTGTCCGCGTGAAAAAGAATTTGCTTCTATGATGAAGGATTTACGCGCAGATTTATTAAAGACGGTACATGCAGACCCACAGCAGTATACATCAGTTTTATTCTGTGGTTCAGGTACATTAAACATTGATGTGTGTTTGAATTCACTGCTTCCGGCAGATAAAAAGGTGCTGGTAGTCAACAACGGCGCATATAGCACGCGTGCCGTGGAAATTTGTGAATATTACGGACTGCCGCATATCAATCTGCAGTTCCCGGTACTGGAACGTCCTGATTTGGATGTGGTACGAAAGACACTGGAAGAAAATCCGGACATTGCGCTGGTATACACCACGCACAATGAAACAGGAACCGGTATTTTAAATCCAATCCGTGAAATCGGTGCATTGGCACACGAATTCGGTGCGGTATTTATCGTTGATACGACTTCCACACTGGCAATGCGCCCGATTGATGTGCAGAAAGACAATATCGATTTTTGTATGGCATCGGCACAAAAGGGACTGATGGCGATGACAGGTCTTTCCTTTATAATAGGAAGAAAAGACATTATAGAAGCTTCAAAAGACTATCCGAAGCGTTCGTATTACTGTAATCTGTATTTACAGTACCATTTCTTTGAAAAAACAGGAGAAATGCATTTTACACCGCCGGTACAGACAATTTATGCAACAATACAGGCATTAAAAGAGTATTTTGCGGAAGGCGAAGAAGCTAAGTGGGCAAGACATACCCGCGTCTTTAATGCAATCCACAAAGGACTGGACGAGCTGGGCTTTAAAGATGCCATTAAGAGAGAATGGCAGGCAGGTCTTGTAGTATCGCCGATTTATCCGGATGACCCGAACTGGGATTTTGAGAAGGTTCATGATTACTGTTATGAGCGTGGATATACGATTTATCCGGGTAAGATTTCTACAACGAACACCTTCCGTCTGTGCGCTTTAGGTGCGATTGACGAGGACGACATCACGGCATTTTTCAAGGTATTCCGTGAGGCACTGGAACATTACAATATTGCGATTCCGGTTGTGTATAATGATTAATAGAAAGAAAGAGGAAAACAGATGAAAAAAGTATACGCATGTTTTTGTACCGATGTGATTCATGAGGGACATTTAAACATTATCAACAAAGCAAAAGAATATGGCGAACTGGTTGTCGGTATTTTAAGTGATGAGGCAATGATCCGCTACAACCGTTTTCCGACAATCGGTTTTGAAGAAAGAGTGGCATTGTTTAAGAATCTGGAAGGTGTCAGTGAAGTCGTAATCCAGCATGATATTATGTATGATAAGATTATTGAAGAAGTAAAGCCGGATTATGTCATTCACGGTGACAACTGGAAAGAAGGTCCGGAAGCGGCAATCCGTGCCAATGTCATTGAAGTATTAGAAAAGAACGGCGGCGAATTAATCGAAGTGCCGTATACTTATAATGAAAATGTAAAGCGTGTTGATGACCGCTTAAAAGAAAAACTGGCGATGCCGGAATTCAGAAGAAAACGTTTAAGACAGCTCATTAAAATGCGTCCGATTGTAAAGACGATTGAAGTACACAGCGGTTTAACCGGTCTGATTGCGGAAAAGACAGTTGTGGAAAATGATGGTGAATTTGACCAGTTTGATGCAATGTGGATTAGTTCCCTCTGCGATTCAACTGCGAAAGGAAAGCCGGATATTGAACTGGTAGACATGACTTCAAGATGCAGAACAATCGATGATGTCATGGAAGTTACAACAAAGCCGATTATTTTTGACGGAGATACAGGCGGACTGACAGAGCATTTTGTATATCTTGTGCGCACACTCGAACGTATGGGTGTTTCAGCCATTATTATCGAAGATAAGACCGGTTTAAAGAAAAACTCCCTGTTTGGTACGGAAGTAGCACAGACACAGGATACAATTGAGAATTTCAGTGCCAAGATTGCCGCAGGCAAGAAGGTACAGCTGACAGATGACTTTATGATTATTGCGCGTATTGAGAGTCTGATTTTAGAGCAGGGTATGGAGGATGCGTTGAACAGAGCCAGAGCGTTCCGTGATGCAGGCGCTGATGGCATTATGATTCACAGCCGTAAGAAGGACCCGGCAGAAATTTTGGAATTCTGCGATAAATTCCGTGCAGAGGACAAGGAAACACCAATTGTGGTTGTTCCGTCTTCATTTAATACAATTACGGAAGCAGAACTGGCAGAACACGGTGTCAATATCGTTATTTACGCAAACCAGCTGACAAGAAGTGCATTCCCGGCAATGGAACAGACTGCCAAGGATATTTTAAAGTATCATCGTGCAAAAGAAGTGGACAGCCGTTTAATGCCGATTAAGCAGATTCTGACATTAATTGATGAACTGTAAGCTTTTTTGAAAGGATAAAGGAAATGGAAATCGCAATTTTAATGGCGGCGGGCATGGGTACACGCATGCGCCCGCTGACCGATGTTACGCCGAAGCCGCTTGTAAAGGTGCACGGCACATCAATGATTGAAACGATTATGAAGGGGCTGGAGCGCAGAAACGTATCAAAGATTTACGTTGTTGTCGGATACAAAAAAGAGCAGTTTGCATATCTGGCAGAAAAATATGACAACGTGGAACTGATTGAAAATACGGAATTTGAAACGATTAACAATATTTCTTCCATTCATGCGGCAAGAGAAGTTATGGGAACGGCAGACTGCTTTATCTGTGAAGCGGATTTGTATATTTCGGATTTGTCTATTTTTGATGCAGAGCTTTCACGTTCCTGCTATTATGGCAAAATGGTTCCGGGTTTTTCCGATGACTGGGTGTTTGACTGGGATGGAGAACGTATTACACGTGTCGGAAAAGAAGGGACAGACCGTTATAACATGGTCGGCGTTTCCTATTTTAAGAAAGCAGATGCGGCAGTTATCCGCGATGCCATTGATGCAGCATATGAAAAGCCAGGTTATGAGGGCTTATACTGGGATGAAATTGTAGACTGGCAGTTAGATAAGTTAAACCTTGGCATTTATCCGGTTGAAAAAGAGCAGATTGTTGAAATTGACTCTGTGGCAGAGCTGGCAGTGATTGATGAAAGCTACCGTGAGGTATTGGAAAAAATGCAGGCAGAATAGGTCTGTATCAGAATGGAGATAAAAAATGCAGGTTCAGAAGTTTGTTGAAATTATCGGTGCAGAGTTTTATGCAGGTGTACCGGATTCACAGTTAAAAGCACTGTGCAACTATTTAATAAATACATATGGGATAGATTCCCAACATCATGTGATTGCCGCAAATGAAGGAAATGCGGCGGCGCTGGCGGCAGGATACCATCTGGCAACAGGAAAGGTGCCGGTTGTCTATATGCAGAATTCCGGCGAAGGAAATATTATCAATCCGGTGGCATCACTTTTAAACGACAAAGTGTATGCAATTCCGATGATTTTTGTTGTGGGCTGGAGAGGAGAACCGGGTGTTCATGACGAGCCGCAGCACATTTATCAGGGTGAAGTAACGATAAAACTGCTTGAAGATATGGATATCAAGCCTTTTATCGTGGGAAAAGAAACTACAGAAGAAGAATTAAAAGCTGCCATGGATGACTTTAAAACTGTGCTTGCACAGGGAAAAGATGCTGCCTTTGTAATCCGTAAGGGTGCGCTCTCTTATGATGAAAAGGTTGTTTATAAAAATGACAATACGATGATGCGTGAAGATATTATCCGTCATATTACAGACGTTTCCGGAGAAGACCCGGTGATTTCCACAACCGGAAAGGCAAGCCGTGAGTTATTTGAAATCCGTGAAGCAAAGAAGATGAGCCATAAATATGATTTCCTGACAGTCGGTTCCATGGGACACAGCTCATCAATTGCACTCGGTGTTGCAGAAAGTATGCCGGATACAAAAATCTGGTGTATCGACGGTGATGGTGCCGTGCTGATGCACATGGGAGCTATGGCACTGCTCGGAGCGAATGCGCCAAAAAATATGGTGCACGTTCTGATTAATAACGGCGCACACGAAACGGTTGGCGGCATGCCGACTGTCGGCGGTAATATTGACTGGATTGGTGTGGCAAAATCATGCGGCTATCCGAATGCAGTATCCGTAGATACGTTTGAAGCACTTGATGAGGCTTTAAAGGCAGCGAAAAACCGCAGCGAATTAAGCCTGATTGAAGTGAAATGTTCTATCGGTGCAAGAGAGGACCTTGGACGTCCGACGACAACAGCGCTTGAAAATAAAGAAAATTTCATGGCGTATTTAAAAGAGTTAAAGGGTTGACAATCTTGACAATCCGGGCCATAAAAGGTATAATCAAAGAACCGCGCAGCCGGGGCATTAGCGGCGCCTTGTACCTGCAATCCGCTATAGCAGGGGTGATATCGGGCCGAGGGCAGTTTTCTGTAGAGCTGCCCGGTATAAGTGGTGTTGACGTCTGGGTCTTTCGCAACAGGAATTCATGAACCATGTCAGGTCAGGAATGAAGCAGCATTAAGTGAAACCTCCTGTGTGCCGGAAGGGTGCCTGGGCCGAGCTAACTGTACCGGTAACGTCTGTGGACAGCTGTACGACGTCCGGTGCGCGGTTTTATGATGAGAATTGTTTTCGTCAGCACATATTATATGTAACACATATTACGTGTAACACATAGTATGTGGTGGCTTTTTTTACATTTATAAAGTAAAAGCAGTTCGCAGCGGTATTTTTAGAAAAGCGCCGTCCGTGGCGGCAGAATGAGAGAAAATATGGCATATCAGGCATTATACAGAAAATGGCGTCCTTTGGAATTTGAAGATGTCAAAGGACAGGAACATATTGTTACAACATTAAAAAATCAGATACGGGCAGACAGAATCGGGCATGCGTACCTTTTCTGCGGAACGCGCGGAACCGGTAAGACAACCGTGGCAAAGATTTTTGCAAAGGCGGTCAACTGCGAGCATCCGGTGGACGGCAGTCCGTGCGGGGAATGTCCGACCTGTAAGGCGATTGCCGAAGGACGTTCCATGAATGTCATTGAAATCGATGCCGCATCGAATAACGGTGTTGACAATATTCGTGAAATCCGTGACGAAGTCCAGTATTCACCGACGGAGGGCAGGTATAAGGTTTATATCATCGATGAAGTGCATATGCTTTCCATAGGGGCATTTAATGCACTGTTAAAAACACTGGAAGAACCGCCTGCATACGTTATTTTTATTTTGGCGACAACGGAGGCACATAAGATACCGGTTACGATTCTGTCGCGCTGCCAGCGCTATGATTTCCACCGCATTTCTATTGAAACGATTGCAGGTCGGTTATCGCAGCTGATGGAAGCGGAACATATCAATGTCGAAGAAAAGGCAATCCGGTATGTTGCCAAGGCGGCGGACGGTTCCATGCGAGATGCGTTAAGTCTGTTAGACCAGTGCATCGCCTTTTACCTCGGACAGGATTTAAAGTATGAAAATGTGTTAGAGGTGCTTGGTGCGGTGGACACGGCGGTATTTGCCGAAATGCTGTCGTACATTTTAAAGGCGGATACGTATGCGTGCATGCAGCTTTTAGAGCAGATTATTATGCAGGGCAGGGATTTAGGACAGTTTGTCAGTGACTTTGTATGGTATTTAAGAAATCTGCTGCTTGTAAAGACAACGGATGATGAAGCGAAGGCGGAAGACATTATTGATGTTTCGGCAGATAATTTAGAGCAGTTAAAAAAAGACAGTAAACAGGTCGATGTCGATACACTTATGCGCTATATCCGCGTGCTGTCGGAGCTGGCAAATGAGCTGAAATTCTCAACACAGAAGCGTATTAAAGTCGAAGTGACACTCATTAAGCTGACGCGTCCGGCGATGGAACAGCGGCAGGATATGGGCGATGTGATAAGCCGCATCACCCTGCTTGAGCAGGAAATGCAGGAAGCCATGGAAGCGTTAAAAAACGGCGTGGCGGCAGGTGTTCCATTTGCGGCAGGCGCACAGGGCATGAGTGCTTCGGCAGATGCGGCAGGCATGGCAGCATCACAGCCGGTACAAAAGCGCGTAATAGAGGCAATGCCGGAGGATATTAAGCAGCTGGCAAAGCAGTGGGACTCCATTGTCCATTCGATTGAAGAACCGCTAAAGCGCACCCATTTATTAAATTCACATGTAACGCTTGCAGAGGATGGGCAGAGTCTGGAACTGATGACGTCTTCCCCGACAGCCTATGAGCTGTTTTCAAGGGAAGATGACAAGGCAGAACTGGTTGCGCTCATTGAGGAGCGGACAGGAATCCATGTGAATCTGATTGTTACAAAGCTACAGGATGGAGAAGATTTTCAAAATCGATTTACAGATATCAGAGAATCCGTTAATATGGAAATAGAAGTAGATGATAAGGAGGAATATATCTAATGGCAAAAAGAGGTGGATTTCCGGGAGGTATGCCGGGCAACATGAACAATCTGATGAAGCAGGCACAGAAAATGCAGAAGCAGATGGAAACACAGCAGGCAGAGCTGGAAGCAAAGGAATTCAGTGCGGCAGCAGGCGGCGGTGTTGTAGAAGTAACCGTTACCGGTAAAAGAGAGGTTACAAAGGTCAAGATTGACCCGGAAGCCGTAGATCCGGATGATGTAGAAATGTTAGAAGATTTAATTATGGCAGCAACCAACGAAGCACTCCGCAAGTGTGAAGAAGAATCACAGGCGCAGATGTCTAAGATTACCGGAGGACTTTCAGGACTGACAGGAGGCCTGTTCTAATGGACATTTACAGCGGTCATATGAACAAGTTAATAGAACAGCTGTCGAGATTACCAGGGGTTGGGGCAAAAAGCGCCCAGCGCCTGGCATTTCACATTATAAATATGCCAAAAGAAGAAGTTGAGGGACTGGCATCTGCCATGACGGATGCCAAAGCGCATATTAAATACTGTAAAGAATGTTTTACGCTGACAGATGATGAAATCTGCCCGATCTGTGCCAATGAAAAGCGCGACCACAGTACGATTATGGTGGTGGAACAGACACGCGATATGGCAGCATATGAAAAGACCGGAAAGTATGAGGGTGTCTATCATGTACTGCACGGTGCAATCAGCCCGATGCTTGGCATCGGTCCGTCCGACATTAAGTTAAAGGAACTGATGAAACGGCTCGAAGGCGATGTGCAGGAAGTCATCATTGCAACCAATTCAAGTCTTGAAGGTGAAACGACAGCGATGTATATCAGCCGCCTGATTAAGCCGACAGGCATTAAAGTAACCCGCATTGCAAGCGGTGTGCCGGTTGGCGGCGATTTGGAATATATCGACGAAGTGACACTGCTGCGTGCATTGGACGGCAGAACGGAATTGTAGGATACTATGTTAAACGATATTATTACAGAACACAAAGAGCGTATGCTCAATCTCAAAAAATATTATCCTTTTTTTAAGCTGATGGATGTATCCTTTGCCCAGTTTCAGGAAGGCAGATATGAAATGCTGGACATGGGATATATTGTCATGGGGATTCTGCGCTTTTTTATTGAGGAGAATAACTTTAAAGAAAAGGACGTCACTTACCCGGAATATCTGGACTTTATTACATCATTGCTCAAACGGGACTTTGGGCTGAATCTTTCAGCACAGGAATACAAAGAACTTGCCGATTACATTTTCGATAAAATTAAAAATGAAGGCAGACCGTTTACATTTCCATATTATGATCCTATTGAAAAGAAAAAATGTATTTCACGTATCAAGGTACTGGAAAGTGCCATCCGTGACCATACGGTATGGTATTCCATCAGTTCCGATGCAATTGAATTCTATCTGGATACGAAAGAAATTAAAGAAGAAAGCAGAATCAGTGTGCAGCAGCTGCTCTTAGAAAAAATGATACAGGCACAGAATTTTCAGGGCGGAAAAGATGTGATTGTGCGGATTAATGAAGAAGTGGCACGCCTACAGCGCAGAAAAAATGAGATTATGGAATTGCTCGGCAAAGATGTCTTTGCGGGGATTGAAGCGTATGAAGATTTTGTCCATACGGGTATGCGCTGGTTTGATGAAGAAGAAAAGCTGTTTAAGAAAAATAAAGATTTTATCGAGGGTGCGCTTGCAAAGATGGAAGCCGAACCGGTACAGTCGGAGAGCTATTACCGTACTTTAAAGGAGATTTACGAGCTGGACAGCCAGTTACAGATAGCCATGACAAGGCACGGACAGCTTTTATCGGCATGTACACAGATGCAGCAGATGACAGAAGAAGCCGTGAAGCGGGCAAAACTCGGACGGTTAAGAAGCCATATCCATTTTGGGGCGCTTCTGACAGATTTAATCCGCAGCGACAATGCGGGACTGTTAGAACAGCTTTTGTCGCCGGTATTACTGCCGCATATAAAGAAGCGGTTTACGCTGGATTCACTTGACGAGGCACTGACCGTGAAGCCAAAGCAGGCAGAAGCGGCGGAGAAAGTAGAAGAAGAACCGCCGCAGGAAATTCAGTTTGCAGATGAAATGGAAGATCAGCGTATTCGTAAAAACTATACATTTTTAATGAATAATCTGCTGGCGGCATTTGAAAAGAGAGATACGTTTACGCTTTCGGAATTTGGCGCGGCAATGAGCAGAATGTATTCGCCGGATATTTTAAAAAATGCGGATTACTATTCCTTTTTTGTCAACCTGTGTCAGAAACAGGAGTATGTCATCGGCGGTCAGACGGAAAACGAGAGTTTTCTCGATGACATTTTAAGCGGCGCATTTGCAGACCGTGAACCGGTACATTTTACGATTACGCCAAAATCCGCAGGAGCGCAGGACGAACAGCCAATGGAACAGTCTGAATTGGTGTTTGAACGGAAGGGAACAAAGTAATGGAAAGCAGAAATATAGAAAAGGCACTGGAAATATCCGCAAAACTGGCGGCAGGGGAAACGGTAAGCGAGCAGGGGACAAATGCTGCCCTGTATCAGGAATACAGTACCAACCCGGAAGTGTATGATATGGTATTGTTGTCGTTAAAGAAAATGGAACTTTCGGTTTATGAATATAATAATTCGCTGTTTGCTGCGCCAAAAGCGCACGGCAGCCTGTTTGGCTACAGCAATGAAGCGCTGCGCCGGGAGCTGGGACTGCGTACCAACGGCGAACTCTATCTGGCGTATTTTATCATCTATAATATTATTATGGAGTTTTATACGGATACCATCAGTGCAACGTATGCCGAATTTGTCCGCGTGGAAGACATTGTCCGCAAGGTGGACGATACAACGGCAGGCATTGTGGATAAGAAAAACGGCTTTGTTTTAAGTGAAATTGAGGAAAACAGCTTCCGCAGCCTTGCGTTAAGCTGGGACAGCCTGCCGGCGGCAACCGTGGAATTGTCGGAATTAAGGGCGGCGAAGAATTCCAAGTCGGGTTTTGTAAAGCTGGTCTGCAACTTTTTAGTCAGCCAGCAGTTATTAAGTGACAATCAGGAGCGGTACTATCCGACAGACCGTTTCCGCGCAGTTGTTGAAAATTATTTTGACGAATCCAGAGGAAGAATCATGGAATTGTTAGACCAGTCAGGAGAGGAGAGGGACGAACATGCCGCAGATTAACAGAATCCGTGTAAACAATGTAAAATACAATTTCGGTACGCAGTATTACGATGACTTTATGATGCGTTTTCACTGCCGTAACACGATTTATGACCTTGCAAACGGCGGCGGAAAGAGTCTTTTAATGCTGCTGCTGCTTCAAAATGTGATTCCGAACTGTACGCTTGATGAAAAACAGCCGGTTGAAAAGCTGTTCCGTCCGGGCGGCGGCAATACAGTGATCCACTCATTGATTGAATGGAAGTTAGATACCGCTAACAATGACGGCTATAAATATATGACAACGGGATTCTGCGCAAGAAAGGCAAAGGATACGGAAGCAGATGGCACGGAAGCGGACGGCATATCCGGGCGTTTTTCTGCGGCAGAAGAAGCACCGGCGGGACGTGACAATGCCAGCGTGGAATATTTTAACTACTGTATTTTTTACCGGGAGTTTGGTGAAAACGATATTAAAAATCTGCCGCTGACAAAAAACGGGGAGCGCATTACTTATAATGGTTTAAAGCAGTATCTGCGGGAGCTTGAACATAATGATTTCCACGTTTCGGTAAAAATATTTGACCGAAAGGGCGAATATCAGAGTTTTATCAGCAAGTATGGGCTGTATGAGAGCGAATGGGAAATTATCCGCGGCATCAATAAGACCGAAGGACATGTAAGAACATATTTTGAAACCAATTATAAGACAAGCCGTAAAGTTGTAGAGGATTTATTAATAGAAGAAATTATTCAGAAATCTTTCCACAATAAGCTGGCAGTGGGCAATGACGAAGGTCAGATGGCACAGACACTGCTTGATATTAAGGATACGCTTGCAAGACTGTCAAAGAAAAATGCACAGATTACCAATTATGATAAACAGATGGAGCTGCTCGATGCTTTTTCAGAGTATATTCTGGGATACCGCTCTTTATATGAAGAAAAGGGAAATCTGCGGGGACAGCTGTTAAAGCTGCTTATGCAGTGCAGACAAAATCTGTCGGGATACCGCGCGCAGGAAGAAAAGCAGAAGGACGAACTGCTTCATTTACAGGAAGAATTATTAAAACAGCAGCGCATGATCCAGACTGCCGAGGTGCTTACAGAACAGGCTTCCCTTGCGGGAATGGAAGAACTGATTGCTGCAAATGAGAAGAAGCGGGCATATTTTAAGGAACAGGAAGAACACTTAAAAAGGCAGATGGAAGAAACGGAAAGTCTGGTAGAATACCGCGAATATTTACAGTATCAGAAGCTCTACGATGAACTTTTGGCAGCCATTGCGGCAAACGGACAAACGGATGAAGAACTGACAAAACAGCTCTATGCACTGGCAGCGGTAATTGTGCCACAGCTTGTACAGAAAAAGAATGCTGCCGGTGAAGAATTGCAGAATGCAGAAACACAGTACCGGGCGTGTCAGAAAGAAGCGGCCCAGGCAAAGGCAGATTATCAGGAATTACTGGGCGGGGCTGCGGCGGCAGAACAGATTGCAGTGCATACTGCCAAAGAGATTGAACAGGCAGAAAAAGAACTGGGTGCCTGTATGGAAAAGGCAGGAATTCTTGTGATGGAAAAGGCAGGCGAAGAATACAGTGCCTGCACACAGAAAATTAAAGAACAGGAAGAACAGCTTTTACAGACCGAGGGGCAGCTTTCACAGGTGGAAGCACTGCTTTCAAAGGGCAGACAGCAGCAGGCATCCTGCCGTGCGCGGATTGAACTGCTGACAGAACAGTTAGGACAGGCGGAAACCAAAAAAGAACAGGAACAGAAAGAAAAGCAGCAGCTTTTACAGTTAAAGGCCGTCTATGGGGAACAGGATACCCGCCGGGCATGCCGCGTTGTATTGGATAACCACCGCAGACTGGAAGCGGAATGTGAGCAGCTTACCGCTGACTGTACGCAGCTTACGCAGTTCCTTGAAAATATGAAGCACGGGATATTCAGTGCGGGCGGAAGACACCGGGAGAAGGTAAAAAGCTATCTTTCAGGACGGTATGGAGAAGATGTAAAAGAAGGCAGCGAGTGGCTTTCGGGGCTTTCGGAAGATGAAAGAAAACAGGTGCTTGCCGCATTCCCATATGCCGAGTATGCATTTATTGTTGAAAATGATTTTTCAAGAATCAAAGAAGACCCGGTGCTTGCGGACTTTGGCAGAAGTGCCTATGTGATTCCGGTATTGTCTGCACAGGCGGCAAAAGCACAGCTTACGGCAGAAAATGAACAGTATGTTGTATATGCCAGAAAGGATATGGCATTTTTAAAGGATGAAAAGCTGCGCGGGCGGGAAGAAAAGCTGGCGCAGGAAGAACTGGCGGCGGCACAGGAAAAACTGGCCAGACTGACCGACAGAAAAGAAATTGTCTGGAATGACTATGTGCGTATACAGGAACTTTCAAAGCTGGAAGAAGAACCGGCAAAGAAAGAGTTTGAAGCGCTGTCTGTGCGTTTAGAGGAACTGCAAAAGGAAGCACAGCGTTTACAGGAAGAAATGGAACAGGAGGAAGCCCTGCGTAAAAAAGGCCGGGAGCGGAAAGCACAGGTACAGGAAAAGCTGGCACAAAACCGTGAGAGGTATCCATACGTGCAAAAGTGTGCAAAACTGGCAGAGAGTCTTCTTGTACAGTACCGCGAAAAGCAGGAATACACGCAGAGGGCGGCTGATGCAAAGCAGGAACAGCTCTTAAAAGAGCAGGAAATGCAGGCGCAGGAAAAGGCAGAACAGACCGCCTTACAGCGCAAAAATGCACTGGCAGAAGAATATGACCGTCTGCAAAGCCGTCTTGACAAGCGTTATCAGGCATATATAAGCGTGGAAGCCGACGGCGGACAGTCCGCAGAAATTCATGTGCTGCAGTCAGCGGCGGATGGCAGTGCGGTAGCAGGGTTAGCGGATGCTGACGTACATGCGCTGTTATTAGAACAGCTGGAGAACCGCTTTGCGGGAGTGAAAAAGGCATTGGATGAAAAAAATGCCGATGTGCATGATAAAGAAGAATTATTAAGACATTACCGTGCGGCAATGGGAAAATGCAGTACGGCAATTGCACGCCGCCATTTTACAATGGAAGAACTTGCGGCAAAAGAGGCACAGGGAGAAGCTGTCCCAAATCCGGATGATGCGCTCCGTGCGCTTGAGCAGGAACGTGAGCAGGCGGTACAGCAGGAAAAAGCGGCAGCAGAAGAACTGGAAGCGCAGAATGCATTAATGAACCGTCTGCAGGGAAGTATTGCGCACGGAAAGAGCCAGATTGAAGAAAAGTACGGTGCTTTTGAAGCGTTTGACTGTGATAACCCGGAGCAGTTCATTGTACAGCATAAAAATTATAAGGACAGCATTGCAGGACAGATCAAAGAACTGGAAAAAGAGCAGAAACGCCAGACAGAAAAAATGCAGGATTTCCTCGTAATGGAAAAGGATTTGTCAAGAATTGTTGCCAAAGCGGGCATTGAAGTGCCGGAAGCGTCAGAAACGGAAAATGCAGATACCATGGCAGGACAGCCGGAGGATACAGACATAAATGTAGCAGATTTTTCGGGCTATGAAACGGTACAGAAAGAATTTGAAAAGCTGTGTGCGCTTGAGGTGCGCAAGCTGGAAGAATTTTTAAAGAAAAAGGATAAGCTGACGGAAGAACTGACGGCATGTGATGCAAAAGAACTGGCATTGGAGATTAAAATGTCGGTTCATGTGCCAAAGGACATTGAAGCCGTGAAGCAGTTAAAGTCCAGACTTTCCGAAACCAATACGCTGATTGCACTGGAAAAAGAGCGCGTATCCAAAGGAATTTCCGATATGGAGCGTATCAAGGATAACTTTGAAAACCGGTGTGTCCAGATTTGCTGTAATATCAAGACGGAACTTGACCGCCTGCCAAAGCTTTCAAGCATTACGATGGATAATGAGGTTATTTCTATTATCGGGCTGTCCGTACCGTATGCCAAGGAATCCGATTATAAGGAAAGAATGGCGGCATACATTGACGAAACGGTCCTGATGGCGGAAAGCTTTGACAATACACAGGAGCGGTTAAAATATATCCGCAACCGGTTAAGCTGGAAACGCCTTTTTGCCGTGATTGTAACCGATATGAACGCCATCCGCGTAAGTCTTTATAAAAGAGAGCGCATGAAAGACCAGAGCCGGTATCTGCGGTATGAAGAAGCAGTGGGTTCAACCGGACAGTCACAGGGTATTTATATTCAGTTTTTAATTGCGGTAATTCATTATATTTCAAGTATCAATGCGCCGGCAGACAGTGCGGGTGTACTGGGCAAGACTATTTTTATTGATAATCCGTTCGGTGCGGCAAAGGATATTTATATCTGGGAGCCGATTTTTAAGCTGTTAAAGACCAACCACGTGCAGCTCATTGTTCCGGCACGAGGTGCAACCCCGGCGATTACGGGAAGATTTGATGTCAATTACATTTTAGGACAGAAGCTTGTACATAACCGGCAGCAGACGGTTGTTGTCGATTACTACAGCCGTACAAAAAATGAGGAACTTGAATATACGCGCATGGATTATGAGCAGGCAGTATTCGACTTCACACTATAGGCAAGAAACGCCTCAACGTTGGCATTTCTTTTTAAAAGAGTTTACAAGAATACTGCGCTGTGATAAACTTGAATAGAATATGTTTAAATCATTTATTTGATATATACAGTAAAGGTGGCGTTTGTTTTGGATAAGTATGAATTTAATATAAAAGTAGATCAAATTAAAAAGCTTGCTGCCAAGAAGTCATTTCAGGAGGCGGCAGCGATTGCCAAGGAAATGAACTGGCAGAAGGTGAAGGACTGGTCCACGCTGGCAACTGTTATTAACGTACAGGAAGCGGCAGGGGATTATCTGGAAGCAAGAGATATGGCAATTCTTGCATACAACAGAAATTTAGGCGGCAGAAAGCTGGTTTATAAGCTGGCGGAGCTGCTCATTAAGCTGGAAGATTTTGAAACGGCAGAGGAACTTTATGAAGAATATGAAAAGATGTCACCGCATGATGTCAATCGTTTTCTTTTGTATTTTGATTTAAGAAAGGCACAGAATGCCTCGGATAATGAACTTGTAGAAATCTTAGAGGACTACAAAGAGCATGAAATTGATGAAAAGTATATGTTTGAACTGGCAAAGTTATATGCCAAAACAGGCAGAAAAGAAGAATGTATCAAGACCTGTGATGATATTGTACTGTGGTTTCAGGACGGACAGTATGTGGAGAAGGCGATTCAGTTAAAGCAGGAATTTGGCGTTGAACTGACCAATACACAGAAAAAAATCTTAAAGGATATTAAGAATCAGAAGCAGGATATAGAAGCAACCAGAGAAATCATGTTTGAGGAACAAAAGCAGCTTGCGGCAATCCAGAGCGATGAAATTGAAGAAGCGATGGAAGAAGCAGAAAGTGATGCGGACGATGATATTATTCTGCCGGAAGACGATGAAAGTACCCGTGGCATTAAATCTTTCTTTAAGAAGGCATTTCATTCGCGGGCGCAGTCAGAAGAAGATATGCGCGAAATAGGCTATGAAGATGATGACGAATCCGATGATTCCGATACATATGAGAACACCGGTGCGCAGGATACAGAAAAAACACCGGAAGAACCGGTATTTTCAGCGGAAGAATTTGTAAAAGAAAAGACAGTGACGGATACCGCACCAAAAGCAGAAAAAAAGGAAGCTGATACAACGGTGGATTTGTCTGAAAGTATTGACAAGGCATCCTCATCTTTACGTGAACTGATAGAAGATGCAAAGAAGAAACTGGAAGACAGCTGCGGCGATTTATCAGGTAAAGAGGATTCATTCCGGCAGAAGGCTGTAAATACGGTCAAAGAACCGGCAGATGAAGTAGAGATTAAAGTGGACATTCCGGCATATAACAATCCGTATGATACACAAAATTTACAGGCGGCACTCGCTAAAAATTTAAGTGAATTCATGGAGGAAGAAAAAGCAGAGGCAGAGGCACTGCGTCCTCAGCCGGCGAAGCAGGAAGAAACGGCCGGTGAAAGCCAGGAAGATGAACAGATTGAAGGTCAGTTAAGCCTTGCAGACTGGTTAGAAGCGGTCCGTGAAGAAAAATACGGAAAGCAGAATACAAGGGAATTCTCAAAGACAGAGCTGGAAAAGATGTTAGATGAGAAGGACGAAAAGAGTGCGGCATACGAGCGCATTATGGTTGAGCAGAAAGCAGCGGCACAGGCAGCAGGCAAAGCCTTTGATGAAAAAGAAGCAAGCCGCCATGCACACGCACAGGTGATGTTACAGGCAGCAAAGACCGATCTTGCAATCCGTACCGGAAAAGCAACCGTACACTTAGAAGAAGCAGCAGCACAGGATGTCCGTCGTCAGCAGGCAGAGGAAGAAGCAAGAAGAAAAGCGGAGGCCGAAGAACAGATTCAGAGGCGCATGGAAGAAGCCCAGAAAGCAAGAGCCGAAGCAGAAGCCAGACGGTTAGCCGAAGCACAGCGTGCAGCTGAAGAAGCCAAGCGGGAAGCTGCAAAGAAAGCTGAAGCACAGCGTATAGCCGAACAGGAAGCAGCGCAGCAGGCAGAAGCCCAGCGGTTGGCGGAAGAAGCAGCACAAAGAGAACAGGCACAGCGTGCGGCAGAGCAGGAAGCGGCGCAAAGACAGCGGGCGGCTGTCAGTGAGGAAGTTTCATTAAATACACAGCAGCTTCCGCCGATGGAAGACCATCTTTCCGATATGAATCCGCTGGAAGCAATCAGCAGTGCAAAGCTTGCCAGTGCCGTACAGCAGGAGAAAGTTTACACCGGCATGGGCGAAGGCACGGAAATTGATGAAGAAAAGAAGTTAAGCGGAGAACTTGCAAAGATTTTCAGAAAATACCGTGAAATGCCGGGACTGGAAAGCCAGCTGGCAGCATATTTTGAAAGCCTTGAACAGGAAATGGCGATTTCAACGTCGCAGGTCGGCAATATTATCATTTCCGGTAATTCAAGCTCAGATAAGTCTGATCTTGCAAGAGCCATTGTGCGTGCGGTGAATTACCTGTATCCGGAACACACACGTAAGATTGCAAAGACGACCGGTGACAGTATCAATAACCGTGGACTGGCAAAGGCGATGAATAAGTTAAAAGGCACCGCACTGATTGTTGAAGGTGCGGGGGCAATCCAGCCGAAGCGTATGAGTGAAATGCTGGAATGTCTGGAACAGGATACGGAACGTATGATTGTTATTCTGGAGGATTCGGATGCAGAAATGAATGTACTGCTCAATTTCAATCCGGAAATGACACAGAAGTTTAATCATCGCATCGTGTTAAAACAGTACACGGTCAATGAACTGGTTGAAATGGCAAGAAAATTTGCAAGAAAACGCCAGTATGAAGTCAGTGATGATGCGCTGCTGGAACTTTATTTAAAGATTGATAAATTACGTAATAATGTAGATAATATCCGTATGGATGATATTAAGGAAATTATCAATCACGCAATTGTAAAAGCAGAAAAACGCGGCTCAAAAAGATTCTTTGGCGGTTTAAAGAGAAAACGCGGCGAAAACGGAGATGTTACCATCCTTGTTGAAGCAGATTTTAAAGATTGATAAAAAAAATAAAAATGCCGGTACAGGCAGCACAATAAGAAATGGAGGAAATGAATCATTATGAAGAACATAGAGGAACTGTCAGTAAATACAATCCGTGTGTTATCAGCAGAAGCGATTCAGAAAGCAAAATCAGGACATCCGGGACTGCCGCTTGGCGCAGCACCGATGGCATATGAATTATGGACAAACCATATGAACCACAATCCGGCAGACCCGGAATGGGCAAACAGAGATCGTTTTGTACTCTCAGGAGGACACGGCTCGATGCTGTTATATTCTTTATTACATTTGTTTGGCTACGGAAATCTTTCTATGGAAGACTTAAAGAATTTCAGACAGCTGGGTTCATTGACACCGGGACATCCGGAATACGGTCATACCGTTGGTATTGAAGCAACGACAGGCCCGCTTGGACAGGGTATGGCAATGGCAGTCGGTATGGCAATGGCAGAAGCACATCTTGCCGCTGTATTTAACAAAGACGGTTACGATATTGTAGACCACTATACTTATGTACTTGGCGGTGACGGCTGTATGATGGAAGGTATTTCATCAGAAGCATTTTCACTCGCAGGAACATTAGGACTGCATAAGCTGATTGTATTTTATGATTCCAACAACATTTCTATTGAAGGAAGCACTGATATTGCATTTACGGAAGACGTAACAAAGCGTTTTGAAGCATTCGGCTTCCAGACACTTGAAGTTAAAGACGGCAACAATCTTGCAGAAATTGCTGCAGCGATTGAAGCGGCAAAAGCAGATACAACCCGTCCGACAATGATTAAGGTCAATACGGTGATCGGCTATGGCTGTCCTGCAAAGCAGGGTAAGGCAAGCGCACACGGTGAACCGCTCGGTGAAGAAAATGTTGCGGCTTTAAAGGAATATTTAGAGTGGCCTTGCAAGGAAGCATTTACTGTTCCGCAGGAAGTATATGATCATTTCAACGAAGCTGCCAGGAAGAAAGCAGCAGTTGAAGATGAATGGAATGTATTATTTGAAAAGTACAGAAAAGAATATCCGGATATGGCAGAAAAATGGGATGCTTATTACAACGGATATGATTTATCAAAGCTGTTTGATTCAGAAGATTACTGGAAGAAAGCAGAAAAACCGGAAGCGACCAGAAGCACATCCGGCAGCATTTTAAATGAAATTAAACAGCTCATGCCAAACCTGATTGGCGGTTCAGCCGACCTTGCACCGTCCAATAAGACAAACATGAAGGATGCCGGTGATTTTTCAAAGGACAATTATGCAGGCACCAATCTGCATTTCGGTGTCAGGGAACAGGCGATGGCGGCAATCGGCAACGGACTTGCACTGCATGGCGGATTAAAGGCATTTGTAGCGACATTCTTTGTATTCAGTGATTATACAAAGCCAATGGCAAGACTGTCCGCATTAATGAATCTGCCGCTGACATTTATCTTTACACATGATAGCATCGGTGTCGGAGAAGACGGACCGACACACGAACCGGTTGAACAGCTTGCGGCATTCCGCTCCCTGCCAAATTTCTGTGTATACAGACCGTGTGACAGAACAGAAACCGCAGCGGCATGGTACCGTGCAGTTACTTCAAAAGACCAGCCGACAGCACTTGTGCTGACAAGACAGAATCTTTCACAGATGCAGGGTTCTTCAAAGGAAGCGTTAAAGGGCGGCTATATCTTAGAGGATTCTAAGAAGGAAGTGCCGGATGCCATCATTATTGCCAGTGGTTCGGAAGTAGAACTGGCAGTTAATGCAAAGGCAGAACTTGCAAAAGACGGTGTGGACGTGCGTGTTGTCAGTATGCCGAGTATGGAGGCATTTGAAGAACAGACAGCAGAATACAAGGAATCCGTTCTTCCGAAGGCATGCCGGAAGAGAGTTGCGGTCGAAGCGCTTTCAGACTTCGGCTGGTACCGTTACGTGGGCTTAGACGGCAAAGTTGTTTCCATGACAGGCTTTGGCGCATCCGGTCCTGCGGCATCACTGTTTGAAAAATTCGGGTTTACAACGGAAAATGTTGTAGCGGCTGTAAAATCTGTTTTATAAAAGTATTGAAAAATTTATGTAAAACATACAAAAAATTCGAAAAAAGCACTTGCAATTCACAGCAGATAATACTATAATAAACTCAAGATTGTTGAAAAATTAACAAAGTCCTGCGGGGACATTCAACAAAATACATAGTATATGGAGGATTTTGAGTTATGACACGTTTTACATTACCAAGAGACTTATATCACGGAAAAGGATCATTAGAGGCATTAAAGACACTGGAAGGTAAGAAAGCCATTATCTGTGTAGGCGGCGGTTCTATGAAGCGCAACGGCTTCTTACAGAAGGCAGAAGACTACTTAAAAGAAGCAGGAATGGAAGTAAAACTGTTTGAGGGCATCGAATCCGACCCGTCAGTAGACACTGTCATGAAGGGTGCTAAGGTTATGGAAGAATACGGACCGGACTGGATTGTAGCGATTGGCGGCGGTTCTCCGATTGATGCAGCAAAGGCAATGTGGGTAAAATATGAATATCCTGACATTACATTTGAAGAAATGTGCAAGGTATTCGGTATGCCGAAGCTTCGTAAAAAAGCACATTTTTGTGCAGTATCTTCTACATCTGGTACAGCAACGGAAGTTACGGCATTCTCAGTTATCACAGATTACGAAAAAGGTATTAAGTATCCGCTGGCTGATTTTGAAATCACACCGGATGTTGCAATCGTAGACCCTGAACTGGCTGAAACAATGCCTGTAAAGCTGGTAGCCCATACAGGTATGGATGCAATGACACATGCCATTGAAGCGTATGTATCAACCGCAAACTGCGATTATACAGACCCACTGGCACTTCATGCAATTAAGATGATTCATGAAACACTGATTAAGTCATACAACGGAGATATGGCAGCCCGTGATTCTATGCACAACGCACAGTGTCTTGCAGGTATGGCATTCTCCAACGCATTACTCGGTATCGTTCATTCAATGGCACATAAGACCGGTGCTGCATTTGAAGGCGGACATATTATCCACGGTGCTGCCAATGCAATGTATCTGCCAAAGGTTATCAAATACAATGCCAAGAATGAGGAAGCTGCCAAGAGATATGCAGAAATTGCAGATTTCATTCACTTAGGCGGTAATACAACAGAAGAAAAGATTGATAAACTCATCGAACTGCTCCGCAAGATGAATGATGAACTCAATATCCCGCACTGCATCAAGCATTATGGTGAAGGCGGACTTCCGGCAGAAGAAGGTATTGTACCGGAAGATGAGTTCTTAAAGAAGCTTCCTGAAATTGCAGCAAACGCAATTCTTGATGCCTGTACAGGTTCTAATCCTCGTCAGCCAAATCAGGAAGAAATGGAGAAATTACTGAAGTGCTGCTATTATGACACAGAAGTAGATTTCTAATCAATAAGCTTATAACGGAAAAATAAATTTTCCATTTTACGTTTCTCCTTTCATAAATGCCGTATTTTTCATAGAATATATGAAAATACGGCATTTTTTTTGCAACTATATCATGTCCGGTTTCGTATAAAGAATAAGAGGAGGTGGCAGGAAGTGTTTGAAACAGATGAAACGCTTATCAGGCGCATATTACAGGGGAAAGACCGTGAGGCAGGTGAACTGCTGGTTGAACGGCATTATAAAAGAATATATAAAGAGATTTACTTAAAAACTTCAGATGAGGAGCTTGCAAAAGACCTTACGCAGGAAGCATTTATACAGATATTAAAAAATCTATATCAGTTTGACAGTAAAAAGGCGTCCTTTAAGACGTGGATTACAAGAATTGCCTGCAATAAAGTGATTGATTACATGAGAAGCCGCCAGCACCATGAAATGCTTATGACTGAAATTTTGGACGATTATGATAAAGAAGATGCGCACAATCTTGAGGAACGTGTGACAAACCGCATGGCAACACAGCGGGTAGAGCAATTACTTGAAAAAGAGGAAGTACAAAACCAGAAGATATTTAACCTGAAAGCACAGCAGGGTTACACATTTGAAGAAGTCAGTACGATTACGGGGGTAACAAAAACTGCTGTAAAAAACCGCTATTACTCCATGGTGAGAAAGATGAGAAAGGAGCTGAGTGATTATGAGTAGGATTAAATATCCGGGTGAACAGGAAATGAAGCGCCAGATTCAGGTGATTTTGGATGAGTCCGGCATGTTTGAAGATGACGAAAAAAGTCAGGGTTATACAGAGTGTGTGCAGGTGAAGAAACGTCCGGCGGTAAAGACGGCGATTTTATTTCCCCTGGCAGCCGCGGCGGTAATGTTTCTTGTTGTCACTGCGGCAGGACTGATACCGCAGCAGACAAATTCCAGGGTCGAACCGATGACAAATGTGCTGACGGATGATACAATAAGATCAGTATCAAAAACACAGCTAAGCGACGATATTACGGTTCAGATCTGTACAGACTGTTCTTATCTGCCATTAAAAGCATCCGGGTCAGACAGCGTATCGGACAGACAGATACAGTTTAGTTATACGTATCCGAAAATTTATTATCAGGGAACAGAGGTGGAGTCTGTTACGCGCTATTACGAGGACAGAATCGAACAGTTAAAAACACAGGCGCAGACACAGTTTAAGAATGTTGCCTTTGTAAAGGATTTGGATATTCCGGTAAAGATTTCATATCATTGTTCGGCATTAAACGATGTGACCGCACCGGAAAATAATCTGGTGTCAATTTATGAAAATTATTCGGAGAGTTATACAGCATACGATAAAGATGGGGCGTATGTTACGGTAATGACCAATGCTGTTTATGGTGGAAATTTTAATGCAAAGACAGGAAAGAAGCTCTCTTTAAATGAACTTTTTGAAGAAAATGACTTGTCAGGGCTGGAAAAAGAATGGAGCGGTATCGGACAGACAGAACAGGAATTACAGACGATTGCAGATACGGACGCATGGTATTTATCGCAGGACGGACTGGCACTGTGTATCAACGGCTGTGAAAACGATTATGAGAATAACGCAGGAAAGCTGCGGTATCACAATGTTTCATGCAAAACAAATGTCGTGGCTTATGACACGCTTTCCGGATTAAAGAAAGGCTAAAAATCCACAGGCAGAATGAATACAGGAAGATACGGCAGAATGTGAGGAGAGTATGCCAAACGAGATGGAAGAATTAGAATTTTATTTAAAAAAGGCAAAACAGGTTGTATATGAAGTCAAAAAGACAGTTGTCGGCAAAGATGAGGCTATCTGCAAACTGCTGATGGCAATCTTAGCAAAGGGACATATTCTGATTGAAGATATTCCGGGGGTCGGAAAGACAACGATGGCGCTGGCATTTTCAAAGGCACTGGGATTGGAATGTAACCGGCTGCAGTTTACACCGGATATTATGCCGTCGGATCTGACGGGATTTAACTTATACAACCGTCAGACAGGGCAGTTTGAGTACAAGCCGGGAGCTGTGCTGTGCAATATTTTACTGGCAGATGAAATTAACAGAACCTCGCCAAAGACCCAGTCTGCGCTGTTAGAGGTGATGGAGGAGCGCAGGGTGACGGTGGACAGCCAGAGCATTGAGCTGCCAAAGCCGTTTATGGTCATGGCAACACAGAATCCATTTGGTTCAATCGGAACACAGAAACTTCCGGAATCCCAGCTTGACCGTTTTATGATTCAGATATCACTGGGATATCCGACCGTGGAAGATGAAATTGCCATTTTAAAAAATAAGACAAACGGCAGTCCGAAAATTATTTCGGAAAAGGTGCTGACAGCAGAAGAATTAATGGCAATGCAGGCTTATGTGGAACAAATCTATGTCGATGACAGGGTTTATGATTATGTGGCGCGGATTGCAAAGGCAACGAGAAACAGCCCGGAGATTTTACAGGGCATCAGTCCGAGAGGAAGTATCGCGGTGCTTGCGATTGCCAAGGCAGAAGCGTTCTTACGCGGACATACTTATGTGCTGCCGTCGGATATCCAGTATGTATTAATGGATGCTGCGGCACACCGTATTATTGTGGATAACGGATTGAGAAATGGAAATGTGACGGCAGAAACGGCATTAAAAAATGTGCTTGAAACCGTTTCCGTGCCGAAACTGGATGTGAAAAGGGTCGTTTAAATGAGAAAAAGAAGACTTTTGTATATCGTCTGTCTGCTGGGGGTATTCTGGCTGAATGTCATCTATGTCGAATACCAGTTCTTTCTGCTGCTGGTACTGCTGATTGTTGTTCCGGCGATTTCCGGGGTGCTGTTTGAACTGGCGGCAAACGGATTAAAGCTGTATCTGAACATTCCACAGAAGGAAGTGCATCCCGGACAGCTGGTGACAGTGTGCATTAAGGCCGTAAACCGCCATGTGATATTTTTAGGGAAACAGCAGTTTCAGATTGGCGTGGCCTATCTGAATACTCCGGGAAATGAAAAGGAAATGCTGCAATGTGACGGAGTTACGGAAAAAGTACAGCAGACAATGGCGGAATTTAGTCCAAAGCACTGCGGCATCGCACAAATTGACATTGAAAAAGTATTTTTGCAGGATTATCTGGGGCTGATTGGTACACAAAAGAATTTTCGCGGAAGCTGCCAGCTTGCCGTACTGCCGGAGCCGGTTTTATCCACGCGGGTCAGGACGGGGATGGAAAAACAGCAGGAATACCGCTATTCAGCGGTAGCAGATGATGATTCGGATATTCTGGATTTGCGGGCGTTCCGTCCGGGTGATAATTTAAACCATATCCACTGGAATTTAAGCCTTCGTACAGATGATTTGATTGTGCGGCAGTATGGAGAACAGATTGATGTAAAAAAAGTGATTCTTGTGGATTTAAGCATTTTGAACACAGCGCAGTACAGGAGCCGGATGGATGCAGTCTATACAGCAGTGGCTTCCATTGCCAATTTATACGTTGAAAATGAGGTCAATACGCTGATTCTTGCATGGAACGGACAGAAACAAAGTGCAGAGTATCTGGAAGTCCATGACCGGACAGAATTAAACCGTGCCATGATACGGCTGATGCAGATTCCATGCAGCAGCAGGGCAGGAGAGCATGCAGCAGCGGTATATTTAAAGGACATTGAAGCACAGGGACAGCAGGCATTATTTGTGACAGCAGGAAGCTATGAGAATAACAAAGTAAGAATTGTCAATGTGGAAAAGATACAGTTACAGGAACTGATCGATGAACTTTGGGAAAAGATATAAGGGACAGAAATTAGAAACAAGGGGTAAGACAGCATGGAAGAAAATCGTGAAATTAGTTACATCGTAAGAATGCTTCTTACAACAATCGGATCATACGGAATTATAAGGGTGCTGACTTCATGCGCCCTTTTTCAGGTATCGGATATGGCAGTGATTTTTGGAATTTTGGCGGCTGCTATTATTTGTGTGTACGGGCTGTACGGCAGAAAAAAGCATTTTTTAATCGTGACGGGAATTTTATTTGCCGGATTGTCCGTTTTAAGTTTTGGCATTTTAAGAGCCGGATTCTGCCACATTTATAATGACTGTATGACAGCCCTTGAAAAGCCATATGGACTGAGTCTTGGCAGAATTGCCGTAAAGGAAACGGCGGCGCGGCCGATGCAGGAAACAATAGCGGTGTTGTTTATTGCAGTTCTTGTGACATTTGCAGCAGCAGTTATTGTGATTTACCTGCACAGTATGCTGGGGACACTGCTTTCTATTCTGCCGCTGCTTATTTTATTCGTATCGCTGGGAGCAGTCCCGGACAGCTGTACATTTTTTCTGTGTATCAGCTACGTGCTTGGTGTTTCGGCTTTGCAGGGGCAAAAAGGCGGGGAACAGCAGTCACTGATGGTTTTGTTTTTATGTCTGATTGCACTGACGGTTTCGGTTATTGTGCGCCCGCCGGTAAACTATGAACGGTTTCAGGTATTTCAGGTGTTAAATGAAGAAGCGAAAAACCGTTTATCATGGGTCGGCGGAGATTTAGAAACAGATGTTGACCTTGCAAACGGTGGAATTAATAACGGGGAACTGGGGAAAATTGATGGTATCCGCTACAGCAACCAGACCCTGCTGACAGTGACTACGCAAAGTACCGGAAAAAATCAGTATTTTCCGAGGTTTATCGGGTTGGATTATGATACAGGCCGGTGGTCAGAGGTGCTGAGCAGTACAGTAAAAAACGATCAGAAGGAAAATCTTGTGGATTATATGGATACACAGGCGCAGGCGCAGCAGTATATTGAAAATACAGTGGGCAGTTATTACCAGATGATAAAAAAAGTACCATATATTCTCCGGTATACGGATGGAACGACACAGAACGGAACCAATGTCATTGCCGGTGTGAATAGTTACAGTGCTTTTAATAATCTTTTGGAGTATCTGCGGTATGAGTATCTTGGCGGTGGTGCGCCTTTGTATAAAAATATGGTTTCTTATCAGAATCTGGTAAAAAATAATTATCTTGATGTGCCGTATGATGTACGGGAAGTGATTGAAAATCTGCTCGGAGAAACCAGCGTTACAACGACGGAACAAAAAGAAAATTATATTAAATATGTAAAAGATTATCTTTCACAAAACTATACTTACAATATGTTTCCGGGGAAAGTGCCGGAAAATGAAGATTTTGTAAAATATTTTCTGACAGAAAGCAAAGAGGGATATTGTACATATTTTGCAACGGCGGCAGTACTGATGTACCGCTGTGCAGGAATTCCGGCAAGATATGTCGAAGGATATGTGGCGGCAGATGATACTATAAAGTCGGGAGTTCCGATACAGACGACACAGACAAGAAAGACATCGGATAATGTGCAGACGGAAGAAAATGTTGTTGAATATCAGGTGGATTTAAAGGACAATGCGGCACATGCATGGGCAGAAGTCTATATGGACGGTTACGGCTGGGTTACGGTGGAAGTGACACCGCAGGCATCGGCGCAGGGCAGTACCGGTGCAGCCACAGAAGCAGGCGCATCATTCGGGGAAGGACAGAATATACAGCAGGAATTACAGACAGAAAGCCCGTCAGAAGTTTCCACAGACGGACAGGAACTGACACAGGATGCAGCCGGACAGCCGTTGGAACAGCGGACAGATTCAGTTCCGGAAATTTCACAGGGTGCAGCCGGAGAGGCAGATAACACGGCACAGGATGACAGCAGTGCAGGTAGTACGGATGTGGGGAAGGCGCAGACAGAATCTGCTTTTACACGGCTTGTAAAACAGTATCCGCTGCTTTGGATTCCAATCGGACTGATATTGCTGTTTACAGTAATGTCTGCTATAATTCTGATACGGTATTTTACTGTCAGACAGATGCGCACAGCAAAGAAAAGAAAGACAGATATTAAGAGTATGGTACAGGAAGAACGGCGGGAAATGGTGATGGAGGCTTACCGTAGTTTTGAAAAAATGCTTGCGGCAGTGGGATATGGCAGAACAAGCGGTCTGGAGTACGAAGCGTATGCGGGCTATCTGACCGAGGCGTCGGAAATTTTTAAGGAAAATCATATCAAACGGATTTTTGATCTGGTACTGCGGTGTTCATTTTCCGAAATACCGGTCAGTGAGCAGGAGTACCGCGGGTACCGCAGGGATATGCAGAATATCCGCAATGCCATAGAACAAAAGCTTGGATTTTGGGAAAGACTGTATTTTAAGTATATACGGTTGTTTTAAATAAGGAGAGGTATGTTTGATTTAGAAGATGAGTTAAAGAAACTCCCGGCAAAGCCGGGAGTTTATATTATGCATGACAATACGGATACGATTATTTATGTGGGAAAAGCTGTGAGCCTGAAAAACAGGGTGCGGCAGTATTTTCAAAGCAGCCGGAATCATTCGTCCAAAATAAAGAAAATGGTTTCGCACATCGCTTATTTTGAGTATATTATTACAGATTCCGAACTGGAAGCGCTGGTTTTGGAGTGCAACCTGATTAAGGAACACCGCCCGAAGTATAATACGATGTTAAAGGACGATAAAACCTATCCGTTTATCAAAGTCACGACAGGTGAAGCGTATCCGAGAGTTTTATTTTCAAGGGATATGAAGCATGGCGCGGGCAGATACTTTGGCCCGTATACTTCGGCAGGGGCGGTCAAGGACACGATTGAACTGCTCTGCAAGCTCTATAAAATCAGAACGTGCAGCCGCAATCTGCCAAAAGATGAGGGGAAACAGCGCCCATGCCTGAATTACCATATCGGGCAGTGCAGTGCGCCGTGTCAGGGATACATTTCTGAAATCGAATACAGAAAAAACGTAGATAGTGTGCTGGAATTTTTAAACGGCAATTATGATAAAATTTTAAAACAGCTGACGGCGCAGATGAATGACTGCGCGGAAAAACTCGAATATGAAGAAGCGGCGCGCTGCCGGGATTTAATCCAAAGTGTTAAGCAGGTGGCACAGAAGCAGAAAATTACGGCAGATGACGAAACCGACCGTGACGTGGTGGCGTGTGCAAGTGACGGCACGGATGCGGTGGTACAGATTTTTTATATCCGCAGCGGAAAGCTTCTCGGCAGGGATCATTTTCATATGAGCGTTGCGGAAGGTGATACCAGAAGTGATATTATCAGCGGATTTTTAAAGCAGTATTACGGCGGAACACCCTATATTCCAAATGTAGTAATGTTACAGGAAGAAATTGAAGATGTGCAGATTATCAGCGAGTGGCTCAGCAGTATGAAAAAGCGCAAGGTGTCTGTTGTGACACCGAAAAAGGGTACAAAGGAAAAACTCGTGGAGCTGGCATATAAAAATGCACAGATGGTGCTGCTTCAGGATACGGAAAAGATTAAAAGGGAAGAACAGCGGACGGTCGGTGCAATGCAGGAAATCGCAGACTGGCTTTCCCTGCCGCATCTTGTCCGTGCGGAAGCCTATGATATTTCCAACACCAGCGGTATTGAATCTGTTGGTTCAATGGTTGTTTTTGAAAACGGACGACCAAAGAAAAATGATTACAGAAAATTTAAGATAAAAACGGTGAAAGGACCGGATGATTATAAAAGTATGCGCGAAGTACTGACAAGGCGTTTTATGCGCGGAAAAGAGCAGTCGGAAGGATTTGCGGTATACCCGGATATTATCATGATGGATGGCGGCAGAGGACAGGTCAATATTGCACTGGATGTTTTAAAGGAGCTGGATTTACACATTCCGGTGTGCGGCATGGTCAAAGATGACAATCACAGAACCCGCGGACTCTACTATAATAATATAGAAATTCCAATTGACAGGAACAGTGAAGGGTTTAAGCTGATTACAAGGATTCAGGACGAAGCACACCGTTTTGCCATTACGTATCACAGAAGCCTGCGAAGCAAGGCGCAGGTTCATTCGGTGTTAGACGGTATTGACGGTATTGGTCCGGCAAGAAGAAAGGCACTGATGAAGCATTTCTTAGACATTGAAAAAATCCGCACGGCACCGGTGGAGGAGCTGATGAAGGTGGACGGCATTACGGAAAAGGTGGCAGAAAATATTTATGCGTTTTTCCATTAAAAACCCATAATTGACCACGTACTATACGGTGTGATAAAATAAAAATACTAAAAAGTCAGCGTAAAGAGTGCGACAAAGTCGCCCAGAAATAAGAGGATAGTGTGAAAAATCCTTAAATCAAAGATTTTTCACACAACAGAATTTGTGCCGCAGGCGTCACGAATTCTGTTTATATCGCAGGACTGAATAATCAGTCCGCGATTCCTCCGGCATTAAAAATGCCTGCGGAAAGAGGAGTAGTATGAATGGAAGCGAAAGAGTGAAGCTGTCTAAAGTCGTTGAGAAGATGCAGCTTGAGAACATGACACCACAGATTGATATTTCAGGAACATGGCTTCATATTCCGGAGGTCAACAGACCGGCATTGCAGTTGACCGGGTTTTATAACCAGTTTGATAATGACCGGTTACAGATTATTGGAAATGTAGAATATTCATATTTAAAAAGCCTTTCGGAAACAGAGCGGTATGAGCGGTATATGCAGCTGCTTTCAAGCAATATTCCGTGTCTGGTATTCTGCCGCGGATTAGAGCCGGAACCGAAAATTTTAGAGCTTGCGGTGAAATGCCAGATACCGATTTTTAAATCACAGGAAGCGACCTCTTCCTTTATGGCAGAGGTTATCGGCTGGTTAAAAGTACAGCTTGCACCGTGTATTGTTATTCACGGGGTGTTGGTTGATGTATATGGTGTTGGTGTGTTAATTACCGGTGAAAGTGGTATCGGTAAGAGTGAAGCGGCATTGGAACTCATTAAAAGAGGACACCGTCTTGTAACCGATGATGCGGTAGAAATCCGCAAAGTCAGCAACGAAACGCTGGTCGGTTCTGCGCCGGGTGTCACAAAGTATTTTATTGAACTGCGTGGTATCGGCATTATTGATGTTAAGACCCTGTTTGGTGTAGAAAGCGTTAAAGAAACCCAGCAGATTGATATGGTTATGCAGTTAGAAGACTGGAATAAAGACAGGGAATACGACAGACTGGGTCTGGAGGAAGAATATACAGAATACCTTGGCAATAAAGTGGTATGCCACGCACTGCCGGTACGTCCGGGACGAAATCTTGCGGTTATTGTAGAAGCGGCTGCGGTCAACCACAGACAGAAAAAAATGGGTTATAATGCGGCGAAGGAATTATACCGCAGAGTACAGGAAAATCTCATGCGGGGAGATGATGATGATGAATAAAGTTCTTTTTGGCATTGATATCGGCGGTACAACTGTAAAATGTGGATTATTTACACTGAATGGGGAACTGCTTGAAAAGTCAGAAATTCCAACGGATAAGCAGGATAACGGAAGCCGGATTCTGTCTGATGTGGCAGCACATATACGGAATATATTGGAAAAAAGGTGCCTGACAGTTTCAGAGGTGGCGGGTGTCGGTATCGGTGTGCCGGGTGCGGTGACACCGGACGGCATTGTTAATAAATGTATTAATTTAGGCTGGGGTGTAAAAGATGTTGCAAAAGAAATGCAGACATTTCTGCCGGTCTTTGTAAAAGTGGGAAATGATGCCAACATGGCGGCACTCGGTGAATTCTGGAAGGGCAGTGCGAAAGGCTATCAGAGCGTTATGCTGGTAACGGTAGGAACCGGTGTCGGCGGCGGGCTGATTATAGACGGAAAGCCGGTTGCTGGTGTACATGGTGCGGCGGCGGAAATCGGGCATCTGCCGATTGTGGAAGGCGAACAGGAAGCCTGCAACTGCGGGAAAAAAGGCTGTCTGGAGCAGGCAGCTTCCGCGACAGGCATTGTACGTGTTGCAAAGCGGATTCTGGCAGCAGCAGAAACAGAATCGGTTCTTAGAAATATAGACAATCTTACGGCAAAGGATGTATTTGATGCGGCACAGGCGGGAGATGCGCTTGCTGTGCAGACGGCAGAAACGGTCTGTGAATATTTAGGCAGGGGGCTTGCGTGCGTGGCGGCAGTTGTAGATCCGGAGTGCTTTTTAATCGGCGGCGGGGTATCCAAGGCAGGTAAATATTTTACGGATTTAATTGGGAAATATTATCAAAAGCATGCATTTCACCCAAGCCGCGGTACGAAGATTGTGACGGCACAGCTTGGTAACAATGCAGGCATGTATGGCGCGGCAAAGCTGGCGGCAGACAATATAAAGAATGGAGCAGAATAAAGAAATGGATAGGCTGGCAGAAATATTTGGAAAAGAAAATGTACTCAAAGATGAACCGATGAGCAGACATACGACATTTCGTATCGGGGGAGCGGCAGATTTCTTTGTTAAAGTACAGACAATATCGCAGCTTCAGGAAGCCATGCGCTATTTAAAAAAAGAGCAGGTTCCATTTTATATTGTCGGAAACGGAAGCAATCTTTTAGTGCGTGATGAGGGTGTGCGCGGTGTTGTATTGCAGCTGGGGGAGCGTTTCAGCGGTTATGAATTTCTGCACGAAACGCCCGGCAGTGTGGCACAGTCAGGCACGGCGGTTGACAAGAATCAGATTGTCATGGTGCGTGCAAAGGCGGGTTCCCTGCTTGGCAGACTGGGTAAAGAATTTGCGGAATACAGTCTTTCGGGATTTGAATTTGCTTCGGGAATTCCGGGAACACTCGGCGGTGCGGTTTATATGAATGCCGGGGCTTACGGCGGAGAAATCAAAGACATTTTAGTGCGTGCAACCCTTATGGATATGGACGGCAGCCTGTTTGAATTTACGAATCAGCAGATGCAGTTCGGATACCGCAAAAGCATTGCGGCAGAGAAAAATTATATTGTACTGGAAGCCGATCTGGCGCTGCATGTATCATCGAAAGAAGAAGTGCTTGCAAAAATGGCAGAGCTTTCCGCACAGCGCAGATTAAAACAGCCGCTGGAATATCCGAGCGCCGGAAGTACGTTTAAACGACCGGAAGGATATTTTGCAGGCAAGTTAATTTCCGATGCCGGATTAAAAGGATTTTCTGTCGGCGGCGCACAGGTTTCCGAAAAACATGCCGGATTTGTGATTAATACCGGCAATGCAACGGCTGCAGATGTCATTGCACTGACTGATGCCGTGCGCGATAAAGTATTTGAAAAATACGGTGTAAAACTGGAATTAGAGATAAAGCAGTTAGGATAGGCTTTCAGTGAAAGGACGGCTCATCGTTATGAAAATGGTTATTGTTACAGGAATGTCGGGTGCGGGCAAATCAACGGCACTCAATGTATTGGAAGACGAAGGCTATTATTGCGTCGATAATATGCCGATTTCCTTAGTCGTAAAATTTGCGGAGCTGGCGGCAGGTCAGGAAGAAGGATATTCAGACATTGCGCTGGGAATTGATATCCGCAGCGGCAACGCACTCGGGGAATTCGATGAGGTTTTAGATGAGCTTTCCCGCAGGCACTACCGGTATAAAATCCTGTATCTGGACTCAAGCGATGAGGTGCTTGTCAAACGCTATAAAGAAACGCGCAGAACGCATCCGCTTGCAAAAGATGACCGTGTTGATAAAGGCATTGCAAGAGAGCGCAAAAAGCTGGAGTTTTTAAAGAAGCGCGCGGATTACATTATTGATACCAGCCAGCTTCTGACAAGGGAATTTAAGCAGGAGCTTGAAAAGATTTTTATTCAGGGAGAGCATTACAACAACCTGTTTGTAACCGTGTTATCCTTTGGATTTAAATACGGGATTCCGTCGGATGCCGACCTTGTTTTTGATGTCCGTTTTCTGCCAAATCCCTACTACGTCAGTGAATTAAAGCCGCTGACGGGAAATGATAAGGCGATTCAGGATTATGTCATGGGATTTAAGGCGGCAAGGGATTTTTTGGATAAAATTACGGACTTAGTGGCATTTTTACTGCCCAACTATGTGCAGGAGGGAAAAAACAGCTTAGTTATTGCGATAGGCTGTACCGGTGGAAAACACCGCTCCGTGACACTTGCAAATGCCCTTGCGGACAGATTAAAACACACGGAATACGGCTGTAAGGTCGAACACCGGGATATAGATAAAGATACGAAATGTAAAAAGTGAGGACAGGAAACATGTCGTTTTCATCTGAAGTGAAAGAAGAATTAGGAAAAAGGCTGGATACGGCAAGGCACTGCCAGATTGCGGAATTTGCCGCCATTATGGCATTTTGTGGTAAAATGCGCAGTGACAGCGGTGAGGAAATGCAGATTGAGGTCATGACGGAAAATGAAGTCGTTTTGCAGAAATTCATCCTGCTGGCAGAAAGCATTTTTGAAATGGAAGAACACGATTTTGTGATTGAACATGAGGGAAAGAAAAACAGTCTGATTCATGTGTATATTAAAGAGCCGGTTTATGTTACAAAGATTCTGATGACATTAAAGTGGTGTGATGAGCAGTTTACGCAGATTGAGCCGGTTTTTGTGCATCCGATTCTGGTGCAGAAGGAGTGCTGTAAAAAAGCATTTATCCGCGGGGCGTATCTTGCGGCGGGTTCAATCAGCGACCCTAACAAATTTTATCATTATGAAATTGTCTGCGAATACGAAGAAGATGCGGTGCAGCTACAGGAATTACTGCTGTATTTTGAGCTGGATGCCAAGGTGATTCAGCGCAAGCGCAATTACATTGTATATTTAAAAGAAGGAAATAACATTACAGATGTACTCAATCTCATGGGTGCGGTGGTGTCCCAGATGAATCTGTATAATATTATGATTTTAAAGGGGATGCGAAATGATGTAAACCGCAAGGTCAACTGTGAAACTGCCAATTTAAATAAGACGATTGAGGCGGCGGTCAAACAGATCCGCGACATTGAATATCTGCGGGATACGGTCGGATTAGAGAGCCTGTCGGACGGACTGCGCCAGGTCGCCTATGTGCGCCTTGAAAATCCCGATATGAATTTAAAGGACATCGGGGAACGCTTAAATCCGACAGTTGGCAAATCCGGTGTGAATCACCGCCTGCGTAAAATCAGTGAAATGGCAGAACAGCTTCGCGGAGAAGCCTAAGGCGCCAACCGGCATAAACAGACATAAAGGGCAGATGAGAAAACATCCGTGCGGATTTCTCATCTGCCCTTTGCAGTTAGTAGCCTTTCTTTTTTTGCTGTTTAGAAAGAATGGAAAGTAAAATCTTTTTCGGTGTAAAGCGGCTGCCCCATACGGCGGCACGCATAAGTGGTGATGGTACAATCGTAAGCCTGCCTTTTGACATTTCCTTTAAGCAGTAAGAAACACAGCGTTTTGCGGAAATGCCCGGAAGGGCGAAAGTGACATTTGCCGTTTCGTTAAAATTTGTATTGACAGGACCAGGACAGAGCATACTGATATGGACATTGCTGTGTACTTCCTGTAATTCCTGATAAATGGCATTGGTCAGGCTGGTGACGTAGGCCTTGGTTGCGTAATAAGTAGACATATACGGTCCGCCGGGCAGCAGTCCGGCACTGGAAGCAACATTTAAAATGTAGCCGCGGTCTTTTTTCATCAATTCCGGCAGCAGTTTGCGTGTTAAAATGTGCAGTGCTTTGATGTTCACATTAATCATGTCCAGTGATTTTGATAAATCCGACTGCGCGAAGCGGTCTAAGTCGCCAAATCCTGCGTTGTTAATCAGAATGTGGATATCAAGCGGTTTTAATTCTTCTGCAAGCTGCATACACTGTGCTTCTTTGGATAAGTCGCAGGAAATGATGCGGCATTTGCAGGCAAGTTCTGCGGCAAGTTCTTCTAACGCTTTGGTGTTACGTGCCACTAAAATCAAGTTGTAGCCGCGTGCGGCAAGCTGCGCTGCAAATTCTTTTCCGATGCCGGAGCTGGCACCGGTGATACATGCTGTAGGCATAAAATCCCTTCTTTCTTTAATTTATGATGGTTCCTTTTTCGATGTTTTCACGAATGATACGGTCAACGACCTCAAATAACTGTTCTGAGCCGAGGCGGGTTTTGGACTGACGTCCGTAAACCTGTTCTGCGGTAACACCGTGTTCACGCCAGTCTTCGCCGCCGTTGCTGTTATTTAAAAGTAACGGCTGTAAATTATCCATGGAATGTGCAAATTTGGATTCCGGTGTTTCATACGCTTCAAATTCGTCAAACAGCGCAGTAAGTTCTTCTTTTTGTTCGTCCGGAAGCAGGGAGAAAATGCGTTCCTTTGCGGCATCTTCCCTTGCTTTCTGCGTTTTTAAGCCCTCGGCATCATACGCATACGTATCGCCTGCATCAATTTCCACAATATCGTGAATCAGGCACATCAGCATAACTTTTGCAATGTCTACAGGCTCATTGGAATATTCCTGCAGCAGATATGCCATGATAGCCATATGCCATGCGTGTTCGGCATCATTTTCATTTCTTCCGTGCCCCGACAGGTGGGTCTGTCGGAAAATGTTTTTTTCTTTGTCAATTTCCAGCGCAAAATCCAGCTGTTGTTTTAATCGGTTATTCATACTATCCTCATTCCTGAGCAACTTGTTGCGAAGTGGCGATGAGAAATTCGCACAGGCGATTTCTCATCTGCCATTATAGCTATTTGTTTTTGCTCAGAAACAATATAGCTAACAGCTAGCAAAGCTAGCTGTGTGAAAAATAAGCGCATCAGCGTTATTTTTCACATTATCTCCATTTCATACTAATCTCCTGATTCTTATTGTAACTTTTTCAATTCTGATTTACAATAAGAACATATTTGTTTTTCATAAGGGAAAAGAAAATGTCCGGACGTCGGATAAAGGGGTATAAGTATATGGTAATAAAGAATCAGACAAAAATGAAAAAGGAGCATATTCAGGCAGTCATGCGCGCGGCAAATTTCGACAATGACCGCTATAAAAAGTTTAAGCTGATGTACAATTTTTTCGGACTGTTATTCGGCATGATGTTTGTGCGCTATCTCATATTTGAAATGCTTGGAAGCAGTGAGCGCCAGCCGGTCATGATGGTGTTATACGGCATTGTGGGAGCGGTCTTTTTGTATATCGGCATGTACGGCATGGATAAAAGCAATTATAAAAAGTATTACCGCATTTACGGCAATATGATAGGAATTACGTTTACTTACGAGGCAGACAGTGAAGGAATCCGCATGACTGATGAGGAAGGCGACAATGAATTTTTTGAATGGGAACGCATGTTAAAATGGGCAGAAGATTTAGACAGCTTTTTTGTATACATGGGGCTGGAGGAGTGCCTGATTTTAGACAAAAACAGTTTTGTGGAAGGAACGGACATTAATTTTAAGGAATTGCTGACGGCGGTTGCGGGACTGAAAAAAGAGGAAAATGGAGATGAGTATGAAAAATAACGCTGATGCGGTTATTTTTCATACGGATATCTGTTTTTGAACAAAAACAGATATCCCTGATGGCAGAAGAGAAATCACCTGCGCGAATTTCTCTTCGCCTCTTCGCAACAAGTTGCTCAGAAGAATGGAGATGAGTATTAGCATGACAGAAAAGGTATATATGCGTGAACTGACCGAACAGGAAATGACAGAAATTTATCAAAGCCATCTGGTTGAGGATTTTCCGGCGGGGGAGGTAAAGCCGCTGGCACATATGTTAGAGGGCAGAAAAAAGGGACAGTATGAGGCATACGGGCTGTTTGAGAAGGATACGTTAAAGGGTTATGCGTATTTTATCAAAAACAGCACACAGCCGATTGCACTGCTGGACTATTTTGCGATTGTCCGGGGGCTGCGGAGTGCCGGTTACGGTTCGCTGTTTTTAAAGAAATTACAGGCAATGTGCATAGAACAGCAAAAACAGCTGATTCTGGAAGTGGAAAACCCGGATTATGAAACGAGGGAAGATAAAAAGGTACTGATGCACCGCCGCATTGCATTTTATCAGAAAAACGGCATGCAGTTAAGCGGTGTGACATGCAATTTTTATGACAATGAATACCGCATTATGTATGCGGGAGCGCATTGTGAAGATACAAAAGTGCAGGAAATAACGATGAATACATATCTGAACTTTTTCGGTGCAGATGTTGTCCGGAAACGTGCGGTATTTCATGCGCTTTAATGCTGTAGCGAATTGACAAAGAAAAGTAAATGTTGCATAATACATTGAAGACTTTTTTGAAAATGAGAAAAGACAACGGGGAAAAAGGAGGAAGCAATATGAATAATCAGCAGATGATGGAATTGACAACCGTAGAAAAGAGTGAGTTTGAACAGTTGGTATCTGAATGTACCCGCTCCGGTTCAATTGATTCCAATTTGTATATTGAATACGACGTTAAGAGAGGTCTGCGTGACAGTAACGGTAACGGTGTGCTTACCGGTCTGACAGAGATTTCCGACGTCTGCGGATGTCATAGTGTGAACGGACGAAAGATTCCGGTGGACGGTGAATTATATTTCCAGGGATACAATGTGGAAGATATTATCAAGGGTTCATCCAGAGACCGTTTCCGTTTTGAGGAAGTGACGTATCTGCTGTTATTCGGTTCGCTGCCGGATGATAAGCAGTTTGAAAGCTTTCTTAGAATCCTTACGGATTTACAGGAACTTTCCGGTGCGTTTATCCGTGATGTTATCATGAAGGCAACCAGTGCGAATCTGATGAATTCCCTGATGAAAAGTATTTTAAGCCTGTATTCTTACGATGAAAATCCGGACGATATTTCCGTGCCGAATGTCCTGCGCCAGTCTTTACAGCTGATTGCAAAAATGCCGCTGCTTGCGGTTTATGCATATCAGGCATACAGACATTACAAGCTGGACGGCACACTGATGATTAAGAATCCGAAAAAGGGCTATTCCACAGCGGAAAATATTTTATATATGTTAAGAGATGACGGACAGTTCAGCGAACTTGAAGCCAAGGTACTCGACATCTGTCTGGTACTTCATGCAGAGCACGGCGGCGGTAACAACTCTACATTTACAACACACGTTGTTACATCTTCCGGTACGGATACGTATTCTGCGATTTCTGCATCAATTGCATCTTTAAAAGGACCAAAGCACGGCGGTGCCAACTTAAAGGTACAGAAAATGTTTGCAGACATCGAAGCAAACTGCAAGGATTGGGAAGACAGAGAGGAAGTCTGTGCATATCTTAACAAAATTCTTGATAAGGAAGCCTTTGACAAGGCAGGACTGATTTACGGTATGGGACATGCCGTTTATACCAATTCTGACCCGCGTGAAGTGATTTTAAAGAGCTTTGCAAAGCGCCTGTCAGAGGAAAAGGGCATGCAGAGAGAATTTGCACTGTATGAACTGGTAGAAAAGGAAGCCGGGGAACTGATTATGCACAAGAGAAAGCTGTTTAAGCCGGTTTGTGCAAATGTCGATTTCTACAGTGGATTTGTATACAGTATGCTGGGAATCCCAGAAGAATTATTTACTCCGATTTTTGCGATTGCAAGAATTTCAGGATGGTGTGCACACCGCCTGGAAGAACTTGTTAATGCAGGAAAGATTATCCGTCCGGCATATAAGTATGTGGGACATCACAGACCATACTGCACAATGCAGGATCGAAATGAAGGAAAACAGCCGAGATAGGCGAATATAGATAAAAGCAGGAGAAGAAAATGTCACAGTATAAGGTAAAAACAGTTCATCACCCGCTGAACTGTACGGTTGAAGTACCGGGGTCTAAGAGTATCACAAACAGGGCACTGTTAATGGCGGCGCTTTCAGATGGGGAGTGTACGCTTCATGGCGTGTTATTCAGCGATGATTCAAGACATTTTTTGACAAGTTTAATTGCCCTTGGATATGTCATTGAAGTCAATGAGGTGGATAAGTATGTGCTGATTCACGGAAAAGGCAGACAGATTCCGAAGAAGGAAGCAGCGATTGATGTAGGAAGTGCGGGTACGGCAGCAAGATTTTTAACGGCAATGCTGGCACTTTCCGATGGGGCATATACCATTCAGGCATCAGAACAGATGAAAAAACGTCCGATGCGGCCGTTGTTTGAGGCGCTGACCTCGATGGGGGCGGAATTTACATTTTTAGAAAAACCGGGACATCTTCCGGTACAGGTTAAGGGTGCGGCATTTGGCGGAAAAAAGCCTGCCGATAAGGTACAGGTAGATATCAGCGAAAGTACACAGTTTTTAAGTGCATTGCTTATGGTTGCGCCGATGCTTGAAAATGGTTTAAAGATTCACATTACCAGTAGAAAAACAGACGGCTCGTATATCCGCATTACAACGAAGATGATGCACCAGTTTGGCTGTAACGTAGTTCATGAAGGCAGTTTATATGCGATTGCACCGGCAGAGCGGTATATACCGGGAACATATCAGATTGAGCCGGACGTATCGGCGGCATGCTATTTTTATGCAGCAGCGGCGCTGACAGGCGGACACGTTATTGTAAAAAATGTGCATTCAACCTCCATGCAGGGTGATATGAAATTTATTGACGTTTTAAAACAGATGGGATGTGCCGTTACGGAAGAACGAGAAGGCATCTGTGTGACAGGACCAAAAGACGGTGTATACAGTGGCGTGGACATTGATATGAATGATTTTTCAGACCAGACCATGACACTGGCGGCGCTGGCACCGTTTGCCCAGACACCGACGTATATCCGCAACATCGGACATATCCGTTTACAGGAGTCTGACAGAATCCATGCCATTGTAACGGAGCTTACACGGCTTGGCATTGAAGTAAAAGAAGAAGAATCTGCAATTTTAATTTATCCGGGAACGGTAAAGCCTGGAATTGTCAGTACATATGATGACCACCGTATGGCAATGGCATTTGCACTGCTCGGTATTCGTGCGGAAGGAATTGTGATTGATAACTGTGAGTGCTGCCGAAAGACCTTTGAAGATTACTTTAAGGTACTGGATCGGGTACTTGCGTAAATGACAGCAAATCAGCGGGAAATGGGGTGTGCAGTTGGACAGCAGGCGACAGGGGTCAGCGAAAGACTATGTGGTACAGGAGCTGATTCATGACATTGTAAATATAAAGTTAAAGCCGGGAGAAAAGTTATGTGAACCGGCATTGTGTGAGCGCTTCGGGGTCAGTCGCACACCGTTTCGGGAAGCGGAACTGGAACTGGCACAGCGGAAATTAATCGTTGTCCGTCCGAAGATTGGCACATTTGTATCGTTTATTGATAAGGAACTGGTAGAGGAAGTGCGCCATTTAAGAAGCGTTCTGGAAGCGGAGCTTGCGGTGATGGCATGCTCTATGCTGACAAAAAAAGATATTGACCGGCTCTGGGAAAATGTTGCGGTCTGGGAAATGTATATGCAGCGGGGCGATTACGAGAAAATTTTACAGCTGGATAAATCGTTTCATGCCATGGTGTATGAGATGTGCGGCAGAACTTACTGGCACGAACTGGTGGAAAGTATTTCACCGCATTTTGACAGAACGACCGTGCTGAGTTTCCAGTGCAGACCAACGGACAGTATTTTATCGGATCACAAAAATCTGGTGGAAGCCATGGAAAAGAAGGATACAGCACTTGCAGGGCAGGTGGCAAGGCAGCACATGGAACGCTATTCCGAAAATATTGATACTATTTATGAACAGTTTAGTGAATATTTTGCAAAATGATGAAAGTTACAGCTCTTTATGGGCTGTAATTTTTTTAGTAAAGTGAAACATTGATAATAAAATATCAATGTGCTATTATATTTGTAAACATTTACGGACAAGTACGATGAATATAAAAGCAGATTTTAGCAGAGTTAAAAATCGAGTTGACGTAAAAATCAGTCAGAGTATGGTGAAAAGGGAAAAATAGCATGCAGATTCATGTATTGGGAGATTCAATCGTAACGGCGTATGGCAGTGATGAGAACAATTTTATTGGCGGCTGGGGCGACCATTTAGACAGTCTTTTTAAAAAGGAAGTACCGGTGCTTGTTTATGCAGAAGGCGGCAGGAGCAGCCGGAGTTTTCTAAACGAGGGCAGGTTTATGAATTATGGAATATTTTCAAAGGATGAATTTCCGTATGGCATGGGACCGGCATATGACAGGATTTGCCCCGGGGATTATGTTCTGATGCAGTTTTGTCATAATGATGATGAGAGCAAAGGATACGGCACCTATGTAGACAGGCTGACACCGCTTGGAAAGCCGGATAGTCATGGAATTTATCCGACAGTCGTGCCTGATGAACAGATGAAGGTGTCAACCGGACAACTTCCGTCGGAATATGCTGCACTGCTGAGAAAAACCGGAATGACAGAGCAGGAAATAGCTGTTTATGAAAGAAAGTACCGGGAACTGATTTTGCAGTACGGTGAAAAATACTGGTCGTATGACTGTGGTGCAACTTATAAAGGGTATTTGAAATTTTATATTGATAAAATAAGAGCACGCGGAGCAGTTCCGGTATTAGTAACACCACCGCCGCGTCAGTATTATAAAAATGGAAAAATTGCGGCAGTTGCAGGACAGCATGGTGGAGAGGATGCATTTGGCGCATTTCCTTATGTGAGGGCAATCAGGCAGCTTGGAAGACAGGAAAATGTTGTTGTATTGGATTTGTTTCAAAGAAGTCTGGAGTTGCTGGAGCAGCTTGGAGAAATGGCGGCAAAAAGTCTTCAAAGCATTAAAGATAAAGAGGGCGTAACGATTGGGGAAGCACGGTACGGCAGACCAAAGAAATGGGTGGAGGATTATGATGTATATTGGGAAAAGGGGAATTTTACAGTGGATAACACACATCAGAACCGTCTGGGGTCATATCTGTATGCGGCAATGATTGCAGACTGTATCAGTGAGCAGCTTCCCAATCTGGCGCAATGGCAGCTTCCATGTGCATCAAAGTCTATGCGTTGTCCGGCGCGGATTCGGACATTCATTCCAGTAATGGAAGCCGCAGTGCATCATATTGGTATAAAGATAGTATAAAAATTACAGTGTTTTTTCCATATAAATATGCGGGCAGTTTTCGTCCATGTATTCTTCTCCCTGACGGACAAAGCCCAGTGTTTCATAAAAGCCTGCGGCGCGCACCTGCGCAGAAATGCCGATTTTTTTGGCATTTTTAGCAGTGACATAGGACTGTGCTTCTGTTAAGAGCAAAGAACCCAGCCCCATGCCGCGGTAAGGCTTTAAAACGGCGATTCTTCCAAAGATATAGATATTTTTTACTGTATCAAAAAAAATTCTGCAAGTTGCAATCGGATTGTCATTTTCGTATCCGACAAGAAAATGCGCTTCGTTATCTTTCTCGTCAAATTCATTTTTAAATCCCTGTTCTTTTACAAAAACTTCTTTCCGGATAAAAATGGCGTCTTCAGGTAAAGTATCAAAATGTTCTATATGCATAATAATCCTCATTTCTGAGCGACTTTGTCGCGAAGCTGCGATGAGAAATTCGCGTAGGCGATTTCTCATCTGCAATCATGGCTATTTGTTTTCGCTCAAAAACAAATAGTGGTGTGAAAAATAAGCGCATCAGCGTTATTTTTCACACTAACTCCGGCTGTTTAATTAAACCCTCTTTCAGGTTCAACACTATCCTATTCTGTTCTGCCGCCGGATATACCTTTAAATTCCAACCAGCTGCAAATCTTCACACGCCATATCAATCGCTTTTGCAAGAATATGTCCGATTGCCTTAATATTGGCATCAATATCTTTGGGTGTCACATACATATTGACCATTTCCGGTGAAATAACCTCCCGTATCAATTCATATTTTTCCCGTGGGGAATATTCTGAAAAAATACGGCTGACAGACTTTAATTCTTTCGACTGTGCAATGGCTTTTAAAAAATTTTCCATCGTATCATTGACAATTGTCGGGGCATCCACCACGGTCGGCACTCCAATTGCAAGCACCGGCACACCGACAACATCTTCCGTAATGCCAACACGGTGATTACCGACACCGGACCCCGGATGAATTCCCTGACTGGATAACTGGATTGTCGTATTTAAGCGGCTGCTGTCCCGCGCCGCCAGCGAATCGATTGCAATTAAAACATCAGGCTTTAACTGCTGCACCACGCCGCGCACCAGTTCCGCCGTTTCCATGCCGGTCTGTGCCATAACACCCGGTGCCAGTCCCGCCACTGCAACTTGTATACCGGCTTCCTTTGCATAATGGCGGTTAATTTCAATATTTTTTACAACATCCGGTCCGAGTGCATCGGCTGTCACATCAGCATTGCCAAGCCCCAGCACCAAAACAGTCGCTTTTTCTTTTTCGCGGATATACCCGGACAAGAGTTCTTCGAGATTTTTGGCAAGAATAACTGCCGTGCGCTGGCTGTATTCATCATCGGTTGTTCCCAGCTTTCCGGCTTCAATTGTAATATACTTTCCTTCCGGACGGTGCAGTGCCTTGACACCTTCTTTCCCGGTAATTTCAAGCACCGTGACCTTAATCCCTGTTTTATTATCCTTCATTTCATTTATAATAACACCTTTTAATCTTCCCTTTTCCCTATTAACCTGCTCATTGACCTCTAATGCAAGGTCTGTTCTGATTTCAAATACATTTTTCATTTTTAACTGCCCTCCATTTTCTAATTTCACAAAGTGGCAGTTTCATGTTCAGTTTTTTATCTGCCATTAGAAGTTAATACTAGTATGTGTCGTATCTTTTTAAAAATCCGTTAAAAAAATGGAAAATTTTATTGACATCCTCTCCCCTTACCGCTATAATACAGTAGTATGTTTACATTAGAACGTCCGTGTCCGGATTTAATGCAAAACAGATTAATCTTTTAAATATAATTTTTTTGGAGGTGTACGGATTGGCTAACATCAAATCTGCTAAGAAGAGAGTTTTAACAAGTCAGATCAGAGCTGATAGAAATAAGGCTGTTAAGTCTAGAGTTAAGACTTATGTAAAGAAGGTTGACGCTGCTGTTGCTGCAGGCGATAAGGCTGCTGCTGAAGCTGCATTACCAGTTGCTATCGGCGAAATTTCTAAAGCTGCTTCTAAGGGTATCTACCACAAGAACACAGCTGCAAGAAAGGTTTCCCGCATTACAAAAGCTGTAAACGCTATGGCTTAATTTTATAATGTATTTTAAAGAAGCAGATGTTGTCACCCACTCACATCTGCTTCTTTTTTTACTTTTGGCTGTATTTTATAATCATCAGTTCAACACCGAGCTTGTCTTCTATTTTACCGGTCTTTACCGCTTCCTCTGTTTCCGCAAAATCCCGGAGTGCTTCTTTTATCTGTGCGCTTTCAAAATATTTTGCCTGTGCGGCATATTTGCCGACAATAAACGGTGCGACCCCCATTTCTCTTGCAATCTGTGCATTGGCATTGCCACGCATTAATGATTCCTTGACCTGCAAAATGCCGTTAAACTGTCTTGCAAGCAGATATAAAATACGCATCGGCGGTTCTTTTAACAGCAGTAAATCATAGTATAAATCCAATGCCTGCTTCTGCTTTTTGGTTGCAATCGCCGTAATCATATCAAAAATACGGCTCGTGGTCTGTGTTGTACATACGGCTTCAACATCCTCCACGGTTATCTGAGGTCTGTCGATACAATATGAGACCAGTTTTTCGACCTCTGCATAGATTAAATCCATGCCTGCGCCGGTTTTGGACAGAAGCAAATCGACCGCCGGACGGTCAATGGTCTTCCCTTCGTTTTTTAAAAGGGTTACAATCCACTGCACAAGTACGGAAGTGCTCTGCTGTTTCATTTCACAGATATATCCTGCCGTGCTGACTGCCTTGTATACTTTATTTCGCTTATCAACTTCCGATTCAACAAAAACAAAAATAAGATAATCCGGCATATTTTTTATAAAATCTGCCAGTTCTTCCTGTGAAGATTTAAAAAAGCCGCTGTTTTCAATGATAATTAACCGCTTCTCCGCAAAAAACGGCAGTGTATTTGCCATATCTATCACTTCTTTTACCACGATTTTATTTCCCTCAAAATAAGAATAATTCATGGTATCGTCCCCGCTGATTGCCTTTTTTAACTTATCACGGTATTGCTTTTTTAAATATTCCTCCTCACCGTATAAAAGATATACGCTCTGAAACTCCCCTGTTTTAATCTGTTCATTAATTACTTTCACAATAATCTCCATTCCGCAGGCATTTTAATGCCGGAGGAATCGCGAGCCAAATCTTATTTGGCTCTGCGATAAAAAGCGACTTTGTGGCGCCTGCGGCACAAAGTGCTGTGTGAAAAATATGCTATCAAGCATATTTTCACACTAATCTCTCTTTTCCGCAGGCCTTTCAATGCCGGAGGATTCGCGGACTGAATTTATTCAGTCCTGCGATAAGGCAGATTGATGACACCTGCCTCATCAATCTGTCTTGTGAAAAATCTTAGATTTAAGGATTTTTCACACTTTCCTCACTTCTAAGCAGCCTGCTTCCGCTTTAGAAACAATCATAACATATTCCTGCCGTTATTGCCACTGCATAAGCCGATAAGTTTTTCCGTCACTTTTAACGGTAATCTGACCGCACTGCGCCGTTACCTTTGTCTGTATATCCATTTTTTTAAAACGCTGTATTACTTCCTCCGACGGATGGTGATAACGGTTATTGATCCCGCATGAAATCAGTGCCGCCTGTGGACGGATTTCCTCTAAAAATGCTTCACTGCTGGCACTTTTTGAGCCGTGGTGACCGGTCTTTAAAATCGTAACCGGCGATAATACACCTTTTTCCAGCAATTCATTTTCAACATTCATTCCTGCATCCCCCGTCATCAGCATAGAAAATTCTCCATAGTCAATCCGGTAAACCGCCGAAATATCATTCACTGAATCCGTGTGGTATGATATTTCCGGGTGAAGACACTGCACCGTAACCTGACTGTTTCCGACAAAATCTCCGGTTTTGACATGCCACATCGGAATATTACAGTCTTGCGCAATCTTGATAAATTTAATGTAATTTGCATCATCACAATTTTTCAATGCCTCCGGCAGCAGCACTGCCCCGACAGTAATTTCATCTCCCTGCATCAGTTCCATAATGCCGCTGATATGGTCTGTATCGGTGTGACTGACCAGTGCATAATCTATCCGCGCAACACCTTTGGATTTTAAAAACGGTACCAGCGTATTTTGTGCCAGATTTTTCTCATCACTGCTCCCGCCGTCAAATAGATACGTTTCACCTTCCGGTGTCATCATATAGATGCCGTCCCCCTGCCCCACGTCCAGCATATCAATTTCAAAAGACGGCTTTTTCGGCAGCATGATAATCATGATAGCAACAGCTAAAAATATTAGCTCACACTTTTTTACAATCTTTGAATATTTCACTGTTTTTGTGTCCTCTGCTGATTTTTTTAATTCTGCAGCACATTCACCTTTTGTTGATTTTTCAGATTCAATAGTTCTTGTATTTTTAGGCTCTGTATTTCCTGTGCTTTTTGTCATTCTATTAAAATGTGCAGCTCCTTCCCTCTTTTTGTGTGTTGCATTAAAAAGAAGTTTCTGCCAAAAATCCGACGGAAAATGCGACAACGCAACAAACAGTGTCAAAACCAACAGATATACTACACACTGCCATAGCTTTGGCTTTCCTGCAACAATTCTTGCATACGGCAGTTTTCCAGCTGTTCCGCATAAAACTTCATAAAATTCTAAAATAAAATGAGCTGTTCCCAGTAAAAACACACCTGCCGGTTTACAAAAAAGTCCTGTAACGCCAGCACTCACACTGCATAACATGACAAGCGGCATCAACGGAATCACCAGAAGATTTAAAAATACACTATATAAAGGAAATTCATAATAACAATTCAAAATGACCGGCAGCGTTGCTGCCGTAACAGAAAAACTGGTTAAAAAAGAAGCTTTTACAGTATCCCTCAGTGTATCTATAAAACACCGTTTTTCTGCATGGTTACTCTGCGGACGATCCGGCAGAAAAACACGTTTCAACGCAGGCAGAACGACCGCAATTCCCATTATTGCACAAAAAGACAGCAAAAAGCCGCTGTTATACAACACGTATGGATTATTCCAGATAAACATCACTGCTGCTGTACTTAACGCAGACAGCATATCATATGTTCTTCCTAGCACCTGTGCATACATCATCAAAAGACACATCACCAATGCCCGCAGTCCTGACAGCGCATTTCCTGTCATCAGAACATATCCGGTTATAAAAAGCGTTCCTGCCGCAAAAGAAAATACATATGACGTTCCTGCGCGGCGCAGCAGCCTGTATAATGCCATTCCCACAAGCGATATGTGCAGTCCGCTGATTGCCAGCAGATGTGCAATGCCGTTGCGCTGGTAAAGCTTTTTAATATCACCATCCAGACTGCTCTTGTCGCCAAGAACAATTGAGCTGTACAAACCTGCCTTTTCTTTTGTGCCAATCTGTTCATAGACTTCTTTAATTTTCAAGCGGAATTCTGATAACAAATAGCCTGCCGTCTGTCTTTTCCTGGTAAGCACCGTCACATCTTCGGCTGTCATTTTATAATGAATCCCGATAGATTTGTAATACATTCTGCTATCAAAACCGCCCTCATTGCGTGAAGTTTCAAAACACTTTAATGTTCCGGACACTAAAAGCATATCACCGGGTGCAATCTCAACTGTTGACATCGTTTTTCCATCCCCTTGTACCCCGCCTTTATCAGAATATGTATTAACAATGGATACAAGAAGCTTTCCTGCTCTTTCTTCCGGATTTTCAGTTTTATCGCTATTCTGTATGGATACCGTTGTATTTTTTAATATAATACAGTCATATCCATCTTTTTGTTCCACGGCACAGACCGTTCCTGTAACCGTACTTTTTTGTGCCTTTTGCTGTATAACGGAATCAAAGGATACCGGTTTTGACCGGACAGAGATTATTCCATAAGAAATCAAAGAAAAAAGAAAGGACAGGCAGACAGTCCATTTCCTGCCTGTTCTCTTAACAATTACCAAAACTGCTGCCGTCATAACAAGCAGCCCCCAAAGCAGATATATTTTGCCTGCAGCAGTCATACACAGCGCAATATATACCGTGACAAGTGCCGCAAATACCATCGGTCTTTTAATAAAATCCCCTCCTGTTTTATGCATAATGCATTTATGAACTTACAATTGCTTCATTAAATGTAAATGTACTATCTAAACTGATGCTTTCGCGGAATGTCTTACTGGAGTCCCCGTTAATCATAATTTTAACAGCATCCACACTATCCAGTTCACACAATGAATTCACAATAGAATACACTGGTATTTCATTGGACACGTTAACCATTTCCGTTAAAAATGTCGTGCTTAAATTGACATAACACACGCGGTTACTTACGGAAATATTGAGCAGTTTTAAATCCGTTGGCAGTGTTGCATATACCGACGTATCAGAAGGACCTTTAATCAGCCGTTCTACAACCATTTTTTCCAAGGATACGTTCTTGCTGTAAGCGACTGCAACCGATGTTTTTACCAGTTTATCCCCAAGCTTGTCCGCATAATACAAATTAAGATTCTTCCATTCAATATTTCCCATTGCTTCATTCGAGTCATCGACTAAATCTTCCATGGACAGCAGTCCGATCTGCGTTCCGTCAGGGTACTCCGCTACACTGCCGTCCGCATAAAACTGCACATAAGAAACACCGTTAATCTGTGTGAGCATTTTTACAATTCCCGCATTTAAAAGCAGTTTAACAGAATTGTCACATTCGTTATATTCCCTGCTGAAATAAATATTCGCCGTGCTTTTGGACGAATCAAAAGTCACATGGTCTAAACGGACCTGCTCCGGCTTAATGACTTCACAGTCTTCTTTTTTCTGACGTGTATTCATCTGTTGCATCAATTCCCGCATCAGCACCAGCGTATCTGATGTTTCCGTTTTATATGTTTTTTCTACCAGTTTATTGGCCGAACTATTCATATAATAAACTTTATACACCTGGCTTTCCGATGTGTTTTTCTGACATCCGGTATACGCAAAACAACTGCTGACAGCCAGCAATAAAACCAGTATATATCCAACTATTTTTTTCACGAAAGCCGTCCCTCCTGTTCTGTATCGGACTGAACATAATTTAACGGAATTCTGACCGTAAATGTCGTTCCTACATCTTCTTCGCTGTGCATTTTTATCGTTCCGTGGTGCATAAGGATAATTTTCTTTACAATTGCAAGTCCCAGACCCGTTCCTCCGGTTTCTCTGGAACGTGCCTTATCCACACGGTAAAAGCGTTCAAATACCATATCCTGATTTTCCTTCGGGATACCAATTCCCGAATCCTCTACACGCACATAAAAATACTGATAATCGGCATTTAGGGCTACATGCACCCAGCCGTCTAAATTGTTGTACTTTATCGCATTTTCAACAAGATTGGATACAACCTGTGTAAACTTGACTTCGTCAATTTCTGCAACGACCGGGCGGAAGCTTTCAAACAGCAGTTCGATATTCTTTTTCTGTGCAATCGGCTTTAAACGCTTAAGTACAATCTCCATTAATTCATTCAGATTCACAGACGAAATATTCATCGCACCGGACGGCTTGTCCATCCGCACAAGCGAAAGCAGATCGTCAATAATTTTACTTTCGCGGTCAATTTCATTGACAATATCCTGCATAAACTCCTTATACAGTTCAATCGGCACATCTTCCTGCAAATTCAGGGAATCTGCCAGCACCTTAATCGATGTAATCGGCGTCTTTAATTCATGTGACACATTAGATACAAATTCCTGACGGCTCTCATCTAATACACTTGCCTTATCCATAATCAGATTAAAATTGCGGGCAAAATCCTGTAATTGTGTGTCACCTTTTATGCTGAGCCTTTTTTCTGTATGTCCGTTTGCAATTTCCTCGACCGTATGGAACTGCTTTCTTAATGTCTTTCCATACAGCTTGGATATAATATATGCTCCTGCCAACAGTATCGTTACCAATGCCGTTCGGATAATTCCGGTACGGTAACTAACCTCGCTTTGGAACTTATCAATCTCGGAAACATCAACACCCACAGAAAGTACCCCCATGAGTTCATTATTTTTATTGTACAGCGGCACAACAGCTTCTATTGTTCCGGTTGTTTTATCATATCCTGAAAAACTCTTTTTGGAATTACATGCGCTGATGACACGTGAATTAATAATCGTCTTTCCTGTTTCAAAAGAATAAGAATCCGACTGTATGACAAAATTCGTATTAATAACACGGATACGCATGGTTTCAAATGCGGAGTAGCGCACCATCTGATTATACATACCGGCTTTTTCTGCCTCGGCAAGCGACTCAAAATCCGCATACTCTCCGGCAACGACAGCTGCTTTCGTCTGCAGGTCTGCCTTTCTATCCTTAATCATGGAGCTTCTGTAATAATATGGAATCATGACATCCACGAAATACAGTGGCACAATTGAAAAGACTGCCAGTATCATAAACAGCCGTACCCTTGCACTTTTGAGTTTTCTAAAAACCAATCTTACAAGTTCCGGCAGACTTTTTTTATGAAATTTTACGATTTTTAACCGATCCGGTTTTAAATTCTTAAACATTGAAATAATATCCTACTCCCCACTTAGTATGAACATACTTTGGCTCACTCGGATTTTCTTCAATCTTTTCACGCAGACGGCGTACATGTACATCTACTGTCCGTGCATCCCCCGGATAGTCATAACCCCAGATCGTATTAAGAAGTGTTTCCCGGCTGTAAACTTTATTGGGATTTAACACCAGTAATTCCAGTAAATCAAATTCTTTTGCCGTAAGATACACTTCCTTATCATGGATAAATAAACTGCGGCTGTCACAGTCCATACGCATATCTCCCGTTTCAATCCGGCTGCTTGCTTCCGTTTTGGCTGATGCCTTTGAATTCCGGCGTAAAATTGCCTTAATCCGTGCCTTTACCTCTAAAATGTTAAAAGGCTTTGTAATATAGTCATCTGCACCGTATTCCAGACCGAGAATCTTGTCCATATCCTCACCCTTTGCAGTCAGCATAATAACAGGTACCTGTGAATATTCGCGGATTGTCTTTAACACCTGCCAGCCATTCATCTTTGGCATCATAATATCAAGCACTGCCCCGTCATAATTGCCACTTTCAATCGCTTCTAATGCCGCCTTTCCATCATAGACAGCATCAGCCTCAAATCCATTTCTATTTAAAATCGTAACTAACGCTCTTGATAATGATCTTTCATCTTCTGCAAGTAATAACCGCATTGTGGAATTCCTCCTTTTTTGCATACTTCTCTGATTTTTGATTTATTATAGATGGAAAATGTTATGAATTTGTGAGAAATGGAATTGTTCACAGAACTTTGACATTTTTATGTATCTATCACCAGAAAAAGGCATCCAAACTTAGAATTTCTATACTAAGCCTGCATGCCTTTTTCCTTATTATTTTTTAACTACATTATCTTACAATTCTTCGAACACAATTTACTGATCTGTAATTTGCTACTGATGTATGTATTCCTGTCGCCGTGCTTCCTGCATGAATCACACGATTATTTCCAATATAAATTCCAACATGTCCGATTCCATTGATCGCATTATAGCAGATCAAATCTCCCGGCTGCTTATTCGCCCATGAAATTGCTGTTCCATAGCTTCTCTGGGAAATGGAACTGTGTGGAAGATAGTATCCAAAATGCTGGAAAATCTTCATTGTGAACCCAGAGCAATCAACACCTGTTAACAAGTTTTCACCACCCCATTTGTAAGGTCTTCCCTGAAACTGGAGTGCGTAATTAACTACCTGTTGGCCTTTTGCAAGTGTTGAAGTACTGGAACTTCCATAGTTTGCAACAGCACTGCTTGTTGTAGTTGCTGGTTTCTTTGTGGATAGATATCTGGTCGCTACGTAGTATTTATGGCTTCCGTATTTAACCCTTGTCCAACTGCCTTTTTTCTTGTAGCAGGTTACTTTGGCTCCTTTTTTATAATATCCTTTTACTTTTCCTTTAGATGATGCTTTCTTTCGTACAGTAAGTGAACTGGCTGTCACATATCTTGAATAGGATGCGTAAACATTCTGTGGTTTACAAAATACGATAAATGCAAATATAAAAGAAATGCTTAGAACGTAAGAAAGCGTCTTTCTTGTTATTTTGTTTCTCATAGTATCTCCCCTTTATTTTTCTTATGGTTTTTATTTTACTATGAGTTTCTTAGTTTGTAAATAGTTTTGTAACATTTTCTTAATATTTAGAATACTTTCTTAATTATTTACAGAACAAGAATTATAGCATTATTGACATATATACATAAGAAAAAATCCTGCTTTGCAGGATTCTCCGCCTGCGGC